>Ga0183097_10037_pt1 | contig 526166 bp, 423 predicted proteins | sample BioMet8_FD_128883 | JGI IMG/M metagenome (GOLD analysis project Ga0183097, IMG submission 128883) | Microbial communities from bioreactor (seeded with sewage sludge) at Lawrence Berkeley National Lab, California, USA - Biofuel... | ecosystem: Engineered > Bioreactor > Anaerobic > Unclassified ...
GGGCCTGTCTAACAAGTTTAGTCAGGCTCTTATTTTTGCATAAAAAATAAGGCTTTCATACTGAAAATCAGCAGGAAAGCCTTTGTTATATCGATAGAATTTTATAAATTTGTTTTGCACAACAAGTTATAAATCAATCATATAACCATGGCAAAGTTATCAATAAAATCTGAAAACCAACAACAAATGATGCTTCTTCCTCCAAGTTATGAGGAATTAGTTCCGAAGTGTCATCCTGTAAGAGTAATAAACAGTGTCATCAACAGCATAGATATCGGGCAGATAACCAAGAGCTACAGAGGGGGTGGAAACAGCTGTTTCAATCCACGTACCATGCTTAAGATCCTTATATTTTCTTACCTTAACAATATTCACTCCTCAAGAAAGATAGAACAGCAACTCAAGGAGAATGTGCTCTATATGTGGCTTGGCGGATGCATAAAGCCTGACTTCAGAACCATAAACTATTTCCGGGGCAAGAGATTGAAAGACAGTTTTCAGGATATTTTCACGCAGGTGGTGGAGCTGCTCCACAAACATGGATTTGTAAGTCTTGATACTCAATATATAGACGGAACCAAGATTGAGTCCATGGCAAACAAATACACCTTCGTATGGCGTGGTTCCGTCGAGAAGAATGATACCAGACTCAAAGAGAAGACAAGGATTGTCCTGCAACAGATTCAGCAGCAGATAGCTTTGGAGGAGAGTGACATTGATATGACACCACCCGTTGATATCGATGATTTTGAGAACAGGATCAAAGAGATAAAGAAACAGATTGAGAACCGGGATGTACCGAAAAGGTTGCATAATAAGATAGAGAAGGTCTCTTCAGTCAATATCGGTAAGATGAGGACATATAGGGAGCAGTTGGACAAGATGGATGACAGGAACTCGTTCTCAAAGACCGACGAGGATGCTACTTTCATGCGCATGAAAGAGGATGCAATGCTTAACGGACAGCTTAAGCCGGGATATAACATTCAGATAGCCACAGAGAACCAGTTCATAACCAACTATGCTATATTCCAACGTCCTACAGACACCAGGACTCTGTTGCCATTCCTTGAGATGTTCAAAAGACGCTATGGAAAGCAAAGCGGTACGGTTGTAGCAGATTCAGGTTATGGAAGCGAGGAGAACTATGAGTACATGTTCTCACATGGAATAACTCCATTCGTCAAATACAACTATTTCCATAAGGAACAGAAAAGGGGTTACAGGAATAATCCATTCATTTCTGCCAACTTCTTCTACAATAGGGAGAAAAATTATTACGTATGTCCGATGGGGCAACATATGGACTTTGTAAGGGACGAAAAGAGAAAGAGTGATACGGGATATATCGGGATTGTAAGTATATACAAGGCAGTAAGATGTGACGGGTGCCCTTTAAGAAACATGTGCCATAAATCAAAGAATAATAGAAGGATAGAGGTCAATCACCATCTAAACAGATACAAAGAAGAAATAAGGAATCTCCTGAATTCAGAAATTGGAATATATCATAGAAGAAAAAGATGTATAGAACCTGAGGCTGTATTCGGACATATCAAGGATTGCGGGATGTTCAGACGTCTCAGGTTAAGAGGACTTGTAGGTGCAGAAATAGAATTTGGACTTAAGGCAATGGCGCATAATATGAAAAAGTTAGCCATGTTATGCTCAAAAATAGGTGAATTTACACTTTTCTTTGGCTTAAATCTAATATTAAGTTATTTCCCTAGATTAAAACTAAATAGAATTTATATTTATTCAGTCTTAAAAGCTTTTTAGATATTTATCAGAAGATAAAATATAAAAAGAGTCTGAATAACATTTTTACTGTTAGACAGGCTCAATGTGAGTCGATAAATGAGTAAGGGTAAACAGAAAAGTTCCTTTGGGCTCGTACAAAAATTCTCCAGTAGAAGATATAAAACAAGTCATGAATAAGATTTGAAAAACAACTTTCTCAATGGTAAATATGATTCTTAACGCACATCTCTATCCGTTGAATTTAATTCCACTAACGGGTTAAGATAATATTGGAAGATCTTATTATTTATCTGACTATATACTGCTTATAACAAACTATTTATGATATTAAGGGAAAATAATTTATACAAACAAATGAGAGACGATTAAATATCTATTACCTTTGTAGCCAATTTGTTGGGGGATAAAAATATATGAAAGGGCTGCGGACTTCGTTAATAATAACAACAGTTGTATTCCTGTTACTATTTCTTTCATTGGTGATTATCAATGAAATCAAATACCATTTCGTTCAGAATTTCACTGATCAAGGAATGTCGTTTATCCTTTTGTGTATTGTTGGAATTATTTTATTGACTTTATTTTTAGTTAATTGCCTGCTTTCTAAACGCGACCTGATTAATCGAAATAAGGACTTGCTGAGTTTGCGCAAGAAGATTGCATGTATCACAGAAAATAATGAAACTATCATCATGGAGTATGATGTGAAAGATCAGAAATTCATATTCTGGAATGAGGATACGGGGAAAGAAGCCCGTCATTTTTTGCTTAATGATTATTGGAAATGTATTCATCATGAGGATTTACCTATAGCCCAAGAACTTGTTGAGCATATGGATTCTCGTCAGACAAATACTTTTGTCTGTGAATTCAGGTATCTTTTTCCGGGAGCTGCAGGGTATTCATGGCAGTCGAATGAAATATTCCCGTTCGAGACGGATAAAGAGGGAAAACCAATTACTTATATCGGTGTTTGTCGGAAAAACAATGATTGGCATGAAATGCTTGATGAATTGAAGAATTATAAAAGCAAAGTGTCATTTATAACATCGATAAGTGGTATTATATTCGCTGATTTTAGTACAAAGACAAATATTCTCTGTTGCTTGTGTGATGGAGGAAGCTTTAAGGGATATAATATGACTTTGGATGAGTACCTGGATCTTTTGCATCCGGAGGATCATGCAAAAGGAGAGCAAGTAGTGCAGATGATGAAAGAACATAAACTCGAACATTTCCATACGGAATATAGGTTTATGTATCCGTGGGAAAAAGAATATGTGTGGTATTCGATAGATATTGCTGCAACAGCGTATGATGCCAGTCGCCAGATAACCGGTTATACGTGGTTGAATCGCAATAATAACGCATGGCATAAGGCAATGGAGGAGATGTTGGAACTACAAGGAAAAGCCAAGCTGGCAACGATGCAAACCTCTTTTCTCTCAAATATTAATCACGAAATTCGTACGCCACTTAATGCCATTGTTGGTTTTTCTAATATTATGTGTGATGAAGAATCATATGAAGAGAGGTTAAAGTTCAAGAACATTATCGATAAAAATAATCAGAAATTGCTTCGTATTGTGGATGATGCACTTCTGCTTTCAAAAATTGAATCTGATGATATACGGTTCAAATTGACGGAGGTTAATATTACTGACTTTTTTAAGAAGCTTACCGACGAAATTCGGCCGACAATCGCACCAGGTGTACAGTTAATTTGTAAAAAAGATAAGCCGTTGATATCAACTGTAGATATTACTTATCTTAAAAACGTCACTTTGGCATTGTTGAGCAATGCCATTAAATTCACGCATGAAGGAACTATTACACTCGATTTTTCCTTAGAGAATGATGGATTGTATGTGTCAGTCACCGATACAGGCATTGGCATCGCAAAGGAAGAGCAGGAACGAATCTTTGGACGTTTTGAAAAAATCGATTCCTTTAAAGAAGGTACAGGGATCGGTTTGCCTATCTGTAAGGCAATTATCACCAAAGTCAATGGCAAGATAGGTGTTGAGTCAGAACTTGGCAAAGGTTCCACTTTTTGGTATTGGGTTCCTCGCAGAATAGTTGATAACTAATGTTTTTCTCTCTTGCATTGACAATAGATTAGTTCATTTTCGCCTGAAGAAAACGCTTTATTGATGGTTATTTGTATACAATAATATGCATTTTTGAAGGTATTCTATAATGAAATTTTGTATTGTTCAAGAGTAATTTTTGTAAGGCGACTATGTTTTTAATCAGATTTTATTAGGAATACTATCTTTTTTTGTTCTGAAGAATATGAAAATTTGTTCATATATTTACCTATTTTTGTTCTTAGTGAGTCAGATGGCTATTGACTAAGAGTTTTTTGAATTTATTTTAAATATTTATACGTCATGAATATCAGAAACATTTTTTCATCTCTGATCGCGACATTATTACTGTGTTCGTTCCAGATGGGAGCTTTTGAACAAACAAACCACGGCGTTGTTATTCCCGTCAGTTACCGGATAAGCGGCGGACCTTCGTTGGTCAGGATACAAGTTATGGGGGAGAATCTTATACATGTCTCGGCAACTCCTGACAGACAATTCAATGACCGGCCGAGTTTAATCGTTCTTAATAGTTTAACACATACTCCATCGCATGTGTGTCAAAATCAAGATACGGTGATTGTTTTTACTTCACACGTGAAAGTATATGTGCTGACATCTACAGGGGAAGTGTGGTTTACGGATAATCATGGTAAAACCATTTTGCGCGAAAAAAGCGGAGGAGGAAAGACTTTTCAACCGATAACTGTTGATGGAACACATGGATACACTATCCGTCAGGTCTTTGATTCGCTTGATGATGAGTCGTTTTTCGGATTAGGGCAGCATCAGTCAGACGAATTTAACTACAAAGGAAAGAACGAGCAATTGTTTCAATACAACACGAAAGTATCGATACCTTTTGTAGTATCCAACAAGAATTATGGATTCTTGTTGGATAGTTATTCGTTATGTCGTTTCGGTTCACCTGTTGATTATTCGCAGTTGAATCATCTGTTCAAACTGTATGACAAAAATAGCGAAGAGGGGGCCTTAACCGGAACTTATATCTCTGCTACGGGTGAAACTATTCTTCGGCAGGAAGATTCTATCTATTTTGAAGACTTGAAAACCATTAAGAATCTACCACAGAACTTTGCCTTGAAAGGAGCAAAAATTGTGTATGAAGGTGATTTGGAGCCTTTAATAAGTGGAGAATTTAAGTTTATCCTTTATTCTGCAGGATATATAAAGGTATACATTGACAATAGATTGGTTGTTCCCGAACGCTGGCGCACAGCCTGGAATCCTAACAGTTATAAGTTCGCTGTAGATTTGACTGCAGGCAAACGCGTGCCCATTCGTATTGAATGGCTTCCTGACGGGACTTCATCATATTGTGGATTACGCGCTCTGGCACCGGTGAATTCTGAAGAACAGAATCGGCAGTCGTGGTGGAGCGAGATGACACAGCAGCTGGATTATTATTTCATTGCCGGTGAGAATATGGATGAGGTGATCAGTGGCTACCGGACATTGACAGGCAAAGCTCCGATTATGCCAAAATGGGCAATGGGATTCTGGCAAAGTCGTGAGCGATATAAGACTTCATCAGAAATCGTCAGCGTATTGAAGGAGTTTCGCGATCGGAAGATCCCGATTGACAATATTGTGCTCGATTGGAATTATTGGCCTGAAACAAAATGGGGAAGCCATGATTTTGATAAATCACGATTTCCTGATCCGAAAGTCATGGTCGATTCAATTCATGCACTCAATGGGCACATGATGATTTCGGTTTGGCCGAAGTTCTATGTGGGTATTGAGCATTATAAAGAATTCGACAGAAATGGATGGATGTATCAGCAGTCGGTGAAAGATGGTCTGGTTGATTGGATCGGGCAGGGTTATCACTATTCGTTTTATGATGCTTACAGTGCGGGTGCCCGTAAACTATTTTGGAAGCAGATGTATGACAAGCTCTATCCTTTAGGCATTGATGCCTGGTGGATGGATGCCAGTGAACCGAATGTACGCGACTGCACGGATATGGATTACCGCAAAGCGTTGTGCGGGCCGACTGCCTTGGGATCATCTACAGAATATTTCAACGCTTATGCATTGATGAATGCAGAAGCGATTTATGACGGGCAGCGTGGCGTAGACAATAATAAGCGTGTGTTTCTGCTTACTCGTTCGGGTTATGCAGGATTGCAGCGTTATTCAACGGCTACATGGAGTGGAGATATCGCTACACGTTGGGAAGATATGAAGGCGCAGATATCTGCAGGACTCAATTTCGCTGTCAGCGGAATCCCTTATTGGACAATGGATATTGGTGGTTTCTGTGTGGAAGATCGCTATGTGGCTGCTCAGTTGGAATGGGATAAGAAAAAGGTAGAAAATGCTGACCTAAAGGAATGGCGTGAATTAAATACCCGTTGGTACCAATTTGGCGCCTTTGTACCTCTATACAGAGCACATGGACAGTTCCCGTTTCGGGAGATATGGAATATTGCGCCTGAAACGCATCCTGCCTACAAAAGTATTGCATATTATATGAGGTTGCGTTACCGCCTGATGCCTTACATTTATTCGTTGGCCGGTCGTGTCTATTTCAAGGATTATACGATTATGCGTCCGCTTGTGATGGATTTTGAAAATGATGAAACGGTGCGTAATATTGGCGATCAGTTTATGTTTGGTTCAGCCCTGATGGTTTCACCTGTTTATAAGTTTGGAGCGAGAACACGTGAAGTCTATTTCCCGAAAGTTGTTGGATGGTATGATTTCTATACAGGACAATTCCGGAGTGGAGGTGAAAAGGCGGTTGTTGAAGCACCATACGAACGTATACCTCTTTATGTACGCGCAGGCTCAATTATTCCTGTAGGACCTGAAATACAGTATGCCGATGAAAAGCAGGCTGATAATATCCGTTTATATATTTATCGAGGAGATAATGCTGTATTCACGCTTTATGAAGATGAAAACGTGAACTATAATTATGAGAAAGGAAAGTATTCAACGATTTCATTTATATATAATGATAGTACAAATACGCTGACTATTGGTGCTCGTAAAGGGTCGTTCGCGGGAATGTTGAAAGCGCGTATATTCACTATCATAACGGTTGATAGTAAGAATTCGAAACCTTTTGATGCCGATGCTTCAGGAAAAGAGGTCAAATATGATGGTAGTCAGGTGATGGTTACACTGTAACAGAGAAGGTAATGAAAAAGCCTCGAAAAATATTTTTTCGAGGCTTTTTCATTAAGAGACTTTCGAAAGAATGTAAGCCTCTTTATTTTCACCAATTAAAGCACTTGAATGCCTTCTTCGCGAGCTTGCTCTTCACCTGAAGGCGTGATGAGTTTGTAGCCCTTACCGTGAATGTTGATGATTTCGATTCCCGGATCTTCTTTCAATAATTTACGCAGTTTGGTAATGTAAACGTCCATGCTGCGGGCATTGAAATAATTGTCGTCAACCCAAATGGTCTTCAGTGCGTAATTACGTTCCAGTATCTCATTTGCATGAGCACAAAGTAAACTCAAAAGCTCGCATTCCTTGGTGGTGAGTTTGGTTACGTTATCTCCAATCGTCAAAGTCTGTTTTTGTGTATCAAACAGGAACTTGCCAAGTTTGTAGAATGGGATATCTTTAATTTTCTTGCCTTTCACACGGCGGAGAATAGCCTCAATACGAAGCAGCAACTCTTCCATGCTGAACGGTTTTGTCAGATAATCATCTGCACCAATCTTGAATCCTTCTAAGATATCTTCCTTCATAGTCTTGGCTGTAAGGAAGATAATAGGAATTTCCGGATTGATCGAACGAATTTCTTGTGCTAATGTAAAGCCATCTTTCTTGGGCATCATTACATCCAATACACAAAGGTCATATTTCCCTTTGGTGAAACCTTTGTAACCTGCTTCTCCATCAGAGAAAAGATCTGTTACATAACCTTTTGCCTGCAGGTACTCTCTTAAGAGCATACCTAAGTTTTCGTCATCTTCACAAAAGAAGATCTTAAGTTTTTCTTCCATAAACTAACTTTTTATAAGAGGTAAAGTAATAATAAATTTTGTCCCGATATTATCTGCACCATTTTCGGCTCTGATTGAGCCTTTATGGTCTTCCACTATTTTGCGGACGTAAGCAAGTCCAAGCCCGAACCCTTTTACATCGTGAACATTTCCTGTAGGTACACGAAAGAAACGGTCGAATACTTTCTTTAGGTATTCTTTCTTGATGCCAATCCCGTTATCTTCAATAGATATCTGCAGTTTGCCATTTTCATTCCATGTGCGACACATTAAAGTCAGAGGAACATCCGAACGACGATATTTGACCGCATTATCCAAAAGATTGAACAGTACATTAGTGATATGCATCTCGTCAACATATATGTTTGAGTTCTCTGCTTGCAAATCGATGTCTATCGTTCCACCGTATTTTTCCACTTTGATAGCGAAAGTGTTTGCGACGCTTGCCAGTAAATCGTTTGCATCAAGCTCTTTTAATTTTAATGCTGCTCTCTGACGTTCGAATAGCGACATTTGCAATACCTTTTCTACCAAAAAACTCAGCCGTTTTGTTTCGTCGTTGATGACTCCGGAAATGTGTTTGAATACATCCGGACTCTTTGTGATATCTGAATCTTTCAACATCTGTGCGGCCAGCGAAATGGTGGAGACAGGTGTTTTCAACTCGTGAGTCATATTGTTGATGAAGTCGTTCTTCATTTCTGATAGTTTTTTTTGACGGAACACGATGTATAAGGTAAAAATGAAAGTTACCAATAGAATGATTGAGAATAAGATAGATGGCACAATGAATGTAACAGAGTTGTTTATATAATCGCCTTTCGTTGGAAAGAATACCCGTAGGTAGCTTTGCTTTGAAGGAGGATCGTTAGGAAATAGTACCTGAGTAATAACATCCGATGTTGAAGGAATGGCTCCGGTTTGATAGACTGTATTTCCGTCTTTGTTTATTACCGAGTAGTAGAAAGGCAGATTTAGACCGTTGTTTAAAAACTCCGTCTTCAGATAATCGTTCAGTTTTTTAAAATCTACACGTTCTTCTATCGGTTTCAAGTTTGCTGTATATAAGATATTCAGAATGACTTCATCGATCAATCCCGTTTGATATTGATAACGATGCTTCAAAGTCTGCTGTAGATCTCTGGAAGTACTGACAATACTATTGGATGATTTACCTCTGCTTAAAGAGGAGATAGGAGAAATTTTGTGAGTTGAAATGTTACTTTGCATTTCAATTTGATGAATGTTTCCATTTGAATCAGTGTATTGATGAACGTACTGTTCTTCACTTACAACCTGATTTAATTCGTTTTGATTATTTTGGTATAGGTAATTGTTGGCTTCATCGCGGCTGATGTCTTCTTCCAGGTATTTACGCGTCTCATCCAATTCCAGGTTTTTGGAAACTTGGAGAGCGCATCGCTTTACTGTTTCATTGAATTGCTCGCTACTCTTTTTAAGGATAATGCTAACGTATTTCACTTGTAAAAAGAGCAATCCGCCAAAAGCAAATGCCATCACCACTGTAAGCAACCAAATTGTTGACTTCCTCATATTGTTCTTGTTCTCTTTTTAACAATGCAAATAACGCATGTTTTAATTTAATATTTACACAAAAAAAGTAAAAATTCAGAGGGGCAATAATTAAATAATGTTTATTATGTCAATGACTCTTTACTCTATTTGTTTTTAAATTAATCAATTACTTCATTTGTTTGAAATTTGAATAGTCTGCTTGTGTTTTTTTATATAAAAACGTAAACGATAAAGAATTTGTTGTACGAGCGTTTTAATTTCTTTTTTTGAAAAGGCTTAGTTTTAATTATTAGCTATATCTTTGTCACACGAAAGAGATTATTATGATGAATGAAGAGATAATGCAGATAGACGTTCGTAAAATTCTAATGCAGAAGATACCTTCTGTTGCGAAAAAGATTCCGAATTGTGTCATAAATTATTTGATTCACATTATTCATCAGGATGAGCTGAACGATATATTGAAGCGCTATCATGATAAAGATGGTGTGGATTTTATGAAATCATTGGTTGCTTACTTTGATTTGAAGCTCGTTTTACATGGAAAACATCATATTACAGCAAATAAGCGATATATTTTTGCATCTAATCATCCGCTAGGTGGTTTGGATGGTATATGTCTTTCTGCTATCGTTGGCGAACATTTTGGTGGACATATTCGTTATTTGGTAAATGATTTGTTGATGTATTTGCCAAATTTGAAATCGATATTTGTTCCTATTAATAAATTTGGATCTCAGGATCGGAACAGTGTTCAAATAATGGAGCAGGCGTATGCTTCGGATAAACAGATTATAACATTTCCGGCCGGATTGTGTTCGCGACGGCATCATGGACTTATAAAAGACTTGGAATGGAAAAAATCGTTTATTCAAAAAGCAGTGGAGTATCAACGTGATGTAGTACCGGTATATTTTGAAGGAGAAAATTCAAATTTTTTTTATCGTTTTGCGAATATTCGGAAGGCTTTGGGTATAAAGATGAATTATGAAATGATATATTTGCCGGATGAAATGTTCAGAAATAAGCACAAAACATTTCATGTTTATTTTGGAGAGCCCGTTTCTTGGCGTGTATTTAGCGGTAGTATGAATCCACTGGAATGGGCAGAATGGATGAAAATGAAAGTATATAATCTGAAAGAACAACAATAAATATATGCAAGAAATTATTCGACCGGTTGACGTCGCTCTTTTAAAGTCGGAATTGACAAAGGAAAAGAAGCTTAGAAGAACGAACAGGTCAAACAATGATATATATATAGTGACAGCTCACGATTCACCAAATGTGATGCAGGAAATTGGGCGATTGCGCGAGATCGCATTTCGTTATTATGGAGGAGGAACAGGTTTATCGGTAGATATTGATAAGTACGATACAATGGAAGATGCTTATCGGCAATTGATCGTATGGAGTCCTAAGGATGAAAAAATATTGGGAGGATATCGATTCCTTTGCGGTTCGGACGTGAAGTTCGATGAAGCCGGAAAGCCTATCTTAGCGACTTCTACTTTATTTAATTTTTCCGAAAAGTTTATTAAGGATTATCTTCCTTTTACTGTTGAGTTGGGACGTTCATTCGTGACTCTTGAGTATGAATCAACACGTGCTTCATCAAAAGGGTTGTTTGTTCTGGATAATTTATGGGATGGGTTGGGGGCATTGTCTGTCATTGATCCTCGTTTGCAATATTATTTTGGGAAGGTAACAATGTATAATAGCTACAATCAGGAAGCGAGGAATATGATTCTTTATTTTTTAACAAAACATTTTCCTGACCCTGAAAAGCTGATTACTCCAATCATACCGCTGGAAACAAATACGGATGTCGAAAAGATGAAATATCTTTTTATGCATGATTCTTTCAAAGAAAATTATAGGATTCTTAATCAGGAGGTAAGAAAGTTCGGAATTAATGTGCCTCCATTAGTGAATGCTTATATGAGTCTTTCACCCAAAATGCGTGTTTTTGGTACGGCGATCAATAATGGATTTGGAATGGTTGAAGAAACGGGTATATTGATAGCTATTAACGAAATTTTGGAAGAAAAGAAAAAGCGACATATAGAAACATTCCTTAAGGAGGAAGGTCAATCTCTGGATTTGATTCAGAAGGTTGAAGAATAGATATCCGATTTTATTCGCTTCCTTTCTGTCGTTTCCATTCTCGGGCAAGTGTATCAAGTTGTTCATACCATTCGCTTCCAAAACGTCGGATGAGCGGCTCCTTGAGAAATTGATAAAGTGGGATGTTCGCCTTTTTGCCAAGAATCTCTGCTGTTTTACATATCTTCCAGCGATTATAGTTTACAGCTGAAAAGGTATCGTAATCGGTTATTCGGATCGGATACAAGTGACAGGATATTGGTTTTCGAAAAGATATCTTTTTCTCGAGGTAGGATTTTTCGAGGGCACATTTACAAGTGCCGCCCTTATCATAATAAGTGAATACACAATTTTTGTTGTCAACAATTGATGTTACTATTTCTCCTTCAATATCAATATAGGCGACTCCTTGTTTTTTTATTATCTCTTGCGCTTTGGATGAAAGGTCGTTCCAAACAATAGGCAGTGCTTTTTCAAGTTCCGGTATTTCACTTTTTTTAAGAGGTGCGCCCGAATCTCCCTCTATACAACAAGCTCCTTTACAGCAGGAAATATTGCAGACGAACAGGCTTTCTATAACGTCGAGGCTAACTAGTGTTTTGTCTATCTGAAACATATGTAATAGATATAACAAGTGGACAATTAGAAGGCAGATTTAAAATGTTTTCAACTGACTCCAATTGTCCACGGTTTATGGGTAAGATGATTACTTGATTAATGCGTGTCCGGTCATTTCTTTTGGCTGTGCTAAGCCCATAATGTGAAGAATTGATGGAGCAACATCAGCTAAGATGCCATTTTCGACTTTTGCATTTTTGCTTTTTGTAACATATACAAATGGAACAGGATTCAATGAATGAGCAGTGTTTGGTGTACCATCTTCATTCATGGCGTGATCGGCATTTCCATGATCAGCAATGATAATCACTTCATAGTCGTTGGCCTTTGCTGCTTCTACAGTGTCTTTTAGACATGCGTCGATTGTTATTACCGCTTTTTCAATAGCTGCGTAGACTCCCGTATGACCCACCATGTCTCCGTTGGCATAGTTGCAAACAATAAAATCGTATTTCTTTGTGTTGATAGCTTCAACCAGTTTGTCTTTTACTTCGAATGCGCTCATCTCCGGTTTTAAATCGTAGGTTGCAACCTTCGGTGAAGGGACAAGAATACGATCTTCACCTTCGTATGGGGCTTCGCGACCACCATTAAAGAAGAATGTGACATGTGCATATTTTTCTGTCTCGGCTATGTGAAGTTGTGATTTCCCTTTCGATGAGAGATATTCGCCCAACGTATTATTTACATTTTCCTTGTCGAAAAGAATATGCAAACCTTTGAAGTTTTCATCATAAGGCGTCATACAGAAATATTGCAGGTCGGAGATGACGTGCATTCCTTCTTCCTGCATGTCCTGCTGTGTCAGAACTACCGTAAGTTCTTTGGCGCGATCATTACGGAAGTTGAAAAAGATAATCACATCTCCCTTTTCGATTTTTGCAACGGGTTTTCCATTTTCTGTGTGCACAATAGGCTTGATGAATTCATCCGTTACACCATCGGCATATGATTCTTCTACGGCTTTTATCATATTTTCAGACTCTTTACCTTTACCGTTTACAAGCATATCGTAAGCTTCTTTGATCCGATTCCAGCGTTTATCACGGTCCATGGCATAATAACGGCCAATTATTGAGGCGATCTTGCCACCTGTTGTCTTCAGGTGATTCTCTAGCTGTTTGATGAAACCGACACCGCTCTTCGGATCCGTATCGCGGCCATCCATGAAACAGTGGACGTAAGCTTTATTGATGCCATATTCTTTGGCGATATCGTTGAGTTTCATCAGATGTTCTAATGAACTGTGAACACCTCCGTCAGAAACGAGACCCATAAAATGAATCTGTTTGTTATTATCCTTTGCGTAACTGTAAGCTCGGATGATTTCAGGATTCTTTAGAATTGAATTGTCACGACATGCACGATTTATTTTTACCAGGTCCTGATATACGACACGACCTGCACCGATGTTTAAGTGGCCAACTTCCGAATTGCCCATTTGTCCGTCAGGCAAACCAACGTTTTCACCTGAAGCCTGGAGCTGAGAGTTTGGATATGTTTTTAACAGATTATCCCAGTATGGAGTAGGAGTACAAAAAATGACATCATCTTTCTGATGGTCTCCGATTCCCCATCCGTCGCAGATAAGTAAAATTGCTTTCTTGCTCATGATTGTATTTATTTATGATTCTTGTTATCTTTATTTTGTTTGTGCAAAGATACGTATTTTCTCTATATTATGTTTGTGGTTAAAGTACTACTTTTGTGTTATGGTAGAAAAGAAGATACAGGATCCTGATTTAGGTGATGTAACTGTACGGATAAGCACTCGGGCAGTGCACATGCGGTTGCAAGTATTGAAAGGCGTAGTGATTGCAACGCTGCCGCAATGGGGAAATATAGACAGACTGATTGATTTTATTCAATTAAATAAGGATCGGTTGCGTGCTTCGCTTGCTAAATATCCGGCTCCACCTCTGATAACGGAAAATACAGAGATGAAAACGGTTTCCTTCAGCTTACATGTGTTTTGTACGGATCGGGATCACTTTTATATGAGTCTGGAAAATAATGTGTTGAATATAGCATGTCCGGCTAAAACGAATTTTGCAGATAGTCGTGTACAAGCTCTTTTGAGAAAATGGATTGAGAAAATATTACGCTATGAGGCTACTCGTTTGTTGCCGGAAAGGTTAAATGCACTGGCTTTGACGAATCATTTTTCTTTCTCGTCGGTGAAGATTAATAAAAGTAGCACACGATGGGGAAGCTGCACGGCTCGTAAAGGGATAAATCTTTCGCTTTCATTAATGCTATTGCCTTGGCCTTTGATTGATTATGTTCTCCTTCATGAATTATGTCATACGGTTGAAATGAACCATGGTCCGCGTTTCTGGAAACTCTTAGACAAAGTGACTAATGAGCAATCACAAAACTTACGACGTGAATTGAAACGGTATCATACTTTTTAAGGTATAAAAGGCAAATTTTGACTGGGTCTATTGTTTCCAAAATCCTGGAATCAGAAGTGTGACAACCGTGAATATCTCCAGTCGTCCTACCATCATTAAGAAAGAAAGTACCCATTTACTAAGATCCGGAAGTGCCGAGAAATTACCCGCAGGTCCTACGCTCCCCAGCCCAGGTCCAACATTTCCCATTGCTGTAAAAGCTGATCCTATAGATTCTTCAAAACCTACGCCATCAAGCATAAGAACCAAACATCCAGTGACAACCAGTGCCAGATAGATAAAGGCAAACGACAAAACACGATAAACGACTTCACCTGCTAACACATGTCCATTAACACAGACAGGAACAACGGCATGAGGATGCGTTCTTTTCTTGAATTCATTAAAAAGATTCTTAGTTAGAATCATAAACCGCCCCATCTTTAATCCTCCACAAGTAGAACCGGCACAGCCGCAAATCAACATGAGTATAATAGCAATGTTCCAAAAGAATGGTCCCCAGGAAATATAGTTGGCCGTTGCAAATCCGGTTGTGGAAATTAAGGAGGCGACTTGGAATGATGCTAGACGGAACGCTTGTCCGAAATCGGGAATAATATTCCTCATCATTAGATATCCGGTCACTAGAAGCATTGTCCCGATAGTAAAGACATAAAACCATGTGGTTTCTTCGTCTTTAAATAGTTTACTAAATTTACCATTGATGAGGAAGTATATCAGGCTCATGTTTGTTGCGCCAATACACATGAATATGGTTATAACATAGTCAATATAAGCGGAATTCCAATAAGCAATGCTTGCATTTTTTGTTGAATACCCTCCGGTTGACATTGTTGTCATGGCTTGGTTGACAGCATCGAAAAGGGTCATAGGTCCAGCCCATAGCAATAATGTCAGGATAAGCGTTAAAAATACATAGATATACCATAATCGCTTGGCAACTTGTGCGATTCGCGGAAGGAACCGTTCATGTATAATCCCGGGTGTTTCTGCATTAAACATAACAATTGCACCACCCCCTAATGCCGGTAATAAAGCGACAGTAAATACAATCATTCCTATTCCACCTTGCCATTGCGTCAGGCTTCGCCAAAACAGAATACTGTTCGGTAAAACCTCTACGTTAGTTAATATGGAGGAACCTGTTGTTGTGAAGCCGGACATAGTTTCAAAAAATGCATCTGTTATGGACGAAACATATCCACCAAGATAAAAGGGTAACATTCCTAATAAAGAAACAGAAATCCAGGTAAAAGTAACGATGAGCATACCTTCGCGGCGCCCAACATTGAATTCATTGGCTTTAAAACCAATGATTGAGAATAGTAAACCGCAACCAAGCATGATTCCACTTGATAATAATAGCGGTGTTAACCCCCTTTCGTCGTCAAAAAGAGCGACAGCAACAGCTAACAGCATAAACATCGTCTCCAAGATGAACATCATTCCTAGAGTCTTGATTATGAAACGTATATTTAGCATATTTGCTACGGTTCACATATTAGTTAAAGAAATCTTCCAATTTATGCATCGCTGTATCAAGGCAGAATACTACAACGTGATCATAAGCTTGAATCTGAGTATCACCCTTGATCATCATAGGTTTGCCATTGCGGATCATACCGCCTAACGTCATATCTTTAGGTAATTTCAAGTCTTTAACTTCTTTACGTGTGATTTTAGAGTCAGGGCGGGCTACCAGTTCTGCAACATCGGCGTTTGCAAATGCAAGGCATTTTACATTGGACACATCCGCGTCTAATAAGAATTGATAAATGTTACTGGCTGCAATCAGTTTCTTGTTAATGACAGAACCAATATCCATATTTTCAGCCAGAGGAATATAGTCGATGTTTTCAACTTTGGCGATTGTCTTGAAAACGCCTAGACGTTTGGCTGCCAGACATGCCAGAATATTAGTACTTGAGTTTTCAGTTAACCCGATAAAAGCTTGGGCATCTTGTATTCCTTCTTGCATTAACAAATCGGTGTCTCGACCATCACCATTAATAATCAACACATTTCCCGGTACGGTTTCAGCAATGCGGTGGCTTTTATCTTTATCTTTCTCAATCACTTTTACTCTGATATTGTTTGGTAGATATTGACATGTGCGTATAGCTATGCGACTTCCTCCCATTATAATTACTTTCTTAACTTCCGGATTGATCTTCCCGGCCTGGATTCGTACATCTTCAATATGATCCTTAGTTGTAGTGAAGAATAAGATATCGCCCGCTTCAATATGGTCACTACCACGTGGAATGATAGTTTCGTTTTGTCTTTTGATAGCTACAATATGATAGAGTTTTTGTTCATTTAACAATTCAGAAAGCTGCTTGTCGAGGATTGAAGAATTGTTTCTAACCTTTACACCAATCAGAATAAGGGCACCGCCGAACAGTTCCCAATATTGGCGGGTCCACGGACGTTTGACTGCTGTTACGATTTCTTTAGCTGCAAGCATTTCCGGATATATCATTGAATTGATACCCATTTTTTCAAATAATTCTTTATTCTTGGGCAACAAATATTCGTAATTATTGATTCGCGCTACTGTCTTGTGTGCTCCAAGTTTAGAGGCCAGGATACTGGAGGTAATGTTTGTTGTTTCTTCAGGAGTAACACTGACAAAAAGATCGGTTTTTCGAATTCCAGCTTCTTCCAAGTCACGTATGGAGGTTGGATTGCCGACCATAGGAAGCACTTCCATGTTCGAGTTTGTAAAATTCAAACGTTCTTCATTAGGATCCATTAGAATGATGTCTTGTTTTTCCTGTGAGAGCATTTTTGCTAAATGCGTGCCTACTTCGCCGGCTCCGGCAATAATAATTTTCATACTTTAATAATTGACAATTGACAATTATGATTGGTTTTTAACGCTTCTCCTTCTTCACGCAATCGTTGGGCAATGCTTTCGGCATCCATTTTGCATAGATGCATTTGCTCTTCTACAGTCCCATGTCCGATGAATTCGTCCGGGACGCCCAGTCTGGTTACGTGCGTGTTATATTCATGATCGGCCAGAAATTCGAGTACTGCACTTCCTAATCCGCCTTTTATTACTCCATTTTCGAGAGTAATGATGCGTTTGAACGTACGTGCCACTTCATGCAAAAGGCCTTCATCTATAGGTTTAAGAAATATCATGTCGTAGTGAGCCACTGACAAGCCTTCCTGTTCTACTTTGTGGATAGCTTTAGTCGCTTCATTGCCGATGGGTCCGAGAGATAGAATGGCCAAATCTGTTCCGATATGTATTTTTTTCCCTTTTCCGATAGGGATCTCGTGCATATCGTTATGCCATTGAGCCATTTCTCCTTTTCCTCGCGGATAACGGATTATAAATGGACCTTTTTCTTGTTTATAACCTGTATACATCAAATTACGTAAGTCCCATTCGTTAAGTGGGGAGGCGATAATAAGATTCGGTATCGGGCGGAAATATGCCAGATCAAATACTCCCTGATGAGTTTGTCCGTCTTCTCCTACTAATCCTGCCCGATCGAGACAGATCACCATATGTAGTTTCTGCATCGCAACATCGTGGATAACCATGTCGTAAGCACGTTGCATGAACGACGAATAAATGTTGCAGAACGGAATCATTCCTTCTTTGGCCAGTCCGGCCGAGAAAGTAACAGCATGCCCTTCAGCAATGCCTACATCAAATGTTCGTTTGGGAAAAGCTTTCATCATATAGGTCATCGAGCAACCTGTTGGCATAGCAGGTGTGATCCCAACAATACGCTTATCTTTTTCAGCTAGTTCTACAAGTGTATGCCCGAAGACGTCTTGGTATTTCTGAGGTTCGTTCAGCGTATGAACAATAATTCTTTCGCCTGTATCTTTATTAAAAAGCCCTGGCGCATGCCATTCAGTAGCAAATTCTTCGGCAGGTTTGTATCCTTTGCCTTTCTTTGTTTTAATATGCAGTAACTTTGGACCTTGCAGATCTTTAATATCGTTAAGAACTTTGATCAGATAAGTGATATCGTGTCCGTCTACCGGACCGAAATATCTGATGCTGAATCCTTCGAACAAGTTATGTTGCTTTGTCAGTAACGCTTTAAGACTGTTGTTAAAACGAAGAATATTCTCTCTACGATCGTTATTGATGATATTCATTTTACGCAAGCCACGATAAAGATCATATCGCATCTTGTTGTAAGCTTGGCTCGTTGTAATATCTACAAGGTATTGACTCAGTCCACCAACGGGCTGATCGATAGCCATGTCGTTGTCGTTGAGAATTATCAATAGATTATTAGCATTAGCAGCTGCGTTGTTCAACCCTTCAAAAGCCAAACCTCCAGTCATTGCTCCATCACCGATGACAGCGATGACATGACGCTTTTCGTTTTTCAATTCGGAAGCGACCGACATGCCCATTGCTGCCGAGATGGAGTTAGAGGCATGCCCTGCAATAAAGGCATCATATTTACTTTCTGCCGGATTAGGAAAACCACTGATTCCGTTTAGCTGGCGCAGAGTGTGAAATGATTCTCGCCTTCCAGTCAGTATCTTGTGTGCATAAGCCTGATGTCCAACGTCCCAGACTATTTTGTCATAAGGAGTATTGAACACATAATGAAGTGCAACTGTTAATTCGACTGTTCCCAAACTAGAGCCTAAGTGTCCTGGGTTATGAGAGAGCACATCTATAATATAATCACGCAATTCCGTACATACTTCGCCTAATTTATCAGGATTCAACTTTCGTAAATCGTCCGGATAATTGATTGAACCTAATATGTTTTCATCCTTGCATTCTGACATCGTTGTTAAAATTTTGCGGCAAATGTAAAGAAATAATAGGAGAAAAAGTAGTTTTCTCTCATCATTATTTGCATAAATAAAAAATGATATTCATTTATATTTTTTGTAGATTCTGATAACTAGCGGATGGCTATTTTACGGACTGTATCGCCGATACGAACAATATAATAGCCTTTGGCAATATCAACAGTATATTCACATGTGGATTGTTTGATGATAATTTCTTTTACTCTGATTCCTACTACGCTGTAGATCTCTAACTTACTGCCAATAGGAGCATTTTCGACGAGAATTTTGTTATCGTAAGCTGTTATTTCAATAGTATTAGGATCTTTATCCTTAATAGAGAATACGTTTTCACACACTTGATGTGCAACGACTTCAAGTGGACAAGCGACTCCCAAAGAGAGTGTGAGTATGATCAGATATGCTGTTTTCATCTTCCAAACCCTAATTTCCTACAAAGGTAGGAATGTTTTCTGAATAATGGAGTTAATTATTCATTTTTTTGTCGTGGAAGTGAAAAGGTTAAATAGTTTGTTTGAATTATATGGCTTTTTTTCTTCTGAATGATTTTGGAAATACGTTCGGACAGATTTTTACTAAATAAGTGACTGGACTAAGCCCTCGTTGGCTAAGATTGTTCCGGGAAAAATAACATCGGCTTCTTGCTTAAGTATTGAACAGTCTTCGTAACGTGCCGAATAATGGCCAATCATCAATTGTTTAACATGAGCGTCTCGCGCAATTATGGCGGCCTGACGAGCAGTTGAATGAAAAGTTTCTTTAGCGCGTGCTCCGTCGCTTTCGGTAAAAGTGGCCTCGTGATATAGTAAATCAACTCCTTCAATAATTGGGATAATCGCTGGATTGTAGGCTGTGTCGGAACAGAATGCATAGCGTTTGGAGGGTTCTGGTGGGCGTGTGAGCCGGAAATTGGGAATGACTTCTCCTTCAGGTGTTATATAATCTTTTCCTTGTTTGATATCTTTCAGCCACCTTATAGGAACCTGATAGAAATCGGTCATTTCACGTATAATATGAGGCTCTTTAGGTTTCTCTGTAAATAGATAGCCACATGTAGGAATGCGATGTTTTAAGGGGATTGAATATACGGATAAGGAGCGATCTTCCATCACTAGCGTATGGGCTGTCGTATCGACAGGATCAAATATAACTTTAAATTCAAGACCGCGACAGAATTCTGAAAGGATACAGCTGAGAAATGTTGAAAGTTCTTTGGGTCCATGAACTACCAAATCCCCGGTTCTTCCCAACATGCCGAGAGTGGATATTAGTCCCGGTAATCCGAAACAGTGGTCGCCATGCAAATGTGTAATAAAAATGTGCCCCAAGCGGTTGAACCGGATTCGCAAACTACGCATTTGAACTTGTGTACCTTCGCCACAGTCAATCATATACTGTTTATCCCGTAAATCAACAACTTGTGATGTGGCTAAATGTCGAGTCGTCGGTAATGCCGATCCGCATCCTAAAATATGTATGTTAAAACCGCTCATAATGCCTTTCCAAGAAAGAATTGTGTGCAAAGATAATACAAAAGTGCTGGTTTACTGTGAAAAATAACAAAAAATAGAGCAAACTTATTCATGGATAAATGAAGATTGAGTACATTTGTTTGCTGTCTCGTGATTAGGAGACTCTATCACAAGAAAGACTTAAAAATAATTCATTAAGCCTTATTGGCTTTCTTTTTTGTTTAAAACGGTTAAAATGTAGAAACGGCTAAGTGTGAGCTTCGCCGTTTCTTTTGTGTTTTTTAATAGGTGCGGTCTTTGGAATTTTCTATTTCCTTCTGAGTTATTTTCTTTAGGTCAAGCGCCCGCCATGCATAAAAAATGTAGGCTAGAACGAATGGAATGAGTAGGGAAACAACGCTCATTACCTTAAGGGTGAAAAGACTGGAACTGCTGTTTTGTATGGTTAGTGAACTTTGAAGATCAGTGACAGATGGATAATAGGCCGTATTATTCCAACCGACGCATAGTAATAAGGCCAGAACGACAAGAACCGTCCCTGAGCCACCATACCAGATCCCTTTATTCCATTTGAATGTTTTGATAGTCCTGCCAATAGCATAAAGAACCAATATGACACCAATCAACAGTATTGCTAATACAACTGGCATTGCTAGTAAATTATGAAGATATTTATAAGGTTCCATAAATATTTCGCCTGTTTGAGGATTATAAGCAAACCCAGTTTGTAAAATCGTGTGGATAAGAAATGCGAGGAAGAAAACAAGGAACAATCCCGAGTTAACTATAAGTTGAAATTGTGCACGAAACTGAATTTCTTCATCATTAATGTTATTAAAGAAATAAAGCAAAGCTAAAACGCGCGAAAGAAAGAACACGGCAATACCTAGGCAGACATTCCAAAAAACAAAGGCGGCTTCCAGTCCATGCAATGGATTTGCCCATGTAGAAATGACGGGTGCAGCTATATCAGTTAACTGTGCTTTGTTTACTATAAATTCAGCACCGCTAAAGAATGTACCTACGGCTGTTCCGATTAGGATTGGAGCCAGAATTCCATTAACCATTAGGAATATCTGATAAGTCTTTTTCCCCAGTAAATTACCCTTTTTTGATTGGTATTCGTAAGATACGGCTTGCAACACAAAACATAGCAAAATCAACATCCAAACCCAGTATGCACCACCGAAACTAGTGGAGTAAAAGAGTGGAAATGAGGCAAAGAATGCACCGCCGAAAGTAACCAGCGTAGTGAATGTAAATTCCCATTTACGGCCTGTTGAATTGATAATCATCTTTTGCTGAGCCTCTGTTTTGCCCAGAGTAAATATTAGAGTTTGTCCGCCTTGCACAAACATTAAAAATACTAATAATGCTCCAAGTAATGATACTAAGAACCACCAGTATTGTTGTAATAATATATATGTAGATTCCATGTTTATTGTGTATTAATATGTGTATATGGTTTATTATTTATCTTCTAAGTTCGGACCTTTCTTAATGGCTTTTACCATGATTCCTATTTCTGCAATCAGTAGAATTGTAAATAGAACAAGGAATATAAAGAATGTGACCTGAACGGATGAAGTAGACAGTTGCGAGATGGATGCATTTGTTGGCAAAATGTCTTGTATGGCCCATGGTTGACGACCGACTTCAGCAACGATCCATCCTGCTTGACTTGCAATATATGCCAGAGGTATGGTCCATAAGAAAGTCCATTGCAGCCAGCGAGCATCAGCAAATTTATTTTTCTTAATCCAAATCAATCCGATAATAAATAGAAGAATAAAGTAAACACCTAGGATGATCATGATACGAAACGAATAGAAGGTGAGCCCAATAGGAGGAATTAGATCCGTCGGATTTTTAATGTATCCATAGCCAAAATATGCAAAATTCTTATCTAATTGTGTACGGGCCTGTAATGCGGCCTCTTTGTTTTTGTCTTTGACCGCTTGGCGATAATCAGAAAGAGCTTTGATGGCTAATTGACCTTTGGCGATTTTTTCTGAGGCTGATAAAGCTATTGTATTGTTATTTGTAATGTATTTGCCGTCAAGGAGATCGACGATTCCTGGAATATACGCATTTCTATCGCGTTCAGCCAAAAGTGACAACATTTTAGGTATTTGTATGTTAAAAAGGAAAGGATTAATATTATCCTGGTAGTTTTTTTTCGCTGGATTAAGGAAACCTACAGTGACGAGCCCAACTCCGTTGCCCCCTTTATAAAGCCCTTCCATTGCTGCAAGTTTCATTGGTTGCTTTTGCGCTACTTGATAAGCGGAACCGTCACCTGTCCATGCGCTCAGTAAAACGGCTATCAAACCAACGATAACACTTATTTTGATGCTTTCAAGTGCAAAATGGCGTGAACGCCTCTTTAAGAGGTACCAGCTGCTAACGCCGACGACAAATACTGCACCGACAATCCAGCAGGAGAAAACAGTATGAAAAAACTTGTTTATGGCAACAGGTGAAAGGGCGACATCCCAGAAATTGAACATTTCGTTGCGGACCGTATCTGGATTGAAATGCATGCCTGCAGGATATTGCATCCATGCATTGGCAATCAGAATCCATAATGCCGAAATGGTAGCCCCGGCTATTGTCAACCATGTTGAAGCCAAATGAAAACGTTTGCTGACTTTTTCCCAACCAAAAAACATGACGGCAATAAATGTTGCCTCCATGAAAAAGGCTAGAATACCTTCGATGGCTAATGGCGCACCAAAAATATCTCCGACAAACCAGCTGTAATTTGACCAGTTTGTACCGAACTCAAATTCTAGAATCAATCCTGTAGCCACACCGATGGCGAAATTGATACCGAAAAGATTCATCCAAAACTTTGCTGTTTGTTTCCAAAACTCGTTTCCGGTTTTGTAATAAATGGTCTCCATGATGGCTTGAATGAAGCCTAATCCCAGAGTGAGAGGAACGAATAACCAATGATAGATCGCAGTCAGAGCAAACTGTGCTCTAGACCAGTCGATTAATGAGGTGTCAATACTTGTAATCATCATGCTATTATTTAAGGATTTATTGCTCGTTGAATTAATTCGGATGATACATATTCTTCTTTTGCTTCATTGCTTCCGTATTTCTTGAGAAAATTTGGAAAGAAGAATAACTTGAGTATAATAAAAATGATGAACAACTTGATTAAAATTATGATCCATAAAGTCCTGCCAATATTCATCTTTTGGAATCCCTCGAGATAAAAATGGTAAATTCGCATAAAGATACTTTCATTGTTCATGTGAAATTATATAACAAGTTGTAAACAGAATTAGTTAATTTTCAAATGTACGTATTTGTAGTGATAGTTCTATCATCAAAAGAATAGAAATTATTTATGATCATATAGCTTTTATTTATTTGTCTTGTTAAAAAAAGATATTTTATTAAGAAACCTGCCAAGTGAGTTTGTAAATATAACCTCTTTTCTTATATTTGCAACAATTTGTGCTTATATAAAGTATATAAGTGTCACAAATAATTTTTTTTATTATAAGCTATAATCTATAAAAGTAATTTACTATGTCTAACATTTCAAGAAGATCTTTCCTTCAAAGAGGGGCAGCTGCAGCTGCCGTATTTTCTATCGTTCCCGGATCAATCCTTGGTAAAAGCCATGGATATGTAGCTCCGTCGGACAAGTTGAATATCGCTGGTGTTGGTATTGGTGGTATGGGTAATTCTAACCTGAAGAACATGGAAAAAACAGAAAATATCGTAGCGTTGTGCGATATTGACTGGAGATATGCTAAGAAGGTTTTTGAACGCCATCCAGAATCCAAGAAATATTGGGACTATCGCAAGATGTTTGATGAAATGGGGAAATCGATTGATGCCGTATTGTGTGCAACAGCCGATCATACTCATGCCATAATCACATCAGATGCGATGACTCTTGGTAAACATGTTTATACACAGAAACCTTTGACTCATTCTGTATATGAAGCCCGTTTGCTGAGAACATTGGCTAAAAAATATAATGTTGCTACACAGATGGGTAACCAAGGCTCTTCAGCCGGAGATACTGATTTAGTTTGTGAGTGGATTTGGAATGGAGAAATTGGTGAAGTAACAAGAGTTGATTGTGCTACAAACCGTCCAATTTGGCCACAAGGATTGAATGCTCCTGAAAAAGTTGATAAGATCCCGTCTACATTGAATTGGGATTTATTTACAGGTCCTGCAAAAATGCGTCCTTATAATGCTATTTATCATCCTTGGAACTGGCGTGGATGGTGGGATTATGGTACAGGTGCTTTAGGTGATATGGCTTGCCATATTATTCAGCCTGTTACAGCATCTTTGAAGTTGGGCTATCCTTCAAGAGTTGAAGCTTCTTCTACCTTGTTACTCGCTGATTGTGCACCAAATGCGCAACACGTTAAATATGTGTTCCCTGCTCGCGAGAACATGCCGAAAGTTGCATTTCCAGAAGTTGAAGTTCATTGGTATGATGGCGGTATGATGCCTGATCGTCCTGCTGGATTCCCGGAAGGCATGGATTTGATGCGCGAAGGTGGTGGTACATGTATCTTCCATGGAACAAAGGATACCTTGATTTGTGGTTGCTATGGACAACATCCTTGGTTGATTTCCGGTCGTGTCCCGAATGCTCCAAAGGTTTGCCGCCGTGTTGAAAATGCAATGGGTGGTGGTCACGAACAAGATTGGATTCGCGCCTGCAAGGAAAGTCCTGAAAATCGCGTTCAGACCAAGTCAAACTTCAGTGTTTCTGGTTTATTGACAGAAATGGTTGATATGGGTGTACTTGCAGTTCGTTTGCAGACATTGAATAAAGAATTGTTGTGGGACGGTCCTAATATGCAGTTCACTAATATTAAGGATGATGAAGTTGTTAAGATTTTGAAGAAAGATGACTTTAAGGTTGTTGATGGAGATCCGAAATTTAATAAGATTTGGAATGATCCTATTTCTGCAAAACAATTTGCACAGGAATTGATCAAACATACTTATCGTAGTGGTTGGAAGTTAGTTGATATGCCTGAATAATGTTTTAAACAAATTGGTAAAATGAAAAAGACAGTATTTTTTTTAAGTGCTGCTGCTATGGTTTGCTTGATGGCATCTTGCGGTGGTAAGAAGGCAGATGATTCAGCCAAAGTGGCTGCAGCTGATACAGTAGCAGCTGCTTCTGCTGTCCCTGAGTATAAACTCATGGATAGTCTTCCATTGGCTGATATGTCAAAATTTAAGAAAGATAAAGATGGTAAGATTGCTATCTTTGATGGTAAATCTCTTGAAGGCTGGAGAGGTTACGACCGTGCTGACGTTCCTGCTGCTTGGATAGTTGATAATGGTGCAATCCATATCAAAGGTTCTGGTCAGGGTGAAGCAGGTGCTAAAGATGGTGGAGATTTGCTTTTTGCTCACAAATTTAAAGATTTTGAACTTGAATTTGAATGGAAAGTTGACAAAGGTGCAAACTCTGGTGTATTTATTTTAGTTCAGGAAGTTGAAGGACAACCTTCATATATTTCTGCTCCGGAATATCAAGTTTTGGATAATGTAAATCATCCTGATGCTAAGTTAGGTAAAGATGGCGATCGTCAATCAGCTTCTTTGTATGATATGATTCCGGCTAAACCACAAAATTCAAAACCATATGGACAGTGGAACAAAGGTAAAATTATGTGTTATAAAGGAACTGTTGTCTATTCACAAAATGGCGAGAATGTTGTTGAATATCACTTGTGGACACAACAATGGAAAGAACTGCTTGATAACAGTAAATTTAGCAAAGACAAATGGCCGTTGGCTTATGAGTTGTTGATGAATTGCGGTGGTCCGAACAAAGAAGGTTTCATTGCGTTGCAGGATCATGGTGACAATGTTTGGTATCGTAATATTACAGTTAAGGAACTTGATTAGTTAGATTGTTTCTTATAATAAAAGAATGATCTCGGTATCTATTTGATACCGAGATTTTTTTTGTAAGGTTTTACGATATGCATACATTCGATTAGCCTCATTTTCCCTTGATAACAAGTGAACTATGTTTATCACTATAAATGCTGATGCGATCATTGCATCTCCATTGATATTAATCAGATTCTCTTCCAGTGACGTAGTACATTTCTGTTTATAATCACTTATTTATCATCTCATATAATATAGGAAAGTTCACAGAAGTATATCTTTACATTTACTGAAATTAAATCTATTATATGTACAAAAGGTTTCGATAGAACAATAAACAAATGCCATAGATTGGTCATTTGTTTATGCAGTAATTCCTTCAACGGAGATTATTTTCTTCAGATTAGCTATAGAAAAGAAAAAGAAGCATCATCACGACGCTTCTCTTAAACAATACTAACTGATAGAAATAAAATGTGTATAAAGGTCTATTTAATCTTTTGATTTGTAATTGAGTTCGATTGTTTTGTCTCCGTTTTGAGTCATGTAGTGCAATGTTAATTTTACTGTTTTTTTATCAGTGCTGGGCAGTTTGTTGAGCTTGAAAGCAACAATACTTGAGAGTTCTCGTGATACCATGTCTCCATTTGCATTATGCCGGAACTCTAGTTCATAAGGATCATTACTGCCGGTTTTGTGAATTAGATTCAGAAAGTGTTTTTTATACCCTCCGAATTCTGTAATAAAATCAATATTTAAATAACCATCTTCAATCCAGACTCCACTTTTCGACCATGCACTATAGGTGTTTAGCCTTATGGGATCGGTTCCATAAATAGAATCATTTTGATTAGATAAATCCTCTGCTATACTTTTAGTAAGAACCGAATCCATTCGGATAATCTGTGCGGCATGACTATATCCGCTGATTTCATCGCTAAGTAGTGTGAAATAAGCAATTGCGCGTCGTTCTTTCAGATTCGATGGGATATACGAGTTTACCGGCATAATTGTCGTACTGTCGTCTAGCTGTAAATAGTATGAGTTATCACTTAATGGTTTGATGGTCACTATGCCAACCGACATCTTGTCCAGCGAATAACCATCATCATCACCCAAACATGAAAAGAAGCTTAGGAAGCATAATATGATCCCACACATCAACATTGAATTTTTCATCTTTTTCATCTTGCTTTCGATTTTAATATTCTCTGTTTAATAGATGAATATCTGGATGAAAACGCTGCATGCAGGCGATTATAAATAATGTTAAATGCTTAAATAATTGAAAATTAGAGTTGCAGCACGATCTGAAGCTCCTTCATTTCCTAGTATGCGGATTATATTATTGTATTCATTTAGCATAGAATTACGATAAGAAGAATCATGAAGGATCCGTTCCAATTCTTTATGAATCTGTTCTTTGGAAAAGCGATTTCCAAAGAGTTCTTGTACGATTGTCTTTTGTCCGATCAGGTTAACAAGTGAGATATATGGAATATGAAAAAAATGTTGAAATATAAAGGAGGCAATTTTCCCCCAAACAACGTAATAACAAACCACTTGAGGCACACATAGTAAGGCTGCTTCAAGAGTCGCTGTTCCAGATGTAACTAACGCAGCTTTGCTGTGTTGTAATAATTGATAGGTTTTTCCAAAAATAATTTTGATATCTCTATTTGCGATATAACTTTCGTAGTCTTTAGCTTCCAATCCGGGAGCTCCAGCTATTATTGTTTGAAGTTCCGGGTAGAAGTTTGCTACTTCCAGCATGGTTGGTAGGTTGTCTTTGAGTTCCTGCTTACGACTTCCGGCAAGCAAGGCAAGAATAGGTTTATCGTTTAATTTCTCTTCTTTAATAAAATGGTCGGGGTGCTGAATTTGGCTTGCCCTGAATTTGGCAATAGCGTCAACAGAAGGATTCCCTACATAATCCACATTGTATTGTAGTTTATTATAGAAATCTATTTCAAAAGGCAAGATACAAAACATATGATCAACATATCGCCGTATAGCTTTGATTCGATACTTTTTCCATGCCCATATTTTGGGGGATATGTAGTAGTAAACAGGTATGTTTAATTTTTCCTTGACAAACTTGGCAATTTTTAGATTGAAGCTTGGATAATCAATGAGTATAACTACATCTGGACGATATTGACGAATATTCTCTTTACAAGTTTTCATATTTTTCAATATGGTCTTAAGGTGCATGATGACAGGAATGAAACCCATGTAAGCCATTTCCTTGTAGTGCTTGACCAAAGTTCCGCCTACAGCTTGCATCAAATCTCCACCTAAAAAGCGAAAATCAGATTCTTTATCAACTTTTCTTAAAGCTGTCATCAGGTTCGAAGCATGTAAGTCTCCGGATGCTTCACCGGCAATTAGGAAATATTTCATTATATCATTTGTTTCAATGTTTCTAGAAATACATAGTCTGTTACATCAATTTTGCAAGGGACCAGCGAAGCATAACCATTATCGAGTGCTAATGTATCATTGTCGGGATGAATGGGCTGATTATTTTTGAAATTTCCAGAAAGCCAATAGACTGTTTCATCATGTGCGTCTTTACTGACTTTATATTCGTTAGTCCATCTCCCGTCAGCTTGGCGGCATACTTTTATTCCTTTTATTTTTTTTCCGACAGGAATGTTTAGATTCAAATAGGTTCCATGTGGAAGCCCTTCTTTGAGTATCCATTGTACAAGCTCGCGCCCGAGGCGCCCACTTTCATTGAAATCGGCATTTTCATCGCAGTCCATTAGAGAAATGCCGACAGAAGGTATTCCAAGGACACATCCTTCTGCCGCAGCCCCCATTGTTCCTGAATATTGTACGCTGATTGACATGTTACCACCATGATTGATTCCCGCTACAACCAGATCCGGACGATTTTCAAGTATTTCGTTAATGGCCAGCTTTATGCAATCGGCAGGAGTTCCCGTACATTTATATAAGGTAAGGTTCTCTTTTTTATCAACTAGTTTGCAACGGATGGGTTCCATAGAAGTAATGGCACATGATGAACCCGAACGCGGTCCGTCCGGTGCAAATACAATTATTTCACCTAAGCCTTTCAGGCTTATAGTGAGTTCTTCGATGCCTTTGGCATTTATTCCATCATCATTTGTTATTAGTATAAGAGGCTTCTTTTTTATAGTCATTTTTTTTAGTTTTACTGCAAAGATAATAATAAATTCTGATCTGTTTTTAAGACTAGGGGACTTCAGACTGTTGGATAATAAAAATGGCGAACGATTTATTACAATTATTCGCCATATTTTATGTATAAGCTAAATTGATGACCTTGCGTACGGCGGTTAATTTACTATTTGTTTCTAGTATGAATGATTGTACCATATTATTTATGATGCATTGGTCATTCTTGTCTGAACTTAAAAGATAAAACGAGCGATTTTCACAAATCACTCGTTCTTCTAATTTAGATGTAAATCTAAATAATCATTTATCATCCTTGAAAAAACAGAGACTTTATTTACTTCATTCCACTTTTTCAATCAAGTCACGCCTGTCTTTCTTTGGCAGCGTAAAGATAATTCGATTTTTTTTAGTGACCATTCTGATTTCTATTAAAGAAGAAAATATTATTACTAAAAGCGAAAAACAGCTTGTCTGTTGTTGATTCCATGATGGTGATTGACTATTTGCTTGTTAACAGAATTAAATTAGCGCAAATTTAATCCATCCAATGTTTTTATTACAAACCACCTATATTGAGTCGTCAGTGAAATTATTTAATAAATGAAATTGCTTCTATTGTATAGAGTTATTGTTTTATTGAGACATTTTGTGTTTATAACAGACTAGATTTAAGTATAAGCGAAGATATATTTCTGTAAGTCTCCCTATTTATATATCGATCCACCTATGTAGTTCGATATGCAAAGTAATACATGCAAAAAGATTTTTCCGGACCTATGCAGAAATTCTTCCAATAAAAGGATAAATTAGATAGCGAATAGTGTTTGAGAAGTAATAGTCTGAAAAACAAGTTATTCAAGGGTGTATATGATTTTTTATTTGATATTTGTAAATTTGGAATAATTAAGTACTCAATTTTAGAGATTCGGATATTCTGAGTATATTTGCAAGTTATCAACAATTGAGATAACTTTTCAACAAGAGAGGTAAGGTTTTTGGCTAAGCACATTTGGCTTCGTCATTTAATGTTTAGTTTTGCCTCCGAATAAAATGACAAAGTATGGGAAAGATTATCGCTTTAGCTAATCAAAAAGGTGGCGTAGGAAAGACGACAACGACAATAAATCTGGCGGCATCATTGGCTGCTATGGAAAAAAAAGTACTGGTCGTTGATGCAGATCCGCAGGCAAATGCCTCATCAGGTTTAGGAATTGATATCCGTAATGTGAAGCTCTCAATTTATGAATGCTTGATTAATGGGGAGAATGTGAAGGGAGCAATAGCGAAGACTGAAGTTGATGGGTTGGATATTATTCCGTCGCATATAGACTTAGTCGGTGCTGAGATTGAGATGTTGAATTTAGAAAACAGAGAGCAGATTCTGAAACAGACACTCGTTCCGCTGAAAAGTGACTATGATTATATCTTGATTGACTGTTCTCCTTCGTTAGGTCTTATTACAGTCAATGCTCTTACTGCCTCTGATTCTGTATTGATTCCAGTTCAATGCGAGTATTTTGCGTTGGAAGGTATTGGAAAACTTTTGAATACGATAAAAATTATCAAGTCAAAGCTTAACCCATCTCTTGAGATAGAGGGCTTTTTGCTGACTATGTATGATTCGCGTTTGCGTTTGGCAAACCAGATCTATGAAGAGGTAAAGCGTCCTTTTCGAGAATTAGTTTTCACAACGGTGATTCAGCGTAACGTGAAATTGAGTGAGGCTTCGAGTTATGGCAAGCCTGTGTTATTATATGATGCCGAGTCAAAGGGCTCACTGAATTATATGCAGTTGGCTAAGGAATTAATTGATAAAAACAAGTAGATAATATGTCAATAAAAAGGGCGGCTTTAGGCCGTGGACTGGATGCCCTTATCACAATGGACGATTTAAAAACGGGAGGGTCATCGTCAATTAGTGAGATTGAGTTGAGTAAAATTCAACCTAATCCGGATCAGCCTCGTACTATTTTCGAAGAAGAATCGCTACAGGAATTAGCGACTTCCATCCGTTCATTAGGTGTAATACAACCTATTACATTGAAGGAAACAGGGGTAGACAAGTATATGATTATTTCTGGTGAGCGTCGCTATAGGGCTTCATTAATAGCCGGATTGGAACGTATACCTGCCTATATTCGTACAGCTGCCGATGAAAATGTCGTTGAAATGGCGTTGATAGAGAATATTCAACGAGAAGATCTGAACTCTATTGAAATTGCTTTGGCTTATCAGAAACTGATAGACACTTACGGTCTTACTCAGGAACAGCTGAGTGAGCGGGTAGGTAAGAAACGTGCTACGATTGCCAATTATTTGCGTTTGCTTAAACTTCCTGCTGAGATTCAGGTAGGAATTAAAGATAAAAAAATTGATATGGGGCATGCTCGTGCTTTGCTACCCGTAGAAAACCCGAAAGCTCAGCTTGCTCTTTACGAGAAAATTCTTTCTGAAGGTCTTTCAGTTCGTAGTGTAGAGGAACTGGTCCGAAGTGAGGCTGAAGTTCAGACGAAAAGGGACGAGAAAAAAGGTGGATCTGTTGTACATAAGCTGAAGATGCCAAGTGAATACAACCTGCTTAAAGACCGCTTGTCCGAATTCTTTGAGACGGATGTTCAGCTTTCGTGTAGTGATAAAGGGAAGGGGAAAATTACTATTCCTTTTACTACAGAAGATGAATTAGAACGATTGATTGCGTTGTTTGATAAATTGAGATGAAAAGCAGGATTATAGTCATTTTAATTCTGATTGGAAGTTGTTTTACGTTACAAGCTCAAAAGTTTGTAGCGACAAAACCGGATACAATAATAAAGACGGCAGCAGTTGATACGTCAGTGTTAGGTGTAATGGCTAAAGGCGAAGCACAACCGATAGTGAAACCTCTGCAAAAGTCAAATCCGAATAAAATACTTCTTTATGCACTTATTCCAGGACTTGGGCAGGTATATAATCATAAGTATTGGAAACTTCCTATATTGTATGGCGGATTGATGGGATGCATGTATGCTATCACTTGGAATAATAAGAATTATCAGGATTATAAAAGTGCTTATTTTGATATTATATACGATTATGCCCAATATAAGGGCGACAAGAATTATAAAAATTGGGGATCGTGGATAAATTATGTGCCTGAAGGCAGTGAAGCAACTTACGTTGCAAACACACAATTTCAGGAAAATTTGAAGCGGCGCAAAGATTATTATCGTCGATATCGCGATTTGAGCATCATTATTTCGATTGGGGTATATGCCATTAGTATAATTGATGCTTATGTGGATTCGCAGTTATTCGATTTTGATATTTCTCCAGACTTGAGTTTTCATTGGTCGCCTGAAGTGACTCCACGAACTCATTATACTGCGGCATCGTATGGGTTGAACTGTTCGTTTTATTTTTAAATTGATGGGAAGAAGCATATATATATTGAGTCTGTTTTGCTGTTTTGCGATATTCGGATTTGCACAAAATACGAATACGCAATCATCTGAATATACCGAATCTCTATACAATGATGTTGGAGCAATGCCTGAAAGTTTGGATGAAAATATTGACAGCCTGATGCATTCATGGAATGTTCAATATTTTTCAAAGAAAGATAATTTTTGTCATGACGATATAGAAAATGTGTATTTTGATGACTCGGTTTATGTCGAAAGACTTCAACGTTTGCCTCATATTATCCCTATGCCTTATAATAGCATTGTCCGTAGGTGCATTGATTTGTATGCAGCTCGCAAGCGCAATTTGGTACGATATATGGTAGGGATGGCTGATTTCTATTTTCCGATGATTGAACAAGTCCTTGACAAATATAAGCTTCCTTTGGAATTAAAGTACCTGACTGTTGTTGAGAGCGCGCTTAATCCGACAGCATTATCAAGAGTTGGTGCTTCAGGATTGTGGCAGTTCATGCTTCCTGTGGGTAAAAGCTATGGCCTGGAAATAAATAGTTTGATGGATGAACGACGTGATCCGGTAAAAGCGACTGAGGCTGCATGTAAGTATTTTAAAGATATGTATGCTATTTATGGTGATTGGGATTTGGTGCTAGCCTCTTATAATTGTGGTCCTGGAAATGTGAATAAGGCTATTCGTCGTTCAGGAGGAAAGACCGATTTCTGGCAGATATTCCCTTATTTGCCACGTGAGACACGCTCGTATGTGCCGCTTTTTATAGCAGCCAATTATATTATGAATTATTATTGCGAGCACAATATATGTCCGGTACAGACTAATTTGCCGTTGGCTACTGATACTGTTATGGTGAATAAGATGTTACACTTGCAGCAGATTTCAGATGTACTGGGTATTGATATGGGTGAGTTACGTGCACTTAATCCTCAATACAGACACGACATAGTTCCCGGAAACATGGGGTATATGGCACTGAAACTTCCGGCAGCACAGACATATGCTTTCGTAGATAAGGAAGATTCAATTTATGCCTATAAGCGTGATGAATTGCTTGCAAACAGTGTGCAAACAAACATGCCAGTGAAAGAAGATGTTGAATCGGCGGTGAAGAAAGTTACGCACATCGTTCGTAAAGGTGAAAATATTTATTCTATAGCTCATCGTTATGGAATTTCGGTGAATAGTATCCGAAAATGGAACCGACTGAGATCGAATAAACTGGCAAGAGGTCGTCGACTGATATTGAAAATTGAAGTTGATAATACACTGTTGACTGAGAATAATGTGTTGCAGAAGAAGAATAAATCTGAGAAAAAAGCTACACCAGTTTCTTCAAAATGTAGTTCATTGGCAAGATACAAAGTCCGCTCAGGTGATTCTTTGTATTCCATTGCAAAAAAATACCGTGGTATATCGCCTGAAGCATTGCGGAAGGCAAATAAGTTATCCGATTCGTCTATTCGTCCAGGACAAGTTCTCAAAATTCCGGTTGTTTAGTTCATGTGTATTCGTTTTAAGTATTTTATTTTTCGTTTTTGTTCCTTGTAGTGAAGAATGTAATTTTTTTATTAATATCTTTGTAAAATGATTAATCTACAAGCTACAAAACGCGTATTATGAAACAGCTGAAATTGTTTGATCCATACGATTACGGTATAAGCAATATGGGCCGACTATTCTTTATCAGTTTGATAGGGGCGTTGTTTATTAGTTATCCGAATATAGCATGGATTCCGTGGGATTTGAAATTTAGGGTCCATGATTATTATGTAGCGTATTTTGTATATTTAGCATTTCGTTTTTTGTTTTTTTGGGCGATGTTGACATTTATGTTGTGGAATGATTTTCGAAAATATAACCTTTTTTCATTTTCCTCCCGATTATTGCATAATGTATTGATCACGATAGTATCTTATGTTGCCTATGTAGTTTGCACATATCTGTTTATGACGCTGAGTATTGCTGTGATTCAGCATAATTTTGATATTGATCTTGGATGGCGTATGATTTGCCCGTTTTTTCATCACGGTAAGCATCCAGAGTATTTTCCTGTTGATTGTTTTGGAAGTATCTTGATATTCCAGCTCTTTACGGCGTGTGCACTTTCTACTTTTATTGGGCATGTTGCCATGTTGGTGAAGCAGAAGTCTGAGAAAGAACAGGAGATTGAAACTTTGCGCAACGAAAATCTGCAAAGCCGTTGCGAAGCCTTAGCCAATCAGATTAATCCACATTTTTTCTTTAATTCATTGAACGGAATCTCAGCTTTAGTTCGTAAAAAGGATGAAGACCGTACATTGGAATATGTCAACAAGCTCTCAGATATTTTTCGTTATATTCTTCAAAACGATAAGCATGCCCTCGTCCCATTATCAGAAGAACTTGGCTTTATTGAAGCCTTTAAATATGTGATGGAAGTCCGTTTTGCGAACAAGCTAATTTACGTTATTGATGTTCCCGACGATAAAAAAGGACTACAGTTGCCTGTCCTTTCACTACTTCCACTTGTCGATAACGTGGTCGTTCATAATGTGATAGATAGCGAACATAAGATGACGATAAAGATTAAGCTTAATGAAGTTGACGAATTGGTTGTGTCTAATCCTATATATCCAAAGCTGATTCAGCCAGAGACGAATGGAACAGGACTCAAGAATCTTGAGGGGCGTTTCAATTTGTTGATGGGGAAACAGATTCGGATCGAAAGTGATGAAGTGACTTTTTCAGTATACCTACCTTTAAAATGATAAAATTATGAATGTATTGATTGTTGAAGATGAAACAGCTGCGTATGAAAATCTGGTTGAGATTCTTCATGAAATAGATCAAGCGATTCAGATTGTGGGTAATACGGAAAGCGTATCGCAAACTCTTCAATGGCTGAAATCTAATCCTGCTCCGGAATTAATATTTATGGATATTCACCTTTCTGACGGTTCGGCTTTTGCTATTTTTGATAGGATCGAATTGGAAACACCTATCATTTTTACAACAGCTTATGATAAATATGCTATTGATGCATTTAAGGTGAATAGTATAGACTACCTGCTTAAGCCAGTAAAAGTGGAGGATCTTAAGCGGGCGCTGAATAAATTAGAAAAATTGGCGCATCAGGATATTGTCGATTATTTGTCCAAGCTGTCAGTTTTGGCTCCTAAACAAAAGTTCAAAGATAAGATGCTTGTCCCTTATAAAGATCGCTTACTGCCTGTTAATATGCGAGATGTGGCTTGCTTTTATACAACCGAGAAGAGTACATATATTTATTTAAAGGATGGGAGTCAATATCCATATTCAAAAACTTTGGAACAGATTATTTCGACTTTAGATCCGAATGAATTTGTCCGCGCCAACAAACAATATATTATTGCTCGCGACAGTGTGAGAAATCTGACGATTTGGTTCGACAGTCGTTTGCTGGTCACCCTAGATATAAATGTTCCTGAACGAATATATATTAGTAAGAATAAGGCATCCGAATTTAAGGATTGGATGATTAAGGGTTCTGAAGAATCGTAATGTAATTTTTTGCTTTCGTTTTCAAAGAGCCTCTTTAATTTGAGGATAAATAACTATCGCTAATAATAAATGTGTAAATTATGAGTAAAAGGGCATGAAAAAAATGAGGGTAAATACTACTTGAAAGAATTTGAAAATATATTCGAAAGAAGATTTATTCTAACTGAGTCGGATAACCGAAATTTGTATATATTTGTAGCTACTCTAATAATGGAGAGTAGTATTATGGGTGACATAACAGAGACTAAAGATATTAATAATAAGGACGATATACAAACGGCGGCGGATATAACAGCGATTCCGGATATTACACTTGTAAATAGTGAAAAAGTTGAGGCAGAGGTTACGACTTCGCTTTCACCTGATGAACAGATGATACAAGATGGGTTTAATGAGTTGCTGACTGATTATCTCAATTCGAATCATCGTCGGAAAGTTGAGCGCATAACTAAAGCTTTTAATTTTGCCAATCAGGCACATGCCGGCGTTAAGCGTCGCTCTGGAGAACCATATATTATGCATCCTATTGCTGTTGCAAAAATCGTATGTAAAGAGATGGGATTGGGTTCGACGTCTATATGCTCGGCTTTGCTTCATGATGTAGTGGAGGATACCGAATACACAGTAGATGATATTCGTAACATGTTTGATGATAAGATTGCCCAGATTGTTGATGGGTTGACTAAAATTTCTGGCGGAATATTTGGGGAACAGGCTTCAGCTCAGGCTGAAAACTTCCGTAAGCTGCTTCTTACAATGAGCGACGATATTCGGGTTATTTTGATCAAGATAGCCGATCGTCTGCATAACATGCGAACATTAGGGTCTATGCTTCCGGCAAAACAATTTAAGATTGCAGGGGAAACATTATATCTTTACGCTCCTTTGGCACATCGCCTGGGGTTGTTCTCTATAAAAACAGAACTTGAAGATTTGAGTTTTAAATATGAGCATCCACAGGAATATGCTTTTATAAACCTGAAGCTTAAAGCCACTGAAGAGGCCCGAAACAAACTGTTTGATCATTTTGCAATACCTGTTGATAAAAAGTTGAAAGAAATGGGTCTGCATTATGAAATGCGTGCAAGAGTTAAATCCGCCTATTCTATCTGGAACAAGATGCAGAGTAAGGGTGTGAGCTTTGAAGACATATATGATATATACGCCGTCAGGATTATTTTTGATCCGCTTCCCGGTGTCGATGAGAAAAATCAATGTTGGGATATTTATTCAGCTATAACAGATATTTATCGCATTCGTCCGGATCGTATTCGAGACTGGGTGAGTCGTCCTAAAGCTAATGGATATCAAGCTCTTCATCTGACAGTTATGGGTCCTGACGGACAATGGGTAGAAATACAGATCCGTAGTCGTCGGATGGATGAAATAGCAGAAAAAGGTTTCGCTGCACATTGGAAATACAAAGAACATAATGTAGAAGAAGATACAGAGCTTGATAAATGGCTTCAGACAATCACTGAGATTTTAGAGAGTCCTGATCCGAATGCACTCGATTTTCTGGATACAATCAAACTGAATCTCTTTAGTTCCGAAATATTTGTCTTTACGCCTAAAGGTGATATTAAAACTCTTCCGCAGGGTGCTACTGCATTGGATTTTGCTTATGCACTACATTCTGATATCGGAAATAAGTGCATAGGAGCAAAGGTGAATCATCGCTTGGTTCCGCTTAGCCATCCTTTGACAAGCGGCGACCAGATCGAAGTTCTTACTTCGCGTTCGCAGAATCCGCAACCTGAATGGTTGACTTTTGTTACAACAGCTAGAGCACGTTCGAAAATTGATGCTTTTTTGAAAAAAGCACGTAAAGAAGCTTCGAAAAGTGGCGAGGCGAAAGTATTAGAGCTTTTCAGACGTAATGATCTTGAGCCGAATACATCCTATATCGATAAGTTGAGTATGTATTTTGGTTTCTCACAGCGTGATGAGTTTTATTATTCTGTTGAAAAAGGAGATGTGATTCTGCCGGAAAATATTCATAAGATATTAAAGAAGAAAACGGACAATGTACTATTCAAATATGTGAAGCAAGCATTGCGCATGGGCACAAAGAAAGATAAAGATGAAGAGACGAAACTTACCCAGCAGCAAGACCAAGACAATGAAAAGACTGCAAAGAAATATGACAAAAGTAAGCCGTATGTATTGAGGGAGGAAGCATTCGAGCGTAATTATGCTATTGCAGATTGTTGTAAACCTATTCCCGGAGACGAAACGTTGGGCTTCATTAACGATGATGGGAATGTGGTGGTTCACAAACGTTCCTGTCCGATAGCTTTGCGTCTGAAAAGCAGTTTCGGCGAACGGATATTAAATACCGAATGGAGTAGTCATCATTCTTCCTTTGAAGCTACGCTTAGAATTAAAGGGATTGATTCGATTGGTGTTTTGAACAATATAACGCGTACTATTTCTGACGATTTTAATGTTAATATTATCCGTCTTCTGATTGAAGCAAAAGACGGAGTGTTCGAAGGCAAAGTGAAGATGAAAGTGCACGACGTTGAAGATATCCAACGGATGTGCGTCGTGCTTTCAAAATTTAAGAATATTCAGTCCGTAACACGTGTTGCCGATTAGCAATTAAAAAGGCAAATCATCAACAGGACTTGGTGGAGCAAAGTCCGTATTCGGTGTCGCTTGGGGTGATAAAGGGGGAACCGTGTTCATTGAGGTCGTTTCAGCAGAAACAGGAGTTGTCGGTACACTTGTTTGGCTGGTATCAACGCGCTCTACTTTCCACGCACTGATAGAGTTGAACCAACGTCCTTGATATTCGTGACTGTCAATGTCGATAGAGACTTTGAGTTCTTCCCCAGGCAGTATTGCAGCCTGATTGATACGGTCGGCGCCGAATATTTGGAAACAGATTTTTTTTGGATACTGATCATGCGTTTCGAGAACGTATTCTTGTTTTTTCCATTCGTTGCCATTTTTGCTGATGCCGCTTTGCAGAGGCAATGCAACTATTATCTTACCTGTAATTTCCATGATGTTTTTTATTATTCGCGTTTGCGAAGGTACGGTTTCTATTTTAATTTTACAAAAAGTTTTCAATTTATTCCGGGTTATTGTCGGGGCTTAGATTTTCAAAAGCACTCTTCATAGAGAGAAGCTCTTCTTTTATCTGTTTGAGTCTGTTGATAATTTCCTCTTGGCGAAAAGTGCCTTCTTTGTTGTCTTTTAATTTTTGCCGCGCACCGGCAAGAGTCATGCCACGTTCTTTGACAAGGTTAAACACCACTCGTATGGAGTCGATATCTTCCTGTTTATAAAAACGTGTCCCTTTAGTTGTTTTACGGGGATGAATCATGTCGAATTCCTTTTCCCAGAAACGTAAGGTCGATTCGTTAATGTTGAACATTTGTGCTACCTCGCTGATTGAGTAGTAGAGCTTTAGATTTTTATCTTTGTTTAGTGCCATTTTTATACTGTGTTTAATCCATTACCTGACCATGGTTTTCAGCAATCTGAATCATGCGATCATATTCTTCGGGCGTCAGATCCATGTAATAATATTTTGAAGGATTGTCATGTGCGCCACGTACAATTACTTCGTAGTGCAGATGCGGTCCTGTTGATTTTCCAGTGTTTCCAACTTCGCCAATAATTTCTCCGCGCTTAACTTTTGTACCTACACGGACACGAAATTTCTGCAGATGGCCATAAACGGTCTGAAATCCGTAGCCGTGATTGATCATTAGGCAGTTGCCATAACCTTGTTTCCATGCAGCATATGTAACGATGCCATCACCTGTAGCATAAATATCCGTTCCGATCTTTGCCGAGAAATCCATTCCAGAATGAAAACGTGGGGTGCGATAGATTGGATCAATACGCATTCCGTACCCCGAGGCGGTTTGTTTCAAATCTTTGTTTGCTATGGGCTGAATGGCCGGAATGCATTTATTTCGTTGTTCCTGGCTTTTTCCAAGTGAGATAAGCTCGTCTAGGGAGTTGGATTGTACATATAATTGCTTACGGAGTATATCCATTTTTTTCGTGGTTGATATCACTAATTCTGCGTTTGAAAGACTCATAAGGTGTTCATATCGGTTAGAACCTCCGAACCCCGACTTGCGTACAGATTCGGGGATCGATTCGGCTTGAAAAATGGTGCGATACAGATTTTCGTCGCGCTGTTGAATATCGCTTAACACTTCCAGTGCGTTGTTTAGTCGGAGCGAAAGAACTTCATATTGAGTCTGCATCAATTTGTTTTCTTTTTTTAGTAGAGACTCGACAGGCGAGTCAAATGTTTTCGAGAGGGCATAAAAAATACCGACACCGATAATAATACCGATACTCAAATGACGAAGAACTCCTATGAATCGGTCTTTTGCCGAAGGATAGACGCGTTCGTAATTGAGCGTATTTGGGTTGTATAGATAGTATGTTTTACGCCTTTTAAACAGTTCCATTGAATATTTTCTCGTTTAGAATATGGCAAAAATAATAATTTGCTGTACTTTTGCAAATTGTTTTTCAGAATATTAACGAGACAATAAAAATAGAATATGTTGACAGCAAAAGAAATCCGTGAGTCCTTTAAGAATTTTTTCGCTTCTAAGCAGCATCAGATTGTCCCTTCGGCACCGATGGTTGTAAAAGGAGATCCGACATTGATGTTTACCAATGCGGGAATGAATCAGTTTAAAGATATTATTTTAGGAAACGTACCGCGTAAATATCCACGGGTGGCTGATTCTCAGAAATGTCTGCGTGTTAGTGGCAAGCATAACGATTTGGAAGAAGTAGGTCATGATACCTATCATCATACTATGTTCGAAATGCTGGGAAACTGGTCGTTTGGTGATTATTTTAAAAAGGAGGCCATAGGTTGGGCATGGGAATATTTAGTTGAAGTGTTAAAGCTTGATCCGTCGCGGTTATATGCAACAGTATTTGAAGGGAGTCCTGCTGAAGGGTTATCACGTGATAATGAGGCGGCTGGTTATTGGGAGCAATTTCTTTCCAAAGATCATATAATTAATGGCAACAAGCACGATAACTTTTGGGAAATGGGAGATACGGGTCCTTGCGGTCCATGCTCGGAAATTCATATAGATTTACGTTCGGAAGCTGAGCGTGCGGCTGTGCCGGGCGTTCAACTGGTAAATCATGACCATCCCCAAGTGATAGAAATATGGAACTTGGTGTTTATGCAGTATAATCGTAAGGCTGACAGTTCTTTGGAACCTCTTCCGGCACACGTTATCGATACCGGAATGGGATTTGAGCGTTTGTGTATGGCCTTACAGGGTAAGATATCTAATTACGATACGGATGTGTTTCAGCCAATTATCAAGGTGATAGCCGATATGGCAGAAACAACTTATGGGAAAAACAAACAGCAGGATATAGCTATGCGTGTAATTGCCGATCACATTCGGACAATTGCTTTTGCCATTACTGACGGACAATTGCCTTCAAATGCAAAGGCAGGTTATGTGATTCGCCGCATCTTGCGCCGTGCTGTTAGATATGGTTATACATTCCTGAATAGGAAAGAACCATTTATGTATAAGTTGTTGCCTGTTTTGATTGAGACAATGGGTGATGCTTATCCTGAATTGATCTCACAGAAGCAGCTGATTGAAAAAGTGATCAAGGAAGAAGAAGTTGCATTCCTGCGCACTTTGGATACGGGCATCCGCCTGTTGGAGAAGAAAATGGAAGAGATGAAGGCTGTTGGAAAAACAATGATCAGCGGTGCTGATGCATTCATGTTGTATGACACTTACGGATTTCCGTTTGATTTGACAGAACTCATTCTTCGCGAGAATGAAATGACTGCTGATGTGGATGAGTTTAATGTTGAAATGCTGAAACAGAAAGAACGCGCTCGTAATGCCGCTGCTATTGAGACAGGCGACTGGATTACGCTGCGAGAAGGTGAAACAGAATTTGTGGGATATGATGTCTTCGAATGTGAAGCAGAGATTATGCGTTATCGCAAAATTAAACAGAAAAGTAAGGAATTATTCCAGATTGTACTTGATAAAACGCCATTTTATGCAGAAATGGGGGGGCAAGTCGGTGATAATGGATGGTTGATTGCAGATGATGAAACAATAGATGTAATTGATACAAAACGTGAAAATAATCTTCCGATACATCTGCTTACAAAACTACCAAAAGATGTGACTGTTACTTTTATTGCCAAGATTAATGAGAAGAAACGCTTACAATGCGAGTGCAACCACTCTGCAACTCATTTATTACACGAAGCTTTGCGTGAAGTTCTGGGTAATCATGTTGAACAAAAAGGTTCATATGTTTCTCCCGATCAGTTGCGTTTCGACTTCTCTCATTTTCAGAAAGTGACTGATGAGGAACTTCGCAGGGTTGAGCAGTTAGTCAACGAAAAGATTCGCAAAGATTTCCCGCTTGAAGAACGTCGCAATGTCCCGATTGTAGAGGCGAAAGCAATGGGTGCAATGGCTCTGTTCAGTGAAAAGTATGGCGATGAAGTGCGTGTTGTTAAGTATGGCAAATCTATCGAGTTGTGTGGTGGAACACATATTCCTTCAACTGGAATGATCGGCTCGATGCGAATAATCGGAGAGAGCTCTGTTGCAGCAGGCGTTCGTCGTATTGAAGCGGTTACTTCAGACAGGGCTGATGAGTTATATTTTTTACAGCAGGATTTGATTCGCGAATTGCGGTCGATGATGAATAATATGCCGAATTTGGTTCAGGCTATCAAACATTCTATTGATGAGAATGCTGAGATGAAGAAGCAGATTGAAGATTATATTAATGAAAAATCTATTCAGTTGAAAAAACAAATTGTCGCTGATGTAAAAGAGCGGAATGGCGTAAAACTGTTTTGTTATATGGGAAAAGGCCAGACAGAGGCATTCAAAAATATTGCTTTCCAGATCAAAGCCGAAATAAAAGAGAGCTTTGTATTTGTCGCAGGTATTGTCGAAGAAGCAAAATGCACATTAATGGTGATGCTGAGCGACGACATGGTTGCTGAAGGTTTGCATGCAGGCAAAATGGTTAAAGATGCTTCTAAATTTATTAATGGAGGTGGTGGAGGCCAGCCTTATTTTGCAACTGCCGGAGGAAAAAACTTGGATGGATTGACTATTGCTGTAGGCGAGATTATAAAAGAAGCCGGTTTGCAATAGATAAAAGTATTTTGTGTAGGCACGGATTTCACTGTTTACATTTTTTGGATCGTGATATCTTTGTAATTTGTGTTTTTTGTAGTCTATAATAGTTGAATATGGAAGAGCAAAAAGTCATCGTCTGTACAGATTTTAAAACAGAGGTTCAAACTTTCCTGTCTAAAATGAATTATGACAAATTATTCATTCTGACGGACGAGAATACCTTGGAGAAATGTTATCCCCTAATAAAAGATATTCCGGTATTCCAGCAGTCGTCTGCGATTACAATCAAAGTCGGCGATATGAACAAGAATGTGGAACAGCTTTCGATTATTTGGACAGCTCTTTCCAATGGAGGGGCTTCACGTAATTCTATGCTTGTCAATCTTGGAGGCGGTATGGTGACGGATATGGGTGGTTTTGCCGGAGCTACATTTAAACGCGGATTGCATACGATTAATATTCCGACAACACTTATGGCTTCAGTTGATGCAGCAGTTGGTGGAAAAACAGGAATAAACTTCAATGGTTTGAAAAATGAAATTGGTTCGTTTTATGTTCCGGAATGCGTGTTTATTGATTGTGAATTTCTCCACACTTTGGATCATGATAATATTTTGTCAGGTTACGCGGAGATGATCAAGCATGCGTTGATTAGTTCTGTCGATAATTATGCTTCAGTCATGCTGTTTGATTTAGATGCAAAGATAGATTATGCTTTTTTGAATAAGATGGTTGCACGGTCTGTAGAAGTAAAAGAAGAAATTGTCAAAAAAGATCCACAAGAGCATAATATCCGCAAGGCACTGAATTTTGGCCATACAATTGGCCATGCTTACGAGAGTCTCTCGTTCCAGAAGAATACACCTTTGTTACACGGTTTTGCTGTTGCTGCAGGTATTGTGAGTGAATTATATTTATCGCATGTTGTCTGTGATTTCCCTATGGATAAACTTCGACAAGTTGTTTATTATATAAAAGAATATTACCGCCCGTTTCATTTTGACTGTAACGATTACGATAACTTGTATCGTCTGATGACACACGATAAGAAAAATGAAGGGGGAATTATTAACTTTACACTTTTATCTCAAATAGGGAATGTTTGCATTAACCAGCAGGTAAGTAAAGAAAAAATCTTGGAGGCATTGGATTTTTACCGTGAAAGTTTTGGCGTATGATCAAAATTGGCTACTTTTGCAGCCGAAAAGTAAAGCGGGATGTAGCTCAGCTCGGTTTAGAGTACGCGTCTGGGGGGCGTGGGGTCGCTGGTTCAAATCCAGTCATCCCGACTTGATTAATGATTCTGATAATGAGGCAGTTACTTAATAAAGTGGCTGCCTTATTTGTTTCTAATAGTTTATTTATTGTTAAATATATAGTACTTTTAAGCACATTTTAGACCTTTTGGATGCCTTAGTCGTGCCAAATCGCCCTTGGAACTATGGACGACTTTTAACTGCACAGTAAATGAATTGAAACGATGCATCAAGCATTTCAAAATATTCATCTACCCGTTTGATATCAAAAATTCATGTTTTAATTCTTAAAAGTACATTTGTATGTGGCTAAAAATATATTCGAAACATATTTATTTAATAGAAAAAAGTATATACTTTTGAATTCAAGAGTATATACTTTTATACCCCAAAAGTATATACTTTCGTATAGTAAAAGTATATACTTTTTTAACTGGAGCTGATATCTTCACGATAAAAGGCGTTTTAATCCGACCAAACCTCTGAAATATACGGCGTCACCGTAGATATATAGTTTAATATATTGATATATAGAATAATAATATGATATTTCTGGCTAAATGGCGCGGTGACGCTGATAATTTTAGCATCACTATGCTTATATGCTAAATATTAATCAATTACTAAAATGCCGACGACGCTAAAATTTTACTAATAAAACGTAGCGTCACAATTAATTAGTTGATATATTGTTGTTTATAGTATACTGTGATCCCGTAGATTAAGAATTTGTGAACCGCTATGTACACAAAATTCATTCGAAGGCGCGAACCATTTCATTCGAAAGAAATTATTTTTTATTCGAAAGAAACGCTTGCTGCATTCGAATGTATGTGTTTTTACATTCGGTTAAAAGGAAGTATTCGGTGAACCGCGTATTTCAAAATTCTTGAAGAAAAGTTTATAGATATTCTTCAAAGACTGGAAAAATGGAAGATATCCACCAAAAGCGGGGCAATAAAGTTAATACTTTCTTCTGAATCCTTTCTATATAAAGAGCGTCTATAAGACGTAAAAGCAAATTGTGCCTGTGTAAGTGATACATTTTGACGTGATATATTCATATGCTGCAAATTACATTTTGCCTAATCATGCTTAATATAATTATTAAATAAATTCAAAACAGCTTCTAAAACAATAAAACTATTTAGGTAAATTTTGGAAGAAGTCAGATATCGTCTTGCTTTTGAATACGAATCCCGAATCCAGTAGCTTTTTAGGGTATACACATTGTCCCTCTGTCATGAATTCGGCTGATTCTCCAAACAAAATATAAAATATAGAAGCTGGTATTTTTATTGTAATCAAGCTATTGTAGTGTTTTCCGGCAGCGAGCATTAGTTCTTTGTTTGAAATTTGCTCTGGAGCAACAAGGTTAACTTCTCCATTGAGTGGCGATGTACCAATAATATATTCCATTGCATGTGCAAGATCCTCTATGTCAATCCAAGAAAAAGGTTGATCACCCGGGCCGATAATTGTTGCTATACCTAATTTTGCAGGTAGCATCATCTTATCGAAAGCTCCATCTTTAGTAGCTAATACTACACCAAATCTAGTTATAGCTAATCGCACATCCGGTGATACCTTTGTTGCTTCTTCCTCCCATTGTTCGCACAGATTGGATAAAAAACTATTGCCTTTTATTGAATTATATTCATCATAAGACCCTTCAGATGGATAATAACCAACGGCTGATGCTGACATCAATACCTTAGGTTTGGATGTTGCATAGTTTATAGCATTCACTAACTTACGAGTAGTTATAATTCGGCTATCGTATAATTTTTTTTTGTAAGCTTTGGTCCAACGGTGATTAATAGAAGCACCAGCAAGATTTATTACCACATCAGACTGCGATAATATATTAATTAATTCGGTTCTAAATTCGTCGGTAAAGGATTTTCGGCTTAAAGGAAAAATAGTATGACCTTTATCTATGAAATACTGAGATAAATATCTCCCAATGAATCCAGAAGCTCCACTTATAGCTATTCTCATATTATAATCTCCCATTCTTCAATTTCTCCTTCTATCGTTTCAAATAGAGGATGTATTTTTAAATCAACTAATGTTGGTAATTTTTCTAAAAGTTCCGGACTTCGTTTCTGGAGTTTCCGTTTCAGATGTTCAAGTTCATATACCAATTGCCCTTTTGTGACGGTAATTGGTGAGATATTTTCGATCAGGCGAATTTTATCTTTACTATATGAAAAGTTCCTTCTTGCAGCTTCTTTATATATTTCAGTAAGAAAAGCATCTATATAAAGATTCGGATCTGGACTATTCTTAAAGCGGATCAACTGAGGATGATTTGTATATCCTTTTGTATTACCCAAGAGTACATTCTTGGCTAATAATCCTTCACGCCAGGAGGCATTAAGCCCTGCCGAATCGAGATATTGAGGATGTAAAGACCATAATCGCATATATTATTTTGTTAACAGTTTTTGAATAGTTCCGGCAATCTTTGACGGATTAGTTATCGGAGCATAACGGTCAACGACATTTCCTTCTCTGTCGATTACGAATTTAGTAAAGTTCCATTTTATAGAATTTCCCAGGATTCCTTTGCTATTTTGCTTCAAATATTTATAAAGAGGATCGGCATTATCTCCGTTTACGTCGATCTTGCCAAAGGTGGTAAATGTCGTTTTATACTTCATTTTGCAAAAGGAGGTAATTTCATCATTCTTTCCAGGAGCCTGTTTCCCAAATTGATTACAAGGAAAATCCAATATCTCAAAACCCTGATCCTTATATTTAAGATATAAATCCTGTAAATCTTTATATTGAGGAGTGAAACCACATGCTGTTGCGGTATTAACAATTAACAGAACCTTTCCGTTATAGTTGGATAACGGAATGTCATTGCCTTTACTATCCTTTACGGTAAAATTATATATACTCATTATATTTAGAAGCTGTTTTGGATTATAAAAAAGAGAAACAAAATATTAAAAATCAATAGACTAATTAGACTGAATTTTGTGATTTTTTAGCTATCAATACAATAAGTTATGAACTATTATCCAAATTACCTTACAGATAAACAATGGCAAGTTATTATTTACAGTGTAGGATTTTTGTGTTGGTTCATATTTATGTTCTTATACAAGTCCTAACTTATTGACTACATTGATTGGTTTTCCGTCAAGAAAAGCCTTGAAATTGTCGGCAGAGATATCATTTAGTCTCTGTCGGGCTTCGAATGTAGCCCAAGCGATATGTGGAGTGATGAAACAGTTGCGCGCTGTAAGTAACGGATTGTCGGGCATTGGCGGTTCTTTTGAGAGGACATCGACTCCTGCGGCATAGATTTGCTTGTTGTTAAGTGCATTTGCCAATGCCTGCTCGTCAATTATCGGTCCTCGGCTTGTGTTGATAAGGATAGCTGTAGATTTCATCATTGCCAGTCGTTCTTTGTTGGCCAGATGCCTGGTTTCATCGGTCAGTGGACAATGGAATGTGACAATATCACATTCTCTAAATATCTGGTCGAGTTCGGCTTTTTTGATTCCTGTTGGTAGTTTCGCATCTATTTTTGATGTGTATGCATAGACCTTCATATTCAAAGCTATTGCAATTTGAGCCACAGCTTGTCCGATATGTCCCAGTCCGATGATACCGATTTTTTTCCCTTCGAGTTCAATCTGGGGTGTACACCAGAAACAGAAATCTGGATTACTTGTCCAATGTCCTTTGCGTACCTCTTCAGCATGCATTCCCACATGTTGCGTGATGTTCAAGATGTGTGCAAATACCATCTGCGCCACCGAATTTGTACTGTATGCCGGAATATTTGTTACTACGATATTCCTTTCTGCCGCAGCTTTTATATCAATGATATTGAAACCGGTGGCCAGTACACCTATATATTTTAGCTTGGGCAAAGCTTCAATTTTAGCACGGTTGAATGCTACTTTGTTTGTGAGGACGGCTTCTGCTTCCCTGCAACGTTCCAGCACTTCTTCTGGCTTTGTACGGTCATAGATTGTACATTCGCCCAAAGCTTTCAGCTTGTTCCAGGGTAGATCTCCAGGGTTGGCGGCATGACCATCTAATACAACTATTTTCATCTTTTTTGTCTCCTTTATTTAATTCATTCATTTAGCAGAATCTGTACAATACGCTCTGCTGTATGTCCGTCCCATCGCTCTGGTATAGAGCCTTTTTTCCACTGTTTATTATTGAGTTTGTCCATTACTTTTGTCAGTTTCTCAGGATCTTCACCCACCAATTCGTTCGTCCCAATTTTCCAAGTTTCCGGATGTTCCGCATAGTTGTTCAGCGTGATGCAGGGAATTCCAAAGAATGTCGCTTCTTCGCTGACGTTACCCGAGTCGGTAACAATAGCTTTGGCGTGATTCATCAAATAGCCGAACGTTAGATATGGTTGTACTGGAAGAAGGTGTAAGTTCTTCAGCTTAATATCAAGTTTATTTACAGTATCACTTACATATTCATGTACAGGTGCGATGATAGGTGTTGCTGCAGCTTTTTCACATAGTACAGTTAACAGTTGTTTTATTACATCGGCTTGGTTGAGTAACTTACGACGGTTTATCGTGAGTAGGATATATTGTCCGTCTTCAATTGCCATCGACGATAGCCATGTTGGTTTTATGAGGCGTTTCCGATTACGGCGGATTGAATCAATAAGGATGTTTCCAACATAGAATACATTGTCGTTTTCTCGTCCCGACTGATCCAGATTGCGGTTAGCCATTGCACCAGCCGTAAAGAGAAAGTCTGATAGTCCGTCGGTAATTATCCTGTTCACTTCTTTTGGCATATTCATATCAAACGAGCGAGTACCAGCCACCAGATGGGCTACTTTTACCCCCGATTTTTTTGCCACAATGGCACAACTCATTGTCGCTGTCAGATCGTCGACCACAAGTACTACATTTGTCGGGTGCTCTGCTAATTCCTTGTCGAACGCAAGCATGATCCCTGCTGCAAGCTGGGTGTTGTTGCGACTTTCGACATTGAGATAGACGTCCGGCATCGCCATTTGAAGATCTGTAAACAGCGACGGCTCCAGACTACTGTCTCTGTTTTTTCCGGTATAGACCAGACGATACGAGATATCTTTACCCATTTCTTTTGCTGCATCGATAGCATGTACGATTGGTGCAATCTTCATAAAATTGGGGCGTGCCCCTGAAACGATGGTTATATTCATTTTGATTACTCTTTTTTAAATACAAATTTACGGATAATCGTGTAATAAACGAATATTTTTGACTGAAGATTCAATATAGGATCACAACTCATGCTCAAAATAGACTTTTTTCCTCTCCTTTTGTGACTGAATTCAATCATTTCACCGATATAAACAGGGCATTGGTTGATTTTATTTTGTCCTGAGAATTTACCTATATATTTTTGTATTGCATTTCAAAGCAATTGAAACCAAAGCCGACCATAATAACTCATTTGTTAGGTTAGACAATAGAGGTCGCGCTGGCGAGAGCTTTTCGCGACTTCTTTTTGTGTGGATGTCAATATATGGTTTTATCTTTTTTGCTCATCCAGTTTTCAAACGTTTTGAAAGCCTCTTCACCGAGCATGCGTTCTGAAAATAGACGTCTGTTTGAAGGTTTTAGAGCCATCTCTTTATAAATGAAAGAATCGTCGAAGCCGGCCTTTTGGGCGTCTTCTTTGGTGTTGGCATAAAAGAGTCTGTCGATATGTGCCCAATATATAGCTCCGAGACACATTGGGCAAGGTTCGCACGAAGCATAGATATCATATCCGCTGAGGTTGAAGGTTTTTAGTTCTGCTGCTGCTTTTTGTATGGCTTCTATTTCGGCATGAGCCGTCGGATCATTGTTGACAGCAACCTGGTTAACGCCCGTAGCCACGATTTGACCTTTTTTGTCGGCAATTATTGCTCCGAACGGTCCGCCGCCGCGTTCCACATTTTCTGTTGCCAGACGTATTGTTTCGCGCATCAATGCCTCTTTGTTATATGTTTCTTTCTTCTCGGACTTATCCATAGTTTTGTCTTCTCTATTAGGTGAACAAAGATAATAATATTTTGCAGATGTAATAAATACTGTATCAAAAAACGTTTGTTTTGGGTCTGTAAAAATAAAGAGAGCGTAAACTTTTTGAATGTCTACGCTGCTCTAAATTCATTTTACACAACCTGGTTACTAATTATAATTACTTCTTGTTATGATGCTACAAATATACAAATAATTATTTTAATTACAACAAATAATTAGTATAAATTAATTATAAATATGGCAAATATATATTTAATATAAATGTAATATTTAAATGTGAATATAAATTTTATTTTACTTCTCATTAATTTTGAATAGTACGATATTTGTAAAGTGTAAATCCAATATAACGGTCTGTTACTACAAGCAAAAACAGGCTTGTGGAAATAGTCTGCAATGATTAGTTTTATGATTGAAATAATCTGATTTTCTCTACAGAAGAAAATGTACCATTTCGTTATTATAATCTTCATAGAATGGTTCTTATTATGTCGCACAAATCTTCGACAAATAACGTGTTGTACAATAAGATTGAAATTCAGTAAACGTAAAGATGCATTTTTGTAAACCTCCCCTTATTTCTATCGACTCATATTATATGGAATGACCGTTTCACATATGTGAGCTGATTTTAGCCTAGCATAATAAAGTGTTGCTGTTACTAGTAGAAAATAATTCTCTTTACAATATCTATATAACGAGATACAAAGTGGGAATGGCAAAAATAGAAATGAGAAGGCCTAAACTCACGTTCTGAAAGAGTTGGACGGGAAATATTGGAGAAAGGTCCCTATTTATAGGGAAGATATTAGTTTTGAAATTCTGAAACAAAGTGAATACTCAATCGGATGATTGATATTGAGATACGCATATCATTCGTAATGATAGTTTTTATGTTATAAAACTCAGGTTAAGAGCTGGTCGTATCTTTTATCCCCTTGTAGATCATTAAAGGTGATAAGAATTGGACGCTTGTTGCCGATAGTTTCGCCATTTTGTTGTAACTTTGCATCCATTATTAATGAATTTAGTATTTTTACTATGAGTATATTTTCGAAAATTTTTAAGAAGAAGGAAGAGCTGACGCCCGTTGATGCAAAAGGATCTACTGAGGAGTTTGTCACTCTTATACGTGTCTATTTTCAGGCTGTTATGGCAGTTCAATTGGGGGTCACAAATCTAAATATCCTGGCCGATATGGCATTGTTTAAGAGGATGTTAAAGATTCCGACAATGAATAACAAACTGGGGATTGCCGAACGTTCGAAAGCAAAGAAAGTGTTGATGGCCGACTATGGTATGGGAGAGAACTTTTTTAAAGAGATAGATGCGTCGGTGAAAAAGAATTGCCGCACACAGAATGATATAAAGTCGTACTTTGTATTGTTTACTGGTTTCAATCATGATTTGTTTACGTTGCTTGACGGATTGATGCAGTGGAAGTTTCGCTTGTCGATGATCGTTAAAAAACTTCTCTATTCACAAACACAAAAAACTGTGCACGAGATTTTGACTCGCTCAGAATGGAAAGATGTGAATGCTCAAAAAGCAGCTTGGAAGGTTCGCAAATATTCGGAGACATTGTGTTTTTCGGAACAATGGATCACCGATTTCGTGTATAATGTAATGCTGATGGCTAAAGAGGATGCATTGCATAAACGGAGTGATAAGTCGGAATCGAAATGATACTACAGGAAGCGGTCGAACAGCATCCGTTGGGATTTTTCTTGCCGCCTGATACCCGATTGCTGATGCTCGGGAGTTTTCCGCCACCACAGCAGCGATGGTCAATGAATTTTTTTTACCCGAATATTCAAAACGATATGTGGCGGATTCTCGGGTTGATTTTTTATGAAAATAAAGATTATTTCCTGAGTTCGCCAAAAGCGTTTAGTGAAAATAAAGCCAAAGCATTCTGTCTGGCAAAAGCCATAGGTATTGGCGATACGGCAATGGAGGTAGTAAGACTCAAAAAGAATGCATCGGATAATTTTCTGAAAGTGGTCAGACCTATTGAACCCGAAAGGGTGTTGGTGCAGATTCCTGAGTGCAAGGCAATCGTTGTGACCGGACAAAAGGCAATGGAAACATTATTGGAAGTGCTTCATGGAGTGGAGGCTCCAAAAGTGGGAAAATCTGTAGGCATAAGACTTTTGGAACGAGAACTGACTCTTTACAGGATGCCGTCATCGTCGCGCGCATATCCAAAGCCACTGACGGAAAAGGCGGAAGCTTACAAAAAAATGTTTATGGAATTAGGAATGCTCTGAACAGAATTTTTGATTATGACAAGTTATTTGCAGATAGATAAACTTACAAAGAGTTTCGGCGCACTGGTGCTTTTCGAAAATATTTCCTTTGGTATCGCACAGGGGCAGAAGATCGGGCTGATTGCGCGCAATGGTTCAGGCAAGACTACCTTGCTTAATATTATTGCAGGAAAAGAAGACTACGACAGTGGATCAATCGTGTTTCGTAATGATCTGCGCGTGGGATATTTGGAACAGACTCCGCATTTTTCGAAGGGTCTGACTGTCCTTCAGGCTTGTTTTAATTCACCTAATGAGACAGTTAAAGTTATAGCTGAATACGAAAAAGCAATGATTGATGGCGATCATGAGGCGCTGGAACCAATCCTTCTCAGAATGGATGCACTCAAAGCTTGGAATTATGAACAACGGGCGAAACAAATACTTGGGCAACTGAAGATTCATGACTATAATCAGAAGGTCGAAACGCTCTCGGGCGGACAACTTAAAAGGGTGGCCTTGGCAAATGTGTTGATACTAGAACCCGAATTGGTGATTATGGACGAACCAACGAACCATCTAGATTTGGAAATGGTAGAATGGTTGGAAGGCTATCTGGGACGAGCAAATGTTAGTCTGCTCATGGTAACCCATGACAGATATTTTCTAGACCGCGTGTGTAGTGAAATTATTGAGATCGATAACAAACAGATTTATCAGTATAAAGGTAACTATAGTTATTATCTAGAGAAGAGAGGCGAACGGATTGAGGCTAAAAATGCCGAAATAGATCATGCTAATAATTTGCTTCGTAAAGAATTGGATTGGATGCGTCGGCAGCCACAGGCTCGTGGAACGAAAGCTAAGTATCGGATCGATGCATATTATGAACTCGAGAAGAAAGCCCGGCAGCAACACGAACAGGGTAGTATCAATCTTGATGTGAAGGCTTCGTATATTGGATCAAAGATTTTTGAAGCAAAACATGTCAGCAAGTCGTTCGGGAATATCCGAATCACAAATGATTTTAACTATATCTTTGCTCGCTATGAAAAAATGGGTATAGTCGGCAGCAACGGAACCGGAAAATCAACGTTTGTGAAGATGCTGATCGGTGAGGAAAAGCCTGATGATGGATTGTTTGATGTGGGTGAGACGGTGCGTTTTGGTTACTACAGTCAGGAAGGAATGCAGTTCGACGAACAAATGAAGGTGATTGATGTGGTCCAATGTATTGCCGAATATGTGGAATTCGTAGATGGACGGCGACTTAGTGTATCGCAGTTTTTAAATTATTTCCTTTTTACACCCGATAAGCAGCATAATTTTGTATACAAACTCAGTGGGGGTGAAAAACGACGTCTTTATTTGTGCTCTGTCTTGATGAAAAATCCGAATTTTTTGGTGCTTGATGAGCCGACGAACGATCTGGATATTGTAACATTGAATGTTCTCGAAGAATACCTGCAAAATTTCAAAGGGTGCGTTATAGTGGTCTCGCACGATCGTTATTTTATGGATAAAGTTATTGATCATATGCTAGTGTTTGGTGGCAATGGCGATATTAATGATTTTCCGGGCAACTATACGCAGTATCGCGAATGGAAAGAAGAGAAAGAGCAGGAGGTTAGAAAACAGCAGGCGGCTTTACAACAGTCGCAAACTTCCAAAGAAAAGGGGAATAACCGTCTGGAGCGTGAACAGAAGAAAAAACGCTCTTTTAAAGAACAGAAAGAGTTTGAATCTCTTGAAAAGGAGATCAATGAACTTGAAATTGAAAAGAAAGAACTAGAGGTGGCATTGAGCAGCGGACTGCTGAGTGGCGACGATTTGATGAGTAAGTCCGAACGTATAGGAAAAGTAATGGAAGCGATCGATGAAAAGACGATGAGGTGGCTCGAGCTAAGTGAGAAGGCATGAAGAATAAAATGCCAATCTGTATTATTTTGGATTCAAACAAAAAGTTATAATTTTTCCTCTTTATAAATATAAATTCAAGTAATCATATTACAATAATATTTCAAAATGATTTCAAATATGTTAAATTTGAACCCTTATGATATTTGTTGACATCTTTTAATTGTATTATAGAGCTATGTTTTAAAACATGTTTTTATCTTTGCATCATCAAAAAGATAAAAAAGGACAGCGGTCCTAAATAGTGTTTAGGTTTAATTTAATTTTTAGTGTTATGAGACGTTTTAGTTTGGCTGTAGCAGCCATTTTGTTGTGCGGAACAATGGGTTTCGCGAGTGAAAACCGAAACAGTGAGAGTAAAGAACCTTTTGCCATTAACTTTGACAAGTTGAGCAATTATTTGCAGTTGTCTTCTGCGCAGGCTGATGAAGTTTACAAAATTAATGATTACTTTATTGACAAGCAGAAAGAGACTCGGTACTCAAAAGATGATTTGCGTGAAAAAAAGCTTCTTGAAGCTGTATACGGAAATCTTAAGTTAATGAAGGAAGTCCTTACGCAGGAACAATATCGTAAGTACGTGACTTTACTGAATGTAACAAATAATAATACACATGCCTTAACTGTTGAATAATAAGTTGTGAAGATTAGAATTTGTAATTATCGCGAAGGAGATTGCATAAATAATATGCGGTCTCTTTTTTTTGTATAACTTTGCAGCCAATAATTAAAAAGAGTCACAAATATGGCACGAACTCCTAATGCTGTTTTCAAAAAAAATTTACAGGATTACTCGTTGATTGTCGTGGGTGCTTTCATGCAGGCACTGAGTTATGTACTATTCCTAGCTCCCTACAAGATTGTTCCGGGAGGTGTTTATGGTACTTCGATTGTTATTCATTATGTTACAAAAGGGGTGTTTTCCCTTTTCCCCGATGGTCTCCCAATGGGTGTCACTGCCTTGTGTTTTAATATTCCGTTGATGATTTTAGCTATGAAAAAGATTGGACTGGCTTCGGGTCCGAAGACAGTCGTTACCTTTTTGCTTATTTCAATTTTTACCGATTCTTTGTCGTATATTTTTGGCAATCAGCCATTAGTGGCAAATGATAATTTCCTGGCTTGTTTTTATGGAGGTTCGATTTTGGGCATAGGCGTGAGCTGTGTGTTTAGAGCCCAAAGTACAAGTGCGGGAACGGATGTGCTGGCACGTGTTATTGCTAACGATTCTAATCTGAAGGTAAGTAATATGATTATTGTACTCGATTCGGCCGTTGTTGTTCTGGGGTTGATCGTCTTTCGTGACTGGGCCGTGCCATTGTACTCCTGGTTTACTATCTTCGTATATGGAAAGATTGTCGAAATGTTTCAAAGTGACAATCCCAGTCGTGCAGTGTTTATTGTTTCGAAGAAGACTGACGAATTGAAAGAGGTAATTCTTCATAAGCTTGATCTGGGAGGAACATTTCTTCACGGACGTGGAATGTACAACGGAGAGGAACGTGAGATTATCTTTACTATAGTCGAGCGCAAAGATATGCCTCGAATGAAGGATGAAATAAAAAAAATAGATCCTAATGCGTTCGTTTCAACAATGCACGCAAGCAAAGATACGCCTCGCCCTGGAATTTAAATAACAGACGGCAAATAATTGACAATTATTCTTTATCTTTGCCATTTGAAAAGAAAAATGTAAGAACACATGCCAATCATCTCACAACGAGGAGTCAATATGCCGGCTTCTCCTATCAGAAAGCTTGTTCCGCTTGCTTATAAGGCAAAAGCTAAAGGAATAAAGGTGTATCATCTAAATATTGGTCAGCCTGATCTGCCGACACCGGAAGTTGGACTGGAAGCAATGAAACATGTCGATCGCAAGGTGCTTGAATATTCACCAAGTGAAGGTATCCGTAGTTTCCGTGAAAAATTGGTGGAATATTACGCCAAGTTCAATATCAATGTTGATGTTGAAGATATAATCATAACAACAGGAGGTTCCGAGGCGGTGTTCTTCTCGTTTATGGCGTGTTTGGATCCTGGTGATGAGCTTATTGTGCCGGAACCTGCTTATGCTAATTATATGGCGTTTGCCATCTCCAGTGGCGCTGTCATCAAAACCATTGCTTCAACAATAGACGAAGGCTTTGCGCTGCCAAGTGTTGAGCGCTTTGAAGAGTTAATTACGCCGCGGACGAAGGCTATTCTGATCTGTAACCCTAACAATCCGACAGGTTATCTGTATACACAGAAAGAAATGGATCAGATACGCGACATTGTTAAGAAATATGATCTATTTCTCTTTTCTGATGAAGTGTATCGTGAATTTTGCTATACCGGCGCACCTTATATTTCAGCTTTCCATCTAAAAGGCATTGAAAATAATGTGATTCTTGTTGATTCGGTTTCGAAGCGTTACAGTGAATGCGGAATCAGAATAGGTGCACTGATTACAAAAAACAAGATGGTCAAGGAGAATGTGATGAAATGGTGTCAGGCACGCCTCAGTCCGCCACTTATCGGACAGATTATTGCAGAAGCTTCTTTGGACACTTCAAATGAGTATATGCTCGACGTGTACAATGAATATGTGGAACGCCGCAAATTTCTTATCGATGGACTGAATCGTATCCAGGGATGTTATTCACCAATTCCTATGGGTGCTTTTTACACGTTGGCTAAGCTTCCAGTAGACGATGCCGACAAATTTTGTGCATGGTGTTTGGAAGATTTTAATTACGAAGGACAGACCATCATGATGGCTCCTGCCTCAGGTTTCTATACAACGCCAGGGCTTGGTAAAAACGAAGTCCGTATAGCGTATGTGCTAAAGAAAGAGGATCTGGCGAAAGCGCTTGTTGTATTACAAAAGGCGTTGGAAGCTTATCCGGGAAGAACCCTTTAAGTCAATGTTTCATTGAACCTGGAATTATTTATAGCGAAACGAATCTATTTGAATAAAGAGGGTGATCGTAAGGTTACGCCTCCTGTTGTTCGTATTTCAATGATTGGAATGGCCTTGGGATTGACAGTGATGATTCTGTCGGTGGCAATCGTAATTGGCTTTAAAAAAGAAGTGCGCAATAAGGTTATAGGGTTCGGGTCGCATATTCAGATTACGAATTTCGACAGTAATACTTCCTACGAGTATACTCCTGTGGCTCTGAGTGATTCGCTACTGATTGAATTGAAGGCGTTTCCGGGAATACGACAGGTAGAACCGTTTGCTACAAAACCGGGGATACTGAAAACAAACACTGATTTTCAAGGCATCGTATTGAAGGGAGTCGACAGCCATTATGATTGGACATTCTTCAGAAATAATTTGAAAGAGGGAAGACTACCTAAGATTGTGGCCGGGCAAACCTCAAGCGAAGTGCTTATCTCACGTTATTTGGCGGATTTGCTTGGATTGAAATCGGGCGATTCGTTTCTGACTTATTTTGTACAGCAGGATGTGAGGGCACGGAAGTTTCATGTGACGGGAATTTACGAGACGGGTTTTGTCGATTATGACAAGATTTTTGTGATTTCGGATATCAATCAGATCCGTCATCTGAATCACTGGGATAATGATGAGGCCAGTGGAATGGAACTTCTTGTTGATAATTACGACAATGTTGATAAGATTGCCGAGAATCTGTATTTTAAAATGTCGGAGAAAAAAGATCGTCTGGGAAATACATTCTATACACGTTCGATCAAAGAAATTAATCCGATGATTTTCGACTGGATGAGTGTCCAGGATATCAATGTAGTGGTCATTCTTATTCTTATTTTGGCTGTTGCAGGATTTACTATGATTTCCGGACTTTTGATTATTATTCTTGAACGTACAAGCATGATTGGTCTGTTGAAATCTCTAGGAGAGAGTAATAGGAGCATTCGTAAGATCTTTCTTCATATCTCGTTTTTCCTTATTGGAAAGGGAATGCTTTGGGGAAATGTAATCGGGATATCGCTCTGTCTGATCCAATCCTATTTTCATGTGGTGAAGCTTGATGCTTCTGTCTACTATCTTGATGCTGTCCCTATTGATTTAAATATTTTTTCGCTTGTCATGCTCAATTTAGGTACGTTATTTATCTCAATGTTGATGATGCTTGCACCTTCATATTTGATATCGAAAATTGAACCGGCGAAAACGATCCGCTTCGAATAGGGTTCGCTTTTTTTTGAATATATCAACTACATTAATGACCATATGAAAAATAAGATTTTAGGCTTTTCGGTTTTTGCTTTGTCATTGCTTATAGCACGGCCTGCATTAAGTCAGATAACTAAGTCTGATTATGAACGCATTGACACACTTATGAGTAATTCTAAACGCGTTTATAAGGCAGCTGTTGTGGCGCATTGGCTTGGTAATACGCATAAGTTTTGGTATCAGAATCATGAGCAGGGTGGTGATAAATTTTATATGGTCGATGCTGCGACAGGAAAGAAAGGTTTAATCACACGTCAGGACTTAGAGCAGTTGGGTGAAAAAATTGAACAGCCCGCGTTTAACCCTTATGCTAATTATGAACATTTGAAATTTAGGAATGATTCGGTTCTTTCACCCGATAAGCAATGGATAGCTTATATCAAGGACTATAATCTTTATGTTGCTGATCCGAAGAGTAAGAAGGAAACGGCTCTCAGCATGGATGGCATACAAGGGTTGTATTATGGAGGGAAAATAGAATGGTCGCCTGATTCTAAAAAGATTGCTTTGCTGAAAATACGCTTTGCCGAAGGACGTCAGATTCCTTTGCGCGAATCGAGTCCGGCTTCACAGAAGCAGCCCATTCTTAAATGGATTCATTATGACAAGCCCGGTGATGTCTTGACTGTTCGTGTGCCTGTACTTTTTGATGTCGAGAAAGGTAAGCAAATTCCATTGTCTACATCACTGTATGAAAACCAATTTAATCTACAGATGACAGGTTGGCGTGCTGACAGCCACGCTTTTACGTTTGAATTTAATCAACGAGGACATCAGCGTTATATTGTTGGCGAAGTGGAGGCTTCTGATGGAACGATTCGTCATCTGGTGGATGAGCAGTGTAAGACATTTATTTATTACGACCGGTTGTTTCGCTACGACTTGAATGACGGGCGTGAGATGCTTTGGATATCCGAGCGCGATGGATGGCGGCATCTTTATCTGATTGATTGTGCTACAGGAACTATAAAACGTCAAATCACAAAAGGCGAATGGGTTGTCCGTTCGGTGGAGTATGTTGACGAGACCGGAGGTATGATTTATTTTATGGCATCAGGTTTCAACGCAGGAGAGGATCCTTATAATATGCATTATTGCCGGATATGTTTTGATGGCACAGGTTTCACCGATATGACGCCCGAAAAAGGTAATCATGAAGTAATTCCATCCAAAGATCATCAGTATTTTACAGATGTTTGTTCGCGTCCGGACATGCCTCCGATAAGTTCTTTGAGACGAATTTCAGACGGTAGAAAGACAAGTCTTGAACAATGTGATATATCTTCATTATTAGCTGAAGGATGGACGATGCCTGAAGTGTTCCATGCCAAAGGACGTGATGGAAAAACGGATATTTGGGGAACCATATTCCGTCCGTCCAATTTTGATCCTAACAAATCTTATCCGATTGTGGAACAGATTTACGCTGGACCTCAAGATTCGTATGTTTATAAAAATTTTCTTCCGGCACATAAATATTGCACACCTTTAGCCGATCTTGGTTTTATTGTAGTGATGATTGATGGCATGGGTACAGCTAATCGTTCGAAAGCATTCCATGATGTGTGTTGGAAAAATTTAAAAGATGCAGGCTTCCCTGATCGTATAGCTTGGATAAAAGCAGCAGCTGAGAGATATCCTTATATGGATACAACGCGGGTCGGAATATGGGGTCGTTCAGCTGGTGGACAGAATGCATTGGGAGCATTGCTTTTTCATAATGAGTTTTATAAAGTGGCAGTGTCGCTTTGTGGATGTCATGATAACAGAATGGATAAGGTATGGTGGAATGAGCAATGGATGGGTTATCCGGTAGATGAATCATACAGTGCTTCATCAAATGTTGATAATGCTTGGAGAATGAAAGGTAAATTGTTTTTGATTAATGGTGAGCTTGACGATAATGTTGATCCTGCTTCAACATTGCAGGTTGTTAAAGCGCTGATGGATGCGGGTAAAAATTTTGAACAACTCTACCTGCCGGGACAAGGTCATCCACTCTATACGCCGTTTATTTTGCATCGCATTCATGATTTTCTGGTAAAAAATTTGCTGCATCAGGATCCACCGGAATGGTGATCCTGATACAGCGTTGAATCTAAATAATAAATAACTGGATAAGTTATTTATTATTTGTTTCAGTCCAATTGAATTCGTTAATCTTTTTATGCTTACTGATTTGTTCTTTGATCGGTGCAAAGTATTTTGTTAGAATATTGTATAATCCCGGATCATAACGTTTCAGTTCTTCACGTGTATTAATTTTGTTGTGTTTGCCATCACCATTGTCATTATCAACTTCGGCATTGACATTGAACCAGTCCTGAACACCTTCAGCCCAGTATTCGAAAACATTTGTTGACGCATAGACATTTTTCCATCTTCCTTTGGCAACGGCAGCATCCAGTGAAGCTTTCAGTTCATCATTGATTTGTGGATGAACGGAGGCAATGCCTACATCCATAATTGTATGAGCAAACTCATGGATAAGAATATCTTCGGCATGATATTTGTCAATCTGATAGGCTAAGATATTTTCTTCTGCGCAGGTCGAAAACGGCATTTCAATGGTTCCACCCAGACCTCTGGCACGGACATCCCAATTTAATGTGGTATCTTTAGCCAAGTCTGCGTGTTCGGGAATATCTGTCGTCCCTTCATATCGTGCCATGATTCCAATACGAGTTTTGCGGTCGGTCATAGCTTTCATCACATCTTTCGATAAGGCATCTGTCATGCCTTTGATACTGATTGCGGCTGCATAGAAACAGCTATCAGGAACGCGCCATGAGCTGCATACATGAATTCCGTTAACATTCATGTATTTTTTGTAGAATTTGTTTAGCTTCAAACTGTCAGGCGGAGTAGTAATTTTGGGTGTATCAACTAGAACAGCCATTGGCGGCTGATTTACATCACTGGCATTATTTTTGTCGGCATTGTCCTGTTTGGGCTGACAGGCGACTAGAGCTGTAGTTCCTAACAGAGTAACAAGAATCTTCTTTGTTTTTTTCATTTTTTTTATGTTTTAAAAGTCCATAATGATATTATTGTCCACTGAACGGATTTTGATCGTTTTCGGTGATTGAAGCATTTAACTGTAATTCACGCTGAGGAATTTGGAAAATGAAGCGATAATCGTTTGAAGCAAGTGGAAAGATTTCCGCATTTTTTCCTGCATCAAAGTGATCACCGGTACGAATCAGAGTTTTTTGTAATCTCAGATAATCCAGCATACCACCGCCACCTTCACCCATTAGTTCTTTACGACGTTCAAGATAAATAGCTTCAAGTAAATCGGATTTTGAAGTAGTTGTTGTCAGATCTTTAACGTTTCGAGCAGATTGTAGTTTTTGAAGATATGTTAATGCTACAGAAGAATTACCTAATTGTGCTTCGCTTTCTGCTATTATTAGCAGCATCTCTGAACCACGCATCAATATATAGTCTCCACGGCTTTTCGCAGAACCATTGCCTGAATCATAAAATTTACTACATGCCCATTTTGTCTGATAGGCATCTGTGCGATGCCAAAACTGATAACGATCATCAGTTGTCTCAAATAGATTGACGTAAAGATCATTTACGAAGTAGTTATTAAAGTTATAGAATGGCTCGCCTGTGCTTTCAGGCCAGTTGTACCAGAAACTGAACATTCCATTGTCTCCCATATTACTTTCTGTTGTTTGATAAAAGCCCCATATGATTTCCGAGTATTCTGCATGACAGAATCCACTACGCCATTCATCCCGTGTCATTAATGTGCTATAATTTTGTAAAACTTCTTGAGCCGCCGCTTTAGCTTTATCCCATTCGTTCATAACTAAATAAACACGGGCTAACATACCAGTAACAACGTCTTTATTTAAGTAGTATTTTACATCTCCGCGATTGAAATTAGTCAACAGTATTTGTGCAGTTGTCATATCACTTACAATTTGATCATAACAAGCAGCTACAGTTGAACGAGGAATATCTGTTCCGTCATTAGAAGAGACACGTAAGCATACACCTAATTTATCTTTTGCAATGACATAAGTCTGTTGATAGAATTGTATTAGTTGAAAATAACAGTAGCCTCTCATAGCCAATGCCTGACCTTTGATATTGTTTTTCATTTCATCGGTTCCTGAAGCATTATCAATGTTATCAATAATAATATTACATTGGTTGATAATATTGTAAAGGTTTGTCCACATGATTGATGAAGAACCAGATGCTAATGTGTAAGTGCTGACATATTGATAACCGTCATACTGTTCGCCACCAAGATTATCGGTACATATAACGTCTGTTCCGCGTACCATATCAAGCATATAGTTTCCCGTGATTCCTTTGAATACCTGGCGGAAATCGTCGCTGTTAGTTTTAAAATAGAAGCGATTATAGTTCCCTTCAAGAAGCATGTTAAGTCCAGCTGCACTACTTAATATTTGCGTATCGGAAATGTTAACTGATGAGGATGTGGTCAGTTTGTCGTCGCAACTACCCAATCCCGAAATCAAACATATTGTTATTATTATTGTAATATATTTTCGTATCATAACTATCTGATTTTTCGTTAGTGATTAAAATGAAATTTGTATACCGCCGGTTAGTGACAGGCGAGAAGATATGGCACCATTTTTATCGGAACCATTATAGGCATCACCGGAAATATCCATTTCGGGATCGGTACCACGACTGGCTGCTTTACCAAAAGTCAGAAGGTTGTCGCCAGTGATATAGAAGCGAACATTATTCATTCCATATTTAGATAATAGATGGCGTGAAACATTATACCCTAAAGTAATATTACGAAGACGTATAAAGTCATTTTTGTAAATCCATCTGCTACTGTACATTGCTATACCGTTATAAGTACTCGTTCCATCAACGGTAAAACGAGGAACATCGGTAATATCGCCTGGTTGTCTCCATCTGTTTTTGACAAAATCAGTTGCAATAGAAAAACCTTGACGAAGAATATTTGATTCTTTATACATGTGATCGGCTAAATGTCCACCTAACGCATAATAAAGCATGAATGAAAAATCAAAATCTTTATATTTGAATGAGTTTGTCAATGCTCCGTAAACTTTAGGAATAGACGAACCTAAATAGTCATATTGGGAATCGGTATTTACTTCAGTGTAATTTGTTGTTTTTACACGTTCGGTTACCTTCCCATTACTATCAAATATTTTTTTCCAATACATGGCCTTTCCTGTTTCGGGATCAACTCCTGCGTAACGTGGACCTACTATTTCATAGCGTGATTTGCCTTCGACCATTTTGTATTTTGCATAACTTCCTGAATATGAGTATTCACCTTCTGGTAAGTATGTGATCTTATTTTTTAAGAAAGTCATGTTGTAATCAATGTTCCAAATGAATTGCTTCGTTTGTATAGGAATGGCATTGATCGTGATTTCTGTACCTGAATTACGAATGTCACCTAAGTTTGTATTGTAGCCTGTTGCATTACCCGTTGTCGACGACAATGGAAGTTCTTTATAGTAAAGTAAATCTTTAGCTTTACGGGAGAAATACTCAACGCTTCCATTAAGTTTACTATTTAAAATGCTGAAATCTAAGCCAGTGTTGAATTGCTGGTTTTTTTCCCATTTTAAATTAGGGGTAGCAATCGTATTTACGGTCAGACCTGGCGTTGTATACATGTTGACTGTTACAGCGTCAGCATCGGTAGACGAATAAGTGCCTTGATAAGCATAATAGGAAGATACATTATCATTTCCAGTTGTGCCGTAACTGGCTCTCAACGACAAGTTGTTTAACCAATTTGTGGTGCTTTCCATAAACTTTTCTTTTGAAATACGCCAAGAACCACCAGTTGAGAAAAAATTGCCCCAACGAGAATCAGGAGAGAAACGTGATGAACCGTCTCGACGGAAACTAGCTGATATGTAATATTTGTTATCGAAGCTATATTCGGCTTTACCCAAGAAGGAAAGTAAACTATACTTATCAGTATATGAGCTAATTGCCTTGTCTGTAGTTGTGGAGTTCAATTCATATAAGTTCGCCATAGAGATGCCTGCCCCGTAACCATACATATATTCATATTGGTAATTATAAAATTCCTGACCACCCATTAAATTGATATGGTGTTTGCCGAAAGTATTGTCATAAGTCAGAATGTTATTCCATGTAGTTGAAGTTTGACGAGTTCCTGTTCGTGAGGCAGATCCGCCACCATCTATTACAGTCGAACCCCAACCATCATCACCAGATTCATAATATCCATGAATAGCTGAACCATAATAGTTTTCTTTTGAATTTTGATTATCGATACTTAATCCTGAACGGAATTTAATCCCCTTCATGATATTGAATTCTGCAAAGGTGCGAGCAGATAATAGGTCATTGTAAATCATATCAAAGTCATAGCTTCCATTATTATTGCTATCAGTACCTAATGACCAGGCAAGAGAATTCCACCAACCCCATTGTTTACGATAAGCGCCGAAATCTAACATCCTTTTTCCAGTTACTTCACTATAAATCCAATCGGTGTTGTCATTATTACGTAAATACGGAGAATAGTAACTTGGCATAACGCGTAAAAATCGAGTTTGAACATTCGAATTTGTTTTCCGTGTATGCGTGTATGCGAGATTCATACCTAATTTTAGCCAACTCTTGACTTCATTAGTGATGTTTGTACGCATTGTATAGCGTTTAAACATCTGTCCAACAGCCATCCCTTTATCATCTAAGTACGAACCCGAAAACATATAATTCATTTTGTTTCCATTTGACATTCCACTTATATCAACTGAATATTCTTGTCTAAGTCTTTTCTTAATAGATGCACCGTACCAGTCCCAGTCAGATTTATTCCAGACTAATTTGGCATCGCTGCGTAGTTTCCCATTTTCATCTAATGGATTAGAAAGATTATATGGGTTTATATATATTTTATTTCCGTTTGAATCGGTGGTAGCATTGATAATGTGATCCATATAATTGTCACTTGCATATGCACAAGCATCTGAATTGTTCATTCCATTTGCATACATTCCATCATTATAATAGGCTTCCCACCAATATTCAAAGATTTCTCCAGGTTGTGCCATTTGGGGATATTTGACAGCAAGATCTGAAATTCCCCAATTCGCATTAAAATTGATTACGGTTTTATCACTTTTGGCTTTTTTTGTGGTGATAACAACTACACCATTTGCAGCACGAGAACCATATAGCGAAGATGCTGCAGCGTCTTTTAATACAGAAATAGATTCGATATCGGATGAAGCGATCGAACTTAACTGGCCATCATAAGGCATTCCGTCTACGACATATAAAGGAGAAGTACTAGCAGACATAGAACCAATACCACGGATATTTATAACGGGATCGGCACCAGGCACACCTACATTATTTAATACATTTACGCCAGCACTCATGCCTTGTAATGATGCAGCCACATTACTTTGTGTCAATTTTGTTAATTTGTCAGACGAGATAGCAGTCATAGAGCCAGTAAAAGTAGATTTTTTAGTGGTTCCATATGCAACAACAACAACTTCATCAACAGTTTGTGTCTGTTCTTTTAAAGTTATTTTCATCGTGTTTTTATTTGTCGTCGCAATTTCTAAAGTTTTAAATCCAATGCTGGAAACTACTAAAATGGATTTTTCTGGGACAGAGAGATTAAAACTTCCGTCAGCACCGGTAATAGTTCCTAATGATGTTCCTTTGATAATAATAGTTGTTCCTGCAAGAGGGTCTCCATTTTGATCTGCAACAATACCCTTGATGTTAATTTTTGTTTGTGCCATAATTGTTGTTATGCACACGAATAATACGAGAAATAAATAATAGCCTCGTCTTTTTGTTTTTTTTAATGAATAGTGATAACCCATAGCTTTTTAGTTTTTGTTTTAATTTTCGAGTTAGTTATAACAAATAGATTTTTTTTGCTGTAAATTTAAAACAAAAAGTTTATATATGAAACGTATCAGTGTTAAAATGGTATTATTTAACGCTATGGATTTGATATTTAATATATATTAATATTGATTATTATTCGACAAAATAAGGTAATGGTAATAATACATACCCCAACTGCTGGTTCCAAGTGGTCGAGTCTTTTCATCTCAATTTCCATGTTCCTTCAGTCGAACAAAGAGGGTTCTTCTAGTGGACGGGATACGACTTCAAACAACTCTTTCTCGGCCTTCTTCGAAATGATTGAAGAAAACACAAAATCTATATAATGAGAGTGGTTCTTACCGTAGTGGCAAGCTCAGAGAAGCTCCATGAATGAATCGAATCACATTGCATAAGCATCAAAAGCAAGTTTGCAATGAGTGTTATCCCTACCATACCTTGATAACGTTGGCATAGAAACGTACTAATAAAAGATCCATCTTCCAGCAGTAGTAACATTGAAACGAAACCAAAAGGCAAAGAAAATGGCATAGCTACTTCCCAAAACGGACTTTACTATACCATAAAAGTAATAATTATAAAGTATCTATGAGAAAAATCCTTGATTAATCTGCTATGGACTCTCCTAAGGAGGCAAGCCAAACCGACCAAGAGCCTTTATCTTCCGAAGAGTCTCCCAATTAGTTGGGAATTCAGCCGATCAAATCCGCTAACGATGTCATACTTATTAATAACCCTTCTTCTGCTACAAATATAATTATTTTCCATTATGATACGTATAAGGATATTTTATTTGAGAATAAAGAGGAACATTGCAATCCGGTTAAACTACTTTAATGATGAAAGTATTGTTGGTGACAATATAGTGACAATTTAACGCTATTTACTTAAGTCGTATTAACTAAAAAAAATCGCCAACAATCTATTTTCTAGACTGATAGCGATTTTGTGTTGTGGTCCCACTTGGGCTTGAACCAAGGACTCCCTGATTATGAGTCAGGTGCTCTGACCAACTGAGCTATGGGACCTTTTCAAAGGATATGCTTTGAAAACGGGTGCAATATTACGACTTAAATTCGAGATATGCAAGAGGTGAAAAATAAAATCTCGTTTTTAGTTGTAATTTTGCAGTATGACTATTATTTCTCACCCGATTCTTCATCTGCAAATTCCATCAGATATGCTTTGATGAAGCCATCTATCTTTCCGTCCATCACGCCGTTAACATCAGATGTCTGATAGTTTGTACGGTGATCTTTTACGCGACGGTCGTCGAATACGTAGCTGCGAATCTGCGAACCCCATTCAATTTTTTTCTTGCCGGCTTCAATCTTCGCATTTTCTTGCATGCGATGCTGAAGTTCTTTATCATATAAGATCGAACGCAATTGTCTCATAGCATTTTCGCGGTTCTTGGGTTGATCACGCGTCTCCGTATTTTCAATGAGTATTTCCTCCTCTTCTCCTGTATAAGGATCTTTGTATTGATAACGCAGACGAACACCTGATTCTACCTTGTTAACGTTCTGTCCACCGGCGCCTCCAGAACGGAATGTGTCCCATGATACGGCTGCCGCATCAACTTTGACTTCTATTGTATCATCAACTAACGGGGTTACGAACACAGAAGCGAATGACGTCATCCGTTTACCTTGAGCATTATATGGCGATACGCGAACAAGGCGATGTACACCATTTTCACACTTTAAATATCCATAGGCGTAATCGCCTTCGATATTGAGGGTGGCCGTTTTGATTCCGGCTTCATCACCTTCCTGATAGTTGGATACTGTAATCTTATATTCATTGGCTTCGGCCCAACGTGTATACATACGAAGTAACATTGAGGCCCAGTCTTGACTTTCAGTACCACCGGCACCAGAGTTGATTTTTAGAACGCAACTCATCTGATCAGCTTCGTTGCGAAGCATATTCTTGAATTCAAGATCTTCTGTGAGTTTTAAGGCTTTGCTGTATGCGTCATCCACTTCGGCTTCGCTTACGATGCCTTCCTTTACATAATCGAATGCTAGTTGTAATTCTTCGGCGGCGGTATGAACTTCATTGTATAATTCAACCCATTTTTTTAGTACCCTGACTTTTTTCATCTGCATTTCAGCACTCTTGGCATCTTCCCAAAAATGCGGGTCATGCGTACGTAGTTCTTCTTCTTCCAACTGGATGGTCTTCCCATCTATGTCAAAGATACCCCCTCAGCGCTTGCTCGCGCTCCATCACGTTATGTAGCTGGTCTGATGTAATCATATTTATTCTTTATTGTTTTTTAAATTAGGGTGCAAAGATAATCATTCTTTATACATGGCGTTAATTACTTCTGCATATTTCTTTAGAATTGCAGGGCGACGCAATTTGAGTGTGTCGGTTAGTTCACAGCCCATTTTAAAAGGTTCAGCCAATAAGGTAAACCGCTTTATTTTCTCGTATGGGGCTAATGTTTTTTGATGCTTTTCTACACGAGCTTCCATTAGGCGAATGATGATCGGGTTATGAACTAAGTCTTCAGTACTTGTGAAAGATATATTCTTTTCCTCAGCATATTTTGTTAATAGCTCATACGAGGGAACGACCAGAGCACTGACAAATTTGCGTTCGTCGCCAATAACGGCTATCTGTTCTATATAGGCATCACCACACATAATAGCCTCAATTGCTTGAGGGGCAATATATTTTCCATTAGAGGTTTTATATAAGTCCTTAATTCGTTCAGTAAAAAAAAGTCGGTCGCCATCTTTTATATATCCGGCATCTCCTGTACGGAAAAAGCCATCTTCGGTAAAAGCTTTTTTTGTTTCTTCCGGTTTATTATAGTAGCCGGACGTGACTGTTTTGCCTTTGACTAATATCTCATTATTCTGCGGATCAATCTTTACTTGAAGATCAGGCATGACTTTACCTATAGAACCGAATAAATTACCGGTAGGAGGACAGAAAGAAACGGTAGCAGTTGTTTCACTCAATCCGTAACCATATATAATAGGAATATTTACCGAGAGAAGAAATTCATAAATTTTATTTGATAAAGGTGCACCTGCAACCGGAAAGAAGCGGCCTTTTTCTATGCCGATAACCTTTCTCATTACAGCGAATACAGTTTTATTATAGAACTCAAATTTGAATTTCAGTCCGGTCGGTACAGGAAGGTTATTGTTCTTATAATCAAAATAGTAACGATGTCCTACTTTGAGTGCAGCATCAAAAATTTTCTGTATTGACCCAGGTGCTTTCTGCATTCTTTCCTGAGCTCCGGCGTAGACTTTTTCCCAGAACCGCGGAACGTTACACATCAGTGTTGGTTTGACTTCCGGCAATGTTTTTTGGATCATTTTCGGATCCCGGTTGATAGCAACAGTTACACCTTTACACAGGCAGTAATAAGTCCATCCTTTCTCGAAAATATGAGTCAGTGGTAAAAAACACATGGATACATCTTTTTCGGAAATATATGGAATTCGTATACTGTGGGTACGCATAGCTTCGAGATAATTCGCATGCGTAAGCATTACGCCCTTGGAAACACCGGTCGTTCCGGAAGTATATATGATCGTTGCCAGATCTTCGGGTAAAGCCTCTTTGGTCCTTATTCTGACAACACTTTCAGCATGAGAATTGTCGCCCAGACGAAGAAAATTATCAAAGTATACGGACGTTTTATCTTCAGGATTTAGTAGTACCGAATGATCGAAGACGATGATTCGTTTTAAAAACTGCGACCGCTTTTGGACAATATAGGCATTATTGTATTGGAGTTGTTCACCGACAAAAAGAGTATGAATGCCGGAGTCGTTGATTGTGTATTCTACTTGTTCGGGCGAATTGGTCGCATACATCGGAATTGATACAATTCGATTTGAATAGGCTCCAAAATCGGTATATAGATATTGAGGCATGTTCTGTGAATAGATTCCAATCTTTTCTTGAACCTTAATACCGAATTCTGCCATTGCTTTTGCGGTGAGCATTACTTTTTCTGCAAATTCAGTCCATGAAATCTTCTGCCATTTATTGGTAGTATCATCCCTGTACTTCAGGGCTGTACGAGATCCATAATGTTTGGCTTGACGTTTAATTAATTCAGCGTAGTGACAACATAACATGACTCTTTTGTTTTAATTGTTGTACAAATGTACGCTTTTTTGTTGTAATCAACAACGATTATTCTTTTTTTAGGTGTAGACTGTTAATGGAATGATTTAAAATGGTTAAATTATCATAAATGATAGTAGTATGCAATGCATGGTACAACTGTTATGCATATATTTGCAGTGTAAATATAGAACATCGTATATGAATGCAGAGAATGTCAAATCACAAATGCGAAAAGGAATATTAGAATATTGCATTCTATTACTCCTTAAAAAGGAGCCGGCTTATACTTCCGATATTATTCAGAAGTTGCAAGAAGCTCAATTGATTGTGGTGGAAGGTACTTTATATCCGTTATTGACTCGATTGAAGAATAGTGGTCTATTAAGCTATCAGTGGATAGAATCCACGCAAGGTCCGCCGCGCAAATATTATAAACTAACTGCCGAAGGGGAAGAATTTCTTGGGGAGTTGGAGTTATCCTGGCAAGAACTTGAAGATACCATTAATCATTTAAGGAACAATTAAAATCATAAGTCAATGAAAAAGACACTTACAGTAAATTTAGGTGGAACCGTATTCCATATAGATGAGGACGCCTATCAGTTGTTAGACAAATATCTATCTAACTTGCGAGAACATTTCAAGCATGAAGAAGGCTCAGAAGAAATTATGAACGACTTCGAATTGCGTATATCTGAATTACTTAATGCACGCGTGCGCTTGGGATTCGAAGTTATTACGATTGAGAATGTAGAGGAAGTAATCAAACGTATGGGGAAACCGGAAGAGATTTTTGCTTCTGAAGATGAGTCCGAAAATAAGGAAGAACAAAAAGCTCCTATCTATCAGGAATCGAAAGAGACTACAGATAAGAAGCAATTGATGCGCGATCCTGATAATCGAATACTGGGAGGTGTCGCTGCCGGTATTGCCGCTTATATGAATTGGGATACGACAGCTGTTCGGTTGATTATGATTTTATTATTGTTCATTCCTCATTCTACATTCTTTATTGTAGTGACTTATATCATCTGTTGGCTTGTTATGCCTCAGGCAAAGAGCGCAACTGATAAACTGCGAATGAGAGGACAAAGCGTTACGGTTGAGAATATTGGGAAAACGGTAACCGACGGTTTTGAGAAAATTTCGAACAATATGAATGATTTGGTTAATTCCCAAAAGCCTCGGAATTTTTTGCAAAGACTTGGTGATTTGATTGTGACTGTTTTTGGTTTTTTGTTGAAGTTTATTGCAATATTGGTAGGCGTCATTCTTCTTCCGGTACTTTTACTTATCGTGTTCGTTTTGGTTGTCGTCTTTTTTGCTTTGATGATTGGTGGAGCAGGCGCTCTTTATCATCTCTCTCCGTTTGGCCCGGATATGTTTGCCGGAGCCCCACTGCCTCTGGCAATCATGGGTTGTATAGGTGTGATTTTCTTAATTGGCATTCCGGTATTTGCTTTGCTGTATGCTATATGCGGACAATTGTTTAAGATAAAACCACTGCCGGTACCGTTTCGCTGGACTCTCCTAGGTTTGTGGATTGTATCTTTAATTCTTTGCGGGGTCTATGTCTATCAAATGGGAATCAATGGTATAACTACACTGCCATGGTATAATATCTTTACAGTATAATCATTTAATCTTTAATATTTAATAATATGAAACAATTGAGTACTTCTCTTATAGTGGCATTATTCTTAATGGTCAGTTTTTCTTCTTGCGGAAGAATTAATGTACGTGGTGATGGTCACGTTGTAAGTAAAACTTATTCTATAACCGATTTTAATGAACTGGCCGTGGGCGGCGGAAACATTGAATTGACATATATTCATTCCGATAGCCTTCCTTCGCTCAAGATTGAAGTCGATCAGAATATTTTAAATAAACTTGAGGTGAAAGTAGAGGATAAGAAGTTGACAATAAAGCCATGGAATAATAAGGAGTCTCTTTCGCCGACGCGTTTTGTCATTATTGTCGGTTCAAAGACTTTGCAGTCTCTTAAAATGGCCGGACAGGGTACGTGCCGTATTGATAGCTTGCTGAAGTGTGAAAACTTAAATCTGGCTCTTGCAGGCAGTGGATCGATTTCGGTTGATACGATGTCGGTAAACAATTTGACTTGCGAGATTGCAGGTAGTGGCTCACTTAATCTTTGCGGAACTGCCGGTGATACGAAAATAAAAGTGGCAGGAAGCAGTAATGTGAATGCATATAATTTGACTACAAATAAATTGTTGTGTGAGATGGCTGGAAGTAATCAGGTTGAAATATCCGTTAATGAGTCTATTTCTGCTAAAATTGCAGGTAGCGGAGAAATACGTTACAAAGGCAATCCGAGTATTGTCGATCAGAAAATAGCGGGTAGCGGTTCCTTGAGAAAAGTTGAATAAATGTCTAATCTTTTGTAACGTTTATTGAAGTTCTGCGTCATAATAACAAAAGCTGTTGTGGCAAGCAAGGATGGCCAACTTGTAAGGCTGCTCATAAACAATTTATTATAAATATGAGACGATTTTTGATTTCGTTCATGCTGCTGTCTGGCATGATTCAGGGTATTCTTGCCCAAAATATTCAGATAAAAGGATCGGTTAGCGATGTTCACAGGGCTCCTTTGGAATATGCTAATGTCGTTTTAATGACAAATGATTCAACTTTTATTACAGGTGTAAGTACAGATGCGAAAGGAATTTTTTCCATCGAAAAAGTAAAGAAAGGAAATTTGCTTTTGGCTATATCAAGTATCGGATATGAGACTGTTTATATGGCTCTTTCAGGGTTGAATAAATCCACTGATTTGCATAATATTATACTTCCTGACGCATCAGTAGCCTTGGAAGGGGTGACGGCGGTCGCTTCAAATCAAACAAGTCGTATCGATCGTAAACTGGTTGTCCCTTCCGAGCGCCAGCTTAAGGCATCGACAAATGGTATGGATTTATTGCAGCAACTGATGTTGCCGCGTATACAAGTGGATTTGATGAACAGTCAGATTAAAACGATTGGCAATGGAACCGTGCAACTTCGCATCAATGGCGTGAAAGTAGAACAGAGTGATATTAAAGCTTTATTGCCTCAGGAAATTGTACGGATAGAGTTTCACGACAATCCGGGTTTGCGATATAATAATGCAGATGTTGTTCTTGACTATATTGTGCGTCGTCCGGAAACGGGAGGTAGTTTTGGTACAAATCTTGAACAAGGCATAAATGCCATGTGGGCTGAACATACGATTTTCGGTAAGATTAATTATAAAAAGTCGGAATGGAGTACTAATTATCGATTTGGTCCACGCAATTTTTATGGAATGAAACGGAATAATGAAGAAGAGTTTCATTTAGCTGACAATACTTCGTTAAGTCGAATAGAGATCGGTGAACCTTCGCATGCGGAATTATATATGCACAATTTGCGGGCGAATTATAGTATTCAGGATCCTGATAAATATATGTTTAATGTCGCATTTCGCTATTGGGCCAATGATCAGCCTCATTGGGATTATAAGGGTGTATTGGAAAATACGGCAAATCCTACTGATCAGGTAAATATGGTTGATCGTTCTTTTGAAAATTATCGTGTTCCCTCATTGGATCTTTATTATCAAAAAGAGTTGAAGAATAATCAGTTGCTGGTATTTAACCTTGTAGGTACTTACAATCAGAGTAGCAGTCATCGGCTTTATCAAGAGAATCGCGATCAGCAAATATTGACAGATGTCAATAATGATGTTAAGGGGAATAAATATTCAATTATTGGTGAAGCTATCTATGAGAAGAAGTTCGCTAACAACAATCGAATCAGTACGGGGCTGCGTCATTCACAATCTTTCTCTGATAATTCTTATGTGAACGGACATGCTTATAATACGCATATGGTTCAGGGTGAGAGTTATTTGTATGCTGAGTATTCTGGAAAAGTGAAGAAACTGGATTATTCCGTGGGAGCGGGCGTTACACGTTCATATTACAGTCAGCGTGGTTCAGGAATATCATATGAACGCTATACAGCTAATCCACGACTGACGCTTTTTTATACTTTTCCAAACCAGTCATCTATTCGGTTAAAATCGAATATTAGTAGTACTGCTCCTTCACTTGGCGAATTGAGTGCGATTGATCAAACGATTGATTCGTTACAGATTCAGCGTGGAAATCCGAGTTTAAAATCTTATTTGTGTTATCGTACAGAATTGGATTACGAATTTCGGAAAAAACTGGTTTATTTCAATCTTTCGAATGTCTATGATTATCAGCCAAAAGCAATTATGGATGAAAAGTATCAGGAAGGCAACAAGATTATTCAGAGTTGGGATAATCAGCGAAATTGGCAGCGTTGGGCATCTTCTGCTGAATTAAAGGTTGGGCCTTGGAAAGATTTGTTGCAGATTTCATTGAATGGAGGTGTCAATTATTATATCAGTAATGGAAATGATTATACGCATCATTATACCAATTGGTGGTATAATGTTGATGCTTCGTTAACTTGGAAGAATTTCTCTTTAGGATATAAAATCATGAGCAATTATAATTGGTTCAGTGGTGAAACGATGAATGGAGGTGAAAACATTCAAGGAATTATTATGAATTATCGCATTAAAGCTGTGACAATAGGGATGAACATTTTGAATCCATTTACTGATAATTATAAGCAGGAAACCGAAAATTGGAATCGTTATGCATCTTATCATAGAAGCAACTATTTTAAGGAAAGTTCCCAGCTAGTGATTGCCACTTTTTCATATAATTTTTCTTTCGGTCGGAAATATAAAGACGTACAAAAGAAAATCAACAACAGTGATTCAGATTCCGGAATCATAAAAGCCGGCAAATAGGCGATTCAATCATATCAGGAGTTCTTGATAATGCATTTTGAAGTGTATTACTATTCCTAAATACAAAAAGGCCGTCCTTCTCAGGTTGGCCTTTTAATATAGGTTAACAAGTGTATGAGTAAAAACCACTAATGAATCAAAATTATTAAATTCTTTTCTATGTTAGAAAAAATTATTGTATCAAGCAAATTTACAAAAGTTTTTTTAATTCAATGAATTATTTGATAAAACTTAGAGAAATTATTTGAAATTACTTCTTATGCTTGCGGCTGTTTCTGTAAGCATATCTTGAGTAACCTCAGGTTTTTTGCCTCCAAAATACATGTCTGATTCTTTTGTGATTGGAATCAGATGAATATGTGCGTGCGGAACTTCGAGTCCCATTACAGCCATTCCGATCCGTTTGCATGGAATGGCGGCTTCCTGAGCGCGTGCGACACGTTTAGCAAATGCCATCATTCGTCCCAGCATTGCGTCGTCGATATCGAAGATATAATTTATCTCTTTTTTAGGAATAACCAGTGTGTGTCCGATAGCAACCGGGCTGATATCCAGAAAGGCAAAGAATTCTTCGTCTTCTGCAACTTTATAGCAAGGTATTTCGCCGGCTACGATTTTGCTGAATATTGATGCCATATTTTTTATGAAGTTTAAATTGATATATCCATAATCTCAAAACGCATGACTCCTGACGGCACTTTGATGTCGACTATATCGCCTACTTTCTTGCCCATTAGTCCTTTAGCTATAGGTGTACTTACGGCAATCTTGCCTTCTTTTAGGTTAGCTTCAGAATCCGAAACTAATGTGTAAGACATGATTGCATTGTTTTTTACGTTTTTGATTTTTACTTTGTTCAAAATCTGAACCTCATCTGTTTTTACGCGTGATTCGTCAATCAGACGTGCATTTGAGATTAATCCTTTCAATTGCGCGAGTTTTGATTCCATGATGCCTTGTGCTTCTTTGGCCGCATCATATTCTGCATTTTCAGAAAGGTCACCTTTCTCTCGTGCTTCCGCAATTTGTGCAGAAATTTCCGGACGTTTTACCGATTCAAGATAATTAATCTCGGACAAGATTTTGTCATAACCTTCTTTTGTCATGTAGTTGACAGCCATAATTAAATCCTCCTAAATTATAAATGGTTGTTATTAATGATTGCTTTTTTGTAATAAAAAAAGAATCCCGATCATTGTGTGACCGGAACTCTATTATCCCATAAACTTTGCAAAGATAAAATTTCTTTTTTTGAAAAACAAACTTTATATGCTGCTTTATAACATATTATTTTATCTCAATGATTTATAATGACGATTTTACGGAAGTCTCTAAATTGCGCAGATCATCAAGACGCTTAATTAGATTTCCCTTTTTATCAATAATAAATGCAGTCGGCAATTGCCGTATATTATATAGGGCAGCTACTTGCGAATAGACTGATTGCGGATCAATGACACAATACCAAGGCAAATTGGATGCGGCATTACGCCAGAAGTTCAGATCGCTATCTAAGGATATCTGATATATTTCCAATCCGTTATTATGATATTTGGTATACAAATCGCCTAAAGCTAAATTCAACGATGGCGACCATTCTGTCTGATAGGCTGTGAAATTTACAAGTACTGTTTTCCCCGGTGCTATTGTTGACAGTTTGACGTAATTGCCTTTTACATCCGGAAGTTCGATGTCTAGAAAGCCTACTTCATTATGTTTAATATTGGATAGGTCAACCGAACGTTGGCTGCGGATTACTTTCATCGCCTGAAGTGTCAGATTTTTCAGGTGCAGTGAACGGGGGCTTTGCGGATATAAATGGTCAAAGCTGGTAGCGACAGCGCCATAGGCTTTTAAGTCTGTTCTATCGTATAAATCAAAAATCAATAATCCGTCTATTTGCTGGAACAATGCGAAATAAGCTGCTGCCGACATGGGCGCACTATAAATGTATTTGCGGGCGATTGTTTTGTAAGCGTCTGCTGCTGCAATCAACTTTGCCCGGTAAGTTGTATCTGTGATAATCTTATCTTCGTAATCCTTGCGAAGGCGATTGATGGCCTGATTGGCGTCCAACTGTGCTAGTGTGATGGCTTTTATGGCTTTGCAATTTTTAGATCCATCGATAGTGTAGGTGGTAGCAAACGTACCTGCGTCTGCTACGACTGAAACAGTCTCCGTTGAATCAATTGAAAAGTTAATTAATTGATTGTTTAAACGCAAACGATAGAAATCAGGAAATTGAGGGCGTTTCTTAATAAACTTAAATTGCCCTTTGGCATTAAGCTTGATGGAATCCAAGGTGATCACATCCGAAATCCCTACATTATCGAGATACATCATTTGCCCTTCCGCCCCGGAAACGACACCTTTTATTGTAAAATCCGTGTTATTGCGGCATCCAACAAACAGAAGCATGCAAAAACATATGACTGTTAGTACTTGTGTAGATATGTTTCTCATATTTTAATATCATGAATGATTATAATCCGCTGCAAATATACATTATTTTACAGTCGTATCCTCATCTTTTGAAAAATCTTCCAAATATTTTTACAAAAAAGGCGGAATATGGCATTTTTATTTTATAATCATGAATTTAGCCCATAAACTTTCATTACCTTTGCCACAATTTTATTGAGAAAGAAAAAATAAGAAAAAAGATTATGCTTAATCCAATTAACAAGACGATTACGCTGGCTGATGGAAGGACCATCACCATCGAAACCGGCAAAGTGGCAAAACAGGCGGATGGCGCAGTAACTGTTCGAATGGGCAATACCGTGTTGCTGGGGACTGTTTGTGCTGCTAAAGATGCAGTGCCGGGTACTGATTTTATGCCGTTACAAGTAGAGTACAAGGAAAAATATTCGGCATTTGGCCGTTTCCCCGGGGGATTTACTAAAAGAGAGGGTAAAGCTTCCGATTATGAAATTCTTACTTCGCGCTTGGTCGACCGCGCCCTTCGTCCGCTTTTTCCGGACAATTATCATGCAGAGGTTTATGTGAATGTGGTTTTGTTTTCTGCTGACCACGAGGATATGCCGGATGCTCTGGCAGGGTTGACTGCTTCGGCAGCATTAGCTGTTTCCGATATTCCGTTTAATGGACCTATTTCGGAAGTCCGTGTGGCTCGTATTGACGGTCAATACATTGTCAATCCAACATTTACACAATTGGAGAAAGCAGATATTGATATTATGGTAGGTGCTACTTTGGATAATATCATGATGGTTGAAGGCGAAATGAGTGAAGTTCAGGAGTCTGAAATGCTTGAAGCTATCAAAGTGGCTCACGAAGCTATAAAGTTGCAGTGTCAGGCTCAGTTGGAACTTAGCGAGGCTTGTGGCAAAACCGTAAAACGTGAATATTGCCATGAGACCAACGATGAGGATTTACGCAAGGATCTTCATGATTCGACATATCCGAAGGTATATGCCATAGCGGTTGCTGCTCTGCCTAAACTGGAGCGTTTAAGTGCTATTGATGCAATTCTGGAGGAATATAAAACCAAGTTTACGGAAGAAGAACTGACCGACGAAAAGGTTGAAATGCTTAACCGCTATTACGCGGATGTTCAGAAAGAGGCTATGCGTCGTGCAGTACTTGATGAAGGCAGGCGTATGGATGGCCGTAAGACGAATGAAATTCGTCCGATATGGATTGAGACAGATTGCTTGCCAGGCCCTCACGGTTCGGCTATCTTTACTCGTGGTGAAACTCAGTCACTCTCAACAGTTACTTTAGGAACGAAGGATGACGAAAAGATTATTGATGATGTTCTGAATCAAGGTAAAGAACGTTTTTTATTACACTATAATTTTCCGCCGTATGCTACCGGCGAAGCAAAAGCTTCTCGTGGCGTAGGTCGTCGTGAGGTTGGACATGGTCATTTGGCTTGGCGCGCGCTGAAACGAATGATTCCAAAGAATTTTCCTTATGTAATTCGTGTAATTTCGGATATTTTGGAATCAAATGGTTCTTCATCCATGGCAACTGTTTGTGCCGGAACATTGGCTTTGCGTGATGCCGGCGTTCAAATGAAAAAGCCTGTTTCAGGTATTGCGATGGGTCTTATTTCTGAGAACCAAGGTAAGAATTATGCTATTCTTTCCGATATCTTAGGTGATGAGGATCATTTAGGTGATATGGATTTCAAGGTAACGGGAACTGAAGATGGCATCACAGCAACGCAGATGGATATCAAAGTGGATGGTTTGTCGTACGAAATTCTGGAAAAAGCATTAGCTCAGGCTAAAGAAGGTCGTTTATTCATTCTGAATAAGATCATGGAAGCGCAGCCGGAAGCTCGTCCGGATTTGAAGCCTCATGCTCCACGTATTGAAAATATGATTATTGCTAAAGAATTTATCGGAGCCGTAATCGGCCCGGGCGGCAAGATCATTCAAGGCATTCAGGAAAGAACGGGTGCGACGATTTCTCTCGAAGAAGAAGACGGTGTTGGTAAAATTGAAATTGCAGGTGCAAATAAAGAAATTATTGATGCTGCTGTTCGTTCAATAAGAGCTATTGTTGCTGTTCCTGAAGTAGGTGAGATCTATGAAGGAAAGATTTCTTCAGTTATGCCTTATGGTGCTTTCGTTGAATTTATGCCCGGCAAAGACGGTTTGCTTCATATTTCTGAAATAGACTGGAAACGTTTTGATACGATGGAAGAAACGGGGTTGAAGGAAGGTGATACAATATCCGTTAAGTTGGTTGATATTGATCCTAAGACAGGTAAGTTCAAGTTGTCTCATAAAGTTTTGCTTGACAAGCCGGAAGGTTATGAAGAACGTCCTGTGAGAGGCGAACGTCCTCAGAGGAGTGATCGAAATGACCATGGACCAAGAGGTGATCGTGGTGACAGAGGTGGCCGTCAGGATCGTGGTCCTCGTTATGATCATCAGGATCGTGGCCCGCGTCGTGATCGTCAGGACAGACCAAACTATCAGGATCATTCCAATGAACAGGATAACGCAAACTTCCAAAACGGTTCGGATTTTGACAGTGATCAGGAATAATTTACATACACTTATATAATGTAAGAAGCTGTGTCAGACATTACTTGACACAGCTTCTGTTGTAAATATGCATTACCATTGACTAATCAGGTTACTGTTTGCCATGAAGATAAATGATTGAACAATATTGTTCTCTTTTTTTCTTCTGGAAGCTTTTTTTAAATTTTGTCAATATTGGATATCTATTTTCTGTGGTGTTCCTGCGCTGCTTGTCATTTTTATCGGGTAATTTTCTTTGTTGTAAGTATATTGGTATTGGTATGTACTTGAAGTATGTTCTTGTACATTGTTGACTGTTATTGCCGTTATATTGTTATAATGGTTTAGAAACTGAATATTGATGCTGTTGAAGACAGAATTGTTAATGTATCCCCAATAAGCCGGGAGCCAAGAAGATAAATGAATAGCGCTTGTTGTCCCGTTTGCATTATCGTATTCCAAAATTGTTGTACAGTAAAGTTTGTTGCTGCCGTCGAACTGTTCCATTTTAATTAAGTTTTTGCCGGCTGTATCGTATGTGAAAAGAGTGTAATCGTTTATGTCACGTTCTTTTACTAACCCTTTATCCGTTTGTTTAAACAAGCCTAGTTTTGTTATTCTTGCCGGTTGCTTCCATTTGTTTAATTTTATTTCCTCTAATAAAGTTAAGAACAGGGGTTCTCCTGTTGATGAAGCCAGTATGATACTGTCGTTTTTTTGTTCGAAAGTTCTCCATCCATGGCCGTCGGCAACATTACTCGGCGGATTGGTTGATATTTTTAATGCTCCTTTATCGTATATGAAGTCTGTTGATGAACCGTCTTTCTTTCTGGTTTGGAAAAGCTGCCCGTTTCCATAACTTAAGCTTACGGCTTCTCCTTCAGATGGGATAAAGGCACTTGGGAGTCCGTTTGTTTTTGTCGGATTGATAAATTTCTCATCATCGCTGCACGATGACATTGATGTGCACATGATTATCACACAAGTAAATGCAAGAGATTTTAGAATTACATTCTTCATAATATTGAATATTTAATCTGTTTTATTTAAAGATGCAGAAAAAGGGTAAAACGCTGCATGGGGAAAAGTTTATGGAAGCTAGCTTTATCATGCACCATGTAAAGCATAATTGTCCTGATGAAAACTTGAAAGGATAGGGATGAAAAGATTGAAAGATCAGAATGTATATATTAAGTACTGATGGAAAATAGTAACATACTGTCAGTAAATACTTATTTGCTGAATAGTATTTACTTATTTACTGACGCGAAACAATAAATAACTTCTGAACGAACAAGTTTTACTTTCTTATGAATCAGATTATTCATAGGGAGTAATGGTAAATAGATAAAGCATAAATTGCGTAATTGATAAGTAGAAGCCATGGTTGTATATCCTTATATGGATTAAAGGGATTCAATAATACTTTTTAAAGAGTAACTCCGGACTTGAATATGGCCATTTCACGGTAGTCGTTCTTTTCGTTGTTTGTTTGTTGTCCGCTGGCTGTTCTGATGATGAACTTAATAAACTGTTTGCTTAACGACTCTATTGAGGTATCCTCCAGTAAAGTTCCGGCATTGAAATCAATCCAGTTTGGTTTCTGTTTATAGAGCGCGCTGTTGGTCGATATTTTTACCGTTGGAACAAACGTACCGAAAGGCGTTCCGCGTCCGGTTGTAAAAAGGATCATTTGGCATCCTGAAGCTGCCAGAGCTGTCGAAGCGACCAGATCGTTGCCGGGTGCACTAAGCAGATTCAATCCTTTGGTACGGAGTTGTTCGCCATAAGCTAATACATCTTTCACGGTCGAGCTGCCGGCTTTTTGCGTACAACCAAGCGATTTCTCTTCCAGTGTTGAGATACCACCGGCTTTGTTTCCAGGTGAAGGATTTTCGTAAACCGGCTGATTATTGGAAATAAAATACTGTTTGAAGTTATTAATGAGAAGAACGGTTTTGTCAAACAGCGTTTCGGACGCGCAACGATTCATCAGTATTGTTTCTGCACCGAACATTTCAGGAACTTCTGTCAGCACCGTTGTTCCCCCTTGGGCGGTGAGAAAATCCGATAAAACGCCAAGCAACGGATTAGCTGTTATTCCCGAGAACCCGTCCGAACCACCACATTTCAAACCAATACGTAGTTCGCTGAGCGGTATGGGTGTCCTTTTGTCTTGTGAAGCGATATGATATATTTCTTGCAATAGTTTCATCCCTTCCGCTTCTTCATCTTTTACTTTCTGGCAGACCAGAAGGCGAATGCGTTCGGTATCATAATCGCCGAGCAGTTGCTGTAAAGCTTCCGGCTGGTTATTCTCACAACCCAGACCAAGAATCAGAACACCGCCGGCATTGGGATGAAGTGCCATGTTACGTAGAATCGTTTGTGTATTTTTCAGATCGTCTCCCAGTTGAGAACAGCCGTAGTTATGCGTGAAAGCCGTGATGGAGCCAACGCCTCTGTTTTTAGTTTGTGTTCGCAATTTGTCGGCAAGTCGCTGAGCTATACCATTGACGCAGCCAACAGTTGGAATAATCCATATTTCATTTCGAACGCCCACATCATCGTTTTTGCGCCGGAATCCTTCGAAGGTCAGATGTTGATCCGGAATATTCGGTTGTGAGAGTTTTGGTTCGTAAGCATAATTATTTATTCCATTGAGGTTTGTCCGTATATTGTGCTCATTCACCCATGCGCCTTTGGTAATATTGCCTGTTGTATGACCTATCGGGAATCCATATTTGATAATGACATCATTGGGGGCGAAGTCTTTGATAGCTACCTTATGTCCGGGAGGCACAGTCTCAGTCACACGGATCGTTTCTCCGTTGATATTCAACAATGTGCTTTCGTCCAGCGATTTCAGGGCAACGACCACATTGTCAGCCGGGTTTATTCGGATAAATGAGCGTTCCATTATATAATCTCTTTAACAGTTTCCAACATCCCTTTTGTCTGAATGGCGTTCAGATAATAAGCAACTCTTTCAGTCAGCCCCGGAATCTTATTTAGATTTTCATTCCAGATAGATTTCTCAGCCAACACTTTCTCTGCGATGGCACATATCGGGCATGTTGCCCATAATTTTTTCAGCAACTGTATAATTTCAGGTGCATCGTCAGGAACAATATCAATACCGTCGGCACGCTTTCCTCCTTTATAGTATGTAATGATTGCCGCCAAGCCAAGAACCAACCCTTCCGGTAGTACACCTTTGCGATGCAGATATTCCTTTAGCCCCGGCAAGTCGCGTGTCTGAAATTTGGGGAACGAATTCAGCATAATAGAAGTCACCTGATGATCGACAAACGGATTGTTGAAACGTTCGAGCACGTCTGCAGCAAACTTCTCTAATTCCTGTTTGGACAGATTCAATGTCTCCATTAGTTCATCGAACATGACACGATGGATATATTTCCCGATAACCGGATGCTGGCAGGCATCACGTACAATATCAATGCCCGAAAGAAAAGCCACCGGTGAAAGGACCGTGTGTGGTCCGTTCAGCAGAGTCACTTTCCTTTCATGATAAGGCGCTTCTGAAGGAACGAAAAGAACGTGGAGTCCGGCTTTATCGGCAGGAAATTCTTTAGCAACCGATTGTGGTGCCTCGATCACCCAAAGGTGAAAGATCTCTGCCTGTACGACCATATTGTCGTCGTATTGCAGTTTTTCTTTGATGGTCGCGATGTCTTTTTTGGGGAATCCGGGGACGATACGGTCTACTAAAGTAGCATATACGCCGCAATCTTCTTCAAACCATTGACGGAAATCGCTACCGAGATTCCATTGGTCAATATATTGTTCTATCGTCTGTTTCAGTTTATGACCGTTGAGGAATATCAACTCACAAGGGAAGATAATCAGTCCTTTGCTTTTGTCTCCATTGAATGTTTTGAATCGATGATAGAGCAATTGTGTCAGTTTTCCGGGATATGAAGCCGCCGGTTTATCTTCCAATTTACATGAAGGATCGAAAGCAATGCCGGCTTCAGTTGTATTCGAGATTACAAAACGGATCTCAGGTTGCTCGGCCAGTTGCATGAAGGTGTCGAACTGGATATACGGATTGAGTGCACGGCTAATCACATCGATTCGTGTCAGACTGTTCACTGTTTTGCCTTTATCCAGTCCCTGCAGATTGACGTGATACAGGCAATCCTGTTTGTTCAGCATATCGACCATCCCTTTGGCAATGGGTTGAACGACCACAACATCACTGTCGAAATCTGTTTTTTCATCCATATTCCATATAATCCAGTCAATAAATGCCCGCAGGAAATTTCCCTCACCGAACTGAATGATCCGCTCGGGGCGCTGTTTCTTTTTAGCCGTCTGCCCATTTAACTCTTTCATGACTCTATTTATTTACTACAAAATTGCGTATTTGGCACTCTGTTCCCGAGGATTTGGCATTCTTGTTAGCCAACATCCGAAGTACCAGTTGATGATGACCGCTTTTGAGTTCGGTTTCAAACATATATACCCACGGGATATAAAGATAACGGCTCCATTCGGTATAAGTGTCCAATTGTTTGAAAGGGGCGTTATCGATGCTATATTCCAGAATACCTGCCGAAGGGCCGCATACGCAAAATATCCCAATCGCTTGTCCGTCAAACGCGAGCGTAAGCTTATCGCCGGCATGTTTGGCTTCCAACATCGGAATATCCACAAATCCTTTACGTTTCTCGAACTTATTGTCAGGATGCCAGCTAGATACTCGTTTCCAACCTTTATCAAGTTTTGCCTTATCAATGTTCAGAAAATCTCCATTAGTATAGCTGAATTTGTCAAGTGGCTCGGCTATTTCGTGTGGAGTAATGACTGCATCAGGCTTTATTCCGCTCCACATCTCATCAAAAAGTTTGTCAATAGATGCCGTATAGAGGGTATGTCCGAATGGTTTCGGATGGGTTCCACCAAATGTATTCCAATCGAACTCATCACATTGCATTCGTTCTGCAGTTTCTTGTGCCAGATTGATAGAAGGAATCAGATAATTATTTGCCACCCGTTCGTGGTTCAGGATTACATCCGGCATTTGCCGTTTGGCAAACATAGAAATGAATGGATCATAAATAAAATGAAGCATGACAATATCTGTATTGGGATTTGCCGTTAAGGCATGTCTGACTTCGCCTTCCATCCCGCGAATCTGTTGTTCAGCCGTGAAATGATTCGTATGATCGTTGACTGCCGCTTCTACAAAGAGTAAATCGACAGGCCCTTTTGAAAGAATATCTTGTTGAAGGCGGAAAGCTCCCGGAGTAGAACCTGTAGAACCGATTCCTGCTTCGATAAATTCGAATTCTGTGTACGGAAAACGTTGTTTCAGAATTTGTTCTACCATATTGTGCCATCCGTTCATTTCGGTTATCGAACCACCAAGAAAGGCTACCCGTCCTTTGCGCTCTTTCTCGAATTTGATGAATGAGTTTTGCATATCCCCTCTCAGGTTGATATGCTGATGCGCTTGATATTCGGGTTGCTGGCGAAGGATAAAGTTTACTACGGGAGTCGGATCTGCCAGACTGTGCGGATGATGATCGCAACCTTTTTTGATGATCACTTCTACTGAACCTCCCAACTCGAGATAGCGCGAACGCACTTTATCCATGTTTTCTTTGAAAGGGACTGTTTGATCACTATCACCGCATACGCTGATGATGGGAATATGTTCGGCTGCTATTGGTTCCAGGTTCTCCAATGGGTTGCCTTTGAAGTTTGCCATGTCAGATTCTTGTAGGTCCCATTCTTTTAGCATGTCATTCCACAGTTGGACCTGTTTCCGACCAGGCCAGCTAAAAAGATTACATACAGGTGCATCAACATAGATGCAGGCCACTTTTTCCGGATTTTTTGCTGCCCAATTGAAGGCGAATAACCCGCCACGACTGAATCCTTCGAGTGTTACTTTGGGTGAAAGCTTGTAGTATTTTAGCATATAGTTGTAGAAGTCTGTACCTAAAGCAACAGAATGAGGACTTCCGTACAGATGAGTGACATCGTAATATACAACATGAAACCCCTTAGTTACTAATGCCGAATCAACGCTTGGAAAAGCACCAAAGAATGCCGGACGCCAGATCCAGGGATTCCCTTTGAGCGCTTTATGAGGAACGACAACGATTGCATCCTGTCCCTGATAAGTGAAATCGTAACGGTCGCAACCGTTCCATTGGCTTTTCTGTCCTGGAAAAGCTTGCATTTGATGGTAGGATTCTTTGCCGGTAATTGCTTTGTAAACCACTTGGGCAATATGATGAGCTGCTGTCGGATCAGGGTGAATAAAATCAGGGAAATGTTCTTTTAGATCACTTGTGGCTGTGTGAAGGTCTATGACTTCAAGCTTGTTTTTCTCTGCCAGCTTATGAATAATAGGAATAATGGCATTACTGATGATGCTGTCGTTGATGCCATACTGTATTTTGAAAGCTTTGGCCGGATAACACAAGTATATCTTTGGTTTGGCAGGAAGTTTTCCGAATGCGGTTATCATCGTTTGCATATCTTTTGCAAACTCCTTTTTGAAAATCCAGTTATGGGGTTTCGAGTCGTTGGTTCCCAATTTAAGGACGATAATATTCGGATTATAATTCAGGACGTCACCATACATCTTTTCTTTCATGTAAGGATAATCTCCCTTCAATAATACAACACGTGCGCTGAAACCGAAATTACGCACATCATAGCCTTTTCCGAGCATTTGCCCCAGAACAGATGGATAGCTGTCTCTGTCCCGGTTTGCAATGCCGGCACCATAAGTGATGCTGTTACCGACACATGCTATACGTATAGGGTCAGTCTTTTCTTGTGCTCGTCCGGACAGGCTGATAATTAGAATAAAGGCGAGCAGTTGACAAATTCTTTTCATATTAGTTGTTGTTTATTGTTGTTCGTTTGAAAGTGTATGTTTGTCCCGGCTGTGTCATTATATCATATTCGTATGTTTTATATAATAGAGGCTCCTGTGGAGAATCCAGTTCGGAAGAAACTAATGCTTTCTTTATTATATTTTTTTTGAATAAAGGGTTCGGATTTTCACCAACCGCCTGTCTTAGCCCTTCACCTTTGAGCGGCACATATGAACGGATACGTAGGTTCCCTCCAATTTTTGAAAGAATAGTCGCTTTGTTAAGCTCAGCGCCATCCCATTCCATGCTGACTTCGAATCCTCCTCGGGCCATTAAACCTCTTACGTTTCCTTGGCGCCAGACATCAGGTATAGCGGGCAGCAGTTGTACGGCCCCGTCCTGGCTTTGTAACAGCATTTCTGCGATACCGGCTGTAAATCCGTAGTTCCCATCAATCTGGAAAGGAGGATGCGCATCGAACAGGTTCGGATATGTACGACCGTCCTTTTGACCTTCATATTTTATCTCTTTGTTTTCTGGAGCAAGAAGTTTCAGCATGTTACAAATGATTTTATAAGCGTGATTGCCATCATGCAGACGTGCCCATAAGTTGATTTTCCAGCCAATAGACCATCCTGTGGCTTTATCGCCACGGTAAACCAAGGTGTTTTTTGCAGCTTGAAATAACTCGGGAGAGCTATAAGGCGAGATCTGATTGCTTGGATATAGTCCATAAAGATGCGATACATGTCGATGTTCATCTTTCGGATTATCCCAGTCGTGAATCCATTCTTGTATTTGATTATAGCGACCTATCTGCATCGGAGCAAGGCGATCGATCATTTTTTGTAACCGTTCCATATATTGTGTGTTGCCGTTGAGAATGCGAGTAGCATTGAGAGCATTGTTTAGCACATCGAAAGCAATTTGATTGTCCATTGTGCAGCCGGCAGTGATACTTGTTTTCTTTCCTTGCGGAGTATTCTCCGGCGAATTTGACGGCGAGGTCACCATCCAATGATGTGTGGGTTCTTCTGTCAGGAAATCCAGATAAAAATCTGCTGCACCTTTCAGGGCAGAATATGCTCCCTGCAGGAAATCCTTATCGCCTGTAAACAAGTAGTGTTGCCACAGATCCTGACTCAGCCAACCGCCGCCATTGATCCACATTCCACTATTCGGTCCGTCTACAGGTCCCGTACAACGCCAAAGATCTGTGTTGTGATGAGTTACCCATCCGTTGCAACCATACATCACGCGTGCTGTTTCGCGCCCGTTCTCCGATAGTTCCTTTACCATTTGGAACAGAGGTTCATGAGCTTCGGCAAGATTTGTCACTTCGGCCGGCCAATAATTCATTTCCGTATTAATGTTGATTGTATATTTTCCGTCCCATGGAGCGAGCATTTTATCATTCCAGATCCCCTGAAGATTAGCTGGCTGACCACCTGGCTGAGAAGCTGAAATGAGCAGATATCGTCCATATTGAAACATTAAATTTACCAGTGCCGGATCATTCCCTTCAATAAAATGCAGAACACGCAGATGTGTCTCCTGTTTGGATTCTTCCGTTTCGCCTAAATCCAGTTTGACACGACCGAACTGTTTCCGGTAATAGGCAATATGTTCCTGAAGAGCTTTGTCGTAAGGCTTTTGCATAGCTGCTTTCATGTAAGCCACTGCTTTTTTGTGCGGGTTTGCGCTTACATCTTTATAGTTTACAAAATTGGTGGCGATAGATATATATAATGTGGCTTTAGTTGCACCGTTTACAATCGCTTTGTCACCCTCACATTTTACGGAACCTCCTTCGGTTTTGATTTCTGTCTGGCATTCCATACGGATTGCTCCTGTCACACCTTCATGGTCGGCTCCTCTTCCGGCAAGAATCAGTTTATTGTTTTTAGTGAACGACTTACTTTCGAGCGGGGATTTGTATTTTGCCGTGAAGCTTATGGCTCCGGGCTTATCGGCTGTAATGTGCATGATAATTACATTATCAACGAACGAGGCGAATACTTCGCGCGTAAAAGTGATTCCATTGACTTTATAATGAGTGGTGGCCAAAGCTTTCTCGATATTCAAATCGCGATAGTAGTCGGTGAATGCTTCGTGACCTGCGAAGTCAAGGAACAAGCTTCCTACAGTCTGATAGGGCATTCCGTTACGCGGTGTACGGAAATCTTTGTTAATGATGTCGAACGCCTGTTCTTCTTTTCCGTCGAAGATGAGTTTGCGTACTTCCGGTAACATTTTTAATGCTGCCGGATTATCATTGCGATGTGGTCCGCCGCCCCAAACGGTTTCTTCATTGAGTTGCAACTCTTCGTGAGCCGGATTGCCATAAACCATTGCGCCCAGACGTGAGTTTCCTAAGGGAAGTGCTTCAATCCACTCGGTAGCCGGATGGCTGTACCAAAGTTTTAAGTCAGATGCTTTTACTAATATTGTACATAGTAATAATGCAATACATGCGATTTTTATCTTTCTTTTTTTCATGATCAGATGCGTTTTTCAGCTTCCGGATAGTTGGAAACAATCAACAGTACAAATGTATGAAGAATATCTTGTTGACAAAAATGCATTCTTGATAAAATGAAATTGTAATGTCAAAAGTTGACGAGAATAGGCGATTCGGACGGATGAAAATGAATGGACAGATATACGGATTTATTGGCTATAAAAATGAAAGATGTTCCACTTTGGAAGTGAAACATCTTTCATTTTGCTCTTCTTCTTGGACTTGAACCAAGGACCCTCTGATTAACAGTCAGATGCTCTAACCAACTGAGCTAAAGAAGAATGTATGTGCGGCTTCTTCTAAGCCTGATTTATTGCTCTTCTTCTTGGACTTGAACCAAGGACCCTCTGATTAACAGTCAGATGCTCTAACCAACTGAGCTAAAGAAGAATAATATTGCATTTGAATGCACTCGTATGTGCTTTCTTTAAAAATGCGATGCAAAAGTACGGTTAGTTTTCGAAATATGCAATATCTTTGTGATAAAATTTTGAAAAATGAATGCAATTGGTTTAGGAAATGCATTGGTGGATGTCCTTGTGAAACTTAAGAATGATGATGTCCTTGCTGATTTGGGGATAAAGAAGGGTACAATGACGATGATAGATCATGATCAGATGCTCGCTTTGCATCAGTCGTTGAATGGGTTGGAGCGCACATTAAAACCCGGAGGTTCCTTATGTAATACGACAAGAGCATTGGCCAATCTTGGGATGGAGAGTGGATTCGTGGGGCGAATCGGGACCGATAGCATTGGTGAGAGCTATCGCCAGGCGCTTCTCGATGCCGGTGTTATTCCTTATTTTCAGCAAACGAAAGGCATTTCCGGATGCTGTACATCGATGATATCGATGGATGGAGAACGGACGATGTGTACCTTTTTAGGTCCGGCTCCCGATGTTGATCCCGATGCCATCTCTGATGAGATACTTTCTTCCTATCAATATATTAATGTCGAGGGTTATCTTTTGGTTAACGAGCATCTGATCCGCCGCGTTATGCAGAAGGCAAAAGCTTGTGGATTAAAGGTTGCTCTCGGCCTTGCGGATTTTAATATTGTCAAAGCTTTTCATGAACTGCTCGACGAGATTATTCCGGCCTACGTGGATGTGTTGTTTGCTAATGAAATTGAAGCTGAAACGTATACGGGACTGTCTGTACGTGAAGCGGCACTTTTATTGGCAGAGAAGGTGGATGTGGTGGTAGTCACACTTGGCGAAAAAGGAGCAATGGTCTGCCACAATGGTGAAATCACAACCGTTTCGACAACACCTTGTATACCGGTAGATACGACGGGTGCAGGAGATTATTTTGCCGCCGGATTCCTTTACGGACTGTCTGTTGGTGCGTCACTTAAACAATCAGCGACTATTGGAACGATGTTGGGAAGCTATATTATCAAGTTAGTCGGAGCGGAGATTCCTGATGAGAATTGGGAACAAATAAAGTTAAAAGTGAGGGAGATCCTGTCTTGACAGTTGTTTATTATATATTTTTACAGCATTATTAATGACGAATTTTATGTACAAAAAAGCAGAACAAAATAATTTACTGGTTTTGTTATGGGTGGTTCTCTTATGGGGAATCAGTGTGCCTGCTCAATCGCAAGCCCAAAATAACAACCGTTTTGAAGTAAGTAAGAATTTGGATATTCTCAACGCTATCGTGAAGGAAACGGAAATGTTTTATGTTGATTCACTGGATGTTGAAAAAACTGTACGCCGTGGTATTGATGCCATGCTGGAAGGGTTGGATCCTTACACCGAATATTATCCTGAGTCGGAAATGGATAAGTTGAAATTTATGACGACAGGCGAATATGGCGGCATTGGTTCGTATATTCGTGGACGTAAAGAGGGAGGTGTCTATATTGTTGAACCTTTTGAAGGTTCGCCGGCAGCTCTTGCCGGAATAAAGCCTGGCGATCGCATTTTGGGTATCGACACGGTAGATGTCACGGATAAGTCGTCTGATGAGGTTAGTGCATTACTGAAAGGAGCGCCAAACACGAAGGTTACACTAAAAATAAAGAGTCCGTATGATAAAAAGCCTCGCACAATCAATCTGATGCGTAAGCAAATTGAAGAAACGCAGGTCATCTATTATGGCGTTCGCGGCAATGGTATCGGTTATATTTATTTAAAAGGATTCACCGATAAAAGTCCGGAGGAGGTGAAATCGGCTTATGATGACTTACGGAAAAATCATCATATTAAAGCGCTTGTGTTTGATCTGCGTAATGATGGCGGAGGTGTTCTCGAAAGTGCCGCACAGATTGTAAGTATGTTTGTTCCTAAAGGGAAGGAGGTAGTTACAACCAAAGGTAAGATGAAGCAATTGGACCGTACCTATCGTACTCCTAATGAGCCGATTGATACAGTGATGCCCATAGCTGTTTTGGTAAACGGAAATACGGCTTCTGCAGCGGAGATAGTAGCAGGATCTCTACAAGATATGGATCGTGCCGTAATCATTGGTGAACGTTCGTTTGGCAAAGGATTGGTTCAGTCACCACGTGAGCTGCCTTATAATGGAAGCTTAAAGATTACAACAAGCAAATATTATATTCCCAGCGGACGTTGCATTCAGCTTTTGGATTATTCGAAACGAAATGAAGATGGCAGTGTTGGAGCTATTCCCGATAGTCTGACTTCGATATTTTATACGTCCAAAGGACGCCCTGTAAGCGACGGCTGCGGTATTACACCGGATATTAAGATTGAAGAAGAAGAATCGCCTACGATGATGTATTATCTCGTATCCGATTTTACCTTGATAGACTTTATTGCCAAGTATGCTTTGACGCATAAAACGATTCCGACTATCGATCAGTTTCAGGTGACGGACGAGGATTTTGAAGCATTCAAACAGTTTGCCAAAGAAAAGAATTTCACGTATGACCGTCAGAGCGTCAAGCTTTTGAAAAATCTGAAAGAAGTGGCAAAACTAGAAGGCTATCTTAAATCGGATTCAACTATTTTTAATGCACTTGAAGCAAAATTGACGCCGGATTTGAGCCGTGACTTCGATAACAATAAGGACAAGATTAAGAAACTGATGGCAACAGAGATCGTCCGTTACTATTATTTTCAGAAAGGAGTCCTGCTGGAAGGCTTGAAAAATGATAAAGTATTGGGAAAGGCTTTGGAGGTTTTGGATAATTCGGAGATGTATCATAAGATTCTGAGCACTCCTGAAAAATCAAAGACTGAATCTTCAAAAGCAAAAGCTCCTGCTTCGAAAAGTAAGAAGTCCTGAACGGAAGAAGAAGCCGTTAGTTTTTGAAGCGGATATGAAGCACAACCAGTTCTGAAATGGTGCCGACACGATAAGGAGCGCCGGCGATTCCAATGCCGGAAGAAACGTAGAATTGGGTTGTGCCTTTTTTGTAATAGCCGTACGAACATTCGTAAACTAACCTGAGAAGCAGAGGATAAGGCCATAACTGACCGTTGTGAGTATGTCCGTAAAGTCCGAGATCAACGTTGTTCATCGTTAGTTCATCGAATGACCATGGTTGATGTTCCAGAACAATTGTCGGTTTATGTTTATCAACAGTTTTCATCAATGAATGGAGTGTCTTCCGCTTTGCATAATTAATATAATCGTCTCGTCCGATAATCGTGAATGTTGAATCAGGCGAAACGACAGAATCAACAAGGAATGTGATTCCCGTTTTTGTAAACCAACGGAATTTGGCAAAGCGGTTCGCTCTGTATTCATGATTACCGTAAATGCCATAAACACCTAATGGCGCTTTCAGTTGTTTGAGATCTTCTTCAATATGTGCATTTTCGGCAAAACGTGATTCATAGTCTATAACATCTCCTGCAATAACGACCATATCAGGATGTTGTTCATTACTCATTCTCACAAAACGTTGTACATTTTTTTTGCCTATCATCTCACCTATATGCAGATCACTCATCATCACTATCTTGAGACTGTCACGCGTACTGTTTTTCTTGGGTAGTGTAAGGTATACGTCGGTTACTTTAGGGTATTGGACTGTTTGATATGCGTGTATTAACAATATAGTCACACCCACAATAGTCATGCTTAATAGTGTACTTTTTGTTTTCTCCCAATGGTTGGTTATCCATCGCGGAAACCAGAAAAATTTCTTGTTAGTGAATCGTAACAGCTCTAGCAGCAATAGGGTGAGTGTAATATATATGGTTGCGACATACCATGTTCCGCAGAAGTATTCGATTCCAATCATTAGCTTGTCGGGTATTTCAGAGTGGAAGAAGAATCCAAAGAAATAAACGGCCAGTTCTACTGCAAAAAACAGCAGATATAGCAGACGCATCCATTTCTTGTTAGGTAGAGCTTGAAATCCCCGCCAACACACGTAAGGTGTCAATGTCAACTGGAAAATTATGGATTGAAGAAATACGCGCATAGATGGATTATTTAATTAGAAACACTATCATTTCACTATCGGTTCCAATACGAAAAGGCGGTCCCCATAGTGAAAGCCCTGAAGAAACATAGATTTGACTTTTCCCCCATTTACGATATCCATAACTTTGTTCGAAAATTTTTTTTGTTATCATATTTAACGGCCATGCTTGTCCTTCGTGCGTATGTCCGCTAAATTGCAGATCGATGCCTGCCTCTTCTGTCTCAGCTAGTTTATAAGGCTGATGATCAATTAGGATCGTTGGTTTGGAAGCATCCGTTTGTATCATCAGTTGCTTCAAATTTTTGCGTTTGGGATTACTTCTATCGTCACGTCCGATGATTTGAATTCCGTTCGGAAGAGTCACAACAGAATCCATGAGTAGTTGGATCTTGGTTTGCTTGATGTATTCAATGCATTTCTGTATCCCGCTGTAATATTCATGGTTGCCAGGAACCATATAGATACCTAACGGCGCATTCAGTTGATTCAATTCTTCTTTCATATTTTCTTTATAGAGTGGAACAACTGTGCCATCCACTAAATCACCGCCGATCAATATCAGATCGGGATTTTGAGAATTGATCATCCGGACATATTTTTTCAGAAATGATTTTCCTGTTCCGTAACCAAGATGTATATCACTTATGGCAATTATCTTCAGAGGTTTCTGTGAATTTGTAGTGAATTTGTCAATATGAAGATTGAATATTCGTGTGTTGGGATTCCGGTAATGAAGATATCCGATACTTAATATAATGATGGTCAGAATTGAAGAAATTACAAATCCGAATCTGAAGGATGGAAAGAATAATTTCATAATATCGCAACATAATAAAAGCATTACCATGTATAGGGTGACCATAAGCCAGCTTGTTCCGATTTCATGTATAGTATGCCCGATTGTATAAGACCATTTATTGTTTTGAGTAGCAAATCCGATGAGAATCAGATTTACACATATCCAGAACAATACAGCAAATATGATCTTGAATCCTATCGGAAGCAATGCTATAGCTTGTATTCCGCGAATGAATATATACGCGTTGCCGGCGAAATAGGCGCATATTATGATGATGAATATTAGTGGCATAATCAATTTTTGGATACAAAAATACAGAAACAAATTCAGTTAAGAGTGCGTTTGATAGTAAAAATGAAGAGTGATATCAAGGAATAAGCCGTCAGCTTAAATAATAAATTTCACGGATTCACTTCAGCCTGTATAATCTGAAACTGCAGAATCCGTGAAATTTATTTGTATTCAAAAGATTACCTCGTTTGTTATTTTAAAGCAAACAACTGTCGTTTGATATTCCATCCTTTGACAACAAATGTGGATAATTCGGGCATATCGCTCGTGGCCGTTTCAATTGTAACATATTTACTTTCGCCTGGAAGCAGTGAGAAAAAGTTGTCTGTGTAGAACGACGGTCTGACTAGTTTTCCATTGGCATCGAGTAACTGCAGTTGAGTGAAAAAAGCAAGAGTTGAAGTCGGGTTCTTGATTTCTGCTTCAACATAATGGCGTCCTTCTTTAGTAAACGACTTGAAACGCAACTTCAGTTGTACTTGTTTCAGTTTAGAAAGATCCTCAAATCCGGAAGTAGTCGGTCCTGTTTTTGTTGTTTTGCCTTCGTATTTATCTTTTGAACGCCAGTAAAATGTGGAAGCAACTTCTTTGCCCTTTGCATCGAACAGATGGAGTTTGATGAAGTGTACTTGCGTGATGTTTGCCGGAAAATCGATGATAAAAGCATCATTTACAACACCATCTTCTGGAATATCAATCGTTTTGCTGTGATTCCATACTTTACGACAGTTCAAGTCGTATACTTCGGCTGTTACTTTATAGTCATTGAATGCCCGGTAATAATCGTTGTAGACGGAGACCGTATTTTTAAGATAGTCGAATTGCGCATGAAGCGGTTCCAGAGCGTGTTGTGTATAATATAGGGAAGCGTTCGGTTCGAGGGAATAATCCCACAAATGTGAACTTACCTGACGCATCGGACTGTTGAAATACCAGAACAAAAGCCCGGAAGTATAACGATCTCCATAACCAAATTTGTTATAGTTCCAGACTTCCCACATCGTTGTAGCATCCATGGCATTGACTAATTGTCCTTTAGTTGCAAAATCTTCTATTGAATGGATTTCCCCATATTTTTCGGCCAGTTCTTTATAGAATGAGGTCATTCCGTAGAATCCGCCGCCTTCATGATAATTCCACACTTCTTTATTGATTGGCCATAAGTCTTTCTTGTCCATCATTTCACTGAGACATTCGACTGTCGGAAGGTTCGAAAAACCATATTCAGGATTGAATCCATCGATTCTGCTTCCACGCGCAGAGGCCGTATTTTCGTAATATTGCATGGGATTGACCTGCACATACGGACTTCCGTCGTGTACGCCGTCACATTCTGATTCCATTTGATAGGCGCGTGTCCCGTCGAGTTTCATAAGCAAATCTTTTATACCCGGCATTTCCGTACTTTCGTTTGAACATACATAATAAGCCAATGAAGGGTGATTGCGAAGACGCTTAACAGTGGCTGAAACATTGCTCAGATATAAATCGGCATCATGCGGATGCTTAGTGTCTCCGGTCATCCAGAATTCCTGCCAGACAAGGAATCCCATCTCATCGCACAGTTGGAATAAATAGTCGGAATCGGCAATACCACCACCCCACATCCGGATAAGATTGACGCCTGCTTGATGAGCATAGCGCATTTCGGCGTAAGTCCTTGCGTCCGAAATGCGTAACATCGCCTCGGGAACCCAGTTTGCACCACGGATAAATATCTTTTTCCCGTTTACGAAGAACTGACGCGAATGGTCTGGTGTATTTTGATCAGTTGTAATCTCTCTGATTCCAAAGCGAGATTTTGTTTCGGCCGATATGAATCCATTGACAGATACACTCATTTTTAGTTCGTAGAGTTCAGAAGTGCCTTTGAATCGAGGCCACCACAGGCGTGGCTTTTTGATGATCAGTTGAGGATATTCTTCGGGAGTAAAGGTTACAATCTTCGTTTCGCCTCCGTAGAGTGCAATCTCTTTGGCAAAAGAAATGCCTTCTCCGGTAATTTCTCCTTTGACTGTGCATCTGACGCTGTCTTCCATCGGATTGGATACTTCGATGCTCGCCGTTTCTTTAGCCAGATCGTAGTATGGTTTTTGGAGTTCAGATTTGACGAACGGATAGCGTAGTGTTGCTTTGTCGGTTGCATAGAGCTGGATATCTTTCCAGATACCGGTATTACGGTCGCGGATACCATCCATAAAGGTGAAGTCCCAGCCGGCGCTCATCAGCATGGTTACGTTAAGACCAATGTTCCCATCACCTCCGTTGTGAAACTCGCCATTGGCAGCACCCCATTTTTTAGGCTTCACGGTACCTGGCATATCAATAGGGTAAACCTTAATGGCTAAAGCATTGTTTTGTCCGACCTTAGCAAAGTCAGTGATATTGATATAATCAGGCTTGAACATTCCTGCCATATTTCCGAGCAGATGTCCGTTAACCCAGATTTCGGCTCTGTAATTGATGCCGTTCACTTGCAACCAAATGATCTTGTTTTTATAATTTTCAGGAATATTGAATTCTGTCCGAAACCAATACGTATACGTATCGCGCCCGGATTGGGCTAAGTCTGGAATAAGATTTTTCTCTAGTTTATTGTTCAGTCCGTAGTATGGCTCGGGATAGACTTTGTTATATACTAAAGAGTTTAAGACTGTTCCGGGGACGATCGCCGTCAACCATCGATCGGTTGAATAATTAATCTTTGAAATTGTCTCTGCTTGTTCTTTGACATCGGTGGCCTTGCACATTTTCCATACAAAGGATCCACTATGTCCTTCCTTTGAATTCAGATAAATGGAGTTCGAATTCAGATAGTAGTTAGGTACTTGTCCAAAGCAGAAACAAACGGAAGTGAAGAGTAACAGATTGATAAGTCTTATTTTCATGATTTATTGAATTATTTGTCGGGGAGTGCATCTCCTGGCGTTTTTGTAGCTGGGTCGTAAATAGCAACTCCAACTTTAGAGTCAGCACAACCATAGTAGAGGAACCATTTATTTCTGAAAAATGTCAATCCTTCAATGAATACAGTTCCATCTATGTATTGACCACTTTTTTCGAAAGAGGCTATCGGACGAAAGAAAGGAACATCTAACCTCTGCAAAGCTTTCATTGGATTTTTAGCATCGGTCAGCAATTGTCCGGCACAATAAGCTCCTGGTGTAAAACGGTTGTCACCTGTTTTGTCATTTTTGTTTTTACCATTGTATAGTAGAACAATTCCTTTATCTGTTAAGACGGAGGGTGGACCACATTCTGTCAACGCACTGTCAAAGAATCCATCACGAGGTTTGATGACGGCTGCGAGTTTATTTTTATTATCCAAGACGGGTATCCAGTTTACCATATCTTCAGATGTAGCTGCTGATACTTGATGTTCCCCCCAATACATGAAGTATTTGCCGTTGATTTTGGCTAGTACTTGTTTGCCGTTTTTAATTTTTGTCACCATTGATCCGGATTTGCAAGCCATATCTTTGAATCGGCCACTATAAGCTTTTGCGAAAGCCGGTCCGTGTTTCACCCATTTGATTAAATCGCGTGAGGTTGCGATGCACAGACGAGGCACTTTGCGGTTCCATGCCGTGTATGCCATCACATATTGTCCGTCTTCCGTAGCAACGACGCGCGGATCTTCACATCCGCCCGGCCATTCGTATGCTTTCATATTGTCTTTGTCAGGATACATCACGGGTGTCGGACGACGTTGCATCGTAATTCCATCTTTTGATTCAGCGAGTCCGATACGTGAAGTACGTTTGCCAATTCCTGTTGCCGAATTATCTTCGGCACGATAGAGAACATATATTTTTCCATTCTTGACTACTGCTGCCGGATTGAATACATCACTTTCTTCCCAACCTACTTTTTTGCCTCGCATCGGGCAATAGAATTTGATGGTTGCATCGGGAGTAATGATAGGATTAACATTTTCTGGACGAACAAATCCGCCTAAAGTCCAGTTTGGTAAAATATTTTCAACTGTAGCTACAGCTTTTATCTCTTGCGGTATCTGTTGAGCATTTGATTTGCAACAGACACATGTAATGATTATTAATACACTAATTATGATTTTACTATTCATGATATTTGGGTATAAAAATACAGACGTTTACCTTATTGGGTGTAGAACGTCTGTATTTTTATATTTATTGTATTGTGACTGTTAGAATATCACTATAATTAATTACACCTTCTGTTTTAGCTGCTACACGAATATATATTTTGTTATCATTGGAATTGATCTTATATATATTTGAATTGAAAGTTGGATTGCTAGCTAGATCAAAAGTGATAGTGCCTTCTGTATTTTTTACTATCTGTCTGTCGGCATAATTGGCGGCGCCATTATCTACTCCCGGAGCAAAATTCCAATACCCATAAACTTCTGAGACATTATAATTACTGTTTGTCGGAGTTACTTTGTATGACACTGTGATCGTTTTGCCCGATACTTGTGCTGTTGCGCTAATACGTGCATATGGAGTCGCTTTGAGATCGAATGACGTTTGTCCGTTTACTGTAACCATTCCTTCGCAGGCAGAAACGAATGGACCATTCACGACAATCTTGTAATCGCAGTTGAATATTTTTGAGTTTTCATAAGTTCCATCCATTTTTGCATAAAAATCAACAGATTTTGTTGCATCTGTATTCTGTTCAAACATATTAATGATTACGCCTGTAGAGCCTTGTACCGGAAGAGGTATTGGTTTGTTTGTCTCGGCATCGTAAATAGTTCCTTTTATTCCACCGTTTGGAGCATCGTAATTATCCAAGTCGTTGAGACAACTTGTTAAGCAAAGTAAACAGGCACTTGCTAGAAATAAATATATCTTTTTCATATTTGTCTGATGATTGTTTATTAATTGGTATATCCAGGATTCTGAACCAGTTTTGAATTAGAGTTCATATCATCTGAATTGATTTTAGTATAATAATTCATTTTTAAGAAAATACGTTTTTGTTTTGGAGTATTGTAACCTCTTTCGAAAACATATTTGCCATCGCGGATGTCGTACCAGGGATATAATGCTGTTCCTCGAAATCCGTTAAGACCTCCGTTGGTTACATCTTGATCAGCAATTCTCCAGCGTTTTAGATCCCAAAAACGATGTCCTTCAAAAGCAAGTTCAATTTTACGCTCATGTCGTACTCTGTCCATCGTAATGGTCGAAAGTAATGCTATTCCTGCACGTTGGCGAATAGCGTTTACAGCTTCTAGCGCTTCAGACGGTTTATTTAATTCCATTGCTGCCTCAGCTAAGTTCAGATAGATTTCTCCTAATCTAAAAACTGGCCATGGAGTTTCGGATTTGCCCATATTCATATCAGTCAGAGTCTCATCAAAGAATTTCTTTTGATAGAATCCTGTTTTTGAGGCATCTCCTGCATCAGCACCACCATCTTTACCTGATGTACTGTATACAACCCCATTTATTGTCACTTGATTTCCTCCGCCAGGTTGACTTGTCGCTACGTATTTTTCATTGTCGGATGCGATCACACCACGAATCCACTCTATAGTAGTCCCCTTACAAGATGAGCCGGGAAGATATATGGAAGCAAACAAACGTGGATCTTTATTAGCAAATAAATCGTATGGATTTGAGAAACGTAAAGGTTTTCCATTTCCATCTTCCAATTTTAATGTACCATCTGAACCATCAACATATTCGTATGAATCAATCATTTCGAGAGTCGGAGCTATCCCGCATCCCCAACCTCCTCCTCTGTATGAGAAAGGAGCATTTCGTTTATCCCAACTATGGCCTTTTCCTCCTGCTACATTATATTGTTTTTGGAAAATGTATTCTCCGTTATCTCCATTTCCCTTTAGAAACATATCGCAATAATTTTGAGCTCTATTATCAGGTTTCTTATTGTAGAGTGCATATATCCCAGAATTGAGAATTGCTTTTGAAGCTTCGTAAGAGGCCTGGAAAAATCGAGTTGCTTCCGATGCAGGAATGCCAACAAGACCTTCTGACTCTACATCTCCGTATTTTGCAATCGAACCTGCATATAAAGCGGCTCTTGAACATAAAGATAAGGCGGCCCATTTGGTGGCGCGATATTTGGTAGAAGCATCACGTGTTGATGGGAGTGCTTCTGCTGCCTCTTGGCATTCTTTTACAATAAAATCGTATACTTCAACTTCTTTATTCCGTGGCACCATCAATGATTCTACATGATTAACATCATAAGTTTGTGATTCGTTTATTAGAGGAACGCCACCATATCTTTTAACTAAAGTAAAATAATGCATGGCGCGTAGGAACCGAACTTCTCCTAATAATGATTTTTTATCTGATTCAGATAGTGATGTAGCCTCGTTTAATTGCGCAATAAAATCATTGCAGTTTCGGATTAGCTTATAGCGATCAGAAAATTTCTGTTCAAACAACGCATCCTCATAAGTATAGGTTGCATTGCCATTCTCGAAAGCTGGAGCTTTTTGGAAGGACCCTTGCGCTTCATCGGACATTGATGACAGATTCATTAATCTCCATGCATCGCTATACCAATAATCAAAATCTTCTAATTGCAAGCCATCATATAAATTTGCCAATACACCATTAATCAGTTTAGGATCTTTCCAGACCTGTTCAGGCGTTATAATATCAAATGATTCCTTATCAAGATAACCAGAGCAAGCTGTCATACCAAACAGAATCAAACTACAGCTAATACTTTTTATAATTGTTGTTTTCATATTGTTTGTAATTACATTAAAAAGTTAGATTAACACCGAAATTGAATGTTTTCATTTGAGGATAGTACCTTAATGAACTTTCACTGTTCTCAGGGTCCATATATTTCATGATTCCTTCTCTGCTTGTAAATGTTAGCATATTGAAGCTATTCAAATATATACGTAATTTGTCAATACCTAAATTGTCTATCCATTTTTTGGGGAAAGTATAACCTAATTCCAATGTTTTTAAACGTAGATAATTGGCTTTATGCATAGTCCAAGTATTATTACTTTCATTTGCGGAAAATCCTGTTGGGCGGAGAGCTGGCATGTATCCGGGAATCCATTTACTATTCATGTCGGATGGGTTTTCTCTATGCCAACGATCCAACCAGATGGCGAATCCATTTCCCAATCCCTGCTGAATAAAAGGAGCCATAACATCTCCACTGATAAATACTTCATGACCGGCTGCACCCTGGAAAAATATAGTCAAATCAAAACCTTTATATTCACCAGATAAATTCAAACCATAATACATGCGTGGAGTATTTCCGTGTCCAATCGGTTTATTGTCTTTATCATCAATGATTCCGTCATTATTTACATCTTCAAATCGCAGATCGCCTGGCATTAATGATTTATTACCATTATTGTCTTGGATAGGCGCATTCAAAATTTCGTCGTAACTTTGAAATTGTCCTATGACTTTCTTTCCCCACTGGATATTTTGATAACGATCATTGCTGTTGTTTCGCCAATCGTCGTACATATTTGATGAAGCAGCACGCTCAATATGTCTATTGTATATGCGCGTTGTTGAGAAATTCGTTTTAATGTCATAAGTGAAGTCATTGATTTTATTATGGTGTCCTAAAACGATTTCAAAACCTTTCGTTTTATCGGAGTTTAAGTTTTCTTGAGGTAAAGTTTGGCCGAAGGTCGTTGGCAATGAAAGTTGCCTTGTTGCTAATAAGCCATCGCGTTTACGAATGAAGTAATCGAATTCTGTTGTGATCAAACCGGAAATTAGCGATGCTTCAAAGCCTACATTTGCAGTGGTGGACTTGTACCAGGTCAGGTTTGTATTTGGCATACTTTTATCTTTAGCCCCGTTTGAAAGTCCACTTGAACCTAAGACATAATTACCTGATGGATACGTGTAGCCGGTTAAGTATTGATATGCAGCAAAATCCCCCTCATCACCGACTTTACCATAAGAACCTCTTATTTTGAAATTGCTGAACATGGGCAGTGCTTCCTTAAAGAAATCTTCTTCAGAAATACGCCAGCCTAATGAAGCAGCAGGAAAAAATCCCCATCGTTTATCCGGATCAAATTTGTAAGAACCATCGTAACGAAAACTAAATTCAGCTAGGTATTTGTTTGCATAAGCGTAGTTTATACGACCAACCATGCCTTCATGGGCTGATACAGATGCGTTTCCATCGTTACTGATATTTGTCTTATCGCCAGCTCCCATTTGATCTATCGCGCCAACAGTAAATTGACGATAAGCTTTAACCCAATCTGTTCGATCATTATAAAATTCCCATAAAGCTAATACACCAATATCGTGCTTTCCGAAAGTGTTTTTGTAGTTGAGAGAAATTTGTCCATTAGGCTTGAAATAGTTGTCTGACTGAGTAGTTAACTCTGAAATAGTATGACTTCCTGTAACGTTGTAAGCCTCTGTAGATTGGTTATAAGCATATTCATAATACTCTTTATACCACCGACGTGTATATTGGTTATTGTAATCGTATGCAAGTAAGGTTTTTGCAGACAGACCCTTTAACCAGGGTATTTCCCAATTGAAGGTTATAGAACCATTAAATTCTCTTCTATCTCTACGATCATAACCAATATTATCTATGTTTGATAATTGAACCGGATTCCCTTTATCCCCCGGATTCGACCAATAGTTTTCATTATTATTAGCGTATATTGCATTTACTGGTTTTGCCATTTGTATACTACGTGTTATTGGATCTGCTTCATACGGCTTATTACGAGTGTCAAGTCGACCGCTTAATTGTAAATCAACAGTAAATCCTTTTACTATTTCAGCACTTATGTTGGAACGAACATTATATTTCTTGAAAGAATAATCTTTTGATTTATAAATACCCTCCTGATCAGTATATCCAAGTGAGAAATAGTACTTTATTTTTTCCGCTCCGCCGGAAATGTTTAGATTATGATACATATTCGGAGATGTTTTACGAATAACTTCTTCATACCAGTCCGTGGTTCCGATTCCTTGTTTGAAACGGTCTAAATCTTCGTTTGAATAAGGGGCTGTTATACCAACATTTTGCTGGGCTTCGTTATATAAAGTTGCATATTCGTATCCATTTAGTAGTTCGGGATATCTGGTAATATTTTGAATTCCGACATATCCGTTATAGTCAATTTTCGGCTTGCCGATCTGGCCTTTTTTGGTCGTAACCAAAATAACACCATTGGCTCCTTTAAATCCATATACTGCTGCGGATGCATCTTTTAATATGCTGATAGATTCAATGTCGTTGGCATCCAGTTGCTTAAAATCGCGTTCAACGCCATCTACAATCACTAAGGCACTGCCGAAACCTCTGATATCTATTGAGGCCGCATCATCTCCAGGAGCACCACTTCTTTGAACAGCTCTGAGACCAGGTAATTTCCCCGCTAAAGTATTGGTTACATTTGCCGTTTTAACGGTTGTGATATCTTTTGCTTGTATTGAAGCTACAGAACCCGTAACAGATGCTCGTTTTTGAACACCGTAACCGACCACTACTACTTCACTCAATGTTTCTGTGTCTTCAGATAATTTTATATTTATTGAAGAGACGTTACCGACAACAAATTCTTTTGTTTTGTATCCGATAAATGAAATGATTAGAGTGGCATTATTCTTTATTTCTAAAGTGAAATGACCGTCAGCATCTGAAATAGTTCCATTTTGTGTCCCTTTTTCGATGATGTTTGCTCCAATAATAGGCTCTCCGCTTTCATCTGCAATGATGCCCTTAATTATTTTAGTTGTTTGCAGGCTGCTGTTTTTCTCCATTGTTTTAGGAGAAAGAACAATATAAGATCCTTCGACCTTGTATGAGACTGTATTTCCAAATAAGCGATATAAAACATCTTCTAGTGAAGTATTTTTCACCCTTAAGGAAACCATTTTATCCACATTTACTCCCTTGTTGTAAATGAATAACATCTTTGTCTGGCTTTCAATGTCGCTTAAGACATTTTCAAGCTTAACATTGTTTCTGTTTAATGTAATTCGCATGTTCTGTGTATTCACTACTTCTGCTTCTATATATATGCTGCAAGCGAAAAAAAGAATAGCGGTAGTTTTTAAAATGCGAGATACACGCAGTAATTTTTTTTTCATGATCTCAATAACTTAATTTATTTAATATTAGACTGAATAATAATATATTATCACTTCATCTGTGCAAATTGATCTTTGTTGTTTACCGTATATGTATTTCATTCCCATTTTCACGCTCATAGGTAAAATGTGCATCTTGTTGGAGCGCTTTTAATATTTCTTCTATTCCATCAGAGATGCGGAATTTTCCACTACACTCGTAATGATCTAATTTGGAATTTTCAATGACAATAGTTAAACCATAGTTTTTCTCTATTTTTTTCATCAGATCTCTAAAGCTGATATTTTTGAAAGCAATCAAACCATCTTTCCAACTATAAGGATTGAAATCTGTGATAGGAGAAACAACTAATTCATCATTAGTTAGATTAACTAAATTGTTTGGCTTTAGCAAAACGTATTTGTCCGGATGCCTGTTATCGGTGACTTTTACACTACCTCGCATTAATGCTGTCGAAAAGCTATTATTTTTATAGGCGTCCACATTGAATAATGTTCCTAATACCTCAATATCACAATGTCCGGCATGGACTATAAACTTTTTGTTTTTTTCTTTTGCTACATCAAAAAGTGCTTCACCTTCCAAAAATACTTCTCGTTTTTTTCCATTGAAAGATAGAGGATACGACATTTTTGATAAGGCATTTAACCAAACATGAGTTCCATCGGTTAATTGTATTTCAACTCTCTGGCCTGCTGGAACAGCCACAGTATTGTAGGCAATAGATGGTGTTATATTTTCTTTTTTTAGATAGGATATGCTGTAAAGAATGAATAGGGTAATGATTGCTGCTGCAACACTTCCAATGATAGTTCTGAATGAGATTTTTTGGGGGTGTAAAATGTCTTTTGTAGAATCGCTGAATTGTATTGCATCGAAAATTTTTCGTTCATTAAAGAGAATAATTCTATTGTGGTCGTCTTCATTAACCCATTTCCGTATTTGGGTTATGTCTTGATCAGTTGCACGACCTTCAAACATTTTGTATAGTACTTTCTTGTTCATATTTTTTGTTTCTATTATAAGGGTAGATGAAAGAAGACTTACCCTAAACAAAAAGTAAGGTTTTTGGGATTTCTCATAATTAGGCCTTGGTTTGCAATAAGGAAGGGCACCAGAATTTACGAATAAAAAAAATCAAATACAAATAGTAAACAAGGTAAGTAATCTTTTAGGTTTTTGCGAAGTGCTTCAAGAGCATTGCTAATGTGGTATTCCACGCTTTTAACAGACAAGCCCATTTCTTGAGCTATTGTTTGGTAATTTTTCCCTTCGTATCGATTCATGATGAATATTTGGCTGGTTTTTGAAGGGAGCTGATCTAAGGTTTTTTTTATTAAGTCTTGTATTTCTTCACTGAATAGATCTTCGGGATTGCATTCTTCCAAACTTGAAATCCGGGTCTGTAATTCCCATTCCTTGTTTGATAGCATATTTTCAGCTATACTATTCCATGTACGTTGCCTTTGTAAGTATGCCAAACATTTGTTCTTAATGATTACTAAAATGTAGAGAGGTACATTTTTTACATCTTGAAGCTTTTCACGGTTTTCCCAATAATAGATGAGGCTTTCTGCAACAATATCCTCAGCATCTTCATTATTATATATGTAAGATGACGCAAATCGGATATATCTATTTTGATAGTCAGAATAAATGCGGTTAAATAACTCTATGTAATTCTTTTCATTCATTTATTTTGTAGTATTCATACATATGATTTTTTATTGAAATACATTTTATCTAAGTATGATTGCGATTTTCAATTGATAAAAAATAAAGATAAAAGAAGGTTGCCTTCTTTTATCTTTTATCGTTTGTCGTTTTTTTACTTTTGTGGGTATCCAACTGGATTGTTCATAATGAGAATCTGGTTGTCGGTCAGCTTTAGTGATTGCTTTAAGGCCTCTTTTTCCATGCTGGCTCGAGGAACTGTTATGAGGCCCGTTGCAGCACAGAAAAGGTTGATGTTTTGACAAACCGTACCAACATCGACTGCTCCCATAATTGTATTCATCTCTTTACTCGCCATTGAACCAAATCGAGAAATGTCTGATACCAAAACCAAACTTACAGGCGCCGCTTTTACAAAGTCTTGCCCGCCTGCAACGTCGCCGCGAAGATCTTTGGAAACTACAGGCTTTAATGCCTGGTTTTTCGCGTCGTACAAATAAGCACCGCTTTTCATGATTATATAAATATCGACATCCTGTTTGTTCATAGCAGAAGGTGCTGTTCGTTTACCATCACTACGGTTAATTCCATTTGCAGCCCATAACAAGTCAGATAAGTCCTGAAGACTTAACTCTTTGGAAGAAAAATCGCGAACGGAATGTCGCTCGGACAACGCTTTCATGACTGTTGTACCACGGCTCTTATTGGGAGCATTCAGTTTAATTTGTTTTTGTGCATTCATACTCATAATTAGGAATAATGAACATACGATAAATAATAACTTCTTCATAGGAATTACATTTAAATTGTTACAAATATAGCCAAAACCTTATGAATGATACAGCAAAATACATTTTTTATAAATCTTTATGCGAGTATAAATACGTCACTTTCGTAATTATGAATTATTTTTGCCCCGGTTAATAAGTGAGGAAACTTTTCTGAGTTATTGTTTTTCGTTTTACATCCATGATTTTTCTTTTTCATGAATAAAAACGAAAATGGGAAAGGATTATCATCATCTTTGCCAAATATTTATTTAACAAATAATAAATTCCATGAGAAGAGAGTTTTGTTTCATTCTACTGTTGTTTCTATCTGTGTTCACCCAAGCACAAACCGGTAGTTCCGGATTTACTATTAAAGGGCAGGTTGTCGATTCTTTATCAAATGAATCCGTTCCCTACGTTACGTTGAGAATTTCAGTCGCTTCAGCACCGGCGAAGGTAATAAAGCTATTAGCCTGTGATGAGGATGGGAGGTTTACGGCATCCATGGCTGCCGGGAAATATATTATGAAAATGGAATCTATAGGGAAGCTCCCTGCAGTAAAGCGCTTTACTCTTTCTGGAAATAATAAAGTGCTTGATTTGGGGAAGTTATTGATGAACGATGATACACAGCACTTGAATGAAGTGACGGTAACGGCTCAAAAACCATTGGTGAAAGTGGAAGTTGATAAACTGACATACAGCCTGGAAGATGACCCGGAGTCCGTAACCAGTAACGCTCTTGATATGTTTCGCAAAGTACCGATGCTTACGGTCGATGGCGATGATAACATACAACTGAAAGGTTCCTCCAACTATAAAATATATATGAATGGTAAACCTTCTAATCTACTGAGCGGTAGCAATGCGTCTCAGGTCTTGAAAAGTATGCCGGCCAGTTCAATAAAAAACATTGAGGTTATCACGGATCCTGGATCCAAATATGATGCCGAAGGAGTGGGAGGTATTATTAATATTGTGACAGCAAAAAATGCCATTCAAGGTTATACAGGAAGTGTTCGTGCTAACGTCAGCACACTAGGCCGAATAGGCGGTGGCGGCTATCTTTCTCTTAAAGCCGGCAAGCTGGGCTTGACAGCTAATTATGGTTATAACCGACAAAACTCTCCTTGGAATGATTCTTATTCTGAACGTATCACCGACAATGATATGCTCACACATACGAAGTCTATTTTGAAAGAGGCAGGACGAAGCAAAAATAAGGGACCGTTTAATTTCGGTAATCTTGAGGCTAGTTATGAGTTCGATACATTGAATTTGGTATCGGTTGGTGCCAATCTTTTCAATGGAAATATGAGGAGTATATCGGAACTGCAGGCCGCATTGAATACAATGAATGGTAATGCCATATCTACAATTCCGTTTTACAACTATAATCGTTACAGTAATACAAAAGAAACATTCGGTTCAACAGATATAAATGTGGATTATCAACATTCTACTCATAAAAAGGATGAGATGCTGACTTTATCATATCGCTTTAGTCATATGCCTAATAATAGCGACGGACATACTGACTTGTCCGATGTAAACAATTACTATCTGGCAAGTACTTATCCGAAATGGAATGTGAATGATGCTGCCACCAACGAACATACAGCTCAGGTTGATTATACCACACCTACACTTAAGGATCAGACCTTTGAAACCGGTGTAAAGTATATTTATCGTCAAAGCAAGAGCAATACATTGGAGCAGATTTATAACGATTCGACAAAGAGGTGGGAAGATCATTCGCGCGATAACAGTGACTTCCGTCATACACAGCATATTTATTCGGCTTATTTGGGCTATCTGATCAAAGTAAGCAAGTTTGGCTTTAAGGCAGGTGTTCGTGCAGAGGGTACAAGTCTTAATGCTAAGTTTGCAAGGAACGCTGGGATGAATTTCAACACCAATTATTTTGATATTGTACCCAATGCGACGTTGACATATCAGCTTGATATGTCAACGCAACTTCGTTTGGGTTACAACATGCGTATTCAGCGTCCGGGGATCTGGTATCTGAATCCGTATATTGACGACACGAACCCTCAGAATGTTTCTCAAGGCAATCCTAAGCTGGATTCAGAAAAAAGTAACAATGTCAATTTTAATTTCAGCAAGTTCGCTCAAAAGTTTAGCATTAACGCCAGTCTGACTTATTCATTCCTAAACAACTCTATTGAACAGTACAGCGAGGTAGCCAACTTCCCGTCTACCGATCCTCGTTCCAAGTATAATGGCGCTATTTGGAATACTTATGGCAACATCGGCAAGAAGCATCAGGTAGGCATGTTCCTTTATGGAAACTGGAATCCTATTCCTCTGTTCCGTATTTATTTGAATGGGGGTATCGATTATTCCAATATCAAGAGTGTCTCAATGAATATGAGCAACGATGGTTTTAGTGAGCGTATTTTTGCTGGGACACAGTTTAATCTTCCTAAAGATTTCCGTATAGATTTGCAGGGGGGAGCCTTTAGTCCGGGAATTCAATTACAGAGTAAACGTTCGGCCTTTTATTTTGCCGGTGTCAATGTGAACAAAGACTTTTTTAAAAAGAAACTGACAATTTCAGTTAGTGCTCAGAATCCATTCTGGAAAACGATGAAAATGAAGAATACAACAACCGGAACAGGTTTTGAAAGCACTTCAACGACATGGCGCAATTCACGTGATTTCCGATTTAGCATCTCTTATCGCTTTGGTACGATGAAGGGACAAATTAAGAAGATACGTCGCGGTATCTCTAATGATGATGTGAAAAGTACCGGTAACAACGAAAGTTCGGGACAGTCTATGTAATAGTAGAAAATACTATAGGTTCTTATGGAGTCGATTCTTGTGAATCGACTTTGTTTTTATGGAGGTCTTTGATTCTTTGAATAAAAACCTTACTTTTGTTGATGTAAAAAATGTATCAGAACGGATGCATCATGTTTCGAGCAATTTGTAAATGGAAAACATACATGAAAACAAGTAAATTGATTTGGGTACTGGCGATATTAGTTCTATGCTCAAGCAGTATATACGGCGGTGGTTGGAAAGCCAAACACGTAGTATTAATAGGTCTAGATGGTTGGGGCGCTTATAGTGTAAAGAAAGCCAACATGCCTAATGTAAAGAGACTAATGGCTGAAGGGTCTTATACACTTAAGAAACGTTCGGTACTTCCTTCGTCGAGTGCTGTAAACTGGGGTTCAATGTATATGGGTGCCGGTCCGGAGCTTCATGGATACACTGAATGGGGTTCGAAAGTGCCAGAGCTACCTTCGCGCGTAACGGATGAAGATGGTATTTTTCCGACGATTTTCGGACTATTGCATCGTGCTTATCCAAAGGCCGAAATAGGCTGTATCTGCGAGTGGGATGGAATCCGTTATGTTGTCGATACATTGGCTTTGAACTTTGATAAGCATGTTGAGAATGCTTTGGATAATCCAACTGAAACGGCCCGTGTTGCCGTGGAATATATTAAGAGAGCCAAACCGACCCTGGTAAATATTGTATACGACGAACCCGATCATGTTGGTCACAAGATAGGTCATGACACCCCTGCCTATTACGACAAGATGGCTGAACTCGACGGTTATATCGGACAAATTATTCAGGCCGTAAAAGAGGCCGGTATCTATGATGAGACTATCTTTATCGTCACAGCAGATCATGGTGGAATCAACAAAGGGCATGGTGGAAAAACTATGCTTGAGATGGAAACCCCGTTTATCATCTGTGGCAAGAATGTCAAGAAAGGCTATGAGTTCACCGAAAGCATGATGCAGTTTGATTGTGCTTCAACAATTGCTTATATCTTTGGATTGAAGCAGCCACAAGTATGGATCGGCCGTCCGATGACACAGGTATTTAAATGAGTTTCTTTCTGAAAAAGTATTTCTTTTTTGGAAAAACAGTAAAAAGTACATTTATTTCTATCAAAAAGTAGCAGAATGATAGAAATAAATGTATTTTTACATCAGATATGAAAAACAAATGAGGATATGAGTATGTTGAAGAGTTTTCCTAGAACTTTTTGGGTCGCCAATGGAATAGAGTTGTTTGAACGCTGGGCATGGTACGGCTTTTTTATGCTGTTTGCAAACTATCTGACCGGTTCGTCCGATGCTGGTGGTCTTGAATTTTCACAAGCACAAAAAGGAATACTGATGGGCGTAGGTACGGGGATTCTGTATTTTCTGCCAGTGCTTACGGGAGCCATTGCTGACCGCTATGGATATAAGAAGGTGCTTTTTCTTGCTTTCCTCGTTTATATTTCTGCATTTATTCTCCTTCCGATGTTTTCTACATTCACGGGTGTATTCCTGATGTATCTTTATCTGGCTGTCGGTGCGGCGCTTTTCAAGCCGATTGTTTCTGCTACAGTCTCTAAGGTTACAAATGAAAGTAATTCGTCTATCGGTTTTGGTATTTATTATATGATGGTGAATGTCGGAGCCTTTCTCGGGCCATTGGTGACATTGCTTTTTAAAAGTTCTTCGCATCTCATTTTTTATGTTTCGGCCGGATTTATTGCGATGAACTTCATCCTTCTGTTCTTTTACAGGGAGCCTGGCAGGAGGGAACGTCAGGATGCAGAAAGTTTGATGTCTACTTTTGCTGCGATTTTTCGGAATATGGGAAGCATTCTGAAGGATACCAGGTTTCTGCTCTTTCTGCTTATTATTGCAGGCTTTTGGACGATGTATAACCAGCTGTTTTTTACATTACCTGTTTTTATTTCGCAGTGGGTTGATACGAGTATGCTTTATTATTTTTTCCATCAGTATGCACCGTTTATCAGTGAGAACTATAGTCTGTCGCCCGGAGTAATGGATCCTGAGTTTATTACTAATATGGACTCTATGTTTATCATCCTCTTTCAGGTCTTGGTATCGAGTATTGTGATGCGACTAAAACCACTTCGTTCAATGATGTCAGGTTTTTTGGTTTGCGCCATTGGTATGTCATTGACATTGGCGTTTAATAATGTGTTTTATACGATAACCGCTCTGTTCTTCTTTTCGTTTGGAGAGATGGCAGGTTCTCCTAAAATTACTGAGTATATCGGTAGCATTGCGCCTTCCGACAAGAAAGCACTTTATATGGGTTATTCGTTTATTCCGATGTTTCTAGGAAATGTGATGGCCGGGATTATTTCAGGCACCGTTTATCAGCATCTTTCCGACAAAGTATCTATGGTTCGTGAGTTGGCAGTCGATAAAGGGCTTCAGATTACCGACGGGCTGTCCAATAACGCCTATTTTGAAGAGGTTGCCAAGCAATTGAATATGACACCCGACGCACTAACCCAAATGCTTTGGCAGCAATATCATCCGTCGCGAATCTGGATTGTCGTACTTTCGATAGGTGTTGGCGCCGCTTTGTTACTGTATGTCTATGACCGTCTCACTTCACGGATGAAGTCCCAGAAGTAACTATTATTTATTGTATGGATATGACTTATTTTTTAGTTTGTCAGTTTATAAGGAAAATCCAAGCCATAAAGAAATCATAAAAGTATGGTCGTTATCAGTTTTGTTTTTGAACATATGCCTCAATGTAGACAGATAGCTGGAAGCGCTATCTATTAGGTAGTGATTTAAATGATAGTTTATGCCGACAGTTGTTTTTAATGAGTAATTCATCTGCTTCACTCGGTCGTAGTCGGTGATCTCGTTATTGCCAACATTGATGGTCAGTTGTGGTCCGATTCATCCATAAATAGTTACTCTAGGAAGATCATGTTGTACGATTCACTTGTTGGTTATTAATTGCAAAATAATTGATCTGTGTGCGGTACAAACGTCAATAATGCTTACATTTGTCCATCATAATATTAAAATAATCTGTTTCATGAGAACATTTAAATCAATTTTGCTGACAGCGATTGCCACAACAATGTTTGTAGGTTCGATGCAGGCACAACTTCCGAAAGAAACGGAGGTACAGAAAACCGAACGTTTGCAATGGTGGACCGATGCACGTTTCGGGATGTTTATTCACTGGGGTTTGTATGCACTTCCGGCTCGCCATGAGTGGGTAAAGAATCAGGAACGTATTACTACTGAAGATTATCAGAAGTATTTTGATCATTTCAATCCCGATATGTTCGATCCGAAAGCATGGGCAAAGATGGCTAAGGAGGCGGGAATGAAATATGTAGTTATCACATCAAAACATCATGAAGGATTCTGCCTCTGGGATTCAAAATACACCGATTATAAGGCGACTAATACGCCTATAAAGAAAGACTTGCTCAAGGAATATGTGGATGCTTTCCGTGCTGAAGGTCTGAAGGTCGGTTTTTACTATTCATTATTGGATTGGCATCATCCTGATTTTACGATCGATCGGAATCACCCGCAGCGCTTGGGCGAAGAGGCAACAGAGGCCGACTATGCTAAGCTGAACAAAGGAAAAGATATGGCCAAATATCGTCAGTATATGAAGGATCAGGTTACCGAGCTGCTCACGAACTATGGTAAGATCAGTATCATCTGGTTTGATTTTTCTTATCCTGGCAAGAATGGTAAAGGACACAAAGACTGGGATTCGGAAGAGTTATTGAAACTGGCTCGTAAACTGCAGCCGGGCATCATCGTCGACGATCGTTTGGACTTGAAAGACGTCGAAGGTGGTTGGGATTTTACAACGCCAGAGCAGTATAAGGCTGACAAATGGCCGGAATATAATGGCAAACGCGTACCATGGGAAACCTGTCAAACATTCTCCGGTTCGTGGGGATATTATCGTGATGAGCATACTTGGAAAAGCCCGGCTCAGCTGCTCGAATTATTGATTGAATCGGTTAGCAAGGGTGGAAACTTGTTGCTCAATGTAGGCCCGACAGCACGCGGTGTTTTTGATCAACGAGCTCAAGACCGCTTGAAAGCTATGGGCGATTGGATGAAGTTCAATAACCGTTCTATTTATGAATGTACCGAAGCACCGGCCGAGTTTAAAGCGCCGGCTAATACTCTGCTTACTTACAATCCGAAAACAAACAGACTGTATATTCACTTGCTCGACTATCCTATGGGCAGTATGAACGTTGCTTTTGGTGATAAGATTGATTATGTACAGTTCCTGCATGATGCTTCCGAAATTAAGATGAAGAAGAATGGTGACGGTTCATGTATTCTTTTGCTTCCGATAGAGAAACCGAATACTGAGATCCCGGTTTTGGAAGTGTTCCTGAAAAAATAAGTTTTCTACAATAGAATAAAAGCCTTCTCTTCAGATTGCCAATTTCCGATTGACAGTTGAAAAGAGTAGGCTTTTTTTAATGAGTGATGAACCAGCTCGTCACCTTTTCGCTGTATGTTCTTGAGATAGGAATATCCGACACCCCTTCGATGCCGAAATCGATGTAAGCACCATCTTTTTCTCTGCGGATCATCTTTACCTGGTCGAAATTTACCATGAATGAACGGTGGCAGCGTAGTACGTTTGTGTTTTCCAATGATTCTTCAATAGCCTTCAGCGTATTACGGAGCATAAACTTTGTCAAGACGCCTTTATTCAGGTACCAGACGCATACGTAGTTGTCCGCCGATTCCAGATAAAGCAGATTCGTCCCTTTGATGGAAAGGCGCAGTTCGTTTTTTTCGTCGTAGAAAGAGAATACATCTTGTTTACCTGCTGCTTCAATCTTTTCTTCTGCAAGTAGCGACAATTGACGTTCTTTTTCCTTATAAGAAAAATATAGATGTAGCGCTGAATAGGGCAAGAGCAGCACCAAGCTGGTATTGATGGCCGATTCTTTAAAAGCAGCCATGTATTCGCGTTCGGGATTAAGTGAAATGGTGTAGATGGTGTAAAATAGAGACATGAAGAAAATTTCCAGAAAAATCCACAAAGCATAACCACTATAAGTGATGTCGTGTTTTCGTCCCCAGTAATACATAATGATACGACTGATGACAACTACCAATACACCGGTCAGAATAATCAGGCTCGAAAAGATGAAGAATTTGAATTCTGATACGTTGTACCATGCTAATGAGCTGAACGGTTTATAAATGTTGATAAATACCAGAGCAAATAATGCCGTTAACAGAATAAGACGAATAATATTCTGTTTTTCGTAGATGTAGGATGGTATCTTTTTGTGATCTTGATAGTTCATGAAATGTATTTTTATTGGAAACAAATGTACGATATTTCTTTGAACGTTCGCCACGCATTTGAATATTTCACCCCTAAATGCGACTTTATGTCCCTAAAAAAGGGTGTATATACCTTTTATTTTGAAGCTTCATTATTGTGTTGTTTTTTTGTAGAAAAATGAATGATATAATGAATATTTCAGTTCGTACAAAACAATTGAGCCGCCTGTTTTCTTTCGAGAAAAAGGTGCTTTTGGATGATTCGCCTGTTGAAATGCTTCCGTTTCATTTTACAGAGATGTTGGGGTTGTCTGAGATTGATACATTTCAGCAGGATCTTGCCATAACAGGATTCTGTAGCGACAAAGATAATATGATCAAGGAAAATAAATCTTTCTCTTATGTTATCTTTGCACCGTCAGGGTGCGAGAAATTTAACAAGGCCATCATTTTATTACACGGATTGAACGAACGTAGTTGGGAAAAGTATCTGGCATGGGCCGAGTATTTGGTCAGAGAGACAGGCAAACCGGTTATTCTATTTCCCATATCTTTTCATATGAATCGTACACCGATGGGATGGTGCAACCCGCGCGAAACACTCAAGTGGGTTAATGTGCGTAAAGAAAAAGAGGAGCAACTGAGTAATGCTACTTTTGCAAATGTTGTATTAAGCAGTCGTGTAACAATTGATCCGTTGCGTTTTTATGCTTCCGGCAGACAGTTTATTTATAATATTCTTCAATTGGTACGCACAATAAAGAATGGTATTCATCCATTGTTTGTTGAAGATACATCTATTAGTTTCTTTGCTTATTCTATTGGGGCGATGTTATCGCAGATTTTGTTTATTGCAAACCCGGATCAGTTGTTTGGCAATATGCGGTTGTTTATGTTCTGTGGTGGCTCCATTTTTAGCGAGATGAATGGTAATGCACGCGATATAATGGATAATGTGGCATTTGGTAAGTTACTTCAATATTATCATCATGATTTTATTGAACGGCGTCCATTACCCCCTTCATTTAAAAATGATAATCTGGAACAGGCTTTTAAGGCGATGATTTGTCCCGAAGTAATGAAAGGCAAGCGCGAAGAGTTCTTCAACAGTGCCGCAGACCGAATTCGTATCATTTCTTTGAAAAATGATGTCGTAATGCCCACATTTGGAATTATTGATGCATTGGGAAAGTGCTCTGATGTAATATTGGAAGAGAAGGATTTTCCATTTCCATATTCTCATCAATGGCCGTTTCCGCTCTATTCAAAGACTGACCCGGAAGTGATTGAACAATGTTTTAAAAGTGTTTTTGATAAAGTAGCAGCATTCCTTTGACAATCAATAAAACAGACACAGACTACAGATACTGGGTCTGTGTCCATGTCTGAATAATTTGCTCAATATGCATACTATTGTAGCGTGATCGTATTCTTTATATTTTATTTGAACAGGAGTGGAGCGAACTCTGACAAATAAATACGCCAGTTTTTCCAGATATGTCCACCATCGCTTTCACGATAGGTATATTTGTAGCTTTTCTCGTCCAACAGTTTCCGATAGTCTTTGTTTGCTTGATATAGAAAGTCTGTTTTACCGATGCCTATCCAATATAGTTTGGGTTTCTTATCAAACTGTATTTTCAGTTTCTGTTCCAAATTCTGGTAAACGGGCGACTTTGAATCCTTGCTTGGCATGATAGCCGCCGAGAAAAGACCGACGTAGTCGAACATGTCTGGATAATATTTTGATATATGCATAGAGTGGAATCCACCCATCGAAAGTCCGGCAATGGCACGGCCGTTTTTCGCTTTTACTACGCGATATCGGCTTTCAATAAACTTCACAATATCCGGGAATGAGGATTCATAAGAACCTTCCATGGATGTGGCCATTCCCATTGATGGTTTGAACATACCGACCTCCGATTCACCTGGAGCTGCTTCCATTCCCGTATAGCCGTTAGGCATGACAACAAGCATCGGTTTAGCTTTGCCTTGTGCAATTAGATTGTCGAGAATCTGTGTAGCACGGCCTAATGTCGCCCAAGCTTCTTCGTCGCCACCGGCGCCATGCAGCAAGTAAAGGACCGGATAGCGTTTGCCACTCGTTTCATAACCTGCCGGAGTATAAACGGTCAGACGACGTGTGATACCGAGTGTTGGACTGTTGTACCAAACTTTGGCAACGGTTCCGTGCTCCACCTTGTTGACCTTATATAGATCGGCCTGACCACCCCCAATGATAAATATGTTTGTTATAGTAGCTACATCGCGACTTAGGTATACATTATTAGGATCAGTTGTCTTGATGTCGTCTACAATGAATGAGTAGCCATACAATTCGGAAGGAAGCGGTTCGGGTGTCGTGTATTCCCATACGCCGTTTTTACTTTCGGTCAGATCTGTTACTCCCGGGACATCCATTTCTCCAAACTGCGTTTTCATCTTTTGGGGAGGTAGGAAATCTCCGGTTATTTGTACCCTAATAGCTTTGGGAGCCGAGAAACGAAATGTCACCGTATTGTCCGAATGAATCTCGGGTGATTCAATGGTTTGTCCGCCAAACAGCGCTTGCTGTGCGAACGTCCATGCACATAAACAGGCAAGGATCATCGTAATAGATAATTTTCTCATAACTTGTTTTTCTTTTAATGATATTATTGATATTATAGCTATGCAGCACCGATAATCGAAAAGTGATGTACTTATACGACCCTGCTTGTCGTATTGAGTTTATGCAAAGATAAAAAAAGGACGTGTAATTAGCACGCCCTTTCTTTATTTTATTTACTTTAAAACGATAACTTTATAGCGCGGAACTAAAAGTTTCATGATGATCCATCCCAACAGGTATGCAAAAGCGCAGATGCAGAATATAACGAAGTAGCCTGCCGGTTTGCCAACGAATCCCATAAATGTCATTTGCGTGTGATCGGCATAAACGAACAGATTCCCTGCCGTCTTTTGCATGATCATTGAACCTATACCACCAGCCATGCCGCCGATGCCGGTTATACTTGCGATGGCACATTTAGGAAACATGTCGCCGACAGTTGAGAAGATATTGGCTGACCATGACTGATGCGCTGCACAGCCAATGCCGATCAAAATTACAGGGAACCAGGGTGAAATGGTTCCTAATGGTTGAGCTAGAAGGACGCAAAGCGGAAAGAATGCAAAGATGAGCATTGCCTTCATACGTGCAGCATAAGGATTCATTCCGTTACGATTAATAAAGACTGTAGGTAGTTTTCCTCCATAAATGGAGAGCATCGTAATGGCATACAAAGTGAATATCAAGGCCATGCCCAGCGAATCGGTCGTTTTGATACCAAACTGTGAGTTCAGATATGATGGGGTCCAGAAGAGGAAAAACCACCAAACACCATCGGTCATAAATTTTCCGGCAATAAAAGCCCAGGTTTGTTTATACGCGAAGCATTGCCAGAAACCAATCTTTTGGTCGTCGCGATCTTGTTGAGCCGCTTCAGCTTCATGTTTATCTTGTCCGATATAATCCAGCTCGGCTTTGTTGACATGTTTGCTCTGACTGGGCTTTGTATATAAGAATACCCACAATGCCATCCAGATAAAGCCTAAAGCACCGATGGCGATAAATGCCATTTCCCATCCCAGAGATTTTGCTAGCAGCGGAATAGTTAGTGGAGCGATCAATGCGCCGATAGATGCCCCGGCATTGAAAATGGAGGTAGCGAACGCGCGATCTTTCTTTGGAAAATATTCAGCAGTAACCTTGATAGCTGCCGGAAAGTTCCCTGCTTCACCGAGTGCTAGAATACATCTGGCAGCAAGGAAGAAATAGGTGCTGACTGTTGCCAGTATAACAACTACATCACCTGTCGCCGACATTAATTCGGCTGCACTATGCAACCCTACATAATATTCGGTGGCAACGCCGCAGAATGCATGTAGACAAGCTCCTATTGACCAAACCCCAATCGACCACAGATAGCCTTTCTTTGTGCCCATCCAATCAATGAAGCGCCCTGCAAAAAGCATACACAGTGCATATACGAGTGAGAAGACCGATGTGATTGTCCCGTAATGCGACTCATCCCAATGAAATTCAGGCTTTATAAATTCATCCCACGTTAATGACAGAACCTGCCGGTCTAAATAATTGACTGTTGTCGCGAAAAACAGCATCGCACAGATTGTCCATCTGTATTGAGTCATCTTTTCGCCTGCTTGTTGCAATGTGCTCATGATACTTCTATTCTTTTATCTTTGCTTATTTGTTGCAAAGATAAATTGTTTTTTTAGAGTTGCAACACAAATATGTGTGCGATTACACTATTTTTCTAATTCGGCTCTGTAAAAAGCTTCAACGTCGTTCCAATGATAATAAGGAGCACAATTGGTTTTTACAGGAATTGAAGTCTCATGTTCATTAAGAAGAAACTTAACTAGAATATCCTGATTGTTTGCTTTCTTATAAAAGATGAGTTGAATATTCCCGCCCATCGGAATGATTTTGAAGTTCGTCCAATATTTATAAAGGTTATCCAGATCTTCGGGGACGTTATCGCAGTCTTTTAGATGCAGAATGTAAGCCAAGGGGGAAACCACACTGTCATGTCCGAAGCGTAGCGTAACGGCATTTCTTCCTTCACGAATAATCTGGTCGGCTGTGTCGAGTATATTGCGTAACAGATTGTAATGAGCTTTATATCTTGGCGTCGATGACTTGAAGAATCCATTGCCAAAACACCAGCCGGCATTGTCGCATTGCCAAATATCGAACAGTTCTTCTTTGGTAAACAGATCATAGAATGACAGATTAAGCTCCGGCTGACACTGCATATCTTCGGCAATATTGAAAAGATCGCTCATCATCTTGTTTTGGTCTATCTCTTTCTCCACGAAATCCTTGTCGGAGAATAACAAGCCCATTAACCGCGCGGGATGATACATTTTCTGGCGGAAATCGTGCAGTTGGTTGCGCATGATTGTGTCCGATTCAACTTTTGGAATGCTATCGTCGTCATTGGCAATATACCACATATCGCGTTTGCTCGAGTCCATTGAAATTTGTAGTTTAGGATTAAGTGCGCGCAGTTGCTGGCAGAAGTACGACATGCTTAACGAGCAACGCATAACATAGGATGCATGTGCATCCACCTTGATAGGTTGCGAGAGTACTTCGGGGAAATTCTGATACATCCTTTGTGCGATGGCCTGATGCTGTCGTCCGCCCAGCTTCGATAAGTCGCCTCCTCGGTTATAGGCATCCTGGTAAGCAACGTTCAGTTTTTTAAATGTTTCTTTACCTATAGTTGTCAGAGTATTTTCTTTCTCCGCCAGGTTCATTTTTTCGAGCACATAATCGAAAGGGCGGTTAGATACCATGTATCTGGATCCATGTCTCCCATAATGACTGATATAAAAGGGTTTATATCCTTTGGGTGCAGGCGTTAGTTTCTGTGTCGGCGTTGGATAGCTGTAATAGGTTCCACCTGCTTGAAGGATGTTCGCCATCACTTCTTCTTTTGTCGTTTGTGCCTGTAATACTACTACAAACGGGGCAAACAACAATACAATACATGTTTTAAGTTTCATATAAAGATATTTTTATGATAGGTTTACTTTTTGCTCTGTAAAACTAGTGTTTTAATCTTAGATTCAGTACTGAGAGGTTGTATTTTTGCCGGGAGTAAGCCATATCGATTTCGCGATCTTACTGTCCGATCATTTCTATGATATGTCGCATTTGTCCGATTTGGCTTTTCTCTATCAGTCCTACTGGTCCTTTTTCCGGATCGTAGTTCACGCCCATATCTATTGAGACGACACCTCCTTTTGAAGTGAATCCTTTGATCCATGTGATCCAGTCGTTGTCTTCAAATCGCAGATTATGTCTTCCCCAGGTGTCACCCATATAAGTTAAGATGTGCGCCTGAGAACCTTTTATCCAACGGTCGGATATTTTCTCTCTCAGCGGGTCATTGATCTCTCCTGCCGTATAATCTTCGGCAGAGGTCGCTCTTTTCAGACTCACACCGGGATTGAAAGTGACAATGGAATTTTTGTTCCCCGCTTTAGCTGCTTTGGCATACAATGTTGCAATGTCTGCATCGAAACGACACCATTGATATCCGCCGTCGAACCACCATCCTGAAACCAGTTTTCTGTAGTGTTTTGACCAGTATGCAATCACTTTAGCCCAGTTTTTTGTTCCCTGTTGCGTCATTTCACGGTCTTTATTGATGGGTTCAGCCGGGAACCCCATGTTTTCGATTGCCTTTAAATCCTGATTTGGCGTCTGGCACGGAAGATACAACATGAAGCGGATGCCTTTTTTCTTTAAGGCTTTGCCCAGTTCCATTGGAATATCCCGCTTTGAGCAACGTTCGCCGGCTTTGTATCCGGCAAGCTTGTCGTAAACAGGATTCGGGGCGTTATAGTATCCACTATTTTGTCCTAATGTAAATATGAAATAGCCGACTTTCGCATTGCTTAGTTGTTCAACGAGTCCTTCTACATCAAATTGATTAATTGTATTGAAGGTGTTTTTATCACAAAGAAAGTGAGTGAATGCACCTATTTTTGCTTTTGAGAACCATTCGGTAGCCGGATTTTTCCACGTACTGTTTTGTGGTGAAAAAGAGTTGCCAACTTTAGCATACAGATATAGCGATGAAAGCAACAAGCAGATTAGGATGAATGATATTTTTTGTTTCAAAATATTTTGTATTTATTTTTTCTTAGTGCAATGTTCGTCATTTTTTTTGTCATTTACAAGCCCTTCGTTGATAATTATATCTCTTTGTATTCAATAAAAATAATTATCTTTGTTTCAAAAAGCAAGAGAGGCCACACTATGGAAATACAAAACAAATGAGTTTGCTTTGTACTGTATCTGGTTTGCACTATCTTTGCTCCAAATAAGTAAAAATAGGCTGCATTTTGGCATAACTTCCAAGCTAGCTTGAAGAATCTGCAATTGCTTTTCACTATTTTATGAAATGAATTGAGCATATGGTATCATTATTAATCATAGATGACGAACCGATTATTCGTAAGTTACTGTCGCGAATGATGGAGCTGGAAGGTTATGAAGTCTTTCAGGCGGATAGTTGTGCGACGGGAATTAAACAGTTGAAATTACATCATCCCCACGTGATTCTTTGTGATGTCATTCTTCCCGACGGTAATGGTGTGGAACTGATACCTGAGATGAAAAATCAGTCGCCTGATAGTGAAGTAATAATGCTGACTGCTCACGGCAATATTGCGGATGGAGTACAAGCCATTAAGTATGGTGCATTTGATTATATTACAAAAGGGGACGACAACAATAAAATTATCCCGATCATAAGTCGCGCGGTAGAAAAGGTGCAGCAAGGAGAAAGGCTCAAAACAGTAAGGAATACTGCTTATACTTTTGATTCGATTATAGGCAATTCTCCACTTTTGAAAAAGGCCGTAGCGTTGGCACAAAAAGTGGCTTCTACAGATGTAACGGTACTGCTGACGGGTGAGACCGGAACCGGAAAGGAAATATTTGCCCAGGCTATTCATCGCGCCGGCAGGAGGAATCAAAAGAATTTTGTTGCCATCAATTGCTCGGCTTTTAGTAAGGATCTGTTGGAAAGCGAGTTATTTGGTCATAAAGCCGGATCGTTTACAGGGGCACTGAAAGAGAAAAAGGGATTGTTTGAGGCTGCCCACGAAGGTACAATATTTCTGGATGAGATAGGAGAGATGTCATTCGAGTTGCAGGCAAAATTATTGCGGGTACTTGAAACGGGCGAGTTTATGAAAGTAGGTGATACTCAGACTATACATACGGATGTACGTATTATTTCGGCTACCAACCGGAATTTGAAAAAAGAAATTGAAGAAGGTCTTTTTCGCGAGGATCTTTATTATCGGTTATCAGTCTTCCAGATTCAGCTTCCTCCTTTGCGTGAACGTAAGGGAGATGTTCGTCTTTTAGCTGAATCTTTTCTGAAGTATTATTCGGCAAAACTAGGCAAGACTATTAAGGCTGTTGACAATGATTTTCTGTCTGCCCTGGAACGTGCCGAATGGAGGGGAAATATCCGGGAATTGAAGAATGTGATGGAACGGAGTATTATCGTGTGCGATTCGACACTGACTTTGCAAGATCTGCCATTAGAACTTCAATATCCTGAAAATGATGCTAATAATGATTCTAAGTCAGACTTTGATTTGTCTACAATTGAGCGCAAACATATTGTTAAAGTTCTGCAGTATACGCAGGGCAACAAGACGGAAGCTGCACGGCTGTTGAAAATAGGATTGACTACCCTTTATCGGAAAATAGAAGAGTATAATATGTAACGATTGGTAATCGAAGCTAATTTTATCAAAACGGAAGGGATACCTTTTCAAAATGGAAGGGTGCCTTTGTTGTTTTTGTGAATAGGTTAACTGTAATTTGCAGTTCTCCAAATTCTTATATACGCTGTTCTTTTCCTGGCACAATTTTTGGCTTTTTGTTGTGAAAAGTTTAAACAATAAGGAAGTTCAATCGTATGAATGATATCGATTTTCTTTGTCCTCCGGCGAATCAACATAATCAGGGCGTGATAAATTGGAAAGTTATCTTTCGTGTGTTGGCTATCCTGCTTTTTATTGAAGCGGGATTAATGTTGACATGCATTGGCATTAGTTGGGCTTATGGCGAAAAGGAGACGATTTATTTCTTTTACACTATTCTGATAAATATAGGTGTAGGAGGTCTATTATTTTTAATTGGCAGAAATGCCGATCCTGCACTCACACGTCGCGATGCCTATTGTATTGTTTCATTTGCTTGGATTCTGTTTACTTTGTTCGGGATGCTTCCGTTTTGGTTAAGTGGCAAGATTCCGTCTGTCACAGATGCTTTTTTCGAAACGATGTCAGGTTTTACGACGACAGGTGCCTCTGTGTTGGATAATATAGAATCGTTGCCTCACAGTATGTTGTTTTGGCGCAGTTTGATTCAATGGATTGGTGGTTTGGGCATTGTTTTCTTTACCATTGCACTTCTTCCTTTTGCCAGTGGAGGAAGTTCAAATCTTTATTTTGCTGAAGCTACAGGTGTAAAGCATGATAAGATAAAACCTAAAATTAATGTAATGGCCAAGTGGTTATGGATGGTTTACATTATATTGACTGTAGCAGAGATTATTCTGCTTATGTTCGGTGGAATGAGTTTGTTTGACTCTGTGTGTCAATCTTTCGCAACTACAGCAACAGGTGGATTTTCAACCAAACAGGCCAGTATATCTTATTGGAACTCTCCTTATATCGAGTATGTGGTGTCAATTTTTATGATATTATCGGGTGTAAACTTCTCTCTTTATTTTATGTGTCTGAAAGGACATTCCGAACGGTTGCTTAAGGATGACGAATTTCATTGGTTTCTTAAATCGGTTATAACGTTGACTCTGATTATTACCGTAGCACTCGTCTTTTATAATCATTATGATGTTGAGAAGGCTTTTCGTAAAGCGCTGTTCCAAGTAGCTACTGCACATACTTCCTGCGGTTTTGTCACAGACGACTATAATTTGTGGCCTCCTTTTACCTGGTTATTGCTCATCTATGCAATGATTTCCGGCGGGTGTACAGGCTCTACCAGTGGTGGATTGAAAGATATGCGCGTGATGATTGTGGCTCAGTGTATTAAAAATGAGTTCAAGCGAGTATTACATCCTAAGGCTGTATTGCCTGTTCGTGTTAATAATGAACCTATAGACCCGCCGACAGTAACGGCAGTACACACGTTTGTTGTCTTTTATTTGTTATGTGTGTTTGTGGGGTGGCTGTTACTGATGGCTTTTGGTGTCGGATTACCTGAATCATTGTGTACGGTCGTATCAAGTATAGGTAATGTAGGTCCTGGACTGGGCGCTTTTGGACCAATTTATTCGTGGGCAGCTTTGCCTGATGCTGCCAAGTGGGTATTATCGTTTCTGATGTTTATCGGAAGGCTGGAGTTGTACGGCGTGTTACTTTTGTTTTCACGGGGCTTCTGGACGAATAATTAGTGTATAAGATTCAAGCATTTTCGTATCGGAATAGCAGAAAATCCTTCTCTTCTTATAAAAAATGGATAGATTTGATTATCATTGCATAACATTCTTAATGTACCAAATATATGAACATTAAATCAAAACTGACTTTTGCTATTGGGATTCTGGTGGCTATGATCGTTTTATTAGTCGTGCTGTCTGTTGCTAATCTGCAAATACTTACAGCTACGGAGCCTGACAGTCCGGCAGCCGGACCGGGACTTGAGCGCGCACTGATCTGGATTATAGTGATTGGAGCCGCATGTATATGTATAGGTGTTGGTATGTTATTTAAATTACCGGCTTCTATTAATCGTCCCATAAAGCAGTTAACGGATGGAATTCTTGAAATTGCCAATCATCATTACGAAGTATCTCTTAATCTGACTGACAGTGAAGAACTGATGGAAGTTTCTAAAAACTTTAACCGGATGGCTCGCCGCCTGAGTGATTACCACAATAGTACATTGTCGGAATTATTGGCTTCCAAACGTTATATGGAAACGATTATTAATTCTATCAATGAACCTATTATTGGTTTGGATAACGATCGACGTATATTGTTTATTAATGATGAGGCATTAAATATTTTAGGTTTGAAACGAGAGCAGACTATTAAGCAGCTGGCCGAAGAAGTTTCGATGACAAATGATTTGTTACGGCGTCTGGTTCGTGGACTGCTTGAAAAGGGAAAAAACGATGTGGCCGGAGGAAAAAAGGAACCATTGAAGATTTATGCCAATAATAAAGAATGCTATTTTCAGGTAAAATATGTGGAAATCACAATGAAGGCAACGGATGGTGTCACGATGGAAAAGAAAGGTGATGTTATAATGTTGAAAAACATTACGGAGTTTCGGGAACTGGATACAGCAAAGACGACTTTCATTTCAACAATCAGCCATGAACTTAAAACTCCTATTTCCGCCATACTGATGAGTCTGCAGTTGCTGAACGATAAACGGATAGGCGAATTAAACGAGGAACAGGCGGATTTGTCGCAGAGTATTAAGGAAAACAGCGAACGGCTGCTTAATATCACAGGCGAGTTGCTGAATATGACACAGGTCGAAAGCGGAAAACTTCAACTCAAGCCCAAAATCACCAAACCTATTGAATTGATTGAGTATGCCATAAAAGCCAATCGGGTACAAGCAGAGAAATTCGGTATACAGATTGAGGTGGAGTATCCTGAAGATGGCAAGATTGGAAAACTGTTTGTCGACAGTGAAAAGATTGCCTGGGTATTGACTAATCTGTTAAGTAATGCCATTCGCTATTCGGCTGAAAACGGCAGAGTAATTATCAGTGCCCGTCAGGTGGACGAAAAGCATATCGAAATGTCTGTTCAGGATTTTGGTAAAGGCATTGATCCTCGTTATCACAAGAGCATTTTCGATCATTATTTTCGTGTCCCCGGAACGAAAGTACAAGGTAGTGGACTGGGCTTGTCAATCTCACGCGATTTTGTAGAAGCTCATAACGGAACCCTTAATGTGCAAAGCGAACTGGGCAAAGGAAGCATATTCACTATTCGACTTAACTCCTGATCATAATATGGCCTTGTATTTGATTTGTATTGAGGCGGTGTTTTGAATTTTCTGAATATGAATCAATATTATTGTTGGACCGTATGCTTCCTTAAATAAAGAACATCCTGATGAAAACATAAAAGGATATTGATGAAAAGAGATAGAGATGAGGATGTATTTCTTAAATACTGACAGTGGGTAACTATTTACAGCTAGTAAATAAATATTTCCTATCAATATATACTTATTTACTGTCGCGAAATAAGAAATAGTTTTTGGACAAACGAACTTTACTTCTATATGAATAACATAATTCATATGATGATCATTTATAATATCTTAAATGCGAACGATAGGTATATCTTGTTATTAAAGATCTTATTAACCAGTTAATTCTTCCAGCGGATTGACTGTATTATAATTGTTTTTTTTACCTTTGGAAATAATTGCAGGTGGTGTTTCTTCAACTGGCGTTCCCCCTTCATAAGCATATAAATGCAAATATGTATTTCATGGTAATATTTAATGATAAAATGTAATCTATTGAAAACGCGATGAATAAATTATGGCAACTTAGGGAACTATTAAATTTGACTCAGGAGGAATTATCCCAAAAATCGGGTATTTCTGTAAGAACGATACAAAGGATAGAATCCGGACAAATTCCGAAGGGATATACACTTAAAGCTCTTTCAAGGGCTTTGGGAGTTGAAGAAACTTATTTTGTTAATAACGAAAATGATACTGAAAACAATCGGGATGAAATAAGATGGAGTAAAATATTAAATTTTGTCACACTCCCTTTTATCTTATTGCCGCCACTAAATATATTTGTTCCCTTAGCCATTATGTTTTATAAAAAGCAAAACAATGCCATAAACCTGAACCTTATCTCCATTCAAATTATTGAGACTTTAATCGCTCTATTACTTTTGATTATTGTGTTAATTTTGAACGATTGGTTTCTAGTGAAAAGTGAGCTCAAAATGTTGATTCCAATTGTCTGGATACTGGCAAATGCAATTGTCGTTGTCAGAAATGCGATCGAATTAAACAAAAACCGATATCCTTCCATCTTTCCTAATATCAATATTTTATGATCGTTGTCAGCTCTTTGGCGGGTTCTTGTCGTGTTATTGACAGGCCTTAAATTCTAATTTTCGTCAGGAATGCCTTTCCTTTGTTTCGAATTTTAAAAGTAGTGTCAATCAAAAAAAATTAAAACAATGCAGATCCGAAAATTATTAATTTGTTCGTTAACATTCTTTCTTTTTGTAGGTATAAACATTGCCGTTTATGCTCAGAATAAAATACCTGTGATAAAGGCAACTTCTGAAAAGGTTCTCATTAAGGATGGCGAATATTATCAGATGAATTGGCGGCTGGAGCCGGCCATAAAACCAGATATCTATTATGTAAATATTCCGGCTAAAAAAAGCGTAGTCCAATTAACAACGGATAAAGAACAATTGACTATTCGTACTCAACCGGGTAAAACCTATAACCTTATTGTTTTGCTAAACAAAAAAGATTCCTGCCATATACAAATTTCTTCTACGCTTCCGCCGGATTTACCTAAAATGAAGACAGCTACTGATTCTCCCATCCATTTTCCGTTCAAATTGATTGGTTCTAAAATCTTTTTTGACGGTCGGATTAATGGGAAAAATGTAGTAATTGAATTTGATTTGGGAGCTGGGACCAGCGTTGTAAACAGGAATGTTTTGGATAAGTTGGATTTAGCATTTGCTTTCCACAAAGTCGTAAGTAATACGGATGGAGTTAGCAGAGAAAGGACAAGTATAGACAACAAACTAACCATAAACTCGATGGAGTGGAGCAATGTGTCATTGACTGAAGTCGGTAACATGAAACCTTTTGAAGATATAATTATAGGGAATGGTTTTTTTCGAAATCAAATTATTGAGATAGATTATGATACAAAAGAATTTGTCATCCATAAAACGTTACCTGTCAAAACTGGAAGTTATAAGAAACTACCCGTCTTTTATGAGCAAGATCGTCCAAAATTTAGGGCTGAATTTATTCAGAATAATAAAAAATATGAATTTTGGTTTCTATTTGATACAGGACGTGACGGGACGATGCTTATTGGCGAGGATTTCACTTCCATTGGCAATCATTGGGAAGAATTACAACCTCTTGCTGTTATCAATGAACGTAAAATTGTTCGTCTAGATGCTTCCATAGCAGGAATTCAATTTAAAGACATTGTTACCAATGCCTCAAATCCATCCAAACCAAATGGAAGACCAAGTTTGTTTGGAAATCAAATTTTAAATCATTTCAATGTTATAATTGATAACAAAAACGGATTTATTTATCTAAAAACCAACCATAAAATCAATGAACCTTATTTTAATTATGAAGGCTATTTGAAAGAAATCTCAAAAAAAGAACAATGATAGTGTAATATGCAACCTGATTTCACAAACCGGTTAGTTCAACAATCTATTCTGAATGTTATTCAGTTAAGGGTTGTTTGCTTCCGGGTTGGAATAAATTCGATCACACAAGTACTTCGGGCAGCTATCGGGAGGTTTATAATTACCGCTTCATCATTGTACTTTTTCAAGAAAGTGCGTCCTTTGTCGGTTATCACATATATGTCTCCTGTTTTATGTAGATTGTATTCCGAAGTGCTTAATGTAAAAGAAACGGTATTCAATTTGTTGTTAATATTTGCCAAAGCAATACCCAAGCAACCGTCTGATGACTTCCATGCGCTTGAGTATATAGTTGGAACGGTTGTTCGATAGTTGGTTACCGTATTCCCTTCTCGTCCGGCATAAATTGAGATTTTAGAAATATCAATAGCTATCTTGTGCGAATGAATTTCAGGGCAACGATAATAAACGCCATATAATAAATACTTGAGCGCTCTATTCCGGGTTTTAGCTAAATCAATTAAAAAATCAATTTCAGCTTTTTTATTTTGCGTCAGGAATGAATGATAGTTGGCAATGGTTGGTTGCATGCCCCATACAAAAGCGCGTGCCTGTTCCATTAAATATTGTGAGTTGAAATGGTCAGGGAGGATTGTTTCTTGGTTCGCCGGACTATATTTGGCCGGCCACAACTCATCGTAAGGAGGATAAACCAGAGAAGAATAACTCCCGTATGTGATGGCATAGTCATGATATACGGCCTGAAATAATGGGATCGGTTCGGAATTACCTACACCGGCATATCTTTCGCGACTTGGGTCTAGCGTCATAAAGAGATCCAGATGTGCCATCCAATCTTCACCGGAACCTTCGCCTGCAAGAATCGGCTCGGTCTGATTGGATATTTTACTCCTGATCAGGGATGTTAGATTTTTGAACCCATCAACCCAATAATTTCCACCACCGATTTCATGACCGTGAGATGAATCGTAACATCTGTAGTTAAGGCAAGCCTGATCCATATATACTCCATTAGTATGGTAATTATTTATAACTGTATCACATAGCGTTGAGTATTTGTTCTGCCAAAATTCCGTTGCCATACACATGGGTGTAAGCGGTTTGTTGGTGAAGATGTTGTAAATGTGCGAATAATTGCCGCCATCAATTGTTTTGACTGAGTATGGTTCGGCATTTTCTTTTGTCCAGCTGTTAGTCGAATTACCCCACTGGAAGGAGTTCATGTATACGATACAATGGACCCCTTTATCATGCGCATCCGAGACGGCCTTAATGAAGGATTCCCGCCCTTCGCGCGGGGGAATATATTCCGGAAAACCATCGTCATACGAACAGTTATGCCACCAATGCCAATAGGCATTTACAGGAAGACCTAATCGTTGCTTCAGATCAATAGCTTCAGATAACACATTAGAAGAGCGACCTCTGTTCCATATCCATACGGCTGTCTTTGGAAGCCAGTCGGCAATCTTTCCATTCTTGAAACGACTTTCGCGGCACCATTTTTGACGAATACCCCACTCTCGGTACATTTTTGCAGCTGAAATCCAGTCGCCGTCAAAAGACCCTATGATTGCCTGATAAGAGGGAGAATAGGTATCTATTTGGTTATTGTAAGGCAATATATTGGTAATATTGTATTTAGAATATTCTGTATCGAATGTCATTGAAAAGTCTTTTGTATAGGAAAGTGTGTCATTACAGGCAAGATAGAGTCCATCCGATTTTTTCTGACTGTTGTACAAGGCAATTAATTGCATGGAAAGCTCTCCTGGCTGGTTCCATGTGAAAGTACGCGGGGTCATTCCTTTTTTTAGATTTTGTCTGGGATTATGAATGAGGTTGCCTAACCAGGAAGAAACGGCCAGATCTTCTTTTCCTAAATCTTTTATTCCATATAAGATAGGAAACTGTATATTTTCAATATGACAGTTTCCTATCTTGTTTATTTTGATACTCCAATAAGACAGGGCTTTTTCTTTATCAAGAGAAATATAAACAATGACCTCCGGCCCGGTTGTGTTGTCCGCCTGTTCCCATTTGATTTCTACGGCTAAAGGATTAACTTTTGCGATTCTTACTCGGGTAGGTAATGAATGAATCGACGGTTGACTTTGGGCTGTATTTATTTTCCACGGGACAGATTCGACAATGGCTGGGTTTATATACTCGTAAGAGGTCTTTACATTCTGGAAAGAAACCAGTCTTCCGGTTGATTGTTCAAAACTCAATTTCAATTTTCCATTATCTATAGATATTGTTGAACAGTCCGGATTACTGCATATCCCATGATATGTATTCAGTAAAATAAAAGCTATGAATAATATTACTTTTCTCATCCTGTCTTATTGGAATAGTTTACTTCCAGATGATTTCCAATCCTTGTTTTTGAATGCGCTGTTGAAAATCCAACAATAAGTCTTTTTGCGCCCGAATTGCTCGTGGAAGCACTTTCTTTTCTTCTGCATAAGCGACAATCATTCCGACAGCTTCGCCGATGCTCCACTCTGCAGGATGAACGCGATAACATCCATTGGTGATATGCGTGGTTCCGATATTTTTGCACGCCGGGAGTAAATTGTTTATTCGTTGAGGCAGCAAAGCTCCTAAAGGAATCTGGTACGGCATTGAGCTTATATCAACAGAATTATCCCCTTGGCATGTTGGATGAAGGTCCAGACGATAATAACCGATACCTACGCTGTCATCAAACTTTGCTGCAGTCGTTTCTCCAGATACGAGCTTTCGGTTTTCTGTGCCGACATGCTCTTCCAGAATGGTGAATTCGGCTTTTATTCGCCGTGATTCTCTGATGTAGGGATATTTGGCCATACCATCATTTGTGCCTAATATGTCGCCGCGCAAGCGAAGTCCGGGCCATCCTACACCTCCGTCGGGTCGTGGTGCTTCAGTCTGAAGCCAGTAGAATAGGGATAAATTCAATTGTTTGGCTGCTTCAACATGCATTTTGATTTTTTCTTTTGAGGCATCAATGATATTTCCTAAAAAGTAATCGTTTTGCGGCCAGTTTACAATGGTAATGTCACCTTTATAGGTCCCGGCAGTAAAATTGTTTTTGTTTATGATTTTTCGATAATTCCATAAATTGAAACCTTTGACCTCTTTCCCTGTCGGCTCGAAAGATGCTTTTATTGATTGCAGGGTACTGGGGTTGGCGTAAGTCAGATCAAGCAATCGTCCTGACCAGGCAGGGGTTAATTGAGGAACATAGTCATGCCAAAATGCATAATTTTCAGGCTTATCTATTGTCAGGTTTTCACCTGGTACATAATCCATGGCAAAGCAAACGGTAAAAGATTGATTATTATTCGGATTTGCTTTGTCGGCGGCATGAAGCTCCTTCGTTTCCGCTTTTGATTCTGCCCCGGTTACGTATTCTGTTTTTGTTAGGGGCAACAGATCTCCACATTCGGTAGCATCTACAAAGTATGGTGCTATAAGTGTTATATCATGTTGACTGATTTGATTCTGCACGGTTACAGAGACAACATCATCTCTGTTTACTTCAGCTTTTGTTGCTTTGTATTCCAATAGAATTTGTAACTGTCCGGTACTGATGTACGGCATAAACATTTCCATTAATACGGCAACAGAAACCATCGGTTCATGACATAAGCGAGAAACATTGCCATCTCCCGGATTCAAAAATTCCCGGTTCAGGGCTTCCGGAGTTAAAGGATAATTGCGTTTGTAGTAATTGCGCACATTGTTTCTGAAAGTACGATAAGCCGTAGGTGCTCCATGTGTTTCAATCCATGGATGTTCATCTGGCGGAACACCTTGCTGAGACAATTGTCCTCCTATCCAGTCGGTCTCTTCAACCAATATGACTTGCAGACCATTGCGGCATGAGGCAAGAGCTGCAGCGCAACCGCCTACTCCACCACCAATGATAACCACATCGGCTTTCATTTCATTTGCTTTACTTTTTGATTTTAATTTCGATGGAACTTTGTTTATATGATTATTCACAGCTGAAACATAAGGAAGAAGAAGGGTACTGCTTCCTGCTAGAGTTGTAAATGTTAAGAAATCTCTTCTTTTCATGATTGATAAATTGAAGTTAATACTGTAAGTAATTTATTATTTCTGATTGCATTTTTAATGTATCCAAAAATAGGAATATTAATTATAAAGCCAAAAGAGAGTGTACTTTTTTAGTACACTCTCTCTGATTATTATTAATAACCATCGTTTTGAGTCAAATTGGAATCCCGGTTCCTTTCTTGTTGCGGAATAGGCCACAATTCAAATTTTTTATCCCAAAAACGGTTTAAGTCGCGTACCTTTAATTTGTTTTTATAGGCATCATAATTAGGAATATCATTTAGATTACTACGTTCACTTGTTTTGAAATTAGGGATATCCGTTGCAGATAAACCTTCATAGCGGACGTCAGCTTTAGGTAGTCCATAGGAGGGCTGGCCATTTTCCAAATCGCCAATGCCCCATCTTCTCATATCAATAACATGTAATCCTTCTAATGCAAATTCAACTTTCCGTTCACGTCTTACTAATTGACGCATCTTATTTTGATTGCCGATGCGATCGTTTGATACATTTGGCATTCCTGCTCTGTTTCTTACTTGATTAATGGCATCATATACGGATTGATCAAGCTCATTCAGCTCAATTTTTGCTTCAGCATAATTCAATAATACTTCAGCATATCTCATGATCGGGACATCAACACTTGCACTACTGATATTTTCACTTGTCTCTTTACTATATTTAGCCCAGATATATCCTGCTCCGGAATTACAGAAACTTGCCCATGCCGCAGCACTTTTTATATCGTCGTTGTTTCTGAGTTTCCAGATTTTTTTTGTGTAGTCGTATGTCCAGCATGAATCTTTGTAAGCTTCCAGGACGATGGTATTTAAAGAACCATTATTGGTGGTACATGTATCGCCATGCATCCAAAGTGTGGCATGGAATCGCGGATCCCTGTTACGCTGAGGATGTTGAGGATCATATAATGGTGATTCATCGATACGCTTACCATCAATACATTCGTAGGTGTCGGCTAACATCATTGACGGATGACGTCCGGTTTGTCCTTGAATTCTGGATACTTGTCCAAAGGCAATCACGTTAATTTGCATAACACTGCTCGTATTGCTGTACGGTAGTTCAAATAGGAATTCATTACGAACATCAGCTCTTTTTTGTCCTGTGATATTCCACATATCTTCAAAGTTCTGAGCTAATCCTCTTTGTCCGAAAACTTTTTTCGCGGCTTCTGCTGCAGTTTTGAAGTATTGGGTACCTTTACCACCATAGTTCAAACTGCCTCCCAACAATGCGGCACGTGATATCAGGCCATATGCAAAAGCTCTGCTTACACGACCGGTTTCTGTTTGTGTCCAAGGCAAATAGTCGGCAACATCATTGATATCTTTAATGATAAAATCTAATATTTCAGCTTTTGAAGTACGAGGAACTGTATATTGTTCGACTCCAACCGGAGTATCAAAAAATGGCACATCCCCCCATAATCCGATTAGATTGTAGTAGCAATAGGCTCTTAAAACATGCGCTTCGGCCAGATATTGTTTTGCTTTATCGTTAAAAGTATTCATGTATGGTGCCGCACCGGAGATAAGTGAATTTGAGCGTGCAATAACGGTATATAAATCCGCCCAATATGTTTGTATAACTGAATTGTCGGCATTGAGACCACCGCCGGCTCCGATCGTCGTATTTTGATTTCTTTCCAATGCAAGGCCGGTAAAGTGATCTAGAGAAATAACATGCGGAATATTGTAGGAAAGATTCATATACATGCCAGCGTATATGCCCGTTACACCATCTTTTAAAGAAATCTCGCTATTAAAGAAGCCGTTACTAGTATAACTAGTATTACTGTCTTCTCTATCCAGAAAATCGCTGCATGACATTGAACTGAGTCCAAATGCTGCAAGAATGAATGTATATAATATTGTTTTTTTCATGACTGAAATGTGTTAAAATCTTAAATCAACGCCGAATGAATATATACGCATAACAGGATAAAATCCAGATATTGAACTTTCAGGATCATAGCCCGGATAAGCATTACTGACTGTAAATAGATTTTGACCACTTATGTATAGGCGCAAATTGTTTATCTTTATTTTATTAAGTACGCTTTTTGGTAAAGTATACCCTAAAGTAACATTTTTTAAACGCATATAAGCACCACTTTTCACCCAGAAGGAAGAAGGAATATTATTCATATTTGTTCCGGTACCATCTATAAGTAACAGCGGATATTTGGCATTTCTATTGGTTTCAGACCATGAGTCTAGTTGTTCACGATATACGGTACGTCCGATATAGAATGGTCTGACCCCGTAACCATCAGCATAAATGTCTCTTTTCCCTATACCCTGAAAGAATACCGAAAAATCAAAGTTTTTCCAGTCTGCACCCAGATTCAGGCTGAATAAATAGCGGGATTGAGGATCTCCGATTACTGTCCGGTCATAATCATTGATTACACCATCCGGTACTCCATTGGGACCACTTATATCTTTATATTTAATGTATCCCGGTTTGACATTGACTTTATTGCCTCCGTATACAGGTTGATTTTCGTTTGCAATTTCTTCTTTTGATTGGAAATAACCATCAGCAACATATCCGTACCATGAATAGATTGGATATCCTTCCTGGGTTGTATTATTGCTATTGATATATTTGTTTCCATATAGATTTGTTACTTTATTCTTTACATCCGATAGGATAGCAGATACATTATAGTTGACATCGCCGATTTTGTCTTTCCACGAGATCGATAGATCCCATCCGTTATTCCGCATTTTCCCTCCATTCTGCCAGGAAGACGATAATCCGACAAATATAGGAATTGGAAATTTTTGTAGCATATCTGAAATGTTTCTGATATAATAATCGAAGGTGACGTTCAGCCTGGAGTTCAAGGTCGTTGCATCTATTCCCAAGTTCATTTGTGTTGATTTTTCCCATGTGATGCTCTGATTCGACATTGTTGATGAATATATACCTGTTGTATAACTATCATTAAACCAATATGCCGCGCCTGAGCTTAATGTTGCTGCATAGGGATAATATCCACTAATTTCCTGGTTGCCCAATGTACCGTAAGAAGCCCTTAATTTCAGGTTGCTTATTTTTGTTTTCAGGCTTTCAAAGAATGGTTCTTCCGAAATTCTCCATCCCACAGATGCTGCCGGAAAGAAACCCCATCGATTATCTTTAGTGAAACGGGAAGATCCGTCATAACGTCCTGTTAATTCAATTAAATATCTATCAGCGAAAGCATAATTGAAACGAGCAATATAGGACATCATTGCAAATTCTGATTTACTGCCTGTGGCAGTTGCCGAAGAGGCATCACCGTTATCTAACTCCTCGTAACCTTTGTAATAGAAACTTTTGCGTCCGGCTCCCATATTTTTGTTTAGGGTTTCTTCCGTTTGGATTCCCAAAAATCCTTTGAAGTAATGTTTCTTATTAAATGTATTCTCGTATGTGATTTGAGCATTAAGCTGATTGTTTATCATCCGAAGCCATGATTCGCTCCTGGCCGTTCCCGTTGTGGGGTATGTCATGATATAACTACCGGCTTCATAGGTATCGTATGTTCCTTGATAAGTGTCCGTTTTATTTTCATATTTTCGCGAAGCATAACTGACTAATAGTTCAAGCCCTTTCAGTGGGTTCGCCTTTAAGGATCCCATAACGCTCAAATCATTATTATCACTGATGCTTTTTCCACCTTCTCGTGCCAAAGCTATAGGATTGTAACCATTTTGACCGTTTCCCCATGTGCCGTCTGAATTTATGCCACCAAAAACCGGTGTGTAAGTTAATGCGCAGTTTATAAGATCTGCCGCACCGGCGGTCGGATTAGTAAATACAGTTCTGCGTATGTCTAAGTTTAAACCGGCCGACAACCAATCATTGATTTTTGCATCCGTATTAGATCTCAGCGCTTTTCTGTTGTAATCATTGTTTGGTAATAAGCCGTCTTCATAATTGTAGGATGCATTTATGAAAGTCCTTACCTGTTCAGAGCCACCACTTATACTAAGTGAATGGTTATGTGTCAATGTTGTGTTGTCAAATAGCAGGTCTTTCCAGCGGGTGTCATAATTATGGATATTGTCGGCTCCTTGAGTTTTATAAGTATTAATCTGTTCTTGGGAGTATTGCGCATCCATATCCTGATTTGCACGAGCTGCATTTACAGCTTCCATATATTCAACGGCATTTGTTGGATTTGGCATAGATGTAGGAGTTCTCATTCCTACGTATCCATTATATGATAAACTAACTCCATTGCTATTTGCACGCTTGGTAGTGACCAGAATTACACCATTGGAAGCTTTTGAACCGTAAATAGCAGCTGAGGCTGCATCTTTTAATATGGAAATAGACTCAATGGCATTCATATCTACAGAGTTCATATCACCTTCAACTCCATCAATTAAAATCAAAGGAGTTGTTGCTGAGTTAATTGAACCCGTACCACGTACCTGAATAGAGGCTGCTGTGCCTGGAGCTCCTGAACTTTGACTTACAGCAACACCTGGTATTAAGCCTTCCAGAGCTTGAGAAGAGTTTGCTACATTTCGTTTAATCAAATCTTTATTTGATACACTTTGTACAGCCCCCGTTAGGTTTACTTTCTTTTGAGTACCATAACCAACTACAACAACTTCGTCTAAAGCTTGCGTGTTTTCTCTTAATTCAACTTTCAAAGAAGACTCTCCTGTACAGCGTATGTTTTGGGTCGTATATCCTAAAAATGATATTTCAATAATGTCTCCTTTTTTTATATCAGGAAGACTGAATTTACCATCGACGTCGGTAATGGTCCCCATATTTGTCCCTTTAATAACGACATTGGCTCCAATAATAGGCTCTCCTTTTGAATCAGTGACAATACCCGTGATTTTAATTTTCACTTGATTCGTACTATTAACGGATGCTTCAGTCGTTGTTAAAATAATATCTTTATCGATAACCTTATATGAAACATTCGTCCCGTTAAATAATACTTTTAAGATATCAAACACATTTTTATTACTTGCTTTTATTGAAACGATACGATTGGAATCAATTAACTTGCTGTTGTAATAAAAATGGAAATTGCTTTGCTGCTCCACAGCTTCCAAGACTTGTGAAACAGTTTTTTCATTCAGATTGATAAATAGGGATGTCTTTTGGGCATAACTGTCTTCTGCAAAGATCATGCTTGCGGATAAAAAGAACATCAGAAGTGTCAATTTCATAATTCGATAAATATTATTCCAAAGCATTGAGGAAGAATAACTACCCAAGTCTTGGGAGAATTTTTTTTTATTCATACTTTTGTCTTGTTTTTAGATTAAAAATGTTTGAATAGCTCTTGAGTTTTAAGACTGTATTTTGAGCATTTTATGCGAAAAGATGTTACCAGCGTCTTTTCGCATTTTTTCAGTCTTTAGTGTTTTCCAGTTCATTTATCATTCTCTCATAGGCATTATATTTTTTTTGTTAGATATATTGTGACTATATTTTTTTTTAAATAAGACAATGTTTGTGTAATTCATGCGATCATGGTCATCTTGGGTTGCCTGTTGGATTTTGTAATCCATTGATGAGGATATTTTCAGGTAGTCGAGTATCTGGGATAACTCTCTGTTGTTAAAATCTCCTGTAAACGAATAACTGTAGATAATAGGATCTTGAACAGTAAATTTCACATTATAGAAATGCGTTAATTTTTCTAGCATTTCAGGAAGAGGACTGTTCTTGAATACCAGACGTCCTTCACGCCACGCAGATTCGTTTTTAGCATTTACAGAATCAATAGATATTTTTTCATTTAAAAGATTATAACTTACTCTTTGAGGTCTTACTAGCTGTGTGTATTTGTTTTGATTATTTCTTTTTTTCATTAGTAAAATGATAGATCCATTCACAAGTGTAACGCGAACGTTATTCTCTTTACTATAAGCTTGAACATTAAATTCTGTACCCGTAGCCCGGATATTTATATTGTTATGATTAACACTTACTATAAATGGAAGTCTGTCGTTATGCTTCACTTTAAAATAACCTTCTCCCTCTAGAAATATTCGACGTTCGTGATCTTTGTTTGTAAAATGAAGTGAATAAGAAAGCGAACTCCCCGAGTTCAGATAAGCTATAGATCCGTCGGGCAGGGTAAAAGTTGAACGCATTCCAGGATTGGAAAAGACTGTAACTCTTTCGTTTCTGTTATTGGGTTGCCTGATGGACGCTTCATAAATGTAAGAGAATATAATAGACATGATAATGATCCCTGTGAAACATGCGGCGGCGAAGAGGTAATGCTTTATACTCTGAAAATGTCGTCTTTTGTCAAGTCGTCGCTTTACGAGATTATAGGCATTTAAAGAATCACGTGATGAAATGCGTTCTTCAATTTCTTGGGCATAGTAAATGCGGGCTAGTTCTAATAGTATTTTTTTATTTGTACTATTATCATTTATCCATTGCTCTATATTACTTGTTTCTTCAGGAGACGTTTCTCCTCGCAAATAATTTATTAGCATGATACCATTTGGTCCTTTTGTCATGTTTTTCATTTTTATTATTAATATGACACTTATTATAGGTCGTAACCCTTAATGAATGGAATGATTTAACAAATAATTTTATCAAAAGAAGAGAATATAAAATAAAAAGTATTGTATATTTGTAATTTCTAATGGACGAGGATATTTATATTATAGAAGATTTGCGTAGCGGCGATGAAGAGGCTTATAAAAAGTTGTTTTTAAAGTATTATTCACCACTAGTTGAATACGCTTCTCAATTTCTTTCCGACATTGATGCCGAAGAGGTTGTTCAAGATTTTATGATATTCTTATGGGAGCATCGGGAGCATTTGCTTATTACTTCTTCGTTAAAATCTTTTCTTTTTACTTCTGTCAAAAACCGTTCGCTTAATGCAATCAGGCACGAGGAGTTTATTCAGCGGCTTCATAGTAAAATTTATGAGCAGCTAAAGAATCAATTTGATGATCCCGACTATTATATGGTTAATGATTTGGCTGAACAAATAAAGAAGGCGATAGATTCCCTGCCTGTTATCTATCGCGATACATTCAAAATGAGTCGTTTTGGAGAAAAAAGCAATGTGGAAATTGCGCATGAATTAGGCATTTCGGTTAAGACCGTGGAAGGACATATCACACAGTCTCTTAAAATGCTCAGAGTTAAGCTTAGTGATTATCTATATTTTTTATTGGTTATCTAAGACGAAAACTTACTATCTTTGTCGTCAAAATCACAATATGATGGAAATAGCTGCATTGGTATCGGGTGGCGTAGATAGTTCGGTCGTGGTTTATCTGTTGAAAGAGATGGGTTACGATCCAACAATCTTTTATATCCGTATAGGAATGGAAGATAAGGACGGATATATTGAATGTCCGGCCGAGGAAGATATAGAAATTACTTCGTATATTGCTAAAAAATATGGATGCCGTTTCGAAATAGTTTCATTGCATGATGAATATTGGGATCGTGTGGTGAGTTATACGATTGATTCGGTGAAGCGTGGATTGACACCAAATCCGGATATGATGTGTAATAAATTTATCAAATTTGGCTGCTTTGAAGATAAGTGGGGAAAGGATTTTGATAAAATTGCTACCGGTCATTATGCTACAACAACTGAAATGAATGGAAAGGTTTGGCTTTCGACAGCTAAAGATCCGGTGAAAGATCAGACTGATTTTTTGGGACAAATCACACGGCTACAGATTCAGAAACTAATGTTTCCCATTGGTCATTTGATGAAGAGCGAAGTGCGGGCTATTGCTCTTGAACAGAAGTTGCCTAGTGCACAGCGTAAGGACAGTCAGGGAATTTGTTTCCTTGGTAAAATTAACTACAACGACTTTATTGGGCGTTATCTGGGAAAACGCCCTGGAAAGATAGTGGAACTGGAAACGGGCAAGGTACTTGGCAGGCACGATGGTTATTGGTTCCATACTATCGGTCAGCGCAAGGGTTTGGGATTGAGTGGGGGACCGTGGTTTGTGGTTAAGAAGGATGTGAAACGCAATATAATATATGTGTCGCAAGGCTATGATCCGCAAACACAATATGGTAAGGTGATTAACATGCACGGTTTTGATTACATTACGGAGGATCCCTGGGGAGAGTTTGATGATGCGAAAGATATAACCTTTAAGATTCGCCATACACCAGAGTTTACAAGTGGAAGATTGCGTCGCATCGGCGATGTGTATCGTATTGAGTCTGATAAAAAAATTCAGGGCATTGCTCCCGGGCAATATGGCGTGGTGTATGACAAGGATCATCATCTATGCTTTGGCAGTGGAATGATTATTGATGAAAACAAATAAGGCATGAATAGGCAGGCCCTGATTTATTATCCATTGCTCTTATGCTTATTGCTGGTTCTATTTGCCGGTGGTCTGGTTTTTGGATCTGTACATATACCTCTGGATAGTGTGATACGAATATTATCTGGCAATGAAATGGAGCGTCTTGCGTGGCAGAACATCGTACTGCAGTCGCGTTTACCTCAGGTCATAACCGCACTAATGGCTGGTGCATCTTTAGCTGTAAGCGGTTTACTGTTGCAGACGCTATTCCGTAATCCTTTAGCTGGGCCTTCTATTTTGGGTATTAGTGACGGTGCGAATCTTGGAGTAGCTACTATTCTCCTTTATTTTGGCGGATCGATGAACATGACTGCGGCATTACCTTTTAGTGGGTATGTAGCTTTGATATTTGCCTCTTTAATTGGTGCCGGATGTGTCCTTGCTTTGATTATCTATTTCTCTACGAAGGTAAAAAGCAATGTGATGTTGCTAATTATTGGCATTATGATTGGCTATCTGGCTTCATCGCTCATTTCTGTGCTTAATTATTATGCCTCTTCCGATCGGATTCATGCTTTTGTAATGTGGGGATTAGGTAATTTCTCGGGTGTTTCAATGCATCAATTGCCTTATTATGGTGGTGTAGCTTTTGTCGGTTTATTGATGGCAATCCTTCTGATAAAACCCTTGAATGCATTGTTATTGGGCGAAATGTATGCAGCTAACTTGGGTGTTAAAATTAAGCGTACGCGTATATTAATCCTGTTTTGTACAGGATTGCTTACGGCAGCAACTACAGCTTTTTGTGGGCCAATTTCATTTATTGGTCTGGCTGTTCCACATGTGGCCCGTCTGATGCTGGGTTCTTCAAATCATAAGATGCTTTTGCCTGTGACGCTGCTTAGTGGAGCCTGTTTTGCACTGCTTTGTAATTTATTGATGGTATTGCCGGAAATGAATAATATGTTACCTCTAAATGCTGTTACACCAATGCTGGGTGCACCGGTAATTATATATGTCATTGTGAATCGAAAAAATATTCAATATTTTGATTAACCTTATGACACAAGCTTCGGTGATAGAAACAAAAAATCTCAGTATCGGTTATTTCCTTAGGGGAAGACGACGAAAGGTTGTACATGACGGACTCGATTTGCAGCTTTTCCCCGGGGAGGTGACTTGTCTGCTTGGATTGAATGGTGCAGGAAAGTCAACACTATTGCGAACGCTTTGTGGTTTCCAGCCTCCACTTGGAGGGGAGATCCTTTTAATGGGGAAACCCTTATCGGAATATTCGCAATTGGATTTTGCCCTCACCGTTGGTGTTGTGTTAACGGAGAAGACAAATGCCGGAGGAATAACAGTGTATGAGTTGGTTTCGTTAGGCAGGCATCCCTATACTGGATTCTTTGGACAATTGAAAAAGCAAGATCGTGATATTATAGAGCAATCGCTTGAAAAAACAGGTATTGCTCATAAAGCTGACAATTACGTTTCCGAGCTGAGTGACGGAGAACGGCAGAAAGCTATGATTGCAAAAGCGCTCGCTCAACAGTGTCCTATCATATTGCTTGATGAACCGACGGCGTTTTTGGATGTGACAAGTCGTATCGAAACGATGGTTTTACTTCATAAACTGGCTGTAGAACAACAAAAGGCTATTCTACTTTCAACGCATGATCTTGATTTGGCTATACAGATGGGCGATTGCTTATGGCTGGAGGAAAAATCGAGGCCGATGAATTGTGGAACACCTGAAGATTTGATATTGAGTGGCGCTTTTGAGTCGTTCTTTGGAAAGAAAGACATTGTTTTCGATTCGTCGACGGGTAAACTGAATGCAAAGGCTCCAACACGATTGATGGGAGTGGATGGCGATTTTCTTGCTTCTTACTGGGTTGGAAATGCATTGATCCGTAACGGTTATCGTCCTTCTGTTGTAAAAAAAGATCAAATGAGCATCCATTGTATTAGTAAAGATTATTTTTTGTTGACTTTGCCTGACGGAAGCACAAAGGAGTTTCATGACGTAGCCGATTTGCTTAAAGCGATAAAATGAACAGCGACATTATCTTCGTGCAATAAAAGTTATTGCTTTTATTGCAGGGTTGATCAATCGTCGTCGTCTTTAATGGAATAGGATAGAAATGCTGAGCGACGGATAGGAGGATATTTTATGCTGTCGCCTTTCAATCCATGCCATAGTACTTGGTTAAATTCAACATCAGGTACATTGTCTTCTTTTGTAAAGTCATACTGTTCACACATCGTTTGCCATTTGTCATGTTTTATGTTGACGTCGTTCAGATCAATTTCTGCAGGAAGACATTTGTAAGGGGTTATATCTGCTGTTTTATTGAAGCAACGCCACATGGAACGGGCACTCGAATCATATTGTGTCATGGGTGGAATTCGGAGAATTAGCTCCATTGTACGAAGCATGGAAGTCGTAGTATAAGGTGTGTGGTCAACAAACCCTCGTTTGACAAACCCTCCAGCAAGATAGGCTGTGCTGCGATGAGCATCCACATGATCGGCACCATTCTGGGCATCATCTTCGATAATAAAAACAGCCGTTTCTTTCCATATTGGTGAATGACTCAGATATTCAACGAATTCGCCAACAGCTAGGTCGTTATCGGCTGCATGTGCATAAGGTGTCATTCGCCCGACAGTCATTCCTTCGGTATGATCACCTCCAAAACGTACGGTGCAGAACTGAGGCACAGCGTTGATGCTAAGCAGTGAGTCAAAGTCTATTTTCCATTGGCTGAATCGTGTCGTATCGCGAACACTTAGATCCCATGGTTCAAAAGTAGTACAATAATGGTCGGCGAGAACGGGAATATTAGGCTTGATAAATCGTCCTTTTTTCCTTTCAACAAACTCGCCGTAGGAGCGGAAACTGACATTTGCTTTTTTGCATGCGTCCCAAAAGAAACCACTTTTGTTGTTACCCATTGGATGGCCGCCCTCGCCGGCATAAAAGTCACCACGCCCGCTGTAGTTGCTGGGCCAGGTTTTCTCAAGGTAATCGTTAGCGTATCCTCCCATTGTCCAGTTATGACCATCGCAACTCACTTCTGCATTGACATAAAAATTATCAAGAAGAACAAACTTGCGGGCTATATTATGTAAGTTTGGAGTGACATGTTCGCCGAAAAGCACCAAACTTGAATCGCCATTGCCTTCTTTCATATCTCCTAATACCTGATCGTACGTACGGTTCTCTTTAATCACATAAAATACATGTTTGATCGGACTTTCGTCTCCAATCTTTGCTGGAATGGGATTGCCCGGTTCGCTCTCGGCTATATTCTCTTTGTTCTTTTGGTAAGGTGTGTTATTGTAAACCTGATCGGTGTAGCGCTTTAAAGCAGGCTGGTCGGGGATATCAATAATTGACAATGCGCCGAGAAACAGTCCTGCAATGTATTCAACACCTTGTGTGTGGTTGATATCGCCGGTATGATGTCCGAAGTTTTCGTGTACGTCAACCGGTTCAGGTCCAAAAGGATTGGGTGCCGATTTAAGTCCTTTGCCATTGGTTACCCAGAACTTGTTGCCCAGACATTTTACATTTGTAGGATACCAGCCTGTAGGAATGAATCCCAAAGCATGGCTTTCACCTGAATTAGAAATATCGAACAAGGTCAGACAGTTGTTGTCGGCATTGGCTATGGCTAGCATCTTGCCGTTTTGAGTGACAGCAAGTCCGTTCGTAGTGCTACCGGAAAGTGTACTTTGGAAAGGCGCTGCGTTCAACGTCTCTTCAATCGTTTCGTTTTGGAGGTTGATAACCGAGACAGTATTGTCTTCTGCGTTAGCAACAAAAAGGCGCTTGCCTTGTTTGTCCAGACACATCTCGTTTGGATGACTGCCAACTATGATCTCTTTTTTCCACTGCTGATTGGTTATATCCCATATTTTTATTTTTTCGCATCCCCAGCAAGAGATATAGGCTTTTGTTTTGTCTTTCGATAGAATAATGTCGTAGGCTTCACCGCCAATAGGTTCTTTCCGTATCTGATGATTGTCTTTCAGATCATAAATGTATAGGCTGTTGTCAAACCGAGTGACTACAAGAAGCTGATTTTGCATTGGAGCGACAGCTATGCCTGAAGGTGAAATCTTGGTGGGCCAACGCTTACCCATAACGATACTGTCGATTTGAGCCAGTTTTCCATTCGGACTTATCGAATAGATGTGAATCTTGTTTTCATTACCGCCTGATGCGTACATCTTTTTATTGTCAGGCGAGAAGCAAAGCCCATACCAACTCATCCGAATTTCGATGTCGTCGGTCATTTTTTCTTTTTTAGTGTCGAATATTTGTATGCATTGTCTACCATATCCGTTGTTAGTCACAGCCAGCCAGTGCTTGTTTGGTGAGACAGCCATATTCAAAGGAAGGTCGCCTAATGGAAACTGTTTGCCGGCGGGCGTCAGTTGCCAACCGTTTGGAAGCAGTACGGAATCTGCTGTTTCTTGTGATTGCAGAGTCGGGCAGAACAAGAGCATCATCGTTACTGCAAACAAAAATATGGATTGTGCATTCATTGTGTGTTACTATGAAGTTTATCGGTGAACAAATATAGATAATAATTTGTAATCTGTATTATTATCTTTATAGAATAGTCTTTAGTTTTTATTTCAGAAATGCTATTGAACATTCATTCTTACCCTTTGGTTATTATAATATTAATATTGATTATAGAATAAGGAGGCAAAAGATGAAAAGAATAATGTTAATGTTACTCATTCTTGCTACTGGTTCGGGAGCAATGATGGGGCAAACGACGAAAGCAGATGCAGACTCAGTAAAAAAGGTTGAGAAGGCAGCAAAAAAAGCCGCTGATGCTGCCGAGCAGATGGCATTGTATAACGAAGCGATGGAGGCAATTAATGCCAAAGACTTTGTGTTGGAAGCCGAACGTATTGATTTTAAGCGGGGAAATTATGTCTATGTAAATTCTAATGTAAATTTTGTCTCGATGAAAGATAATAAAGCTACGATACAGTTGGCCTTTAATTTTGCTCCTTCTGGCCCTAACGGTATTGGTGGAATTACAGTAGAAGGCATTGTATCAAATCCAGTAATAAAGACGAACAAGAAAGGCGAAGTATCTTTAAGTATGATGGTTCAGGGTGTTGCTGTGTCGGCAAATGTGACAATCAGGATGTTTAGAGGGTCAAATAAATGCACGGCTACTGTGACACCAAACTTTAACGGGAACCGCATCTCATTTGTCGGCAATCTGTATCAGACAGAGGCCTCAAATGTTTTTAAAGGACGTTCGATTTAATGTGTTTCATATGTGTTTTATAGGAAAAGGGGGCATGAGTGCCTGCCTTTTCTTTTTTATGTGTATTTTTGTACGTTCATTTATAAACTGGAAACAGATATGCAATTGTCAATTGATAAAAAAGATATCGAAAAGTTCTTGATGGTGGGTGATAAGGTTCTGATTAAGGCAAAAAACCCGCAGAGTCAGACTAAATCTGGACTGTATTTGCCGCCAACGGTGCAGCAGGAGCGGATACAGAGTGGATACATTATTAAAGTAGGTCCAGGTTTTCCTCTTCCGGCACAGAGCGAAGAGCATGAGGTATGGGAGAAAGAAAAGGAGGGTGAAGTCCATTATCTACCACTTCAGGCACATGAAGGGGACTTGGCTGTTTTCCTTCAGAGCGCTTCGTACGAAATCAATTTCAATGAGGAGAAGTTTCTCATTGTACCTCATTCCGCCATTTTGATGCTGATTCGTGACGAAGGACTGTTTGAATAGGAATTGTTTTCATAAGCTGATAAAGACGATATAAAAATAATAGAATGAATAAGATTGTAAGTAAGGAATGCTTCTCTGCCAATGTAGTGAAGTTTGAGGTGGAAGCTCCGCTGATTGCTCGTTCACGCAAGGCAGGGCATTTTGTCATTGTAAGAGTTGGCGAGAAGGGCGAGCGCGTCCCGTACACAATTGCTGATGCTGATACAAAAAAAGGCACGATCACATTGGTGGTACAAATGGTAGGTCATTCTTCGCGAAAGTTGGGCGAGTTGAATGTGGGCGATTATATTACCGACGTGGTAGGTCCGCTTGGACAGGCTACGCATATAGAGAAAGTCGGCACCGTTGTTTGTGCCGGGGGAGGTGTAGGAGTCGCTCCATTGCTGCCTATAGTTAAAGCGTTTCATGAAGCAGGTAATCGGGTAATTGTGGTGCTTGCTGCACGTACAAAAGATTTGATTATCCTTGAGGACCAAATGCGTGTGCATTCGGATGAGGTGATTATCATGACTGATGATGGCTCGTATGGTACGAAGGGTTTAGTGACAAATGGTGTGGAGAGTGTTATTAAGCGTGAAAAAGTGGATAAGTGCATAACAATTGGTCCGGCTATCATGATGAAGTTCGTATCGGCACTAACAAAGAAGTACAACATTCCGACTGTCGCATCCCTAAATACGATTATGGTGGATGGTACGGGCATGTGTGGAGCTTGTCGTGTTACAGTTGGAGGAAAAACGAAGTTTGTCTGTGTCGATGGACCGGAATTCGATGCTCATCAGGTAGATTTTGACGAGATGCTTATGCGTCTTAGCGCTTATAAAGATATTAACAAGTAATCGTTTCAATATAGTATATAAACATGACAACAGAAGAATTGATAGTTGCCCGGCGTGCTGAGCCTTGGCGTGAGGCATTACGCAAGAGCATGAAGAATAAAGAACGTACGGAGATATCGCGCGTAAAGATGAATGAACTGGACCCTCAATACCGCAGCCATACGCGTCTGGAAGAGGTGAATTTAGGTTTGACTAAAGAGCAGGCAATGCATGAGGCAAAACGCTGCCTTGACTGTGCTAATCCTACATGTATGACGGGGTGTCCAGTAAGCATCAATATTCCTACTTTTATTAAAAATATTGAGCGCGGTGAGATTTTAGAAGCTGCACGTGTATTAAAAGAAACGAGTGCTCTACCTGCAGTATGTGGTCGTGTATGTCCGCAGGAGAAGCAGTGTGAGAGTCAGTGCATTCATTTGAAGATGGGGAAACCGGCTGTAGCTATAGGATATTTGGAACGTTTTGCTGCAGATTACGAACGTGAGAGCGGACAAATCTCTGTTCCGGAGGTAGCTGCGAAGAATGGAATCAAGGTAGCTGTGATTGGTTCCGGGCCTGCAGGATTGTCGTTTGCCGGAGAGATGGCGAAGATGGGCTATGAGGTTACGGTTTTCGAAGCTTTACACGAAATTGGAGGTGTACTTAAATATGGTATCCCTGAGTTTCGTCTGCCTAATAAAATTGTTGATATAGAAATTGAAGGGCTGCAGAAAATGGGTGTAAAGTTTATAAGAGATTGCATTGTCGGCAAGACTATCAGTTATGATGATTTGCATGAATACGGCTTTAAAGGTGTCTTTGCTGCCAGTGGTGCAGGTCTGCCTAATTTTATGGATATCCCGGGTGAAAATCTGATTGGAGTAATGTCGTCAAACGAATATCTGACACGCGTCAATCTGATGGATGCAGCTAATCCGGAAAGTGACACGCCGGTACAGAAGGGTAAAGTTGTTGCTGTTATTGGCGGTGGAAATACAGCTATGGATTCTGTGCGTACAGCACGTCGCCTGGGTGCCGAGCGTGCCATGATTGTTTATCGCCGAAGCGAGGATGAGATGCCTGCTCGTCTGGAGGAGGTGAAACATGCGAAGGAAGAGGGCGTGGAATTTATGACGCTTCATAATCCGATTGAATATATTGGTGATGAGCGCGGTCATGTACGTCAGATGCGTGTTCAAAAAATGATGCTTGGTGAGCCTGATGCTTCCGGTCGCCGCAGACCTGTAGCAATAGAGGGAGCTGTTGAAACAATTGATGTAGACGAAGTGATTGTTAGCGTAGGTGTGTCGCCAAATCCACTTATCCCGCGTACGTTTCATGGTTTGGAAGTGACAAAAAAGGGTACGATCGTTGTTGATGAAAACAACCGTTCGGCTCTGAATGATGTATATGCTGGGGGAGATATTGTGCGTGGAGGTGCTACTGTTATTTTGGCTATGGGTGATGGTCGTCGTGCTGCGGCTTCTATGGATGCAGCTTTGAATAAGAAAGAAAATCTCTAGCAGGCCATAAGTAACAAAGTTCTATGCATACTTATTTTTTTATTTCTTTAGGGTATTATGGGGTATTTCATGCGTGCTTCGCTTCGTGAACATGCATTGAAATGCCACCATTCATAGGTGATGGTGTGGAAGCCTGCCTTCTTCATTATGCGGCGCAGAAGAAGGCGATTGTTGTACTCTTCCGGCGTGAGTTGTTTCGATTTGAGCAGGAATGCTTCGTTGTTGGTGTGAGCTTTTGGACCGAAGAAATCGAATGGTGTCCCCATTTGGAGGGGAAACCCGTGTTCGTTTATAAGCGTTATATCAACTGCCATGCCGTAATTGTGCAGACCCCCACCATGACTTGGATTGCTTATATAATTGATGTTATGCGTACCTCGTACCAATATCCACATTTTTTTTTGCACTGACATCGGGCGTGCCGCATCATAGATAAGCAGATGCCAATGCGGATGCTCTTTGTGGAGCAGTAGGCTGGCTTTAACTAGCATAGCTGCAGCCTTTGGATGAAGCCAAGCACGGGTAATGCCTTTGTAGACGGATTTACCCATAAAATTGACAGATGTTGCATAATAGAGGTGTAGTCGCAGTGTTGTGTCGGCCTCCATTACGTCGACAAGCCCTTGTTTTTTCATGTAAGTATCCAGCTCCTGCGCTGCGCTGTGCAGAGGAATCAAAAGTAACAGGATGAGAAATAATGGCTTTGCCATAACTAGTCAATGGCTACTTCTTCGACCTTGATGGGTTGGTTCAGGAAGATGGATGCTGCCGACGAAAACTTTTCGGCTGATTCGGTAGTCAGAAATCTACATTGACCACGACGTGTCAGCCGGTCATCTATCTCAGGATGACGTTTTAAGTAATCTACCAGGCTTTTAGCTACATGTTCGCCTTGTGAGAAGAGTGTAATACCTTCCGGCAGATATGTTTTAATTTTCTTTATTAGCAAGGGATAGTGAGTACAGCCAAGTACTATCGTGTCTATAGCCGAATCGGCTGCGAGGATTTGATCTAAATACTTTTTAACAAAATAGTCGGCACCTGGTGAATCGAATTCATTGTATTCGACCAGAGGCACCCACATTGGACAAGCCAGTCCGGTTACTTTGATATGGGGAAACATTTTTCCTATTTCGATGGTGTAGGAATTCGACGAAATAGTGCCTGGAGTTCCAAGGATACCAATATGTTTGCTGTGGCTGATCTGATCCATCATCTCCACAGTCGGACGGATGACTCCTAGTACACGGCGCTCTGGATCCCAGAGAGGCAGATCTTTTTGTTGGATCGTACGCAGAGCTTTGGCTGAAGCTGTATTGCAAGCTAGGATAACCAGATGGCAACCTTCGTTGAACAGTTTCATCACAGCTTGTCGAGTAAAGCGATAAACAACTTCAAAAGATCGCGGCCCATAAGGAGCGCGAGCATTGTCGCCAAGATATATATAATCATAGTCTGGCATCGTCTTGCGTATTTTGTCGAAGATCGTTAATCCGCCGTAGCCGGAGTCGAAAACGCCTATTGGACCAGTTGCTTTTGTAAACATATCTTTGTTTGTTTATATAACGAAGGATGCCTTTCATAGCGAGAGGCATCCTTTATTGCTTTTATTGGATGAATTGCTATTTTAATCCTAATTTAGTTTTTACTAACGGTGTGGCATCAACAGCTCCTGTTCCAGTATAAAGAATTGCCTGCGGATCGATGATGTAAGTATACCCTTTCTCATCACCAACAGCCTTGATAGCTTTCTTTACTTTGTCTTGAATCGGAGCAAACAGTTCCTGTTGCTTTTTCTGAAAGTCTTGTTGAGATTGTTGAACGAAGTTTTGCGAACGTTCTTGAATATCTTGTAATTCCTGTTGTCTTCTTACTTTGATGTTCTCTGTCAATGAATCTTGTTGTTGCACAAAATCAGCATATTTTTTGTTGTACTCATCTTCCATCACTTTCAGTTCTTTTTTATACTGAGCTTCCATATCGGACATTTGTTTCTGCATGGCTACGAATTCCGGCATTGAAGGTACGATCTCCTGACTGTTGACAAAAGCTATTTTTTCTTGAGCAAATGCACATAATGGGAACATCACTAATAATAATACAATTAATTTCTTCATCTTTATAAAATATTACTTTGTTATTAATCTGTTTGACAACCTTCCTTAAGGCGCACAAATGTAAGCATTTATTTTGAATATCCTAACTTTATCAGTACTTCATTACTAATATCAATTTTAGGCGAAGCAAAAATAATACTCATGGCAGAAGCACGGTCGATCACCGCCTGATATCCTTTATCTTCGGCAATTTCCTTTACAGCGTTATAAATTTCATCTTGTATAGGTTTCATTAAGCTTTGACGTTTTTTATACAATTCGCCATCGGCACCGAAGTATTTGCGTTTCAGATCTTGAGCTTCTTGTTCTTTTTTTACAATAGCTTCTTCGCGCTTTGTCTTCATTTCGGCTGAAAGGAAGACCAAATCACTCTGATAGGTTTTATACATGTTCTGAGCTTCCTGCTGGATGGCGTCTACTTCGCCTTGCCATTTCTTGGAAACCTGACTCAATTGTTCGTTTGTCATTTCATAAGAAGGAATATTTTTCAAGATAAATTCCATATCTATCAATGCGAACTTCTGCGCAGATACGGCAAACGAGCATAAAAAACACAGACAACTTAAAGCAATAATCTTTTTCATATCTCTTCCGTTTCTATTATGAATAATTCTGTTTGATGCAAAGATATAATATTTTAGAATTCCTGACCAATGATAAAGTGGAAATTGCTTCCGCCACGCTGTGTACTTCCATCAGGAATATCGAATCCATAACCCCAGTCGATACCCATCAGACCAATCATTGGAAGGAAGATACGGACACCGACGCCCGCCGAGCGTTTCAACCCGAACGGATTAAAGTTTTTCATATTTGTCCACGCGTTACCTGCTTCAATAAATGCAAGACCATAGATGGTTGACGATGGCTCCAGCAAGAACGGATAACGGAGCTCCATCGCCAAACGCGAGTATGCAACGCCATAAGAATTGTAACCACCATTACCGGCAATACTACCATTTTCATAACCTCTTAAACCAATGGTTTCGGTTGCGTATGTGCTTGAATAACCACTCATGCCATCACCACCCATATAGAATGTCTCAAATGGAGATTTCTTATATTTGTTGTATGAACCCAAAAATCCGTATTCAACACGGGTCATAAGGACAGGAGTCCGTTTAACCGTCTGAGGAGCTAATGGAGAATAAATCTTTGCCTTAAACTTCCATTTGTGATATTCAATCAGGCGGAACTTATCCGGGTCGCTATCGCTCATGTGTTTATAATCTTTGCCATCCCACATTGACCAGGGCGGAGTGGCTGCTACCGATAGCATGAAATCTGAACCACGACGGGTGTATAGCGGATTATCTATTGAATTACGCTCTAGCATCAACTCAAGATTGATATTGTGGCAATTGCCGTTTTGAACCAAGAAGTACTCCCAGTCTTTCATCATATACAGTTGATAGTTTAATGTAGCCATGAATTGGAAATAATCATCAGGCCAGTTCAAGCGTTTACCGTAGCCGGCTGAGACTCCGAACATCATGATTGATTTGTCCGGATCAAGTGCCAACTCATAGTTGCCGTAGCTGTTTCCATAATTACCATATCCATATCCATAACTGCCGGAACCGTAATAACTGTACGGGTTATAGTAGCTGTTGTAATAACTGCTGCTATTGTTCAGATAGCTACTACTGATATCGGTTTGTTTTGAGAAATAAGCACTCACAGAGAGTGAATTAGGTTTCTTCCCTCCAAACCAGGGATCGAGGAATGAGATGCTATATGACTGATAGTAGCGTCCGTTTGTTTGACCACTTAATGTCAGAGTCTGGCCTTCTCCCTGCGGAATGATTCCCTTATAAGTCTTCGGATGGAGGAAATTCTTCATTGAGAAATTGGTAAATTTTAAACTCAACTTTCCGATAACACCTGTCTGACCCCAACCGGCTGAGAACTCAATTTGATCATTTGCCTTTGATACCAGATTATATTCGATATCAACAGTACCATTTTCTGCATTTGGTATTGGGTTAGGCTTCATGTTTTCAGGATCGAAATGTCCCATTTGAGCTAATTCGCGCACAGATCGGATCAAGTCTTCACGACTGAACAGCATACCTGGTTTGGTACGCAGTTCACGACGTACAATATCTTCATATAAACGATCATTACCATTGATGGCAACATGGTTGATCGTGGCTTGAGGACCTTCCTGAATACGTATTTCCAAAGAAATGGAGTCGTTCTCTACATCTGTTTCCACGGGATCGGCACCAAAGAAGATGTAACCGTTATTGTAGTATAAGTTTGAAACGGCATCGTCATCCGATGTCAGGCGGTCATTTAATTTTTTTTGATTATAAACGTCACCGGGCTTTAGTTCCAGCAGGTATTGCAATTGTTCGGAAGGATATTTTGTGTTTCCAACAAATGTAATGTTTTTTAGATAGTATTTGTCGCCTTCATCAAGGTTTAGATATATATCAACCTTTTTCGGGTCATAGTTGACGACACTGTCTGAGAGCAATGTCGCATCACGATAGCCAAATTCATTATATTTGGAGATGAGATTCTTTTTATCGTTTTCGTATTCTTCGGTAGTGAATTTTTTTGTACTGAACATTTCGCGAAGGCTAGTTTTCCAGTCGTTGTAGAGACTGAATTTTTCATTCGTTTTCTTCATAGCCTTCTTTAATTCATAGGAACTGAGCTTCTTGTTCCCAGTAAAATAGATATGATGGATCTTCGTCTTTTCGTTTTTGTTGATGTTGATATCGACAATCTCTTCCCCTTCGTGTGCAACATCATCTTTTTCAATAATTTCAACATCTACGTTTTTGAATCCTTTGCCGTCGAAATATTTTTTAATCATAATTTTGGCACGGTCCATCAAGTTTGGTGTTACCTGATAACCTTTGCGCATACCTAGCTTTGCTTCGAGGTCTTCTCGTTCACCTTTTTTGATCCCATTATAATTGACTTGCGAGATGCGTGGACGTTGTTTCAACTGTATTTCCAACCAAATCTTGTCGTCTTCTATTTTTGAAGCTAATATCTTCACATCCGAAAACAGACCATGTTTCCAGAAGCGTTTTACTGCGGCTGTAATTTCGTCGCCTGGGATTGTAACTTCGTCGCCTACCGATAATCCAGAGAAACCTATTAACACGAAATCATCATAATTCTTCACACCTGTTACCTTGATATCTGCTATCTTATATTTTTTTGGAGATAACGAGTATGATATAACCGGCTTTTTTGCCGGTGTTTCAACCTTGGTAGTGTCAGTCCCTTGAGCGTAAGTTCCGCAAACTGTACTCAAGAAAACCAAAAACAGCACTATTTTTTTGTACATATACACAGCTACGTTTATTAGATTAATTGCTCACTTGTTTTGCCAAAGCGTCTTTCACGCTGTTGGTAACACAAAATGGCTTCATAAAACTCTTCCTCTCTAAAATCAGGCCAATAGATATCGGTGAAGTAAAATTCCGCATAAGACAGCTGCCATAGTAGGAAGTTGCTGATACGTTTTTCTCCTCCGGTACGAATCAACAGATCCGGATCGGGTATGTTTTTTGTTGTGAGATGGTCCGAGACAACTGCCTCGGTTATATCATTGGGGGTAATTTTCTTGTCGAGAACTTCTTGAGCCAATAGTCTGGCAGTTTCTACGAATTCCCATCTGGCGGAGTAACTCAATGCTAAAATCATCGTTGTTCCGGTATTCACCGAAGTCTCCGAGATACATTCATTCAATGCTTTGCGGGTATCTTCCGGCAGGCGGCTCATGTTGCCGATAGCCATCAGTCTTACATTGTTCTTTTTTAAATCGGGTGTTTCACGTTGTATTGACGACACCAATAAACTCATCAATGCATGAACTTCTTCAAGCGGACGGTTCCAGTTCTCGGTAGAGAATGTATACAAAGTTAAGTATTTGAGTCCGATTTTAGTTGCAGCCTCAACAACTTTACGTACAGACACAACACCCTCCTGATGTCCAAAGCATCGGTCTTTACCTTTTGCTTTGGCCCAGCGTCCGTTGCCATCCATAATGATTGCCACATGTTGTGGTAACCGTTCTTTGTCTATTTTCTCTATCAATGACATTCTTTTTATTCGTAGATACTACTATTATTTTTTGTATTATTACACGGTTGGCAACGCGGACCAAAATCCCACGTTACCGAAAGCAGCAGAAAAGAGTACCAATCTTTATTCTTTAAATAACTGCTTTCTATATGATAAGGATTATCTAGGAATGCGTTGCTGTCGTTTGTTTTGTCAAGTCCGTCACCGAACAGTTTCCTAAACGAATACTCGCAACCTAAGTTAATCCTGTTTGCAATCTTATACTTTATTCCGATGCCCATCGAAATATTAGGTCCGAAATAGGTATATCCGTTACCCGGAGCCAATGTAAATCCCAATCCCATAAATGCATATGGAGAAAAGCGTTTGGCGTTCAAATATGCGAACTTGTCGCTGTAAGGAAAAAAATTGAACTCCATCTGTCCTCCTAAGTCCACTATGTTACGACTGAAAGTTGCTTGTGCATTATTTGGAAAAACATTTTTTAGTCCTTCCGTTGTGCCGGAAATTTTTCCCCACATTAAGTCCGCTTTAACAGCCCACCGAAAATTAGGCGTATAACGAAATACTGCACCTAATGCTGGATTTAAACCCTTAAGAAAGCTGTTCTTATTGGCATCACCCATGTAACAAGCGCTCCCCGTCATTCCACCAATTTCGTATTTGTACTCTTGCGCACCAATGTTGCTATAGGTACAAGCTATTAAAGCCAAAGCGAATATGCGTTGCAAAAAAGTTGAAGTCATAATTCTTGTCATTTCATATAACACCTTCTTTTTCTAACGCTAAAATCCGCATAAAATTATACTGCGGTAAAATGAACTTTCTCATTCATCGTCTTTAAAGCCCAAGTAATTGATACGGCCTCGCCATATCTGATCTAATACGTTCGATTTGTTTGTCTCTTTTCCGCCGAAAAGGTACATGAATTTATTTTGATCCACATAAATGGATGTAAATCCTCTAGGTTTGAAAGTCTCAGGCATAACAGCCATGGTGTCTGAAACGCTCCAGCTTACGCCTCCGTCTTGCGACCAGTATATCTTTGACGATGCAGTGTCACCTTCCATTATTCCGCTGATCATAAATAATTTGCTATCATATTGGATGATGGATGCACCTTCCTGTTTTCCAAAAAGATTTTCAGAAGCATCATCAGTCAGTTGGGCCCACGAAAGGCCATCGCTTGTAGACCAAGTAGAGTTAAGTAAATTACCACTCTTATCACGGCCACCGGCAATTATTAATCGGTTACGGAAATTTGAAACGTAGTTGGTATTTGCAAATCCACTGATAGGAAAAGCATTATCTATGGCATTACCTGTCGACCACGCTTGTGACTTGTCCATTTTTGCAAATTCAAGTATTCCATTATTAGATATAACAGCAGCTAGTACTGACGGTTGTTCTATGGTCCCGTTTGTAGAGGTCTTTATGTCTCCCAATAAAGTCCTTATTGTAGGAGCATTGCTGACTGTTGTCCAGTTTTGACCGTCAGAGGATTTGTAAAGCACACCCTTTGTTGTTGTTACATATAATTGGTTTTCGTATTCAATCATTTGCGAAAGGGCAACATCTCCGGCAGGGAGTCCAGACAGAGGTGTTACTGTCCAATTTTTACCATCGCTGACAGACGAGCGATAAAGCCTATAGCTTTCTGTTGAGTTTGCAGGTTGTATATACATATAATAGTATTCAGCACTGGAATTGCCGAAGACAATGGTTTTTTCCGCCTTAACAGGTTCGTCAATGAAGTTCTCTGCATAAGTTTCCCAAATCATTGTGTCAGGTACAACCTGATGAATGTTTACTTGAGCAATGTATGTTTTAGCAGTTGTGCCATCCCAAAGTATATTTTTGAATTCAACAGGTTTTGAAAAGTCAAGTGAATCAGTTGTATTCCACGCAATTGTGTCGCCGGTGGCATGTTGAAGAACTTGACAGACCGCAACAGTTGAGGCCAATCGGACAGTACATTTTACTTTATTTTTTAAAGTGGTTCCATAAGGTAGAGAGTCTGTATTATAAATACGTCCATTTAATTGGTCTATCGTAAATACAACATTTGATAATCCTTCTACAGAATCATTCGCTAATGTAAATGTCAAAATTTCACAGTCTTTTCCGAGTTCAGTGACCGTATCGTTTGATCCCAAGCATGATGACATTAGCAATGCGAAGCATCCGACTAAAAGCAGTAGTATTTTATTTTTTCTCATTAAAAACAAGTTTGTTGCGTATAAAGGCACAAAATTAGAAACATTTTTTTCTTTTGCCACCTTGCAAGGGAATATTTATAATATTTTAGTTCGCCTTCAGTATGATTCAATTTCTTTTATAGATATTATTTGTCTTTTGTCAGAATAAAATTCGAATTGTATCTGATGAAAGCGTTCGTTTGATAATTGTAGTATTGAGCTATTCAATTGAAAAATGATCATTTAACCATAGCTAAATGATTATCTGATTCAAATGTCTGAATCATTTGATTTGAATTCAGTTCAACTTTCTTTAGACTCCCTTTAAAATTTGGAGCTTTTACGCCTGAACCCAAGCTTACAGGTGCGATCTCTTTTCGTATTTCATCCCACAGATTTGCATTAATGAAGCTTTGAAGCAGGATCGTTCCACCTTCAACTAGGAGCGAGTTGAGATTTCGTTGATATAATTGTTGCATGATTTGAGGTAAAATATTTTGTTTAAAATCAAGTTTCTGAAATTCTATATTGGGAAGATCCGTTGCGTCCTTTTCAGTGAAGACGATGGTCTTTACTGAGCCATCAAGCAAATGGTAGTGTGAAGGGATGCGTAAAGTGCGGTCAATAAAAAGTCTGACGGGTGTATCTCCTGTCCAATGCCTTACTGTAAGTGACGGATTATCTAGCAAGGCGGTATAAGTCCCAACTAACACGGCCGCCACTTTTGAACGCATATGATGTACCGTACGCATGGTTTCGGGAGATGAAAGGATTACTGGAGGTTGTGAGGCGTCATTACGATGTATATCAATGAATCCGTCTGCACTTTCTGCCCACTTAAGGTAAATATAAGGGCGTTTGAGAATCTGAAATGTCATAAACGTTTTGTTTAAGGCAAAGGCCTCTTTTTGCATAACGCCGGTGACCACTTTTACCCCTGCATTTTGAAGCATCCGGACGCCTCGGCCACTCACTTCAGGAAAAGGATCTAAACAGCCTACAACCACGTTCGGTATATGTTTCTCGATAATGAGGTTGGCACAAGGCGGCGTTTTGCCATAATGGCTGCAAGGTTCCAAACTGACATATAGCATCGAATCGCATAACTGTGATTCATTTTTAACAGAAGCAATTGCATTGACTTCGGCATGCGGGCCACCCCACTTGCGATGGAATCCTTCACCAATAATTTCCCCTTTATATATAATAACAGCTCCGACCATTGGATTTGGTGCGGTGAATCCTTCACCATTCCGTGCAATCTCGATGCATCGAGCCATGTATTTCTCTTCTATATCAATCATTATATTTCTGTAATTCCTTTTGTAAAGATAGTGTAATCTGAGAACATAATTATTAAGTATGCTTGAGAATTATGTCAAGATGCAGATTATTTATTTTTATCTTTGGGCAAAGGTAAAAATAAATAGTGATAATGTTCTAAAAGATGAGTAGAAGATGCTTGCTGCATATCAAGGAATATAATTATACTTGTAAAGGTTTTAGTATAATAAAGAGCGAATCTTCTGAAAGAAAGTTTGTGACTCGAAAAGAGAAGTTTTATCTTTGCTACAAAATAATGATTATGGAAGATGCGGTAACCTATATGAAAGAGGCTCTTGGTGATTTATATTCGAAGAGGGAGTTAAGTAGCATGATACGTTTGATTATGGAGCGAGTATGTGGTGTTCCAGCCTATCAGCTACTAGCCAAAATAGAAAGAAAACCGACAGAAAGTGAGGGTAAAAAGATTCAGGATATAGTATGCCGCCTTAAAAAAGCTGAACCATTACAATATATAATAGGTATCACCGATTTTTATAGTATGGAATTCGAAGTTAATCCTTCCGTTTTGATTCCACGTCCCGAAACAGAGGAATTAGTAGATATGATTATTCATGATCACGATGGGATGGAAGGCTCTATTTTGGATGTTGGAACTGGTAGTGGTTGCATTGCCATAACGCTGTCCAAGCATTTGCCTAAGGCAAATGTAATAGGAATAGATGTCTCATCTGAAGCGCTGGTCGTGGCTGACAAGAATGCACGACGAAATGGCGTAAAGGTTTCATTCAAACAGGTTGATATCTTGTCGACGGAGCAGATTGAACATAGTTCCCTGATAAAATTTGATCTTATTGTCAGCAATCCTCCTTATATAATGGAACAAGAGAAGATGAATATGGAAAGAAATGTACTCGATTATGAACCAGCTTTGGCTTTATTCGTCCCTGATAATAATTCCTTGTTGTTTTATAAGGCTATTGCTAATTTGGGAAAGATATATTTGAAACCGGGCGGACAGCTTTATTTTGAGATTAACCCTCTTTGTGGAGCGGAGTGCGCTGCAATGCTTCACGATGTTGGTTATATGGACATCCGAAGATTGTTGGACATGTCTGGCAATGAACGTTTTATAAAGGCTAATCTATGAATCAATTGAGTGAAAAAGAAGTGCTTCATCGCGCATTAATTTATTGTTCGGCAGCCGAACGGTGCAAGCAAGAAGTGAGAAAGAAAATAGAAGCTTTGGGAATGTTACCGGACGCAGCGGAAAAAATCCTCTCTTATTTGGAGAAAGAGCGTTATTTGGATGAAAAAAGATATGCATGCAGTTTTGCGAACGATAAGTTTCGTTTTAACAAATGGGGGCATATCAAGATTGCATATGAATTACAGAAGAAAGGCATTGCCTCACAGATACGGATCGATGCCTTACATTCAATTGATGATGACGACTATGAACGGATGCTATTCGAACTATTGAAGGATAAAAAGAAATCAATTCGTAAAGGAGAAGAGCATGAGAAGTGGATTAAGCTTTTCCGGTTCGCTGCAAGTCACGGATTTGAAAGTGAAATGATAAAACGGAATCTCAAACAAATATTCAACGGCAATGAGTATGATGAAGATATGGAATGAGCTGTTGAATCTCTTCTTTCCCTCACTTTGCGTACTTTGCCACAGACCTCTTATTGATGGAGAAGAACAGTTATGTTTACATTGCTCTTGTAATTTGTCTTATACTTATTTTGATAATGCGGATACAAACGAAGTAGCCCAGTTGTTTATGGGTAAATTCCCTTTTGAAAAGGCTACTGCCATGTTTTATTATCAGAAAGGGGGTGCTGTTCAGAAGCTGATTCATGCGTTGAAATATCATGATAATCAGGAATTGGCATATTATTTGGGACGGCAGGCTGCCATTCGCTTAAAGCAAGCAGGATTTGTAGATGATATGGATGTTTTATTACCAATGCCTCTTCATTTTTCGAAGGAATGTAAGCGTGGGTATAATCAGGCTGAATTGATTGCCCAGGGAATGGCTTCTGTTTTATATCTTCCAATAGAGACTTCCGCAGTAAAGCGCGTTGTTAATTCATCAACGCAGACTCATAAAGAGGTTTATGAGCGTTGGCAGAATGTGCAAAATGTATTTGTTCTCACTGAAAAGACGAAACATTTACAAGGCAAGCATATTTTGATTGTTGACGACGTGATAACTACGGGATCTACCATTGCCTCCTGCGCTGTGACATGTTTGTCTATTTCCAATGTGCGTGTAAGCATGATGGGGATTGCCTTGGCTCATCGATAATTAAGGGGTGAGGAAGATATTTTTCTTCTATCTTTTGTTTTTTCTCATTCTGTTTGATTAATTTTGCAATCGAATAAATATATTGGTTGTATGAAAACATTGGAAAGATTGGTTGCTGAGAGATTGTTAAAGATCAAGGCTGTAAAATTGCAGCCCGCAAATCCATTTACTTGGGCATCAGGTTGGAAATCTCCTATTTATAATGACAACAGAAAGACGCTTTCCTATCCGGAAATCAGAAGTTTTATTAAGTTGGAGTTGGCTCGGACGATTGTTGAGAACTTTGAAGATGCTGATGCAATAGCAGGTGTTGCTACAGGTGCTATTGCGCAGGGAGCACTTGTAGCAGACATGCTGGGACTGCCGTTCGTTTATATCCGTTCGACACCAAAAGATCATGGATTAGAGAACCTGATTGAAGGTGAATTGAAACCTGATTCGAAGGTTGTGATTATTGAAGATTTGGTATCGACAGGCAGTAGCAGTTTAAAGGCTGTCGAGGCTGTTCGTAACTTCGGTTGCGATGTTGTGGGAATGGTTGCTATTTTTACTTATGGATTTTCGGTTGCTGAGGAGGCATTCAAAGAAGCTAAAGTCCCTTTGATCACTTTATGTAACTATAATGCTATTTTGGAAGAAGCCGTTCGCATAGATTATATTGATCAGTCTGAAATATCGGTTCTTCAGGAATGGCGCAAGAATCCTTCAAAATGGAACGGCGATTAAGTTTCAACGTATGGCAGATTTTGTAAGTGAAATTAAAGCGGTTCCTTATAGTGAGGATCGTGTGTTTGCGATGTTGTCAGATCTTTCTAACCTTGAAAAGGTGAAAGATCGTATTCCGCAAGATAAAATAAAGGACTTCGAGTTTGATAAGGATTCGTGCAGTGTATCTGTGGATCCGGTTGGAAAGGTGACTTTTCAGATTATTGAACGCGAACCCTTCAAGATGATTAAGTTTACAACCGTCAACTCACCGGTTCCGTTATTGATGTGGATACAACTTAAACAAGTTGCTGAAGACGATACGCGAATGAAGTTGACAGTACGTGCTGATCTTAACCCTTTGCTGAAACCTATGCTTTCAAAGCCTTTGCAGGATGGAATCAATAAGATTGCAAATGCATTGGCCTCATTATCGTATTGATTGTTTTCTTTAACTGGAACTATTTCGTTCCGAATAATTATTTGATGGCTCAAAAACTGTGGGAAAAAAGTGTGAAGGTAGACAGGAAAGTCGATGCCTTCACGGTTGGTAAAGATCGTGAGATGGATCTTTACCTGGCTAAGTATGACGTTCTTGGTTCGATGGCGCATATTACGATGCTGGAAAGTATCGGACTCTTGACAAAAGACGAACTGAGTGTCTTGTTGGTAGAATTAAAGGGTATCTATCGCTTGGCAGAAGAAGGACAGTTTGTTATTGAAGATGGAGTGGAGGATGTTCATTCGGAAGTCGAACTGTTACTTACACGCCGTTTAGGAGATGTGGGAAAGAAGATTCACAGCGGTCGCTCGCGTAATGATCAGGTTCTTCTGGATTTGAAGCTTTTTACTCGTGCCCAGATTAAGGATATTGTTGAATTGGTTTCTGATCTGTTTGCTGTACTGATTTCTCAAAGTAACAGATATAAGGATGTTCTTATGCCTGGCTATACGCATCTTCAGATCGCTATGCCTTCGTCATTCGGGCTTTGGTTTGGCGCTTATGCCGAAAGTCTGGCAGACGATTTGCAATTGATGCAGGCCGCTTATAAAGTTTGCAATCGCAATCCGTTGGGTTCGGCAGCAGGTTATGGATCATCGTTCCCTCTGAACCGCCAGATGACTACCGATTTGCTCGGTTTTGATTCAATGGATTATAATGTGGTGTATGCTCAGATGGGACGTGGAAAGATGGAACGTACCGTTGCTTTTGCAATGGCTGGCATTGCCGCCACACTTTCGAAGATGGCTTTTGATGCATGTCTTTTTAATAGTCAAAATTTCGGTTTTATTAAGTTGCCCGATCAGTTTACGACTGGTTCCAGCATTATGCCTCATAAAAAAAATCCGGATGTGTTTGAGTTGACTCGTGCTAAATGTAATAAGATTCAAGGGCTTCCACAACAGATTACTTTGGTAAGTAATAATCTGCCTTCAGGTTATTTCCGGGATTTGCAAATAATAAAAGAGATGTTTTTGCCTGCATTCGATGATTTGGAAGATTGTTTGCGGATGGTAACTTATATGCTTCGTGAGGTCAAGGTCAACGAACATATTTTGGACGATGATAAGTATGCCGTTATTTTCAGTGTTGAAGAAGTGAATCGCTTAGTTCGAGAAGGCGTTCCGTTCAGAGATGCCTACAAACAGGTGGGCCTCGAGATTGAAGCTGGAAAGTTTATTCCTGTAAAGGAGGTTCATCATACACACGAAGGAAGTATAGGTAACTTATGCAATGATAAGATTTCAGCATTGATGCAAAATATTGTAGACGGATTTTCGTTCAATAGAGTAAGTGATGCTGAACGAAAACTTTTATCCGACTAAAATGTATGAAGCGATTCTTTTTGTGTCTTTTTATCTTGCTTGCTTGTTCTTGTACGAAGGTGATTGAATCAACAATTCCCTATGCCAGAGTTTATTTGACTTTGGATTTGCGTTATGAGGATAAGGATATTGTAGGTATTTTGAATCATAAGAGTATTACGTCGCCTCGTAAATCAGGAGAATACGTGGGCTATTCTGGTGTTTTAGTGATTTGTGGTTTTGATAATAACTACCATGCCTATGATCTCTGCTGCCCTAATGAAGCCTCAAAAAGTATAAGAGTTGTTGCTAATGATATTGGTCAGGCCGTTTGCCCCAAATGTGGTACTGTATATGATATAGGATATGGCAGTGGTGCTCCTGTACAAGGGGTATCTAAATATGCTATGAGAAGATATGATGTTATAGCTTCCGGACAGCAGTTACTTATTCAGTATTAGTTCTTCCGCACTTGTTCATTATTCCTCTTGAATAAAAACCTTTTGGGGATGATTGGAATTTTTTTTGCAAAATAAATTGAAAAGCATTTGGTTTATTTTATAAACTAAATTATATTTGCACCGTGCAAGTGAGAAATGCGCAACTCCTTGCATTTTTTAATATATGTATGGTTTATAATATAAACTTATTTATTGAATTTAAATGCAGAAGTTTTTTATGAAAGAAATGGTGAGTTCAAAAAAGAAAAACAATGGAATCTCAGTGATAAAGGGATGGATTGTCAGAGCAACAGCGATAATGGTACTAGTTGTATGTTTTTGCAGTTACGCATCGGCGCGGAAAGTTCATGTGGAGATTGCGAATGTGCGCAGTAATAAGGGAAATGTATTGGTGATGATACAACAGGGGAAAGAGAGCAAGCCGCTCTATGGTCTGGCTAAAGCGGTCAGTGGAAAAGTGATTGTAGATGTCGATCAGGTAGAGTGGGATCATTTTGATCTTTCTGCTTTTCATGATGAAAATGGAAATATGAAAATGGATTATGGCGATAAAGGTCCCGTTGAAGGTTATGTATTGAAGAACTGCAAACTTAAGTCTGATGAAGATGCAATAAAAGTGAATCTGTTTTATCCATCGGAGGAATAGGAATGAAAAAGATAGTTTTGGTGTTACTTTGGTTTGTGACTGTTTTTTCGGTTGCAAGTCAGAGCAGGGGAAAATCGGTTCAATTTTACGGGCATGTGGTTGATGGCAGAGGTATTGCAGTGGAATATGCTACAATTATATTGTTGCATGATAGTATTCAGAAAGCAGGAGCCGTTGCCGACAGCGCTGGTGGTTTTCGCATGGATACGAATGCAGGAAGTTATGATCTGGTGGCTCAATGTGTTGGATATGAACCGCTACATAAGAAGATTGTATTGCCGATATCTGCAGCGGCTACTTTGGTGCTCACTGCTTCATCACAGGCATTGAAGGAGGTTGTAGTGCAGGCGAAAAGTATTGAACGGAAAGCCGACCGGTTTGTTATGTCAGTACAACCGGCATCAGGTAAAAATGGAACGGAACTGTTGGCCCAAGCGCCCGGCGTGTGGCTTACCGGAAATTCGGTATCGATTAATGGTGCTTCGGGAACGAAGGTATATGTTGATAATAGGGAAATCAAATTATCGGGCGAAGAGTTGGTTAACTACTTGAGTTCTTTGAGAGCGGAAGATATTCGTAGGGTGGAAGTTGTCCCGGTAGCGGGCTCTGAATATGATGCGAATGCACAAGGCGGAGTCATTTTGATTTCGCTTCGCAAACGACCGGATAATGGGATGCAAGGCAGTATATCCATGGGAACAGCATTGGGTAAATCGTTCGGCAGATATTTGCCTTCTGCATCGGTTAATGCAAGAATCGGGAAGTGGACTGTGAATTCAGCTGTATCCGGTATTTTTACTCCTAATGATAAAAGTGGAATAAATTTTGTACGGGATTATAAGGCGAAGGATTATAGTTTCTCTTCGTATACCGGATTAAGTGACAATACTCGATATGGCACAGGTCGTTTCGGCGCAATCTATGAGATTGATTCACTTCATAGCCTCGGTGGCGAAGTGGAGTATATCCGTCAGTCAACAACAGAAAATTCATTCAGCAACGCTGATTTTGAAAAGGAAGGATATCCTCTCGCTAGCACAGGTGTTTATGGGCGTAAAGATCATTATCATACGATAGCAGCAGCGATTAATTATCTATACAAAACCGACGCAATGGGTTCACTTTTCAAAGTGATTTCCGACTATGCAGGAAAGAAGTCGACAGGCAATAATGATTACTACGATACGTGGAAATCGGAGTCCTTTAGTAAGGATAGCACTTATCGCAGTTCTTCGGATGCTACTTATAACATTTTTGCCACCGATGTGTCTTATATGAAATACTTTAAGAAATCGCTTTCGGCTACATGGGGAGTCAAATATACGCATACCTATATGAATGATTATTCGCAATATGAAGGATGGACAAACGGGACTGTCTGGCAGCTGAATCCGTCGTATGGATATCTGTTGAAATATCATGAAAATATTGCAGCTGCATATGCTTCTTTATCGACCAGCATTCACAAATGGTCATTCATTGCGGGATTGCGGACGGAATATACACGGACAGATAACAGAAGCGACGGTATTACACGTAATTACTTCGATTTTTTCCCCAATATGAATATAACCTATTCGTTTGATCAGATGAAGAAGTGGATGCTTATCGGGCAATATTCCCGCAATATAGAACGTCCGCCGTTTTATACGCTCAATCCGAATAGGGTACAGACATCTACTTACGGCTATATAATAGGAAACCCATATCTGAAGCCTACTTATATTCATCGTTTTGGTACAACCTTAGTGTATTACTATCGCTTTACATTCTCAGTGGGAGGGAACCTGCACCATAACCTGATTCGGGAAAATGCCAGACAAGATGCTACAAATCCGGATATATCATATGTGATCTATCAGAATCATGATGTTGAGAATCATTGGTATGTAGCGGTGAATATGCCGTTACAGATTACTGCCAGATTTAATCTGACGGCTAATTTAGTGGGTGTGAAGCAGGATATTCGCGTAACGCCGGATTCTAAGTTTATGTCTCATTATCTGGGCTTTGCCAACGTGATTGCAACACTTCGTTTGCCTTATGATTATTCGCTGGAAGCGCAGTATAGCGGAACCAGTCGTCTCTATTCCGGAAACAGTGAGATCGATCCGCGACATACAATTGACTTGTCGTTCAGGAAAAAGTTGCTTGATAATAGGCTCTTGCTTGTGCTTACGGCGGCGAATGTATTCAATCGCTACAATAGTTATGTGAGTCGTCTGGACGAATATAATTCTTTCGGCAGATATCACAGTCCGGTTGAAGGACGTTTGTTTAAAGTCTCGCTTACATGGAACTTCAGTAGCGGAAAGAAAATAAAGAAGAGTCGTGTAGAAATAGATTCGGCTTCAGAAAGAAGTCGTTTGGAAGAAAAATGAGCGAGAAGTTTATCGACAAAAAGAAAGAAATATTATCTTTGAAAAAAAGTATATACTTTTAGCATACAGAAGTATATACTTTATTAATCAAGAGTATGTATTTTTAAAATGAATATGGAATATATGGAAGACAGAGCTTTAAATGAGAAAGAAAGCCTTGCGCTCATTTCTCGAATGATACAGTCGAGCAAGCAGAATATGGAAGTAGGAAGAGGAAATAAACTGCTATTATGGGGTTATACAACCACCATACTTGCTTTAATAATTTTTGCTCTCGAATTGGCTACAAGTTGGGATGTCTGGTCATTTGGATGGCTTTTGCTGTTTGTCTTTTGGGGTTTCATCTCTTATGTGAAGAAAAAAGAGAAACCTCAAGTCATAACATATACCGATAAAGCAATCAATCAAGTCTGGCGGGTGCTAGGATATATGTTTGTCTTAACTGTCGTTGTTTTCTTTACGTTGACTTACCTTTTTCAGACCTCATTAACTATCATTTGTATGCCTTTAAGCTTGCTTTATATTGGCATAGGCGTATCCATTACAGGCATTATTTTGCAGGAACGTTGTATGATTTATCCACCGCTGTTGGCTTTTACTATTGCATTTTATATGTTGGGTGTTCTGGGATCTCCCAATATCACACCGAATTGGATATGGTGGAACCTGTATTTTGGTATTGCGATCATCGTAATGCAGGTTATCCCCGGCCATATTCTCAATCGTAAAGCAAAAAAAGTATGTTCAAAGAATTAGATCCATTACTTCATTCTCAGTTGCGTTTGGCTGTGATGTCGATACTTCTCTCTGTGGATGAAGCTGATTTTGTCTATTTGAAAGAAAAAACTGAGGCCACAGCAGGCAACTTGAGCGTACAGATTGATAAGTTAAATTCGGCGGGATATATTTTTGTTGAAAAAGATTTTGTAGGCAGAAAGCCACATACTTCCTGCCGTATCACGCCTGTTGGCCGCAAAGCTTTTGAGGAGTATATTGAAGCTTTAAAAAGTTATATATCAAACCAGTAGTTCATCTTAATCATAAAAGTATTTGTTGTTGGTAATCCGAACATATGATCCAGATTATTGTTCCATTTAGACTCATATTGGTTACGACGTTCTGACATCTGGTGTTCCCACACAAAATAGAGGGTTGACCCCGGCAAATATTCCCAACGCGCAACCAGATTAGAGCGGAACTCATTGAAACTGAAGTTCGAATTTACTGATAAATCATTATATTGCGGATACTGATTGGCATCTATTGTTGTGAATCGATTATCGTAAGTGTGAGATTTAGTATCAGTCATCAATTTGAAATCACTGAATTTGGCTGTCGATGTGAAAGGAGAACCGTAGAATTGGATAGAGATATCCGGCGTTACATTTACTTGAAGTTTCATTGTCAGACCATAGGTTTTTTGGTCCATGTGACCAGTTATATATTGAGAACTTGCATTGCTGCCGCTTGTCAGAATCGAATAATTGGAGCCTACGTATTCCATATTATCCTTGTTCCATGAGTAGTCTAGTTGTCCGGACATGAAGACATGATTTCCAACGCGGAATGTCAGGTTAGGCGACAAAGTATTGTAATGGTTATAGCCATCCGTATTGTGTGAACCAGTATATTGGAGCGTAAATATCATGCGTCTAGCCTTGTCGGTATTAAATTTTGCAGTTGTCTGAAAGTAGGGATTAAATCGTACATCTGGTCCGCCGCGAAGCATTCGGCTGTCTAAATAATTCCAGCAATAGCTTTGTTTCACGTCAAGCTCCAAACGGTTCAATGTCATCGTAACCCATTCTAAAGCGAGATCATTTGAGAAGGCATTTCCTCCGTAATCCCATTTGTTTTGTTGAGATAAAGTAAGTGTATTCGAACGAAACTGTTTCCAGATATTGGTCTTTCTAAAACCAATCTCAGTTGTGTTCGAACGGAAATCGGTTTGTTTCAGATAGCCGATATCATTCAAGTCAAAACCGGGTGAAGACCAACTGTAAGTTTCCGAGAAGATCCATTTGGCATTGCCTTTACGACCGAACTTTACATATCCTCCTGTTCCTTCCAGAGAACGTTTGTCATTATCAAGATTCAGATAACCACTTGCTGACTGGCGCTGATAATAATGTACTGCAGTTTGCTTCAATCTTCTAATGGCGTTTTCATTACCATGCAAAGAACTCATCATCCCTTTAGCTTCTATATAATAGAGTCTGTTATTAAAGTATTGCGTGAAATCGATACCGCCTGTAAACGCATTTTGAATCATCAGATCTTTCAGATACCTTTCGCTAAGATCCCGATTTACCGAAGTGATCATTCCTCCGAGCAATGTGTTCCCTGCCCAATTCTTTTGTACTCGTCCCACTGTGTAGTTGGTGAGCGGTTCAACAACAACATTGTCGCTGGTTGAATTTGAAAGTGAAACTTTAGAAACAGATCGTGCCGTTATACTCTGTATGATGCCGATTGTAAGGCCGTGACGATTTGTTCCTGTTAGTTTCAGGGCACTGATGATCGGAATATTCTCTTTTGTACTGGCAAAAGCTACATCGTTGTTCAGATCTTTTGCTTTGAACGAAGGTGCAGCGCCAATACGACGGGTGTAGAACATCATATCGTTACCATTGGTAAAGTCCAGAATATGTTTACCTTCCAGAAAGAAAGGACGTTTTTCTTCATAATATGTTTCGTAAGCGGTCAGATTCATCACTGAAGGATCGAGTTCCACTTGTCCGTAATCGGGGTTTACAGTCATATCGAGTGTGTAATCGTTTAATCCGAATTTCGCATCAAATCCGACGTTGCCATTCCAACGATATCCTTTCTGATACGGACTGCCTGCAATGGATGGTTCATTGATGTATTTCCCCATCACGTAAGGCTGCAATTCAATGCCATGAGATTTTGGAAGTTTGTCCATACCATGCATTTCACCGAAAGAGAATACATGACCATTGTTTTTTAACGGGATGAGACTCCAGTTTTGCACTTCATTATTTCGACGGATGATACGACGGATGTGTAATCCCCAAATGCCTTCATTTGATAATTGATTATACCGTAACTGACTAAACGGAATGCGCATTTCGGCTGTCCAGCAGGAATCTCTCATATCTACATGTGTCTTAGCTAACCACACCGCATTCCAGCTTTTGTTTACTTCCAGCTTATCCGTCACAATCAGGTCTGTTTTATTTCCTCCCAAATTAAGATTGAATTCAGGCGCCGCACGGAAGTCATGATACGTATCAAAGGCAATGCTTACTAAGTCGCCGATGCTGTTATCGTCACGATTACCTATGAAGCGGTTCATCTTTTCCGGGTGAGCATCCTTGCAAATAATTCCGATATATATATATTTGTCGTCATAAAACAGTTTGGCTCGCGTTGGAGATGGGGAGATCGATCTTTCATAAGGTGTAACTTGAACGAATTGTTCCGACCATTCGCCTTGCTTTGTCCAAAAGTCTTCATTGAGCAAGCCATCAATAATGGGTCGGGTTGTTGTTTTTGTGATATTATATATTCGTTTATATGCTTTATTGAGAGGAATGACTGAATCATGTTGCGCGTAGCAGAAGCTGCCTGTTAATAGTAGAAGAGCAAAAATAATCAATATAAAATGTTGTCTCATAGTGTAAATTCTATTTGTTATTGTTTATTCAGATTGCCAAAGATAGATATTAATTCTGATTATTCGGACGAAGAGACTTCATTTGAAAAAAAATTCAAAATAAGTAACACTATTACAAAAATGTTCGTACCTTGCAAGCAAATTTAATTAAGCTAACTAACACTATCTTTATTGTTTGACCTGAAACACTTTTATCATGAGTATTTATTTTTTTGAATTGTAGTTGGCGTTTTTGGCACGGTAACTTTCCGGATTGAAAATCCGCAAAATGCCGGCAGTGAATGATTTGCCGACCTTATCGTCTGCAATGCTGGCGGTATGATTCTCTCTCTTTTAGAAAAAGTAATTAGGCTTCTTCCGTATTTGTGGCTGCATAAGCAATAAGTACGGAGGAAGTGAGAGAATTTAAAACCTTTGTAAAAAGTATGCCGTGCGAACATTTTCGTTATTATTATGTATCTTTGTCCTCGTAAATCAGGCATTCCGCTGGTTAATAAGAATATTTTATGGGAAAGAATAAGTTGACTAAGTTCGATGATATGGCGCATTTCCCACATGTCTTTCAATATTCTTTTGAGGAAATCCAAGAAAGAGGTTGTGAATTAAAGGGGCATTGGGGCGAACTTTTCTTTAAGAATAGTAATCCTATTGTGTTGGAACTAGGTTGTGGAAAAGGGGAATATACAGTTGGTCTGGGGAAACTTTTCCCGGGCAAAAATTTCATAGGTATTGATATAAAAGGGGCACGGATGTGGACGGGAGCTAAAGAGTCCTTCACAACCGGCATGACGAATGTAGCATTTCTTCGTACGAATATTGAGATGTTGACTTCGTTTTTTGCTTCAGGTGAAGTATCTGAAATCTGGCTTACGTTTCCGGATCCACAGATGAAGAAACTAAATAAGCGCCTAACTTCAACCCGGTTTATACAGATGTACCAGGAGGTATTGACAGAAAATGGCGTGGTTCATCTGAAAACAGATAGTAATTTCATGTATACTTATACTTGTGAAATGGCTAAAGCGAACCAGTTCGAAGTGCTTTTCAGTACTGATGATTTGTATCATTCGGTACTTGCCGACGATATTCTTTCAATTCGTACTTATTATGAACAGCAGTGGCTTGATCGTGGGTTGAACATAAAGTATATAAAATTTGTTTGTGGTACAGTGAGGGAAAGAAATAAACTGATTGAGCCGGATATTGAGATTGAACTTGATCCATATCGTAGTTTTAATCGAAGCAAGCGTAGTGCTTTAGCTTCTACAAAATGATTAAATTAGAGAATTATGACAATATATCCTAAGTTGATAAAAGACGCACTTGAGAAGGTCCGCTATCCTGGAACCGGAAAGAATCTGGTAGAAATGGGAATGGTGGAAGATAATATTCGTATCGATGGTAATAAGGTGAGCTTTTCGCTTTTGTTTGAAAAACCAAGTGATCCGTTCATTAAATCGGTAGTAAAAGCGGCTGAAACAGCCATACTTACTTATGTGGATAAAGGTATTGATATTAAGGGCAATATCGTTGTTGAAACACGACAGACCGCACGCCCCGAACCGGAGAAACTGCTCCCGGAAGTGAAGAATATTATTGCTATTTCATCAGGTAAAGGAGGCGTTGGGAAGAGTACGGTTGCAGCAAACTTGGCTGTAGCTCTTGCTTTGAAGGGATATAAGGTGGGTTTATTGGATGCTGATATTTTCGGCCCTTCGCAGCCTAAGATGTTTCATGTGGAGGATGCTCGTCCGTGTATGGTTGAGGCGGAAGGTCGCGAACTGATTGAGCCGGCTGAGAATTATGGCGTGAAGCTTTTGTCTATTGGCTTTTTCGTCAATAAGGATGATGCTGTTCTGTGGCGCGGTGCGATGGCAAGCAATGCCTTGAAGCAGCTTATCGGCGATGCCAATTGGGGTGCTTTGGATTATTTTCTGATTGATCTGCCTCCTGGAACGAGTGATATTCATCTGACTATGGTACAAACGTTGGCCATTACAGGTGCAATTGTTGTAACAACTCCTCAGGATGTGGCATTGGCCGATGCTCGCAAGGGAATCAGTATGTTTTTGGGTGATAAGGTTAATGTTCCTGTATTGGGGCTGGTTGAGAACATGTCGTGGTTCACTCCTGCCGAACTTCCCGAAAATAGGTATTATCTCTTTGGTAAAGATGGTGGCAAACATTTAGCTGAAGAATTTCAGGTGCCATTGTTAGGACAGATCCCGATTGTACAAAGCATCTGCGAAGGAGGTGATAATGGTAGTCCGGTTGCTCTCAATCCTGAGAGTATAACGGGTTCGGCCTTTCAGTTGCTGGCAGAAAATGTGGTAGAACAGGTTGAATATCGCAATAAAAACACTGCACCGACACATCGGGTGATTGTCACCAAGAAGTAAGAAGTTTTTGAATATGGCGGGAGGTCTATATCCGGCAACAAGTTGACTCAATATAATATGAAGACCTCTTTCTTTGAGTATAAGACAACTTATATTTGAAGAAAGAGGTTTTTATTTATATATTCGTAGAGGGCAATGAGGCTTGCTTCACTAGTTTATGGCCATTTAGAGAGGATATCTTCTTAGAAATGCTACTGTCCGGTGAATTTCAGGATACATAATAATGTCTTCGTCAATAAATGGAACTTCTTTTCGGTATGCTTTCAGAAATTTTTCAAGGGTTGGCGAAGTGCGTGCTGGACGGCGGAATTCAATCCCCTGAGCGGCATTCATTAGTTCGATGGCAAGAATATGATCCAGATTATCCATGATCTTGAAAAGTTTGATGGCTGCGTTTGCTCCCATGCTTACATGATCTTCCTGGCCATTGCTCGAAACGATAGAATCACTGCTGGCTGCGTAGCAATACATTTTGTTCTGACTTACCATGCTGGCAGCGGCATATTGAGGAATCATAAATCCTGAGTTAAGTCCCGGGTTGGCAACAAGGAATTCAGGTAGTCCGCGTAATCCCATAATAAGTTGGGCTACACGACGTTCAGAGATATTCCCCAACTCAGCTAAAGCGATAGCTAGAAAATCATAGGATATAGCCAATGGCTCTCCATGAAAATTACCGCCGGAAATGATTTTGTCTTCTTCGGGAAAGATCGTTGGGTTATCGGTCACCGAATTGATTTCGGTCAGCAACACATTTGAAACATAGCGTATGGCATCCTTTGCAGCACCATGAACTTGTGGAATACAACGGAAGGAATAAGGATCCTGAATATGTTCTTTTTTACGGGCAATTAATTCACTACCTTCCAATATCTCACGGAATGCAGCTCCTGTTTCAATTTGTCCTAGGTGTGGACGCATCTGTTGAATGCAATCGAGAAACGGATCGATTCGACCGTCAAAAGCTTCCAGCGATAGTGCTCCAATCAAGTCTGCTCTTTTGGAGATATTGCGGGCACGCATAAGTGCGAATACGCCGTTGGCGCTCATAAACTGTGTACCATTAAGTAAGGCAAGTCCTTCCTTACTTTTCAATTTCACCGGCTTCCAGGCATATTCGTCGAGAACGCTGATGGCTTCCCTTTTTTTACCTTTATAATATACGTCGCCTACGCCGATGAGAGGAAGGAAAAGATTGGCAAGAGGTGCTAAGTCCCCTGATGCGCCTAATGAACCGCGGTCGTAAACGATAGGCAGAACATCATTATTAAAGAAATCGAGAATTCTCTGAACTGTGATCACTTGTACACCACTGTGTCCGAGTGAGAGAGCATGCGCTTTTAGCAACATCATCAATCGCACGATGACGGGACTTACTTCGTCGCCAATACTGCAAGCGTGGCTTTTCACCAGGTTTTCCTGCAGAGTGCTCAGTTCATCGGTAGAGATATTTTTGTTGCACAGAGAACCAAAGCCTGTAGTGATGCCGTAAATAGGTTCATCGGACTGTTCAATCTTCCAGTCCAGGTAATCTCTGCAACGTTGAATGCGGTCTTTTACCTCTTGTGTCATCTCGAGCTTTATGTTCTCGTTGAGAATTCGTTCAATGGCTTCGAAAGTGAGACTTTCGGAACCAACATAATACACGTTATTCATATAATAGGACTGTTTTAACCCAATCAAGTAATTCTTTTTCCATTGCGATAGTTCGCCTCTCCAGCGTGTCAGCCTCGGTAGTCATTCGCTCAACAAAAGTTGAGTCTTTGATGGACGATAGATTTATTCTAACATTCAGCAATGCACCCAATACGCCGGTACGCGCGGCCATCATAGCTACACATGCGTCGGTTACGGCATTCTGATTACCTTTGTGTGCAACTTCCGATATGGAAGGCATGATTGATATAATTTCTTCCGCTACCGACATCGGAACCATAGCCGCTTCTTTGGTTGTCTCTTGAATTACGTCACTCCGTTTGGCTTTTTCTTCTTCGGTTCTTTTCGGAAGCTTGAAAGCTTCAAAAACACGATTGTAGGTTTCACTGTCTCTATCAATATTTTCTATTAGTTTGTCACGGACGACTGCCATTCTTGTGGCAATATCTTTCATCTCACTCTCAACTTCTGAATATTTCTTTTTTCCTATAGTCAGATTGGATACCATTTCAGTCAGTGCAGAAGCAATGGCTCCACTGAGGGCTGAAATACTTCCACCGCCCGGAACAGGGGCATTACCTGACGTCTCAGCAAGAAATCCTTTAATCGTCAAATCTGCAAGCATACAAAATTAGTTTTATAGTTTTTGTTTAATATATTATACGATAATAGGTACGCCGTCCTTAATCACAACATCTACACAGTTCATTCCAATGTGATAAGGAATAAATTTGTATGACGGATATTTGAGCATGAGGATATCTGCTTTTTTACCGACATCGATGCTTCCAATCTCCGAGGCTTTCCCTAGAGCAGCGGCACCATTGATGGTCAATGCTGTCAGTGCTTCTTCCGGAGAAAATTTCATTTCTATACAGGCTAATGCAAACATAAGTGGAACAGAGTATGAGAAGCAGCTTCCCGGATTGAAATCTGAGGCCAGAGCTACGGCACATCCCTGATCAATCATTTTTCTTCCCGGAGCATATGTATCGTGAAGCGAGAAAGCGGTCAGAGGTAGTAACGTCGCAACGGTTCCGGACCTGGCAAGTTTTTTTATTCCTTCGTCAGAAGCGTGTAGCAGATGATCTGCACTGGTTGCTTTCATTCTGACGGCAAGTTCTGCTCCACCAAACTCTACGATCTCGTCGGCGTGGAGTTTTAATTTGAATCGCAGGTTACGTGCTGCTTTTAGAAGATGCTCACTCTGTTCGATGGTGAATACACCTTTCTCACAAAATACGTCACAAAAGGTCGCTAAACGTTCTTTGCGTATTTGAGGCATTACCTTTTCTATCATGAAAAAGATATAATCATCTGCTCTCTCGCTGAACTCGGGAGGAACGGCATGTGCACCGAGATAAGTGGAAACGATGTCAATGGGATGATCATTACTGAGCTCGTTCATGACACGGAGTTGCATTAGTTCCGTGTCAAGGTCAAGACCATAACCGCTTTTGCCTTCGACGGTAGTCACACCCAATTTTATCATCCCGTTAAGTTGCTCGTAACCTTTGGCGTACATATCATTATAACTCATGTTGCGGGTATCTGTCGTCGTGTTGATGATTCCGCCTCCCTGTTTCATTATTGACATGTAGCTATCTCCTTTCAATCGCCATGAAAATTCTTCCTCCCTATAGCCACCGAAAAGAAAGTGCGTGTGGCTGTCGACAAAGCCAGGAATGAGTGCTTGTCCTTTGGCGCTGATTTCGTGATAATCGTCAACATCGATTATTTTCAGAACATCGCCTGTTTTTCCGACAGCTTTTATGATTCCTTTATCAATGGCGACAGCTCCGTCGTTGATGACCGATAGTTCTGACATCTCAGCGCCTTTTTTTGCCTTAAACCCCGAACAGGTTACGATTTGTGCAGCATCACGAATGAGTATACGATTTTCTTTCATCTTATTCCATTAATTGAGTTTCTAATATTTGTTTTGTTGAAAAGCCTTCAAGGCCTAAATAGTAAGATGCCGTATCGATTAATGCCTCCATAGGAACGAGTCCGATGATCTCGCTTCCAACGATAGCAACACCATAACGGCGTGCTTCGATCTTTACCAGCTCAAATGCCCGATAAAGAGCGGTGTGCGTGTAGTCTGTCATATTGATGGAAACTTGTACGATTCCGCGTTCCTTAAGTGCTACACTCATAGCTTTGCAGTAGCGAAGCCCACCGCCAATGAAACGAATTTTCTTTGCAATGTTGTCAGCTATCTCCAAATTGTTTGTGCTCAGATTGATATTGTAGGCAATTAACGGCATACGGGCGCCAATGGCTACTGTCCCTGCTGTCGGATGACGTTCTGCCGGTCCGAAATCAGGCTTCCATTCAGGTTGTTTAATCTTTTCAGCCATTCCCTCGAACTCTCCTTTGCGTATTGTAGCCAGATTTTCCCGGGATGGAGCCGAAGCGGATTTTTCATAAAGGAATACGGGTATGTTATATAGCATAGCGACTTGTTCGCCTACTTCTTTCGAGAGGGCAATGGCTTCATCCATCGTACATCCTTTGATAGGAATAAATGGAATAACATCTACTGCACCCATCCGCGGATGTTGACCTTGATGTTTGTTTAAATCAATAAGTCCGACAGCTAAACCAACCGAGTCAAGTATAGCTGCCTTCAAATGTTCCGGTTCGCCAATGACTGTTACGACCATCCGGTTATGATCTTCATCGTTGCTGTAATCTAGTAACCTGATTCCGTCTTTTTTACGGAATACATCTATTATCTTTTCTATTTTGAAATGATCTCTGCCTTCACTGAAGTTCGGTACACATTCCATTATTCTGTTCCAATTGCTCATAGCCTATTCTCTAGTGATGTTTTAACTGTTTTTTGTATTAAATTTTCATTTGCAATATTTGGCATTGTGATGTGATAATATGCTGCAGCATCTTTATTGAATGTTGCACTTGTTTCCATAGCATGCTCATTCCTTGCCCACGAACGTCGGGCTACTCCGCTCATGACATCCCAAATGATTGCTGAGCGTATGATTTCATTAATGCGAAGACTTCCGTCCAATACCAGGGCAAATCCTCCATTAATGGCTTTCCCAATTCCAACGCCGCCTCCATTGTGGAGCGCAACCAGACTCATGCCTCTTGCTGCATTGCCTGCATAGCATTGGACAGCCATATCGGCCATTACGTTACTTCCGTCTTTAATGTTTGATGTTTCCCGGAAAGGCGAATCGGTTCCGCTGACATCGTGATGATCACGCCCAATCATGATTGGACCTACTTCACCTCTACGTACCATCTCATTAAATCGCAATGCAATATCCCGTCTCCCATAAGCATCCTGATAGAGAATGCGCGCCTGCGTACCCACAACCAGTTTATTTTTTTCTGCATCACGAATCCAATTGTAATTATCCAGGTCTTGTCCGCGCCGGTTTGGGTTGATACATTCCATGGCTGCATGGTCGGTTTTTACCAGATCTTCGTGTCTGCCGCTCAAGCAAATCCAACGGAATGGACCATAGCCATAATCAAATAATTCCGGCCCCATGATATCTTCCACATACGACGGCCAAATAAAGCCATCTTTTTCGTCGATCCCATTTTTTGAAATTTCTTTTACTCCGGCATCATAGATCGCTTTCATAAAGGAATTGCCATAGTCGAAGAAATAAGTACCTTTATTTACCAGTTTTTTGATTACTTCAAAGTGACGTTTCAATGATTGGTCTACCAGATGACAGAATTTGTCGGGATCGTCGGAAAGCAGTTGCGTACGTTCTTCAAATGTGATATCTGCAGGACAATATCCGCCTTCGTATACGGCATGGCAGGATGTTTGATCACTTAGTAGATCGATGCGTATGTTTTGGATCTCTGCATATTCCAGTAAGTTGATTATATTACCAAGATAGGCGATGGATATAGCTTCGTTCGCTTTTATTGCTTCTGCTACCATAGCGAAAGCTTTCGCCCTATCGCTGGTCATGTGTTGAACCCAGCCTTGCTTATAGCGTGTTTCAATACGTGAAGCATCAACTTCTGCAATGATACTTGCTGCTCCTGCAATAACTGCGGCTTTAGGTTGTGCACCGCTCATACCTCCTAATCCTGAAGATACAAAAAGACGACCATGTAGATTCTTGCCTTGAGGAATACCCAGTTTTTTGCGTCCTGCATTAAGTAAAGTATTATAAGTACCGTGAACGATACCTTGCGGACCAATATACATCCACCCGCCGGCAGTCATTTGTCCATAATTGGCAACACCCATCTGAGCTGCCACGTGCCAGTCCTTCAGATTATCATATAATCCAATCATCATGGAATTGGTGATGATGACGCGTGGAGCATCCGGACGTGATTTGAAGAGTCCGAGTGGATGACCGGATTCTATAACTAATGTTTGATCTTGAGTGAGCATTTCAAGATATTTCTTTATTAACTGATATTGCATCCAGTTTTGACATACTTGTCCAGTCTCCCCATACGTTACAAGTTCGTATGGATATAGTGCGATGTCAAAGCACAAATTGTTGTCAATCATGACTTGAAAGGCTTTTCCTTCGATGCTTTTCCCTTTATATTGATCAACAGGCTTCGCTTTTAAGTCACCTTCAGGGCGATAACGATATCCATAGATTCGGCCGCGGGTGAGTAGTTCATTCATAAACTCTGGTGCTAAAGTTTCGTGGAGGTCTTTAGGTATGTAGCGTAAAGCATTTTTTAATGCTATTTCTGTTTGTGCCGGCGTAAGTGTATAACCCCGATCTGGAGCACGACGGATTCCGGCTACAAATAATGGATAAGCCGGTAATTGATTACTTAGGCAGATTTCCATGGTACAATTGTATTAGGTTGATGTTTACATTATGTAAACAAAACTATTAATCTTTGTCTCAAAGATAGACTTTTTATGAATAAAAAGCAATTTATTTTTGTATGTTTAAGAGCATAATGTCATAAAAAAGCGGGAGGCTTTCATAAAAAGTCTCCCGCTGTATAATTAATCAAAAAAAGAGTGCTATCCCTTGCTTTCGCTTTTACTTTCTGCAGTTGGTTGAACTGTTTTTGCGTTAGCAGCTGCTAATGCCGCTTTTTTATTAATCTTTTTCTTCTGCAATTCGTATGCAATTGGTGTTGCAACAAATAATGTAGAATAAGTACCGATGACGATACCTAATAAGATAGCAAACGTAAAGCTTCGTATTGAACTACCACCTAAAATGAAAATACATAATACTACAACCAATGTTGTGGAAGATGTATTTAAGGTACGGCATAGGGTTGAGTTCAATGCATCGTTAATAACCTGATATCTGTCACGCTTCGGATACAATCCGATTGTTTCTCGAATACGATCGAATACAACAACTGTATCATTAATAGAGTAACCAATAATTGTCAGTATGGCCGCTATAAACGTCTGGTCGACCTCCATTGAAAATGGGAGTATTTTCCAAAGTAATGTATAGAAGGCAATGATACATAATGTAGTCGAAGCAACAGAGGCAAATGCCCCAATAGAGAAAGAAACGTCCCTGAAACGGAGTAGAATATAAACAGCCATACAGATCATTGAAAAGACGACAGCCAGAAATGCACCTTTCTTTATATCATCCGCCATGCTTGGACCTACTTTCTGCGAGCTTCGAATGAAGTCTGTTGTAAATTGTTGTTCTGTCGTTCCTTCAGGTAATTGGCTTTTTAAACTTTCAAACAACCTTGTCTCTATCTCCTGATCAACCGTAGGAGCTGTATCTCCGATACGGAAGTTGGTAGAAATACGAACCTGATCCGGAGTGCCGATTTGGATGACGTTGACAGTTCCTCCTATTTGTTTTGAGACCAAATTCTGAATCTGGTCAGTCTTTACATCATGATTGAAACGAACGATATAGTTACGACCACCAGTGAAGTCAATGCCATTGTTCAGTCCGATTGTAGCCATAGAGATAGCTCCTAATATAATGATACTAGCCGGAATCAGATAACCGACTTTGCGTATTGAAAGGAAGTCGACCTTCGGGTTTGTCAATAAATCTTTTGTCAGAGATGTAACGAATGTAAGATTCTTTACTTTATCTTTTGCAAGCAGTGCTTCGTAAACGATACGTGTTAGGAACACGGCTGTAAGGAATGAAGCGATCAAACCGATAATCAATGTAGTAGCAAAACCGCGGATTGGACCTGTACCGAAATAGAACAGGACAACACCTGTTATGACGGTTGTCAAGTTGGAGTCGAAGATGGCTGAAAAGGCGTTGCTGTAACCATCGGAAATGGCTTTGCCCAAAGACTTTCCGGCTCGTAACTCTTCCTTGGTTCGTTCATAAATTAATACGTTTGCATCGACGGCCATACCCAGGGTCAATACCATACCGGCAATACCTGGTAAGGTTAGTACAGCCTGGAAGGATGCCAAAACTCCCATCGTAAAGAAGATGTTGGCAACCAAGGCTCCATCAGCGATTAATCCGGGGATGATGCCATAGAAACCGCACATATAAATCATTAACAATACTAAAGCGATAATAAATGAGATGATACCCGAGTTAATGGCTTCCTGTCCTAATGAAGGACCTACGACGTCTTCTTGTACAATATGTACTGAAGCTGCCATTTTACCGGATTTTAATACGTTTGCCAAGTCTTTTGCTTCTTCCGGAGTGAAGTGGCCGGTGATTTGTGAACGACCGCCCGTGATCTCTACTTGTACTGTTGGCGCTGAATAAACCATTCCATCCAATACGATAGCTACTGAGCGACCAATATTTTCTTTTGTCAGACGAGCCCATTCCTTAGCTCCTTCAGCATTCATTGTCATACTGACTTCCTGTTCTGAACGACCGGCTTGCTGAGCGAAATCTGCATTTGCATCGGTTACAACGTCACCACCTAAAGCAGGTGAGCCGTCACGGTTGGTTACCTTTATTGCATACAAATTGAAGAAACGTTCCTTCTCATCAATAGCCTTAACACCCCATTTTAGTGATAAGTTACGTGGAAGGATTTCTTTAACCTGTTTCATGTTGAGGTATTCATTGATTTTTGCAATATTCTTTGTGTCGGCAATACCTACAACCGGTCCTGGAACGAGCTGTCCATTATATTGGTTTATTTGCAAAAGAGCGAACAGAGGATGTTGTTTTGCAAATTCTTCCATATTTTGATTTGCTTGCGCATTTTGAGTTTTGCCTTTATCGATTTTAGCTAACAAAGAATCGGCAGAAGCGGTTGTATCTTTTTTCGCTGTAGCGGTTGAAGCCAACGCCGTACTGTCTGTTGCTGCCGTACTGTCTACTGCTGTTGTGATTGTACTGTCTTTAAGCGCAAGAGCTAAAGCGTTATCGGCAGCAATCAGCTGTTGGTAGATCTCTTGCAGGTTGTAGGTTTCCCAGAACTCCAAGTTTGCACTTCCCTGCAATAATTTACGAACACGTTCAGGTTCTTTTACACCAGGAAGTTCAACCAAGATACGTCCTGCAGTTTCGAGACGTTGAATGTTTGGAGCTACAACACCAAAGCGGTCGATACGGGTACGCAATACGTTAAATGAATTATCGATAGCGCTCTTTAACTCGCTTTTCAATACGGCTATTACTTGTGCATCCGAACTTTTTGGAGTTATTTTATCCTTCAATTCGAATGTACTGAAGATGGCAGATAAGCGGGCTCCGTTATCTAGTTTTTTATACTCTTCTGCAAACAAATCAATGAAGTCTAATTGACTTTTGCCTTGATTTTGATAAGCTAGATCCAACGCTTTGTTGAAATTCTCATCTTGATTATTGTTTGAAAGTGAACGGATGACATCAGGTACATTCAATTCCAAAATGACGTTCATACCACCTTTCAAGTCAAGACCTAAGCTGATCTCCATTTCCCGGCATTGCTTGAGTGTATAGCCCAACCATACCTTCTGAGTAGATAATGAGTCTAAATAAGAACTCTCTTTTAACGGATCTCCATTAGCATACGTAGCTGCCATGCTGTTATAATGTCGCGTCACAAACGAAAACGACAGATAGAACAAACAAACCAGCGTCAGCAATACCGCGAAGACCTTCACAAATCCTTTGTTTTGCATTTGAATCTTATATTTATGTTATTATTCGTTTTTTCACAGGGTGCAAATATAGCCTTTTTTTTCTTTGTCAAACAGTAATTAGATAATTTATTTGTCACACTTTTAGTTTATTTCGGACACAAATGTCTATCTTTGCTCATAAAAAAGAAAAGATGTATATGAGACGACTTCTATTATTTTGGGCTTTTTTAATTCCGACGCTACTTTGGGCTCAGGACGATTCAAAGTATTTGGCAGGTGCTGTTCCTGAAGAAAATGGCAAAGTGGTTTTTTTGAAAGAAATAAAAGTAAATTCTTTTTCGAAAAATCAGGTTTTTGATGTTATGTTGAAGTGGGCACAAGATCGCTTTAAAGGTGATGTTACGCGTGTGGTCTATTCTGATAAAAATGCGGGTGATATTGCGGCTGTTGGAAGGGAATATATTGTATTTCAAAATAATGCTCTGTCTCTTGATCGCTCATTGATGAACTATCGTGTTATGATTAAGTGTGCCGATAATAATTGTACGTTAAAAGTGTATGGCATTAGGTATGAATATGTAGTTTCTTATAAGCGCGAACCGGAAAAATATGTTGCTGAAGAGTGGATAACAGATAATTTCTCTTTGAATAAAGATAAAACGAAGTTATATCGTGGCAGTAAAAAATTCCGGATAAAGACTGTCGATTTTGTGAATGATATATTTAAAGAGGCAATTTCCGCTTTGGGGACAGCAGCTGTAGAAGAGGTCCCTTCAGCGCAAAAGGCGAACGTAGCTGCTCCGGTGGCTAAGAAAGAACAGGACGTTGCTGAAAAAAGTCAAATGATAACAAAGAAAGGTTATAAAACGATCGAAGCCGCTAATTTGACGGCATCTCAAACGAGCCTTATGGCAGAGAGCGCTCTTCAGGTATCTTCCGAAAGGAATAATGAGTTGAAAGAGAACGCCGTATCCTGGAAAGGTATTGGTAATATGTTCGGAAAGTTTATTGCTTCTGTAGCAATGAATCAGGGAAGTGAGACGTTTAAACAGATTGGAAATAACGATAACTATAGCATCTCTTTCTTTGTAAAGAATAAGGCCGATGAGGCATGGATGATTATTGAATGCCAAAAGGTGGGTGAGACCACTGAAGGTGATCAAAAAGCAATTGCGGGTGAGATATTGAAAATATTTGTAAAATAAGATATTTATGAAAAGAATTATAATAGGGTTATTGTTCTTACTTCCGTTTTTGATGGTAGCGCAAGGTCATAAAGGAAATGTTGCTGAATGCGCCCCAATGAAAGATGGAAAGGTGTGCTATCGTGATACGGTACAGGTTCATGATATGAAGCAGCTGGAAGTATTTAAACTGATCAATGCCTGGGCTAAAAAGAATTATGGCAAAGATGTGTTTATGTCGAATGTTAATGCGTATCAGTCAAAAGGAATTATTTCGCTTACTTCCAAAGTCGAGCTATTGCTGAATGATACCGATAAGACAATCATTAAGTACAAGATGCAGATATTTTGCCATGATAACAGTTATACGGCGGAAGTTTCTAAAATATCTTATCAGTATGATCCGAACAACGAGAAGAAATATAAGAATTATCCGGCAGAAAGTATAATTGCCAATAATGGAAAAGGCAATACTGTTGCTATTGTCAAAGATCCAAAGTTGTTTTGTAATGCCACTTTCTTTTTCGTAGAGGATTTGTTTGATGATCTTCTGAGTGCAGTGAATAAAGAATAGGACGTTATTATTATAAATTAAGTAAATACGGATTCACAGGTACGCGAGCTTCTGCCCTTAAGTGTGAATCCGTTTTTTTATTTTCCTTTGTAGAAAAGAAGTAAAGAGGAGCGAGGCTTTTCAAGGACAATGGTAAGGCCGGTCATTAGCTCTTTAGCACTTTTTGTAATGACTTCTTTTGTATCCCTGTTTTCAATCTGATATATCTTTCCTGCGGATAATCCCGATAGTTTTACAGTGATTTCTTTCTCTTTGTTTTCATCACGGCGGAATGCTATGATAAAACCACTATCATCCGACTTGCGATTCAGTTGATATGCTAGCCAACGATTTTTAGCGGCAACATTTTCTGTCCCTGTCAGCGGATAAAAATCTTCATAAAAATAAGGGCGGACTTCACGAAATTCCTTCTGGCAATCCTGCATCTCAAGGTATGAATAGGAAGGATCTGATATTTTCCAGCTGTAAACGATCGATGAGCTCAGACTTGAACGGAACCCGAACTTATCTGTTCTCATTGTTCCGGTTCCCGATAGCGGTAAATAAAAGTTCAAACCGTAAGTGTGGCTTTGATAGCCTATAGGTTCACCATAATCATAATCTGTCCGCCACATAGGGGCACTGCGGGATATTGTTTCCAGATCAAGACGTCTGCCTCCGCTGGCACAATTGTCAATCAAAGCAGAAGGGAACTGTTGCAAAATGTAATCCCAGTAGTCATACAGTCCGGAAATGTATTTAACCTCAGTCATTCCCTGTCTGCCGGGCTTGTCATTGGCTTTCCAGTAAGTATCGGGTTCAATATTGAAGTCCTGGCGGTAATAGTCAATCCCATTATCTTTCATTAGTTTGGTAATGGTTTCACCAAGCCATTTGCATGCATCAGGGTTTCCCAGATTGAATAGATATTGTTCTGGGTTTGGGTCATTTTGCAGCAACCATTCCGGGTGTTGTTGCGCCCAGATAGTCCTTTTGTAAACGCGTTCAGGTTCAAACCAAACCATGAATTTGCAGCCTTGACGATGGACTTCGTCCGAAACAGGCTTTAGTCCTTTCGGGAAATGTTCTTTGTTTACTGTCCAGTTACCCACGGTATTCGCCCAGTTCTTATTATTTGCATAATCGTCAGCGCCTGTGTACCAGCCGGCATCCAACCAGAATACTTCCGAAATGAGTCCGAACTGTTTATATCTCTTAATCATGGAGATTGCATAGTCGGCTGTAAGACATGAGTATTCATTACATGGACGCGGGTCGTTCCAATTGAAACCCAACGATTCGGGATATATAGTTCGTCTACCATTGATTTGTCTTGTATGATGTGCTAATACAAACTGGCGAAATTTGTTATGCCCGATCATCCTGTCTTCTCCGTTCCAGAAAAGCATACAAATGCTTGCCGTTCTGATTTTTTCATTGGGGAGTAGATAAGATTTCAGGTCACGAATGCCGGTCGTTAGCGTTATATTTTTATTTGAGGTGCATTTTAATTCGGCTTTCCAGGTCCCGCTCCAGCCAATAGCCACCACAATCCCCTGCTTAGCTGGCGATTCAATATTGAAAAACGGAAAAGCGGATTGAGATGAACGTCCTCCGGTAGGCTCCATGCCGAAAGATTCACCTGGAGATAGTTTCTTTTCCAATGGTTGAAAGTCTGTAGCTTTTGCGGTGCTGCCTTCGGCATAGTGAAGGGTGAAGTTTCCGCCTGTAGAATAGTTGAAGTTAATATCCGATTCGCGGATATTACTGATTTCTGGTGTGTTTTGCTTGCCGGTGTTAGTGATGTGCAAAACCCATTCGACGGCATTAAAGTCTTTGAATCCTGTAACGTCACATTCGATTTTTATGCCTGTTTTGTTATCCGAATAAGTAAACCTTCTTTTTATGACCCCGGCATCACTACTCTCTTGTTTTGTGGCCGAATATTTCCAGTTCTTGATGAAACGTCCGGATTGAATACTGTTTAGATTGAAAGAGAACGGCGGATTTTGGCCTTTTCTGAAACGTGAATTTATCCAATTTTCCACATTGATTTCACTGTTATTCATAACTACCGTGGTCTGTCCTTTGCCTATTAGCACAAAATAAAGAAAGAATGATAAAAGAATCCACTTGTTTTTCATACGCTCGTTTATTTATAAATACAGATCAGGATCGCTAAAGTACTCAGTCTTTAACACATATAAATATACGTAATCTGTAATTATTGTTTTTGTCTATCCGACAATTTTTTCATGGGTTGATGAATTGAGATCCCTGCTTTATTTCATTTGCAAATAACACCAAAGCGGGTAATGATCCGAATAACGTACTTTATCAACCGTACAGTTAATAGATTTCATGTTCGCTGAGTGAAATATGTTATCAATACGGAACCAAAAATAGTTTTCATTGTAAGTTATTCCCGGTCCTCTTCCCGATTCGGCATGCGAATCAATGAGGTCTCCTTTAATGATACGATGTGCATAGGAGATAGGCGTGTCGTTAAAATCTCCACATACAATGATGTACTCTGTATCGACTTTTTTTATTTCCTCAGCTATGACCTCCGCCTGACTTGCTCGTAAACGGAAAGCGTTACCTAGTTTTTGAGGAATAGAAGCTTTTACTTCATCAAAATTCTCCGGACTGATATTTTTCAAGAAAGCGGAATAGTGACTTTTGTCTTCGGTGGTTAGCTTGAATGATTCCAGGTGGTTATTTACCAGTGTCACCCTTTTTCCCCGTATATTGAGTTCATGAATAGCTGAACCGTTGAATGCGCTCTTGTAATTGATTCTTCTTGATTTGGTGATGGGGTATTTAGAAAAGACGGTAATGCTGAATTTCAGTATTCCGGATGTTCCTATAGGAATGATAGAATGATATTTATACACTGAAAGCGCTTTTATCAGTTTACCGGCTGTCAGAAAATCGCGGGAAGAACCTAAAGCACACTCCTGAATACATACGATATCGGCGCCCGAATTGGCAATATATTGTACAGTCGGGTTCGGCATGTCTTTGGTATGAACCTTGTATCCAAACCCCATTACGTTGTATGTCAGTATTTTGATTACATTATCGGGGATTTCTTTTGTTTGTTTGTGGTAAGGGAAGTAGCTTTCTAAAGCATTATAACAGAGGAGGAATGCAATCAGACTTATTAATATATATTTCCATTTTTGTAGGAAGAGCCAGTATAAGATGAAGCATAAGTTCATAATGGTCAGTATCGGAAACGACAAGCCGAGATATGCCGAAAGCATGCTCTTTACGGGCGAGATCCTGTCTGAGTAGGCTGATGCAATAAGGATTAAGACGACTATTACATTTGCTGTTACGAAGAAGGATCTAAAAACGATGGTGACTGTCTTCAATCGATTTTTCATTTCCTGCTTGCATCAAAAAGTTTCTTTTTTTCTTCTGACGAAAGGCTTTCATAACCCGATCGTTTCAGTTTGTCTAATATGGTGTCAATATCTGCTTGTTCTTGATGTTTGCGGGTATTATATTCATAGTCCGTTTCCGGTCTGTAATAGGTGACACGCATTTTCGGTTTTCGTTTGCCCAGATTGACTAACCGGTCAATGAACCCGTTGATAGGAGACGTCATATCTTTGCCTTGTTTGATGAGCGAAGCGAACCAGATACCCAGCAGCGCTCCTCCGATATGCGCAATATGTCCGCCGGCGTTTGCTGATGTCATGGCAAGCAAGTCAATAACAAACGACAACAGCGCCAGATATATCAGCTTCATTCGCCCTAAAAGGAACAGATTGATTTCCATATCTTTTTGATAGAATGATACGGCAAAAACGATAGCCATAACCGAAGCCGAAGCTCCCATTAGAAAACTACAGGATGCGGCGTTGCGAAAGTATGGGAAGATGTTGTAAGCAATCATAAACAAAAGTCCGCCTGCAATGCCTCCGATCACATACAATCCCCCCAATTGTCTCTCATTGAAAAACTGTAAAAAAAGGCCCCCGAACCAATACAGCCACAGCATATTAAATAAAATATGCAGGAAGTCATAATGAGTAAACATGTAGGTGATGAGGGTCCACGGGCGGTAAAGCAATAGCTCGGGTGATGAAGGCATTTGCAAGTATTGCAGATAAGGGAATCCACTCATATTAAACAACATCAGGACAATGGCCGTCAGCCTGATAAGCAAGAACATTCCCACATTAATATATATAAGTTTTGTGAGAATACTTCCCCCGTCGAATCGTTGCCGTATGCTAGAAATAATGCTGCCCATTGTTTCTGTCTTTCTTTTTCCAGTACCACACCATAAAGAACCCGAATATCATACCGCCCAAATGAGCAAAGTGTGCAACCGAATCGCTACTGAAGTTTGAAACGCCGAAGAACAACTCTGTCAAGCCGTAGAATATAACAAAGTATTTGGCTTTGATGGGTATGGGGATGAAAAATAGATACAGTGGAACATTTGGAAACAGCATGGCGAAAGCAAGTAGAATGCCGAATACGGCTCCTGAGGCACCGATAGTAATCAAATAATTCAGTGTCGGATCATTGGCAATAAGATAGGAAAGGCTGACATGGTTGGCCATTGCGAAATCGTTTACAGTATAAAGCCATACAAGTTCCTGTGTGATCCCTGCACCAATGCCGGTTACCATATAAAAGATAAGGAACCTTTTCGGGCCCCAGACATTTTCCAGGATACGGCCGAACATATAGACACCGAACATATTGAAAAAAACATGCGCGAATGAATGATTATCGTGCATGAACATATAGGTGACAATCTGATAAAAGTGAAAATCTTTTGCACCCGGAAAATGCAACCCCAGAAGGTTTATTAAATCAATGCCTACTTTTGGTAAAGCCAAGCTTGCTACCCAAAACAAGAGGTTGATAATAATAATGTTTTTAGTAACCATCGGAATGCTTCCAAGAAATCCTGAATTATTCTGATCCATCATATACTTTCTTTATTTCCGCCCAAAGGTAGATAAATTTTGTGATTTTTCAGCCCCAATTATGTAAAACAAATTTTCTAATAAAAAAAAGTTTCGATTTTCTTTGCAGAATCTTAAATATCAATTACATTTGGCGGCAAGACGATTAATAATCGATTTTTTTAATATTTTAAATATAATCCATCATGAACAAAACAGAATTTATTGGTGCTGTAGCAGCAAAGGCTGGTTTAAGCAAGGTAGATGCAAAGAAAGCTGTTGATGCATTCATCGACACAGTTGCAAGTGAATTAAAGGCTGGAGAGAAAGTAGCTATTTTAGGTTTTGGCTCATTTTCAGTAGCAGAGAAAGCAGCACGCAAAGGTGTTAATCCAAGAACGAAAGCCATTATTGACATTCCCGCTCGCAAATCAGTGAAATTTAAAGCAGGAGCCGAACTGGCAAATGTTGTTAAGTGAAATCCTGAAAGAAACAAAAGAGGCACCTCCGAAATAGGGTGCTTTTTTTATGTCCGAACACGAGATATGTGTAACTTTGCCGTTTGAAAACCAATAGTAATAGAATTATGGGACACTTTTTTTCGTCATTATTTTCTTCTAAGCCAGTTTGTACTGCAGAAGAGGAAGCAGAGAAGAATAAAGAGAAAAATTTTGAAATGTTTAAATATGATGGCATGCGCGCGCAGCGTACAGGGCAAAACCCTTTTGCTATCAAATGCTTTGAACAGGCATTGTCTATCAAGGATGATTTTGAAACAATGAATTATCTGGTCAATTCGTATACGGCCGCCAACCGCCTGGACGATGCCTTCGCGGTTCTGACTCGTATGATTGATATTAAGCCTGACGACGTTCAGACACTTATCGCTCATGCAAACCTTTGTTTCATGTTGGATAAGGATGCCGATGCAATAACGGACTGCAAGCATGTTCTAGAACTGGATGAAAACAATTCGCTTGCGTGGTTTATTATGGGAAAGGCTAAAAGAACCACTAAAGATTTTCTCGGTGCTGTAGCCGATTTGACCAAAGCGGTTGCGCTTAAGGATAACTTTGTTGAGGCTTATCTTTTGCGTGCTGAACTATTGCTTGAGATGGGACAGTCGTTGGAGGCAAAGCCTGATGCTGAAAAAGCGATCGTTTTAGCTCCTGAAGAACCTGCTTCGTATTTGTTGCGCGGACGCGTATGTCAGGCGTTAGGCGATATAGATGCGGCTGAGAGGAATTATCTGAAAACGCTTGAACTTGATCCGTTCAACGAAGAGGCGAGTCTGCTTTCGGGTAAAATACTGGTTGATGCTGATAAGCTTGATGAAGCGCTTCACTTTTTTGACGATGCCATTGAACTGAATCCAAACTTTGCTAAAGCGTATGTTGAACGCGGACGAATCAAAAATCTGAAAGGAGATAAGGAGGGAGCTCTGGCTGATCTCAAAAAATCATTAGAACTAAACCCTGAAAGTGAAGAAGCTAAAAAACTGAATGGGGAGCATTCAAATTTTGACAATATTTACAAAGGAGGAATCTTTTATTAAACCACATAATATTGATTCCGAATAGGATAGATTTACGGAGAGACTATTGGACGCGGAAGTTTATTCTTATCTTAAGCCACTTAAAGCAAAGCGATCCTGATGAAAACTTAAGAAAATAGGAATGGAAAGATAGATAGGTGAGGATATATATATTATATTATGTCGGTAAATAAGTATTTAATGACACAAAATACTTATTTACTGGCAATATTTACTTATTTACTGATACAAAATAATCAATGATTCCTTAATGTATGAACTTTATTACTGTATAAATTCCTTTATTTATAAGGTAAAATGATCAAATTTTACCTGACGCCAATAACGATTTACAGGTTTCCCTACTTTTAACAGTATCGGGAGTATTATAAAACAGTTCATTTTGATTCAGACTGGAAATGGATCGGTTTGTAAGGTCTATTATAGAATGTTTTATAAAGATTAGGTAAATTTTTACTGAAGAAATACAACAAAGAAGAAATAGTATTTGGGGAAATGATTATCTTTGTCATGAATTCTAAGAATTTGAACGGAATGAATAATGCACAACCACAGATAAATGCATTGCGGGAAAGTTTCGATAAGATCTATGTGTCGTACTTTTCTCGGATGCTGCGCTTTGCAAAAGAATATGTGGTGTTTGAAGAAGATGCCGAAAATATAGTACAGGATGTCTTTGTGATGCTTTGGGAAAAGCGAGACGTATTGGATATTCAGGTGAATCTTATTTCATATATGTTTATTTTGGTGAAGAACCGCTGTCTGGATTATATTCGTCATCAGGCTGTAGCCGATGAATATAAGCAGGAACAAAGAGCGAAACTGGCAGCGTTGGAAGAGTTGGATTATACGTTTTCATCGGAAGAAGATTTGGAAGAGATTATTCGTGGGGCAATAAATAAATTACCTGAACGATGCCGTGAAGTTTTTTTGAAAAGCCGGGTGGAGGGAATGAAGAATAAAGAGATCGCCAAAGAGTTGAATATTTCTGTAAATACGGTAAATAGCCAGATTGTTGTAGCACTAAAGCGGTTGCGAATAGAGTTAAAAGATTATCTTTCATTGTTCTTTTTTCTGGTATAAGTGTTCTGATAAAGTCGTAGAAAGATTATCTGTAAACAACGCTCTATGTTAAAAAATATTTATTTATAAAATCTTTATAGTTACTGTTGTAAATGTAATCGTTCTTTATATAAATTTTTGAAGGACATGCAGGAACTAATAGCTAAATATTTTGAAGGCACAATTACGGTTGAAGAGCGAAAGCAGTTATTTGATGCTATGGAACACGATACTGATCTGAAGCGTGAATTCATATCAATAAAAAGTGTCTCCGGACTTGTTTCCTGGTTGCCTTCTCATCATGATACTCCTGAGGCAATAGGCAAACTGTTAGATTTCAAAAAATCCCGTCAAAAGAAAAACTCGTCGTTTTTTACTCCCTGGATCATTACCGGATATGCAGCTACTGCTTGTATTACTATTCTTGCTACCTGGTTTATCATGACTTGTATGCCCGGAAAACAGAAAGTGGCAGAAGCCTTGGCTTATGAACAGATATCTACTCCGGCAGGACAACGTGTCTGTGTTACTTTGCACGACGGCACGGTTGTATGGCTTAACGCACACTCAACACTTCGTTATCCGAATCGTTTCGATAAATGTATTCGGAAGGTGGAACTGGATGGCGAGGCCTTCTTTGAGGTAAAACATGATGTTGGGAAGCCGTTTATTGTGTCAACCGACAAGGCCAGTATCCGTGTTACCGGCACAAAGTTCAACGTGTTTGCTTATAGGGAAAGTTCCGACTTCAGCGCTTCGCTTGTGGAAGGTTCGGTAAGCGTGTTTACGGCCGGTCAGTCTGTTCGTCTGTGTCCGCATGAGATCGCTAGATTAGTTGGAAAGCGATTTGTAAAATCACAATACACTAATTCGGACTTCTTGTTGTGGAAAGAGGGTATTTATTCTTTTGATGATGTCCCGTTTAATGATATTGTGAAAAAACTGGAACTGTATTACGATATCCGGATCGAACAAAATAATCGGAACCTGTCTGGTTTTCGCTTCAGTGGAAAGTTCAGGCAGCGTGACGGGATAGTAAGCGTTTTGAAAACAATGCAGAAGGTTCATTATTTTGCATTTAGGAAAGATGATGAGCTGAATAAGATAACGATAAGATAAATGAAATGTTGAACAAATAAAATCTTTGCCTATGAAGTAAAAAAAAAGAATAAAAACCGATGAATGTTGCAGCATCCACCGGTTTGGCTAACACAAAATTTCAATTACAAAACAATTAAAAATTAAGTATTAACGAGAAAACAAACAAAGGTATGAAAAATGAACCGAAATTTCTAAAAATCATGAGAATTTCAACTTTTCTCCTTTTCCTTTGTATTTTTTCATCTTTCGCAGCAAACACAAATTCACAGAATGCGAAGGTCTATATCAGAGGAAACAATTTGACGATCAATGATTTTATTGATCAGGTGGAAAAGCAGACAGATTATTTATTTGTCTACAGTAAGAATGAACTGAATCCAAATGCTACAGTTTCTGTAAAATCAGGAAACAAATCGGTTGAAGCCTATTTGGAAGAAGCTTTTGGTAATTCAAATGTTAAGTATTCTTTTGGCAATGATTACATTGTGTTGACAACAAGAAAAGAGGCTCCGGCCATTGTTCAACAAGGCAGAAATGTGACCTGCGTTGTTGAAGATGCATCAGGTCCGGTTACCGGAGCGAATGTGATGGTTAAGGGCACAACCAATGGAACTATTACAGATATGGATGGCAAAGCTGTTCTTCAGAATGTTCCTCGCAATGCTACTCTGATTATCTCTTTTGTAGGCTATATTACACAGGAAGTTCCTGTCGGCAATCAGGCTACTGTTAAAGTTAATTTAAAGGAAGATACTCAGACATTGGATGAAGTTGTTGTTGTAGGTTACGGTACGATGCGTAAATCGGACGTGACCGGTTCTATTTCTGTAACAAAGGGAGATGATATGTTGAAAACTCAATCATTCAGCGCGTTGGATAACTTACGTGGAAAAGCATCCGGTGTAAATATTTTCTCAAATTCAGGTCAGCCGGGTAATCAGGCCAGCCGCGTGATCATTCGTGGTGTCAGTACCATCAATGCATCTTCAAATCCATTGTATATTGTAGATGGCGTTGCCATGGAAGATTTCTATTTGGTAAACCCTAATGATATTGAGAAGATGGAAGTGTTGAAGGATGCTTCTGCAGCTGCCATATACGGTGCTCGTGGTGCTAATGGTGTTATCATGGTAACAACCAAACGCGGTTTGAAAGGCGAAGGTACACAAATCAGTTATCAAGGATCTGTCAGCGTCAGTTCGATGGCTCGCCATATGAAGACTTTGAATGCTCAACAGTGGTGTGATGCATTTATGCAGGGTCTTGAGAATGAAAACAAATGGCAGGGAAAGAACTGGTCGTTGAATCGTTCGGACTGGTTTAATGATTCCCGTTATTTTGATTCTAACGGAAATTCGTTGTATGATACAAACTGGCAGGATGAAGCTACACGTAATGCAGTATCTCACAATCACCAGTTGAATATCCAGCAAGGTGGAAAAAACTCCTCTGTAGGCGCATTCCTGAATTATACGGATCAGGAAGGAATCATGTTGAATACCTATAGTAAACGATTGAATACAAAGATGACGTACGATGCTAATCCGACAAAATGGTTATCGACATCGGTCAACATGATGATTAATCATACATGGGGTAATTCAACAACAGAGGAAGGCGGCGCTCAGGATGCGCGTCGTACAATGATTGAGTTTGTGCCTTGGATGCCTGTACGCGACGCCGATGGAAAGTATACCAACTATGCAAGTTCTACACTGGGTTCTTCTCTTGGTTTTGAATCAATGGCGAACCCGGTGGATATCCTGAACAATCAGAAACGTATGAAATATACAACTAAGTTGTTCGGTAATGCAGCCTTGACATTCCATCTGTTGCCTGGTCTGGATTTGAAGACTCAGTTTGGTATGGATGCTGAGAAATATGAATGGAAATATTATTCTTCTACGCATCTGGTAAATCTCTCTTATCCGAATGGCAAGGCTGAAAATGATCATTCAAATACAACCTACTGGCAGGAAGAAACATATCTTACTTATAACTGGAACAAAGGTCCTAACCGCTTGAATGCGATGGCCGGTCTTTCATGGCAGGAGCATGTATACGATTATTATGGAATGAACAACAGCGGTTATACCGATGATTTCTTTCAGGATTATAATATGGGTGCCGGTACAACAATGGACGGTATGTCATCTTCATATAACCGCTGGGCGATGAACTCATATTTCCTGAGAGGCGCTTATACGTATAATGATCGCTATTCGGCAACAGTGACCGCTCGTATTGACGGCTCATCAAAGTTCGGTAAGGATAACAAGTATGCCTTTTTCCCGTCAGCAGGTCTGGCTTGGAATGTATCCAACGAAGACTTTATGAAGGATATTGAAACAATCAGTAACCTAAAACTGCATACCAGCTACGGCTTGACAGGTAATTCGGAAATCAGCCCTTATACTTCATTAGGTAGTGTCTCTTCCGGTACTCTTTTGCAGAATGGAGGTTATACTCCCTATACTTATATCAGTAGTCTGGGTAACTCTTCACTAAAATGGGAAAAGACGGCACAGTGGGATCTGGGTTTCAATCTGGGGTTGTTTAAGAATCGCCTTAATTTTGATATTTCCTATTACTACAAAAAAACAACCGACTTGTTGTTAGGTCGCCCTGTTCCTTATCTGACCGGTTTCACTTCAGTGATGGATAATATCGGTTCCGTACAGAATAAAGGCGTTGATATCATGGTTACGGCAACGCCTGTTCAGTCAAAGTCTTTTTCATGGAATACGACTTTAAATATGAACTACAACAAGAATAAAGTACTTAAACTCGGTGAAAACAATGAGGATATTTTGAATAACGGGTTCTTGAACGGTTATTCCATATTGCGTGTGGGCGAATCAATGGGCTCTTTCTACGGATACGAACGTTATGGCGTTTGGACAACAGAAGATTATCAGGCCGGCAAGTGTGAATTGAAACAGGTAGGTCGCGCTCATCGTTCGGATGACCGCAAGATATTGGGAAAGGGTCTTCCTGACTGGACGGGTAGTTTTATCAACGATTTCCGTTATAAAGGATTTGATCTGACGGTTGATATGCAGTTTGTCTGGGGTGTTGACTGTGCTCAGGAATTTTTCCATTCGACATACGACCGTTTCGGTATTACAAGCGGTTTGGCTGCCATCTATACCGATGCATACAACGGATCAAATCCGAACACTATGCAACAGGCCGTTTATCTTTGCAATTCAAATCATGCAGGGCAGGATACCAAGTTCGATTCACAATGGGTTTGCGACGCTTCATATCTGCGTTGCAACTTGATTCAGTTAGGTTATACATTACCGACTAAGATTTCCAAATCTATCGGTTTGAGTAATTTGAGAGTTTATGGTAGTGTTAATAATGCATTTATGCTTTGTTCAAGAGACTTCTTGGGATTCGATCCGGAAGGAACTTCTCAGGGTACAAGCCAGTTTGGCCAGAATATGTTTTTCTTCCAGTATCCTAGACCAAGAACATTTACATTTGGCTTAAATGTAACATTTTAATTAACCTCTAAAAGATAATTGAATATGAATAAGAAAATAATGAATGGCTTAGCAGCCATAGCAATGATTTCGATGACGGCTTGTAACAGCTTCCTGGACGAAAATCCTAAAAGCAATTTGTCTTCGGAGGGATATCTTGTTTCTGAGGCGCAGGCAAAATCGAATGTGAACTATTTGTATCGGACAGGTGCTCCTACTTTTGATACGGGCAATGGCGCATATTATGGGACAAATGGGATGCTGGGCGGTTATTTAACCGGTTATTTCAAAAGCGAATACGCAGGACAGGAGCAGATCGTCGGCGAATCGCAGACGCTGTCGCGCACCGTAAGCAACTGCAACAGTTATATGGAGAGTTTATGGCAAAGTGCCTATCGTGCTATCAATGTGGCAAACTATTCAATTAAATACACTTCGTCCAAGTATATGGATGAAAGTGTGGCTAATCAATATATTGCTGAAGCCAAGTTTTTCCGTGCATACAACTATTTCTATCTTGTGAAGATCTTCGGAGATGTTCCTTTTTATACCGAACCGTTTGAAAGTGCAACAGGCGATTTGATGCTGTCAAGAACCGATAAGAAAACGGTTTATGCTCAGGTTGTTCAAGACTTGAAAGACGCAGCATCCGTCTTACCAAACAAGGCTTTTTATGATAACAGCCTTCGTCTCACAAGCAATGTGGCAAATGCACTGCTGGCAGAAGTATATCTGCAAATGAGCGGTTATCCTATTAATGAAAATCATTATGCTGATGCGGCGGCAGCTGCAAAAGCAGTGATCAGTTCAGGCAAGCATAGTCTGACGACAAATAGTGATCTTGGGGCAAATAGTGCATATAATAAATTGAGAACTATTGATGGTCTGCCGGAAGTGATTTATGCGTATGAATATGCAGTTGGCATCAGCAATGCAACCTATCGTTGTGCATGGGCATTCCCGAATGCATTCTCAACCTATTTCAAAGTAACCATTTGTGTTAATGTATATGGTTTGGTTAATGGCATTGAGAATATGTACAACGACAGTGAGGATTTGCGTCATCAACCGAATCAGTTCTTCCATTGGAATTATGTATTTCCGGGTGAAACAACAGCTAAGTCGCTGGGTGCAACTTGTAACTGGTATTTCTATGATGCTGATTGTTTGTTGAATACAGCGAAGGGAGGCAAGGATGCTAATATTATTCGCTATCCGGAAGTGTTGCTTATAGCTGCTGAAGGAATTGCTCAGTCATCGGGTGTGACTTCTGAGGCTGTTAATTATTTGGCACAAGTAAAAGCGCGTGCTTCAATGACCGGCAAGACCGTTGCTGATTATTCAGCATCACTATCAGGCTTATCTAAGGATGCGTTTATAAAGGAAGTATGGGCAGAACGTCTGCGCGAATTTCCTCTTGAATTTAAGATTTGGGATGATTGTGTACGTACTCAAATGTACCCGACTTTCAGCTCTGATAATAAAGGAAAAGTTACTTTCGTGAACTTGATTGGTGCAAAGAATGGCAATGGATATACATTTAAAGAATCAGATATGTATTTTCCACTGCCGTACAGTGAGATTCAAAGGGATCCAAATTTAACACAAAATACTGGTTATTAATAAGATGTGTAGGTTAATTTAGTTGGATGAAGAGGGGTGATACTTTAAGTAATCACCTCTCTTTTTATATGGTTCGCAATTGGAGATAATGAACTTTTCTCAGTTATTAAGTTGAGACAGAATCGTTGGCGAAGAGGAAAAGAATTTTATCGAACTCTTTGTTTATTAAAAAAAAGCATCTAACTTTGCAGCCCAAAATGGATTGAATAGAAAGTAATAAAATAATATAGTAAGATGAAAAGAACATTTCAACCTTCTAACAAGAAGAGAAAAAACAAACATGGATTCCGTTTGAGAATGTCTACAGCCAACGGTCGCAGAGTATTAGCAGCTCGTCGCAAGAAGGGCAGAGCTAAATTAACGGTATCAGATGAATACAACGGATAACTTATCCGTCGATGTTTTTCTGAAGAAAGTAGAGGTTTTCTGAGAAAAAGCCTTTACTTTCTTTGTTTTAACGGCTTTGTTTGTTACTTTTGACTCGTGATACTAAGAATGTTTAAAAGATGAAGGATTCAGCAAAAAACAAAAGTACTTTGAAGAAAGTGATGGAGACTCCTTTTGCTTTCAATTTTATTTGGGCGATAATTGTTACAATTATCCTGATTTCTCTTGTCTTGTTATGGCTGAATATATATACGCGGCATAATGAAGCCGAAGTAGTCCCGAATGTAAAAGGAATGACTGTCGGCGAAGCTGAAAAATTCTTTGTAGATAATAACTTGCGTTATAGCGTCATTGATTCGGTCTTTTCGAAAGATGTAAAGCCCGGATCAATTGTGGAGATAATACCTGAAGCTGGATCTAAAGTAAAAGAAGGACGTATTGTCTTTGTTACGGTTAATGCCGCTTCAGCGCAGATGGCTGTTATCCCTGAAGTTTGGGAAATATCTGTTCGACAAGCAGATGCGATGTTGCGTGAGGTAGGCTTCGAGAAAATTGAGATAGAGTACGTTTCCGGCGATTTTAAAGATCTGGTAGTAGGATTGGAAATGAATGGACAACCATTACGGGCAGGCGAACGTATATCAATCTCCGCACCGCTGGTGCTGAAGGTGAGCAGTGGCGTCAGAGCTGAAGAAGTGGATACGACAGTAGCTGCCGAAGATGAGGATGCGCCTGTAGAAGAAGTTAAAAGCGATGAAGAGAAGTGGTTTTAACTATGAAGGAGTTTGATGAAATAGAAGATGAGCATGATGATGACATGCAGCCTGTAGAAGGTGAGGATGAGACACCTCAGCAATTGTATGAACATTACCGCTTCGTTGCCGATAGGGGGCAGACGTTATTACGTGTAGATAAATTTCTGGTTGACCGTATGACGGGCGCCACACGCAACCGGATTCAAATGGCTGCCGATGCAGGTTGTATCATGGCTAACGGACATCCCGTCAAAAGCAACTATAGGGTGAAGCCTGAAGATGTGGTGACGATCATGATGACACGTCCCCCCAGAACATTTGAGATTCTTCCTGAAAATATTCCTATTAAAATTATATATGAAGATGAAGATCTTCTGGTTGTTGACAAACCGGCAGGTCTTGTTGTACACCCAGGGCACGGAAACTATACCGGAACACTGGTCAATGCGCTGGCTTGGTATCTAAAAGATGACCCTACGTATGACCCGAATGATCCGGATATAGGACTTGTCCATCGCATTGATAAAGACACGTCCGGGTTATTGGTCGTAGCTAAGAAGCCTGAATCTAAAGAACGACTGAGCATGCAGTTTTTTAGAAAAACGACGCAACGTGAATATCGTGCGCTGGTATGGGGTATCGTTAAGAATGACGAAGGACGCATTGAAGGAAATATCGGGAGAGATCCGCATAACCGGATGCAAATGACCGTTTTTCCTGAAGGAGATCAGGGGAAAACAGCTGTTACTCATTATAAAGTACTGGAACGTCTGGGCTATGTGACACTTGTCAGGTGTTGCCTGGAAACCGGACGGACGCATCAGATACGTGTTCATATGAAGTATATCGGACATACTTTGTTCAATGATGAACGTTATGGAGGAAATGAGATTTTGAAGGGTATAACTACGGCCAGGTATAAACAGTTTGTGGAAAATTGTTTTGCCATTTGCCCGCGTCAGGCGCTTCATGCTAAAACTTTGGGATTTGTTCATCCGACAACAGGAGAGGAAATGTTTTTCGATTCTGAAATACCGGATGATATGACTCAGCTGATAAATAAATGGCGTAATTACGCAAACTCTAAAGAATTATGATGATGAAAAGAAACGTCGCAATTGTAGCAGGAGGAGACTCTTCTGAAATGGTTATTTCGTTAAAAAGTGCAGATGGGCTCTATTCTTTTATTGATAAAGAAAAGTATAATTTGTATATTGCCATCGTTAAACGTGGAGAATGGGCTGTAAAACTCTCTAATGGCGCATATGCCCCGATTGATAAGAATGATTTTAGTTTCATAGAAAACGGGCAAATAAAGCATTTTGATTTTGCCTATATCACCATTCATGGAACACCGGGTGAGGACGGACGTTTGCAAGGCTATTTTGATATGATAGGAATGCCGTATTCATCGTGTGGAATGTTAGCAAGTGCGGTGACCTTCAATAAGTTTGTATGTACAAACTATCTGCGTAGCTTCGGCATAAAGGTGGCCGATTCCATTCACCTGTTTAAGGGACAAACGATAAATACAGATGAAGCCGTATCGCGTTTAGGTCTTCCGATATTTGTAAAACCGAATGACGGAGGCAGCAGTTTCGGAGTAACGAAAGTGAAAGAAGTCTCACAACTGCAATCAGCTATAACGAAAGCTTTCGGTGAAGGACGCGAAGTGATTATGGAAAGCTTCATTTCCGGAACAGAAGTGACTTGTGGTTGTTATAAAATAAAAGGGAAAGAAGTGATCTTTCCGGTTACCGAAGTTGTTACAACAAATGAGTTTTTCGATTTCGGTGCAAAATACAAGGGAGAGGTGCAGGAAATAACTCCGGCACGTATTCCGGCAGAATGGGCAGCAAAAGTGCAACAGGAGGCTTCTACCATTTATGATATTTTGGGTGCTAAAGGTATAATCCGTATTGATTTTATCATTGAAGCCAATGGCGAACCGAAGATGTTGGAAGTCAATACAACTCCGGGCATGACTGCTACAAGTTTTATCCCGCAGCAGGTACGCGCTGCCGGTTTGGATATGAAAGACGTGCTGACAGAGATTATTGAAAACGAGTTTAATTAAATTGATATGGAAGTTCCTATTAATTTTGACGATATTCGTCCACTGAATAATGATGAAGTGAAAGAGGCTATCGAATCACTTATCAACAATGCAGATTTCGAACGCGCATTCCGGTATATTCAACCGGATGTGGATTGGAAAAAATTTTCTGAAACGATGCGTTCGTATAAAACCAAGGAAGACTTTAAGTCAAAACTGGCTTATCAGATCGTAATGATGGTGGCCAGCAAGACGACATTCTCTCTTACTATTTCGGGGCGGAGCCGTTTGCCGAAAGACAAAAAGCCGTGCACATTTATCTCCAACCATCGCGATATTGTTCTCGATGCTTCATTCTTGAATGTTATGCTCTATGATGTGGGCTATGGAATGACCCAGGTAGCTATTGGCGATAATTTGTTGATCCGTTCCTGGATTGAAACGTTGGTTCGTTTGAATAATAGTTTCCTGGTAAAACGCAATCTGCCTGTACGTCAGAAACTTGATGCAAGTGCTGAATTGTCGGCTTATATCCGCCATACGATTCTGAAAACAAAAGAATCTATCTGGATTGCACAACGCGAAGGAAGAGCGAAGGACTCGGATGACCGTACGCAGACCAGTATCCTGAAGATGTTTAATATGAGTGGCGACAAGGATATTTTATCCAACCTGATAGAGCTAAACCTTTTTCCGGTAGCTATTTCATATGAACTCGATCCCTGCGATTATCTGAAGGCTAAAGAGTTTCAGCAGAAACGCGATGACCCCGAGTTTGTTAAGTCGCAACGTGATGATCTGCTGAGCATGGAAACAGGAATTTTGAATAGTAAAGGACGTGTGCATTTTACGCTTACTGAGCCTATCAATGAGTCGCTTGCTAAAATCGATCCTACCTTGGAAAAGAATGAGTTACTCGGGGAGATTGCTACGATCATCGATAAGGAAATATATAAGCATTATCGTTTCTATCCGTGTAATTTCGTAGCATTTGACCTACTCTATAATACGAATCGTTTCAGCGGAAATTACGGGGCGAAGGACAAGGAACAGTTTGTGAAGTATTTGCAAGGACAACTCGATAAGATTGTCCTACCAAATAAGGATGAAGATTTTCTGCGTACAAAAATCCTGGAGATGTATTCTAACCCATTGAAGAATCATATCGAAAATGAATAGTGTCACCGTTTGCGAATGGTGTGATTTCTTTTATTTACGAGTATCATTAATATAGAATTACTATAAATTAAGGAGATAGCTTTTTACGCCATCTCCTTAATTTATTTAATGATGCCTTCCGATATATTTTGAACGTTTTTATATTGACGCCGAAAAAATTGTATCTTTACACCCGTAATCCTATTAATATAGAACGAAATGAATAAACACAGACTCTCTATTCTTATTCTTTTGCCGCTGCTTGTATGGTGGAGCAGCATGCAGATTTTTGCAGCCGATATAGATTGGATTGGAACGAAGCAGACATATCAGTTTGCAATTAAGGGTACAGATACTTTGCGACTGGATAAGTATGAAGTGAAAAATGCAGTTATTGATACGGTACCCAAACCCGTTCTGCTATTTGCTTTTGGCGGAGGTTTTAAGACTGGGCAACGCGATGCTGCCGACTACATTCCTTATTTTCATTTTTTAGCGGAGCAGGGTATAGTGGTTGTCTCTACCGATTATCGTACGGGCCTGAAGAATCTGGATGCCTCGAAGTTGAGTTCGCCAATGACTTTTTCAACCTCTTTGATCAAAGCTATTTCGATGGCAGTAGAAGATTTTTATGATGCCACAACTTATATTGTCAATCACAGTAGTGCATGGAATATTAATCCGAAACGGATTATTGCCAATGGTTCCAGTGCCGGAGCTGTAACTACTCTGCAGGCTGTTTATGAATGTACAAACCTTACGAAACTGTCAAGTCGTTTGCCTGAAGGATTCAATTATGCCGGTGCTATCTCCTTTGCCGGTGCAATCTTCAACCTTGGCATTCCGCAATGGAAAGATGCTCCTTGTCCCATTATGCTTTTCCATGGAAACGCTGATAAGCTGGTACCTTTTGATAAGGCAATCTTGAATAATATGGGATTCTGGGGGTCGAAATTTCTGGCAGGACAGCTTACGGAAATGAAAGTGCCACATTATTTTTATATGGTTGAAGAAGAAGGTCACACAATGGCATCAGTCCCGATGACGAGAAACCGGGATGATATTATGAGTTTCATCCATCGTCTGGTTTTTAATCATGAGTCACTCATGTTGAATACGAATGAGGTTGTCCCCGGTAAGGCTCTCGAAAAAAAGGATTTTACCTTGCAGGATTACGTCATCAATAATATAAAGTAAACATGGTTGAATTGCATGCTCCCGGCGGTGAGGACAATGTATTGTTGCATGCTTGTTGTGCACCTTGTTCGTCTGCTATCATCGAATGTATGTTGGCTAATCATATACGTCCCACAGTGTTCTATTTCAATCCAAACATCTTTCCGGAACGGGAATATCTGATACGAAAGGCTGAAAATCAGCGCTATGTTGCCTCACTGCATCTTGATTTTGTTGATGCCGATTATGATCATGCGACCTGGAGAGAAGCGATGAAGGGACTGGAATACGAGCCTGAACGGGGGCGGCGCTGTCTGAACTGTTTCTTTTATCGGTTGGGGGTGGCTGCAAGTTACGCCTCCGAACATGGCTTTACTCTTTTCACTACTACTTTGGGTTCTTCGCGATGGAAGGATATTCACCAGATCTGTGATGCCGGGCGACGGGCTGCTGCATTACATCCGGGCGTAACATTTTGGGAACAAAACTGGCGTAAAGGTGGATTGAGTGATCGGCGCAGGGAAATCATCAAACTGTATCAGTTTTATAACCAGCAGTATTGTGGCTGTGAATTTTCTCTTAAAGCCAGAGAAGAGTATCAGCGTCGTACTTTGGCAGGTCTCTGAAAGGTGAATATTGGTAAATAGATAAAGGTGCCCGTGATAGGCATGCCGAATTAACCGATGATTTCCGCGGTTAAGGGAAAAATCGCTGTTAGCCTATTTGAATAATCAATAATTAATACTTAAAAACACCTGAATCCGTATCACTGTTTTGTAAAACATTTCCTTTTGACTCGTAGACTCTTCCCCGATTCAAATTAATCGACAAGGAGATGGACAACATATTCTTATAATCGGGAACATTTACCCACGTTTGTTTGGTGACAAACTTATTCATTGTTGTCTCGTGATCTTTGGAACTTAGGAACAAATATGACCAGTTCAATCCCACTGTTATATTTTTTAAATGATAATAGGCATACATAATACTATAATCCATGCCACGATAGGCCGTTTCTCCCGAAAGCCTTTTATCACGGGATGTATATCCTCCACCGATACTCAGATGTCCCAAATATAAATCGGCCATTATGCCTCCTTGTGCATAATTCAATAAATGACAATAATCATTGCCTTTACTAATAATGCGTGAGAGAGTCAACCCGGCATGAAGAATCAGTTTCTCAGGGATCAAAGAATAATCAAGCGTAGTATTATTAAAAAGCACATCTAACCGTTTCTGATTATCATATCCGAATTCAAAAAGCGAATGGCCTGAATCATCAACAATCCGGCTAATACTTTCCATGATGGGCTTATGGCTATAAGAGTATCTTATGGTATTTTCGATATCTATCCGATTGGGTTTATAAACAAACTTGATGTAGTTCGTCATTGTTGAGTACGGCTTCAACTGCGGATTTCCGGTTCGTATATCCCAGTCATTCGCCTGCTGGGAAACATTGCTTAATGAGCCCAGCGACGGGATCTCCGGTGTGATGTAAAATCCGTATTTTAAACTGATGTTATTGGAAATCGTATAAGATAATGACAAGGAAGGACGCAGAAGCCAATAATTATATTTCTCGGAATCCTGACGATAATACTGGCGGTTGCCTCCCAGTCCCAGTACATAATTAAATTTCTGATTCGTGCAGCTTAATTGAGAATAGAAGTAACTGTCGGCTGTTGTCATCTGATTGACAGCATCACTCGTCCCTGTATATTCGTTTCTGGTATGGGCTTGTGAATGTTTTATTCCTATCAGGAGCGACAGTTTTTCAAACTTTTTGGAATACCGGGCTTCGCTGATCAACGAATATTTCTTCCCTTTCGTATAATATTTGTAGCTGTTAAATGGAACTTTAAGCGAATCGTTCGTGTATTCCTGATAAGATTGTCCATTCTTTGTATCTATATAAGTCCCGACTATGTTTGCTGTAATCGTTTGATTATTTCGAAGATAATGTCTATAGAACATGTCTATTACAGGTCTATGAAATTTTTCTGTCGGATTTGTTAGCGAATAATACGCCGTCTTGTTTGTTTCGGTAACATATTGTTTATGCCCCCTGTCCGGACTGTCATAAAATGTACCGGTCAGTTTCGTTTCAAAAATGTATTTTTGGGGTTTTGAAAGATTATAAGTCAATTCAACATTGTTTTGCATATACTTCAGTTTGGTATTTATACCCATTCTATTTATGAGAATATCCGTTCCGTCCTGTAGCATATAATGATCTTCCTGATTTATGTAACGATCTTTTACCTTTCCATAATCCATATCATATTGAAGGGAAAATTCCGACAGCTTATAATTGTATTTTGAATATATCGTGTTATTCCCATTACCTGTTGTGACCGCATTTGTCGTATTTATACCTGTCACAACTCCCGAATAACGGCGTTTCATCACCAGATTGACTACAGCCTCCACATTGTCATCGGCATATTGCACACCGGGAGCATCAATATATTCAACCCGTAGAACCTCATCGGGCTGTAACGACAGGAGGTCTGCCTTTGAAGCCAGCTTGTCGTTGATGTAGACCGCCACATTTCCTCCACTTTTGGTAATGGTTTTTTGTACGATGTTAACCTGCAGCCCGGAGAGCATCAAGTGGTTCAACAGATCAAAAGCGTCTGTTGAATTTTTAATAATGTACTTTTGCGGAAAAAGTATCTGTTTGTCGATTTGTGTAATTGTCCGCGGTGCTGAAACGGTTACTTCACCCAACTCTGTAACCGTTTTGCTTAGCGTAACCTTGCCTATATCCACAAGTCCTTTGGAAAGCTTTATTTCATACGATTTTTCTTTATAGCCTATGTGTGAGAATCCCAATATGACAGTGGTGTCTTTATATATTCTCAATTCCATAGTGAACCGGCCTTTCTCATCGGAGGCCGTTCCGTAAGAATGGGTATGATTCCCCTTATTCAGTAATACAATATTTGTTGATTCAAGCGGCATTCCGGATTCGTCGACAACTGTGCCCTTTATTTGGGCATCCAACACAAATGGAAATATCATTCCAAAACACATGATCAGATATAATGTTCTCATAATTACTATGATTTAAATTTTAATATCAATGACCCTGATCGTCTTTTTCATTCGAGAAACACAATTTTTATCAGGTTTAGGGGAATATACTCTATTTACAGGTATAGACGAACAAGTCTTTTGTATGTTACACTATTTTGTGATTATTTAAAAAAAATATTTTTTTCCGGATTCTGTTTTGACTTACAATAAAAGAGTTTAATGTATATAGTATCTAGCTAAAAATAAAAATATTACCACCATCGGTTTCTAAACCTCAGACACACATGTTTACTAAAAATGTGTCATGTAATCGTTCTACAGAAACAGAGAAGGGAGTTTTCTATTAGAATCTTACTCCGAAGAACCATCCGAACCACATTGCTTTCTGATTGTTTTGAAATGCCTGTGAGATGATATTGCTGCTGTTTCCGCTAAATGATATCTTATCTGCGGAATGGCTTTTTTCATTCTCTTTGTTTGGATCATAGATATTGAAAGACAAACCACTTGTAAGGGTCAAATGTTTTTGAAGACTGTAATTAACACCCAACCTAAAATTCGATATTTTCCCCTGATATGTATCAGATGAGTTTGTTGCAAGAAGTGTTGTATAAATAGCATCCATGTTTACAGACAGTTTTTTGTAAACCGGTTGAATATATCCAATACCGTATCCGATGCCGACTTTGTCTTTTCCGATTCCGGCATTCAAGATGGAATATAGTCTTTTGCCTCCGGTTTTGTACATAAAATTGAAATAATATGTTTCGTCTTTTGTCAGTTCGAAAGTACGGTATCCGTTCTTAACGATGTTAAACAGTCCGATCTGCAGACCATTTTCAATAGAATCTGCCATATTAACAATTCCGACCTGTAATCCGTTCAGAGTCTTTGTTTTATTAAAAATAGAACTGATTTGTACACCAGTAACATTTTGGGTTGTATAGCTCATAACTCCTGAGAGTTGTACTCCTTTCACGCTTGAAGCAATTTCATAAACGCCGGAGAGTTGGCATCCATTTATTTCGTTGGTTTGAATATTGGCAACGCCTGCTATTTGCAATCCTGTTACTCTACCTGAATTAGTGTTCAAAACGCCGCTGATTTGTGCTCCATTAATCGTTCCTTTGTTGTTATTAAAAACACCGGAAATCTGCAGACCTTCTATATCATTCAGGCTAATGTTCCCAATCCCGGAGATTTGTGATCCGCTGATTTTGTTGAAGTTATAGTTGAAGATACCGGAAAGTTGCAAGCCATTGACTTGTCCGTTTACGATGTTGGCAATACCTGCGACTTGTCCACCTTTGATATTGCCACCTGTGATGTTGGCAAGACTTCCAATTTCAAAACCGGATACTCCCTTGGAATAACCTGCCAGTATATTTAACGAAAAACAATTGACATTTAAGCCCTTGGTTAACTGTTGCGAGCCCATGCCAGGCAAGAAAGAAACCTGAATGGGTATCAGATGGTTTGTCTTGATTTGCCGGTTAAGGTATAGTGCCGATTGTGGAACTAAATTTTTGACTAGGGATATTTTTTCAAATTGTGCCTGGGTGGACGAAATATCTATTCTTCCAGCTTCTAATGGCGATATGATTGCATTATTATCTATAGTTTCACGATATAATTCAATGATCTTTTCTCCATCCATGGTTTTAGCAATTAAAAGAGTGTCTTTATAATTAGGACAACTTACATGAATGTATTGTGATGGCTCTTTCAATTTGAGACGAAATGTACCATCATTGTTTGTAATTACCGCTTTGTTTTCTTTAACAGCATAAACAATCGCCGAATCTAGGGGCAAGCCATTGGAATTTTTTATAACCCCAATGACGATAAAGTCTTCGGATGCTGTATTTATCCCCTTCAGGTGTAAAATAATGTGGTTCCCAATTGTTGTGTAGGCAAAACGATTTGATAGAATTTCATCCAATGCCTGTTTTAGTGCTATATTCTTTTTGTTGATCGAGACTCTGTCATTCGATGGAATTTGCCTGGGATTGTAGGCAAAAAAGAAATCATTGTCTTGCTCAATGATGTGCAAGGTTTGCGGGATGAACAAGTTTTGCACATTGATGGATATTTTGCAACGCAAATCGACTTGTGAAAAAGCGTTTTGTGTTGCAAGAATCAAAATCAATAAGAAATATTTGATTTTATTGTTCATCGTTTCCATTTGTTATGTAATATGTGTTTCCCTTTTTCGTGTAATCGAGGTTCAGTGTTTGCGTGATGACGGTTAATATTTCGTTCAGTGAATTATTTTTAAACGAAGAAGAAAAACAGAGTCTTTTGTCCACCGCATTGTCAATTCTAATGTTTACTGCATAACATTTCTCCAGTTCGGTAAATATAGCAGATAATTCCATGTTTCTAAAGGTGATTGTTTTGTTTATGGTGTAAAATGCAGATGCTTCCTGCGTTTGCTTGATAATAGTGTCGTTTTTTACCAAAATAAGGGCTGTTTCTCCATCGGTTATTATCATCGACAGAGTGTCTTTTGAAGCACGGGGTAAAAATACCTTGACTTTTCCTGATAAAACATCGACCATTACATTGTTGTTTTTCATTACATTAACCGAAAACTTCGTTCCTAAAACTTCTACTCCGCCACGATTAGTTTCAACAACAAATCGTTGTTTCTCATCCCTCTTAACGCTGAAAAATGCTTTTCCTGAAAGTTTTGCTAAACGAATATGCTTTTGAACATCAAATGCATATTCGATTTTTGAGCGTTCCGAAAGCAAAACGGCCGAACCATCCGGCAAAGTGGAATTTAACGTATTGTCTGTGCTTGTAACAGCAAACAGTGGAGGTGTTGGTGTCTTTTCAGAATTGAAAAATTGAACAACGACAATAATAAGTGCAATAGCGGCTGCTGCAACAACTACTTTATAGTAACGAGATTTGAGACGATGCTTTTTTGAGAAAATGTGATTATTGACTTTTTCCCAAGCCTTGTTGGTATCCACAGATTTGTGAACGGTTGACGCAGACCACAGCTTCTCAAATCGAATAAATTCTTCCAAATTTTCATCAGAAGCTTCTATCCAATCCATCAACTCGCCTATTTCGGTCGCATTGGCTTCGCCCGAAAGGTATTTTGCAATGGCATTTTTATCAATATGTGGACCTTTTTCGTTCATTTATAATTTATATCTGTTCAAATTTCATTTTGTCTATTTTATTCCAACGCTGATTACAATAATTATAGTCGGTAAATAATCGGACAATTCGGTACGTAAGGTGGATAAAGCCTTCCCCATTTGATTTTCAACTGTTTTTATTGAAATATTTAATTCATCGGCAATTTCTTTGTATTTAAGTCCTTCTTCGCGACTCATCAAAAATATTTTTTTACGTTCAGGAGGCAATTTATTTAATGCTTGAGCAATCATTCTTTGCAATTCACTCGTTTCTGCCGGATTGCCGATGTTTTGTTCAGTATCAGACATTTCCTCTTGATTGAATATTTTGAAATCTTCTTTTATTTTGATATGTTTTATCTGATTCAGCACTTTGTTTCGTGCTGCACGATACAGATACGCCCTTATCGAAATATCATCAGAAATTTCATTCCGTTTTTCCCAAAAATTAACGAAAAGCTCTTGAACGATTTCTTCACTAGTGTCGTAGTCCTTGACCATGCCAAAAACAAAGCTACAAAGGGGTTCGTAATGTTGCTTAAACAGCATTTCGAATCCCTCCTTTGTCTGCCAAGTATTTGCAAGAGTTTCTATCAAGTCGGATTTTTAATTTCAGCAAAAATATAATATATTTTTTATTTTAACCTCCTTTTAAAGAGATAATATGACTCCGACATTAAAACCAATCCATCCTGCAACTTTGCATTTTTCTCCTGTATGTTCAAATAGCGTATGCGGCATTTTGATAATATCAGCAAATTTTCCGTTTTCTTTTTGATTGGATACAAACGTTTTTAAACTTGGACCGGCTTTTATGGCTAAATGCTTTGTTGCTTGATAGTGATAATTCAGATTGAATTGGTTTAACAGATTTAAATTATCGTCTCCCCATTTCCAATCGTAGTGTATATCATCACAAATCAGTTCCATATTCAATTTGTGGTTGCCTTTTATTGGGAGAATCGAGCCTAAACCGAATCCGGTACTAAACACCGACTTTTGGTTGTGTTCGCCAATACCGACTCTGAATATGGATTGAAATTTTTCTTTCCCCATTTTATAGGACAAGCTTGTCTGAAACAGTTCATTGGTCGATACTTCGAAGGCATAATATCCATTTTTGACCACATTGATAATACCAATCGGTAGAACATCATCATCGTCGCTGCAAATATTTACTACACCGAATTGAAGCCCTTTCCCTTTTTTAGTATAATTTACTACGCCTATTTGACTGCCGGATAAGTCATTTTTAACAAAATTAATAGTGGATAACTGCAGTCCTTCGTGCGAGCCGGAAATATTTGCCACGCCAGAAATTATTGTACCTTTTGATTGATCTTTTGTTAAATTTGCTACTCCAGAAATAATAACGCCTGTACTGTTACCTGATGTTACATTGCAAACTCCTGAAATTTGACATCCATTGACATCCCCTTTATTGATGTTTGCCACTGACCCTAACTCAAATCCATTCACTCCTCCATTCACTCCTCCGATAATATTGAATGAAAAATTGTTCGTATAATCTACAGACTTGGTTCCGGCTGTCCCGACCGGATAAATAAACGATACTTGTGCTCCTCTTTTTTCTTGTGCGTTTGTGTTCATTCCTGCCAGCACAGCAAGGAACAAGATGCTTAAAATTCTCATTGTTTTCATTTCTGTTATTTTAAAATATACTATAATTATGACTATTACTTTTCTTTCATTGTTTGTGTTTGAGAAAAAAGTTTATTTTTCATTTTATGATGATTGATTCTTTATGGCTAAAACAACTATGTCGGATTTCACCCCTATCGTGGATTTTTTTTTTTGAAGTAGGTACTTGTTTAAGGTAGATAAATAATTTATTACTAAGCAAATAAAGAATACAAATATGAAGAAAATAGATCAAAGGCTTTTTACATTGTTTATTACGTCAGCATCACTAAAGGCGGGATATCTAATGCGGAACTAAGTTGAAAATCAGGTTTGCGTCAAAATTAATTCACTGTCTTATCAGAAATTTTTTACTTTAATACGTAATATGACCGCATTGTCATTTTCTTTCAATGTAGTGCAGATCTTTACCAGTTCCGGATACTTCTTTCGGGATTCTTTTCGACCGGTTTCAGACAGATATGACATATAATGTTTGTAGCCATTTATTAGATATTTGCGACCCAAAGGCCATAGAACATCATTACCATTCATGTTATGAGGAAGATTTTCTTCAGAGACTGTGATTACATTTCCTTTCAAAAACATGTCATCTATTATTTTCTGCGCAGTCAATGCGCGCTTATTCATTTTTGAATATAACGTAAAGAATCCCTGAAAGACTTTATTGTAGGAACCAATATAAATGTATTTATCAGTGTATGTCCATATACACAAATTCAAATTCCAAATAGTCTTTTTTACTTTCAAATAGAAAAATGCGGTCGAATCGTAATTGATAATTTTACGATATGAAGAAGCCATTATATTTTTATTTTCTGCTATGGAAAAATATTTCAATTCCGGATATTCGCCCGGACCATTTCTTATTCTGTTAAGTCCTCACAAATACTTTCCCGTTTTATTAAAGATAGACAATTTTCCATGTAACATACCTTGTATTGACCGGATGTGATAATTATCTTATATCAAGGTTGATACAAGCATGTAGTAAATATTAATCCATATTCGGAATTGTATATTATTTTTTCTTCACAATCAAGACGATCATAAAAATGAGATGTACAATGGTGGCAGGAAATGAGCAAACCATTGTTGACTGGTTTAGGGTAACAACAGTTTACACTATTCCAAAATGGAAAGAGTCCTTATCGAAATGAAAAGGTATTTATATTTTTTGCTGTCATTTATTTTTTGTAGTTAACTGTATAACAAATATTTGTATCGTAGTCATCTCTTCTGGTATAGATTTGGCAGGAGATATAATATTGATTGAAACAATTAAAAAATAAATCGTATATGTACACAATCTTATTTGTAATTGGTGTAGTAATGTTTGGCTATTTGATGTATGTCCTTATCAAGCCGGAAAAATTTTGAGGAGAAGAGAAAATGAATACAAATATTTGGGGTGTGATAGCACAAGTTATCCTGATGCTTGTGATTAGTTTTCCGCTGGGAAGATATATTGCCAAAGTATATAAGGGTGAAAAGAGCGCGTGCGATTTTATGCGACCTTTAGAGCGGGTCGTATTCCGTTTTTCTGGCATAGATCCTGAAGAAGAGATGAATTGGAAGCAGTTCTTGAAAGCGATGCTTGTGATCAACGGTTTTTGGTTCGTATGGGGAATGCTGTTGCTGCTTCTGCAAGGTGTGTTGCCGCTCAATCCTGACGGCAACGGCGCACAGAGTTGGCATCAGGCATTGAATACATGCGTGAGTTTTCTTGTAAATTGTAATCTGCAACATTATAGCGGCGAAAGTGGGCTTACTTATTTCACTCAGCTGTTTGTTGTCATGTTATTTCAGTTTGTTACGGCTGCGACAGGGATGGCTGCGATGGCAGGAGTCATGAAAGCTTTTGCCGGGAAGACTACGAAAACTATTGGAAATTTTTGGAATTTCCTGGTACTTAGCGTAACGCGTATACTGTTGCCTCTTTCGCTGATTGTTGGAATGATCCTTGTTCTGGAAGGTACACCTATGAGTTTCGACGGAAAGATGAAAATTTGTACAATGGAAGGTGCGACGCAGATGGTGCCGCAGGGTCCGGTTGCCGCTATTGTGGCAATTAAGCAGTTGGGAACAAATGGTGGCGGCTTTTTCGGTGCGAACTCTTCACATCCATTGGAGAATCCGACGTACCTGACAAATATGGTAGAGTGTATATCAATGATGATTATCCCAATGGCTTTGGTAGTGGCTTTGGGGTTTTATACCGGAAAAAAGAAATTAGCTGGCAGTATCTTCAGCGTGATGCTTTTTGCTTATCTGACCGGGGTGGTTGTAAACGTCAGTCAGGAGATCAAGGGTAATCCGCGCATTGATGCATTGGGCATTACGCAGCATAGCGGAGCGATAGAAGGAAAGGAAGTGCGTTTCGGCTCTGCAGCAACAGCTTTGTGGAGTGCGACGACAACAGCAACCTCTAATGGTTCTGTCAATGGCATGCATGATTCGATGATGCCTCTTTCGGGAATGGTAGAGATGCTGAATATGCAGATCAACACTTGGTTTGGCGGTGTAGGTGTTGGGTGGATGAATTATTTTACATTTATCATTATTACGGTGTTTATAAGCGGACTGATGGTTGGACGAACGCCAGAGTTTTTGGGAAAGAAGATTGAAGCCCGCGAGATGAAGATTGCCTCGCTTGTGGCGCTGCTGCATCCTTTTATTATTCTGACCGGTACGGCTCTTGCTGCTTATATGTTCGTTCATGTGCCTCGCTTTGTGGCAGCCGAAGGTGGGTGGCTTAATAATGGCGGATATCATGGATTGAGTGAAATACTATACGAATATACTTCATGCGCAGCAAACAATGGATCTGGTTTTGAAGGATTAGGCGATAATACGCCGTTCTGGAATATTTCGTGTGCCGTGGTATTGCTTCTTGGTCGATATTTGCCTATTATCGGACAAGTGGCTATTGCCGGATATTTGGGCGAGAAAAAATATATTCCGAGCAGTGCCGGAACACTTCAGACCGATACAGCTACATTTGGTGTCATGACGTTTGTCGTAATTTTTATCGTTGCGGCACTGTCGTTTTTCCCTGTTCATGCACTTAGTACGATAGCGGAATATCTGAGTTTATAATTTACAAACAGTTTTGAATACAACCATTATGAGTATAAGAGGGGATAAATCGGCATCCTTGTTTCGCAAGGAGCTGCTGTCGGAGAGTTTGATGCAGTCGTTTGTCAAGTTAAATCCACGGGTGTTAGTAAGGAATCCTATCATGTTTACAGTAGAAGTGTGTACGGCTGTGATGTTGGTAGTCACAGGTTATTCAGCTTTCTTTCATTCGCAAGGATCGTTTGGATATAATCTGTTGGTGCTGATTATACTGTTCATGACTTTGTTGTTTGCGAATTTTGCTGAAGCTATAGCAGAAGCTCGGGGAAAAGCTCAGGCCGACAGCTTGCGTAAAACACGTGAAGAAACTCCCGTAAAACTTATTGTCGGAGATAAAAGAAAATGCATCAGCAGTTCGCAACTGAAGAAAGATGATGAGTTTGAATGTGTGGCTGGCGACGTTATTCCTTCCGACGGAGAGATTGTGGAAGGATTGGCTTCTATTGATGAGAGTGCTATCACCGGAGAATCGGCGCCGGTAATACGTGAAGCCGGTGGCGACAGAAGTTCTGTCACCGGAGGAACGAAAGTCCTTTCTGACCGGATCCGAGTAAGGGTAACCACTCGTCCGGGAGAGAGCTTTCTTGATAAGATGATTTCTTTGGTTGAAGGTGCTTCACGCCAGAAGACGCCGAATGAGATTGCGCTGACGATCCTTCTGGCTGCATTTACCCTGGTGTTTGTTATTGTATGTATCTGTTTGAAACCATTAGCCGATTATACCGGTGCGACAATTGGGATCGCCGCATTATTATCTCTTTTTGTGTGTTTGATTCCAACAACTATAGGTGGATTGTTATCCGCTATAGGTATTGCAGGAATGGATAGAGCGTTACGGGCGAATGTTATTACCAAATCGGGTAAAGCGGTCGAAACTGCCGGTGACATAGATACTTTACTTCTTGATAAGACAGGAACGATAACTATCGGTAATCGTAAAGCGACGAATTTTTATCCGGCGGAAGGTTTCTCTGAAAAGGATTTTATTAACGCTTGTGTGATGTCTTCGGAATCGGATATTACGCCTGAAGGCAAATCGATTGTAGAGCTAGGACTTGAGAAAGGGATCCGCGTCAGAACTTTATCGGGAGCCAGACGGATAAAGTTTACCGCCGAGACAAAGACGTCGGGTATAGATTTAGACGATGGTACAGAGATCCGAAAAGGTGCTTATGATGCGATCTGGAGGATTGTTGAATCCGGTGGCAACGATTTTCCAAAAGAAATGGAAGATATGATTGTAAAAGTGTCGGGCAATGGAGGAACACCTTTAGTGGTAAGTATTAATAAGAAAGTCGCCGGAATTATCGAGTTACAGGATATTATCAAACCCGGTATCAGTGAACGTTTTGAACGTTTACGAAAGATGGGAGTGAAGACTGTGATGGTTACGGGTGATAATCCCTGGACAGCCCGATATATTGCGAATAAGGCGGGTGTCGATGATTTTATTGCCGAAGCAAAGCCTGAGGACAAGATGGAATATATCAGGAGGGAACAAGTCTCCGGAAAACTGGTTGCCATGATGGGTGATGGAACAAATGATGCTCCGGCATTGGCACAGGCTAATGTTGGTGTGGCTATGAACAGTGGCACGCAGGCAGCCAAGGAAGCCGGAAATATGGTGGATCTGGATAATGATCCGACTAAACTGATAGAGATAGTTGAAATAGGTAAACAACTGTTGATGACCCGCGGCACGTTAACGACTTTCTCTATTGCTAATGATGTGGCCAAATATTTCGCAATTGTTCCTGCATTGTTTATGCTATCCGTTCCACAACTTTCTGCTCTGAATGTGATGCGGCTGCATAGTCCTGCAAGCGCAATTTTATCGGCTGTGATTTTTAATGCATTGATTATTCCCATGCTCATCCCGTTGGCACTGAAAGGCGTACGTTATAAGCCGATCGGCGCTTCGGCTTTATTGAGGCGTAATCTATTAATCTATGGGTTAGGAGGAATGATTGTTCCTTTTGCAGGTATTAAATTGATAGATTTATTGGTTGGACTGTTTTTTTAGAAAATTTGTGATATGAATAATAATTTGATAAAGTCAATCAGATTGACATTCTTCTTATGTGTAGTGTTAATCGTATGTTATGTATTTGTTTTGTGGCTATTTGCCAGAGTTGCCGGGCCTAATAAGGGTAATGCCGATCTGGAAATATTGAATGGACAAGTGGTGGGTGTGGCAAATGCGGGACAGCTATTTGGCGGTCAAACTTATTTTTGGGGAAGACCATCGTGTGCCGGAAACGGATATGATGCCTCAAACTCTGGCGGAAGCAATAAAGGGCCGGGAGATAAGGCGTATCTTGAGGTAGTTCAGCAGAGGCTAGCTTATTTTTTGAAGAATCATCCGTATTTGACTCGCAAAGATGTACCTGCTGAGATGGTGACAGCCAGTGGTTCTGGTTTGGATCCTCACATCTCCCCAAGGAGCGCATATATTCAGGTACGCCGGATTGCCGGAGCCCGGCATTGTAGTGAGCAGACAGTAAAGATGATTGTAGATAGGTGTATTGAAAAGCCATGGTTAGGTCTTTTTGGACCGGCCAAAGTCAATGTGTTAAAGATGAATGTCGCTTTGGATGAGGCAACAGATAAATAGATCAAATATTGCTTGGATATATGGAAAGAGTTGACGATGCCCGGTATTTCCTTGATTTGATTCAACGGGCAAAACATGGAAAATTTAAAATTTATATTGGTATGATTGCCGGCGTAGGGAAAACTTATCGTATGCTGCTTGATGCAAGAGAACTGTTGAAAAACGGAATAAATGTGCAGATCGGATATATAGAGACTCATGGAAGGGCCGACACGGCAAAGCTTCTGGAAGGATTACCGATAATTCCCTGCAAAAAGGTTTTTTATAAAGGCAAGGAATTGGAAGAGATGGATATGGAGACAATTCTGCAATTGCATCCCGAGTTGGTTATTGTGGATGAGCTGGCGCATACGAATGTGGAAGGCAGTAAAAATGAAAAACGCTGGCAGGATGTGATGGAACTACTGGATGCAGGAATCAATATCTTGTCGGCTGTGAATATTCAGCATATAGAAAGTCTAAATGAGGATGTGAAGCATATTGTGAATATTGAAGTGAAAGAACGTATCCCCGATAGTGTATTGCAGGAAGCCGACGAAGTGGTAAATATCGATCTGACAGCCGACGAATTGATTGAACGACTTAGAAACGGGAAGATTTATGAACCGGATAAGATAGAGATGGCATTAAATCATTTTTTTACTTCCGAACATATCTTGCAGTTACGCGAGTTGGCACTCAAAGAGGTGGCATTGAGAGTTTCAAAGAAAGTGGAAAACGAAGTCGGACGGAATATCTCAACGGTACAGAAGCATTTCATGGCATGTATTAATACGGACGAGAAAAAATCTCGTTATCTGATTCACAAGGTGGCAAGATTCGCTTCGGGAACGAATGCCAAGTTTTCCGTATTACATGTCCGCACACCTCAGGAACAAAGAGATAAGATCAGTCTAGCGGCTCAACGTCATCTTATCAATAATTTTATGCTGGCGGTTGATCTGGGAGCCGAAGTGGTTCAATACGATGCACCTGATATTATTGCTGGTATTGTTGATGTATGCAAAACGCATCATATCAGTTCAATTTGTGTTGGCAAACCTAAATTGAAGCTGATAAGCATTATCTTTGCAACGTTTCGTTATCGTTACTTGGTAAATGAATTGTCGAAATTGAATATAGACTTAATAATATTATCCTGAATATAAGAATAAAATTTTCTCTACCTTTGCTCCACCTAACAGATTCATAGAATGATCAGGAAAGCAAAACTTGAAGATGCAAAAGCTATTACAGATATTTATAATGAATATGTGATGAACAGTGTAGTTACCTTTGAGGCGGAACCATTGAGTGAGGAGGCAATGCGTTTACGCATGGAACGGATGATTCCGCGGTTCCCTTATTTTGTCGATGTACAGGATGTCATGGATTTTGAACTTCTGTTATCGTAAAATCAATAATTGACCAGATGAAAAAACTGCTATACATCTTTTTATTCTTGCTTTTATGCCTGGGATGCAGCAAAATTTCTCATCGTGTGAGATTAAATCAAGCCGACAGCTTACTGGAAAAGGAACCGGACAGCGCGTTGTTTCTTTTAAAACAATGTTTGTTCCCGGAAAAACTCTCTGACGCCGAACGGGTATCTTATGCTCGAATATGGGCTGCTTCGAGTGAGGCAACCGACAGAACTTTTGCCCTCGACACGATGTTGCCTCAGTCTATTTGTTATTATTCTGCTCGGAATGATACAGTTAATTGGATTAACTGTCTGAAGTTGGAGGCAACGCGTCAGAATGAATTGGGAAATTATCAGCAAAGCATCAGCATTCTGAAGAAAGCTATTGGTATGACTGATGCTTCCCGAAGAGGTGAACTGTATGAAAAAATTATTGATTTTGCATTTTGGAAGAGAGACGTGATTACTATTCGGCAATATGCTCACCTAATGATTCAAAGCAGCGATCCTGCCATACAGGCTTCAGGTTATTATATTATTTATGTATCTTACGGATTGGAAAATCGGAATGATAACATCGATTCTGCATACTGGTATATAAACCGTTGTTTGGAGATAGCCAAGGCTAATCATGACAAAAACTATGGGCAATATCTGAGAAACAGCATCGTTGGTAACAATCTCACCATGGAGCAGTCGATTGCCCGATTCCGGGAGGTGTTGTCATTCTATCATCTTCAGGAGAATAGCAATGTGTTTACCGATATGGGTTTTGTATTCTTGCAGAATCATCAGATAGATTCGGCCGACTATTATGCACGCCGTGCCAAGATATGCTATGCGAAAGAGTGGAGTGGCAAGGGTTACGAATATGTGAGCCTTCGTAATTCCATCAACGATTTGCAGACCTGTATTGCTTTTGCCAAGGGAGAAAAGGATATACGTATGAAGTCGGATATAGGTCATTTCAATGATTCGATTTTCGCGGGCGATCTACAGAGCGAGAGGCTCAAACAAGAACAAAACGACTATCGGGAGTACACCTTCTCGCGTGAGTTGCAGATGCAGAAGCAGCAGGAGCGTTCGCATCTGATGCTGGTTTCGTTCTTCTTTATGGTGGTCATTGCAGTTATCATTGTTATTGTGTATGTGCGTAACCGGCGTAATCGCTGGATTGAAACATCGGAGCAATTGGAAACACTCCAACAGCTTTTGCGTGAAGCTAAAACGTTGACGGAAACTAACGACGGTCAGTCGTTACAGCCGGTAAAAGGTGACAGTCGTTTCTTCAAGCAGGTTATCTTGCAACAATTAGGTATCATTCGTTTGATGGTTACAAATCCAACGGAACACAACATAGCACTTTTACAACAGATGACACGTATCGCTCACAAGGAAGTGTCCGTCGATACATTAGTGAATTGGTCGGATTTGTATGAGATTATTGATTCGCTTTACGACAATTTCTACACAATTTTGATTAGTAGTTACGGGGCCTTGCTTTCTGAAAAGGAAATTCAGATATGCTGTATGCTATGTGCTGGCTTTTCAACTAAAGAAATCAGTACTGTCACGCAACAAAGTTTGCGTACCGTTTATCAACGGAAAAGCTATATTCGAGGGAAACTACAGATGGAAGAGAAGGAAGATATTGTGAACTTTGTACGAAACCATGCAGCTGTTATATAAAGGTGTATCAGGCGGTATTTAAACTTTTTCTAGCAAACATGTCTTATTATCAGCTATTTATAAAGTCATTTGCAGTCGAGATAGTTGCCTGTATAAATCAATGGAATCTTTTATGAGTTCTAACTTTGTATCCGTAAAAATTCAAAATGGATATGAAGCATATATTATGGATGATGCTTACAGGTCTTTGTTGCCTGACAGCATTTGCACAAAAAAATTATTCTCTGAAAGGAAAAGTGATAGATGTCGAAGGACGAGCTATAGAGTTTGCTAATGTGGCATTGTTTCGAACAGATTCTACTATGGTGTCGGGAGTTACAACCGGCGGTGATGGACGTTTCGTTTTGCAAGCTCCTGCCGGTGATGGATATTTGCGCATATCTTATGTTGGATATATAGAGCTGTTTTTACCGCTTAAAAATCTTTCAAACGGGTTGGATTTGGGAAATCTAACGCTCACTTCCGAATCGATAGGGTTGGATGAGGTTACTATCGAAGCAGCACATGTGACTAGAAAGATAGATCGCCAGATCATCTTTCCTACGCATGAACAATTGGAAAAATCGCTGAATGGATTGGAATTGACTCAAAGACTAGGATTACCTCGCATTTTTGTCAACAGTAATAATCATTCTATCAGTATGGCAGGCAACGAATCAGTACAACTTCGTATTAATGGTGTTGAAGCTTCTTCTCAGGAAGTACTGGCACTTTCACCGCAGGATGTACAGCGGGTGGAATATCACGATAATCCGAGTGTGCGCTACGGCGACAATGTCGGTGCCGTGATCGATTATATCATGGTACATCGCACCTCGGGCGGAAGCGTGGGCACGGACTTGCAACAGCAAACAAATTCGATTGGACTGGATGAATTATATGGAGATTTTCATCAGGGACGGTCGCAGATGAAATATAATTACTATACGAACTTCCATTCGTACAACGATAGGTATGTAGATAAGCAGGAGTCGTTTTTGTTTCCCGACGGCCGCCGGCTTGAGCGACGCGTGAAGGGACTGCCTGACAAACAGAGCGAGATACTGCATATGGGGAGTCTTGTATACAGCTATACCGAGGACGATGATTTTCTGTTCAATGCCAAGTTTAACATCGTTAAGTACAATGTGTATACGGCCAATAGCAGCGGCCATGTGTACGATCTCGATGACTCTTCGTATCGCATCTTTCGTCATCAGGAAACTCCAAGCTGGCTTAACAGCCCATCAATAGACCTGTATATGTATAAGAAACTCGATGAGAATCGTTCGTTAATCTTTGATGTTGTTGGAACTTATAATGGTAATCATCAGAAAAATCTGTATCAGGATAGTAAGGATGGAATTTTTCTGACAAATCTCTTTACAGACGTCAACAGTAAACGTTATTCACTCATTTCAGAGTTGTCTTACGAACAACGTTTTAAAGATAATCGCCTTTCATTAGGTATAAAACACACTATGGCAAAAACTGATAATAATTATACCGGATCTACTGACGCCGATACGCACATGCATAACAGCGATTTATATACTTATGTGGAATTACTCTTGAAATGCAATAAGCTTACTTGTACTTTTGGAAGTGGAATTGCATACACCTATATCAATCAGATTGAAGGTACCAGGTTGAATCGTTGGAATTATCGGCCTACCGCCAAGTTCCTTTATCCGTTAAGCAAAGTGGCTTCGCTTAGGTTTTCATATAAGATGCGCAATATGCTGCCATCATTGTCTGAACTGAGTGCAGTGGAGCAACAGATCGATTCGTTGAGAATCCTGAAGGGCAATCCGTTATTGCATACGTATCTTGTTCATTCTTTTAATCTGGATTACGACTTGAATATTCCAAATTGCGACGTTGGAGTGAGTTTACTTTACGAACTCAGAAATCATCCGGTTATGGAACAGACGGTTTTTGATTCAGCCAAGCAACTGTTTGTACGCAGTTATGATAATCAGAAACGCTTTGAAAAGATGGATGCTTCACTTTATGCAAATATAAGCTTTTGGAAAGATCATGTGAATTTGTATTTCAACGGGGGTGTCACCCAGTATCTTTCAAACGGCAATGATTATTTTCATCGCTATACGAATTTGTATTACATTTCCCAGTTGAGAGGATCGATAGCGAAATGGACACTCACGGCTACCTTTATCAACCAGTTCAATCTGTTCTTCGGCGAAACGATGAATACGCTGAACAAGTATAATGAGTGGAAGATTGATTACCGACTAAAGAAGCAGATGCGCATAGGTCTTGGCATCAATAATCCTTTCGGAGAATATGCAAATAGTTACTGTTCGGAGAACTACAATAGTTTAACGCGTAGCTCTTCTGTGTCGCATTATCCACTCACGCGTGTGGTCAGTTTGTCTTTCACTTGGAATTTTGATTTTGGAAAACAGTACAAATCCATCACACGTAAAATCAATAACTCTGATTCGGAAAATGGGATCTTAAAATGATGACCATCCATTCGATTTGAGACAATTTTATTCTTCATACCTGTTGGCGGAATTAAATTCAACTCAACTAATAGATATGTATGTTAAGAATCATATTTACCCTTGAGGAGGTTGTTTTTTAATTTATTCATGACTTGTTTTATATTTTCTACGGAAGAATTTTTGTATAAGTCCGGAAGAATCTTTCTGTTTGTACTCACTCATTTATCGGCTCACATATATGGAACGATCGTTCCATATAATATGAGTCGATCGATCCACATATTCTTATCGATTCATATAATATGAATCGATAAGAATATGTGGAGGTTTACAGAAATATATCTTTACATTTACTAAGTTTCAATCTATTATAAGTATAAAGGGGTTCAATAGAACAATAAATAAATACAATAGATCAGTTACTTGTTTATAATTAATTCCGCTAACGGCTTTTATTATATCTGATGTTATTTTGTCAAGTCATATTTTAATATATCCTGTCCTCCGTCGGAGCGTGAAGAGATGGCAATCAGATATTTGTCGTTTTTGTCGACGGCAATGGTACGACAGTTTCGATCTACCTGCCAAGTGGCCACATGCTTGCCGTTCCACTTGAAGACAAATATCTTTGAAAGCGTATTGAAATCATTTGAACCGTTATAGACGCAATAGACATATTGAGGAGATCCGGCAATTGCTGTGAAACACTTTTCAGACTGCAACACATCCACTTCGTCGTGAGTGATGACCGGTGCAATCGTTTTATCACCAATTGAAACAGTAACCATCGCATCGCCTTTCAGATTATAAAAAGTAAGAAAATTCGTATAGCGATAAGCTGCTACCGCCGTAGCAACTTTTTCATTGACACATAAGGTACATGCATAAGCGTCGTCGTTTTGTGGCAATGCAGCCAATATTTTATCGGAAGGATCAACCCAAAAATAATTGTCTTTGGGATTGTAATAGTAGAATGGCGAAGAATATGAACGCATAAGTGGTGACGCATATAATTCATTTCCTGCTTTGTAGAAGTTGAAGGCGGGAATAATATTTCTCTTTAATTGTGTGGTTTTTACATCAAAATCCGGTGAATGCAAGGTGAATGTTTTTTCGAACAAGTATTCATCAATAGCTGAGAATGTATCGTTATCATTTTTTTTACTGACCTTGTAGATTAGTTTAGGAGTCAGGGTACTCATTGATCCGGAACGTTTGACAAGTACTAGAGGCTGTGTTTTGAAATTGTTTTTGTGATAAGCTTTGATGATAGTATCACTTTGTATATCGGTAAAAACAACATACGAATCGGTGATAGTCATTTCATTGAAAAAGCAGTGTCCGTCTTCAGAAAATAAGACTTTACCCATCGGTAACGGGGTTGTATCTTGCGATAGTGAGTAATCTTTTACCTTCCCGCAGGAGGTCAGAAGAACGAACATTAATCCGGAAAGAATAAGTGTTGAATTTTTCATGTTATTTGAATTTGAACATATATATTATGGGATTGTCTTCTTCAGACAAATTGTTTACGATGTTGCGTAAATCTGCCTGTTCTATATTATGAGTTCGCTTTAACAGTGCAGTAGATAAGGAACAGACAAAGTAGTCATAGTGAGTACCGATAATGGTGTTTAGCCCATTTATTCCCAGTAGATGGCAAAACTCTTTGTTTGTATATATTCTGGAGTGTTTGTCCTTTTTATTGTAAATGGCATAATAGTCCTGATTTCCGTGAATGAGGAAAGTAGCCAGCAGGTAATCGGAAGTTTCATTAAGGTTGAATGCACAGACATATGGAGATTTAAATAATTCGGGTAGATAGTTATCGTCATTGTTTAGATGGTTGGAAAGCCAGTCAGACGTTGGAAAAGCATAATTCCCGAAAGAGACATTATAAGCAGGTTTTATAGTGTCTGTTGATGCCTCATAAACGGTAGATATAAATGGAGCAACTATATAGCAATGATGTTCATATTCAAAGAATCTTTTTCCCAGACTGAGCAGATACCCTGTTGTGAAGTTTGCTTCGAAGCCATACTTTATCTGCTTCAGCTTTTGATCCGTAATACTGACATAGAAATTTTTTCGCTTGCTATTATTATATCCGCTTAAATCAAACCATGCCATGTATCCATCAGGCAACCAGGCGCAATCGCTTAAAATGTTAGCTTTATGAGACGAAAGGTACTGATGGCTTTCCAAATCAAAGTCAATCATCTTGCTTTGACTAAAATCAACAACTGTAATTTTTTGATTGGCAGAATCAATATGAAATCTTTTCGCCATAAGAAATTCACCCGGACCACTCCCGTATTTACCAATTTGCCTGATAAAATGTCCGGAATCTGTAAAAGCATATATTTCTTTACATTGAACGTCGCTGACAAAAATTTTTTTGTTATAGAATGAAATATTTTCAATGGAAGATAATAAACATTTGTTATTTGTCTCCAAAGGAATAAAGATCAGCTTTGCAGAATCTATTTCTAAATTGTTATGACTAAAATCAATGACCGGTAACGACAATTTAGATGAGTTATTGCAGGCGCAAGCGACCACGAGTAGTATAAAACTAGTTTTTATTGTGAGTCTCATATTATTGTATTTGTGAAAGCACTATTTGTTTTTCAGTTTGATTAGACAAATCACAGAATTTTCATCCTCACTCCTTTTTTTTGCAATATCATACAATGGATTATCTTTACTTATATATTTGATAGAATGCTCATCTAATTGTACCTCTCCAATTATATATTCATCGTTTGCTCCGATAGGAACAATGTAAGCACCTAAATTTAATAATTTGAAATAATCTGCTATTGAATAGATATACCCGGTTTTCAAAAGTTTATTATAGAAAGCAATATAAGGCTGATTATTTTTATTCAAAGATAAAACTAGTAATTCCTTGGTCTCTTTAATGCTATAACAGGTTATGTATTCAGAATTATGTAGCGAATTCGTATAATCTTGATTATTACCTGCCGCATGTTGTAAGTATTCTACAGTTGGAAATTTACAAGAAGCAATATTGATTTTGTATGTTTGCTTCAATTCATTGTTTTCAATTCTATACACATACGGAAATAATTGATGATAAATAAAAATTGTTTGATTGCATCGATACAATCCAGATTTCCCGGAAATACCCTCTGAAAAGTTACTAATAAAATCTGCTTTATAAAACTCCTTTTCACTTTTTAATGACAAAGAATCGGCCCTCATTACATAATATGAATTTTTAGATTTGTATCTTTTCTTAAATCCCGAATTACTAAAAAAATATATTTTACCATCATTTGAAAATAAAAAAGATTGGTAAGAAAAAGAGGTTTTCTTAGCATATAGGAAATGATAGTCATTTAAATCATAAAATAATATCCTTCCCGCATCCCTGTCGCTTATAGCTATTTTTCTTCCCTTTCTGTCAATATCAAAATCGAAAATACGGCTGTATTGATTTGGTCCTATCCCATGTTTCCCTATGGTGGTAATAAAATGACCTTGCAGATCAAAGACAAACAGTGCATTGGAACGATATTTGTCTTCAATAAATAATCGATCATTGATCAGTTGTATTGAAGATATTTGTCCAATAAGGCAGTCGTCATTGGTTGCTAGAGGAATGAATTTGAAGTCTAAAGAATCCTTCAGTGAGGCTTGTTCTGTTTTAAAAGTAATTGTTTCAAAATCTTTCTTACTATTCTCTGTTGAACAAGAGGATAGAAAGAAAAAGATTGGAAGTATCATTAACCTGCAAAAAATAAGTGTTGAATTTTTCATGTCTTCAATATAGCTACAAAACTAGAAACATCGATTGTTATTATCGTCTTATGTGTCAAAAATATAGATAATTAATTATTTATCAAAAGGATTCGTCGAATATTTTCCTCCGCATTAGATAAATATGTTGACCTGTTGATAAGATTTATTTGTAAGCAAAATATTTGATAATGAGGTGTACATAATTGGTTTATAATTAGAAAGGGCAAAACTAAGTATGAGCCGATTTAATTCTTACAACGGATTCTTGAATGATAAGACAAAGGTGCTCAGATAATAACAGTTGTCATATATTGAACCAAGCCAAATGTTCTTCAGGATCTTCGATAACGCAATAGCCTTTCTTTTCTTTTTTATCTATCGTGAGACAGATAATTTTTTTGTTGCAGTTGAGATATTTTACAGGATTCCCTTGCCAATCGATGACTTCTATATCACGCATTTTCCTGTTTTTCTTGTTTTGTACAATCAAATAAATGTAATTTTCTGAACAGGCTAAATCAATTACTTCGGGGTCTGAACCTTTTCTTAATGTGGCTGAGAAACCTCCTGTCGTTGTAAAATCATATTCATATTTACCTAACTGTTTCTGAAATAGAAGCCTTGGAATAATGGCTTCTTTCTTGTTGTAGCTAAATATTTGTAATACAAACGAGCTGCATGAAACAAATTTGTTTTCTGTGGGATGCTTGACAAACATGGATTGATGGAACATCATTTTTGCCTCTGTAGGAATGTCCTTTTCATTATCCCAATAGTCGGGGTAATTGCCAAATTCTTGTAAGGAATCGGAACTTTGGGTATTTAGAAATGCATATCGTTTTTTCCACATTCCCGAAAATACAAATTGAGTCTGCGTCAAAGGAATGAAACGGTCGCTTAAAGATGGCATTCGATAATCATGACATAATGTATCTCCTTTTTTAGACAAGGCATCCAAAGGAATATGATTCAGAGAGAAAATAGGACGACTTAAAATGTAAAGATTATTATCTGTAACACATAAGTCAAGTGGTGGAATTAATTCGTTCGGTCCTTCACCCTTAGAGATAAGATGTCTGTCAATTTGATTTGTGTTTAGATTGTAGACAATAATTAAAGAATCGCCATGAAACTCATTAATCAAAAGAAGACTGTCTACTTTTACTAACTGCATGGTTACAGCAAGCAAACCAGGATAATCAATATCATGCATGACGATTTGTTCCTGTTTGTCGAATTTATAAGGCTTAAATTTGCGGTTTGAACAACTTGTTGTTACCATTAAAACAATAAAGATTGTTGCAATAATTATTCTCTTCATATTTTGATGTTCTTATTTATTGTAGAGTGAAAGTGGGGCGCCAATAACTTCGGCATCACATTTTTGCAAATGTAAATGATATTTCACTACATTGTATTCGTTGTATATATAAATATTCGTAATTAATTTATTATTAATTATATTATGGATATGAACGAATATGGTTTTGCTATTTTATTTTATATCTGATAAATTCTGGGGTTTCGCTGGATGATTTGCGTGTTGTGGCGTAAAGATATTCTTCTTTACTGTCAATGCAGATAGAATCAAGAAAACGATCGACTTTGTATTCACATATTGGGTTACCTGACAAATCGAACTGGAAGATTTCGACAGGCTTCAGATTGAGTAGGTCGTATTTTTCGCCGTTGATGTTGTCATAAACGATATAGACGGAATGCGCTGTTTTTGTCCACGATGAATAAGTGCGATAGTTTTGACCTCCTTTGAAAGTGATGAATGACATTGGAATATTTCCTGCCTGTTCTTCATATTGCAACCGGATATGGTCAGGACCTATAATGATTTTTTGTTCTTTCAGTGAATCATTGTAGATGATGATTCTGTCACTATGCATGTCGGCCATCCATATTTGTTCCTTTTCAGGAATATTGATAATCATGCCACCATTGACGTCAGAAACAAAATACTTGTATTTTTTCATTAATGCGGTTATATTTTCCGGCTTTTGTTTTGCAGTGTTCGTCGGATAGATTTTTAGCATTGGAACATGATTGCTATATGCAGGGTCGGCTATATACCACATTTGATAACCAATATAATGGCTGTCATTCTCCGGACAAGGGTCTGTGTATGGATGAATATCTGGACTGTAATTGAATTTCTTTTGAATGGCAAGTTTATTATTGGACATTGTCGCTTTCAAATTAACAGTATAAAATGTGTGAGCGTTATCATCAATGATGTGAAAGAATGAATCATTGTTATTGTAAACCAGGGCTCTTGCTGAAAGAAATTCACCAGGACCTTGTCCTTTAGTGGCTAACAATAGTCGCCGTTTTCCGTCTTTCAATGAGAATATTTCGAGCATTGAGTCACAGTGCTGAGGGTTATTGTTGACAAGAACAAGGCTGTCGTTCATCAGATAGAATGAGGTTGGATCGTTGATGGTTTCTTCCAAGGAGATCTTTTCTGGATTTTTCAATTCTACATGTTTCTTAAAGTCCGTCCGAGTCAGCGAATATACATTCAAGTCGTTTTTCTGGCTGCAACCGATAAAGGTAACTGCAATACATGTTGCTAAAAAAATTCGTTTTTTCATGATGTTTAATATGTGTTTGAAATATTGTAAAGCAAAGATATAGCAAATAATCTTTTTCCTGCCTAATGCTTAATATTTGAAAAATAGATTATTGACATTTAGCATATTAATGCATATATTTTCAGTGAAATTTCAGAACTGAAGCCGTTATTTTGAAGGATTTGTTCTATTTTATTAAAGCTTTTGCTTATTTTTGTAATGGACTTTTATAATATGAAGCGTACTAAAGAAACAATAATCGTTGTTATTATAGGTGTCATCATCACATTGATGTTCATATTTATAGTGGGAAGAATGTTTATGCATGAATATAAAATCCTGCTATTATCTGCTTCATCGGCATTTAAAGAAGCGGTGTTAAATGATAATTCAATTCAAATTCCTGACAGTACTAGATATGATTCTTGCAGGTCGCTTAATAGTTTATCTATTACTGAGAAAATGCATTTTTGCGATCAGGTATATATTACAGAGCATGATTCCAGTCGGCGGTCTCTTGATTGCGTGTTTCATTCACTGCTTGTCAGAGAGCATATAGCGGTTCCTTCAGCGGTGTCCGTTTTGTATAAACAAAAGATACAGTATAGTTGTAAGGATACAACTTTTTATCAAACAGCATCTGCCTTACCTCCTGTTGTTTACTGTTTTAATGATATGCCGGCAGGAAGAATAGAGATACGTGGTTATTTGCAACTTCCTTTTTTGATGGTTTTAAAGCAGACAAATAAACTATATTTGTGGACAATATATTGGATTTTACTGTTGGGCTTTGTTATCGGAGGGTATATTTTGATTCGCCGACAGAGATATAAACGAGAGTTGAAATTAAAGGAAGAAGCCATGATGAAAAATCATATTCCTTTAATACAAAATATGGAAATTGAGTGGACAGACTTATCAAATCATGTTTCTTTCAACAGAGAGGAAGGCCTTCTGTGTTGTGAGGGGAAAAATGTTGTTCTTACAGGTAACCCATTAAAGCTTTTTTGCCTGTTACTCGATAATTCAGGGCGAATCGTGAAGTATAAGGATATTGTTTCTAGAGTGATAAAACGTAAAATAACCGGTGATATATCCAAGTCAGATAAGGATGTTGTTTTTGCTACAGTGAAAAGCCTGCGAAATTCTTTGCGGGATTTTCCGTCTATTGATATAGAAACTTTTATGGGGAAAGGGTATAAGCTAGAAGTAAAAGACGAACATCATGGAGATCCATCTTTCGATACTTAGTAACAGTTTATTCATTAATCTCTGTTTGGTTAATGATGAGAGATTACATATTAATGAAGTAATTGTAGTATATCGTTGTGCAATAGTCCGTTTGTGGCAACAACTTGTTGTGCATCCGTCCAGCTGTTTCCTCCGATAAAATCGCTTATTTTACCGCCAGCTTGCATCAGAATCAGTCCGGAGGCCGCCACATCCCAAGGACCTAGAAATGCTTCTATGCGAGCATCGAAGCGTCCGGCTGCAATATAACATATTTCGGCAGCAGCAGAACCGAGCAGTCTGACCCCGCCTGCAAAACCGTAGAGTCTGTCAACCAGATGAATTGCTGTAGGACGATAATGGTCTGAGTCGTACGGAAATCCTAAAGCAACGAATGCTTTATTAAGTGTTGTGATATTGGATGCATGTATTTCGTGACCGTTCATATAGGCTTTACTCCCTTTCCACGCATAATAGCATTCGTTGCGGGTAACTTCATAAACAACTCCCAGCAGCAGTTCTTCTTTATTTCTCAAAGCGATGCTGACTGCATAAGGTCCCATCCCATGAATATAATTGGTCGTTCCGTCGAGCGGATCGATGACCCAACAGTAGTTCTCATCAGTCAGACTGCCTGTCCCTTCTTCGGCAATAAATCCGGCTTCGGGTAACAAGGTCGACAATTCTTTGACTAAGAAGTGTTCGCTTGTTTTGTCTATGTAGGAAACATAATTGTGTGAACTTTTTTCTTCGACGCGTGTACGATCGAATTTTTGATATTCCCTTTCCAAAAACTGACCGGCTTGTAAGGCTAATTCTTGTACTTTCTTTGTTAGAGATTTTAGATCCAGCATAATGTTTTATATTTTACTTGCAAATATACTTTTTTATTACTATTATCTCGTTTTTTTGTTTTATTTTTGACCTGTCAGTTAAGTATTATTACTTGAAAAACATGAATATTTATTCAATCTGTGTTTAAAGAGCCGATTATTAGATTGAGAATGAGACCTTGGTTAAAGTGGATAGGAATAGTTTGTTTGGCGCCTGTAGCTTTAGTGTTATTGGTCTCTATTCTTTTATATATACCGCCGATTCAGGATTTTGCTGTTCGTGAAGCGACCCGATATGCCAGTAAAACTACTGGAATGAAGATTCATATTGGCAAAATTCGTCTCGCCTTTCCTTTAGATATCACTGCCCATGATATGTTGGTTATTTCCGCACATGATACTTTGCTTGATCTTCGCAGTTTCGGTGTCAGTATTCGCCCTTTGCCGTTGTTCTATCAGAAAGTATTGATTGATGCTTTCGATATGCAGGAAGGAAAAGTCAACTCTGCAAGGATTATTGATGGAATGGAAATAAAAGGGATGTTAGGAAAACTGCATGTACATGCTGACTATATAGATCTGGCTAAAGGAATAGCTCGGTTCAATAAAATTGACTTGTCGGATTCGGATCTTCATATTTATATGCATGATACGACGACAGTAGAAGATACCTCTAAAATTCATTGGAAACTGTTACTGGATAAGGTGAACATTAAGAAAGTCGGATTTACCTTGGCTATGTCTGATTATAATATACGCGTGAGAACGTTTGCTTCGAGAGCAACATTAACTAAGGGGATTTTAGATCTAGCAGGTAGTGAATATAAAGTGGAACGATTTGAACTTGCTAATTCCCGTCTCAGTTATGATGGTGATACAGCGAAGGCGCAATCTGGATTCGATCCGTTTCATATTGTTCTTGATCATTTAAACGGGGTGTTTGAAAATGTGGCGTATCGAGGTATGGATATGAAACTGAAGATTCATGTCAAAGAATTTAATGGACAGGAGCGTTCCGGATTAGCTATTCAGCAATTGATTGGCAATTTTGAAAATGACACTTCTGCGTTTACAATGCCACAGATGTTTTTGAAAACGATGGATTCGGAAATTCGTCTTTCAGCTATTGTTCCTCGGAGTTCACTGGATAAGAATCCTAAGGCTAATATGGATGTTTTACTATCCGGAGTTATTGGAAAACCCGACTTGTTGCTTTTGGCAGGACCGGTATCAAAAAGTGTTAGTAATGCTTTTCCGGATCAACCGTTGACTTTTTCGACAACTGTGGATGGAAACTTCAATGCGATGACATTGAGGATGAAGGCAGACTTATTAGGTGTGCTTAGTTTGGATGCGTCAGGTTTGCTGACAAACGTTGGCGACAGTATCCGTCGAGCCGGCGATTTTCGGGTTAATGCCGAAGTGGGTAACCTGAATTTTTTCCTTTCTTCACTACCAACAAAAAAACGCGACAATTATCATATTCCTTCGGGAATAAAACTGGTTGGAAATGCTTCATTGAAAAATGGTACATATAATGCCGATTTCATTATGCATGAAGGCGAAGGAAGTGCGAATTTGTTGGCTACAATCAATCCGGGGCATAAAACTTATGAAGTTAATATGTTGATTGATAATTTGCAGATGGCTCATTTTATGCCTAAAGACTCACTTTATTCGCTTTCAGCTTCGTTATGTGCAGAAGGAAAGGGGTTCGATCCATATGCGGCTTCGACGTGGACTAAGGTAAACGGTCATCTGAGCCATGTTCATTATGGGACATCCTCCATATCCGATGTTTCACTTGCCGGTTCGTTGTTAAAGCATCATCTGAAAGTAGATCTGAAAAGTGACTATCCGCTGGCTGTATTGAATATGTCGGTTGATGGGACTTTACAAAAAAAGTCTATTGATGCGATTTTTACAGCCGATGTGCAGAATTTGGATCTTTATGGATTGCATGTGATGGACGATTCGCTGGCTACTTCATTCCAGATTTTTGCCGAGATAAAGACGGATATGGGAAAAAACAACCTGTTGGATGTAACATTAGGGAACTGGGAGTTGAAGGTTGCCGATGCTATCTATCATCCGAAGACCCTGACGTTGCATGCCCAGAGTACAAAAGATACGACGCAAGTATCGTTTCATGCCGGAGACTTGGGACTGACACTGACAGGTAATGCAGATCTGGAAACGATGATGAAAAAATTTGAGAAGATTAGTGAGAAGATTAATGAGCAACTGAAACGTGATTCAGTTATAAATATTCCTGAACTAAAGCCGTTTCTGCCGGAACTGCAGTTGAAAATGTCGGCAGGAAAGGATAATCCGATTTATAATACACTTGACCAATATGGGATTTCATTCAATCACATACAGATTGAAGCGTCAACATCGCCTGCTGAAGGGTTACTCTTTGATGGCGATGTGTTGGGGTTGATGCGTGATACGATGCGTGTCGACACAATATGTCTGAAGATTAATCAGGACTCGTTGGGTCTGGAGTATGTGACGCGTATTGTCAAAAAACCTTTCCGTAATCAGCCTTCGTTTACGGTGGGGCTTGCAGGAAAAATACGCAACACTTATGCAGATGCAGAGTTGACATATTTGGATGGCAAAGGAAAGACAGGTGTGTTGCTGGGTGCAAGAATGGACAAAGAGCGCGATGGATTGCGTTTTCATTTCTTCCCGGATCGACCTATTGTCATGTTTCATTCGTTCTCTTTAAATAGTGATAACTACATTCTGTATCGAAACATACGGGATATTTCGGCTGATGTGCGGTTTGTGGGGGAGAAGAATGCTTCGTTGTGGATACACTCAATGCCTGGTGAAAAGCAAAAAGAACTGCATGCCGAACTGAGTCAGATCAATTTGGATATGGTGACCAAAGGGTTTACCGAGCTGCCTGCTATGCGTGGTATGTTGAGCATGGATTTGCAGTATGCCCCGACGGATAGCAGTTATATGATTGTGGCCGATGCACACGTGGATAGCCTGTTCTATGAGAATGGGCGTGTTGGCGAGATGGGCCTGAATGCTGTCTATCTTCCTCTGAGTGAAAATCGTCATCAGCTAGATATGCACCTGTACCACGAACAAGAAGAGATATCATCGATGACCGCTGTCTATATGTCGGGTAAGCATAGTAAGGTGGAGGGAAGTTTACACATTACAGATCTTCCTATGAGTATGCTTAATCCGTTTATACCGGATAATATGGCGAAGCTCAGTGGTCGTATGCAAGGTGAGATGATTGTTACCGGAAGCAGTGAAAAGCCTGCGGTGAATGGTTATATGCAACTCGATACCTCTTCAGTATATGTTACGGCTGTAGGTACGAAATTTCGTTTTGACGACAAGAAAGTGGAGGTAAAGGATAATTTGCTGGATTTTAGCAATTACCGTATATACGGTTCGGGAACTAACCCGTTTGTGATTGATGGAACAATCGATTTTCATGATCCCATGCGCATGATGGCGAATATCACACTCACTGCCGATAATATGCAACTGATGAATGCCAAACGTTCGAAAGAAAGTTTACTGTATGGCAAATTGCTTGTTGATTTGAAATCGACCTTGAAAGGCCCGCTCAATGCGTTGGTGATGCGAGGTGATTTGCAGTTGATAGGAGGGACGGATGTTACTTACGTTATGCAGGATTCACCTTTGACGGTGCAGGATCGTTTGGCAGATTTGGTAACATTTGTCGATTTCTCGGATACGTTGATTCATCGAAGCAAGAAGAGAGACGCTCCGCTGCCTGTAGGCGGGTTAGATATGTTGCTGTCAATTCATGCGGACCAGTCTGTGCGCATAAATGCTGATATTACGCCTGATCGGTCAAGTCGCGTTTCCTTGGAAGGAGGTGGGGATTTGACGTTTCAGTATACGCCACGTGGCGACATGCTTTTGAACGGACGCTATACCTTGTCGGCTGGAACAGTCAAATACGCAATGCCTGTGGTCCCTCTGAAAGAATTCAATATACAGAACGGTAGCTATTTGCAATGGAATGGAGATCCTATGGATCCATATATGAATCTGACGGCTACGGAGCGCGTACGTGCTTCGGTAGCAACCAACGAGCAGGTGTCACGACTTGTTACTTTCGATGTGGGGGTATCAATCAAGCAGACACTTGAAAAGCTGGCGTTTATGTTTATTGTGTCTGCTCCGGAAGATCAGGTGATGCAGCAGGAATTGGCTAAGATGGATGATAGCGAGCGCTCACAGATAGCTGTAACAATGTTGGTTACCGGGATGTATCTCAATATAAATGACAAAAGTTCCAGCAGCGGAGCGAATTTGGATATGGGGTCGGCACTGAACAGTTTCTTGCAAAGTGAAATTAATAATATTGCCGGCAGCGCCTTGAAGTCGGTCGATATCTCACTTGGTATGGAGCAATACGATAAGAATGGTAATGCCGGCGGCGGACAGCGGACGGACTTCTCCTTCCGTTTTGGTAAACGGTTCTATAACGACCGTATAAGTATTATTTTGGGGGGGCGAATTTCTACGGGAGCCGATGTTAACAGTGGTCAGGCGCAACCGTTTATCGATAATGTGTCAATTGAATATAGATTGGATAATACCGGGACACGTTATATCAAACTTTTCCACGACAAAAACTACGAAAGTTTACTGGAAGATGAGATAACAGAGACAGGTGTGGGCGTTGTGCTTCGTAAAAAAATGAATCGTTTGGGAGAGTTATTTATTTTCAAGAAGAATAAGGTAAAACCGGCTCAAAAACAAGGCGATGAAAGATAGACAGATATATTCGGTGATGAAAGTGGTATCGGCAAATGTAAAGAAAAGGTTTGGCTCTTTTGCTTGTACTATAGGCTTTCTTTGTCTTTTGATGGTCTCTTGTTCGACGACGAAGAATCTGCCTGAAGGGGAAGTTCTTTATACAGGTATCAAGAAAATTGATGTTGTCAATGGCGATAAGAGTACGGATGGTGTGGGAGCACTGGCGGAGATCGAGGCTGCGTTGTCGTATCCGCCCAATAACGCTTTACTAGGTAGTTCTTCGGTACGTGTGCCGGTACCGTTCGGATTATGGACGTATAATGCATTGGTCAATAAACGGGGAAAACTTAATCACTGGCTTTTTCGCAAACTGGCAGCGAAACCGGTTTATATCAATACAGTAAATCCGGATGTCAGGACTAAAGTGGCCAATAATTTGCTGCGAGAATATGGATATTTTACCGGCAGTGTCTCTTATCAGACTCATGTAGATGTCAGGAATTTACGAAAAGCAACGATTTCTTACCGGGTGGAAATGAACAGGCCCTATACATATGACAGTGTTGTGTATGTACGCTTGCGTCATCGTATTGATACATTGATGCAGAAGAATATTGGCGCGACTTTACTTAAAGTAGGCGGTAATTTTAATGCAACCCGTCTGGAAGGTGAACGCGCACGTGTTACAAGGGTTCTACGCAATAATGGCTATTATTATTTTGAACCTGAGTTTATTGTTTACCATGCTGATACAGTAAGTCATCCCGGGTTTGTTGACTTGCACGTATCGACTAAACCCGGGCTTCCGCGAACAACTTTGCGTCCATGGCGTATTGGTAATATATCTGTACATCTGTTTGGATATAATAAAGAACAACCTACCGACTCGATCCGATTCAAAAATATGTCCATCTTTTATGAAGGCAAGTTACGTATGCGTCCGGAGGTGGTTTATAATGGATTAAAGTTCCGGACGGGCGATTTATATTCGCAGGCTCAGCAGGAAAAAACGCAGGCGGATTTTGCACGATTGAATACTTTCAGGTATACCGATATGCAATTTACGCCGAAGGACACGATGCGTCGCTGCGATACACTTAATCTGGCGGTGAATGCCGTTTATGATTTGCCGCTCGATGGAGAGCTTGAACTTAACGCAACAACAAAAAGCAATGACCAGGCTGGACCGGGGGCTGTTTTCAGTGTGACCCGGCGGAATATGTTCGGAGGCGGTGAAACTTTTAATGTTACGGCGCGTGGTTCGTATGAATGGCAGACAGGCAAACGTGTATCGGGCAATAATTCGAGAATAAACAGTTGGGAACTGGCTACTAATGCGAAGTTGACTTTCCCTGAGATTGTTCTTCCGAAACTGATGAAGAAAGAAATGACATATCCGACTTCAACTTCATTTAATCTTTATGCCAACCAATTAAATAGGGCAAAGTTTTTCAAGATGTTAGCCTTTGGAGGTAGTGCTACGTATAATTTTCAGACAATGTTGACTCGTCAACACGCTTTCACTCCTTTTAAACTGACTTATTCGCTTTTGCAGAGCACTACACTCGAGTTTGATTCGATTACAAATGTAAATAAGGCACTGAAACGGAGTCTCGAAAATCAGTTCATTCCGGCAATGAGTTATACCTATACCTATGATGAATCGCCATTGACAACTCGTAAGCATCACCTCTGGTGGCAGACAACCATTACTGAATCCGGGAATATATTGAATACGATATACTCTGTTTCGGGCAAGAGCTTTAATGAGAGAGATAAAAAACTTTTTGGCAACAAATTTGCCCAGTTCCTGAAGTTGAGCAGTGAAGTACGCTATGACTACGATATGGGTTCGAATCAACATATGGTTGGGCGTGTGTCGGCTGGTGTGGTTTATAGTTATGGAAACTCAAATATCACACCTTATAGTGAACAGTTTTATATTGGAGGAGCTAATAGTATCCGTGCGTTCACTATTCGTTCCGTTGGCCCTGGACGCTATCGTCCTGCCGACACCAAGTACGGCTATCTGGATCAAACGGGTGATGTGAAGTTTGAAGCGAATCTGGAATATCGTTTTCCTATATTAGGTAGTCTGCATGGCGCCGCATTTCTTGATTCGGGGAATATCTGGCTTATACGTGATGACGAGAGTCGTCCTGGTGGAAAGTTGAAAGTTAGCCGTTTCTTAAAAGACTTGGCTTTGGGTACCGGTATAGGTCTGCGTTATGATCTTGATTTTTTGGTTGTTCGTGTTGACTGGGGAATTGGCCTGCATATTCCTTACGAAACAGGAAAGTCGGGCTATTACAATATACCTAATTTCCGTGATGGAATGGGCATTCACCTGGCTATTGGATATCCTTTCTGAAAAGCAGATATTTTTCTCGATTATTTATCTACACAAATTGTTTCATTTTCTTTTGAATCCATTAACGTCGATATAACTTGTTTCGAACATAGTGCTTTTTGTAGATTATTTCGTAAGACTCATCCTAAATTACTATCTTTGCCAATGTTTTGAAATAAATTTATAAAAAATGGAAACAGTAGTAAGTGGAATCCGGCCAACAGGTAATTTGCATTTAGGAAACTATTTCGGTGCAATCAAGAGTTTTCTCAAATTGCAGGAAGAATATAATTGTTTTTTCTTTATTGCAGACTGGCACTCGCTGACCACACATCCGCACCCAGATAATATTCGTAGTAGCGCCCGTACGATATTGGCTGAATATCTGGCTTGCGGTATTGATCCCGATAAAGCAACGCTGTATCTGCAGAGCGATGTACGCGAAACGGCAGAGTTGTATCTTTATTTGAATATGAATGCCGGTATTGGCGAACTGATGCGTACGGCTTCATTCAAGGATAAGGCTCGTAAGCAGATGCATATTGCCGACGCCGAATCTGACGGAAGTGTGGAAAAGGAAATTTTTAACGAGAATAATAAACACAGTGTGAGTGCCGGCCTGTTGACATATCCTACACTGATGGCTGCTGATATTATTATTCACAAGGCTGTGAAGGTGCCTGTAGGTAAGGATCAGGAGCAGAATATGGAAATGGCACGCCGCTTTGCGCGTCGATTTAACACAACTTATGGTGTTGAGTTCTTTCCTGAACCCGCCTCATTCTATATGTCGGATAAGGCTGTGAAAGTTCCGGGGCTTGACGGTTCGGGAAAGATGGGCAAGAGCGAAGGTAATGCAATTTATCTGGTTGATGATGAGAAGACAATTCATAAGAAGGTAATGAAGGCCGTTACTGATGCCGGCCCCAAAGAACCAAATAGTAAGAAACCGGAAGTGATTGCCAATCTGTTTACAATGATGGAGATTGTTTCTTCTAAAGAAGCTTATAATTTCTTTGATGAAAAATATAATAATTGCGAAATCCGTTATGGCGATATGAAGAAACAACTGGCTGAGGATATAAGTAAGTTTTGTGCTCCTATACGTGAACGTATTTTGGATATTCAATCTAATGAGGATTATATGGTAAAGGTGGCTCGCATCGGTGCGGAAAAAGCACATGAGAGTGCTGCCAGAACATTGAAAGAGGTTCGTCAAATCATCGGTTTCCGTCCTGAATAAGTAAGTATGATATTGTCGGCTGTAGAATTCGAACGTGTATTTAAGGATCTGTATAGACCCCTGTGTTTATATGCACTTCGATTCGTCAGTTCAACGGATGATGCCGAAGATATTGTTCAACAGGCTTTTGCTGATGTGTGGGAGAAGAATATTCACAAGGAGGCGATAACCGATGTGAAAGCATATATGTTTCGGGCTGTGCACAATCGTTCAATCTCGTCGGCTGCTCAGGTTTCGACTATCGGACAGCTGTATGAACTCCCGGCCGATCTGGAAGACAGTACTGAAGAAGAGCGGATTTATCAATCTGAACGGGATGCACGTCTTTGGAACGCTATTGATGCTTTACCTCCTGAACGGAAAAAAGTGTTTCTGCTTTCTAAATGTGACGGATTAAAGTATCAGGAGATTGCCGACCAGCTGAATATTTCGGTTAAAACTGTCGAAAATCAGATAGGTAAGGCACTGAAGTTTTTACGAGAATCAGCCCGACGGATATATAGTATTGTATTTTGCTGATATAAAAAAGTTACCTCCGGATAGTAGGGGATTTTCATTTTTCTCTGTCTTATAAATAACCAATATATGAATAACAACGAGCAAGACATATCAGATAAGGATATTCAATTTGTAGCCGGTCTATACAAAGAGAATGTTTTGGATACGGAGAGGGCGTGGCAGCGATTTGCTGTCCAACATGCAATTCACCGTTCTGTATCTTTCCGTCGCTATTGGTTAGCTGCGGCTTCTGTATTGCTGTTATTGCTTGTAGGAATCGGTGTATTATATGAATCAGAGAGAGACGATTCCGAATGGATATCGGTGGCGACTGCTCCGGGAGAACTTAAAGAAGTTTTACTCCCGGACAGCACGCTGATATCGATGGCAGGTAGTTCTATCATACGTTATGATAGAACAACTTATGGAAAAGAACAACGCGTCGTGACGATGAAGGGGAAAGCGTTATATCAGGTGGTAAGAAATATTGAATGTCCTTTTATAGTGCAGACGGCTAAAACGAGAATTACCGTGTTGGGTACGACATTTCAGGTGAGAGCAGATGTTTCTTCGACAGATGTGCACGTGGTGAGTGGTCAGGTTAACTTCTCTACTGCTACGGGGAAAAATGTACTTCTGGCGGCAGGAATGTTAGGAAACTGGTCTGTTGGTCAGCCGGAGATAGCTGTTGAACATAGAGACGATTCAAATGATTTGTCATGGAAGACAAAGACTCTAAAATTTAAAGACACGCCGCTAGATGCCGTGATCAGTGATTTATGTGACCTTTATCAGGTTAAGATTGTTAACAAAACTCAGTCGGAAAACCTGAGATTAACGGCTATATTTAGCGATATGTCTCTGGACGAAGTACTCAAAATCATTAATCAGACGCTTGATATACAATTAGAAGTAGCGCTTGATTCGAATAAGTAATAATTCTTTTATGCACCGGTACCTATTTATTATAGGGCTTCTTATTTTTTGTAATTTGTTTGTGAAGGCGAATATGATTACGCTAGAACGAACAGATTTGGTACCGACTGTGACTCTGAATGTCCGACAGGTCCCTTTACAAGATATCCTTGAAGAGATGCAACGTCAGACAGGCATGATTTTCTCTTATGAATCTTCTGTTATTGATGAGTTTAAAAGAGTTTCATTCATAGCGCATGATGAATCTTTTGCCTATTGTCTTAAACGATTGTTTGCCCCTTTGCCATTAACTTATCGTATTATAGGCCAGTATGTTATTGTGAAAGGGAAACCTCGGATGTTTACGGTGAGTGGGTTCGTACGTGATTCTGCTTCTTATGAGAGTCTGATCAGCGCTACTTTATTTGATCGTCTTTCAGGCAGAGGAACAATCTCTAACAATTATGGGTTTTATAGTATAACGTTACCACCAGGAAAAGTGGTTTTGAGGGTTTCGTTTGTTGGGTATGAACCGAAGGCGGTATATATCAATTTGGCGAAAGATACAATGATTGACATATCGCTAAGATCTTCTACTCGTATTGGCGAGATTATCGTTACAGGACTGGAGCCGCATTCCGAAGTCTTGTCTAGTCGGCCAGGAGTTGTCAATATACCTAAAAATAAAGTAACTACGTTACCGGCCTTGCTCGGTGAAGCCGATATAGTGAAAACGCTGCAACGATTGCCAGGTACGACTATGGGAACCGAAGGAATGACCGGGTTGTATGTGCGGGGCGGCGATGCGGATGAGAATCTTTATCTTCTGGATGGTAATCCGGTGTATCATACGAACCATGTACTGGGTTTTTTCTCGGCATTTAATCCGGATGCAATTAAGAGTACCACTTTTTATAAGGAAAGCTTTCCTGCTGAATATGGGGGAAGGCTTTCGTCTGTTATTGACGTTCGTACAGATGATGGAGACCGTAAAGAATACCACGGAAATTTGTCTATAGGCTTTCTTGCTGCCAGAGCTAATTTTGAAGGACCAATCATTAAAGATCGTTCTTCATTCAATGTTTCGTTTCGTCGCTCTTGGATGGACCTGATTACTTGGCCTGTCTTGATGTCTTTAAATAAAGATGCCGATAGAAAAATTCACGGATATTACAATTTTTATGATATTAATGCAAAGGTTAATTACTCATTTTCTGATAGAAGTATGGCATATGTGAGTTTTTATATGGGTAGCGATAATTACTTGGATGGCGAAGATTCGGAAGACCCTTATGGTGCCGATCGTATTTTTCGCTGGATATGGGGTAATCTGATTACTTCGACTGGTTGGAATTATGTGCTCAACAACAAACTTTTTGCTACTTTTTCAATAGGCTATACACGCTATCGTTCTAATATTCTTCAGAAGGAAGATGCTTATGTGTCAGCAATTGATGAAAAACATCCGCAATCTTATTTTCAGGAAGGACATTCAAGTTCAGCTATGCAGGATATGAGTCTGCGGGCTTCGTTTGATTATCGTCCAAATGCGATGCATCTTATTCGGTTTGGAGGCGACTATCTATTCCATAATTTCCGTCCTGAACAGAGTTATATGGATACTTGGTATAAGGACTCGGTCGTTTCACAAAAAACGAATACAGTCTTTTCCAATTCCCTTATTCGAGGACATGAAGCATCTGCTTTTTTTGAAGACGAGATGCGCCTGACCGATCATTTGCGCGCCAATATCGGTGCGCGTTATACGCTGTTTCATGTTCAAAAAGAGACATATCAGTCGATCCAGCCTCGTATATCGGCGCGATATATGATTTTACGTAATTTATCGGCTAAAGTTTCATACAGTAAGATGAATCAATATATTCATCTTTTATCCAACAGTTATGTCAGCCAGCCGACAGATATTTGGGTTCCGGTGACTGAGCGTATCGGTCCAATGAACTCACATCAAATTACCGGCGGACTTTATTATCGCTTGGAAAGAATTGATTATTCAGCCGAAGTGTATTATAAGCGGCTGAATAATTTGGTCGATTATAAAGATAATGGATTAGCGCTATCCTCTTTCTCCGGCTGGGAAGACCGTGTAGGTTTGGGCCGGGGGCGTGCCTATGGGATGGAACTGATGGCAAAAAAAAATAGTGGTCGGTTGTCTGGGTGGCTGGCATATACCCTTTCTTGGAGCGATCGATGGTTTCCAGATGGTTCCGTCAACAAAGGGCGCCGTTTTCCTGCCAAGTATGATAACCGACATAAGATAGATATGGTCGCAACCTATAAGCTTTCGAGTAAAGTTGAACTGACTTCAGCATGGATGTATGCCTCCGGTAATCATATCACAATCATGGATCAGATGTATAATGCGGCTGTTTCCCAATCGGATAATAGCTACTATGGAAGCATTTATAATCCTTATGGATACAGTGCGAGTTCCCGGAATAACTATCAACTGCCGCCTTATCATCGTTTGGATTTGGGTGCGAATTTTTATAAATACAGAAAGAAGGGACAAATATCCATATGGAATGTATCAGTATGCAATGTTTATATGCGTCCGAATCCGTTTATGGTGAGTCCGGTATATTATAGTATAAATGGAAAACGTTATGTAAGGTTACAGGAAACGATTCTGTTTCGTTGTTTCCCGTCTGTATCATACACATACAAATTCTAAGCTAGATGACAAGGAAGAGATTCAGATATGGTTGTATATTTTTTTTGGCTGTAACACTACTGCAGACAGCCTGTACGCGCGATGTCATACTTGAATTACCGTATACATTGCCTTCTCTGGTGCTGAATGCTTCGGTAACAACCGGAGAGGATGTTACTGCTTATTTGTCGAAAAGTTGGTTTTTGCTAGATAGTGTTATGGATAGCGAAGTTACCGGTGGAAAGATTAGCGTATATGTAAATGATGTCTATCGTGGGACAATGCAAAATTCTGATATTTTTAGAGATTCTGTCTTTACAAAAGGACGGTATATATTACCAGGTTGCTTGTTGAATGTTGGAGATCGCCTTCGTTTGGAAGCAGAAGCAGATGGTTTCGACGCTGTTTATGCTGAGACTCAGATGCCCGATAGCGTGCAGTTGCTCTCTATAGATACGCTCCGTTTTATCTCATCCGACAAAACATATAAGCGTCAAGAGCAGATGCGACTTTATATTAACTTTACGGATGAGGCAAATAAAAAAAACTATTATCGTCTTTCTGTCGAGAAGGTGATAGAAAAGTGGCGCAATAGAGATCATACTTTTGTTTCAAAAGAAAGTAGTTTAGGATCATATACTTCTGATTTTTATTTGATTTATGAGGATCCCGTTTTTCAATATGTGGCAACAAATCCAACTTTGCAACAACAGGATGCCACTAATTGTTGGGGAACATTTAGTGATGATATGTTTAATGGGAATCAGTATACCTTGAAATCTGTTTTTTATCCGATACAGACCTCATATATAGATTTTGATTATACCTATAAAGTTTATTATGATGTTCGGTTGATGTCTATTTCTGAAGAGTATTATAATTATTTGACTGTTATACGTAATATCTCTGTCTCATTTGGGGAGGCTTATATAAATGGATTACTGGAACCTTCTGCTACGTATACGAATGTGGAAGGAGGCTTTGGCGTGGTAGCCGGTTATCAAGTGGCTTACAAACGCATCGTGATGCCTTTTGGAAAAGACTCTTCTTCTATGAGTGAATAGAAATTTATATATGATTGTAACAGAGATATTAGATGAGTAGATATGCGCTGATTTAATTCTGATAACGGGTTTATACGGTGAAATGATGAAAATAGTTGATTATAAGTGAGGTCAGAATAAGTTATAATTCGTCCTTAATACTTTAAATTCCGTGCGCCGGTTGATTTGGTCGGCAGTAGATTGTTGCTCGGGTTTTAACTTCTCGATAAATTCATCCGTGAGTACGTCGCCCTCTTTTAGAAAATCATACTGTTTAGCCATTCTTTTATTAATGACTTTAGGTGCGCTTTTTCCATATCCTTTAGCATCGAGGCGGTCGGCTTTGATGCCGCCGGTAATAAGATAATCGACGACGGATTGGGCGCGACGCTGAGCGAGTCCTTCATTGTACTCGACGGAACCTTTACGATCGGTGTGCGCTCCTAATTCAATGGTTACGTTCGGGTTGTCATTCAGCATTTTTATTGTTTCATCCAAAGCTTTTTTTGATTCAGGTCTGAGCGAGGCCTTATTGAAATCATAAAAGATATTTTCGATGACTACGGGTTTATTGATTGGAGATAGGAAAAAATCAACATAATATGTTTCGTTCTTTTCGTCGGGTGCCGTTTTTAATTCAAAATTCTGATTTAAGAATCCCCGGGCGCTTGCCATCATTACATATTTGATGTCACGTTCCAGTTCGACGTGATATTTTCCATCTTTCTTTGCAATGGTTTTGGCATTCAGTCCGTCTTTGCCTACAATACGGACAACGGCATTTTCGATAGGATTCTCGTCTACGTCCGAAACGATACCCTCAATCGCGATGGTGACCGAAGGAAGTTCAAATGAATAGATATGGTCATAACCACGGGCATCATTGCGATTAGAGCTGAAGAACCCTTTTTCTTTTTTCCCGGCGAAGGTGATACCGAAATCATCATAGCTTGAGTTGATAGGTGACTTTAGATTTTCCACAGTCCAATGTCCGGAAGTAGAATCAAGAGTTGCTTTAAATAAATCCAATCCCCCCATACCTGGGTGTCCGGTAGATGCAAAATATAGCGTTACAGAGTCACGCATGTAAGGAAACATTTCATCTCCGGCAGTGTTGATATCTGACCCCAGATTCTCCATTGGACCGAAGTCTTTTCCAATGACGCGTGAGCGATATAAATCTTTTCCCCCGAAACCACCGACAATATCCGAAGCGAAATAGAGATATTTGCCATCGGGGGAAATAGCCGGATGGCCTAGAGCGGTAATAGAGTCTTTGACAATTTCAGCTCTTGTTCCTTTGTTCCATTTGGCGCTACTGCGTGAGGATACATATATTTCGGATGTACGCGGACCTTCCGGATCTTGTGCACAATACGTATAATACATCGTATTGCCGTCACGAGAGAAAGAAGGAGTACCTTCATCAAAATCGGTATTTACTGCGTCATCAATTTCGGTTGGGGCTTTCCAATTTCCGTTTTCGTCCTGCTTTACCAGAAAGAGGTCGTTATTCCGCTGGCCTGTTATGGCGCTGAGTGTTTCCTCCTTTGACTTTCCTGTTGTTTGCGTTGTTGTAGTTTCTTTATCTTTTTCCTTGCTTTTTTCTTTATTCTTCAAAGCGCGCGAAGAAGTAAAATAAAGCTGGTCATATTTTTCTCCGTATAACATCGGGCTGAACTCAGAATAACGGGTATTGAACTTATCCATGCGCCTGACTTCATAGCGCGTAGGGTGTTGCCGCCATTGATCGGCTTTTTCTGAACCGGTTATTCCATTAATAGCCAAAGTGCTTTTAGGTTGAAACTTCAGATATTCATTGTAATATTTGATGGCTTCGTTATAATGTCCGCTTTTTTGGTTCATCTCACCCAAACGGAAAGTGACGATTGTATCGGGGTATTTGTATCGGAGTGCATTCATGTAGGCACTTGTGGCTCGCGGCGTATTGTTTATTAATCGATTGCATTCGCCCATGCGAAAAGCAATGAATCCACGTAGATCTCGTTTATCAGGAGGCGTTTTTGTGTATACTTTTCGATAAATGGTAGAGGCCTGAAAATATTCGCCGATGCGTTCCTTTTCTTCTGCGTCAGCTAACTTTACTGATTTGCAAGAGAACATTGACAGAATTAAACATCCTGCAAGAATACAATATATGTATATACGCGTTTTCATTGACGATGATTATCTTTTGAATAACGGAACAGGCTGCCCCTTATTGTATTTTTTTAAATTCATTTAAAGTAGCAACGAACTATCTCCATAGCTGAGAAATCGAAAATCATGGCTAAGGGCATAATCATATATTTTTCGCCAGTCTCCTTTTACAAATGCAGAAATCAGCAGGATAAGTGTACTTTTGGGTTGATGGAAGTTTGTCACCATGCCGCGCACAAGTTTGAAGTCATAGCCGGGAACAATAATAATTTGTGTAGCGGTAACCAGTTTGTCTGCATGATGTTTATCAAGATAATCCAGAATGTTTTGTAATGCTTCGGCTGATGTAAGTTTATTATTCTCTTCATCGTAGGGCATCCATTGTTTTACAACCAGTTCTTCGGACGACGCATCCGGATTGGAGTTGAGGATGATCCCCATATAGTAGAGACTTTCGAGTGTACGGACTGAGGTTGTCCCGACAGCGATAATTCTGCCCAAGTTGTTTTTTATTCGTTCGATAGAATTTCGGCTTACGGAGATAAACTCAGTATGCATCTCATGTCCTTCGATTGTATCGCTTTTTACCGGCTTGAATGTGCCGGCACCTACATGCAGTGTCAGTTCCTCCCGCCCGAAGCCTTTAGCGTCGATGTCCGCCAGAACTTCAGGAGTGAAATGTAATCCTGCTGTCGGTGCGGCTACCGACCCTTTTATCTTTGAATAAACAGTTTGATAAGTTTGTAAATCGCTTTTTTCTGTTTCGCGGTGCAGATATGGCGGAATGGGCAATACGCCGGCTGCGTCCAAAATATCGGCGAAGGTGCAAGTCGGGTGATCCCAATAGAACTCAATCAGGTGGTTATCTCCGTGACTTTCTTTTTTTTCTGCTCGCAGAGTCACGGTTTCACCGTTTATTGTTACTTCTTTACTGAGTAATCCATCTTTCCATTTTTTTAGATTACCCACCAGGCATGTCCAACTGCAGCACTGTGTTTGCTGGAATATCAGCGCATAGTCGCGTGGTTCTGCAGGCTCAAGACAGAAAATTTCTATCCTTGCACCTGTGTCTTTATGAAAAAGCAAGCGTGCCTGAATCACTCTTGTATTGTTAAAGACCATCAGCGAACCTGTCGGTAGAAAATCTGTGATATGTTTGAATATACTCTCACTTACATTTCCGTCCTTGTATAGAAGTAATTTCGATTCGTCGCGTTTTGTCAATGGAAATTTGGCGATTCGTTCGTCAGGAAGCTGATAATCGTAATCTTCGATGCGTATTTGTTGTGTCTTTGTTACCATTTTTTTCTTTAATAAGACTCTCATTATGGGAAACCCGATTGCAAAAGTACTAAATTCTTCTTTTTTGCCTATTTTTGTAGTGTATTATAAATGAAATAAAAATATGAGTGAGATAAGAGTAGGCGACAGAGTGCGCTTCCTGAATACAACGGGAGGTGGTGTCGTTCGTGGTTTGAAAGGTAAAGACCAAGTGATTGTTGAGGATGAAGATGGTTTTGAAGTTCCCGCGTTGATGAGGGAATGTGTCGTAGTTGGCGAGAGGGAGGCTCAGATACGTAGTTCAAACAGTTCGCCGCTAGTATCGAAGCCGGCTGTTTCACCTGAATCTGCAGAAAAGGTGATTATAACAAAAACGGTTGAACCAGAGGCAAAGATAGTTGAAACGTCTGAAGGTGAACGGTTAAATATATATTTGGCTTTTCTACCTGTTGAACCGGAAAAACTGCTTCAAGGGAGTAATTATGAAGCTTATTTTGTCAATGACAGTAATTATTTCCTCTATATTAATTATATGAATTGTGAGAATAGTAGTTGGACCAGCCGTTATAATGGCCTTATCGAACCGAATACCAAGATTTTTATGGAGGAGTTTGGTAAAGACGAGTTGAACAGTTTAGAGCGTGTCTGTGTACAGATGATTGCTTTCAAGAAGAAAAAAGCATATTCATTAAAGAATGCAATTTCTGTAGAGCTCCGCATTGATACAGTTAAGTTCTATAAGCTGCATTGCTTCATGGAAAATGATTATTTTGATGAGAATGCACTGCTTTATCCGGTGGTCCGTCAGGATGTTCCTGAAAGAGAAATGCTTGTTTCGGTTATAGAGTTGCAGGACGCAATGCTACAGAAAAAAAAAGAAGACCGTCGTAGCAAACCACAACCTATTGTTCATAAGAAATCCAATGATAGTGCAACGGTGGAAGTCGATTTGCATATTGATAAACTACTCGATAATACCCATGGTTTGTCAAGTGGAGACATGTTAAATTATCAGCTTGACAAAGTCCGCGAAGTACTTGCGAAATATGCTGATCACAAGGGACAAAAGATTGTCTTTATACACGGCAAAGGCGAAGGAGTGTTGCGTAAGGCTATAGAGAGTGAACTGAAGACAAAATATAAAACATATTATTTTCAAGATGCATCGTTTCGCGAATACGGATTTGGAGCAACAATGGTTATCATAAAATAAATGGTATGGCAACAGAGATTGAAAGGAAGTTTTTGGTGAAGGGCAACTTCAGCGAGGGCGTGTTTGATTCGGAACGGATTGTACAAGGATACATTTGTTCGGCACCCGGACGGACTGTCCGCGTTCGCATACGCGGCAAAGTAGGGTTCCTGACTATCAAGGGACCATCTGATGAGAAAGGTCTGAGCCGCTACGAGTTTGAACAGCAGATCTCACTTGTCGATGCTAAGCAGTTGATGAAACTTTGTGAGGGGGGCATAATTGATAAAGTACGTAATTTAGTGCATTGTGGTAAACATGTATGGGAGATTGATGTTTTTTATGGAGCCAATGAAGGCTTGGTTATGGCAGAGATAGAGCTTAGTTCGGAAGACGAGCATTTTGAAAGGCCAGAATGGCTGGGCGAAGAGGTAAGTGGCGATCGTCGTTACTACAACTCAATGTTGATTACTCATCCATACAGTGAATGGAAAAATAGTAAATAGTTATACATTATATATGAAGAAAAGATGGATGATTCTCCTGGCTGCGGCCCTGCTTACGTTGCCGGTTAATGCCGACGAAGGCATGTGGCTTCTGCCACTGCTGAGGATGCAAAAGTTTCCGGAGATGCAGGCGCTTGGCCTCAAGTTGCAATATGCTGATATTTACAGCCCTGATTCGGCTTCTCTCAAAGATGCTGTTGTGCAGTTTGGCGGCGGTTGTACAGGCGAGATTGTGTCGTCTGACGGACTATTGCTGACTAATCATCATTGCGGATATGGTAGTATCCAGCGACATAGTACGTTAGAACACGACTATCTTACAAATGGTTTCTGGGCAATGTCGCGCGATCAGGAATTGCCTAATCCCGGTTTGACCGTTACTTTCATTGAAAAAATAGACGATGTGACTGATTATGTAAAGAGTGAGCTGAAGAAAGAGTCAGATCCTAATAGTATGAATTTCCTGTCACCTAAATATTTGAATGGTCTGGCTAAGATACGTATTGGAGAAAAATACTTACAGGAGCATCCAGGGACAGAGGTTGAAATCAAGCCGTTTTATGATGGGAACGTCTATTATATGTTTACCAAAAAAGTCTATCAAGATATCCGTCTGGTTGGTGCACCTCCATCTTCTATTGGAAAATTTGGTGCTGATACCGATAACTGGATGTGGCCGCGACATACGGGTGATTTCAGTGTGTTTCGGGTGTATGCCGACGCCAATGGTAATCCGGCCAGGTATTCACCCAATAATGTACCGCTTCATCCCAAACGCTGGTTCAAGATATCTATTAGAGGTGTGGAAGAAAATGATTATGCGATGATTATGGGTTTCCCGGGGCGTACGAATAAATACTATACTTCGTGGGAAGTGGCCGAACGTCGCGACATTGATAACGATGTGCGTATCCGTATCCGCGATCTTCGTCAGAAAGTGATGCTCGACGAGATACTTAAAGATCCGTCAATCCGGATTGCTTATTCCAGTAAGTATGCAGGTTCAACCAATGCATACAAGAACGCTATCGGCAGTAATTGGGCGATCAAGATGCGTAACTTTGAACAGGTAAAACGAGACGAGCAAGATAAGCTTTTTGCCTGGGCTAAAGCCAAGAATGAACTGGTGTATGTTGAAGCGTTAAAGCAGATCGAACAGATGATAACTGATCGCAAAGACCTCCGTTTCCGTAGTTGGATGCTCGATGAAGCTGTAGTGCGCGGTATAGAGTTCAGTATGGCTCCGACAGCTATCGATTCGTTGGTGATTGCATTGAAAGGAAAGGACAATACTGCACGTGAAAGACAGTTGCATCAGTTTGAGATTGCTTATCATGGTTTTGCTAACGACAACTATTCTGTAGAAGTAGATAAAAAGATTGCGAAGGTCTTGCTTAAGGAATATTGTAAGGAGATCCCTGCTGATAAACAGCCGGCTTGTTTCGCTGTCATTGATAAGAAATATAAGGGAAATATAGATCGTTACGTGGATGATTTGTTCTCCAAATCAATTTATGGCAGTGATGCTAACTTTAAACGATTTATGGTGCACCCATCCGTGAAAGCTTTGAAAAAAGACCCGATGATTCTCTTCGCACAAGGAGTGAAGAATGAGGCAAAATCGCTGACTAACGCTTTGAAAGCTTTCGATTCGGGTTATGCCATTGCTCATCGTACTTATGTAAAAGGTTTGTTGGAAATGTATGGTGATAAAGTGAACTTTCCCGACGCAAATCTTTCGCTTCGTCTTACTTATGGACAAGTGAAAGGCTATCAGCCGCGTGATGCCGTATATTACAGTTGTCAGACTACACTTGACGGAGTGATGCAGAAAGAAGACTCTACGAATTGGGAGTTTGTGGTTGCGCCGAAACTAAAAACTTTGTATCAGGCACATGATTTTGGACGTTATGCGATGCCAAACGGTAAGATGCCGGTAGCTTTTAGTGCAACAACACATACTACGGGAGGAAACTCCGGTAGCCCGGTTCTAAATGCTAACGGTGAATTAATCGGCATTAACTTTGACCGAAACTGGGAAGGGGTAGGCGGAGATATCCAATATTTGCCGGATTATCAGCGTAGTATTATCGTGGATATACGCTATGTGCTCTTTATCATCGACAAGTATGCCGGTGCCGATTATTTGTTGAAGGAAATGAATATTGTACAATAAAACAGACTATTGGCTTGTATGTTAGGAACATGTAATAGAACTCAGAAAACAGTAGTTTGATTATTGTCTTCAATCTTTTAAGCAAACGAGCTGGATGAAAAGATTGATTTTTTGTGTACTGAGTTCATTGCATTTATCAAACACAACCGTTTATATTTGTAGGGCTTCAACAGAGGATGCTCTCCACGCTCGTAAAAACCGGCTAAAAGAGAAACTTCCACAAGAAGTTTCTCTGCTATTTTTGATAATCGGGATATATTTTATTCGAATGTACAGACCTTTATATTCGAATAAAATCTTCAATATATTCGAATGAAATGATTGTTACATCCGAATGAAATGTAAAATACAATTAGGTGCATTTAAGCCTATTTTTTATTGAACGAAGGTTATTTAGTAGTAAAAGTGTAACGCTCCATTTAGCATTGTAACGAAACTGAAACATCCGTTCGTGACTTCTATATCAGATTGATTGCCTATAAAATGTCCGTCCTTGTCATATATAACGTTTCGTCCGTTTCCTGCAGAAAAATAGATGTGTCCTGCAGCCTCATTCATCCACCCCGAAAGGGATGAGATCCTTCAGGATCATTTCCGATATGTCCAATCGAACCCATGAACGACTGGTTCTTTTATCAAATGACAAGCATTGTTTTTGATTGGAAGAAACGATCAATCGGTCACCGAGAATTCATACTGTTGTTTCACTGCCAACTAAAGATTGATCATTGGTTTCCAATGGAATGTAATGTATTTTTCGAAAATAGTCAGAGGCTTTTAATGCTGTGGGGTGTAAATAGGCCGTTTCAATCGGAATTACTTTCAATTTGGTAGTTCTTTAGCGAGGTATGGGGCTGTTACAGATTGCTTGCTTTGTAACAGCTCGTGCGGAGTACCGCCGAAAAGCAGTTCTCCGCCCATTTGTCCTCCTCCGGGACCAAGCTCAATCACATAATCTGCCGCTTTCAGAACATCCAGATTATGTTCGATCAGGAAGACAGAGTTGCCTTGTTCTACCATTCTGTCGAACAGGGCGATGATATTCTGTATATCCCTTACATGCAGACCGTCAGTCGGTTCATCGAGTACAAAAATACGACCTTTGTTCGCTAAATATGAGGCAAGTTTTACGCGTTGTAACTCGCCCCCCGATAATGTTGATAGCGCTTGATTGAGATGGAGATATCCCAGGCCTACTTGCATGAGTGGACGAAGTTTCTCTTCGATGTTTGTACCTGCATATCGTAGTGAAGCCTTGCGCACAGTAAGATCCATTGCTTCGGCAATATTAATACCGTCGACGGTGTATTGCAGCGCTTCTTTTGAATAACGCAGACCGCCGCAAGCTTCACACATCGTTTCAATGGTGTCCATAAATGCCATGTCTGACACGATGACACCTTTTCCCTTGCATACCGGGCAACCTCCTTTGCCGTTGAAAGAAAACATGTTGAGACCCGCTTTAGTCTTCTGAGCAAATAGTTTACGTATATCGTCGGCCACCCCGATGTAGGTCCCTGGCGTTGAGCGTAAGCTTATTCCTATATTCTTTTGACTGATGTAAATAACATCCTCGTTGCACTGCCTGCGGAAGCAGTCCATCAGCGAACTTTTGCCTGAGCCGGCTACTCCGGCTATCACTGCCATTACACCCAGAGGCAGGCGTACAGTCAGATCTTTCAGATTATGCTCTCTGGCATGTTCTACCTTGAACCAGCCCGTCGGTGTACGTACTGTCGTCTTGAGTGACGTCTTGTTGGCAATCATCAAACCAGTTTGTGTATCACTGTGCAACAATTCACTGTATGAACCTTCGAATATAATATTTCCTCCCTCCATTCCTGAACCTGGACCCATATCGACGATATGGTCGGCAATCTGGATCATTTCCTTGTGATGTTCAACAAGCAGCACCGTATTGTCGTGGTCGCGTAGTTTTCGGACGGAAGCTTTTAGAAGATGAATGTCGTGACTGTGCAACCCGACACTGGGTTCATCCAATATATATAAAATATCGGAAAGAGCAGAGTTGATGTATTTGGCAATCTTGCAACGTTGTGCTTCACCACCTGAGAGTGTCCCCATACTGCGGTCGAGTGTCAGATAACCGAGCCCTATTTCCTGTAAGGCTTCCAGTCTGTTTCTAAGTGCTTGTTTCATGTCTGCTGCCAGTGGGTCAATAATTTGTTGGAGCCATAAGCAGATATCGGGGATTGCCATGGCTGTCACTTCTGCTATATTTTTCTTGTTGATGACACAGGAACGGACCGTCTCATTGAGTCGTGTACCACCACAATCGGGACAGACTCCCATTGTCAGCATCGGTTCCAGCATTTTCATGTGCAGTTTGCCTTCTTCCGAATTGATGCAGCTGCGGTACATACGTGTCACCAACCCTTCGAACTTCGCCGTCTTCGGCCAGCCTACAGATGGATTCTTCAGTCGTATTTGCGGGGAGTACAAGAAGAGCTTTAGCTCTTCGGGTGTATAGTCTTTAATTTTCTTGTCGAGGTCAAACAGTCCACTTTTGGCATAACGTATCCAACGCCATTCGCCCGGTTGAAATGCCACGTAATGAATCACATCGGGATCATTCAGGCATTTGTTGAAGTCTACAAGCTTATGAACATCAAGTTCTCTGATTTCTCCCAGTCCGTCGCAACGCTGACACCTTCCCTGTGGATGGTTGAACGAAAACGTGTCTGAGTATCCTACAAAAGGTTTGCCTACGCGCGAGAATAATAATCGGAGCAGCGCATAGATATCCGTATATGTTCCGACCGTAGAGCGTGCGTTTGGTGCCGGTTTCTTCTGGTCGATAACAATAGCTACCGGTAAATGCTCAATCTTATCGACATGCGGTCTACCATATTTGGGTAGATATTGTTGTACGAAGCTTGGAAATGTCTCATTCAGCTCTCGCCTTGAGCTGGCGGCAATCGTGTCTAAAACCAGTGACGATTTGCCCGAACCCGAGACGCCGGTGAATACTGTAATTTTTTTCTTGGGAATCTCTAATGATATGTTTTTTAGGTTGTTTTCCCTTGCACCAACGATTTTTATCTTGTTTTCTTCAGACATGATAGTTTATGAATAGCCCTAAACAGAAAAGGCCGGTGATTCGTGAATCATCAGCCTTGTATAGAATTTATAAAATTGTTCAGAAAGTTCCTTTGTCCAAATCAGTCGCTTTGACACGGAAAATGTAGCCGTTACGTGAGAATACGAGCTCGCCGTCTTCTTTTTTCTTTTGATTTACTAAGCGCTGAAATGCAATGTTAGCACCTTTTAAAATGTTCTCTTCAAATTCTCTTACTTCTTGCTCATTCATGATGTTCAAGTTTAGTGTAAATGTCAGAATTAATTATCTCCTTTTTATCGCTCTTAAAGCCTGTTGCAATAATTTGCATCGGCGACATTGAGTTGTCTGTTATCATCCAGTAATCACAAATGGGGATATATAGTTCGAAGAGGTTATGAATTCCTGCATCATAGCGGCGACGTATCGTCTGCTCCGGTATGTCATGTCCACTGGCAGCAACTCTCATTTTTACTCTTTCAATTGCCAATTCCGGTGTATTTAACCAAAAGAATAGCAACGTTACAAAATATCCTTCCCTTTGTGCTTCCCGTATCAAGTTTACCACTGACCGGGTAGCTAATGTAGTCTCCATTGCGAACGTCTCGCTTATCGAGATAAGTTCTTTAACTCTTTTGTACATAATACGACTGGCTTCAACTGCGACCGCTATATTACTCGCATTGAAAGGAGAAAGTCCTTTCGCTATTTCATCAGAATTGACGAACTCTTTACATTTCAACATCTCCGGTAAGATTGTAAATGAAGCTGTCGTCTTTCCAGCGCCGTTGCATCCTGCTATAATGTACAAATATGGCACTACTTTTTTTTACTTCTGTTTTAACGGTGCAAATATATGCAATAGATTTTTACGTTGTATTATTTCTATACTGAAAAAAATCTAAAAAATAGGAGCTTGTCCTCAATATTTGCTATTTTGTTGTCGAAACCCACCCATTTCGTTTTCTTTCAGTCTACGTACAAGAGGTCGCTCATAATTCCATCTGAAACAAAAATACCTCTTTCTGAGAGCTTTATTGTGTCTTCGTTTTGGATTAGAAATTGTTCTTTTATATAGGGTTGAGCTGTTTTTAAAAAGTAATTCTTTAGATTGTTCCCAAAATTTTTTTGTATATCAGACAATTTAACTCCCCACATGGTACGCATCCGTGTGATGACGTAGTCGTTGTATCGTGTAAAAAGATTTAATATTTCACCGCTAGTAATAGGTTGGTTATTTTTAATACCTTCTATGTATTTCGGCAGAGACGCCACATTCCACTGTCTGTTTTTTCCATTGTAAGAATGTGCTGCCGGTCCAAGGCCAAGATATTTCTTACCTGTCCAGTAGGAACTGTTATGCTGCGAAAAAAATCCCCGGCGGGCAAAATTTGATATTTCGTAATGAATATAGCCTGCTGTTGTCAGCATCTTAATTAGTGTAGAGAATGAAGCCAGACTTAAATCATCGTCAGCAGGTTTGATTTTTCCTGCTTGCAGCATCCGATAGAGTGGTGTCCCTTTTTCATAAGTCAGCATGTAGGCTGAAATATGCGGAATATCGAGGGTGAGAGCTTCATTGATATTGGCTATCCATGCTTCGATGGTTTGTCCCGGCAATCCATAAATCAGGTCAATACTGATATTGTGAATGTCGTTTTCTTTCCACAGTTTTATGGCCTGATGTGCTTCACGGCTGTCGTGACGGCGATTTAGAAAGTGCAAATCGTTGTCGTTGAAACTTTGTACACCCATGCTCACCCGATTAAAAGGCAGTTTGCAAAGATTTTTTACGGAAGATTCAGTTATATCATCGGGGTTCGCTTCAAGCGTGATTTCTGCTTTTTCCTTAATAATGAAGGTTTGTTGTATGGCTTCAAATAGATCCCTAAAATCAGTGGCGGAAAGCAGTGATGGCGTGCCTCCCCCAAAATAAATGGTCTCAATTTCTTCTCCTTCAATATAGTCTTTTCTTAAAGCCATTTCTTTTATGATGGATTCAACATAAGATGACTTGTATTTCATCTCTGTGTTTGAAAAAAAATCACAATAGATACATCGCTTAGTGCAAAAAGGAACGTGGATATAGAGACCTGCCATTTGATAATGATTAATGTTTTGTGGCAAAGATAGTATAAGTTAGGCATAAAATCAATATTCAGAGGCCTTTTACTAGCCGGAAAATTAGATCAGTCGTAAGATGTTTCCAAGGCGTTGACAGTGTTTCGTCGCATAGAAGATCTTGGCGGAATTCACGCAAGATAAGCCAGTCAGCCTGTTTTACCCAATTGACGAATGCTTTATTTGGAAGATACTTTTCTGAAATAGCAAGAAGTACATTTAAATCAAAGTATTTGGCAATTGTTCCAGCTCCTATTTGTAAAGCGTCGAAAGCATTACATATTTGTTCGATATGGGTTGGAACCATCAATACGGGTTTTCCTAAATACATCGCCTCACATATCGATTCGAATCCCGCTGTCGTAGCAAAAGCCTTTGAAGCCGCCATAGATTGGATGAAAAGCGTGTCGTTTAACTGATGAAATGAGAGATGAGAATCTACTATTACTTCCGCTTTTACATCTGTTCTGTCCCAGAAAATATGAAGGTTAATTTTAGGATGTAACTTATGCCATGAATAGATCTCTTCACTGAATCCACTGTTTAGCAGGTAGCCGTGAAGATAATCGCCTTGCGTGGGAACAGATTCTAATACTTCTTCCCTTAATAAGGGGGGTACGACAATGAGTTTTTTGTTTTTTATTTCACGCATTTTGCGAAAGGAAAGTGCTAATTTCTTTGTTGAACCAATAGCTGTCGCCCGCGTAAATAGGCGCAAAACCAATAATGATAAACGATTTGTTTGTGGAAAAACGAAGTCGGGGTGGAGGAATAAATATTGGTGTGCAATACAAATCATTAAAGGTTTAGGACGGTAGAACAGATATGTTAGCCCGGTTAGTAGTTCATAGAAATTAACAACCACGTCGGCATTAGTTTGATTGATGGTCTGTTGAATTTCATGGATGCTATTCGCATATTTAGGAAGACGTAAGAGGTTATATAGGATGCTTTTTAATAGATTTGACCGCTTTCTTTTTGCTGTTGGCATAAAATTCGGACTTTCGAAAGAATGAACAGGAACACCAATCTTATTTACGAAGAATTCCGGTATATGTCTGGCTGGACTTTTTCCAACCATAACCCCGACTACTTCATCTCCTTGCTTTATTAGTTTTTGACGTAAAGAGAGCGCTTGTGCCAAATGTCCACGACCTTCTCCTTGAATAATAAATAGTACTTTCATCATATTTATTTGTATTTTGTAAATCCAATACAAAAGAACATATTGAATATTTCAGTAGCGTTACAACGGTATAAAGAGTATGTTAAGGAAAAATGAATTTTGTACAGATGCTTACGACGGTTTTCAAAAAAGTATATACTTTTACTATACGAAAGTATATACTTTGGGGGTATGAGAGTATATACTTTTAGTTTTAAGAGTATATACTTTTTTGTCAGGAATTGTATACTCTTGACTTTTACTAAAATCACTTATCGGTTTTCTATAAGGTTTTTTCAGAAGGATTGAGTTTAGGCACTTCATCGAGGTACACTTTTATTGGCTTCTTCATTTTAAAGCCTATGTGCTACGAGGCCAAAACAATTTGAGGGTGTGTCAAATCTGACACACCCTCAAATTGTTTTTATTTATTGTCACAGATTATTTCTCAACAGAGAACTTATACATACATTCGCTGTGATAAGTTTCGCCCGGACGAAGAACTACACTCGGAAATGTAGGTTGGTTAGGTGAATCGGGATAGTGTTGCGATTCAAGACAGAGCGCTCCGCGATGTGGGTAAACAACTCCTAATTTACCTTTGTCACCGGCCTTATTCATGGCATTACCTGCATAGAATTGAAGACCCGGTTCAGTTGTGTAAACTTCCATAACGATGCCACTCTTTGGAGAAACGACCTTGGCTGCTACTTTCGTAACGTCACCCTTGGTGTTCAGAATCCAGTTGTGGTCAAAGCCTTTCCCATAGACAAGCTGTGGAAATGTGTCGTCAATATGTGTACCAACGGCAATAGGCATACGCAGATCCATTGGTGTTCCTGCAACAGAATCCATGGCAGCTGTCGGAATTAGTGTAGAATCAACAGGCAGATAAGTATCTGCATTAATCATGATGACATGGTCAAGAATTTGTGAACCTGGAACACCAGACAAGTTAAAATAACTGTGGTTGGTTAAATTTACAACGGTTGGTTTGTCAGTTGTAGCTTCGTATTTGATATCAATAGCGTTGTCATCAGTTAGTTTGTAAGTGACCTTGACATTCAGATTTCCTGGAAAGCCAGCTTCATTGTCTTTCGAAAGATAGGTCAGTTCCAGAGTCTGATCATCAATCTGTTTGGCATCGAACACACGTGTATGAAAACCTTCCGGTCCACCATGCAGGCAATGACCATTGTTGTTTTTCGGAAGTTTGTAAATAGCACTGTCGAGCTTAAATGTGGCGTTGGCAATACGGTTTCCATAACGACCAATGATTCCACCATAGTTATTATCCGGATTATCGACATACTGTTTGATATTGTCGTAACCTAAAACAACATCTGTCATTTTGCCGTTTTTGTCCGGGACCATAACAGATACAAGGCGACCGCCCCAGTTGGTGATGCAAGCTTCAGCACCGTTCTTGTTTTTTAATATATACAAGGCAGTCTGCTTGTTTTGTACTACAGAAACGAAATTGGCTTTATTTAAGCCGGAAAGTGTCGTTTCTACTTTTTTTGTGCAACTTGATAATACAATGCACATTGCCATGGCAGCAATAAACAGTCTCTTCATTGATACTTAAAATTAAAATGTTATATTCTCTATAGCGGCAAATATAATAATTATTGCGGGATTAACTGCGCTTTGTGCTTTCTTTTAGCAATTGTAGTTTATCAATGGTAATTTTTGTACATTTGCCCTTGTAATTTAGAAGATATGAAGCAGTATTTGGATTTACTAGAACGTGTGCTCCATGAAGGAGTAGTTAAAGGAGATCGTACAGGAACGGGCACAATCAGTGTGTTTGGACATCAGATGCGGTTTAATATGGACGATGGATATCCGCTTTTGACAACAAAAAAATTACATCTGAAATCAATCATATATGAGCTGCTGTGGTTTCTGCAGGGTGATACAAATGTGAATTATCTTCATGAACATGGCGTGAGTATTTGGGACGAATGGGCAGATGAAGCTGGCAATCTCGGACATATTTATGGTTATCAATGGCGTTCGTGGCCTGATTATAAAAGCGGATCAATTGACCAGATCAAAGAAGTTGTTGATACAATTAAGCATGATCCTAATTCACGACGCATGATAGTTAGTGCCTGGAATGTAGGCGATTTGAACAATATGAACCTGCCTCCGTGCCACGTTCTATTTCAATTTTATGTAGCCGATGGGCGATTGAGTCTTCAGATGTATCAGCGAAGTGCTGATATTTTCCTTGGAGTTCCTTTTAATATTGCATCATATGCCTTGTTGTTGTTGATGATGGCGCAAATAACCGGGTTGAAAGCCGGTGATTTTGTTCATACTTTGGGTGATGCGCATATTTATCTGAATCACCTCGAACAGGTTAAACTTCAACTGACCCGCGAACCAAGGCCTTTGCCTAGAATGATACTGAATCCGGAAGTGAAAAATATTTTCGATTTTAAATATGAAGATTTTACATTGATTGATTATAATCCATATCCACATATTAAGGGAGTAGTAGCTGTATAATAAATATATATGAAATAAATATGATATCAATTATTGTTGCTATATCTGATAATAATGCTATTGGTAAGGAGGGGCAGTTATTGTGTCACTTACCTGCCGATATGAAACATTTTAAGGACTTGACCATCGGACATACGGTTATTATGGGACGGAAAACTTTTGAATCGTTGCCTAAAGGTGCATTGCCCAACCGTAAAAATATTGTGTTGACCACAAAGGAGAGTACCGAATATACAAATTGTATAGTTTGTGGATCTATACAGCAAGCGCTGGAGATCTGTAAGGAAGATGAATCGGTGTTTATTATTGGTGGTGCGCATGTTTATGCCGAAACCATTGATCGGGTAGAACGGATGTATATAACACATGTACACCATGTCTTTGATGAAGCTGACGCATTCTTTCCCATAGTGGATTTCAATAGATGGACAGAAATAGAACGTCAGAAATTTCCGGCAGACGAGAAGAATCTGTATCCATATACATTTGTCACATACTTGCGCAAGTGAAATTATTCTAAATTAACGAACTGTTTGCAATTGTTTGCTGTTACTTTGCATCTTAATCTATAAATATTTGTTTAACAAATAAATACTAGTGATATGAAAATAAAGGTGTATATAATATTGCTGTTTTTCATTTGTGGAGTAACAGCTATGGCGGTTATGATCAAAGGGCATCAACCGGCGGAGAAAGACCGGGCAATTATGGAAGCGGTGAAGAAACAGAATACGCCTCAACTGATTAAATCATTGATTTTGCGCATGAGTCAACAGATGGAAAAGGATTCGGAATCATTCCCTGAATTGATCAAAGAGGTTGACAATTATGCCAGGCAATGTAAGGATTCCGATGCTGTGGCTGTTCTCCATTCAATGGAAGCTGAGATGTATAATACATATTATGAAAATCATCGCATCGATATTGCTCAGCGGATTGATTTGCAGGATTTTGTTCCGGACGATATTCGTGAGTGGACTTCAAATCTGTTCAGAGATAAGATTAAGTCGGAATTAACCGCTTCCTTGCAACCAGCTTCTTTGTTGCAACGTACATGGGTCAGTAAGTATGATCTGTTCATGAATAAAGGGGCAGATATGTCAGAGCTACGTCCTACATTATACGATTTTTTGGTGCATCGGGCTATTGATATTCAGCCTGATGCTTCATGGTATGAAACTTTACTCAGCTTCCGTCGTAATGATTCAAACAGGAAAGCGCTTCTGATGGCTGAACTTGATTATTTGTCATTTCTTCATAGTGGTAGGTATAATGACAGACAAACCTACAAGACGGCATTAGATAGTTTGTATGCTGTGTATGGGAGGGATCCTTTTGGAGCAGAAGTAAAGATTGCTGAACTAGCCTTGTTGGAGTCGGATAATACTTTTAACGGATCAGATAAAGCAGGTCGTGACTCTACATTAGCTGTGATTTACAAGTTCTGTAAAGAAGCTATAGCTCTTTATCCCCGGTATAGTAGAATTAGTGTGATAAAGAACACATTGGCTGAGATGGAGCAGGCTTTTTTGGATGTAGCAGTAGCCAATCAAAACGTATATCCCGGAAAGAATTTGGCGATTGTACTTAAATATAATAATGTAAACCATGTTTCAGTACGTATTTATAAAAGTCAAAGGACCCCTGCTGCGGCATGGCGCAATTATGATCGGAGGACTCCCAAATACTGTGGCGAATTAGTGAAAGAGCTATCTTTGAACTTAAACTTGAAGAATACGTATATACAAGAAGATACAATACTAAAAGTCCCCATGGATAAGTTAGGGTTGTATGAATTTGTTGTCGCTTCGGATAATGAGAATGTTTCGATTAACGGATGCTTTAGTGTTAGTCGCTTAGCTGCTTTAAAGCGCTATTCCGAAGGAAAGTGGAATATTTTGGTGACAGATTTTGAAAGCGGCAAACCCGTTAGTGATGCAACAGTTCTTTATTATCGAAATAGTGCAAAGAACGGTTTTCCAGAAAAAGCCGGAGAGGTAAAGAGTGATAATTTGGGATTGGCTTTTTTACCGGAAAAGTCAAAAGCGGACTGTGTACGCCCGGTGCTTAAAGAAGATACCGCAGCTATTGCTTCTCCCATTTATTATTATAATGACTACGACAATGTTTATAATGAAAAGGATGTGAGTCTTTCGCTCTTTACGGATCGAAATATTTATCGCCCTAACCAAACGGTGTACTTTAAGGGTATTGCCTATGTAAGGTCCACTGATAATCCACATGTGGTTTCAAATCATACTTTTGATGTGATTTTTCGTGATGCTAATCATAAAGAAATTGCAAAAAAAACATTGAAAACAAATAAGTTCGGATCGATTAATGGAGAGTTTACAATTCCACAGAATGCTTTGAACGGCGAGTTCACTATCTCATCGGAAAATTCGGCTAAGACGACTATACGCGTTGAAGCGTATAAACGTCCGTCATTTAAGATTGATATTGCACCTTTAAGAGATGAATTAATTTTTGGCAAAACAGTAGTTATAAAGGGAAGTGCACAAACATTTTCCGGGGTCTCTTTACAATCCGGTACGGTTAGTTGGCGCATAAATAAACGTCCTTTTCGGTTTTATTATAATCATGTATTTCCTCAAGAGGCACAAGTTGCTGAAGGCGTAACGAAAGTGGACAAGACAGGTCAATTTACATTCACATTTGTCCCCGAAAAAGATTCGGATTATGAATCGTTATTAAGAATGTATGGCAATGGAAATCAGGGTTATAATTTAACTGTTTCAATAACGGATGGTAAGGGAGAAACTCAGGAAACGAGTTATTCTTTTAATGTGGGTGATGCTGGAATTGTATTGGTTTTGAAGCCAAAGGCTAGTGAGATGGAGCGCGATTCAGCGTTGGTGGAAGTATCATCATACACCATTAATTCTGTAAAAACAGACACAGAAGGTACTTATATCGTCTATTCATTGTCGGATTTACCTACAAATAAAGATTTGTATAATGCTGAAATTTATCAGATTGGAGATAAAATGGCGTCAGGTCGTTTTACCACTGGTAAACCTATTAATTCAAATGTCTTTCGTGATTTGCCTTCAGGTCGCTATCGTCTGGAGGTGAAAGTTTTCGATAAAAACGGTACGGAAGTTACTTCGCATTGTGATATTATTTTATATTCGAAGAGCGACAAACGTCCGCCAGTATTTGTACACGCCAGAGTGCTTGATATTCATACAGAGTGCTTGCCGGGTGAAAATGCAGAGTTTGTATTTGGTACTTCTGATAAGGACGTTCACGTTTTGTATGAAATATTTTCTTCGACCGGCAAATGTGTACTACGAAAGGCGACGTTATTGAGTGCAGAAAATAGAACTTTCACTATTCCATATAAAGAAAGTGATGGAGTCGGTTTTACTGTTTCACTTACATTTGTAAAAGAGGGGAAGATGTACAATAAGGCGGTGGAAGTAACGCGCCGGCTTCCTGATAAGAATCTGACTATCCACACAGAAACGTTCCGAGATCATTTATTGCCCGGCAATAAAGAAAGTTGGAAATTTCGTATTACAGATGCTGAGGGGAAAGCCGTTTCAGCTGAACTTTTGGCAAGCATGTATGATGCTTCTCTCGATAGGTTGAATTATTTCCGGTGGCGTTTTATTCCAGCGCAACCGATCTATCTTTATTCTCCGATTTTTGAGGAAGGCTGTTCTTTCGGGTTCATAAGTGATAATAATGTTGCGAGGGTTAAGACATTGCCGGTTCCGGATTATACCTATTCGCAAATAAACTGGCTGAATGTGCTTCCGGGTCGAAATGAATTCAGAACTCAACGGATGTATGCTACTAAAGCGTTGTTAGCTGCACCAGAAATGGCTGAGATAGCGGATGCAAAAGCTGCCGGAATGACCAAGAATTCCGATGTTTTGAAAGAAACGAACTATGGAAAATCTTCTGATGCGATATTTTATTCTACGGAACAATTTGTGCCGGAACAAAAACTCCGTACTAATTTCGCTGAAACGGCGTTTTTCTATCCTGTACTGACAACAAATGAACAAGGAAATGCCTTCTTCAACTTTACAGTGCCCGAAAGTAATACAACTTGGAAACTACAGTTACTGGCACAGACTCAGGATCTGAAATATGGCTACTTAAGCAAGGAAGTGATTACAAGTAAATCGTTGATGGTTGTTCCGAATTTGCCAAGATTTTTCCGGGTGGGGGATCAAATATCTGTTTCTACACAAATTATCAATCAAATGAAGGAGACGATTAGCGGCAAGGTTCGCCTTGAACTGTTTAATCCGGATAATAATCAGTTGATTGCCGATATGGCACAGAATCTTAAGTCTTTTGTACTTAAAGGAGACAGCATAACAACGGCTACATGGCAATTCAAAGTCCCCGCCATCAGTAGTGGACTGGTCGGTTGTCGTATTATGGCTGAATCCAGTCAAGGAAGCGATGGCGAACAACATCTTATTCCGGTCCTTTCGAGCCAGATTATGGTAACCGAGAGTAAACCTTTCTTTTTGTTTGATACTGATCATACACAAATTGATTTGCAGAAAAAAGTAAATCCTTATAGGATAGCTCTCGAAATGACAGCTAATCCGATTTGGTATGCAGTACAGGCATTGCCTACAGTGGCTCAACCTGATAATGATAATATTATATCTTGGTTTAATGCTTATTACACGAATACACTTGCTTCTTATATTGCTACTGCCAATCCACGTATTCAACAAATAATCAGTCAATGGAAAGCAAAAGGGGGAACCGTTTCTACACTTTATTCAAATTTGCAAAAGGATGAAGAGTTGAAGACGGTTTTGCTTCAGGAAACGCCTTGGGTCCTGGAGGCAGAGAATGAAACCGAACAGAAGCAACGCCTTGAATTGTTGTTCGACATAAATCGTGCAACGCAGATGCGTAATGCAGCATTGCAACAGTTGCTTCAGCAACAAACACCGGATGGAGGTTGGGCCTGGTTCAAAGGCATGCTTGTCAGTCGAGAAATTACGTGCTATATTTTAGGCGGAATGAGTCAGTTGGAAAAACTAAACGCCGTAGAATATACGGAAGACGAAAAAGAGATGCAAAAGCGGGCTGTTGCATTTTTGGATAGGCGTATTATACAGGATTTCAAGGATCTGAAGACGTATAGTTCTTCTTGGCAGAAAGCGGTCCTTACGGATGATCAACTTAATTATCTTTTTGTGCGTAGTAATTATCGTCGTATTCCTGAAATGGATCCTGCTAGTGAGGCTATCCGTTTTTACACAGAAAGTGCTCGGCAAAATTGGAATAAGTTCTCTTATTACGGGTGTGGTGAGATTGCTTTGCTGATGCATCGCAATGGCAATGAGAGAACAGTCAAAGATATTATGACATGGTTGCGGAAGACCGCTACTATATCGTCCGAAAAAGGAATGTACTGGGCAAATAATCGCCGTGGAAAAGATTCGTTTATTTCGCCTGTTTCTACTCACTGCCTGTTGATGGAAGTTTTTTATGAGATTTCACCGGTTTTGACAGAAATGAATCAACTGAAACAATGGTTGCTTATACAAAAACGAACACAGAACTGGGAGACTCCTCCTTCAACAGTCAATGCTATTTATGCATTATTATTGACGGGGAGTGATTGGTTGGAAGGGAATAATGAGTGTTCCGCCCAATGGGGTGACAAGGTCTTCAGCACGAATGAAGGAGAAACGGGAACAGGTTATTTGAAGGTCGTTGTTCAAGGCGAATCCATTCCTTTAACCGGGGATGTAATTTCTATCCGTAAAAAGCAATCAACACCTGTTTGGGGCGCTGTCTATGAACAGTATTTTACGAATTTAAGCCGGGTAGAAAAGAATGAGGGTGCGTTGAATGTTGAAAAGAGACTGTTTATCGAAACCAATAACGGTTCCGAACGTCAACTGAAAGCCGTTATGCCCGGACAATCGCTGAAAGTGGGTGATAAGATTGTAGTACGTTTGACTGTCAGAACCGATCGTGAGATGAATTATGTTTTTTTGAAAGATTTGCACGCCGGATTCTTTGAAGCGGATAATCAAGTTTCCAAGGTTTTTTACAGAGATGGAGTCTGGTATTACGAATCGCCAACAGATGTTTCGGAGAATATTTATTTTGATCGTTTGCCTCAAGGAACGTATGTATTGGAATATTCCGGATATGTTTCACGAAGTGGACAATTTGTGACCGGAATAAGCACAATACAGTGTTTATATGCTCCTGAATATGTTTCGCATACCGCGGGAGGAATGATAACCGTAAATTAGTAAAATGGCTTTAAAAATTGAATTTTCTTGAAGTGAAGACACATATTCCGTGAATATAATTATCTTTGCAAGCAAAATAGATATTTATATTACGAATAGACAGTTTGATGGTTTTATAAACAATAGCTAAATAGAAAAAAAATGAAACGAGTTATTTTATTTTTAATGGCATTTTTGTTGACTACAGGGTTGGCATCTGCACAGCAGGCAACTTCACAGGCAGTTATTTCAGCAAAAGAAACATCATTTGATTTTGGAAAAATAAAAGAATCAGCTGGTTTTGTATCACATGTCTTCAAGATTGATAATACAGGCAGTGCACCCTTGGTGTTAACGCGTGTGATTGCTTCTTGCGGATGCACAACTCCCGAATGGACAAAAGAGCCCATTGCTCCGGGTAAAAGTGGCGATGTGAAACTTATATATGATCCGAAGAATCGCCCGGGCCCTTTTACAAAGACGGTTTCTATCTACAGTAATGGTAAGAAAGGAAGTTATATTCTTACAATACGTGGAGAGGTAGAAGAATTATAGAGATTTGTAACGTAAAATTTGATATGCAGAAGCATCTTGAATTTATATGTTTTATAGCCTTTGTATTATCGTTTATTCTAAACCTTAATATAAAGGCTCAAAGCGTTGCTCAAATCAGTTCAAGTGAATTAGTATATAACTTCGGCAACATTAATGAAGAGGACGGATTAGCTAGTCATGTATTTGTTGTTGAAAACACGGGTACAGGCCCGTTGGTTATTACAAGAATCACAGCATCCTGCGGTTGCACTCAACCGGAATGGTCGAAGGAGCCTATAGCTGCAGGAAAAACGGGGAATGTGAAAATCACATATAACCCTAAAGGTCGTCCGGGACCTTTTTATAAGACAATCACTATTTATAGTAATGGAGGAAAGGGCTTCTATAATCTGGCTATTAAAGGGAATGTGATTGGTCAAAGCATAAAACCTGATTTTTTATATCCTTACAATATCGGGGATATGAAAATTGAAATGAAGAATGTGCTTATTAGTAGCATTCACAATGAAGAAACTTTAACTGAACGAATAAGCATCACAAATAGCGGGAAAACTTCTTTTACTGTTCATTTTGGAAAACTGCCACATTATTTGGCGGTTGAAGTTAAGCCGACGAAACTGGCTCCTGAAGAAGTCGGAGAGATTACAATATTAATGAATGCGAAGGACATTAGACGTAAGGGGCGTGTCGTTTGTGAGATTCCTGTTACTGTAAGGAGTATAGGGCAAAAAGATGTAGACGAGAATTTACATTTTGCAGCTAATGTCATTGATAATTTCAATAAACTTTCGAATACGGATAGAACAAAGGTTCCAACGGCTCAGTTATCTGGTACATTGTTGAATTTCGGAAAGCTTCCTTCCGGAAAAGGGCGCATTCCGTTGGTTGGTGGAAAGGTTTCGGGCTTAATTGGAATTACAAATACAGGAAGGTCAACACTCGTTATTTACAGTGCTACTTGCGACGATTCAAGAATAGATATTACGGGTGGAAAGAGAGAAATAAAACCGGGTTCATCGACTTCATTGAGAGTAACGATGCACCCGAGGGAGATATTTACAAGATTAGAAACACTTGTCACTATAGTATGTAACGATCCGAATGGCCCGGTTCGTTTAGTTAAAGTTACAGCAGAAAAATGATTATATGGAACATCCTGAAAATGACGAAAAATATAAAGGATTGAAGGTGAATCATGGAATTGAGTCACTCCCTACTGTAAATCCTTATTTGAAGAAAAGGCTTCAAAGAAGACAATATACACCTTCTGAATTTGTAGAAGGGATACTTAAAGGCAATATTACAATCCTGAGCCAAGCTGTTACTTTGGTGGAGAGTTCAAGGTATGAACATGAGCAGATTGCTCAAGAAATAATCGAAAAGTGTTTGCCATATGCCGAAAAATCAGTCAGAATTGGTATTACTGGCGTCCCGGGTGCAGGTAAAAGTACCTCTATTGATGTTTTTGGAATGCATCTGATTGGTCAAGGGCACAAGCTGGCTGTTTTGGCTATTGATCCTAGTAGCGAACGCTCTAAAGGAAGTATTTTAGGTGATAAAACGCGGATGGAAGCATTGTCTCGAGAAAAGAATGCGTTCATTCGGCCTTCACCAACAGCAGGTTCATTAGGTGGTGTAGCGCGGAAAACACGTGAAACAATTATTCTTTGCGAAGCGGCCGGATTCGATACGGTTTTTGTTGAGACGGTAGGTGTAGGACAAAGTGAAACGGCTGTTCATTCGATGGTTGATTTTTTCCTTTTGATCCAGTTGGCGGGAACCGGTGACGAATTGCAAGGAATAAAACGCGGTATTATGGAAATGGCTGATGGCATTGTGATAAATAAAGCGGATGGGGATAATGTTGAAAAGGCGAAACTTGCAGCGGCCCAATTCCGTAATGCGCTTCATCTGTTTCCACTCTCAGAATCCGGATGGACTCCCAAAGTTCTTACATATTCCGGGTATTATAATGTCGGCATAAAGGAGATCTGGGATATGATTGATGAATATATCACGTTTACTCGAAATAATGGCTATTTTTATGCTAAGCGTAACGAACAGGCGAAGTATTGGATGTATGAAAGTATAAACAATACGCTGCGTGAGACATTCTATAATAATCCGGCTGTAGTTGAAATGTTGGGTTTTACCGAAAAGCAGGTTTTGAATAATGAGATAAGTTCATTTGTTGGAGCAAAGCGGATGATGGATCTTTTTTTGAAAGACATATCTGAAAAGAGATAAAAATGCAAAAGCCTTGTCGGCATTCAGATCGGCAAGGCTTTTATTATAGAGGTCTTTATGTATAAGTTTTATTTTAAATAGAAGATATACGAAGGGTGTCCAAAAGAACCGGATTAATCGGTTTGTCGTTCTTGATCGCTTTTGAGAAGGGAACATAAACAATTTCATCATTTTGAATGCCCATCATTACATTTCGTTGATCGTCTAGGAGTGCATCAATAGCGCAAATACCCATTCGTGTTGCTAAGATACGATCTTGTGCTGTTGGAGAACCGCCTCGTTGAAGGTGTCCTAAGATTGAAACACGAACATCAAACTGTGGATATTCTTTCTTTACGCGTTCGGCTACACCTATCGCTCCTCCCGTGATTTCACTTTCGGCAACGATAACGATGCTACTGTTTTTTGATTTTCGAAAGCCTGTTTCAATCATTTCGGCTAATTGGTCTTTTTGCATGGATATTTCAGGAATGATTGCAGCTTCAGCTCCAGAAGCAATCGCTCCGTTTAACGCAAGAAAACCTGCATCACGTCCCATAACTTCAATGAAAAACAGTCGGTCGTGTGAGGTCGCGGTATCACGTATTTTATCTACACATTGAACAATCGTGTTCAGTGCCGTATCATAGCCGATAGTTACATCAGTGCCAAATAAGTCGTTATCGATAGTTCCAGGGAGTCCTACAATGGGGAAGTCAAACTCTTGTGCAAATTCGCGAGCACCCTTCAAAGTACCATCACCACCAATTGAAACTAGAGCATCAATGCCAAATTCGCATAACTTGTCGTATGCTTGTTTTTTACCTTCTGGAGTCTTGAATTCCAAACTACGCGCCGTCTTTAATATTGTTCCGCCCCGCTGAATAATGTTGCTCACATTTTCAGTTCTGAAGTCTACAATCTCTCCACTGATTAAACCTTTGTAGCCACGATAAATACCCTTAACGGCTAATCCGTTATATATGGCTGAACGGGTAACCGAACGAATTGCAGCGTTCATTCCGGGAGCATCACCACCGGATGTTAAAATGCCAATACACTTAATTGCAGACATAATGCTTTATTTTTTGTTTCGACAAAAATACGCATTATTTGTCAACTGTACACACTTTATTTCAAAATTCTCTTTACTTGAAATTGGTCAATTCCCGTATTTTTATAGCCACTTTTTCCATAAGCCATTTAGGAGTTGAGGTAGCGCCACATACTCCGACGCTTTTTACATCTTTAGGTAAGGGTTCTTTAATTTCTTCGACATCAGAAATGAATATTGTGTTTGGATTGGCCTTTTTGCATTCTTCAAACAGCATACGCCCATTGGAACTTTTATTGCCGGCAACAAAATATATCCAGTCGTGTTTGGAGGCAAAAGCTTTGATATTTGGAAGGCGATTGGCTACCTGACGGCAGATCGTGTCGAAGTACTCAAAATTTACCCCTTCGTGTATCCGGCGCTGTATCTCGGCTACAATTTGACGAAAACCGTCTAATGATTTTGTAGTTTGCGAAAACAGGCAGATGTTACTGTTAAAGTTTATCCTGTCTAGATCATTGATCTTTTCAATGACTATAGCCGTGCCTTCTGTTTGTCCGACAAGTCCGTTTACTTCCGCGTGTCCTTTCTTCCCGTAAATAATGATTTGTGTATTTTTATCACGTGTCGCTTCGTAGCATTTGTGTATTTTTCGTTGGAGCTGAAGTACGACGGGACACGTGGCATCAACAATCGTGATTTGATTCCTGAGGGCTGTTTCATAAGTTGAGGGTGGTTCACCATGGGCGCGCAATAGCACTTTTTTACCCTTTAATCGCGCGAACTCATCATGCTCTATTGTCTGCAGACCCATAACCTCCAGTCGCTCAACTTCCAAACTATTATGAACAATATCACCTAAGCAATATAGTTTGGCACTACTTTTTAGTTCCCGCTCGGCACTTTCGATAGCAGTGACAACGCCGAAGCAGAATCCTGAATTTTTGTCAATCTCTACATTTATCATAATATTTTTGTAGCAACCACTCTTTTTGTTCGGCAATAGTCATCTTGGAGTTATCTAGTTCAATTGCATCGTCTGCTTTACAAAGCGGACTTTCTGCACGGGTCATATCCATATGATCGCGCATCTTAATGTTTTTGAGTACTTCGTCTATAGAGGTGCTTTCACCTTTAGCTTTTAGCTCGTCCAAGCGACGCTGAGCACGTACTTCTGGACTGGCTGTAACATAAATTTTCATTTCTGCTTCAGGAAATACGACCGTTCCGATATCGCGCCCGTCCATGACGATACCTTTCTCTTTCCCCATTTCTTGTTGTTTAGCTACCATTGCTCGGCGTACAAAACCTAAAGCTGCAATCTGACTTACAAGATTGGCTACCTCCATACTGCGGATTTCATTTTCTACGTTAATTCCATCTAAATAGGTATCAGGCTTCCCTGTTTCAGGATTTAAAAGAAATGTAATGTCAATGTAATTAATCTCTTCTGCCAAACGGATCCGGTCTACTTCTCCATTGGTAAAGAGGTCGTTTTGCAAACAGTATAACGTAATGGCACGATACATAGCTCCAGTGTCAATATAAGTATAGCCTATTTCTTTAGCCAGATCTTTGGCCATCGTGCTTTTTCCAGTTGACGAAACGCCATCAATAGCTATGATAATTTTTTTCATTTGTAATGATATTGTGAATGTATATGGTGAACAAAGATACTATACATTCTGATATTCCATTCGATTCTTTGCTGGATTTCTTTCAGAAAAGAATATCTTCCTTTTGGATGGAATGCGTGTTGTACATAAGTCTAAATGAAAGGTGAGATTGTGTTATTGATTGGTAATCAATGGCGTAAATAGACTCTAAATAAATCTATAAACTCTTTGGGGTGTATGAAACGGTGAGCATGAATGAAAGTGCGGACGGATGATATTTGGCAATTGATGCTCCTACATCGAAAGTCTTTATTTTCACACCGGCACCACCCGAAAATCCGGAGAATGCATTTCCTCCACTTAATTTCATGTCCAGGGCACGCTTTGGATTGTAGCCGATTCCGGCCCAGAAGTTTTCAGTAGGGACAAAATCAACGCCAAACACAATATGTTTGACTAGAGCCTTTGAAAAATTGTCGCCAGTATAAGTTTTGTTTGTATCGTCGACATAATTAAAATTCCATCGGTTCAGATACATGGCAGTACATGAGAATCGTATTGGTGCGTGGGCCATCTGTTTGCTAATACCTATCTGAATATCCCACGGCATTTTTTGACGTTTGTCATCATACGGTTTCAGTTGTGCGCCAATATTTTTAAAGACGAAGCCAAGTGAAAATTTTTTTTCGGAATTGTAATAACTTAATCCGGCATCAACTGCGATACCAAACGATGAATATGGATCTATGCTTGAATAAAGGAACTTGAAAGAAGTTCCACCCCGCCAGTGATCGGAGAGGTCATAAGCAAAAAATCCACATACATTGATGTCTTTAGCCATTATGTCGCCTGTAGATATTTGTTCGGAAGTCATTCCTTTTATTTTTCCATTACTGAAATAGGTTACACCTAGTCCCCAGGAAGATCTTTCTTTGATTGCTTTGGTGTAGAGTATGCTTCCTACATTAATATCTGATATATAATTCATATAATTAAGATTGACCATACCATCCATTTCACTACCTAATAAAGCCGGGTTATGAAAAATGAGTGAAGGATCGCGTTCAATTAGTGACACATTGTTGCCTCCAAGGGCATTTGCTCTGGTTGAAGTCGGATAGCGTAAAAAGGTGAAAACTTCATCCCCCGTTTGGGCGACAACCGCTTGCACAATGAGAGAGAAATAAAGAAGTATACGTATAATAATTTTCATGTTTTGCTTGAAATGATATATAAATGAACTCAAAGCCATATAAACTTCATAACAGAAACGCAGAAAATGGAGAAAAGGTATGTGAAAAGCAGAATTTTTATTGAACTAACAGAAAAAAAGTAAAAAGCAGAACAATTTTTTCTTTTTAAGAATACAAGTGAAATTTATTTGTATCTTTGTGCCGTATGAAAACACATATTAAAACATTAAATATATGGAAATAAAGAAATCACCGAAAGCGGACTTGGAGCATGGTAAAATGACCAGTATCCTGTTGGGTATGGTTGTTGGTCTTGCTCTTTTGTTCGTTGGCTTTGAGTGGCAAACTCAAGATTATCAGGCCGCTGCAGAACAAGGCGTAGCTGATATTAAAGCTGAGGAGGAAGTGGAAGTTACAAAGCAGGATACCCCGCCGCCACCACCACCTGCAGCAGCACCGGTCGTTGTCGCCGATGCATTACACGTAGTTGATGATAATGTTAAGCTGGCAGATGTCAACTTGATGTCTTCAGAAGATAATCAGTCGAATGTACAGTCGCAAACCTACACAGCACCGCCTGCTGCGGTACATGAAGAAGAGGAAGAGTCGGCTCAACCTATTTTTACCGTTGTAGAAAAGATGCCGGATTTTCCAGGTGGCCAGACAGCTTTACTTCAGTACTTGTCGAAGTCTATCAAATATCCGGTTATCGCTCAGGAGAATGGTATTCAAGGTCGTGTAACGTGCTCATTCGTTGTTAATCGTGATGGTTCAATCGTAGATGCTCAGGTTCTTCGTGGTGTTGATCCTTCATTGGATAAAGAAGCACTTCGTGTGATCAACAGCATGCCTAAGTGGAAACCGGGTGAACAGAGAGGTAAGCCGGTACGTGTTAAGTATACGGTGCCTGTCACATTCAGACTTCAGTAATAACATGTGGATTTATAAAGAAAAGGCTGCTTAAAGTGCAGCCTTTTCTATTTGTATTATATATTATATTAATGTATGGAAGGTTTTCATGAATTACTTGCCCGAGTTGAACAGGAAATAGCTTGTTTGCAGTTCCCTTTTCCTCCCAAAAGTTTGTATGACCCTATTGAGTATGTTCTTTCAATGGGAGGAAAGCGGCTTAGGCCTGTATTGACTCTTATGTCGTGCAATCTGTTTACCGATGATCTTGAAGATGCTATTAGGCCGGCTTTAGGTCTTGAAGTTTTTCATAATTTTACGCTTCTGCATGACGATTTGATGGATAAGGCAGACAAGCGAAGAAACAAATCTACCGTACATAAGGTGTGGAATGCCAATACGGCCATACTATCGGGTGATGCAATGCTTATTGCCGCTTATAGATTGATAGGAGAGACCAAACCGGAATTTTTGAAAGAAGTATTAGATTTATTTACGGTAACTGCTTTGCAAATTTGTGGTGGTCAGCAATATGATATGGAGTTCGAATCACGAATGGATGTTTCGGTCGATGAATATATGGAGATGATACGTCTTAAGACCGGGGTGCTTTTGGCCTGTGCTTTGAAGATAGGAGCTATTGTTGGTGGAGCCTCGGCTAAAGATGCCGAAAATTTGTATCAGTTTGGCATTCAAATAGGACTTGCATTCCAATTGCAGGACGACTTGTTGGATGTCTATGGTGATACGGCTATTTTTGGGAAAAGTATCGGTGGTGATATCCTTTGCAACAAAAAAACATTTTTACTGATCAATGCACTAAAAAGATCCAATGAACAGCAAAGGGAAAATTTACAAAATTGGATTGAGAAGAAAATATTCGATCCGAATGAAAAGATTTCAGCAGTAACGCATTTGTATGATGAACTTTGCTTAAGAGAACTCTCTGAATCAAAAATTCGCGAATGCTGTAATCAGGCAATGAACTATCTTTCAAGGGTAGATGTGACTACCGATAGGAAAGTATGTTTGGAAGATCTGAGTAATCGCCTGATGAATCGTAATTCATAAAATGGAACTGATAGATACTCATAATCATATATATATGGAAGAGTTCGATCCTGAGCAAGACGAACTGATATCGGTCGCCCAGTCTTCCGGAATCGATGCTTTTCTATTACCAAATATTGATTTGACAACTGTCGGACGATTGCACGCTCTATGTGATCGTTATTCTGATTATGCTTTTCCTATGATGGGATTACATCCGTCAAGTGTCGATAATCATTATGCCGAGGTACTGGTTTCGACAGAATCTTATTTTGGAAAACGCCCCTATTATGCAATTGGCGAGATAGGTATTGATTTATATTGGAATCAAACATTTAAAAAGGAGCAAATAGAGGTTTTCGAGGAACAACTCCGTTGGAGTATTGATCTTGATTTACCGGTAGCTATACATACGCGGAATGCTTATCCTGAGGTTTTTAGTTCAATCTATAAGATTGGAGCCGATAAATTGAAAGGTGTTTTTCATAGTTTTACTGGTACACAAGATGAATTGAACGAAGTGAAAAAGTTGGATGCTTTTTATATAGGTATAAACGGCATTATCACTTTCAAAAATTCTAAACTGTCTGAAATTGTTGGTCAAATGCCCCTTGATCGTATTGTTTTGGAAACAGATGCTCCTTATTTGGCTCCTGTCCCATACCGGGGTCGTCGAAATGAGCCTTCTTATATATGGGAAACAGCTGAAAAAGTGGCACTCATCTATCATCTATCTATAGAAGAAGTGGCTTCAAAAACTCGAAATAATGCCATAAAACTATTTAAAATAGTGAAGAAAGTGGAATAAAGAAGGATTTTTGAAGATACAAAAAATTATTTTTTCTGGAAATGATGTATATGTCAGGTAAAAAGTATAGATTTGTGCACTCAAACGATAGCATATGCGGAAATATTTCGTACTTTGCGCTCGTTTTCAAGAAGAAGGCTGTGGCCCGCTTCGGAGAGATGCTCGAGTGGTTGAAGAGGCACGCCTGGAAAGCGTGTAAACTCCTAAAGGGTTTCGCGGGTTCGAATCCCGCTTTCTCCGCTTCTCGGATACCATGAGTAGATGTTGATAATTAACAATTAAAAAATAAGAATAAATAAGAGAATTATTAATCTTAAAAAATTAAACACACAATGAAAAAGTATTTTGTAAAAACATTTATGGGTTTATGTGCCCTTGGTTTTTCAACTGTTGCATTTGCACAAAGCGCTGCAGCCGGCGTTCAAGCAGCCGCAGCGGGAGCTCAACAAGCTGCTGATGGTGGTATGTATCAGGCAATAAAGGTTAAGTTCATCGAAGGTGGTGCGAACTTCATGAGCTCTATCGCTATTGTATTGATCTTTGGTTTGGCTTTTTGCTTGGAAAGAATCATCTATTTCAGCTTGTCTGAAATTAATACAGGCAAATTCTTGAAATCTCTTGAAGATGCACTGGATAAGGGTGATGTAGAAGGTGCAAAAGCTATTGCACGTGAAACAAGAGGCCCTATCGCATCTATCGCTTATCAGGGTTTGATGAGATTGGATCAAGGTATTGATGTTGTTGATAAAGCTATCACATCTTATGGTGGTGTTCAGGGCGGTCTTCTTGAGAAGAATCTTTCTTGGGTAACACTTTTCATCGCAATGGCTCCGTCTCTCGGATTCTTAGGTACAGTTGTTGGTATGGTTATGGCATTCGATAAAATCGAACAAGTTGGTGATATCAGCCCGACGGTTGTTGCTGGTGGTATGAAAGTTGCCTTGATCACAACCATTGCGGGTTTGATCGTTGCTTTGATCCTTCAGCTTTTCTATAACTATTTGTTGAGCAAACTTGAAGCTCTTCTGAACCAAATGGAAGATGCATCTGTAACGTTGCTTGATATGGTTATTAAGTACAACCTCAAATTCAAAAAGTAATTAATTATGGCAGTAACTAAGATAAGAAAAATATCCAGTTGGACTTTGTTAGCATGCTTTATACTTTCAATAGTCGTCCTTGGATTGTTTTTCGGCGGCGGTGTAGTAGATCCTGCCGCAGAGAATATAGATTATGTAAATACAAACCTACTGCTTAACTGGACATACTTCATGTTCGTTATTACGCTGGTTGTTATGTTGGCATTTGCAGTAGTTAAATTTATCTCTGTTTTAAAAGTAAATCCTAAGAATGCCTTACGGTCGTTTGTTGTCCTCATTTTGTTTGCAATTTTATTGATTGCTACCTATTCAATGGGCGATGATACACCAATCAAAAGTTTGAATGCAGACTCACAAGCATTTAATACACCATTTTGGCTGAAAGTAACCGATATGTGGTTGTATTCTTCTGTTGTTCTGTTCGCATTAATCGTTTTGGCGATTGTCTGGGGGCAGATTAGGAAAATGAAACAAAGAAAATAGAGTAATAATGAATTGATAAAACAAAAAGCGATATGGGAAAAAAGAGAAAAGTTCCTCAGATGAACGCATCTTCCTCTGCCGACATTGCTTTCATGTTGCTTATCTTCTTCCTTATTACTACATCAATGGATACAGACCAAGGTTTACCAAGACGTTTACCACCTCCTGTACCTAAAGACCAAAAGAAGAATGAAGCACTTGATATCAAGAAGAGAAATTTGCTTGTAGTCCTGATTAATAGTAATAATCAGGTCCTCTGCGGAACCGACTATATTGATATTAAGAATTTGAAAGATAAGGTTAAGGAATTTATTGATAATCCAAATGATGATCCTTCTTTACCTGAAAAGGTTGAGGTTGATGTACCTTTCTTCGGAAAGCAAATGGTTACAAAAAATCATGTAATCTCTTTGCAGAACGACCGTGGTACTCAATATGCTGCCTACATCAGTGTTCAGAACGAATTGGTTAAAGCCTATAATGAATTAAGAGATGGTCTTTCCAAGAAGAAATTTGGAAAAGCATTTGCAGATTTGGATGATGATCAACAATCGGCTGTGCAGATGATATACAAACAAAATATATCGGAAGCAGAACCTAAAAATTATGGAGGTACTAAGAAGTAATGGGAAAATTTAGTAAAGCGGGCGGTCGCGAAATGCCCGAATTGAATACATCATCACTACCTGACTTGGTATTTGCATTCTTGTTCTTCATCATGATGGTAACAACAATTCGTGAAGTAACGTTGAAAGTAGAGTTTCATGCTCCTGCTGCAACCGAACTTCAGAAGTTGGAAAAGAAATCTTTGGTAACATTTCTGTATATTGGTAAACCAACACAGGAATATGTGAGAACGATGGGTTCTGAAACACGTCTTCAGTTAAATGATAAATTTGCTGAGGTTTCTGAAATTCAAGATTATATTGCACAGGAAAAGTCAAGTATGAAGGAAGAGGACCAGCCGTATATGACTGTTTCTATCAAGGCTGATAAAGATACCAAGATGGGAGTTATAACAGACGTAAAGCAGGCTCTTCGTGAAGCTTATGCATTGAAGATTAGTTATTCAGCAAGAAAAGCTGCACAATAACAATTTATTTATAAAAAAAGGCGGAGTTTATAGCTCCGCCTTTTTTGTATTATATCTTTCTCTCACAAACAGAATATACATTATGGTATAGGCAGTTGCGTATGTCATTGTATGATTCTTGTAAATTAATTTTTCCAAAAGACATCAATCGCATTTCAAACCAACCATCTGTTTCGTGGTAGGGTGGTTGAAAATAAATGTGGTTGTCTATTGTGAATCCAATTCGTTTGTAAAAAGATATTCTTCGTTTTGACAGTTCATTGTGAGGTATTTCAACTTCCAGAATGATGGGTTTGTTTTGAATTTCTGTGAATTGTTTCAAAACAGTAAATCCGATTTGCTGATTTCTTTGTGAAGGTTCTATTGCAAAGTGCTCAATATATAAGAATGATTTGAAATTCCATTCTGAGATGAATCCAACATATTCTTCTCCTTTGTATAAGCCACTCATGCGAAATCTGTTTTCTTGTTTTATCAAATTGTTTATTAATGAGAAGTTTCGCCGTTCATTGGGTGGAAATGATTCTTCATATGTCTTTTTTAAAAGACATTTGTCACGATCTTCCATTATATTAAAATGCTTGCGTTGTATTTGTATTTCGGTATTCATTATTATATATTTAAAATGATGAGTGCCTATTGGTGATTACAAATTCGAAATTAATAGGCAAGAAATAGTACTTTTGTTTCATAAAATTGTTATTTTTGTAATTGATCATAAATATTTAATTAATAAAAGTACAATTATGGCCCACCATCAATTAGACGAACTAGACGAGAAAATTCTAAAACTTATCATAGGCAATGCACGCATGTCTTTTTTGGAAGTTGCAAGAGAATGTAATGTTTCAGGTGCTGCTATTCATCAGCGTATCCAAAAACTATATAATTTAGGTGTTATCAAAGGCTCTGAATTTACAGTTGATAATACAAAAGTTGGCTATGAGACCTGTGCATATATGGGTTTATATCTTAAGACCCCCGGTCAGTTTCCTGTTGTTACAGAAGCTTTGAAAGGAATCCCTGAAGTTGTGGAATGTCATTATACAACTGGGCAATATGATCTATTTATCAAGATATACGCAAAAAACAATCAACACTTGCTTAGTATTATTCATAATAAATTGCAACCTTTGGGATTGGCCCGAACTGAGACTTTGATTTCCTTCAAAGAAGCGTTCAAAAGGCCTATACCTATTGATTTGAGCGAAGAGGAATAACTTCACATAGTAAAGCACAAATTTCACAGTCTAGAATGGTATTTTAAAAATACAGCCATTATCTCTGCGAAATGTGTGCTTTTTTGTGTTATATATATCTTTCGTTCAGATCTGTCATCTAGAAGTCTGCATTCTTCGGTGTACGTGGAAATGGAATCACATCGCGTATATTTGTCATTCCGGTTACAAATAGCAATAAGCGTTCGAAGCCCAATCCAAATCCTGAATGAGGTACTGTACCGAAGCGTCTTGTGTCCAAATACCACCACATATCTTTCATCGGAATCTTTAATTCATTAATTCGATTCAACAGTTTGTCGTAGTCGGCTTCACGTTCAGAACCACCAATAATTTCCCCTATTTTCGGGAAAAGAACATCCATGGCTCTGACTGTTTTGCCATCTTCATTCTGTTTCATATAGAATGCTTTAATCTCCTTTGGATAGTCGGTAAGGATAACTGGGCGTTTGAAATGATCTTCGACCAGAAAACGCTCATGTTCTGCGGCCAAGTCAACACCCCAATAGACAGGAAATTCAAACTTATGTCCATTAGTTACAGCTTCTTCCAAAATTTTTATACCTTCAGTATATGGTAAACGCACGAATGATTCTTTAATAACGTCTTGTAAACGGGTGATTAATCCTTTATCGAACATATCGTTGAGGAACTGAAGATCATCTTTGCAGTTGTCCAGAGCCCATTGAACGCAATATTTGATAAATTCTTCAGCCAGATCCATGTTATCTGCGATATCATAGAAAGCCATTTCCGGTTCGATCATCCAAAATTCAGCAAGATGACGCGGTGTATTTGAATTCTCAGCACGGAATGTAGGTCCAAACGTATATATTTGCCCCAAAGCCGTAGCGGCCAGTTCTCCTTCCAGCTGACCTGAAACAGTCAGGCTTGCCTGCTTGCCAAAAAAGTCGTCATCATAAATGATAGAGCCTTTTTCATCCTTTTTCAAGTTATACAAGTTCATTGTAGTCACTTGAAACATTTGCCCTGCTCCCTCACAGTCTGAAGCTGTGATTAACGGGGTATGAAAATAAAAGAAGCCTTTTTCATGGAAGAATTTATGAATAGCATAAGCCATATTATGACGAATACGGAAAATGGCACCGAAAGTATTTGTACGAGGGCGAAGGTGTGCTATTTCGCGCAGAAACTCCATCGAATGGCCTTTTTTTTGTAAAGGATAGGTAGCTGGATCGGCTGTACCATAAATCTGTATTTCTGTCGCCTGAATCTCAACAGATTGACCTTTGCCTTGCGATTTCACCAAGATTCCATTGACACTAAGGCTGGCACCTGTTGTAATCGGTTTCATGTACTCCTCGTCGAAGTTGTCGCCGTTTACAACAATCTGAACATTATTAATTGTAGAGCCATCATTTAAAGCGATGAAACTAACCTGTTTGCTACCCCTGCGTGTACGGACCCAACCTTTTACGTTTACAGTTGTCCCGTAAGCATCGCTTTTTAATAAATCTACAATTCTTGTTCTTTTAATTGTTTCCATGTTCAATTTATTCTTAGAAAGTAAAAAGAAATTAGCCGATTCGTCCAAACCGGCTAACTTTGATATTATTCGAATGCACCCATTCTCAGTGCGTTAACCTCTCTTTCATTCAAATAGCGCCATTTACCGCGTCCCAAGTTTTTCTTTGTCAGACCGGCAAAATAGACGCGGTCCAATTTAACTACATGATAACCTAATGATTCGAAGATACGACGAACGATACGATTACGTCCAGAATGGATCTCAATGCCTACCTGGCTTTTATCGTCTTCACTTGCATAGCTGATGGCATCGGCATGAATCTCACCATCTTCCAATTCCATTCCGTTGGCAATCTTTTCCATATCTTCTACGCTGACGTTTTTATCCAGCCATACGTGATATATCTTCTTTTTCTTAAATGACGGATGTGTAAGTTTTGAAGCCAAATCTCCATCATTCGTTAAAAGAAGAACGCCAGTCGTGTTACGGTCGAGTCGACCAACAGGATAGATACGTTCAGAGCAAGCATTTTTAACCAGATCCATTACCGTCAACCGTTCTTGAGGATCGTCAGAAGTTGTAACGCAGTTTTTCGGTTTGTTGAGTACAATATAAACCTTGCTTTCTATTTGAACAGGCTTATCATTGAACAAAACATTATCCTGACGTGTGATTTTCGTTCCCAGCTCAGTCACTACCTCGCCGTTAACTTTGACTGCGCCGGCCTGAATAAACTCATCTGCTTCGCGGCGTGAACAAACGCCGGCATTTGACAAAAACTTATTCAAACGAATCGGTTCATTAGGATCAGCCAATACCTCTTTATATTTCAACTGTTTTTGGAAGTTGTATTTTGCATTTGGATTATAATCCCCATTTTCCTGCCGGTAATTATTGTTTGGCCTGCGATTATTGTTGTAACCTCCACGTCCTCCGCCATTATTGTTATAATGGGGGTTGTTATTGGGATAGTTATAACCTCCACTTCCGTAACTCGGTCTGCCGCCGTTACGATTGTCGCGTTGATCGTAATTGACGCGGGTGTCACCTACACGAGGTCTTCTTTTTCGCATTGAGCCGTCTGCAGGAGCAATATCTCCTGAAGGCGTAGCGGAATAAGCTTTGCCGCGATCATCATAAGAAGGGCGTTGTGGGCGATTATAGCCATTGTTATTACTGTACTGATTGCCCCCATTGTTGTATGATCTGTCATTGTTGTATGATCTGTCATTGTTGTATGATCTGTCATTATTGTATGATCTGTCGTTGTTGTACGGCCTGTCGTTGTTGTATGATCTGTCATTATACGATCTGTCGTTGTTGTACGGCCTGTCGTTGTTGTATTGTGGACGATCATTCCCATACGAGTTGTTGTACGGTCTGTTTCCATAAGAAGGTCTGTTATTGTAATCACCTTCCCTTTGGGGACCATATGAACGGTTTCCTCCGTTGTTGTATGGTCTGTTATAACCGCCTCCATTGTTGTCATAACGCGGATGATATGAACGGTTGTCGCCATATGAATTATAACCGCCGCGGTCATTATTCGGACGATTGTACGGTCTCCGTTCATAGTTGTCTCCATCAGGTCTGTTGTAACCTTGGTTGTAAGGTCTTCTTACAGCAGGATCCTGGTCAGTGTTTTCCCTCTGGATACTTGGTACCGCATTTTGGGAAGACGGTTGTTGTGTCTGTGATTCATCTTTTTCTTCTGTACCCATGTCTTTCTTCAAAATTAAAAATTACTACTTGATAACCTCCCGGTTATCTTCTTTTGTTGTTAAATACCAATATAATTATGTGGCGTTATCGCCTTTAGTTCTGTTTTTACTGCATCGCTTACTTGTAATGAATCAATGAACAAACTTATTGATTGTTGAGTTATCTCCTCATTTGTCCGGGTCAACGCTTTTAGAGCTTCATACGGTTTCGGATATCCTTCTCTTCGCAATATAGTCTGAATACCTTCAGCTACTACCGCCCAGCAATGATCTAAATCAGCATAAAGATTTTCTTTATGTAATAACAATTTATTAAGCCCTTTTGTTAAACTTTTGAGAGCAATTTCTATATGAGCTATTGGGACACCCACATTACGCATCACAGTCGAATCAGTCAGGTCGCGTTGTAGACGCGAGATTGGTAGTTTCATTGACAGATGTGTTAATATAGCATTAGCCATTCCCAGATTACCCTCGGCGTTTTCAAAATCTATCGGATTTACTTTATGAGGCATGGCCGACGAACCTACTTCTCCAGCTTTAATTTTTTGTTTGAAATATCCCATCGATACATATTGCCAAAAGTCACGACACAAGTCAATCAATATGGTATCGATTCGTTTCATTCCGTCGAATATGGCGGCCAAGTTATCATAATTTGAAATTTGTGTGGTCCACTCTTCTCGCCTCAATCCCAAAACCTCATTCACAAATTTATTTCCAAAAGCTTTCCAGTCATACTCAGGAAAAGCAACATTATGCGCATTGAAATTGCCCGTTGCACCCCCGAACTTAGCCGATACTGGTGTCGCTTTTAATAACTTCAACTGTTGTTCCAAGCGATATACGAAGACCATTACTTCTTTGCCCAACCGGGTAGGCGAGGCTGGTTGCCCATGGGTTTTAGCGAGCATGGGAATATCAGCCCATGTTTCTGCATCGTTTCTTAAAATGCGGATAACGCTTTCGAGTTCAGGAAAATAGACTTTGTTAAGCGCCTCTTTCAGTGAAAGTGGGGCCGCTGTGTTGTTGATGTCCTGAGAGGTGAGTCCGAAATGGATAAACTCTTTATATCTTTCCAATGACAAGGCATCAAATTTCTCTTTTAGAAAATATTCTACCGCTTTGACGTCATGGTTAGTGATACTTTCGATTTCTTTTACATGGGTAGCTTCATCGATAGAGAACTCTATGTAAATCTTTCTCAAAGATTCCTTGGTAGTCACCGTATTCAATTCCGCCAGCTGAGGCAGGAATTCGGTAAGTGCAATAAAATACTCTATTTCTACATGCACTCTGTATCTGATTAGTGCATATTCTGAAAAGTAGTCTGCCAAATTCTCGGCTTTATTTCTGTATCGCCCATCAATAGGCGAGATCGCTGTTAGTGCTGATAATGTCATATTTTTATAAAATAGCGTTGCAAATTTACGATATTTCTGGCAATATCAGATACGAAAGAAGATTTTTTTGAGTTTTTGGCTAAATTATTTGGGCGTATTGAAAAATGATGTATCTTTGCACCGCCTTAAGGAGATAAGGTTTCGTATACATACATAATGGAAATGAAAGGGCGTTTAGCTCAGCTGGTTCAGAGCATCTGCCTTACAAGCAGAGGGTCGGCGGTTCGAATCCGTCAACGCCCACCTTTCATGATATTTGCATAAAGGGCGTTTAGCTCAGCTGGTTCAGAGCATCTGCCTTACAAGCAGAGGGTCGGCGGTTCGAATCCGTCAACGCCCACCTTTCATGATATTTACATAAAGGGCGTTTAGCTCAGCTGGTTCAGAGCATCTGCCTTACAAGCAGAGGGTCGGCGGTTCGAATCCGTCAACGCCCACGAAAGGGTGAAATCCTAAAGAGGATAAAGAAACCCATAAAAGACAGAAAGTCTGTTAGTCACTAGATTAACAGACTTTTTTGTTTTGATAACAGATAATAGAAGCTAATTAGGACAGTGGTTGAGTGAGTAAACGGACAAGCAATGCGATTTTCGATTCGGTTCACTTTTCGTAAATTCCTTGCGGGGAATAAACGATATGCAATGAACGGGCTTGTTATATTTGAGTACTTATTATGGTAAAAAAAGAAAGAATGGATATACTTAAGCTGGCTGAACAAAATCAGCAAATAGCATGGAAGGTACTTGAAGATACACGTATCATCCCGGCTTGGGAACGCATTGGTGCAATCGTCAACCTGGTCGGTTCGCTCAAATCCGGCTTGCTGATGAAAAATAGGGATATAGACATACATATTTATACGGATAAACTTAATATAGCCGAAAGCTTCTCGGTTATGCAAGAGCTGGCAGAAAGACTTTCTCTGAAAGAAATTCGGTATATAAACGGAATTGATACAGAGGAAGAATGTATAGAGTGGCATGTCTTATATGAAGATAGAGACGAGAACATATGGAAATTCGATATGATTCATATTCGTAAAGAATCGAAATATGATGGCACGGTAGAAAAGGTAACTGAGGCTGTAATAAAACGACTGACGCCTGAAATCCGCCGGACAATTCTTCAAATTAAATATGATGTGCCGGATGGCATAATGATTCCGGGAATAGAAATATACCATGCTGTCTTTACGGGCGGGGTGAAAAGTTACGAGGAATTGGAACAATGGAGAAGGACAAATCCGCTGACAAACAGCTTAGATTGGTTACCTTAAGTAAATAGTAGCGAAGCCGCAGCAAGTATGAGTTATATTATTGCATTAAAAAATTTGCATAAGTCGCATATGTATAAAATATTTCTGTAATATTCAGCCAGACGGTAAACAGTGTAATGTATGAATATAAGCAAAAGTGAAATTGCAAAAAAGTCTATGTCTCTTTTTTACTATGATCTGATTTGTTAAGTATATATTTTTGCCGGATATATGGAAGAATTTGTCATCGTACAGCCCTCGCCGCTGCTTGCGCCTTACATAAAGAATTACTGGTTCTTGAAAACAGCTAGCGATTCTCCCACATTGGAACGAACGGTTCCAATTGGGATGATGAGTCTGATATTCCATAGAGGGAATCTTCTCTTATCGGTTCATGATAAAGAACTTCAACCTCGTGTATTTCTTTGTGGACATGAAAAGACTTTTGCCGACCTTGAATATACCGGACAAATCAATATGATTTCCGTCGTTTTTCGCCCGGTTGGTGTCAAGGCTTTTTTTGATTTTCCGATAAATAGAATCAATAATCTTCGTGTAACAGCAGGAGATCTTGAAGATAAAGAGCTGGCGGAATTGGAACAATCTATCACAAGCACCGAGGATGACCGGTTGTGTATATTCCTGATTGAACAATTCTTATTAAAACGCCTTAGTCCTCTTGCAGAATACAATCTGAAACGGATAGCGGCTACTATTCGTTTGATTGGTTCCGGTCAGACCGATGTCACTTTACTTGCCGATGCCGCTTGTTTGAGTACCAAGCAGTTTCAACGTATTTTTTCGGAGTATGTCGGCTCTAATCCAAAAGAGTTTTCCCGGACGATTCGTTTTCAGCGTGCATTACATAGGCTTGAGAGTTGTCCACAAATCTCGCTTACAACTCTTGCTTACGAGTGCGGTTATTTCGACCAATCGCATATGATCAAGGATTTTAAGATCTTTTCGGGTTATACGCCAAGTGAATATTTGGATGTTTGCCCTCCTCATTCCGACTATTTCAGTTAATTACGATTGTCCCTTTTTTACAATTTCCGGATATCTTCAATTTATACTTTTGTCATCTATAATTAAAGAATTGAAGATATGAATAAAAATGAATTAACAGAAAAAGCTAAATTGCACCTACGGGTATTGTGTTTCGAAATTGGCGAACGTCGTGTTGGAAGTGAAGCAAACCGAAAAGCTACGGCTTATGTAAAGAAAGTTTTGGAAGAGTCGGGTTGGAAAACCGAAGCAACCGAACTGTCGGTTATTGATTGGAAAACCGATGGTGCGATATTGACTTGTAATGGTCAATTGTTCGAGATTTTTTCTTCTCCTTATTCTTTAGGTTGTTATGTACAAGGCGAATTGATTGCCATCCATACAGTTGATCAACTGAAACAGGCTGATATGAAAGACAAAATTGTTCTTTTGTATGGAGAAATAACCTCTCAACAAATTGCCCCGAAGAACTTTCCATTTTGGAATCCCGAAGAACATCAGTATATTATTTCTCTATTGGAAAGAGGTAATCCAAAAGCCCTTGTTTGTGCAACGGAACGTAACTCGGCAATCGTCGGTGGAGTTTATCCTTTCCCTCTGTTTGAAGATGGCGATTTCGATATTCCGTCTGTCTATATGAAAGATACAGAAGGTGAAAAGCTACTTGCATGCAAAGGGCAAATAGTAGAACTCGAATCTAAAGCAGTCCGTATTTCTGAAACAGCGTTCAATGTGATGGCTCGAAACAATGTCGAAACTGCAAAGCGGATTGTGATTACAGCCCACATAGATACCAAAATAGGGACACCGGGGGCAATAGACAATGGAACAGGCGTGTCTATCGTATTATTATTGGCAGAAATGCTAAAAAAACAGCCGCCCAAGTATCCAATAGAATTAGTTCTTTTTAATGGTGAAGACTATTATGGTGTACCGGGGCAAGTGAAATACCTGAAACAAAATGCGGGAAAGTTCGGCGATATACTGTTGAATATTAATATTGATGGCGTCGGATACAGAGAAGGCCTTTCCTGTTTCTCTGCATTGGATATCCCCCGAAATATGCGCGGTATCCTACAAGAAATTCTTTTGAATACTCCCGAAATTGTGGAAGGGCTTCCCTGGTATCAGGGCGATCATAGTATGTTTTTGCAGAATGGTTGTCCGGCTATTGCCGTTAGTTCACAATGGCTTATTGAAAATATAGAATGCCAGGATATTACACATACATCGAAAGATAATCTTACCATCGTTGGTTATGAACGGGTTGCAGAATGCGCTATTGGTATAGCCGAATTTGTAAATAGACTATAACCAAAAACTTGTATAATTGAAGTTTCTGTTTATTGTTCTATTGAACCCTTTTGTATGTATAACAGATTAAATTTCAGCAAATGTAAAGATATATTTTTGTAAACCTCCCCATATTTCTATCGATTCATATAATATGAACCGGTCGTTCCATATAATATGAATCGACCGTCTCATATTATATGAGACGACCGTTCCACATATGTGAGTCGATAAATAAGTGAGTATAAACAGAAAGATTCTTCAGGGCTTAGGTGAAAATTCATCCTTAGAAAATGTAAAGCAAGTTATGAATAAAATTTGAAAAACAACTTCTTTAAGGGTAAATATGTCGGAACCTTTACATAAATGCATATATACTTATGTATTGTTTTGTGCTGGTGCATTACATGTTTTAAAAACAGTATCTCTATCTTCTTTCCTGTTCATTGAATATTCTTGCCAAATGGAGTTAGGGCAAGCGCTGCCATTTTGAAATGCTGTCTTCCGAAAGGAATGCCGATGATGGTGATGCAAAGCAATAGTCCGAATATCAGATGTGTCAGGCAAATCCATATTCCACCAATAAAGAGCCAGAAAAGATTCATGATAATACTCAGGCATCCGCCGGAGTTTCCGCTGTCGGTGACACGACTTCCGAAAGGCCACAAGGCAAGCATTGTCAACTTTAGGGTCTGAATGCCAAAAGGAATGCCAATGATTGTAATCATCAGAACCAGACTGGCTATCAGATATTCGAAGGCTGTCAGAAGACCTCCGAATATGAGCCAAAGAATATTACCTAAAAATTTCATATTTATTGAATGTTGGAGTTGTTGAGTCTGCTTTGTCTTTCCATTTCGGCAAGCACTTTGTTCTTCACCACATTGAAACTATCCCGCAATGCAGCACGGATAGGAAGTGAAGGAGGAGCAACCATCGATAATGGGTTGATAGGCCGTCCGTCTTTGTATACACGGAAATCGAGATGCGGACCTGTCGCCAATCCGGTCATACCTACGTATCCGATGATCTGACCCTGATGTACATGAGATCCTTTGCCTATACCTTTGGCATAACGACTCAGGTGCATATATGAAGTTACATAGGCTGAATTATGTTTTATCTTCAGTGCATTTCCACCACCATTCATCCATCCTTTGGTTACTACAGTTCCATCGCCGATACTTCTGACCGGCGTTCCTGTTGGTGCTGCATAGTCAACACCAAAATGTGGACGGTAAATCTTCAGGATAGGATGGAAACGAGCCCTTGTAAAACGTGAAGTGATACGGAAGAAATCGAGTGGCGCTTTTAAAAACGCCTTACGCAGGCCTTGCCCATCGACATCAAAATATTCAATAGTGCTGTCTTGCTGGAAGGGAATGGCTGTATAGGTTTTTCCCTGATGGGTGAACGTTGCACCTTGTATTGACGCAATGCTCAGTTCGGTCGTGTCGTCAATATATGCCATATCATAGAGAATTTTAAATGAATCACCCTCCTTTACGTCGAAGAAGTCAATCTGCCAAGCAAAGACATCTGATAATTTGACGGCAAGAAGCGGATCGACGCCATTGCTTTTTATGACATTCCATAAAGAGGAATTGAGCGTGTCGGCAACATATTCTCTGACAATCTTTACGGGTTTGTTGAATTCGAAGGCACGTGCCTTATCACTAGTCAAATCGATGACGGCGTAGTCGGTAAGTGTCTTGGCAAAAGCAATGTAACGGATTTCTGCCATACTGTCTTTAGATGTGAAAGTATAATAATTCATGCCGGCACGAATCTTTTTGGCGTCTAAAACAGAGGCGGCAATCTTTGTGATACTATCTGCTTCCAAAGGTGAAAGGCCCAGATCAGTGAAGATGGAAGTGGGATTATCTCCCTCTTCGATCAAATATTCGGTAACATTGAGGGAGTCAGTACAAATGCCATATTGAAAGGTATGCTGAATGGTGTCTGCAGGTGCTAATGTTCGCTCGTTTTGTTTCTTATGCGTACATGATGCAAAACATAATGTTAGTCCGGCAAACAGTAGAATCAATATTCTTTTATTAGTCATGTGTTTTATGGTTGAAAAATTATTACCATGCAAACATACGAAAAAAATGGAAGGATAAAACAATCCGTTGCAGAAAAGACGAATCTATATGGTTGTGTTTACTATCGTACAGGGAAAAGTAATCGTAAAACAACTGCCTTCGCCAACCTTTGAAGTGACGGATATTTTGCCATTCATTTTTTCGGTGATATTCCGGCAGATAGCTAACCCTAATCCTGTTCCCTGTGCGAACTCATTTCCTTTGTAAAAGCGCTCGAAAATGTTGTCGCACTTTTCTTCACTTATGCCGATGCCTGTATCGTGAACCTGAATGGAAATAGAATTGCTCTTTTTGTCGTAATGGTCGCTCAGTTTGATGAATCCCGTTTCAGTGAATTTGATGGCATTATTAATCAAGTTTGAAATAAGTTCAGTGAAGCGATTGCGGTCTACATATATAATAATTGATAGCGGCGAAAAATCTTTAATAAACTCAATAGATTCAGGCATCAGAAGTTTTTGCGTCTGATAAATTTCCTCAAGAAGCGTGTTTAGCTTCAAATGCTCCATATTAAATATCATCTTTTCGGATTCGATGCGCGAGAATTCCAAGATGTCATTGACCAGATTAAGAAGCATGTTGGTATTTTTATTAATCGCATCTTTAAACTGTTTTTTGTCCTCGGGAGTCAAATCCTCGTCGGCGATTAGATTTGAGAAACCCACAATAGCATTGAGAGGGGTTCTTATTTCATGACTCATATTTGCCAGAAAGATTGATTTCATTTTATTTGCCTCTTCTGCTTTTTCCTGCAGCTCCATCAGTTGTTGCTCTTTTTTCTTGAATGACTGAATGTTCACTAACAGACCAACTATATAGTTTGAGTTATAGGGTTTGGAAGTCCCTTGTGTACACCGAACTTCCCACCAGCTATAGTCTGAGGAGGCAAAGCTAAATCTACATTGGATAATGGCATTATGTTTTTTTCTATTATACACATCTTCTACGGTCTCCTTAAAAAGGACCCTGTCATCAGGATGAATGGTTTCTAACACTTCATCCAATGTGTACACCTGATAATCGGAACTATCTTTTGCATAAGGGCTGTTTTCGATAGCAAACAGGTGATTCTCCATTCGCCATACATATACTTTACTTCCGCTTAGGGCTAACTGTAGAAAATTGTTTTGCTCCTTAAGTCCGATTAAGGCTTTTTTTCTGCCATTGCGTTTTTTGTGGTATATGCAAATTAGGATAAATGAAATGGTTATAAGTAAGAGGATGAGTGAGATAGTGATGATGGCGCATGCTGCATGCGAAAGATGTTTAGGAATATCATATAGGATATTTTTTTTGTAAAAGAGCAGAATGGTTGCCTTATTCAAAAGACATTTAGTTATGTCAATATTTATTTGACCATTAGATTTATCTTGTAATCCTGTGATGCACGGAAGAAAACGAATTTTTTTCCAATAAGAATAAATAATGTCCGAGAAGATAATGGCGATCTTTCCCCGTAGATAGGGATTGTCGTTTATCAGCTTTAAAAGGAATTTGTCATTGTTGAAAAGTATAATGTCAGATTGATATGCTTTAATTTTTTTAAAACGATTATACGCACTTTTTAAGTTTTTAGCGCATAATATGTCGGATTTAAATAGAATATTGATATCTTTAGTTGAAATATTAATGCTTTGATTATTAATTCTTTTTCCGAAAACAATGTTAATAATAATATTTTTTGTATTGGTTGAACTGGCTGTATGAAAAACGGATAAATGATAAATCACCCTGTTCCTAGATGCTTGTATTGGCGATAAGGACAATAAGCAGATAAGAAGAAAGAATGTATGTTTTACAATCTTAACCATTTTATTAGAGTATCCCTAAGCGTTTATATTAATTGTTCATCTATTAGCAAAGATATGTGATTTTTTCTTTTCAGCAATTAATTTAATGTTTATTTGCTAATTTATCAAAATTAGTCTTGACATAATCTGGGTATAACAGATATTTAGCGCGAATTTTTTTGTAGGTATCCAGATTGGCCTGCCATGATGCACGTATTTCATTTTCACTCATTCCACGGATGATTTGATTGCGTAGGTCTTTTGTCCCCGCAAGCAGGTCGAACCATTGCGGGCGACTAAAAAAGAGCGGTTTGTCTTTATCGGCTTTTTGGTACATATCGAGAATAAAATTGAGCGATAATCCCCCCCTGAATGGATATTCTCTCAGATCAACGCCGAAACATTCTTTATCTTGATACATGGGCTTTGTGTCGAAACCGGGCAGTGAGGAAGGTGTAAAATTAAAAATTCCATATTTTTTACTCGGTGCGCCTAACACTTGAAACGGAAAGTAAGTTCCTCGGCCTACGCTTATTATTGTTCCTTCAAAAAAACAAAGCGAAGGATATAGTCTGATGGCCTGATCATTGGGTAAATTGGGTGAAGGTTTTACAGGCAGCCAATATGGGTCGCCATGTTTCCAGTTTTCCATGGTGACTACTGTTAGTTGGCAACTATCGGGAGTTGTTTTTAACCAACCTTCACCATTAATCATTCTGGCTAATTCGCCGACGGTCAGTCCGTGAAGCACTGGTATCGGATCGACACCTACAAATGATTCATACCCTTTTTGGCGGACGGGTCCGTCTACGAAATCGTTTGGATTAGGGCGATCCAGCACGATAAATTCTTTGTGATTCTCTGCACATGCTTCCATCGCGTAATGCATGGTACTAATGTAAGTATAGAAACGAGTTCCGACATCCTGAATATCGAACACTACAGCATCGATATCCGATAGTTGTTCGGCCGTCGGCTTTTTGTTTTTCCCAAATAGAGAGATAATTGAAATGCCTGTTTTAAAATCGCGGCTGTCGCTGACCATTGCCCCTGCATCGGCGGTGCCTCTGAATCCATGTTCGGGAGCAAAAACCTTTTTGACCTGAATGTGTTCTTCAAGCATGACATCAAGCAAGTGCTTCTGCTCATTTTCAAGGATGGAAGTTTGGTTTATTATTAATGCTACACGTTTATTGGATAAGATATGGGTGATTACATCCATCCGTTCGGCACCCAACTTTAATGATGTTTTTTCAGGGGTAACAGCTTCTATGTTAAAAACTGAAAGCAGACTTGAAATGCAAAGGAGGATATATGTGATCGTTTTTGTTTCCATAAATAATTGTGTTTAATGTAAAATAAAATTTGTTTTACCACAAATATAAACTATTATTTGACTTATTACAACTTCTTGTCTTTTTTCTTTGTGAGAAAATGATAAGAATGCCTTAAGTAAAATCTATAAATCGATTTGAAAAGGTTCTGTTGTAATAATGATTGAACGTTTAGTAATAATCACTATCTTTGCCAGGCAAATAAGAAAAGAGATGAACCCATTAGATATTATTTCTAAATATTATAAGGCGGATTGTGAAGCAAAACATATATTGGTGACGCACAGTCGCAGTGTGGCTGATAAGGCTTTGACTATTGCCCGGAATCATCCTGAAATGCATTTGAATTTGACATTTATTGAAGAGGCGTCCATGCTTCATGATATAGGTATATACCTTTGTAATGCTCCTGATATTGATTGTCACGGAGAAGCCGAATATATCTGTCATGGATATCTGGGCGCAGAACTGATGCGCTCTGAAGGCTTTCCACGGCATGCACGCGTTTGCGAACGACATACAGGAACGGGTATTTCGCTTACAATGATTGAAGAAGGGAGTCTGCCTCTTCCTCATCAAGACTTTATGCCTGAGACTTTAGAAGAGCAATTGATATGTTTTGCCGACAAATTTTATAGCAAGACCAGTTTGGAAAAAGAAAAATCTATAGATAAGGTGAAAAAAAGTCTTTCGAAATATGGAAAAGATACAGTGATGCGATTTGATAACTGGTGTAAACTCTTTTTAGGAGAATGAAAAAGAATTCACTTGCTAATTTGTTATACATTTGTCAGCAGGAATAGAATAATATGAAATACAAATACCTGATTATCCTCCTGATTACCTTTCTGCTGAATGGTTTTGCCGAAGCACAAAAAACAGTTGCCTCGAAAGATGCTTTTCGGTCGGCTAAAGATACTATGTCGCTTGCCAAAACGGATACCGCTCGTTTGGATACAACGCACAGACGCTCGAATTCACTTAATGCCCCAGTCGATTATCAGGCTAAAGATTCAATTATTATGACCAACAATAACTGGGCATATCTTTTTGGAGAAAGTGATGTGAAATATCAGCAGATCGAATTACAATCCGAACGCATTGAGGTGAATATGGACAGCAGTCTGGTGTTTGCTAAATTTGGAATTGATTCGATTGGTACAGAATTTGGATATCCATTATTTAAAGAAGGCGAACAGCAGTATGAGTCAAAAACCATGCGGTATAACTTTAATACAAAAAAAGGATATATCACGGATGTGATTACCCAGCAAGGCGAAGGATATGTAACTGCCGGACGCACAAAAAAGATGGACAATGATATACTGAATATGTTGGGTGGACGCTATACCACTTGCGACGAACACGAGCATCCTCATTTTTATATTCAAATGACAAAGGCAAAAGTACAACCTAAAAAGCGTATTGTCACCGGACCGGTTTATATGGTGTTTGAGGATGTTCCACTTTATCCTATAGGGCTACCTTTTTGTTTCTTTCCCTTTTCTAGTTCGTATTCGTCCGGGATATTGTTTCCAACCTTTGGCGATGAGAGTTCCCGGGGATTCTATTTACGAGATGGAGGTTATTATTTTGCGTTGAGTGATTACATGGATTTGGCCCTTACGGGAGAGATCTATACTAAAGGCTCATGGGGCCTGACAGCGCGTTCGTCTTATAGAAAAAGATATAAATACTCGGGAAACTTTAATGTCTCTTATCTGACTACCAAATTGGGCGACAAAGGGCTTCCAGACTATAGTTTGTCAAAAGACTTCAAGATAAACTGGTCGCATTCACAAGATTCAAAGGCGGATCCATATCGTACATTCTCTGCAAGTGTAAACTTTTCGACCAGCAGTTACGATAAAAACAACCTGAATAGTTACTTTACTTCAGGGTCTTACGCTGAAAGGAGTCAAAATACAAAAGGTTCGAGTGTCAGCATTACACAGCGTTTCCCTAATAATCCGCTCAGTATTTCGGCAACCATGAATGTCAATCAGCGTTCGGCGGATTCAACAATTTCAATGACATTACCTGATATTACACTAACGTTGAGTAGTATATACCCATTTAAGCGCAAGCATGCCGTCGGCGATGAACACTGGTATGAGAAGATTAGAATGAGTTACACCGGATATTTGCGTAACAGTATTACGACCAAAGAAAACAAACTTTTTCATTCGAGCCTGACAAGAGATTGGCGGAATGCTATGCAACACCAGATCCCGATTAGCGCCACTTTTACATTGCTGAAATATTTTCAGTTGACGCCTGGTGTAAATTATACTGAACGATGGTACACAAATAAGGTTGATCAAGCTTATAATTTGCAGAAACAAGTGGTTGAAGCTGCGGATACGACATACGGTTTTTATCGTGTATTTGATTATAACGCTTCTCTTGGGCTTTCAACAACTATGTATGGAAACTTTACGCCTGTTCCATTTTTATCGAAAATAACAAAGATTTTAAAAATTCGTCATCTTTTTAAACCGAGTGTTTCATTAAGTATGGCTCCGGATTTTGGCTCTTCACGTTATGGGTTCTGGAAAACGATAGAATATGAAGATAAATATGGGCAGATACAGAAATTTGTCTATTCACCTTTCGGCAACGAGATGTTTGGAACGGCTCCAAATGGCAAACAAGGAAGCGTGAATTTTACTTTCGATAATAACTTGGAAATGAAAGTGAAATCCGATAAGGATTCAACAGGAGAAAAGAAGATCAGCTTAATTGATAAACTGTCACTTGGAATTAGCTATAATATGGCAGCTGATTCTTTTAAGTGGAGCGATATGAATGTGTCTTTGCATCTCAAGTTGTCTAAAAGTTATTCAATCAACATGACTGGCATACTTGATACATATGGCTATGGCTATAATGAATCGACTAAAAGTATTTATCGGATAGATAAACCCCGCTGGAGTGTAGGCAAAGGGCTTGGGCGATTGAAATCGACCAGTACCAGCTTCTCTTATACATTAAATAATGATACATTTAAAAAATTGTTTGGAAAGGAAGATTCCAAAACGGATGGTAAAAGTAAAAGAAATGAAAATGGAAATCCTGAAGGCGGTGATCAGGATATGAGTAATTCGCCTGAGAACGGTGAACAAAAAGAAAAGAAAGGCGGACGTTTGTTAGGGGAGAAAAAGAAAACAGGCGACTATGATGAAGATGGATATTTAGTTAATTCAGTCCCGTGGAGCCTCTCTATTAACTATAGCTTGCAGTTGGGTTATAACTTGCAGAAATTTAATATTGATACACGAGAGTATGCTTATAGACTTACTCATGGTTTGAGCTTCAGTGGGAACATTCAGCCTACAAAGAATTGGCGTTTCAATTTTAATGCAACTTACGATTTCGATTATCACAAACTGTCGAATATGACTTGTAATATTACTCGAAACCTTCACTGCTGGCAGATGACGGCAAGTTTTGTACCTATCGGTCCGTTTAAATCGTATACGTTCAATGTGGCTGTAAGTTCTTCGTTGCTGAAGGATTTGAAATGGAGACAGACTGGCAACTATCGTGACGGTCAGTCATGGTATTAATGATTTTGTGTAATTTACCAATCAATAGGTGATTGTCCAGTCGCGATGAGATAATCATTTGCTTTACTGAAATGGCGACATCCGAAGAATCCGCGGTATGCAGAAAGCGGCGACGGATGTGCTGATTGCAAGACCAGATTGCGGTTCGTATCAATAAATGAGCCTTTACGCTGTGCGTACGAACCCCATAGCATATATACAATATGACTACGTTCGGCAGCGAGATCGTGGATAACGGCGTCAGTGAAAGCTTCCCAACCTTTGTTCTGATGCGAACCGGCTTGGTGAGCGCGAACGGTAAGTGTAGCATTCAGAAGAAGTACGCCTTGATCAGCCCAACGAAGTAGATTTCCAGAGGAGGGCATTGTTTTGCCTAAGTCGGATTTTATTTCCTGGAATATATTAATGAGTGAAGGTGGGAATGGTGTTCCGTCATTCACAGAAAAACAGAGTCCGTGCGCTTGACCCGGTTCATGATATGGATCTTGTCCAAGAATAACTACTTTTACTTTATCAAACGGACAATGATCAAACGCACTGAAGATAAGTGAACCGGGCGGATAAACTGTCCCTTGCCTGTATTCGTCTCTTACAAATGCAGTAAGTTGCTTGAAATACTCTTTTTCAAATTCTGGTTGTAACCACTCTTTCCAACTTTGCTCTATTTTGACATCCATGTTTTTTAAATTAAGTACATTCCTGCATCTCGCGCTTCACGACGCATTTCTTCTGGCCAGATGCTTGCCTGAATTTCGCCAATGTGAGCTTTACGAAGGTAGAACATACATAATCGGCTTTGTCCAATTCCGCCCCCAATGCTTAGCGGTAGTTCGTCATTCAGCAAGCGTTGATGAAAATAAAGTTTTTCACGCTCTTCAGCATGGCAGATTTTTAATTGGCGAAGCAATGCCTCTTTGTTGACACGAATGCCCATTGATGAGAGTTCCATTGAATGATTCAGGATATTGTCCCAAACTAGCAAATCGCCATTAAGTCCTACTTGTCCGTTTTCAGCAACAGTCGACCAGTCATCATAATCTGGAGCCCGGCCGTCGTGTTTCTCACCATTACTCAACTGATTGCCGATGCCAATGATGAATGCGGCGCCGTGTTCCTTCGTGATAGCGTCTTCTCGCTCCTTTGGTGTAAAGGTAGGATATTTTTGTAATAATTCTTCTGAATGAATAAAAAATATGTCTTGAGGTAATACGGGGCGGATGGCTGGAAACATTTCGTATACCAAATATTCTGTACGGACCATTGCTGCATAAATGCGTTGAACAATCTCTTTCAGAAACTTTACATTGCGTTGATCTGCACTCATCACCCGCTCCCAATCCCATTGATCGACATACAGTGAATGAAGGTTACCTAATTCTTCGTCTGAACGAATAGCGTTCATATCCGTATAAATACCATAGCCTTTTTCAATATGATAATCGGCTAATGTCAGCCGTTTCCATTTTGCCAGTGAATGGACAATCTCAGCTTTACAGTCGCCAAGGTCTTTTATCGGGAATGTGACGGGGCGTTCGGTTCCGTTTAAATCATCATTAATCCCCATACCTTTTAGAACAAATAGCGGAGCAGTGACACGACGAAGTCGCAATTCGGACGAAAGATTCTGTTGAAAAAAATCTTTGATTTTCTTGATTCCCATTTCTGTTTGTGGCAGATTTAGCCAGGCTTTATAGCCTGTGGGTTTAATTAAATAGCTCATTATATTGTCGTTTTGTGTTTAGCAAATTCGCCGCAAATATACTACTTTGTTGCAAAAGTGCAATTATTAGAGTTGTTTATTTGCAAAAAGATAGTATATCTGATATTGTAGTTTCAAAATATCAAAATGAATGTTTTTTACCGATAAGCTTGGCTCTCATGAAGATTCGTTGTATCTTTGCACAGTTTAAGAAGAAATCAATGGCTTGGTAGCTTAGCTGAATAGAGCGTCAGATTCCGGTTCTGAAGGTCGTGGGTTTGAATCCCACCCGAGTCACATAAGGGAGGGTAATGTCTTTATATAGATTATTAGCTTTCCTTTTTCTTTGTGTTTGTCAATGGTTTTGCCCATCACCATCCGACTATGAAATAATCATGGGCCGTAATAATCTTTGTCATATCAAGAGTAACTGAAATGAAACAAATAAATACAATTTTAGCAGTCATCATATTCGTGATATTAGCAGGGTGTGAAGGGAACAAACAATCAACCGATGTAGTCATCGTGGACGTTTCGAAAAGCTATCCTAAAAAAGAACTCATTCTTCAGGATTTGATGGATGTGGAATATATCCCGCTGGAAACCACGGATGAATTTCTTACTCAAGGTTTAGTAAGAGATGTAGGAAAAAAATACTTATTAGTGACAAATAGAAGCAGCCGAGACGGGGATATTTTTATTTTTGACAGAAAAACCGGTAAAGGAGTAAGAAAGATAAATAGGCAAGGCCAAGGAGGAGAAGAATATCCACGGATTAATGAAATTGTTTTGGATGAAAGCAATGGGGAAATATTCGTATATGCTCTGGGAAATAAAATTTTAGTGTACGATCTTTACGGAAGATTCAAACGATGTTTTAATCTTGGTCGGGAGGTTTCATCTATTTTTGATTATGACAAATATAATTTGATTTGCTATGATATGTCAGATTATCATAATAAAGGAAAGGATAGAAGTAAATCATACCATATTATTATATCAAAACTGAATGGAAGTATTACGCGGAAAATTTTTATTCCTTTTAAAACGATTAACACACCGATTGTGACTGATGGAGATAGAGTTGTAGAAAGTTATTCTTATCAGATACACCTAAGTCACGGTAAATGTACACTTATAGAAACATCATCCGATACATTGTATAACTATGAACCGGATGGCACATTAACCCCCTTTATTGTAAGGACCCCTTCCATACATTCCATGAAGCCTGAAGTTTATCTTTATATGGGAATATCTACCGACCGTTATTATTTTCTACAAATCGTTAAAAATGTATTTAACTTTGAAAAGGGTGACGGATTTTATACTGATGAACTGATGTACGACAAAAAAGAAAAAGCCCTATTTCAAGCTACCGTATACAATAATGACTATACAGAAAAAAGGCCTGTAGCTATGACTGCAAGATCAATTAATCGCGAAATCGAAGATGTCACCAGTTTAGATGCATCCCCACTTGTTGAAATTTACAAGAAAGGACAACTCAAAGATGGCAAATTGAAAGAAATCGCCTCGAAGTTGGATGAAGAAGACAATCCGGTGATTATGTTGGTAAAGCAAAAGAGATAGAGGTCATAGTCATATTTATTTAATAGTCATGTTATTTAATTTTATTTGATTGTTGACTGTTTTATATTTAGTAATCCCAGTCACACATGAAGGCAAGTCCTACTAATTGGTAGAATTTGCTTTTTTATTGAATGCGGCTGAAGCTGTATTCGGATGTGAAATATTGATATTTGAGTAACGTTTGAGATAATTGAATCGGAGGATATAATCCGCTACTTGCCAGGATTGCTTGGCATGATTCAATTCATCGGATGATACATGGGTGGTATCGCCAATGATATTTGATTCTTGTGTGATAGTGTAGCCTTTGGTATTTTTATTTATAATGCTTCTTCCCAAGCCTTTCCATACATAATTATTCAGCCCTAGCAGGTCGAGTAAAGTAGGGTATATATCTATTTCTCCCATAACTTTATTGTAAATTGTACCCTGTGGTGCATTGAGTATTATAAATGGAGTGAAGCGGTGAGGTGAAATAATCTGCTTGCCCAGTGCTGTTTGTCGAAGGATTTGCCTTTCGTCGGCTAACCCTTCATGATCGCCGGTAATCACAATGAGTGTACTGCCTAACTGCTTATCGTTACGGATAGAGTTAACAAATTCGCCAATGGCATTATCGGTGTAATTTGCTATTGTGATATAATCGTTTATGCGTTGAGGAACAGCCTTTGAAAAATGTACCTGTTTTAGTTTTTCGGGCAGAATAAAGGGGTTATGCCCTGAGTAGGTAAGACATTGCAGAAAGGTGTGTCCTCCTGTTTTCCAAACTTCTCGTTTGGCTATTTTTTGCGCGATTTGTCTAAATAACGCTCTGTCTCCTACTTGTTTGCGTGAACCGACGGGTTCTTCCTGAATGAAATTGTTTTTGAAAAGTAAACTGTCGTAACCTATTGCAGATTCAATGATCGCTTGATTCCAGACCATTGGTTTATCGGTTGTCAGACTGTATGCTTTTGCATCAGGATAACGTATTTTAAAAGCTTTGGCGATGGAAGGATAAAAGTTATTTGGATATTTGATGCTGTACGTCCCGGAAATGAGCGGAAGTAACCCGCAGTTGAACATTAATTGTGCGTCTATGGAACGTCCGCCTTTAACTTGTGTTTGAACGTAAGGTGCATAGAGTGTCGTTGGTTCTTTGACCAATCGGTTTATATTGGGCGTGATTTCTTGTCCTTCAACGGATAGTCCGATAGTCCAACTTTCAAACGATTCGGCAATAATCAGAATGCAGTTGTTATAGGAGGTTTCGGGTTGTGCATGTGATTGATATTTTTGTTGTTGAATAAGCCAGTTGTCGATTGTCTCTCCAATTTGTTCGGTATAAACATCTTTTTCTCGTGCATAATCATAATACATTGCTCCAAAAAGGGTATACATCGGAACGTTACATGTATACAGGTAAGCGTTTTTAAGCTTTTCGTTTGCTGCCATAAACCCGTGATGAGACTTAATCCAAGTGAATGGAAACAGGAAAACGGCAAGAATAAGGAGCAAATAGTACAGGGAGGTATGCAGTCGTGTCTTCAAATTCCTTTCATTTTTATGGGATTTTTGTTGCGATGAGAGTTTGATTACATAGATTGCCGCTAATACGGTTGAAAGTGGAAAGAGCAGGTCGATCACTCGAAGTGAATCAAAGACACTTGTGCTAAAATCCGACAGATTGTCGATGAGTTTATAGCTGTCTATGGGAATAGCTGTAAAATAAGTTCTAAAATACATCAGGTTGCTGACAAAAAGCAAATCCAGAGCAATGAAGAGAATAAAAGTGAATTTAATTGCCCTGAAACAAAAAAGAGGAATGAGTAGTATAAGACATACAAGGAGAGTATCCCAGTATGTATCGACCTTTGAAAAAGGCGTAAAGGTTGAAGAAGTGCACCATATTAAATCGAAGCAGAAAAATTTGACCAAGAGAATCATAAATAATAGCCAATATATCTTTTTTTCGGAACCACGGTAAGGGAATATTATACGTATGTATTCTGAGATTTGTGACATTTTGTTTATTCTCTATTTGTCATTTTTTGTTTGCAAAGGTAGGATAATTTCGATTAAGTATGCGTAAAATGAAGGATGAAAAATAATCAGTCACGAATAGCAGGTAACTCGGAAATAATGCATAAATTTGTCCTTATTTATTAAGTAAAAATTAGACAAGATGAAAATTGCAGCAAATAAGTATGTTGCCGTTACATATGACCTTAATGTAGGTGATGGCGAAGAAAAAGTGTTAATGGAAAAGGCCACCAAAGAAAATCCCTTGAAATTTATTTTTGGTATGGGATTAATGCTTCCGGCTTTTGAAAAGAATTTGTCGGGTTTGGAGGTTGGAAGTAAATTTGACTTTTTCCTTGCATCGGCCGATGCCTATGGTGAATATGTAGAGGATCACGTGCTGGAGTTGAAGAAAGAAATTTTTGAAATTGACGGTCAGTTTGATTCAGAAAGGGTAAAAGAAGGCGTTACATTACCTATGATGGATTCGGACGGAAATCATATAAATGGTTCGGTTCTTGAAGTGAAAGACGACGTGGTAGTGATGGATTTTAATCATCCGTTGGCTGGCGAAACGCTTCATTTTAGCGGTGAAGTAATGGATGTTCATGATCCATCGGCTGAAGAGTTGGCTCAGTTGACAGCTTCTTCGGGTGGTTGCGATTGCGGATGTGAAGGTTGTGGTGGCGGTTGCGACCATGAGGGCCATGATTGTGGTCATGATGAGTGTCATTAATCAAAATGAATACGTTTGGAAACATATTTCGACTGACCTCCTTTGGTGAATCTCACGGTCCAGCAATTGGAGGTATCATTGATGGTTGCCCGGCAGGACTGGCGGTGGATATGGAAAAGATTCAGCAGGAGCTGAACCGTCGCAGGCCTGGCCAGTCGCGTATCACCACTCCTCGTAAAGAAGATGATCAAGTACAGTTTCTCTCTGGACTGTATGATGGCGTTACTACCGGAACTCCGATAGGCTTTGTGGTATGGAATCATAATCAGCATTCGTCTGATTATGATGAAATGAAGTCAGTTTATCGTCCTTCGCATGCCGATTATACATATCAAATGAAATACGGTATCCGCGATCCGCGCGGGGGCGGTCGTTCGTCGGCTCGTGAAACAATTGCACGTTGTGTGGCTGGTGCAATAGCTAAACAGTTCCTTTCTCGTAAAGGAATAACGGTTCGCGCTTATACGTCGCAGGTTGGATCAGTTAGACTGGAAAAGGCTTATACCGAGTACAATTTGGATAAGACAGAAGAGAATATTGTTCGTTGTCCGGATGCTGAAAAAGCGGCTGAGATGGAAAGGTTGATATATGAAGTACGTTCTAAAGGCGATACTATTGGTGGAGTTATAACTGGTGTAGCTAAGGGTGTACCGGTTGGATTGGGTGAACCTGTGTTTGGAAAGCTTCATGCTGCTTTAGGTGAGGCTATGCTGACAATTAATGCGGTAAAAGGCTTTGAGTATGGAGATGGTTTCGATTCTGCTTTGTATAGAGGATCTGAACGAAACGACCATTTCTTTAATGACAATGGTCGTATTAATACGCGTACAAATCATTCAGGGGGAATTCAGGGCGGCATTTCTAACGGGCAAGATATCTATTTTAGAGTCGCTTTTAAGTCGGTGGCAACTATTTTGATGGAACAGGAAACAGTCAATATGATTGGTGAAGATACGATACTCAAAGCACGTGGTCGCCATGATCCTTGTGTTTTACCTCGTGCAGTTCCCATAGTTGAGGCAATGACAGCTATGACTTTATTGGATTATCTGTTGATACAAAGGACAAGAGTCTTATTATAAGGCTCTTGTTTTGTGTTTTTTATACTATCAAAAATATATTTATGAAAAATATTTCTGTTATATCGGGCGTTTATAAAATTATTTATTTACATTTGCTCTATCGATTCTAAAATATAAATAAAGAGTCGTAGTATATAGATGTTATATAAAAATGATATAAACATGGATTTTGTACGATTTGCAGAAATGTATAAAAGCGAACTGCTTGATAAAGTGGTTCCTTTTTGGTTGAAAAAATCACAGGACAAAGAGTTCGGCGGTTATTTTACCTGCTTACTAAGAGATGGTTCGGTATTTGATACCGATAAGTTTATTTGGTTACAAGGTAGAGAGGTATGGTTTTTTTCTTACTTATATAATAAGGTAGAAAAAAGACAGGAATGGTTGGATTGTGCTGTACAGGGTGGCGAATTTTTACGCAAGTATGGACATGATGGCGACTATAATTGGTATTTTTCATTAACGCGTGAAGGGAAACCGATTGTTGCCCCATATAATATTTTCTCGTACACGTTTGCAGCAATGGCATTTGGGCAGTTGAGCCTGGCAACTGGAAATAAAGAGTATGAGAAAATAGCTAAAGCTACTTATGACAAGATTCTAACCAAGATGCAGAATCCGAAAGGGAAATGGAATAAGCTTGTTCCGGGAACACGCGATTTAAAAACGTTCGCTTTGCCTATGATTATGTGTAATCTCTCTCTTGAGATCGAGCATTTATTGGATAAAGAAACGATGCAACGTACAATTAATGCATGTTTGCATGAAGTGATGGATGTATTTTATCGTCCGGAACTGGGTTTGGTTGTTGAGAATGTAACGACTGGAAATGAATTGTCTGATTCTTTTGAAGGACGTCAACTGAATCCGGGACACTCAATTGAAGCCATGTGGTTTATGCAGGATATGGGTGTACGCCTAAATCGTCCTGAACTGATTCAAAAAGCTGTTGAGGTAGCATTAAGAATGGTGAAGAAAGGTTGGGATGAGAAGTATGGTGGCATTTTTTATTTCATGGACCGTAAGGGCTATCCTACTCAGCAGTTGGAGTGGGATCAGAAGCTTTGGTGGGTTCATTTGGAATCAATGATTTGTTTTTCTAAAGGCTATTTGTTGACAGGTAACAAAGAATGTTTGGAATGGTTTGAAAAAATACATGATTATGCATGGAATCATTTCCGTGATCCTGAATATCCTGAATGGTATGGGTATTTGAATCGTCAGGGTGAAGTATTGCTTCCCCTTAAGGGTGGTAAATGGAAAGGTTGTTTCCATGTTCCGAGAGGAATGTATCAGTGTTGGCAAATCATGGAAAAATGTCACGAGAAATATGATAAGTAATAATTAATAGAATGAGATATCATGACTGACAATAGCAGAAGAAATTTTCTGAAAAAAGTGACAACAGGAAGTGCAATGCTGGCTGCTGGAACAATAACTTCGTATGCTTCAAATGAAACGGCCGGATTTGTTTCTCCGGACTCAAGTGAGAATATTGAAAACCGTCTGATTGTGCCTAGAGGTAAGGGATTAAAGATTACAGGTACTTTTCTTGATGAGATATCGCATGATATTCCACACCAGAATTGGGGAGAAAAAGAATGGGATCGAGATTTTGCTTATATGAGGGCTATCGGCATCGATACAGTAATAGTAATACGAAGTGGATATCGCAAGTTTATTACCTATCCGTCAGAATATTTGATGAAGAAATTCGGCTGCTATATGCCGTCAGTCGATTTGATTGATATGTACCTGAGGTTGTCGGATAAGTATGGAATGAAGTTTTTCTTTGGATTGTATGACTCCGGTAAATATTGGGATACTGGAGATCTGACCTGGGAAATCGAATCGAATAAATATGTCATTGAAGAAGTTTGGAAGAAGTACGGCCATTATAAAAGCTTTAAAGGGTGGTATTTATGTCAGGAAATCAGCCGGAAAACGAAAGGAGCCATTCAGGCTTTCAGTAGTTTAGGACGTCAATGCAAAGATGTTTCCGGCGGACTTCCTACCTTGATTTCTCCATGGATTGACGGAAAGAAGGCTGTCGATGCCGCTTCATCGGATGTCACAAAAGCAAAGTCGGTTTCTGTTGAAGAACATGAACGTGAATGGTCTGAGATATTTGAAGGAATAAAAGGGAATGTCGATGCTTGTGCTTTTCAGGATGGGCATATTGATTATGATGAGTTGGACGCATTTTTTAGTGTAAACAAAAAGATGGCTGACAAGTATGGCATTCAGTGTTGGACTAATGCTGAGTCATTCGATCGAGATATGCCGATCAAGTTTTTACCGATCAAATTTGATAAACTTCGTTTGAAATTGGAGGCTGCAGTACGGCAGAATTATGACAAGGCAATTACTTTTGAATTTTCACATTTTATGAGTCCTCAGTCTGCTTATTTGCAAGCCGGGCATCTCTATGACAGGTACAAAGAGTATTTTAATATAAAATAAAACAATGGGAAAAGGCTTGATAAACCTTGGGTATGTTGTCTTCTTGGCCTTTGTTGCGGCATTAGGAGGTTTTTTGTTCGGCTATGATACGGCTGTTGTTTCTGGTACAAATCAACAAGTTGCTTCTTTGTTCGGATTGGATGAAATTCAGTTAGGGTGGTACGTTGGTTGTGCCCTTATCGGTTCAATAGGAGGTGTCGCTGTTGCTGGTTATTTGGGAGATACGTTTGGGCGGAAACCGACAATGATTTTTGCAGCTATACTTTTTTCATTGGCTGCTGTCGGATGTGCTATTAGTGCTAATTTTACTCAATTGGTTGTTGCCCGAATTGGTGTTGGTGTAGGGATTGGCATCGTTTCAATCATATCGCCGCTTTATATCTCTGAAATTTCTGTGCCAAAGTATAGAGGTAGCTTGGTATCTATGTATCAGTTGGGCATTACTGTCGGCATTGTTTGTGCTTATCTTGTGAATCATTTGTTGCTATTGTATGCAAATGCACATGTTACTCTTGTAGCAAATGTAATCTCGCCTACTCTTTGGGAGCGTGTTTTTTATCTTGAATCGTGGCGCGGAATGTTGGGTATGTCGGCTGTCCCTGCCATTTTTTTCTTTATAGTGCTGTTTTTTATTCCGGAAAGTCCGCGTTGGCTTATTCTGAGAAGGAGGGATGCACCTGCGTTTCATATATTGAGTCATATCTATTGTGATAAGGAAGATGCTGAAGCCCAGTTGGCTAATACAAAGGCACGTGTGGTTACCGAAAGCGATAAGAAGGACTGGTCGTATCTTTTCAGTCCGGGCATTTTTAAACTGGTTCTAATAGGTTCGGCTATTGCTATATTAGGGCAATTTATGGGTGTGAATGCTGTTTTGTATTATGGACCAACGATTTTTGAACAAAGCGGTTTGTCGGGAGGTGATTCGTTATTTTATCAGGTATTGGTTGGTGTAACGAATATGTTGACTACCATTATTGCATTGCTTATTATCGATAAGGTTGGACGTAAAAAGTTGGTTTATTATGGCGTGTCCGGCATGATTGTTTCACTTTTACTGATAAGTTATTATTTCTATTTTGGTGAAGCAAAAGGTATTTCAAGCTTGTTTCTACTAACGTTTTTTATGTTTTATATTTTCTGCTGTGCTATTTCAATATGCGCGGTTGTCTTTGTCCTGTTATCGGAAATGTTCCCTATTCGGGTTCGCGGTCTGGCTATGTCAATAGCTGGATTTTCTTTATGGATTGGAACTTATCTGATCGGACAACTCACGCCGTGGATGCTCAAGAATCTGACACCTACAGGAACATTTTTGTTATTTGCGGTTATGTGTATACCCTATATTTTTATCATGTGGAAATATGTTCCGGAAACGACGGGAAAGTCGCTAGAAGAGATCGAACAGTCTGTTTCAAATGAGTAAACGTGATTTTTCTGACAGTGTTGATTTAAGCAGCGTAGAAATTCGGATTATTTTTCTTATATTTACCACAAAATTTGATTGTTCAAAGTATGCAGCAGTATACAGAAGATGAAATAATACAGCGACTACATGACCCGGCTGAGCAAAGGGATGCCTTTGCTCAGGTAGTTAAGTTGTATGGTGAAAAGTTGTATTGGCAGATAAGAAGAATGGTTTTGAGCCATGATGATGCAAATGATTTGTTGCAAAATACGTTTTTGAAGGCTTGGACTAGCATTGATCTTTTTCGTGGCGATGCTAAGCTTGCGACATGGTTGTATAAGATAGCGTTGAATGAGTGCATTACCTTTTTGAATCATCAGCGCGCAATGAATAATGTGTCGATTGACGATACGGATGTTTTCCTTTTGGAGCAATTGAGAAGCGATGATTATTTTGATGGCGATGATCTGCAGCTTAAACTTCAGAAAGCTATTCTTATGCTTCCGGAAAAGCAGAGAATTGTGTTTACGATGAAGTATTATGACAATATGAAGTATGAGCAGATATCAGAGATTGTCGGTACAACGGTGGGCGCCCTTAAAGCCTCTTATCATCATGCAGTAAAAAAAGTCGAAGAGTTTTTAACAAAGGATATTTAAACCTTTTGAAATGTTGATAGTCTAATAGGCAGTAAAGGAAGGAGAGAAGTGATGAATAGTGAAAACAATTTGGAACAATTAAAAGAAAAGAATCCATTTCGTGTCCCTGAGGGCTATTGGGAAGGATTGACTGACCGCATGATGGAAAAACTTCCTGAAAAAGAGTTTGTGCCAGTAGAACCTCGTAAAGTTACAATAATGGAGTATGTCCGTCCGTGGCTTTATTTGGCCGCCATTATTGCAGGGATGGGCTTGTTTTTCAAGGTGATTGCGCCTAAGGAAAACAGTACGGTATCAACGGATTCATTGTTGGTTAGTGAACAGAGAAAGTCTGCATCATTAGGTGCATTATCAAAAACAGGTACAAATGAAGATTATCTAGAATATGTAGAAGATCGGTGTGCCGGTTATGTTTTGTCAGGAAATCTGGGAGAAGGCGAATAAGCGGAAATAAGAAAGAAAGTTTTTCGGATAATTTTGTTATAAATATTTGTATGAATAAAATATTTTTTGTTACATTTGCGACAGTGTTATTGATGATTCCATTTTGTACTTTTGCTCAAGGCGGAAGACAAAAGGGAGTTTTTGATAGAGATGCATTTATTGCAAAACGAAATGCGTTTATTGTATCTGAAGCGGGCTTGACCAATGAAGAAGCTGCTGCTTTTATTCCAGTGGTTAATGAACTTCAGAAAAAAATGTTTGATATTGGACGAGAATATCGTCAGATGGCAAAAAGTTTAAAGCATAACGCGGATGCTTCAGATGCTGAGTATACAAAGACCATTGAGGCCGGTTTGAACGTGGAATTGAAGCAAGCGCAGTTACAAAGAGAATATTATGAAAAGTTTAAGAAGATATTGTCACCTAAGAAAATTTATTTATACAAGCGTGCTGAATTGAAATTTGCACGGGAGTTTATGCGGAATGGTAATAAATAGTAAAGGGATAATAAATTAAAAGATATTTAATCATTATTTGTGTTTTTTGTTTAGATTTAGTTTTGGCGTTTAAGTTATGGGAGGGGTAGCGACGTGATGTCGGTTCCCCTTTTTGTTGTGTGCCGAGTGTAGCGAGTATACTTGACAGTTATGGAAGTTGTTGGCTACCCCCATCAGCTTAAGGGAGGATTGTTTATGTGAAAATAGGAGAGAGAAGAAAGACTCCTAAAAGCCAGTTATCCAGCTTTCGAAATGTATTATCATCGCTAGGCTTTACGCTCAAAGCGGATTAAGAAATCACTATAAGCTCAACAGTACATACGTGTTACACAATAAAAGCAACTCCTCAAAAGAAGAGTTGCTTTTGTCATAAAGAGCCGAAAGCCGGACTTGAACCGGCGACCTACGCATTACGAATGCGTCGCTCTACCAACTGAGCTATTTCGGCAATAGCCTTTAATCGGGCGCAAAGATAGTAAGTCTATTTGACATCTGAAAGCAGTTCACTCAAAAAATCATCTAGATCTGCATCTAAATTTTTTAGTAATGGATCATCCAATCGTAGATTTTCATCATCTAGAAATAGCAATTCTTCTATAACAGAGAAGTCTTCATCTACAAGGCATATTGAGAAGGGCTTCATAAAACAAGCACTCTCGAATGCTTTTTTTGTAGAGAGGACTGATAGAGCTGATTTCAATGGAGATACAACCATATCATCATATTTTTCATCTTCGACGGCATTATTAACCCAATCGAAAATAATTGTTTTTTCTATCAACTTCTCGTCTTCATCGTAAATCTGCAATTCTCCACTGTCTGAATCTACTTGAACAAACAAGTCGCTGTAACAGTTGGATTCATTGCTTGCCAGTTTACTTATTACTCTGTCAAATGTCGATTCAATTACAGATTGGATCTTTGCATTGTTGGTACTCATAGACTAAATGTATTTATTCAAAATATTTGTCAAAAGTAATAATTCTTTTATTCTTTACCTAATTGCATGTTCAGTTTTTTATTCGTCATCAATCGGGCGTTAAGCGTGTTTGTATATAACTTTTGAATTTGTGTTTGCGAATCTTCTCCTCCTTTGTTCTTTTCGAACAAATTTTGCGCTTTTGTGCCCCATTCCAGCGCTTCTTCAAATTTACTATTAATTTCATAATATAATGCCAGGTTTGAAGCGGCTTTTGCTTGTGTACTCCATGATGCGCTGTTGTATAATTTTTTCCAGATTACAGCAGCTTCATCCCATTTTTCTGTCGTTATGTATGCTGCAGCTTGTTTCCAAAGACTCCCCATCCCTGTATAATACCAGCGTGAATCTTTATTCCAGTGAGGAATAAAATTTGGAACAGATTTTTCGCCAATGAAACTTCCGGCTTCATTTAGTGCTTCAGTCGGAGAGGGGAGTACTTGTCGGAGTTGGTGCATATTACCGGCGTCTTCTGACCAAAAAATACTGTCATTTACATAAATTGTAGCCAACGGGTTCTTTCTTCCGGGATAATAACTGCGCAAAACTCCTGACATTTTTATGTCAATTGTTCCTGTAATGTACCCTTCAGCAAAAACATATACATCTTTTTCCATTTGAAATAACATACGATCAACGGAAATGATGGCATCTGTTCCTGTTTCTTCACATAAATTTTTTACATCTTCCGGTGATAGTTTTTTATCTTCCAGATAATCAGAGTCATTGCGTGTTATATTGTGGTATAACAACACATCATCAAAGAGTGGAGCATCTGCGATAGCTTTTCCTAATGAAGAACAAGTGTAAATCAAAGCGCTATCAGCCTTAGCCCGTGCAGTATCTTGAACGACTCCGGAGAGTTTGTATGTGTAACCCAGATTTGATGGTTGAGGTACAGCATTATTAACGATAAGCACGCGCTTAACGCCTTTTGGATAAGTGACTTCAGCCGGATTAAAAGTATCAATAGAAATATAATTAATTGATCCGCATGAAGTAAGCCCACAAACAAATAACAAACAGACGAATATCTTTTTCATATTATATAAATTGTGAATTACGAATTATCAATTCATGAATTTATCATTCATAATTCACAATTCATAATTCGGATTAACTCATATCACATAGTGCCTTGAAATAGCCAATTGATTCAGCAATGCCTAAAAAAGGATCTTTCATATCCTTCTCGAATTCAAGGCTGCACATGCCCGTATAATTTAATTTCCGTAAGATCCTTATTAAAGCCATGAAATCTATTTTTCCACGACCAATTTCGGCACACTTGCCTGCTTTTGTAGATTCTGTTTCGTCCTTAATATGCATATCAAACACGCGAGTATGATATTTTTTAAAGTCGGCAACAGGATCGCATCCATTACGGAAATCATGACCAACATCTAAACACATGCCAATACGCGGATCCAAATCCTTTGTATGTTCCCAAACATCGGTGGCATCAGAATAAATCTTGATATCCGGTCCGTGCAAATGAATCGCGTAATTGAAATCGTATTCTTTCACTTTTTTGTCAACGTAGGGAAGTAATTCATAATTGGGAACACCAATTATTTTTTTTACTCCAACTCGTTTGGCATAATCGAAAGCTTTGTCGATTTCAGCTTCGCTTTTCATGTAGATCGGACCAACGGCATAACCGGTTACTTTGTGAGCTCCACATTTGTCTTTGAATGCCTGTATTTGCTCGTCAGTACAATTCAGCGGCAAATGGAAATCCTTGATGCAAAGATAATGAATATCTAAACGCTCCATCGTCTTTAGCGTAGTATCAAGATCAAAATTAACAAATGTATACCCTGCCATCCCTAGATGGAACGGATTAACGGCTTTTACAACCTTTGGTTTTGCTGGATCTGGAAGAGGTGATGCTCCTATCAGATTGGAAGTCCCTAACAAAAGCGTTCCTGCCAAACCCTCTTTTAAAAATGTTCTTCTAGACTGCTTCATATCATTAATTTTAGTAGTTCTAATTTTGTTGGCAAATATAGTCTTTTTATGTGTGTACGATAACATAATTGTAAAAAATCTTTTATTATGAACATAAAAAGGAATCAACGTTGATATGTTCCATAAAATATGTAATCTGATTTGAACTGATAGATAGCTCTGAAGGTTTCTTTTGAATTTATTTATAAAACTGTTTTCCTCACTTTTCCTTCTTATTCCGAATATCTATTATGCGGATATTTTTGCATTCGTTAAGTCCTGTTTTGGTGTTCTTCTTCTTTTTTACTGACGGGCAGGGTTACAAAGAAAGTTGATCCTTTGCCTAAGGTTGATTTTAAAGAAATGTTACCACCCAATATTATTGTCAGTCCTTTACAAATAGCGAGGCTTAAATCTGTATTATTCCATTGATTAGACTGATATGAGTATTCAAAAACCTTGCTTATTTTGTCTTTAGCAATACCTTCGCCGGTATCTTCTACAGAAAACAAAATCTTATTTTCTTTCATTTGATATCCGAAACGAATATATCCATTATGTGTATTTTGAATTGCATGCTTCAACAAATGGGTTATGATTTGTGTCAAACAAAGAGGATCGCTGTATATGATAAAATTGTGATAAGATTTCATTTGTAATGTGACACCTGCCGGAACTTTTGGTAAGATGGAATAGTATATAGTCTCCATAAGCGGCAGTAACTCGATACTATCGAAACTGAGTTTTACACTGTTTGATTCAATTTTAGACAAATCTAAGACATCTCCAATTAATTGTTGTAGCCTTTCGTTATTACTGAGTATAATTTCAGAATATTGCTTTCTGACTTCTGCATCATTCTCGTCTACAATTAATTGAGAAAACCCTACAATAGCATTTAGCGGCGTTCGTATTTCATGGTTAATATTTGCTAAAAAGGCCGATTTCATTCGGTCTGCTTCCTCTGCTTTGAATTGCGCTCTCTTTGATTCAACAAAACTACGACGAGCATATAAAATGATAACAACCATTAAGATACATATCATTGCTAAAATAGTGAAATCATATTTCATAATCATCATTTTGTAATGATACCGAGAAGTGGCAAGCTTTAGTTGTTTGTTCTTAAGTTCCAGTTGATCAAATTTCCGCTGATTGTCTAAAGATTTTAGTGATTGATAAAAAGCAGTTGTCCGCAAGGAATCCTTTATTCTGACAAATTGCTGGTAGCATTTAAGGGCTTCAGCTTTTTTCTCGGTCATTAGCAGTAGTTGACTTTTGGCTTCTAAAACGCTTGAATATTCAAAACTCTTATGCAATTTTTGGTATGCGTTTAATTGTTGTTCACATATAGCCAGACCTTTTTGGGAATTTTTAGTCAGCAGATAATATTTTATCCATAGATTATTTAGCCCGTTGATCTCATTGACCAGGCCTTTATCTTTTATGATTCTTTCTGATAATAATAAGTATTGAAGCATATTGTTGGCATTCTTCTTTTCATATGCAGATAAACATAAATAGTGATAATAGATGATTTTCATTACATCAACCGTGTAAATTTCGTCAATCTTGTAGATCCCTTTTGATTCGCATTCTTCAATATAACTGTTCCATGTTTTTAGATACTTAAAATGTCTGACTGTATTGCTATCTTTATTTATTAGTTGTCGCAAGACGTAAATCCGGCGTTTAATGGGCACTCCTTGTTTGGTCATATGAACTAAAGATTCATTATATAATCGAATGCCTTCTTCTTGCATTCCTGTGTATAGATAAAAATTTGCTAATGAGTGGTTCGCTATTTCTTCTCCATTAGGATAATGTATTTTGCGTGCTAAAGCGATCATAGCCTGTATTTCTGGCAGGACAAGTTCGTTCTTCCCGTCATTAACTAGAGAATAAATGTTCCAGCCTCTCATTCTGAAAACTTCTTCATACATACCTGATTTAAGAAGGAATGGTTCACCCTTGTGTATATAGTAACGCATACTGTCATGATTTACAGTATAATAAATTTCTGCATATAGGAAATACGCTTTACCTGTATATTTATTGTTATGCTGTTTTTGTGCTTCTCTTAATAGGGCATCAATATAAGTCTTGTCGATATTTTGGATAACATGATCCATTGCTGATTTTTCAAGCGCCTGCAGACAGAGGCTGTCTGGGAAATGACATGCAAAAACAGGAAGATCATGATTGCTTATGTTCACAGCATCGATATTGATAATCGACAAAAGAAAGATGGTGAATGTGAGTAAAGACATTTTCATGGATCAACTGTTTTTGTTTGTTGTTATAGGAATTGAAAACCAAAATAGAGATCCTTTACCGACGCTGGAAGAGACACCTATTTTACCGTCCATGAGCGTAACCAGTCCCTTACATATGGAAAGCCCGAGTCCAAACCCTTTACTCCACATGCTTAGTTGCATAAATCTTCCGAAAATGGTGTCTAATTTGTCTTCAGGAATGCCATTCCCGGTATCAGAAACAAAGAAATATACGTCATTCACTGTAGTTTCATATCCGAAATGGATGTACCCTTGTTGTGTATGCTTAAAAGCGTTGTCTAAAAGATTTTCAAGAATTTGAATTAAGCGCATCCGGTCTGTATAGAGAACGCAGTTTTCACAGTGTTTTAGTTGAAAAGATACATTTGCGGAAACAGAACATGATTTATTACTATAAAGCTCCTGCATTAAAGGCAAAAGTTCAACGTCCGTATAGGATAGTTTCATTTTGTTCGATTCGATTTTTGACAGATCCAAGACGTCACTTATCAGTTGTTGCAAGAGAATATTATTTTTCTTGATAATAAGTGCAAATTTTTCTCGTTGTTCAGGGTCAATATCTTCTACCAATATTTGCGAAAAGCCAACAATTGCATTTAGAGGGGTACGTATCTCGTGATTTATACTTGCAAAAAAAGCTGTTTTTATTTTGTTCGCTTTTTCTGCCTTTTTTTGTGCCTCATACGATCTTTTACTGTCGTTTTGATGTAATCTCACCAAAAATAGTAATAATATAAAAATTATAAGCAAGACTATCAGGCTTCCTTCCAATTCTATTTTCAGAAGACGACTTTTTGAAGCATTTAAGCTCATTTTTTTGTTTTGAATGGTTAGTTGATCTAGTTTGTGTTGCTGATGTAGAGTGCTTAATTCATTATAGAAAGTTTTTGATTCTGCCGAATCTTTTAAGACCATATATTGTTCGTAACATTTCAATGCTTGGTCCAGCTGTCCGATGTGTTCATATATTTCAGCTTTACAATTAAGAACAAATAAAAAGATATCTGTATGATTGCTGGAATTTTTGAATGCAGCCATTACGTCATCACTCATAGAAAGCGCTTTACTATAATTTTTTGTGAGATAGTGATATAGAAAATCGGCGTACATGATTATCCCGTTATCCCCTATGATACCATTTCTCATCGTATATTGTTTAGCTAATTGGATATAATGAAACATGCGGTCGGCATTATCCTCTGTATATTCAATGAGTGCATAGTAGATATAATATTTTATAATCACTTTGTCCATTGAATCGAACTCGATTGTAGCCATTCCTTTTTCTGATTTGCATTCTTTGATATAGTTGTTGAGTAAATCAAGGTAGTAGCGCTGCTTTGTTATATCATCAGAGTATCTAATCAGAATTAGAAGTGGAAATATTCTCCTTATTGTAGGCAGTTTCTTTTCATCCATTTTTAAAGCCATTTGATCCAGAATTTTTACCCCTTCATCTTGTAGGCCATTCTGTATATAAAAACGGGCAGTAGCTATATCTGCAAAGAGCTCTCCTGCCGGGTATTTAAGACTAATAGCTAATTGTTTCATCTTATCTGTTTCAACTAAAACATCTTCATTCTTGTTTTCGCTAATAAGTAAAAAGATATTCCAACTTTTTATTGTAAACACATCTTCGTAACGATGTTCGGCAAGTAGAAGAGGTTCAGCTTTCTTAATATAAAAACGCATGCTGTCCGGTCTATTCTTATAGTAATAGGCAAGAAGTTTATATGCATTACCCAAGTACCATCGGCTTCCGGTTTTCTGTGCTTCTGCCAATAACAAATCGGTGTAGTCTTTACATGGATTATCTTGCATATGGTCATAAGCCCATTGACATAACAATCTGAGCCGGGTGCTGTCAGGGGTATATTTTATAATCTGTCGCAGGCTGTCTTTATTAATAGCCCTGTTTGCCAGAACCGGACTACTGCAATATAACAGAAGCAAAAGAATATCAAATATGTAATATAATTTATTCATTGTCGACTTTTTCTTCTGTTTTTTGATGTATTAGAGGTAAAATAAAAGAAAATGTTGATCCCTTACCTACTTCGGATTTCACTGTGATAGAGCCACCCATTTGCTTTAGTATCCCTTTACAAATGGTTAGACCTAAACCTACACCGCTGACGCTTTTGTTTGGGTCGTTGAGTTGGGTAAAACGGACGAAGATGGTGTTTAGTTGATTTTCGGGGATGCCTTCACCTGTGTCTTCTACATAAAAACGAATTTGATTTTCTTCTCTGGTATACCCAAATAGGATATGTCCTTTCCTTGTATGTTTAATTGCATTGTTAAGCAGATTGTTCATGATCTGAATTAACCTTACGCGATCTGTATAAAAAGTAATGTCTTCGCAATCGTCAAGTATAAGTTCAACATCCTCACCTATCCTGACTTTGGAAGAATTGTAAATGTTTTTCATTATTGAATTCAATTCAATTTCCGAATAAGTAAGGTCAATGCTATTTGATTCAATTTTTGAAATGTCGAGAGCTTCGCCAATAAGTTGCTCGAGCTGTTCGTTGTTGCTCATGATAATATCGGCATATTTCTTTCTTGTTTCAAGATCTTCTTCATTTGTAATCAGTTCAGAAAAACCTACAATAGCATTCAAGGGCGTTCGTATTTCATGATTCATATTGGCTAAAAAAGCTGATTTCATTTTGTCGGCTTCAATGGCTTTTATTTCTGCTTTTCTAGACCGGAGAGCTCTCTTGCGGCCGCTCCAGGACATGTATATGAGTATTGAACAGATCATGATTAACAGCACGATGACTGTTACCAGAGTAATTACTTGTAGTCGGTTCTGTGAAGCCCTTAGTTCCATTTGTTGATTCTTTACTTGCAGATTATTAATCTCATGTTGATCATGTAATGTTGCCAGTTCTTTATATATGGTTCTGGAATGAATGGAATCTTTGATATACATATATTTGCGGTAACCTCTGAGAGATTCTTCGTAGGACCCCATCCTTTTAAGGATATTGTTTCTTGTTTTTAAGACACACAGATAGTCCTCCATTCTATTTTTCTCTAGAGCTGTATCCAGCAAATAATTACTTATCTGTAGTGCTTTTTCATTGTTGTTGATCAGATAATAATAAAAGAAGTCTAAATAATTAAATGCATAATCTTGGTCGTTTAATTTATTTTCTTTTGCATATCTCTTTGCTAATTCATTATAGTATAACATCCTATTTGCATTGCTTGCAAGATATTCGGTTAAACTCGAATATTTATAGAATGTCAATTTTAAAACGGTTACAGAAAGAATTTCATCAACTCTTGTAATTTTTTCTACTTCAAATTTATGAATATAGCTATTGAGAATGTTTAGGTAAAATCTACGTTTTTGGATATTTTCATTTCGATAGATCAACTGCTGGAGTGGATATATTACAAGTCGTATAGGGGCTTTTATTTTTATTAGCTTATAATATGATTCTTCAAAAAGTTTCAACCCTTCAGCTTTCAGTCCGGTAATAAAGTAGAAATTTGCTAATCCTTGATCGGCCATTATTGATCCTTCCAGATAATTCACCTTTTTTGCTAACTGCTTCATTTTGTTAACCTCAGGTAAGACAGCTTCACTTTTCCCTTCAGATCCAAGGATATAAAGATTCCAACATTTTATTCTGAACAAGTATTCGTATCGTCCGTCTGAAAGGAAAATAGGCTCGGCTTTTCTCATGTAATATCGCATGCTGTCATTATCAATGTTGAAATAATAGGCACAAAGAAAGAAACAGGCGTTCCCAATATACTTTTTATTATTATTATGCGATGCCTCCGAAAACAGCATATTCGCATACAGAATGGATCTGTTTTCTATAATATGATTTTGTGCCAGATTATTTAGATATTCGAGTCTGATGCTTTCCGGTTGTCTATTTAAAATCTGCATTATGCTCTCTCTTTCAGCATTTTCATTTGCATCTAGTTGTATAAAAGATGCAGATAGCGTAAAGAAAAATAATATGATGAAAATTCTTTTCATGATGCTGTTTGCGTTTTTGTACTGTTATGTGAAATCGGAAGCGTTATTATAAATCTCGAACCTTCGTTTAATTTCGATTTAACCTCAATTGAACCCTTCATTCTGGTTACTAATCCTTTGCAAATAGCGAGTCCTAGTCCGACGCCTTTGTTCCAGCTGGAGAGCTGAGTAAAGCGCCCGAAAATGCTATCTAGTTTGTCCTCAGGAATACCTTCTCCTGTATCTTCAACAAAAAATCTGACTGCATTTTCTTTTATGTCATAGCCTAAGCGAATAAATCCTGTAGCTGTATGTTTAATTGCATTATTTAACAAATTTGATAAGACTTGAGTCAGTCTGATTTTGTCCGTATATAGGGTAAAAGCAATGCATGGCTTTATTTGCAGTTCAACATTCTCAGGCATTCGTAATATCATCGAGTTATATATTTCTTTTATGAGAGAAGTCAATTCCACTTCACTATAGTTAAGGCTAATGTTATTTGATTCAATTTGTGATAAATCAAGGACATTGCCGATCAGTTGTTGAAGAAGAATGTTGTTGTTCTCAATAATCTCTGCGTATTGTTTCCGGCTTTCTTGATCTTCTTCATCTGTGAGCACTTGTGAAAAACCGACAATAGCATTTAGCGGTGTTCGTATTTCATGGTTCATGTTTGCCAAAAAGGCTGATTTCATGTGGTCTGCCTCTTCTGCTTTATGTTTGGCTTTTTGAAAACGTACGGAGTGGTGATGGAATATCCATACAAGTGCAATCATCATAACAAATATCAAAACTAGCAGTGCTATTGCGTAATACATAGCTGTAATCTGATAATTGCTCTGAGTTGCATCTAGTTCTAGCTGTTCATTTTTTGACTTCAACTGATTGAATTTATGCTGACTGCTGAAAGAGGCGAGCGCTTTATATTGGGCTTCAGCTGATATAGAATCTTTCAGGGTATAGTATTGCCAGTAACAAGCTATTGCTTCGTCATATAATCTGGCTTCAGCAAGTAGCTCACTTTTGATTTTGAGTGTTTGTATAATTTTGTTGTATCGTTTTATTTTTCTATATCTTTTCAAGATAGTCTCGCTCAGGGGTATTCCTTTTTTATAATCATGGGTTAATTTGTAGTAGAGTAATCGTGCATATTGTATTCTGTTGATTTCACCGTCAAGTTTTTTATCACTGATGATTTTTTCGGATAATTGAATATAATCAAGCATTACATTGGCTTTTTTTTCTGCGTAAGCAATCATATACAAGGAATGATTGTAAAGGATTTTCAGATCATCAATCGTGTTTATCTCGTCAAGTATTTGAATCTTTTTTGCATTACATACATTTATATAACTGTTTATTATTTTTGAATATTCCTTGAGTCTGGTTGTATCTGTATCAATATTGATTAATCGGCTGACTACATATACACATCTTTCCATCGTTTCATGGCGATTGTTCATGTTTGCCAATGCATCACGATAAAGTTTAACTGATTCGTCTGTCAGTTCGTTTACATAATAGAAATTTGCCAGACATTGTGTAGCCATATCTGCTCCCATCGGATAGTGCATCTTTTTTGCGTAGTCTTTTAGCGCTTGTATTTCAGGAAGTACTTGCCCGCATTCTCCTTCATTCGCTAAGGAATAAATGTTCCATGTTCTCATTTTGAATACATTATCTATTCTGTGAGCTTTTAGGAGCAAAGGTTCGGCTTTTTGTATATAGTATCGCATGCTGTCGGAATTGAAACCATAAAAAAAAGCGGCTGAAAGAAAATAAGCTTCGCCTTTATACCATTCATTGTTTTGGTGTTCTGCTTCACAAACGAATGTGTGTAAAAATAAATATTTTGTATCTTGGTTCGAATGCTCTTTAGTCCATTGGTCAAGTAGGCGAAGGCGATTGCTCTCTCGCAAGTTCATTACAGCGTGGATGAGTCTGTCGTTTTCTCTTTTAATATCTTCTTTAAGAGGAGTAAAAGAAGAAAAAGTAAAAATGGCTAGTATGAGGCAGATTATTCTCATATAGCAGGATTATCTGTATTTTTAGATTTTAAAGAAAGGGAAGTAAACTGGTGTATGGATTTTTTCTCGGTAATACCTTCTCCAGCGTCTTTTGTAGAGAGACGAACAAACGTATATGTATTAATGCAACCAAATTTAATAAGTCCTTGTCTTGTCTGTTTCATCGCATTATTCAATAAGTTTGAAAAAATGTATCAGTTGTATAGGATTCGTAAAGATAGATATATTTTCTGAATTTTTTAATATTAGCTTTACACTTTTTGGCAATAAATAGCAAATTAGCAAATACATAATTATACGAAATATTTGAATAGACTAGCCTTAAGAAAAGATGTATTGTATTTTCTTTTTTGATCTCCGGTTTATTTTATGTTGAGTAATCAAAATGAGAGTGTTATCAAAATTTATATATCTGTTTTTCCATGGATATACTGCTTAGCAGATCTGTTTGTGTTTTGAACCCCTTTTTCTTTAGGAAGAAGAAGTCCGTTGATGATTTTATCCGATGACAAGGTTTTCCCCTGTTTTACAAATACGCATTGCAGTGTCTCGTTTATAAAAACTTATTCAATAAATATAAAATAACTCCTTAGATTCCTTTTATCTCTTTGATCTCTGTTTTTTCGTTTATGCTAATGATCGGAAGAATGGCAGTAAACGTACTTCCTTTACCTAAAACGGATTCAACTCGGATGCTCCCCCCCATTTGAGTCACCAGTCCTTTACATATAGCCAATCCCAGTCCGACGCCTTTGTCCATTTCTTTCAATTGAACAAAACGCGAGAAGATGTCATCTAATTTGTCCTCAGGGATGCCTTCTCCTGTATCTTTAACGAAAAAACATACTTCGTTTACTTGAATATGATATCCGAATTGAATAGAGCCTTTTTCAGTATGCTTGATGGCATTATTCAGCAAGTTAGTAATAATTTGTGTCAATCGGTTGGGATCAGTGTAGAATGTTAGGTTATCTTCTGCATTCAATTCCAGATTTACCTCGGGCGGCATTCTGAGGAGTGTTGCCCCATAGATTTCACTCATCAGCGGCAATAATTCAGTGCTTTGATATTTGAGTTGCATGCTGTTTGATTCGATTTTAGATAAATCAAGAACATCGCTTATCAACCGTTGCAGCAAGATATTATTATTCTGAATTATTTTGGCATATTGTTCTCGGCTTTCTTTGTCATCTTCGTCTATCAGTACCTGAGAGAATCCCACTATAGCATTAAGCGGGGTACGTATTTCGTGATTCATGTTTGCCAGAAATGCTGATTTAAGTCGGTCTGCTTCTTCTGCTTTTTCTTTAGCCTTTTTTAGCTGAATGCCATATTTGTAACGCGCATAAGCGATGTATCCGAAAGTGATGCAGGCAAGTAACATTAGTATGATTCCACCTTCCATTACCAGCATTTGTGAGTGATCTTTAGCTGATTTGAGTTCCATTTGCTTATTTTGCAAAGCAAGCTTATCCATATCATGCTGATTGCGTAACTTGGCCAGATCGTTATAATATTGTGAAGACATCGTGGAGTCGTTAAGTGCAATATATTGGTCATATAGTTGGCATGAACGTTGATAATCTCCTAATAATGAATAAACCTCAGCTTGATAGGAGATGAGTTTCAAATAGTTTTTGAGTTTGTTTTTAACGCTAACCTTATGGATCATCTCCTGACTCAGTTGAAGCCCTTTTTCATATTGTTTATTGTTTTTGTAATAGACCATCCATACATAAGCCAATGTTTCATCTCCTTTTGTATCACCTCCTAAAGCATCAATTTTTATCAGATTTCGATAAGCTACATCCATTTTATTTTCTTTACTTGCATCGATAGCTACTGTCCTGAAATAGACGTACTTCATGTAATTTAGAGAGATATCGTTACCCAAATCTCTGATTTTATTCTTTTCGCAGTAGGAAATGTACAGTCCTAACTCATTCAGATAGTGTTTGTGAGAGGCAATGCTTACCTCTTCATTATTTAGTAATTGACGTAAGATATTCACTCGTTTTGACAAAGGAGCATTGCGTTTTCTCATTTTCTCGAGAACTTCCTCATATAACTCTTGTCCTTCTTTAATGAGGTTTTGGCTGAAATAAGAAAATGCAAGTCCTTGTTGGGCTATTTCTTCTCCTTCGGGATAATGCAGAGTCTTCGCTTGATCCATCATTTGCTTCACTGCTTCCAGCACTTTGTCATTCTTTCCTTCGTTGACCATCGAATAGATGTTCCATCCTTTAATCCTGAACAGATCTTCCAAACGGTTTTGGGCAATGAACAACGGCTCAGATAGGTTAAGATAATATCGTAGACTGTCTGGTATGCGTGAATAATAATACTGACAAAGCAAAAAGTAGGCATTGGTTTTGTAATAGTTGTTATTCTGATCAGTCGCTTCGTGTAACAGGCGTTCTGTTTCAGCAATTTTACCCTCGTTGCGTAATGAATAATTGGCAACACTGTCCATCAGAATCAGTTTCCCTATTCCTCTGGAATGGTCTAAAGTATTCTTACTCCTTTGATTGCCCCAAACAAATAAAGGAGTAAGAAGTAAGAGAATGACTATAGGCCATCCATGTCTCATAATTTTATTTTAGAGCAGCAATGCTCTCTTTAATAGAGTTGATTTTATTTTCAGCATCAGCTTGCTTTTTACGTTCCATTTCAATTACTTTAGCCGGTGCTCTGCATACGAAACTTTGATTGTCAAGTTTCTTCATTACCGAGGCAAGGAACCCTTCCTGATATTTAAGTTCCTCTTCTAGCTTTGCTATCTCTGCCGCTTTGTCGATCAAGCTCCCCAGCGGTACGGAGTATTCAGTGGTACGTACCAGAAAAGAGGTGGATCCAGCTGATTTTTCATTTGTTGTCTGTATCTCCGACAGACTGCACATCTTCATGATGACCGCATTAAATTGTACATCGTGCTGACCTAATACTTGGAGTGTCAGTTGTTCTTTATTCGGAATGTTTTTTTGTAAGCGGATAGTACGAACATTGCTGACTATCTCTTTGGAGATTTCAAATGCATCCAGAAATGCAGCGTCAGTAGCTTCCGCTTTTGGCATTTGTGCCATCATAATGCTTTCGCCTGTCTTGCGCTGTTCGAGAGCTTGCCATAACTCTTCGGTGATAAAGGGCATAAACGGATGCAGCATTCTTAACAGATAATCGAAGAACCCTAGCGTAGCCATATAAGTGGTTTTATCGATCGGTTGCTGAAATCCCGGCTTGATAATTTCCAGATACCAAGATGAGAATTCGTCCCAGAATAGTTTATAGATGGCAGTTATGGCTTCACTGAGACGATATTTGCCGAATGAATCTTCTACCTCATCGGCTGTTTTGTCTAACTGCATCTTAAACCATTTCACAGCCGTTGCTGATGCTTCCGGTTGGACCGCATTCTCATCGACCACCCATCCTTTAACCAGACGAAACGCGTTCCATATCTTATTATTGAAGTTACGTCCCTGTTCGCATAAAGATTCGTCAAAAGGGATATCATTGCCTGCCGGTGCCGCCATCATCAATCCCATACGAACGCCGTCGGCCCCGTATTGTTCGATAAGTTTCAGCGGATCGGGAGAGTTCCCTAATGATTTAGACATTTTTCGACCCAGTTTGTCGCGAACGATCCCTGTGAAGTAGACATTGTGAAAAGGCATCTTTCCGCGATATTCGTACCCCGCCATAATCATTCGTGCGACCCAGAAGAAGATGATGTCAGGTGCTGTAACCAAATCGTTTGTCGGATAATAATAGTTTATCTCTTCGTTATTCGGTTCAGTGATGCCGTTGAACAGTGAAATGGGCCATAGCCATGATGAAAACCAGGTATCAAGAACATCTTCATCCTGACGTAGGTCGGCCACGGCAAGTTGCTCGTTGCCGGTTTTCTTTTTTGCCATTACCAGCGCTTCTTCCGCCGTCTCGGCTACTACATAACCCCCTTTGGGCAGGAAGTATGCCGGGATTCGATGCCCCCACCACAATTGCCGGCTGATACACCAGTCTTTGATGTTTTCCATCCAGTGACGATAGATATTTTGGAATTTTGCAGGGTAGAACTTGATGTCGTCGTTCATGACTGGATCAAGTGCAATCTTAGCTAGATGTTCCATCTTCAGAAACCATTGCATGGAAAGTTTTGGTTCGATAGGAATGTTTGTGCGTTCGGAAAATCCTACTTTGTTATCATAATCTTCCACTTTCTCCAATAACCCGGCAGCAGACAGATCTTTTTCTATTTGCTCGCGCACATCAAAACGGTCCATGCCTACATAAAGACCGCCTGCTTTACTGATTGTTCCATCGTCGTTAAAAATATCTATTGAAGGTAAGTTGTATTTTTCTCCTAACATATAGTCATTTACGTCATGAGCAGGCGTCACTTTCAAACAGCCTGTACCGAATTCGATATCTACATATTCGTCTTCAATAACCGGTATGACGCGGTTCACCAGTGGGACGATCACTTTTTTCCCTTTCAGGTGCGTGTTCTTGGGATCATTCGGATTGATACACATCGCCGTATCGCCCATGATGGTCTCCGGACGTGTTGTAGCCACAACGGCATAGCCTGTTTCGCCTTCTATTTTATAACGCAGATAATACAATTTACTATGCTCTTCCTTGTAAACAACCTCTTCGTCAGACAAGGCTGTCTTGGCTTTCGGATCCCAATTTACCATTCTGACGCCGCGATATATCAATCCTTTGTTATAAAGGTCGACAAACACTTTGATGACACTTTTTGAGCGCGTTTCATCCATTGTGAAAGCTGTGCGATCCCAGTCGCATGAAGCGCCCAGCTTACGCAATTGCTTGAGGATGATGCCACCGTGTTCTTCTTTCCATGCCCAAGCATGTTTCAAAAACTCATCGCGTGTAAGATCGGTCTTCTTTATTCCTTCCTGAGCCAGTTTGTTTACTACTTTAGCTTCCGTAGCTATTGATGCATGATCGGTGCCGGGTACCCAACAGGCATTCTTTCCGTGCATACGCGCGTGACGCACCAAAATATCTTGAATGGTATTGTTAAGCATGTGTCCCATGTGAAGTACGCCAGTGACGTTGGGGGGTGGAATCACAATAGTGTACGGTTCGCGACCGTCTGGTTTCGATTTAAAAAGCCCGTTATCCAACCAATATTGATACCATTTACCCTCTACTTCTTCAGGGTTGTACTTACTTGCAATTTCCATAACTGTTCTCTGTTTCTAAATTATTCATTTTTATTGAACTCGAAAAAAAGTTCATACAACAAAGGGCAAAGGTACTAAATTTGTTTATTTTATTTATAGAATCATTTTAAAAAAGACTATACAAATGCAATGTTGCCGGATTAACTTGACACGATAGTATTTAATGCTTACCTTTGCATGTCAGAGATAGGAACAGAGATTATGTTGATTGACTTAGAACAAAAAGAGATAGCCGATATTTATAGTACGCCGATATTTCAACAAACTTCTTTTTGGTGTAATGTAAAGCACAAATTGGGTATTCCGTCTGATGCTTTTGAATTCAAGGTGAGGAATAGTGAATTGTATTCCAATGTGGGTGGTTATTCTTATACAAATGGTGATTTTGTCATTCTCTATCAGCAACTTAATGCCGATGATTGCATTGCTTATATTCCTTACGGACCAGAGGTTGAACCTTCTGAAGAGAATCAGGGTAACTTCTTGGAAGAATTGTCCGAAGGTCTTCGTTCGTACCTCCCTAAATGCTGCATAGCTATCCGCTATGATCTGAATTGGGAGTCGCATTGGTGCAAGGAGTCCGATTATGATGAGAATGGTATCTGGAAAGGTGAACCTGATAAGACATATCAAGAGCTTCAGCTCAATTTCAACACAAATAACTGGAATCTTAAAAAATCAAATAGTAATGTGCTCCCCAAGAATACACTCATGCTTGATTTGCATGACGACAATGAGACGATTCTTTCGCGCATGAAGCCCAAGACCCGATATAATATTCATTTGTCGGAACGAAAAGAAGTGGACGTCCGTTCGGTAGGGATCGAACAGCTGAATGCATGGTATGGCTTATATTGTGAGACAGCTTATCGTAATGGTCTGCATGTGAATAGTCTGAACTATTTCCGTTCTGTACTTGCTGCCAAGATGGACGACACGGATAAGGATGTCAATGTAAAGTTGCTTATTGCTTATCTGGGCGACGAGCCGCTGGCTGCCATGTTTCTGGTTATTTCGAGTCATCGTACCACTTATTTGTATGGAGCCTCTTCGTCCGAACATCGCAATCTGATGCCTACCTATGCCCTTCAGTGGAAGGCTATTCAGATAGCTAAAGCAATGAATTGCTGCGAATACGATTTTTTCGGCATCTCTCCTAGTCCTGATCCGTCGCATCCGATGTACGGTCTTTATCGTTTTAAGAGAGGTTTTGGAGGTGATATCTTTCATCATTTGGGCTGTTGGGATTATCCTCTCGATCAGGGGAAATATCAGATGCTTCAAGCCTATGAGATGAATAGTCACGGATATTATATGTAGAAGTGGCGTTCTTTTATAAGTTATATTTTCCAAAAATCAGACTAACATTTCCGGCGCATAATTCAAAATGGTAACATGAATTGTTGGATTATAGGATACAATTTATTATCTTTGCATAAAATGGAAAAGCTTTGGAATATTAACTATATTCGTTTGATGACGGCGAACTTCATGATTTATTTTGCTTTTTATCTTCTTACGCCGTTACTCCCCTTGTATCTCAGCGAGCAATTTGGTGCGACTAAGGATACCATAGGAATGGTTCTATCCGGATATACTATCGCGGCGTTGCTTTCGCGACCGTTCAGCGGATATATTGTAGACAGTTTTAATAGAAAGAAAGCGCTGATAATATTTTTCTTTTTCTTTTTTATCTTGTTTGCAGGATATATCGTTGCCGGCACACTATTGATGTTTGCCGTAATAAGAACGCTTCATGGCTTACCTTTCGGATCTGTTACCGTTGCCAATAGCACTCTTGCTATTGATGTGCTACCCTCTTCACGGCGTAATGAAGGGATCGGTTATTACGGGTTGAGCAATAATCTGTCGATGGCTATTGCTCCATCGGCAGGTATATACATTTATCAGGCTACAAACAATTTTCAGATTCTTTTTTGGATTGCTTTGATTATGGCCATGCTCGGTTTATTTGCCGCATCAAGTGTTCAGGTGAAGCAGAAAGAAATCGCAAAGAACAGAAACAAGCTCTCTCTCGACAGGTTTTTTTTGACACGTGCATGGTTGTTGGCGATAAACATTTCCTTTTTCGGATTCTGTTTTGGCGTCCTCAGTAATTATCTCGCCATTTACGGCAAAGAGCAGTTGGGTATTACAAGTGGGACCGGTACTTATTTCTTGTTGCTTTCTATGGGGCTGGTGCTCTCACGTCTGCATGGCGCTAAATCATTACGTGCAGGCAAATTGACACATAATGCGGCTTATGGCATTATTATCTCCCTTGCAGGATATTTATTATTTGTGTCATGTCATTACATGATTGCCTATTATGCTTCCGCATTTCTTATAGGTCTTGGCAACGGCCACATGTATCCGGCTTTTTTGAACATGTTTGTTAACGTGGCGCATCATAATGAACGCGGAACGGCCAATTCTTCCATATTGACCTCCTGGGATTTGGGATTTGGGATAGGTATACTTTTAGGTGGAGTGCTGGCTGAATATTTTGGGTATCAAGTTGCCTTCTGGACTGTGCTTGCCATAAACGCCATAGGTGTAATTCTGTTTTTTACTGCCACCCGTACATTCTTTCGTCATAAATCATTGACAAATGCCAGATAAATATCATTAGGACTTTTCTATATTCAAGTAAACATTAACTTCCCCCGAAAAAAGGCAGTTTAAAATTAGATTTTCAAGCTTAAATAGTTATATTTATTCAAATTGTTTTTGTTATGAAACGATCAAAGTTTACAGAGTTCATATATCTGCTTTCTTGTTAGAATGACGGCAACAAAAAAACTATGCATGCTATCTATCATTCGAAGAGCATGCATAGTTTGAAGTTTATACAAATAATAGATTATTCGTAACCTGGAGTCTGCGTCAGTTTTGGATTCTTATCCATCTCTGCCTGAGGTATAGGCAAGTATCTCTGATAATCCTGAAATGCACGATTTTCAATCAGGCGGTCGGCTGCGTTAGCGGCGGTCGGTAAAGTCTGAACGAAACGTTTGTCGGGATCGGTCTGATTATAATCAATCGTACCGATCATTCTGTACAAAGGACCGTTCATAACTGAGTTGGCAACCAGTTTACCACTGTCGTCTTTCCAGCGAATGATATCCTGACGACGGAATCCCTCGCCTGCAAGTTCGATGGTGCGCTCGCGTCTAACCAATGTCCGAATCTTCGATTGTGTATTGTATTTGTTTCTGTCAACAGGGGTCATTCCACCGCGAGTTCTAAGCTGGTCGACAAGATTCAGCGCCTCGGCGAGATTGTCGTTGAGTTCAACATCGCATTCTGCTATTGTCAGCAACACTTCTGCATAGCGGAAGAAGATCGGACAGAGATTGTCGTTGTTTAATGCTGCTGAATATTGAGAGATCGGCGCTGCATATTTGGCAAAGATCAGACCCGTTTTCGAGGCGTTATCGGCAACCATATAATAGTCGTAGTTCTTTGCACCATTGATGGTTTTATCAACTGTGTTGATGACACGTTTTTTGCCATCGTATCCAATCCAGTCTTCGCCCGGATAAACAACTGTATTTTTTAATCGCGGATCACGGTTTGCATACGGGTGTGCAGCATCATAACCTGAACCTGCTTCACCAGGCATCAAACCGTTTTTCATTTCGAACATGTCTACCAGATTCGCTGTCGGAACCCATGAAGCCCAACCACCGTCCTGATTGTTGAATATACGAATGGCATCAGTGAAAGCAAACGTATTGGCCGTATGTTGATAAGCATAGATAATCTCTTTTGAGTTCTGGCCGGCAATGTTGAACATTCCCAAAAAGTCCGGATCCAATTCATACTGATTCAGATTGACAATCTTGCGAGCAGCTTCTCGGGCATCGGTATAATTGCCCCAGTATAGATTTGCTCTCATCAGGATCGCAAGAGCCGTTCCTTTTGCGATACGTCCTTTTTGTGAAGGCTTGTCGCTCAGGTTGGGAATGGCGGCATTCAGTTCGTCGAGAACGAATTTTTTTACTTCCGATTCTGAATTCCTGGGCAATTGCGCTTCTTCAGAAGTGTTAGGTGTTGTTGTCATTAACGGAACACCTCCGTACCACCAGCAAAGACGGAAATAGTTCCATGCGCGGATGATTCTGACTTGAGAAATCAGATCGTTCTTGTAAGATTCATTTGAAAAGGATACTTTGTTGATATTCTGAAGGAACAGATTACAACGCTGAATCGTTACATACTTGTAGTACTGGACTGCATGCGCGGCCGTCGGCGTTCCGGTAGCTACATAAGCGTAGCTTTTGGTTCTTGTGTAGTTGTATGCGATATCCGACATGATATCTTCGAAGAAGACGATAGAAGAACCCTGGCTGTAGTCGACCCATTGATTGTAGCAGGCCGTTACAGCCGATTCTGCATCTTTCTCTGTTTTCCAGTAAGTGGCAGGGGTCAGCGCATCTTTAGGATACTGGTCGAAGAAATCTCCGCAAGAAGTCATTGACAAACCACTTCCTAAAAGTAATGTCAGGCCTATTATTTTATTTATTTTCATGATTGTGTACTTTTAGAATGTTACATTAATACCGAATGAATGAGTTTTGGAATTTGGATAGAAGTACCCATTGCCGTCCGGAGATTCCGGATCAGCGTTTACTTCGAGGTTATCGAAGGTGATTAAATTCTCACCCGAATAGAACAGACGTGCACGGCTGACACCCAGCTTTTCTGTGAATTCCTTCGGCAATGTATAGCCAACGGAAATATTCTTTACTCTTACGTAGTTGGTATTGACACACCAGAAGCTGGAGTAGATAGACGGATGGCTGGCTGACGTCTGACCTTCTGCAACGCGTGGCCATGTGCCGTTAGGATTGCTCTCCGACCATGATTTGAGCCATGCTGTTGACGGATGTGAAGTATCACCTGTGAAATCTCCCGTTACCGATTCGCTGAAGTAGCGTGAAACATGAGCAACGCCCTGGAATAAAACAGCAAGATCTATATTCTTCCATCCAGCTGACAGCTTGCCGCCGAAGGTGAATTTAGGAAATCTGTTGCCAATAACATCTCGATCGGCTGCGGTCAGCTTGCCATCGCCATTGACATCTTTAAAGCGAAGATCCCCTGCCATGAACTTACGACCGATCGGATTGCCGTATTGCTTTGTATAAGCATCGGCTTCTTCCTGGCTTTGGAAAAGACCGTCGGCAACATAGCCGTAATATGAATGATAGGATTTGCCGACTCTGTCAATATAGTAATCGCTGATGATTTCTTTAACACCGCCAAGATCCAGAAGTTCATTCTTATTGTATGCGAAGTTCAGGTTTGCACCGAAATTCCAGTCTTTGAATTTTTTCTGCCATCCTAATGAGGCTTCGAGACCGCTGTTCTTTACTTTGCCGATATTATCATTATAGGGATCCATACCGAATGTTCCCGGAACAGGTACTTCCATAATGATATCGCGTGTTGTACGTGCATAATAATCGACCGACAGAGAGAAGTCGTTCAGGAATGAAGCATCCAGACCGATACCCACATTGGTTGTTGTTTCCCAACTGATTGACGATAGTTTCTGTGCTGTTTTCGTTATACCCGTTGTCAGAGTATTGTCGAATATGTAATTCTTGCCGATATAATAGGTCTCCAACCAGGGATAGTACTCCGTCAATGCATCCTGATTTCCCAGTTCACCCCACGAAGCTCTGATTTTTAAAGACTGCAACCAGTTTTGTGTAGCCTTCATGAATGATTCTTCAGACAGACGCCAGCCTCCTGAAAAAGAGGGAAAATATCCCCAGCGGTTGTTTTTACTAAAACGAGAAGAACCGTCAGCACGCAGATTGGCTTCGAACAGATATTTGCCTTTATAGTCATAATTGAGACGGCCGAAGTACGACATCAGTGAAAGCGAACGGGTGTAGCCACCGTTGGTCTGTGTCGAAGCATCACCGGCATTCAGGTCTGTCAATTCATTGTTGGGAAAAGTATTTCTGGTTCCATTCAGTTGTTTGAAATTGTATTTTTCCGCTTTGTAACCCAATAAAGCTTTGACATGATGATCGGCAAATGTTTTTTCATAATTGGCAAGCCCGTCAAACGAGAATCTGTCCCAAAGTTCCGTGTATGTATACAAAGAGTTTGGTCCATGATATCCTGTCTTGTAACTTACATCTTTCATGAAACGACTGAAGTCTTTTACATCAGATACATAAGCGAGCTGTGCTGTTAGTTTCAATCCGTTGATAACGTTCCAGTCTGTTGCTACGATACCCGAGAAATTCTGTTGTTTTGTTTTTGCTCTTTCGTCGATATCCAACCAGGCTATCGGGTTTCCATCGCCGATGGATCCGTAGCTGCCATCTTCATATTTGTAGGGGATCCATGGAGCAATACGGCTTAACTGATGGAAAATACCACCTGACAAGTCGCTTACGCCATATGAAGGGATAGGTTCGGAAAAGTTGTTGTGGATATACGACATGTTCGAACGGACGTTGAAATATTTGGAAAGTTTGAGATCCAGGTTCGAACGCAGGTTGAACTGTTCACGGTCACTGTTACGCATTGTCCCTTCTTGTGACAGATAGCCACCTGACAACATATATTTTACGTCGGACGAACCTCCGTTGATATTGATATTGTGCTTATGCATCAGACCGGTGCGGAAAGCCAGGTTGTACCAATCGGTATTCGGATAGTTATATGGATCGGAGCCGTCTCTGAACTTCTGAATTTCCTCATTGCTAAAACGAGCTGTCTTACCGGCCGAAACCAACGCCTGATTGTATAATGTGGCATAATCGGCCGACGACATCTTTTCAATCAGGTTCGCAACGTTCTGGAAACCTACTGTACCATTGTATGAAACAACGGACTTACCTTCTTTTCCATGCTTGGTTGTGATCAGAATGACGCCGTTGGCGGCTTTAGATCCGTAAATTGCAGCCGAAGCGGCATCTTTCAAGATAGAGATGGATTCAATATCATTCGGGTCAATCTGGTCGATTGTACCTGTTTCGATTCCATCCACCAGAATATACGGATCCGAATTGTTCAATGTTCCTTTACCACGAATCTGGAATGAAGCTCCATCGCCGCCCGGTTTACCAGAAGCCGACAGGGCCGTAACACCTGGAGCCAGTCCCTGTATACCTGCTGATACTGAAGTGATAGGACGATCATTTAACTCTTTTTGAAGTACGGAGGCTACTGCGCCTGTCATGTTTACTTTGGCTTGTGTGCCATAACCTACCACGATTACTTCTTCAAGGTTTTGCGTGTCTTCAGCGAGCTTGACTGCAAAAGAATTCTTGTTGCCAACGGGGATGTCCTGTGTCAGATAGCCCAGATAGGATATCTGCAGGATAGCTGATGGCGACACATTGAGTGTGAACTTCCCATCTACGTCGGTCATGATGCCGTTTGTAGTCCCTTTTTCAATCACATTCGCTCCGATAATCGGCTGATCGCTAGCGTCGATAACTGTACCGGAAATGTGCTTCTGGTTTTGTTGTGTTACTTGATAGAATCCCCCATTGATTGAACTTACAGGAACCTTCACTCCCCCTGCATAAACAGCAGTCGAAACATTCAGGGCACACAAAATTAATCCTACTGAAGATAGTTTCAGTGTAGGGCTAATTTTCTTTAGGGTTGGAGAAGTTTCCAACCGCGATTTAAATGTAAAATGCATAAATGTTTAATTTAGTGTTGTAAATTGTTGTTAGTTAGACAATCTATTCAATTATTTGTTGATTTGTTTTTAATTTCTAACAAAATTAGCACATTATTTTTAAGAAGGATATAACATTTCTATTAATAATCGATGAATTTTGTAATTCTGCGGTAATACGTAATATTCAGGACAAGGTCGGTGCTCTATTTTGCGCAGAGTAACATCTTTCTCTGTTTGTCTTTGTAAGATAGCTTGCTATCATCCTTGAGACAATATAAAAAAGACCCCAAAACAGCACTTAAAATATTCCGGAGAGAATTTAAGGCAGTTAATAATAGTTTTTTTACTTTTGTGTGGATTAAAAATTAAGTCAACCATGAAAAGATACTGCCTCTGCATTACATTGATACTCTTTCTGGGAAGTATGCTTCCGCTTATTGCACAAAATCATGATTCACGCTATCTATTCGCCTATTTTACCGACAAGAATAATAATCGCAACGGTCTTCATCTGGCGTGGAGCGAAGACGGCTATAAGTGGAACGCTATCGGACCCGAACATAGTTTTCTTACTTGTGACTACGGTTCATGGTCGACTGAAAAAAAGATGCGCGATCCGTTTATTATGAAAGGAGTTGATGGACTATGGCATTGCGTGTGGACATTAAATTGGGAAGGCGACGCTATTGGATATGCCTCGTCCAAAGACCTCATTCATTGGTCGCGCCAGTCTTATCCGAGAGTGATGAACGGTTATGAAGTACACAACTGTTGGGCGCCCGAGATGACTTACGATGATGAAGAGCAACAATATGTCATCTTTTGGGCAAGCACTATTAAAGAAAACGGCAATTGGAAAACCGAACCCGGACAAAAATATGATCACCGTATTTATTATACGACCACTAAAGATTTCAAAAGTTTTACACCGGCGCGTCTTTTGTTTGATCCCGGATATAATGTGATTGATGCTACCGTTTGCAAGAAAGAAGGTAAGTATATCATGATATATAAAGACGAGCGCATTTATCCTACAGCCAGGAAAGAACTGCATGTGGCTATTGCCGATCATGCGGAAGGACCATATATTCTTGCTGATGACAAGCCCTTTGCTTCAGATTGGGTAGAAGGACCTGCTGTATGCCCTCTCAGGAATGGAAATTATGTTGTATATATGGATGCTTATACCCGTCATCGCTATGAAGCCAGACAAACCGCAGATTTCATTCATTGGAATGATGTAACCGACCGCATATCTGTTCCGCAGGGCGCCAAACACGGCTCAATCATTATGGTCGACAAGACGCTCGTTGACAGTTTATTGCTTGAAACAGACCGGGCTGCAAAGAAACAGAAACAGGCGGAGGAGAGACTGACATTGCCTGAGCAGGCGGTTTCTTCACTGCCCATAAAAGCAAATATTACTATACATGGTGAACAAAGTAAGAAGATCAGTTCTCAACTGTTCGGTATCTTTTTTGAAGATATCAACTATGCTGCTGATGGAGGATTGTATGCAGAGCTCATTCAAAATCGCGATTTCGAATACGATCAAGGGGATAAGGCGGGTAGCGATCCGGCATGGAACAACCGTTATGCCTGGAACATTTGCAACGTTAATCAAACATCCATTGATACAAATACTGTTTTCAGTATTCGTTATGACACGCTTCATTCAATTCATTACAACAATAGTCATTATGCCGTATTGAATGTATCCGCTCCTGGTATCTCTTTGTTTAATAGAGGATTTGATGGTATTGCTTTGAATAAAGGCGAACGTTACAATTTCTCTTTTTTCGCTAAAGTATTGACAGGCAAGGGTGGAAAAATGGCCATCCGCCTGGTAGATAAAAACAAAGCTACAATAGCTGAAGCCAGAATCGATGTTTCCTCCCGGCAATGGCGAAAATTGTCTGCGGTGATGCAAGCTACAGCCGATGTTGATAGTGCTACGCTGGTCATTTATCCACTTGCGGTTTCAACCTATGCCTTCGATATGGTCTCGCTCTTCCCTGAAAAAACTTTCAAAGAGCGGAATAATGGTCTGCGTGCGGATTTGGCTCAGGCGATTGCCGGTCTTCATCCCCGTTTTGTGCGTTTTCCAGGTGGATGCCTCACGCATGGTGACGGTTTGGATAACATGTATCGGTGGAAAGAAACGATTGGCGCTCTGGAAGCGCGAAAGCCGCAAAGGAATATCTGGAACTACCATCAGAGTAAAGGATTGGGATTTTTTGAGTTCTTCCAGTTCTGTGAGGATATAAATGCAGAACCTGTACCGATTGTGGCCGCTGCAGTCTGCTGTCAAAATTCACGCGACGGCGGGCAACAGGGATTGCCGATGTGCGATATGGATAGTTATGTGCAGGATATCTTCGATCTGATAGAATATGCCAATGGTGATGCTTCGACCAAATGGGGAAAGCGGCGTGCCGAAGCAGGGCACCCTGCTCCGTTCCATCTGAAATATATAGGAATTGGCAATGAAGACCGGATAAGCGATGTTTTTGAGGAACGCTTCACTTATATATATAATGAATTGAAAACAAAACATCCTGAGATCACAGTTATCGGTACGGCCGGCCCTTTCAATGAGGGAACCGATTATGTGGAAGGATGGAAGATAGCGAATAACCTGCATGTGCCAGTGATCGACGAGCATTATTATCAGACACCGGGCTGGTTTCTCAATAATCAGCATTATTACGATAATTACAACCGGCAAGGTCCTAAGGTTTATCTGGGCGAATACGCTGCGCATCTGCCCGGAAGACCGAACAATCTGGAAGTATCTCTTGCCGAAGCGGTCTATATGGCTTCGCTCGAACGTAACGGCGATGTAGTAAGCATGGCTTCATACGCACCGCTTCTGGCTAACGAGAAACATATTCAATGGCGTCCGGATATGATTTATTTTAATAATAAGGAAGTAAAACCCAGCATCAATTATTATGTTCAGCAGATGTATGGGATGAACAGCGGTGATATCTATTTTTCTTCTTCTGTCGATCTTGCCAACTCCTCAGAAGCAGTGCGTAGACGTATCGTTACTTCCGCCGTCAAAGACAGTCAAAGCGGAGATCTGATATTAAAACTCATCAATATTATGCCAACAGCCACAATAGCCACCATTGATTTGGACAAAATCCGAATCAAAGAGAATAAAGCAAAAGAGATTATTCTTTCCGGGCTGTTGGGTAGCATAAATATAAAACCGAGATATAGGACCTGTCAAGTGGCAAACAAGTTCACCCATAAGCTTCCCGCCAACTCTTTTACAATCATCCGGATAAAGATTGAGTAAAAAATTTGTTTTAGGAAGACAGTTTTTCTTGTGTGTCAATCAATACCCACTGATTGTTTGTATTCAAGAATTTTAGTCTCTAGTACTGCATAAGCATCGACATATTTGTCGCGTGCCTGTTGGTATTGGCTTTGTGCCTCCATCAGATCACTCATCCTGGTAGTTCCTGCCTGATACATATCGGTATTGATCTTCAGATTCTCTTTACTTTGGCCTATGCTCTTTTGGGCTAATCCCAGTTGTTTGTAGGCATTGTTTATCTCTGTCCAATTCTTTTGCATACGTATTTTGAGCAGCTCTGAGTTATCTTTCAGTAGGTTGCGTGCATTTTGAGCGTCAATGCTTTTGCGCTTGATAGCGTAAGTGCCTCCCCACCAGCTGCTGATGGGAATAGAAAGTTTAGCGAATACAATACCGGAAGTCTCGCCCTTATTTAAGATATTGTTATAACCGTATGTGGCGCCGATACCCAAGGTAGGCAGATTCTTTCCAATTTCTATCTTGCGCTCAAGATTTTTGACTTCGACATTCTTTTCAAGTAATTTATACTCAGGTATATTCTTTACTGCTTCTTCATGATCATGCATTAATGCAAGGGGGAACTCGGGCATTTCGTCTATATTGATATGGTTTTCAATATCGAAATTTTCAGATGAAACACCAATATACTGTGCCATTACCAACTTGCAGATGTTCAGAGCGTTTTCTACCTGTGTTTTTTGGCTCTCTATTTCATTTTTATGTAGTTGTACCTGTAACAAGTCATTTCGGGTAGTGATGCCGGCTTTGACAAACGTAGTGACGTCTTTGTCAAGTTGGCGCAGCATTGTCTGTATTGAAGAGATGGTGTTCAGCTTTTCTTTTAGCGTAACGATATTCCAATAATACTGTTGCGTAGTGAGAGCGACCTCATTTTCACTCTGCTGTAGTTGCAGCTTACTTACTTCTACTCCCACTTTGGCTAGTTTGTTGTTGTTGATAATTTGACCACCGGCAAAGATAGGTTGTATGGCATCCACAGAAGCGAAGGTACCGTTCTTAATCATATCCAGTTGCATACCTCCAAGATTGTAGCTAATCTGATTTTTGTTTGCGGCAAAGGCTACTCCAGACGCACTTACGGTCGGAAAATAGTTGGTAAGTGCTTCTTTCTTCTGTTCTTCCGCCATCGTGATATTATTTCGGCTGTTGCGCAGCGCGATGTTATGGATCTGTGCCATTTGCTGACATTTTTCCAACGATAGTGTTTGTGGGAAGGCCTGTACTGATAATGCCAATGCCAGGCCAATGATATATTTCTTCATTTTAATTTTGTTTTATTGATTTTCTAACGCTAAATTCTTGTTTCTTTTATTTGTGCTTCCACTCATCAACAGCCAATATGCTACCGGCAGGATAGAGAGGATGAAGAACATCGTGATGAGTGTGCCGAAAAGGATGACAATACCCATGCCTACCCATAGGCCACTACCACTGATGACCATTGGCAATACACCTACCGAAGCTGCGGCGGAGGTGAGGAAGATGGGGCGCATACGTCGTTTCGCGCTTTCTTGGATGGCTTCATGTGCTGTGATACCTTCGGTAGTACGGAGCTCCTCGGCAAAGTCGTACATGATAATGGCGTTACGAACCAAGATACCCATCAGCGAGATCACACCAAGATAACAGGTCGTGCCAAAGTCAAGTCCCATGACAAGCATGCCAACAACAGTGCCAAAGAGACAAAGGGATAAGCTTGCAAGCAGCAATATAGCGGTAGAGACACGCTTGAAATGCCATAGCAGGATGAAAAAGATGATAATTACCGCTATCGCCAGTGCAGTTATAATCTGAGGGGCTGTCTCATTAGCTTCGGCCAGTTCACCTCCATAAGTTAAGTTTACGCCATCGGATGGTTTAAAGTTTTCCAGCCTGTCCTGCACGGTCTTAGTCATCGCCAGCCCGTTTAGGCTGGTTTTTACGTTCGCCATCACCGTAACCGTGCGTATTCCATTCCGGTGGCTGATTTGGCCATCGGTCAAGTCTGTCTTGACATTAGCCACTTGTCGGAGTGGTATCCATGTTTGCCCACCATTAGCAGGCACCATTTCATCAAGTATATCCTGAACGGTAGACCTGTCGCCTTTGTTGCTTTTGATACGGACAGGTATTTCGTGGTCGCCATTCCATACAGATCCCACCTGATATCCATCGCTGTTGTAACGCAATGCCATAATGTTTTCGAGCATGCTGTTCTCCACACCCATGCGACTGGCCTCATCTTCTTTCAGATGAATGCGGTCAAGCAGTTGTGGTTCGTACACGTCGTTACGCACCAAGATCAGTTCCGGCATTAGCCGGAGGCGTTGTGTCAAACTATCAGCATTACGTTTGAGAAGTCTCCAGTTGCTGCCGCTTAACCTAATTTCGATGGTATTTGCTTCTGCACCATAGTCAAGTTGTTTAAATTTCACGTAAGCACTTGGAAAATAATCAGCGTATTTGTCGCGATAGTCTGCAATCATTTTCGTAGTGGCTTTCGGTCCTGAAGTGTTTACGATGAGCTGAGCAAAATTTGTGCCACCTATTTGCGGGGCATAGGTGGTTTGGAAACGAGGAGAAGAACAACCTTTGAAGACGGCCACGGAAACCGTATTTTTGTCTTTTTTAAGAATATTGGCCAATGAATCGGCGACCTTTCCGGTTTTCGGCAGACTTGTACCTGTTGGCAAGAATATCTCCACGGCAAACTGGTTTCGGTCGGCATAAGGCATATCGCGCTGTGGAATACAATTAAAAAGAAGAACACCTAATATCACACTGATGACACCTGTGCCCACCGTCCCATAGGGATGGCGGAAGCAGAAATTAACCAGTTGATCAGAATATTTTTGTAATACATCAAGGAAGCTGAATCTCTTATTTTCTTTCTGAGGAAGTTCACTATCAATGGGCTTACGGATGAAATGGAACTGCAGGAAGGGAACGATAAGTTCGGCCACCAGCAGAGAAACCATTAGTACGATAGTGATACTCCATGGGAAGGTAAGTAGAAAATCGTGCATCATCCCTTTCATGGTAAGCAGGAAGGGAAAGAACGTTACAGAGATGGCCAATGTTGCCGAGAGAATGGACTTGAAGAAGTGGGTGGCACTTTTGATAGAAGCATGCCAGCGCGATTCTCCTTGTGAGAGTAACTCCATATAATTGTCAATAATGACAATCGAGTTGTCTACAATCATACCCAACGTCACAATCAGTGCGGCTAATGTAACGGTATTCAACTCAATACCGAAGGCAAAGAAGAGTCCTAATGAGATGAAAATAGAAATGGGAATGGTACTGGCTGCAACTAATGCCACACGCATGGGGAGCAGCAACATTACGACTCCTATCACTGCAGCAATTGCGATGAGTAGTTCTTTGAGAAAGTCGACCACACTGTCGCTTACGACTTTACTCTGGTCGGTAATGGTGAATATCGTCACGTCTTTAGGAATAGTCTTTTCGAAAGCATCTATCTTGGTTTTCACGGCATTTCCCATGTCCGTAATATTACGTCCCGGCTTAATTTCTACGCTCAGCAATAGGCATTTGAGCCCATTATTGGTTATCATTTCGGCAGGCTCAGGATATTCACGTTTCACCTTTGCCACGTCTTTCAGTCGCACGTTGTTACCCGAGGGGTCATTATAGACTATTACGTCTTCGATATTCTTCACCTGATTTATTGAACGGTCTACAATAATAGGTATGTCGTAATCGTCGGTTTTTTGAATACCGGCGGTAGTTATTACACCTTTCGATTGCAATACCTGCAAGATATGAACGTCATTGATTCCATATTGGGAGAGTTTGGCGTTATCAAATATCACACTGATTTGTTCTTTTTGCATGCCGCTTACAGTGAGGCGTCCCACGCTTTCTATTTGCCGGAGCGAATCCTTGAGTGATTTCATGTAGTCATTCAACTCCCAATAGGTTTTGTCGTCGCTTTCCATTGTGAGGAGTAGCGATGAGGTATCACCGAAGTCATCATTCACCAAGATAGCGTAGACACCACTAGGCAGTTCGGACTTGAATTGTTGTATACCATGTTTAAATTTTGACCAGAACTCATCTTTGTCTTTTAAATCATCGTTAAGCTCGACCTGAACGATAGCCATGTTGTTGCGGCTATAGCTTACGGTTTTGTCCTTTTTCACCTCTTTATATGAGAAAATATAGTCTTCCAATGGTTTGGTCACTTGTTCTTCGATCTCATCAGATGTGACACCGGGATAAGCGGCAATGACAATACCCTGACGAACAGTAAAATTGGGGAACTCATTTTTGTTCATCTTTACAAGGCCATAGATGCCGAAAGCCACTAATATGGCAGTAATCAGAATTACTATCTGTCTATAGTGCATGGCCCATTCTACAATATTTCGTTTTTTTTCCATGATGATTTTTTCGCTGTTATTTATTATTTTCTTCTTTAATGGTCATGCCACTACTGATTTTCTGCTGGCCTTCAATAATCACTTTGTCACCCATCGCAAGACCGTTCTCCACTCTTACTCCATCAGTCATGTTCTCTCCTATGGTAATGTATGTTTTTTGAGCCTTATTTCCTTTTACTGTCCAGATAAAAGTCTTGTTGTCCGAGGTAAGCTGTATAATGTTGGCAGGTATTATGATAGATGGAGACACATTATTCCCTTTGATTCCTACTTGGCAGACCATACCTGGTAATAGCTCATGGTCCGGATTTTTAATAATGGCCTTGACCTCATAAGAACGTGACATCGGATCGGCTGATACCCCTTTCTCTACTATTTGGCCTGTAAAAGATTTTCCTCGCAGTGATGCTACACTAAGCCAGACCTGTTGCCCTTTTTGGATATTGACGATTTCGCCTTCTGGAACACTGATCTTTACTTTCACCCGATCAATCTTAACCAATATAACCACGGGCATACCTGGACCAATATTTTGTCCTATTTCAGCCATCTTTGTGGAGATATAGCCACTAAATGGGGCATATAGACGGGTGTCTGTTAGGCTCTTGCGAGAGATGTTTTCTCCTGCCTTGGCTGCACTAACCGCTAATTCGGCCTGTTTCAATTGCGTTTTTGCTTCAACCCAGCGCACCTCAGGCAGAGAACCGTTGTCATAGATGAGCTTCATACGTTTATAATAATCTTGGGCTTGGGCAAGGGCGTTCTTTGCCTGCTGGGTCTGTGCCTGAGAGGCAGCAACGGCACTACTCTGGCTGTAACCGTCTACCGTGGCAAGAAGTTGCCCTTTATTTACCATTTGACCTTGTGAGACATTCAACTGCCTCAAAGTTCCTCCACCTATCATGCTGAGAGCTGTTCCATTCATTTCTTCTATAGTCCCTGAATAATTCTGACTATTGTTGGTTTTCGATATTCCAACTATACTTGTTTTTACCGTTATCGGTCCACGCTTATGTTCTCCAGTGTTATCGCAAGCAGAGAACAGTAGTGAAACAATCATCATGAATGCAATCAAATTTTTTTTCATCATTATCATAATCTTTAATTTTATGGTTTTAATTTCTTGAAAACTGGTTACAAAAAAAGGTCTTTTTTGCCACTAAATAGTGTTCTAAAAGTCTTTATAAGTGTTATAATATAGAATATATGGTTATTTGTAACAATTTTAAGGTGCTTTGTGCCTGTTTGTTTGAGAAATAATGACGAATTTTGCAATCGGAAGGATAAATAAAGATCAAATGGAACAAAATAAGCAAATAGAAGTGGTTAATATTGCCAATGTGGTAATAGAAAACCTTGACTTGAGATATGTAGATAAAGAAATGATACTGATAGATAATATGAGGGATGTGCCCGAACTGAGCCAGACCAAAATTGATTTCTATGTATTTAGTCTTTGTATCAAAGGCAAGATAACCTTCAAACTCAACGGACAGCCGATGGTCGTCAATGCGGGGGAGCTTTTTGCTTGTCCACCAAAGATGATATATGATGATCCGATGGTTAGTCCGGATTTCGAGTGCAAGACCATTTGCGTGAGTGACCGCCTGCTTCGCAGCCTGCTTGCCGGTAAGGCTGAGATTATTAACAGAGAAGTATATCTCAGACGTCATTATACCTATCATTGGATTGCCGATATCACTAGCGCATCTTACTACGATCTTCTGAGAGATAAATGGGAACATGCTGATTTGACAACATTCAATAAGGAGATTCTTTTATCGCTAATGCAAGCAGTGTTGTTGGAATTCTGTGTCATTATCAAAGACGAATCTGACAAAGACGAAATGATGCCAGCCTTTACGACGCAGACTAACGAACTCTTTCGCCGATACATAGAAATGCTCTCACAAGAATATGTTAAGATGCAGACGGTTGGCTGGTATGCCAAAAGACTATATGTAACCCCTAAATACCTGTCTCATGTATGCAAAACCCTCAGTGGTAAGACGGCACTGGATTGGATTCATGAAATGGTAATAGAAGATGTGAGATACCATCTTGAGCGGACTACTCTTTCTGTAAAGGAAATATGTGTTAAACTTGGTTTTTCTAATTTGAGTTTCTTTGGAAAGTTTGTGCGTAAGCATCTGGGATGCTCGCCAAAAGAATATCGATTAAAGAACAGGTGAAATCTGTAATGCCGAATATAATATACTTAAAAAGTTTGTAGTAAAAAAAGTTTTGTTGACAATGTGTCTGCTTAATTATTTTACATCACTTCCTGCCAGAAATAGGTAAGCGTCTCCGCGATTCTACATTGCCAGAAAAAGAAAAACGGTTAATAGGAATAATCCACTAACCGTTTTTCCATTTGTCAGGAAGTAAGTTTCTGTATTTTTCTATGGGTGTATTTGGTGCCCATTCTGCTGTTTGGTTGATAATGTCTGTCAGGTAATCAAAAAGATTCACTTTCTGCATCCTGCAGGTTAATGCCAAAGTATATAATATGGCTCCCCGTTCAGCACCCTTATGGCTGCCAAAGAATAAAGAACTTCTTCTGGATAAAGATAGATATCTGTTGTAGCGCTCCACTTCATTGTTATCCAAATGAGATTCTCCATGATTGAAGATTTCAACCATAGCACCCCATTCGTTCCGCAGGTAAGTAATGGCTGCCTGAAGTTCACTTTTGGGAAGCAGGTCTCCCCGGTTTTCTATTTCATCAAGTTTATCGCTTAACTCTCCCAGGATATCTGGCGCATATTTCCTTCTATAATCAAGTTGGTGTTCTTCTGTCCATCCGTCGATTCCTATTTTATGTTTGTGCTCTTCATGATACAAGTTGTTGAACAGACCTACAATCTCTTTGGCATCCGGGTCATTTTCACCGCAGTCTATAAACTTCCTTTTTATATGTTGGATGCATGGAATGCGGATGATGTCAGGGTAATCAGCTCTTTCCAACTTTCTATATGGGGCATATCCGTCACTTTGTACAATTCCTTTATAGCTTTTCAGTTCGTTAAGGATCACTTCTTCGGTACGGGCTCCGTTGTCATAAAGCAGATAGACCATTTTGCTTCTCATTCCAATAAAGACCCATATATATCCTTTTTTGACTCCTTTCCCTTTTTTGTTTTTCTCTGGTATCAGGATTCTGTAAAAGGTTTCATCGGCAGAAATATAAGAATCTTGCAATACGGTTTGTCTTATGCATTTATATAGATTCTCAAACAATGCCGATGCTCTTTCAATCAGCTTGTGAGCTGTAGGCTTTTTCAGGATGAATCCATGTCCTTCGAAGTAGTTGATGATTCTTTCTATAGGTAAAGAATGTATGTATCTGAGCTCCATGAGTCCGGCAATGAAGGAACCATCATAACTAGAGTTTAAGAATGCTGACGGAGGAGTCTTTCCCTCAAAGAACTTGCCATCCTGGGTATAGTTGTATATCTTGTACACATGTTTGACGAACCGCACAGGTATGCATTCATAGCGGATACAGATACGGGGCTCTTTAGAAAAGAGACGGGCTTTTGCCAAGTCAAACTCCGGATCATCAGGATATATATCATGTTCTTGCGTTTCCATTTCATAATGCATATTCCTTGTGGCTCCATTGTTTTTTCTAATCCTTCGTTTGGCGGATCTCTCTTCTTCAATGGCTTTCTGCCTTTCCGGATCCGGCTGTTCCGGCTGCTGCTTTTCAGATGAGTTTGAAACAAGTTTGGCGATTCCTTTGGTCATGCGTTTTTGCATGTCTAAGGATTCGCCTTTCTGAAGGAGCGCTTCTTTGAGCGAAGCAACTTCTTCCAGCAAACGGTCAATTCTGCAAAGAAGTTCTTTTTCACGCGCTTCCGATTTGGCCAGTTGTTCCTTCAGCAATGTAACTATTTCATCCTTTTTCATTGCATAAAGGTACTAAAAATAAATGGATTACGCAAGGATAAACGCTATTATTTTAAAAATAAAGTGCATTATATCAAGCATTTAAATCATAATCTGAAACGTTTCCGAAGCCTTACAGACTTTAAAGAAACACCGTTCAAGATAAAAGTCAAAGCGGTATAAGATATCTCATAATTACCTGTATTGGGATTAAAGACAGGCAATTCAAACGTACCACCTTCCAGACGTTTGTAATAAAGCAAAAAGCCATCGCCATCCCATTTGAGAATTTTCACTCCATGCCTGCGTCTCCCGAAAAAAATGAATGCATCTCCGGATATGGGAGAGAGTTGTTGCATCTGTGAACGCATAAGTTTGTATAGTCCGTCTATCCCCAAGTTCATCCGAATGAAACCCTGATAAAGATAGTATTTGTTCCCGGAAGTCAGCGAATACATAACTCACCATCCTTTCTCTCATATAAGCTGATTATTCTGATGACACTGTCGGCATCACCTTGCTTGATGTTGACCGTGGTGCCACTATTGAAAGTGATACTGATACCGCTGAGGAGGGATTCTTTATGAATGTGAGGTTCTTCCTTAGGTTCTATACGAACAAAGGTCGGCGCAATGTTACCAACGGGGTTGGAAATAGAAGCCTTGACTTTGGCTACGGAATACCCCTTTCCGGATACCCACTTGCTCATGGCATAAAAATTGGTATGCATTGTTCTGCAGACGGTCCGCAGTGTAATACTAGGATTGGATTTGAGTTCCTTGGTAAATCTGAGCCAAGTTCGTTCGTAGCGATTCAACGCTGTTTGATGTTCCATAATTGTAGAAATGAATTTAATGGAACAAAAATAAACAAAAGAGAAAGTTACTACAATATAGAATCGCGGAGACGCTTACTGAAATAGTATATACTTTTTTGGAAGGGCGTCGTAAGCATCCCTTGTGTTGAGTCATTTTAGTTCTCTCAAATTTTCTGGAATAAACGGCGTCACCGTAGATATATAGTTTAATATATTGATATATAGAATAATAATATGATATTTCTGACTAAATGGCGCGGTGACGCTGATAATTTTAGCATCACTATGCTTATATGCTAAATATTAATCAATTACTAAAATGCCGACGACGCTAAAATTTTACTAATAAAACGTAGCGTCACAATTAATGAGTTGATATATTATTGTTTACAGTATACTGTGATCCCGTAGATTAAGAATTTGTGAACCGCTATGTATACAAAATTCATTCGAAGGCGCGAACCATTTCATTCGAAAGAAATTATTTTTTATTCGAATGAAACACTTGCTGCATCCGAATGTATGGGTTTTTATATTCGGTTAAAAGCAAGTATTCGGGCGTCTGTACAAAGATTACTTTTAGAAGAATAGTGGTCTTCTTAAGTTCACATTCTTCCTTTACATCAATTCAAAAGTGTGTATTTAGGTTACATGTTTGAATTCAACAGATAGTAAGGGGGGCATATTATTCATTCAATCGGAAGGCATATGTATACTTTATAAGGTTGAGATAATAAGTCGTTATCTCTTGCTTCATACATTTCGTAAAGGTAGGCGTCACGCAGCTTATAGTTTTTTTCTATTACATTTAAATACATGGTATTCCATGCTTTTTCATATTCTGAATCAAATAATTCAAAATAGCCGACCAAATACTTCCCTTCGGAAATTGTTAGCTTTCCGATTTTTCCTTTTACTTTAGTATTATGAAGAATGCTAACGCACACACTCTGTCGGTTCTTTCCTAATTTCGTCACCGCAGGATCATTGTGGTATATAGTAAAAAATTTGGTATCAGGAGCGTTTAATAATTGATTTTGCTTTGCCCAATCAAATAGGGTGGCATAAATATTCTCCATTTCATAGAAGTCACCGATATAAGGGAAGTAGGCAACCAAAAAACTTGGCATCCATTTTATTTGAATATCTGCATTTTGAATGAAGGAGTCCTTTTCTAATATAGAGGAATCGGTTTGTTTATGATTTATAGCATTATTAGTTCTTTCAACACATTCTCCTAAAGAATTGTAGAATTGTTTATTCCTGGAAAATACCGCCTTTTCTTGCTTTCTAAACTCATGGGCTGTCGTGCTGAAATACTTTCTAAATGCACGGCTAAAGGATGTTTGATTTGTAAATCCACATCTATAAGCAATCTCTACAATCGGTATAGTTTTATCTTCCTGAAGTAATCTTGCCGCTTTTTCTGTTCGTATTCTTAAAATATAATCAGCAGGAGTTTCCCCTATCAAAGCAGTAAATATTCGATGGAAGTGAAAAGGAGAAAAATTTGCATGGCGAGATATAGTTTCAAGATCCAACACGCTATCCAAGTTTTTCTCTATATAGAGAATTACGGAGTTTATTCTTGATAAGTAGTCTTCTGTACTTTTTTCCAAATTACCCATACTTTTATAATATAGCCATAAAGTTAGCAAGAAATGTAAAATGCAGCAATAGAAGAATACCTACATTTACATATTAATAAGATTCTAAGTGATATGGGAAAATTTGAAAAAGTAATAATATTCTATTTTTCAGGGACAGGAAATGCCCGAATGATAGCTTCATGGTTCTCAAAGTTTGCAATAGAGAACGAAGTATATTGTCGGATTTTTGATATTACTTCAGAAGGATATATTTATTTGAAAGAAATAGATTCTGACGCTCTTATTGTTTTCATATCACCGGTGCATGGATTTAATTATCCGAAAATCACATTAGATTTTATTCGTAGTTTTCCAAAAGGAAATAATTCAGTAGTGTTGATGAACACCAGAGCGGGTATGAAGGTCGGTAAAATGGTTATTCCGGGATTAACCGGGATTGCATTCTTTCTGTCTTCCTTCATTCTAAAGAGGAAGGGGTATAAAACGATCGGACAAATTCCTTTTGATATGCCGTCCAACTGGCTGTCAATACACCCTGCACTCCGCAAAAAGGCTATTGAGTTTATTTATGAAAAGAATTATCATCGCGTGAAAAAGCATTTTAAAATATTATACTCGGAAGAAACTGATTTTGCTTCTAATAAGGATATAATCCAGGATTTATTAATTTCTCCCATTGCTTTAATATACTATTTAGCTGGCAGATACTTCCTCGCAAAATCTTATTATGCTTCAAACAAATGCAATAATTGTCATCTTTGTATAAAACAATGCCCTGTACAGGCAATTAGATTGATTAACGCCCGTCCGTTTTGGAGTTTCAAATGCGAAAGTTGTATGAAATGTATGAATAACTGTCCCTCCAGAGCAATAGAAGTGGCGCATGGTTTGTGGCTTGTTCTTATCGTTTTGGCATCAACCACAGGTTCTTTTCTATTCCGAGATTGGCTGCCAAATACTTGGATAGTCCGTTTTTTGTTTTTCAATCTTATATTTTTCATTCTTTTATTGGTTTTATATCGTGTACAGCATTGGATTCTAAATAATAAGCTCATAGCACAAATAATTTCATTAACTTCTCTGACGCATTATAAATGCTGGGGACGATATAAAGCAAATCAAAATCATCAGGAACAAATATAATTTTGAATCTTTGATATTGTGGAGTCAACTGTCTGCCTCCTAATGATATGGCTTTTCCAAAGCAAATCGATTTCGGAAGCATACCTGAATAAGATCATGTACAGATCAATAAGATTTGTATAACAACGAAAAGGCTTCAGAAAAAAAGTATTAACTTTGAGGGCAAGTAAACAATGCTGACAATCAAGCGAACGGATATCGACCAAGTATGTCATTCAGCAAAGAAAAACATTACAAATATTAGTTAGTAGATCAATAAAATAGAACACTTATGGAAAACAAGTATTGCCAAAGTTGCGGAATGCCGCTGCAAAAACAAGAGGAATTGGGAACGAATGCAGACGGAAGCAAGAATGAAGAATATTGCTGCTATTGTTTTAAGGGCGGAGCATTTACGATGGATTGTACAATGGAGCAAATGATAGAGCATTGTGCGCAATTCGTAGATGAGTTTAATAAAAATTCTGAAGTAACTTATACTAAAGAAGAGGCTATAGCGAATATGAAAATATATTTCCCCAAACTCAAACGTTGGGCGGCACAATAAAAAAGATACTTCAGTATATTAAAGCTTTAGAAGCAAAAAAATCAAAGAGGTTTTTTGGAGGACAAGATACTTTCGTTGGCATTACCTGTCATATAAATTAATATATGGGATGTCAGCAGGGGTTTTATAATTATTTTAGATTATGGAAACGAAGTACATTACACTGACAAAAAAAATATAGATACAATTGCTTCTGGGTATCGGGACAGTATAAGGGTTATGGACAGGCTAAAGCTTTGCTTCAGTCTGCTATTGACGATGCAAAAATGCAAGGCAAAAACGGCTTGGTTACAGTTGTAGATACAAAGAAATTTTCTTAGTACTGTCTCATGCTTTGTATATCTTTACATAAATAGGTGGCTATAAAATGTTTTTAAGGAGTAATAAAATATTCAAGGAAAGATATCCGCAGAATTTTTTGATCAAGAGACCTATTATAGGTACTTTGATATTTTTGGTATGTATTTTTGTCTTTATCATTATATATCAGCCGCTACATGTGCGCAATGCACGTTCTTTCAGTTTCCATTTTACTATATTATTATATTGTCTGATTTTTTCGGCAACTATATTTATACTAACGTTGATTTTAAAAAAAGCTCCGTTTTTTTTCTGATTGTGAAACGTGGACATTTTCCAAAGAACTTCTATTTGACGTCATCATTTTATTTGGAATTAGTATATCCGTTTATTTTGCCGGTTTTGTCATTGAAGAGCCATCTTCACGATGGAACTTCCCAACATTTTTAGATTCCTTTCAAAGAGCTTTATTTTTAGGGATTATTCCTATATTTCTGTTTACCTTAATAAATATTCGCTATCTGTTCAGTCCTCCTATTTTCCAAAACTATACTTCTTCTTCCGGAGGAAATCAGGAAGGAGCAGAATTACTTGTTAATATTACATCAAAGGCGAAAAAAGAAGAATTAAGTTTTTACACGGATCAATTCATTTATGCGGAATCACATGGAAATTATATTGTTTTTCATTTGTTTATCAAAGATAAGCCACGCGAAGTAATCATTCGTAATTCCATTAGCAATATCGAACAACAATTTACTAAGATTCCTTGGTTTATGCGAGTTCACAGAGCCTATATTGTGAATCTGAAGAAAGTGAAATCCAAAAGCGGGAATACACTTGGATATCGATTAAAACTTGCAGACAAATCGGATACGATACCGGTCTCCAGACAAAACATTTCAAAATTCGATCAGTTAATCGAACTATATCAATAATCCATTTATAACAAAAACTTGCCATTCATCCCTATTTTTTCCCTTTAGTATAAAATCTTAGTCATATATCCCTGTTATTAGGAAAAAAGCACACGACCTCTTTTATTTGCACATCTATTAAAAAGACAAGTGCAATGAAACGAATAAAAAAAGAAACTTTCTTATATAATGTAAGAAGAAAAACAGAATGGTATCCATTTCCGACATACAACTTATACTATAATCACAAAAAAGTTAATCTTTATACTTCTTACAATGGAGAAATTAATTATGAAAATATTGACGAAGCTACATACAGGCAAATATATAATCCCAAACTTACTATCTCATCCGTTCAACATGTTAGGCAGAATAATAAGTCACACAAGTTTCATTACGGAGTTGATTATCGTGCAACCGATCATAATATAATTAGTTTCTACGGTTTTCTTAATCCCTATTCCTCCGAACAGAATGGAAATGTGATTCTGGGTACATCAGGAGATATCAATGAACACTGGGATAAAAAAAGGAAAGAGGAAGACAATAATATTAATTTCTTTAATTCAATCTATTACAAACATACATTCAACAGTGGAAGTGAATTTTCTGCCGAATACAGCAACATCCATATATACTCAAAAAATAATCTGACATATACAAACGATACAGATATTCAGACAAACAAAGAATGTCCGAGAGAAGAGGACAATCACTTGAAAATTGATTTTGTAGCTATCGCGAATAAAAAGATGAAGTTAAGTACCGGAATAAATATTAAAATTCAATCCATGCAAGACAAGTTATCTGAAGATTTTCATTATCATCAACAAATTTATGCCTGGTACGGAACTGCTACCTATCAAACAGCATCATTCAATGTGAATTGTGGATTGAGACTAGAAAATGCCAAATCAAAAAACAAAGGTACTTTTAGTAACTCGGATTTTTCAATTTTACCCTATGCGGCGCTGTGTTATAATATAAATAGCGAACATACACTCTCCGTTTCATACCGTCGTAAAATTAGCAGACCTTCAATCTATGAACTTACACCTTATACTTATACGGACAATCCATACGATATTCGTACAGGAAACCCTCTTTTAAATTCTGAATACCAAAATTCCATTTCCATGGAATATGCCTTACGGTTTAGGAGTAATTATATTTCTTCTCGTTTATTCTATGAATCCAGGTCTAATGTCATCAATAAACTGACTCTTTTAGATGAAAATTCCATTTTTAGGACACAGGAATGTAATTTAGGATCAATGTATGATCTCGGTATGCAGATTTTAAGTTCACTTTCCTTTGGAAGACTTACTATTACGCCTTCAATACGTATGTACAACCACACGACATGGGCAAACAATTATGCTGAGCAAAAGAATATAGAAAACAGAAAACAATGGATAGTTGAATCGAATTTGACATCCATATTATCATTTAAACACGATTTTGCTCTCTCTGCTATTTTTCAATATACGACAGCAAAAAATAATATTCAGGATAATGCCTATTGTAATGCACTTTATTTCGTATCCATTGACAAGACATTTAAGAAAAATATCAAACTGGGTATCGTGACGGCTCTCCCTTTAATAAAAACATTTGTTTACCAAGGCGCAGACATTAAAGCGTATAATTTTTCAAGTCATTATACCGGTAATTTAAAATTGCCCACCGTTCCATTAATGATTCGTTTTTCCTACCAATTCAATTATGGCATAAACAAAACTGTTACAACTCATAAAATAGAGGATATAAAAATCCGACCTAAATCAGGATTTTAGGAATTGTATACAACTCGCGTCAGGCAATATATGACAAACCTTTTGTTTTATGGTTTTCTTTGTTTTCGCAAAATAGGTGTAAATCTATGATTTGACTTCAATAAGTCTATATTAATATCTTGATTTGAATACTGCAATAAAAACAAATTATCAGCGTTTTTATTTTAAAATCAATTAAAATGAGATCATGAAAAAAATATTTTGTCTGTTTTGTGTTTTATTCTTATCAACAGGAGTGTATGCACAGACACTTTATGTAGAAAATGGTGTAGCATTTTCTTCGTTGAAAGGACTTTATGATGAAACTCTTTGCAAATATCAGATGAGTGCAGGGGTTTATTATTTAAATAGGAATTGGTCATTTTTGTCGAGCAGTTTGGGTTTTCTTCAGAAAGGAGGAAAATATACTTATTGGTACGCCGAGTCGATAAACCAAAGATACCGATGTCATCATAGTGAAGTTGTCAAATATATCACCGCAAATACCTTGTATAACGTAAAATACGATTGGGAGAACGTGATGTTATATGGCGGTATTGGACCCCAACTGGCTATTAATGTTGGTGACAATGAAATTGCCGATTATGACCGAGTGAAACGAGTGAATTATTCACTAAAGACCATTATTGGTATCAATTATCATTTGAACAGCTGTTTGATTGGCGGTTCTATCAGCTATCTGCCTACATTAGGACACCTGTTTCAAAACAAAAGCGGCAATGACAAGACTATTATGGTTTCTTTATTTGTTGGATACAATCTATGAACCATATTTGGAAAAATTTTGTATAGATTGGCGGCTACTTTATTTGTTTTCCCCTGTTCTATTGAATCATCCGGTTATCATTTGAAGTTTATCCCGGCTTTGCGGGCTTGCGAATGTTGAAGCTGTCGTATAATAGGGTAGAGTTTACCATCCTTGATAAACTTTGCTCCGGTTTGTTTAAACCAAAAAGCAACATCATGTTCTACGCATACGCCATGTATATCCATTACCCAGTCAAAATCGCACGGGCGAGCCTCATAGCCTGACTCTCCACCTGCAACCACTTGTTCGATCCACGTACCGATATTAAAAGAGCGCAGGTCTATTCGCTCCAGCAGAGGTTCGCATATTATGATCTTATGTTTGATGGATGCCGCTTTGTATATAGGTAGACGGTAGTCGGCATATGCTTGATTCTCGACTGTGCAACAGATCGTTACATTATTGTATCCGTCGCCCCAATCTTCCGGCAAACACTGTGCAAAGCGGTCAATACGTTTGGTGATCATCATAAAATTCAGATCGCTGCGTTGCCGTATCATTTTCCAGGCCTCAGGACGCCATGTGTCTGCATCTTCTACAAAGAAGTCAGATGTAAAGCAGGTATAAACCAACGTTCCGGGTGGAACTTTGTATTCTCCGTTGCGCTTTTTACGTACAGGCAGATCGAAGCTCTTCGTTTGCGTTACCACCGAACTGTCTATGTTGCGTTTTGCATCGCCGCGATAGACGTAGCAATGCTTGCATCCGGGGCTTAGCTTGTGGCAACCATGCCACAAGTTCCACATCACCGATCCTTTTACAATAGCGTTTGTTAGCATAGGATTGATATGACTGAGTTTCCCTTCTTGAGACTGAATATCTCGCAAAGATTGAAATAATACGCTTGTCTTTTAGTATGTATTTACAAAGTTAGCTAAGTTTTGTAATTACCAAACCAATAAGTCGGAATAATCTTTTGAAACATTTGGTAAACTAAAATGGATATGTTTACTTTGTACCCGAATTAAAAAACACTTACGATGTATATAAATAATTAATAGTCGGTTTTTGAAAATTAAACCGACACCGCACAAGTAATCAATATTATCGGTTTAATGGTCTTGTAGCAAGACCCCATATTAATTATATACATATATGAGTATTATCCTTAGTGGTGTATTTTTCGGTTATTATAATCAACAGCCATTATTTGAGAACATAAACCTATCTGTTCGTTCAGGTAGCAAGGTCTCTGTTGTCGGAAATAACGGAACAGGAAAATCGACCCTCCTGAAACTGATCGCCGGAGAATTGAATGTTTTTGAAGGCAGTATTCGGTGTTCATCAACTCCTTACTATATACCCCAACAAATAGGTATCAACGGAATGACGGTTAGTCAGGCTTTAAATGTTTCTGATAAAATAGAGGCCTTTCACGCTATCTGTAACGGTAGCGATAAGTATGAATACTACGACATCCTGTCTGATGACTGGGATATAGAATCCCGTTGTCGTGCAGCTCTGGATGCATGGGGATTATCAGGAGTCGGAATGGATGCCTCCATTGATTCTTTAAGCGGCGGCGAAAAAACAAAGTTATTTCTTGCTGGAATAAGTATTCACAATCCTTCCGTTATTATACTTGACGAGCCTACAAACCATCTTGATCACACAAGCCGTCAAAAACTCTATGAGCTTATATCAAACAGCAATGCTACTACCATGATTGTAAGTCATGATATTACATTACTGAATTTACTTGATGAGACCTATGAATTGTCATCAAGAAGGATAACTCTTTATGGCGGAAATTATGATTTTTACAAAACCCGGAAGGAAGAAGAACAACAAGCATTGAATCAGCAGATAGATGCAGAAGAAGCCGCGTTGAGATCAGCCCGAAAAAAGGCACAAGAGGTTAATGAAAGGCAGGATAAGCGTTCCCGGCAAGGGGAGAAGAATAAAAATCAGGGACCACGTATTGCGCGGCAGTTTTTGAAAAACAGCGGAGAGAATACGGAGGCGAAACTCAAAGACAAACACGCAGAGATAATCAGTCAAAAATGCCAGAGGCTAAATGATTTGCGGCAAAAACAGAATATGACGTGCGAATTGAAACTGAATTTTGACAATGCCTTACTGCACAACGGTAAAATATTGGTTTCAGCCCGTAGTGTGAATTTTAAATATGGGGAAAAGGAATTCCTTTGGCAAAATGTTCTTGATTTTGAAATTCGTAGTGGCGAGCGTATACATTTGAAGGGAGATAACGGAACGGGCAAAACTACATTATTAAGATTGTTGACCGGCGAGTTATTGCCCAGTGTCGGCGAAGTGATAAGAAGTGATTTTTCTTTTATATATCTCGACCAGGAATATAGCAAGGTCAAGACCCCGAAAACTTTGCTGGAATTGGCACAAGAGTATAATAGTCATAATCTTCCAGATCACGAATTAAAGTTACGACTTCATCGGGCGTTATTCACTAAAGATATGTGGGATAGATCTTGCCACGTGCTCAGCGGAGGCGAAAGAATGAGACTGTACCTTTGCTGTTTGATGATCTCCAATCATATTCCCGATCTTATTATACTTGACGAACCTACGAATAATCTCGATCTGTCGGGCATTAATATACTAACATCAACAATTAAGAATTATACCGGAACATTGTTAGTCATATCTCATGATAATAGATTTGTGGAAGAGATCGGCATTACAAACATAATGGATCTTAATATTTATTATAACCCCTTTGTTCTAATGAAAAAGATTGGCAGGATATAATGAAAAGATGGAGAGATAAGGAGGTATTTATTAAATACTGATGTAAAATACTTATTTACTGACGTAATTTTAGTATTTACTGATGTGAAATAATTATTTCACGGCTTAATGTAATAAATACTTCTTGAACTAATAAATTTGAATACCTGATGGATGACATTATTCATCAGGTATAAAATAATTTCCTTTTGTTTGTTTATCTCAGGAAGTTTAGCGAATATTGTATTCGAATTGTGCATGCATTGATTTATTATTGAACGCGTGTTCGCTTATAATATGCTATTAATCAATTACATGTTAACTTTTCAGACGTCGATTTATTGAATTTTTAATTTCGCCAATGAGTTGTTTTTAAAATCTACACAATGAAAAAAATCTGTATATTCTGTATCTTACTTTCAATTTTATGTGGTTGTTCATCAATCAAACACATCAGTGAATTTTCAAAAGATCAAGTTGAATTGGGTGAATCCCTACAAGAGTTTATTAGCAAATATGGTAAGCCATATGATCAAGAAATATCTTATAGAGATAATATAACAACAAAAAAGCTACTTTATAAAGAAGAACTTTATATCAACGGTTGGTATGATATAACAACCGCATTCTATTTTGAAAATGACAAACTTGTCAAACAAGAAGTGGCCAAAGAAGAAAAGAAATTTCAAGACAGGAATAATCCTTAACCATTACCGACATCTTTCATATCTATAAATAACATCTATGATTTATTTCAAAAATAGTATAGTCGTATTATTGATAATGTGACTGAATATCGTTATATTTGCAAATAATGATTTGATAAATACCCTTTTGGATGTCCGGAATAGAGTCTGGAGCAAATCGTCGGTCAGGTAAGATCTTTTACCGAAGGACAGCGGTCCTGCTTTCTAGTGTTTCACAAATAAAATGATGCAAGAATGATATTGGATATTGAGATGTTGAAAGAATTCTATTCTAAATACTCAACAAAAGTGGCTGATGCAAGGAGGGTTGTGAATCATCCTTTGACTTATGCTGAAAAAGTTTTGTTCGCTCATTTGTTTAATTCAAATGAACTTGGTGTTTTTAAACGGGGTGTCGATTATGTTGATTTCCGTCCCGATCGTGTAGCTATGCAAGATGCAACAGCACAGATGGCATTGCTTCAATTTATGAATGCAGGCAAGAACAAGGTGGCCGTTCCTGCATCGGTACACTGCGATCATCTTATCCGTGCAGATGTAGGTGTGGAAAAAGACTTGCCGGAAGCCATGAGGGCAAATAAGGAAGTGTACGATTTCCTCCGTTCCGTATCCACCAAATATCATATTGGTTTCTGGGAGCCTGGTGCCGGTATCATTCATCAGGTAGTATTTGAAAACTATGCGTTTCCGGGAGGAATGATGGTCGGTACCGATTCGCATACACCTAACGCCGGAGGCTTGGGTATGATGGCTGTCGGCGTGGGTGGTGCCGATGCCGTTGACGTGCTTACCGGACAGCCATGGGAATTGAGAATGCCTGAATTGATAGGTGTTAAACTGACAGGACGGCTTAAAGGGTGGGCTACGCCTAAGGATGTTATTCTGGAGATACTCGGTATACTTACAGTGAAAGGAGGAACCAACTCAATACTCGAATATTTTGGTGATGGACTGGACAGCATGTCTGCCACCGGTAAGGCTACAATATGTAATATGGGTGCCGAATTGGGCGCTACTTGTTCAATATTCCCCTTCGACAGAAACGCCGATGAGTATCTTTGCAGGACAGACCGGGAGGATGTAGCCAGGATGGCACGCGAGAACAGAGCAGAACTTTGTGCGGATGATGAGGTCTATGCAGATCCGGAAAAGTATTATGATAAGATTATTGAACTCGATTTATCCACAATCGAGCCGCATCTGAATGGTCCGTTCACTCCTGATGCAGCGACTCGTGTGTCGCAGATGAAATCGAAGATGGATAAGTTTCCGCCGGTCGTTGAAGTAGCATTGGTAGGCTCTTGCACAAATTCTTCATATCAGGATCTTTGCCGGGCTGCATCTGTTGCACGGCAGGCTATAGAAAAGCATATTCCGGTGAAAACCCAATTAATTATAAATCCCGGTTCTGAACAAATCAGATATACAGCCAGGCGCGATGGAATATTGGATGTGTTTGAGCAGATTGGAGCTGTGATTATGACGAATGCCTGCGGTCCGTGTATCGGGCAGTGGAATCGTCACACTGATGATAATGAGAGATGCAATTCTATTGTCACTTCGTTTAATCGCAATTTCAGACGTCGTGCTGACGGAAATCCGAACACCTATGCATTCATCGGATCTCCAGAGCTTACGATTGCTCTTGCCATTGCCGGACGTCTCGATTTTAATCCGGTAACAGATTCATTGATGAATACCGAGGGCCAATGGGTTAGGTTGGATGAACCGAAGGGTTATGACTTCCCACTCAAAGGGTTTGAAGTGAAAGATAAAGGTTTTATTGCCCCGGGTGGTGAAAACCATATTCAAGTTGTTATCGATCCGGAGTCGACCCGCTTGCAACGTTTGCAACCGTTTGACGCATGGAACGGAAAGGATTATATTGACATGCCTTTACTTATAAAAACGGCCGGTAAATGTACTACCGATCATATCTCTATGGCAGGACCCTGGCTCAGATACCGCGGTCATTTGCAGAATATTTCCGACAATTTGCTGATGGGTGCCGTGAATGCATTCAACGGACGGGCAAATATGGTCTATAATCAACTCACCGGTGCTTATGAAGCTGTATCTGCCGTTGCTAAACAGTACAAGGCGCAAAAGTTGTCGTCGATCGTTGTGGCAGAAGACAACTATGGAGAAGGTTCTTCGCGTGAGCATGCTGCGATGGAACCCCGGTTTCTTAATGTCAGGGTGATTTTGGCAAAAAGTTTTGCCCGTATTCATGAGACAAACCTGAAGAAGCAGGGAATGCTGGCATTGACGTTTGCAAATAAAAACGACTACAAGAAGGTCAGTGAACAAGATAAGATATCTGTTTTAGGATTGACCGGGCTTGCACCGGGAAGCAAACTTAAGGTTATACTTAACCATCCGGATGGAACAAAAGAGGAGTTTATGGCAGAACATACGTATAATCAGACCCAGATAGAGTGGTTTAAGCATGGTTCGGCTTTGAATTTTTTGAAAAGGTGAAAAAGGAAATATAGTAATTACGGGCAAGAATGGGTAAGATAACGAAGACTAATGGAAAATTGAATGTGCCGGATGTAGTGGTAATTCCTTTTATTGAAGGCGACGGTGTAGGAGCGGAGATTACTCCTGTATGTCAGGCAGTGGCGAATGCGGCTGTAGCAAAAGCTTATGGCGGCAGGCGCTTAATAGAATGGAAAGAAGTGCTGGCTGGAGGAAAAGCACATGAACTTACAGGCGAATGGTTGCCGCAGGCTACTCTCGATGCTTTTAAAGAGTATATTGTCGGAATAAAAGGACCGCTGATGACGCCTGTCGGTGGAGGAATACGTTCTCTGAATGTAGCTCTGAGACAGACTCTTGATTTGTACGTTTGTTTGCGCCCTGTGCGATGGTTCCATGGCATTGAATCGCCTGTGAAGCATCCTGAGAAGGTCGATATGTGCATCTTCCGCGAGAATACGGAGGATATCTATGCAGGCATAGAATGGGAGGCAGGGACACCTGAAGCGAAAAAGTTTTACAAATTTATTCATGAGGAAATGGGGGTTACGAAAGTCCGGTTTCCGGGAACGTCCTCTTTCGGTGTGAAGCCTGTTTCGAAAGAAGGCTCCGAACGTCTGATTCGTAGCGCTATTGAATATGCACTTGATCATAATTTGCATAAGGTAACCTTAGTACATAAGGGAAATATTATGAAGTTCACGGAAGGGGGCTTTAAAAAATGGGGCTATGAATTGGCGGAACGGGAGTTTGGAGATGCACTTAAGTCCGGACGGATAGTTATTGATGATTGTATCTGTGATGCTTTCTTGCAGAATACCTTATTGAAACCGCAGGAATATTCGGTGATAGCTACAATGAATCTGAATGGCGATTATATCTCCGATCAGTTGGCGGCAATGGTGGGTGGTATCGGTATCGCCCCCGGTGCGAATATCAATTACATAACAGGTCATGCTATCTTTGAAGCAACTCATGGCATTGCACCGGATATTGCAGGTAAAGATATCGTTAACCCGTGTTCGATGATTTTGTCGGCAGTGATGATGCTTGATTATATGGGCTGGAAAGAAGCCGGTCAATTGATAACGTATACCCTGGAAAAACTTTTCACCGAAGGTTATGCCACTAATGATTTGGCACAGTTTATGCAACATGGCAAACGGTTGGGTACTATAGCTTTCGCTGATAAGATTATTGGAATATTATAAATGCTGAGTGTATGAAAAAAGAATATTTGATTTATAAACTATCTGATGCAGTGAAAGAATCGTTCAAGATAGATAATGATTTGTTTCAACGTTTTGGAGTAAAGCGCGGTTTACGCAATGAGGATGGCACAGGAGTGCTTGTAGGGTTGACGAATGTAGGTAATGTTGTTGGTTATGAGCGCGATGAGAATGGTAAACTGAAACCGACGGAAGGGAAGTTATTCTATCGCGGTTATGAACTTGATGATCTGGTAACCCCTTTGCTCGAGGAAAAACGTTTTGGTTTTGAAGAGATCGCATTCCTGCTCCTTTCGGGTAAACTTCCTGATAAGGAGGAATTGGTTGCATTCAGGGAACTGGTCAATGATAATATGCCTCTCGATCATAAGACCGTTGTACACATTATAGATCTGGAAGGCAGCAACATCATGAATATCCTCGCCCGCAGCGTGCTTGAGATGTATACTTTCGATCCTAACCCCGATGATGTATCACGCGATAATCTGATGAGGCAGTCTATCGAATTGATTGCGCGTTTCCCGACGATTATCGCTTATGCGTATAATATTTACCGTCATAGCGGACAGGGACGCTCGCTTCATATACGTCATCCCAAGGATAACCTCTCTATTGCCGAAAACTTTCTTTATATGCTCAAGCTTGATTATACGGAGCTTGAGGCCAGGATGCTCGATTTGCTGCTGATAATCCAGGCCGAACATGGCGGCGGTAATAACTCGACATTTACAGTCCGTGTTACTAGCAGTACACGTACTGATACTTATTCGTCAATAGCAGCCGGAATAGGTTCGCTGAAAGGACCGCTTCATGGTGGTGCCAATATAAAAGTGATTGATATGTTCCATCATCTCAAGGAACAGATCAGCGACTGGAATGATATTGATGAGATTGATACCTATTTGAAACGTATACTTAATAAAGAGGCTTATGATAAGAGCGGATTGATTTACGGTATTGGTCACGCTGTGTATACCCTTTCTGACCCGCGCGCAGTAGAACTGAAAAAACTTGCCGGTGACTTGGCGAAAGAAAAAGGACGTGAGAAAGAATATAATTTCTTACGATTGCTTGAGCAGGAGGGAATCAAATGTGTTACAGCTCAACGTAAGAGTACGAAGTCAATATGCAGCAATGTGGATTTTTATTCAGGATTTGTTTATGAGATGATCGGCTTACCTGCTGAGATCTACACGCCTATTTTTGCTATGGCCCGTATCGTGGGGTGGACAGCTCATCGTATGGAAGAACTGAATTTTGAAGGACGTCGTATCATCCGTCCGGCATATAAGAATATTCTGGAGTGTAAAAGCTATATTCCTTTGTCTGAACGATAAAATATTTGAACACATGAAACACATTAGAGTTTTTCTATTTTTAATTCTTTTTGCAAACTTCGCATTTGCACAACAAAAGAGTACGCCGGCTACGGCTTTGCAGGATTATATGAATAATGGAGATAAAACGTATGCATGGGAAGTAAAAGACTCGTATAAGGTGAATAATGCAGAGGTTTATTCTCTTCTGCTTATTTCACAGAAGTGGCAGGGATTGTTATGGAAACATGAACTTCTTGTGTTTGTTCCCGATAGTATTAATTATGACGGCGCTTTGCTGTTTGTTAATGGCGGTTCGCTGGCTGAGAGCGGACTACCGAATATAACGGCTAAGGAGGATAAGATCTCCGCATTTATGGCGGATATGGCTGACCGCAATAAAGCGGTTGTAGCTGTTATCAGGCAGGTTCCGAACCAGGCTTTATACGGAGGACTGGTAGAAGATGCGCTGATAGCTTACACTTTGGATCATTTTCGTACGAGTAATGATTATTCCTGGCCGTTGCTTTTCCCTATGGTTAAGAGTGCAAGAAAAGCAATGGATGCTGTACAGGAGTTCGTTGCTCAAAAAAGTAACTGTCAGATAAACCGGTTTGTTGTATCAGGTGCTTCTAAAAGAGGATGGACTTCATGGTTGACTGCCGCAAGTCAGGATCAACGTGTAGTGGCTATTGCTCCAATGGTAATTGATATGTTGAATATGCCGGCAACGTTAGAGTATCAGAAAGAAATGTACGGTGCATTTAGTGAAGAGATTCAGGATTACGTCAGGATTGGTATTCCACAATCGGCAAAAAGTGAGTTTGGAAGCATAATAGTAAGAATGATTGATCCGTACTCATATCGCGAAAACCTTACTCAGCCGAAGATGATTATTCTTGCAACCAATGATCCGTATTGGACGGTCGATGCGGTCAAGCATTATTACGACGGCATCCCTGGATATAATCTGATTCACTATGCTGTAAATGCCGGACACGATATGGGGGATAAGGTGGAAGTGATGAAAGCGCTTAGTGCATTCTTGAGTCTGACTCTTGATAAGCAGGCATATCCGAAATGCGGATGGACTCTTTCTGAGAAAAAAGGAAAGATAAATTTGTTGGTTCAGACGACTCCGGATAAGTTGCTTGGAGCGAAGTTATGGGTGGCCTCTTCTCCAACACGCGATTTCAGAAAGTCGGTCTGGACAAGCAGCAATATTCTTATTAATGAGAAGAATAAATCAGAAGTGCAGAGTTTGCTGAAATATCCTAAGAAAGATTTTCGGGCCTTTTATATCGACCTGATCTATCAAAATCCTAAAGGCGGTGATTATTCTGTCAGCACACGAACGTTCGTTGCGGACAGGAAACAGGTGTTTGTTAAATGATTTCTTACTGTGGAATTTGTAGAATTTGCGGCTATTTAGAATTTTTTTTGGAACACCCTTACGTAATCAACCTCATAGGTTGTAGGCAATGCTGATTCATCAACACCTTGCGCTCCACCCCAGTTTCCACCCCATGCCATATTCAGGATGATATAGAAAGGGGCGTCGTAAGGCCAATCAGCATGACCTTTGTTTGTGTTGTTGTATGTATAATAAGCTTTGTCGTCTACAAAAAAAGTAATTCTTGATGAGGTCCATTCTACAGCATACTTATGAAATTCTTTTTGAGAAGTACTGCAGGTGGTTCTGCCACTGGCTGGAGAACTTCCATAATGAGAGGCGGCGTGTAGACTGCCTACGATCACATTGGGATCGTATCCGACTTCTTCCATGATATCTATTTCGCCACTGGCAGGCCAGTCGTTGTTGTAATGAACGGGCATCATCCAGAAAGCAGGCCATGTACCTATGCCTGTAGGCAGTTTCATGCGGGCTTCGATATAACCGTATTTGAAACCTGTGGATTTCTTCGCATATAAACGAACGGAGTATACCTCTTTGTCAATCTTTTTTGTAATGAGTTTTAGTGTGCCATTGCTGATGAAAGCTAATGTATCACCGGTATGGGTAATGCCCGGAACATAATGTTGTAACTCATTATTAACCCATCCGGGTTTGGCTATTTCATATTCCCAATCTGAATTAGGCATTGTGCATTTTCCTTCAGCATGCGAGGTGTCATTGAATTCGTCATGCCAAACCAGCTGATAGCCTTCAGGCGCAATGATATTTGTTTGCACTGTAACTGTTTGTGACGCCTTGATAGTATCTTTTACTGTCGGAGTAATCGGCAAAGAGTTGTCACTGTAACCGGATAATGCCGCTGCGGTAGAAATGAACAAAGTTAATATGGACATGTAATTTTTTTATTTGAGTATTATATTTCTTTCTTTTTCATTTAAAAGGAACTCCTTTTCTGTTAAGAACAGATTTTAACCTGAGAAGATAGGTAAAGGAATAAATGTGTAGTTTTTTGAGATTGGAATTCAGTGTTGTGGGCAGTGATGGATTCGAACCACCGAAGACGTAAGTCAGCTGAGTTACAGTCAGCCCCATTTGGCCACTCTGGTAACTGCCCAGTTCTCTGAAATGCGGTGCAAAGATACTGCTTATTTTGAATCCTGCAATAGTTGCAACTTAAATTTTTGCCATTTTCAATGCTGTAACTGCGGCTTCATCCCCTTTGTTTCCATATTTTCCTCCTGCACGATCTTCTGCCTGTTGCATATCGTTGGTAGTTAAAAGTCCAAATATGAATGGAATATCACACATGAGATTTAATTCTGTAATTCCTTGTGTAACTCCGGCACAGATATAATCAAAATGCGGCGTTTCACCTTTTATAACACATCCGAGGATGATTACAGCGTTGACTTCACCTGTTTCTGCCATTCTCCGGGCGCCATAAGTCAGTTCAAAACTTCCCGGGACACGTTTAATGAAAATGTTTTCAGCTTTTACGCCATGTTTTTCCAAAGTGTTGCATGCACCTTCGAGAAGTTTCTCGGTGATAACGCGGTTCCATTCGGCTATAACAATACCGATAGAGAGGTCCGATCCGTCAGGAACACTGCTGAAATCATATTTTGATAAGTTCTGATAAGCTGTTGCCATAATGTATTCTTTTAAATAGAAAAGGATGTCTTAAAAAGTGAGACATCCTTTTCTCCCATATACGAATATAGTTTGTTATTTCCCTTTTAAGAAAGTTGCACGGGTGATATATTTGTCGATATCAGCTGCTTCTATAGAGTTAAAATATTTTTCTTTGATTGAAGTGTAAGCCTTGATGGCATTGTCATATTTTTTTAAGCTTTCATATGCAATGCCTGCTTTTTTAAGATAGACAGGACTGACTACTTCGTTAGAAGCTTCACTGGCAGCTTTTTCAAAATAGGAGATGCCTTCTTGGGTTTTACCCATGTTTACATAACAGTCACCAATCAGACCAACAATAGCCGGCGAAATCATATTGTCTTTACCACTGAATGATTTGAGCATTTTTAAAGCTTTCTCGTTGTGACCTAACTTAAAATAGCAAATACCTGCATAAGCTTTTGCCAGATTACCTGCGGTAGTATGGCCATAAACGTCTGCAATCTTTGCAAATCCTTCATAGTCGGCACCATTGCCATTGAGAGCCAAGTTGAATGAGTCTTTTGCAAAATAAATTTCACCTTTAAATATTGCAGCAGCTGCTTTCTTCTCTCTTGGTACTAAATAACCGTATTTGAATGCGAAGGTTCCCCCTACAATCACAAGTATAATAACGATACCTGTTATGATTTGCTTTAAATGTAGTTCAATAAACTGCTCAGATCTCGAAACAAATGCTTCGACCTCTAACTCTTTGTCTTTCTTGGTGTCCTTGTCCTTAGTAGCCATAATCTGTTATAGTTGTTTTTTATTATTATTATCAATTCTTTTGCCTTTAGCAATTCAAAGCGCAAAAATAGTTTTTTTTGATGATATAATCTAACTTCGAAGTATATTTTTTAATTTTGTGCGATTAATATAGTTCAGATGATACTCAGAAAGCTAACGGCTCTAGGATATAAAAATATATTGCAGTGTGAGATCTCTTTCTCTCCATACATCAATTGTTTCTTTGGAAAAAATGGAATGGGGAAGACTAACTTGCTGGATGCTATTCATTATTTGTCTTTTTGCAAGAGCCATATCAATACTCCTGACAGTCAGATTATCCATCATGATAAAGAGTTGTGTGTGTTGCAGGGCTTATATGATTATGACGGACATGATGAGGATATCTTTTGTGCTATACGCCGGGGGCAGCGTAAACAGTTTAAGCGAAACAAAAAAGAGTATGACAAGCTTTCGGATCATATAGGGCTTTTGCCGTTGGTGATGATTTCTCCTGCCGATTCGGAATTGATAAGAGGAGGAAGCGAAGAACGTCGTCGCTTTTTGGATATGATTATTTCGCAACAGGATAAATCGTATTTGAATGCATTAATATTTTATAATAAGGCTTTGATGCAACGGAATGTTTTGCTTAAGAATAAATCGGCTAATATATCCTTGTATGAAGCGCTTGAGATGCAGCTTTATACTTATGGACAAAAGATTTATAACAATCGTCGTCTGTTGGTGGAGTTGTTTATGCCTGTTTTCAGTGATTATTACCAAACGATCTGCCGTTCTGCCGAACAGGTGGGACTGAAGTATGTCTCGCAATTGGAGAATGGTGATTTTTTGCATATGCTTTCTTCAAGTCGGGAGCACGATTGTGTGATGGGTTTTACTTCTGTCGGTATACATAAAGATGATTTGGAAATGACGCTGGATGATTGTCTGGTACGTCGCATAGGTTCGCAAGGGCAGAATAAAACTTTTCTGATTGCTCTTAAGTTGGCTCAGTTTGCATTCTTGACGCAACAAGGATCAACAAAGCCGATATTACTGCTTGATGATATATTTGACAAGCTGGATGAAAACAGGGTCGAGGAGATTATCCAATTGGTGAGTAGTGATGTTTTCGGACAGATTTTTATTACAGATACAAATCGTAAATATCTGGATGATATTTTGAGAAATATCAACCATGATTATGCTTTGTTCCATGTTGAGCAAGGCAATGTTAAACCGCTGGAGGAATAATATGAAGAGAAGAAACGCACAAACAGTAGGGGAAGCCATTCGCGAGTTTTTCTCTGAGAATCCTGCCTTTTATAATAAGATATTGGAGGCAAGTGCAATTGATGCGTGGAAGAATAAATTAAGTCCGGGCCTTGCGAATTATACGCAAAGTATATATGTACGCGACCATGTTCTTTATGTGTCACTGTCGTCGTCTGTATTGCGGAATGAATTGATGCTGAATCGCGAACATCTGATCAGAAGTTTGAATGCAGCAATAGGAGAGCCTTTTCTCCGAAATATTATCCTCAGATAACCTCTTTTTCAGTAATCACTAAATCTACTTTCCTGTCGAACGGCTCCACCGGAATTTGATCTTTGAGTTGGAAATCGAAGCAAAGACCTACGGATGAGGCTTTAAGAGCGGATAGAAGACGATCGTAATATCCTTTACCTCGCCCTAGTCTGTCCCGGTCTCTGTTAAAAGCAATTCCCGGTACCACTATCATATCTATGTCATCATCAGGAATAACTGTACCGTCGTCGGTTGGTTCCATGATACCAAAAGCTCCGGCCTTGAGCGATGCTTCTCCCTTATATGGGAGAAGTTTTAGATCATGACCTATGACAACCGGAAGAAGTATCTGTTTTTGTTTATACCATTTGTGAATGAAGGAAGCTGTTTGTACTTCTCCCGGAAGGGCATTATATAAGGCAATGCATTGCGCTTTTTGAAAAAGAGGCGTCTTCTCCAAAAAGCGCAAAATGTCTTCTGATCGCTTTTGTAAGTTCTCTTTTGTATAGATACGCTTAAGTGCAGCTATTTCTTTACGTAATAATTGTTTTGATTCATACAGTTCCATTTCTTTTTTTCTTCCCGTTTAATGTCGGATTGGATTTTCCGTCTTTCAATACCTCAATGGCTCGCTTGAGTGTGACGTCGTCAGATTGGTATATAGGATAAAAGCCGGCTTCATCAAAGAAATTGCGAACGATATAGGCCTGAACACCTTTTTCCAGCAATCGCTTGGAGATATTAATCAGGGTAGGACGTTGAGGTATACCCTTAGTTGCAGCGAAAGTGGTAAGACCCGATAATAAAGGCTGTTTTTGCAAGTATTTATATAAATCTTGATAATTCTTGAATGATGAGAGTTTAGTATAATTACGGTCTGAATAATATAAAGCATACAAATTCAGTGTACCGGAATTAATTACATTTGTAAAATAGGAGGTGATCCCGCTTGTGTCGCGAGGAATAAAGATATCGGGCATAATGCCTCCTCCTCCATAAACTATACGACCCATAGCCGTTTTATATTTTTCCGTAGCATTTTGCTTGATGCTGTCGGCAGAGTCGAATTCACCATGAAGGAATCGGTTGTAGATATCTTGTTCGTACTCTTCGTCTTTCCCTAGCTCGTATTTCTTTTGTATACAACGCCCTGATGGCGTATAATAACGCGCCACAGTAAGTCTGATCTCAGAACCGTCACTCAGTTCTATGGGTGATTGAACAAGTCCTTTGCCAAATGTACGGCGCCCTACGATCAGACCGCGGTCATTGTCTTGTATTGCTCCTGAAAAGATTTCGCTTGCGGAAGCCGAAAATTCGTCGGTGAGTACAACTACGGGAGCATTCTGACAGGTACCGGTACCATTCGTATAGACATCTCTGCGCGGAAAAGCTTTGCCTTCGGCATAAACTATAAGTCTTTTATCGGGCATGAATTCGTTGACCATGTTTGTGGCAGCTTCCATATATCCGCCGGTATTGCCTCTCAAGTCAATGATGAATGAGGTACAGTTTGCTTTTTTGAGTTTAGCAATTGCTGTGATGAATTCATTATATGTCGTTCGCCCGAACTTGCTTATTTTGATGTATCCAATACCTTTGCTGACTTCGTAGGCTACATCAATAGAACTGACCGGAACGTCGCCGCGTGTCACCGTAAACGACAGAAGGTCCGAATAGCCTCGACGTTTTACTCCCAGTTTGACCGTACTGCTTTTGGCTCCACGTAATGTTTTCATGATAGTTCCCTGATCGCTGTTGTTGCCGGCAAATGTTTTTCCATTAATGGTAATGATTCGGTCGAATGGGCGTAGTCCCGCTTTTTCGGAAGGACCGCCTGGAATAACAGATACAACTAGTATAGTATCGGTCTGCATATTGAATGAAACACCAATGCCACTGAAAGATCCTTCCAGATCTTCATTTACCAGCTGTGCGTCTTTGGCTGGAATGTATACGGAATGCGGATCAAGTTCGCTGAAAATTTTTGGAATAACATCTTCAACCATTTGTTTCATGTTGACGGTATCCACGTACTGGGCATCAACAATATCAAGTATGGTATTGATTTTATTTCCGCTGGAGAATAAATGGCGTTTTCCCTGAGAAAGCATTAGATAATGATTCCCAATGAAAATACCTAAGGCCAAGCTCAGTGCGATGATGAGAGGAAGCCATATAACTAATTTTTTATTTTTATCCATAATATGTAATGAAAGTTTTTTATTCGTGTATATCAATAAAATCAACAGTGATGCCGGCCCTGCGTAATAGATCGCAGCCATCTTCTACTCTATATTTCTCTGAATAGACAACGCGCATGATGCCGCTTTGAATGATTAGTTTGGCGCATTCAATGCAAGGTGCCGACGTAATATAAATTGTTGCTCCCTTACTGCTGTTGGAGGATGCAGCTACTTTCGTAATAGCATTGGCTTCTGCGTGTAAAACATAGGGTTTAGTCACATTGTTTTCGTCTTCGCAAATATTTTCGAACCCCGAAGGTGTACCGTTGTATCCATCGGATATAATCATCTGGTCTTTTACAATGAGTGCACCGACCTGTCGCCGTTTGCAATACGAGTTTTCAGCCCATACAGCCGCCATCCGCAAATAGCGCTTGTCTAACTCGAATTGTTTATTTTTTTTATTGCACATTTTCTAAATTAGCCTATTTCTAAACGTGCTGCAAAGGTACATATATTTAAGAACGGATGTTATAATTTGGTTTGCTTTTTTATGTTATTATCTTTTCTGTTTTTATTGGAACTGACTGCTTGAAAATGATCTTTATTATCAAATGTTCTTAGGGTTGGGGTTATTCTTTGAAGGAAAGGTCAATATGTTATTTAACATATTGGGTTGTCGTATTATTCAAGGAATTGTTTATAGATCATGACTTTAATTTTTAATCCGGCATGATAGTCCTGAATAAAAATAAAAATGAATTTGTTTTTTTGTTTTTTATGTGATAACTTTGGTCAAAATAATCAGGACGTTTAAATTCGTCAAATAGTATATTACTTAATACTAAAAGGAGATGAGCTATCTAAAATTTGACAAAACAGTAATGATAAATCTCGAGGAGTCATTAGCGCGTGAAGTGCTTCGAACCAACAGAAAAGGAGCTTATCACTGCACAACGGTCGTCGATTGTAATACAAGAAAATACCATGGATTGTTAGTTATGCCTGTTCCTCAGTTGGGCGACGATAATTTTGTTATGCTTTCCTCGCTGGATGAAACAGTTATTCAGCATGGCGCACCGTTCAATCTGGGTTTGCATAAGTATGAAGGCAATAATTTCAGTCCTAAAGGGCATAAATACATTCGTGAATACAGTTGTGATACAGTTCCGCGTACGGTCTATCGTGTGGGTGGTGTTATTTTATCAAAAGAAAAGGTCTTTTCTTTATATGAGAATCGCATTATGATTAAGTACACGTTGGAAGATGCTCATTCGGAAACGACTTTGCGCTTTCGTCCGTTTTTGGCGTTTAGAAGTGTAAATGATTTGACGCATGAGAATGATAAAGTAAACAAGTCTTTTTCGGAAGTGCCTAATGGGATTAAAACTTGCATGTATGAAGGATTCCCTGAGTTATATATGCAGTTCAGCAAAAAATTGAAATTTGTGTTTGAACCTTATTGGTATAAAGGCATTGAATATCCCAAAGAGCAGGAAAGAGGATATCCTTATATAGAGGATTTGTATGTTCCCGGTTATTTTGAGTTACCTATTCAAAAAGGAGAGTCCATTATATTCAGTGCAGGCGATACTTCGGTCGTTACCAACAAATTGAGAAGCCTTTATGAAACGGAGGTGAGTGTACGTACTCCACGCACCAGTTTTTATAATTGTTTAAAGAATTCGGCACAGCAGTTCTATTTTCGCCCCACTGAAAATGATGCTTATTTGCTGGCTGGTTATCCTTGGTTTAAGGTAAGAGCACGCGATTTGTTTATTGCGTTACCGGGATGTACGCTTTCTATAGATGACTCTGTGCGATTCGAAAAGATTATGAATACGGCTATGCCTGCTATACGGACATTTATGGAAGAGGGTAAACCTGATTCGGTAATTAAAGAAATCGATCAACCGGATGTCTCTTTATGGGCAATATGGGCGATACAGCAATATGCTAAAGATGTTTCTCTAGATAGAGCCCGTGATTTATACGGTACGTTCGTTTATGAGATATTGGAATATATTTATAATCAGAAACATCCGGATATGAGACTGATGGACGACGGATTGCTGTTTGCAGACGGACGCAACAAGGCTATTACTTGGATGAATTCAACAATTAATGGAAAACCTGTTGTTCCAAGAAGTGGATATATTGTTGAGTTTAATGCGCTTTGGTATAATGCTCTATGTTTTTATACTGAAATGTATGCCGATAAACCGGTCGAAAAATATGATCAGTTGGTTAAGAAAATGAATGTTTCATTCGTGGAAACGTTTGTAAATAGTTACAATTACCTGTATGATTATGTAAATGGTTCGATAGTAGACTGGAGTGTACGCCCGAATATGATATTTGCAGTCGCTTTTGCTTATTCTCCGTTGTCTCGAATACAGAAGCGGGCTGTGCTGGATATCGTAACAAAAGAGTTGCGTACACCTAAGGGACTTAGAACGCTAAGTCCGAAGAGTGAAGGATACAAGCCTTATTATCTTGGTTCGCCCAATGATAGAGATCTGGCATATCATCAAGGTACCGCTTGGCCTTGGTTGCTGGGCGCTTATCTGGAAGCTTATCTGCGGGTGTTTGGAATGAGCGGAGTATCATTTGCCGAGCGGATGTTGATTAGTATGGAAGAAGAAATGTCATTGCATTGTATAGGTACAATACCGGAGTTGTTTGATGGCAACCCGCCATTCACAGGACGAGGTGCTGTTTCTTTTGCAACGAATGTAGCGGCAATTTTGCGTGTGGTTGAGTTATTGAAAAAATGTAGTGCTGAATAAAAAGTACCCGATATGAAAGCATTAATGTTTGGATGGGAATTTCCTCCACATATTCTGGGAGGGTTAGGAACGGCAAGTTATGGATTGACTCGTGGTATGGCCTTACAGCCTGACATGGATATTACTTTTTGTATTCCAAAACCTTGGGGAGATGAAGACCAGAGTTTCTTGAAAATAGTAGGAATGAATAACGTTCCGATTGTTTGGCGTGATGTGAATATGGATTATGTACGGAACAGGCTGTCAAAGGTTATGGATCCACAGAAGTATTTTGATTTCCGTAATCATATTTATGCTGATTTTAGTTACAGGCATGTCAATGATTTGGGTTGCCTGGAGTTTTCCGGACGCTATCCGGATAATCTTTTGGAAGAAATTAATAATTATTCAATAGTGGCGGGTGTTGTAGCTCGGACAGAGCAATATGATATAATTCATGCTCATGACTGGCTGACTTATCCTGCGGGTATTCATGCCAAGAATGTTAGTGGCAAACCTTTGGTCGTACATGTTCATGCTACAGATTATGATCGGAGTCGGGGAAGTGTGAATCCGAGTGTGTATGCCATAGAAAAGAATGGAATGGATAATGCCGACCATATCATAACGGTAAGCAACCTGACTCGCCTGACTGTGATAGAAAAATATCATCAGGATCCGGCCAAAGTGACAACGGTGCATAATGCCGTAGAACCGCTGGATCCGGAAATTTTATCAATTCCGGATAAAAAAGGTGTTAAGGATAAGATTGTTACATTTCTTGGCCGTATAACGATGCAAAAGGGACCTGAGTATTTTGTAGAAGCAGCAGCAAAAGTGTTGGCAAAGTCTCCACATACACGTTTTGTTATGGCTGGAAGTGGCGATATGATGAATCAAATGATTCAGCTGGCGGCTAAGCGTGATATTTCCGATAGATTTCATTTTACCGGATTTATGAAAGGGAAACAGGTCTATGAGGTATTCAAAGCCAGTGATGTGTATGTGATGCCTTCGGTTTCGGAACCATTCGGCATATCGCCATTGGAAGCTATGCAGTGTGGCGTACCAAGTATTATTTCGAAGCAATCGGGATGTGCCGAGATATTAAATTATGCAGTCAAGGTCGATTATTGGGATATTGAAGCACTGGCAGATGCCATGTATTCTATCATTACTTATCCGGCTTTGCATAAATTTTTGCAGGAAGAAGGGAAAAAGGAAGTTGATAATATCAAATGGGAATATGCAGGTCAAAAGATCCGTCGCATATATGACACATTGGTAAACAAATAATTGATAGTAATAAAACATTGATATATTATGAAGACAATTTGTTTTTATTTTCAGATACATCAGCCGTTTCGTCTGAAGAGATATCGTTTTTTTGACATTGGTAATGATCATTATTATTACGATGATTTTCAGAATGAAGAAATTATTCACCGTATAGCCGAACGATGCTATTTGCCGGCGAATAAGACTATGCTAGAAATGATTAAGTCGAGTGGTGGCAAGTTTAAAGTTTCTTTTTCTATTTCAGGAATGGCTTTGGAGCAAATGGAAATATATACACCGGAAGTGATAGATAGTTTTAAAGAATTAGCGGCAACGGGGAATGTTGAGTTTCTTTCTGAGACGTACGCGCATTCGCTTGCTTCTTTGGGTGATCCGGCAGAATTCAAGCATCAGGTTGAAAAGCAGGAAGATAAGATTCAGACGCTTTTTGGGGTTAGGCCAAAGGTATTTCGAAATACCGAATTAATATATTCGGATGATATTTCAGAGTTGGTGTATGGGATGGGTTATAGAGGAATGTTAACGGAAGGTGCTAAGCATATTTTGGGATGGAAAAGCCCGAATTACGTTTATTCATCAATGGTGGAATCAAATTTGAAATTGTTGCTGAAAAATGATCGTTTCAGCGAGGATCTATCCGACAGGTTTGCAAACTATAATTGGAGCGAGTATCCGTTAACGGCTGATAAATATATCAGATGGATTGCTGATACTCCTGAATCGGAACAGGTTATAAACCTGTTTATGAATTATGAGGTGCTCGGTTCATTACATCCTGCTGAAACGGGAATATTTGAGTTCTTTAAAGCCTTGCCGCGTTTTGCTGCAGAAAAGGGAATTAGTTTTTCTACTCCTTCAGAAGTATTCGCATTAATGAAACCGGTTGATTCAATCTCTGTCGCATATCCTATTTCATGGGTGGATGAGGAAAGAGATTGTAGTTCATGGATAGGTAACACTTTACAACAGGAGGCTTTTCGTAAATTAAATGAAATTTGTGGACGCGTCCGTCTAAGCCAAACACGGCGTATACGTCAGGATTGGTATTATCTGCAGAGTAGTGATCATTTCTATTATATGAGTACCAAGCATTTGGGGACAGGCTTCAGCCCGTATGATAATCCTTATGATGCATTTAATAATTATATGAATGTGTTGTCTGATTTCATTGTTCGCGTTAAGGCTGAGTTCCCTGAAACGATAGAAAACGAGGAACTGAATTCTTTACTTACTACAATCAAAAATCAAGGAGAAGAGATAGAAAGTCTTCACAAAGAAATTGATAGACTAAAAAGAAGGGAAAAGGTAGAAAAGAAAGAAAAAACGGCTCTAAAGTGAAAACTGTTATTGTATAATAAAGTTATTACTGTATAATATAGTTTAGGCACAGAATTGAAAAGTAACTTTCAATTCTGTGCCTAACTATTTATAAGTCTTATAAGTTATTTGTATTTGATGGTAACAATTCTAAGTCTCATCGCTTCTTTATTGGTACGTAACTTCACACCGGATGGTTCCAGGTAATTATTAATGGCCGCTGTATAAGTAGAGTTGCCATAATAGCTGGAAGTAGACCCAATTTTACGCTCTATTGGTATAATACTTACCCGAAGGTCTTTATCCGGGGCTTTTTCTATATGATCTTTAAGAATATTGCAAATATTACTAAAGTCATATGAACGCGAAGAATACGAGTAGGAGGCACGAAATGCCGTATTATTATTTTCTATTTGGTTATTCTTGAAGAATTTATCAACCGAATCGCTTGGCAGAATCAATATATCCGATGGAGGTTCAAAGGCAAAATCCCAATCGTCTTGAGGAAAAGCTTTCAGCGTAAGATTCATATTGCTTAAGATTCTTCCATTGATTACGGTGGCGATAGCTTTTGAGGGAATAGTAAATTCTGTATATACACCGGCCGGACTACGTAAATAGGAAACCGAATCATTAGGCTGTATTAAGTGGGAAATATTAGAGTTTTTAAATCTGTTGAGCTGAATTACTTCACTTGTTACATTAAAGTTTTCATATGTTTTTACAATAGAGTCTTGTCCGGCTGATCCGGTGGTCATATATTTATAGAAAATAAACATTTCGGACGAATAGACATTGATAATATTGCCCGTGCCGAAAGTTGTTGTTACGTAAATGCCGGGGAAAAACTTATTAAAGGCATCCTGATTGGCAAATGAAGCCGGATGATTAATGGTCTCATCATAAAAGTGTTGTCCAAAGTCTTTTGGCATACGTACAGTTATATTAGGCATGAACGAACCCGAGGTACGAATAGAATCGGATACCGTCATGTCATGAGCTGTATAGGTTTTGCTTCCAAGTAAGGTTTTCATGTCGGAAAACTGTTTGGGATCAATGTTCGTATAATAATTTTTTTGAAGAGGAGTAGTGACTTGATATAATTGTACGCGCATAGGTGTTAAAGAATCACCCGTCCAAGATCTATAAAAAACTTTGAATTCGACTGAATCAATTTTCCCATTAATAGGTTTATGATTGAAACTGAAGTTATCCGGACAATAAAACTGACATAAATAGTCGGATTTTAATGTTCCAAACATGGGATCAACCAATTCGCCCAATGCTCCTGCTGTTGTTCGTGCATAGACAGAATCGGACATCAGCGTTTTGGATGTCATATAAAATGTATCGGCACGAGCTTCCACGCCGTCGGTCGGAGGCATAGTATTAATCCCCACCTCTGTCAGATTATCATTACATCCACCTAAAATCGTTATTCCAAGAATTAGGCCAAGTAGTACTACGAGCTTGATTTTCATTTCTCTTTTATTTTGAAGCTAAACGACAACATTACATTCTGATTATCTCTCTAAGACTTTGTTATAGAATTCATTATATTTATCAATATAAGCATCTGCAGGCTGATAGGGCAAAAAGTATTCACTTTTTTTCTTTTCAATATAAGCCTCCAATTCGGGATTGATAGTTTTACTGCCTTGTATAACACCGTCAGCAAGATCTATAGCAATCTTGTTAAGACCCACAAAGGTAGGTTTATTTTTTATACTTTTGATATCAACTTCTTTTGCGCCATCTGTTTTCAGTTGAGTGGCAAATTCTTTTCTAAAGGGAGTCTGAAAGTCATCATCGTAAACCGAATAGACGATTTTTGCATTTTTCAGTCCGGGATCATCTGCATACATTCTCTTAATATATAGTGGTGTAAGAGCTGACATCCAACCATGACAATGAATGATGTCAGGAATCCATCTTAATTTCTTTATAGTTTCCAAAACGCCACGTACATAAAAGATCGATCTTTCATCATTGTCTTCATATTCTTTTCCAGATTCATCACAAATAGCATGTTTCCGTTGAAAATAATCTTCATTATCGATAAAATATACTTGCATGCGAGCTGCTTGAATTGACGCAACTTTAATAATCAGAGGATGATCGGTGTCATCAATGATTAAATTCATACCAGAAAGACGAATTACTTCATGCAACTGGTTACGCCGTTCATTGATATTCCCAAACTTTGGCATAAACGTCCTAATCTCGCGACCACGTTCCTGAATGCCTTGCGGCAGATTCCGGCATAAAGTAGCAATCTCAGATTCGGGAAGATATGGCGTTATTTCTTGAGTAATAAACAAGATTTTTTTTGCATCCATTCTAACATTGATTTATAAAAACGGCACAAAGATACAAATTTTCTTTCATTTACGGTAATTATTTACTTGCTTTGTACCGTCAAAAAAAGCATCTGAAAGATGAAAATTGTAAATAACATTAAAGAATTGAAGGGTTATCTTGCCCAAGAAAGACAGAAAAACAGAAAGATCGGCTTGGTCCCCACGATGGGTGCATTGCATAATGGGCACATAAGTCTGGTAAAACGTTGTGGAAAAGATAACGATGTGTGTGTGGTCAGTGTATTTGTCAATCCGACGCAGTTTAATAATAAAACAGATTTAGTCACTTATCCCCGTACGCTGGATAAGGATTGCGCTCTTTTAGAATCAGCTGGTTGTAATTATGTGTTTGCGCCATCTGAGCAGGAAATGTATCCGGAACCGGATGTTCGTAAGTTCGATTTCGGTACAGTTTCTTCGGTTATGGAGGGTGCTTATCGTCCGGGGCATTTCAATGGTGTGGCGCAGGTCGTCAGCAAACTTTTTTATATCGTTGAACCGGATAATGCTTATTTTGGTGAAAAAGATTTTCAGCAGGTGGCTGTTATTAGGGCAATGGTAAAGCAGCTTAATATCCCTGTATTAATTAATGCTTGTCCGATTATACGTGAAGCTGACGGACTTGCTTTAAGCAGTAGAAATGTGCGTTTAACACCGGAACAACGTCAAAAAGCACCATTAATTGCACGTACGTTAAAAGAAAGTACTAACTTTGTACCCGAAAAGAGCGTTCAGGAGGTTAAAGAATATGTCATAAATACAATAAACGCCGATCCTGTAATGCGAGTTGAATATTATGAAATTGTGGACGGGAATACGATGAATGCCATAAATAGTTGGTCTGACACAACCTATCCGGTTGGTTGCATCACGGTTTATTGTGGTGACGTTCGTCTGATAGATAATATAAAATATAATAAGTGATATTGATGTTCTAAATTTATTAGCAATATTTATGTTGATACAAGTGCTTAAATCAAAGATTCACCGTGTGACAGTTACTCAAGCCGATCTGAATTATATCGGCAGTATAACTGTAGATGAGGATCTGCTGGATGCTGCAAATCTTATTGCCAACGAGAAGGTAAGTATTGTGGATAATAACAATGGTGAGCGTTTTGAAACTTACATTATTAAGGGGGAGCGTGGTTCGGGTGTCGTTTGTTTGAATGGTGCTGCAGCACGCAAGGCTCAGCCTGGCGATGTGATCATTATCATGTCGTATGCATTGATGGATTTTGAAGAGGCGAAAATTTTTAAGCCGACCATCATATTCCCTGATACATTAACGAATAAACTGATTTGACGTCGGAGCAGACTTTATAGAATACAAAGAAAGCTCACCGAAGATGGCGAGCTTTTTTTGTGGAATTTTGAGTGTGAATATAGAAAATACAAGTATGTATACCAATAAGCAGATATGGGATGTTAGCTATCCGATTTTCCTGAGCCTTCTTGCCCAGAATGTAATTAATGTGACCGATACAGCCTTTTTAGGAAGAGTCGGGGAGGTCGCTTTGGGAGGATCGGCCATGGGCGGATTGTACTATATTTGTATCTTTACGATTGCTTTTGGATTTAGTACAGGGTCTCAGATTGTTATGGCTCGCAGAAATGGCGAAGGCAATTATAAGGATGTGGGTCCGGTAATGATTCAGGGAGTATTGTTCCTTGAGCTGCTGGCTGCGTTTTTATTTGTTTTGTCTCAGCTCTTTGGTGGAAAGATTATGCGCGTATTGGTTTCATCGGATGTGATCTGGAGTGCAACGATGGAATATCTTGATTGGCGTGTTCTTGGGTTCTTTTTTGCTTTTGTAAATATCATGTTCAGGGCGTTGTATGTGGGTATTACGCGTACGAAGGTGCTGACTTACGGTGCAATTGTTATGGCTTTGGCGAATGTATTGCTCGATTATCTGCTGATTTTCGGTCATGCAGGTTTACCCCAGATGGGTATTAAGGGTGCGGCTATAGCTTCTGTATTGTCGGAGGCAATCGGTATGATTTTTTTGCTGGTATGCACATTTAAGACAGTCGACATCAGGAAATATGGACTTAATCGTTTTGGATCCCTTCAGATAGGATTACTAAAGCGTGTACTTGGCATATCCATATATACGATGATGCAGTATTTTATATCCATGAGCACATTCTTTATGTTTTTCATTGCCGTGGAGCGTTTAGGACAACGCGAATTGGCTATTGCTAACATTGTTCGCAGTATTTATATTGTCATGATGATTCCAATTAATTCTTTGGCGACGACTACAAATACGCTTGTCAGTAATGCTATTGGAGCCGGGCATACGGATCAGGTTATTTCGGTAATTAGGCATATAGCAAAAATTTCCTTTTATATCATTGCAGCGATCGATGTAATTGTTTGTCTTTTTCCTGAGTCCATTGTTTCAATATATACAAGCGAAAAGGCATTGATCAATGAATCCGTTTTATCTGTTTATGTCATATCCGCAGCTTTGCTGATCAGTTCATTGAGTACAATCGCTTTCAGTGGCGTCTCAGGCACCGGAAATACACGTACGGCTTTGTGGATTGAGATTGTTACACTTGTATTTTATACTATAAGTATTTATTATTTAGGAATGTATTTACGTAAACCTGTGTATATTTGTTTTACTGTGGAGCTTGTATATTATTTGGGAATGTTGTTTTTGAGTATGATTTATTTGAAAAAAGGTAATTGGCAAGGCAAAAAGATTTAGAGGATTGCATCCTTTTTTATACCTTTGCGACTTATTCTAGAATAATATAAATATACATACACAATTATGTTTGAGAATTTAAGCGAAAAGTTAGACAGATCGTTTAAACTTTTAAAAGGCGAAGGTAAGATTACCGAGATCAATGTTGCTGAAACCTTGAAAGATGTTCGTAAGGCGTTGCTTGATGCTGATGTTAATTTTAAGGTGGCAAAAAGTTTTACTGACACCGTAAAAACAAAGGCCTTGGGACAGAATGTGCTTACTTCGGTAAAGCCGGGCCAGTTGATGGTGAAGATTGTTCATGATGAATTGGCTACTCTGATGGGTGGTACAGCTTCAGAACTGAATCTGAAAGGAGCACCGGCAGTCATATTAATGTCCGGTCTGCAGGGTTCCGGTAAAACTACCTTTTCTGGGAAGCTGGCTAATCTATTAAAGACTAAAAAGAATAAGAAGCCATTGTTGGTTGCATGTGATGTATATCGTCCTGCCGCTATTGAGCAGTTGCGTGTTGTTGGTGAGCAGGTGGGTGTTCCAGTATACATGGAATTGGAGAGTAAGGATCCTGTTAAGATAGCTCAACATGCTATAGAAGAGGCTCGTGCCAAAGGCAATGACGTGGTGATTGTTGATACGGCGGGTCGCTTGGCTATCGATGAGCAGATGATGAACGAGATTGCTGCTATCAAGAAAGCTATTCAACCGGATGAAACTTTGTTCGTTGTCGATTCAATGACCGGACAGGATGCTGTTAATACAGCAAAGGAGTTCAATGAACGTTTGAATTTTGAAGGCGTTGTATTGACAAAGCTAGATGGTGATACTCGCGGCGGTGCAGCTTTGTCTATACGTACGGTTGTTGATAAACCAATAAAGTTTATTGGTACAGGCGAGAAGATGGATGCATTGGATGTATTCCATCCCGAACGAATGGCAGATCGTATTCTTGGTATGGGAGATATTGTTTCATTGGTCGAACGCGCTCAAGAACAATACGATGAAGAGGAAGCCAAACGTTTACAGAAAAAGATTGCCAAGAATCAGTTCGATTTTAACGATTTCATCACACAAATTCAGCAGATCAAAAAGATGGGTAATCTGAAAGAACTTGCTTCGATGATCCCGGGTGTTGGCAAAGCGTTGAAGAATGTGGATATTGATGATAATGCCTTTAAGAGTATTGAGGCTATTATTTATTCAATGACTCCTGGTGAACGTGGCAATCCGGCTATATTGAACGGTTCGCGTCGCCAACGCATTGCCAATGGAAGTGGAACTTCTATCCAGGAAGTAAATAAATTAATTAAGCAGTTTGACGAAACACGTAAAATGATGCATATGCTTACAACTGTCAAACCCGGAAGTCGTAAGTTTCCGACAGTGAAGAAATAAAAGTGAATAATATGGAAGCGCAGAGTTATAAGTTATTAGATGGGAAGGCTGTCTCAGCTCAGATGAAGAAAGAGATGGCCGAAGAAGTAGTTCGGATTAAGGCTGCGGGTGGAAAGATTCCTCATCTGGCCGCTATATTGGTAGGACATGACGGAGGTAGCGAAACCTATGTGGCTAACAAAGTTAAGACCTGTAATGAAATAGGCTTTAAGTCGACGTTGATTCGTTATGAAAACGATGTGACAGAAGAAGAGCTCTTAGGTAAAGTAGACGAACTAAATCGCGATGATGATGTCGATGGGTTTATCGTTCAACTTCCGTTGCCTAAACATATCCATGAGCAAAAGATTATTGAAGCTATTGATTATCATAAAGATGTTGATGGTTTTCATCCAATCAATGTAGGAAGAATGTCAATAGGGTTGCCTTGTTTTGTGTCGGCAACGCCTGCCGGGATACTCGAGTTACTTCGTCGCTATCAGATACCTACACGAGGAAAGCATTGTGTAGTGCTTGGACGCAGTAATATTGTTGGAAAGCCAATGGCAACACTGATGCTGCAAAAAGCCTATCCTGGTGATTGTACAGTTACGGTTTGCCATAGTCGCTCAGAGAATCTGAAAGAGATGTGTCTCAGTGCAGATATTATTATTGTTGCTTTGGGTGTCCCCGAATTTCTTAGAGGGAATATGGTTAAAGAAGGTGCAGTAGTTATTGATGTAGGTACGACACGTGTGCCAAGTACATTGACTAAGAGTGGATTTAAGCTTACCGGAGATGTTAAGTTTGATGAAGTGGCGCCTAAATGTTCCTATATCTCTCCTGTTCCCGGCGGAATAGGACCAATGACAATTGTCTCATTGATGCGCAATACATTATTGGCTGGCAAAAAGGCCATATATGATTAATTAAAAAAAGTATATACTTTCTAACGCAAAACATATTGTTTGTTGAATTTGATAAAAAATAGAACGAAAATGTTTGCAGATTAAAGGAAAAGTACTACTTTTGTCCCCGTCTTAGAAAGAGCAATACTTGACAAGATAACATGGTGAATGTAGCTCAGCTGGTTAGAGCATTGGATTGTGGTTCCAAGGGTCGTGGGTTCGAGTCCCATCTTTCACCCCTATAAATAACGTTAACAAGTTTATTTTAATCTTGTTGGCGTTATTTTTTTGCGTATATATTAATGAAGTTCATAGCATTTAAATAGTAGATATGAAAGACCTGTTTAGAACATTACCGGCCTGAACATTGCAGTAGGTCATTCTTTGGGAGCATCTTTTATACTAGAAGCTATCAACCATGAACTCTTCACCGATTATATCGCTCTCTCACCTAATTTAGCTTTTGATGGTAATCGGATAACGGCGACTAAAGGTTTTTTTAAAGCCCTCTAAACGCCGTTTTTAAAAGAAACGATATAGATTATTTTGCTACTTTTTCTAGCTTTTTCATGATGGAGAACATAAACAGAGCTGATAACAAGCAGAGAATTATGAGAACACTCCAAACCATCCACAAAGCCAAGTGTGATGACCACAAGTGACCGATGATTGAGGTTGCATAATTACCTATGGCTGTGGCAACAAACCAACCTCCCATCATCATTCCCTTATATTTGGGCGGAGCTACTTTCGATACGAAAGATATACCCATCGGCGAAAGCAATAATTCGGCGAATGTGAGTACCAGATAGGTGGATATCAACCAGCTTGGAGAAACAAGTGCTTGACTTACACCGCCAACATCTTTCAAGTCTGCAGGCGAGACCTGCCCAACGCTTCCTGCAGCCATGATGCTGAATCCGATCGCTGCTACTAACATTCCCAATCCGATTTTACGGGGCGCCGACGGCTCTTTTCCTTTTTTAGCCAAGGTTCCGAAAAGCAGTATGGAAAAAGGAGTCAGAGCAACGACAAAGCAAGGATTGAAATGTTGGAAGATCTGCGGCTGTATGTTCATCGTTTCGGGCATATTGGCATATTTTATAAAGAATGCAATTAGTGCAACGAGAACTACAATACCGGATATTAGTTTTCCTTTTGTTTCTTTAGCTTGAGCGACAGAAAAGCTGCCGTAGATGACGATAATCAGCAAGACAAGATTCCATACATCGAATCCGAATCGAGTAATTCCGGTTACAGCCTTGTTTGTATAGTCACGTGCGAACAGCGTCATTGTGCCTCCGTTTTGATGAAATGCCATCCAGAAGAATATGACAACCGCAAAAACCAGCAATAATGCAACGACACGGTCTTTAGTTTCTTTGGGAGTTAGGACTTCTTCAACATGATTGGTGTTTTTGGCAGTCTTCGAATTATAATTGGCACTCTTGAATGTGTATCTGAATCCAAAATATATTGCAGCCGAGATAATCAACGAGATGCAGGCAACAGCAAAAGCATAATGATAGGAGGTGGAGAGCTGGCTGATATAGTAATTGCCGAATTGAGCCAAATCATTTCCTTGTGTTGCAAATGCATCACTCATCTGATTGGCCGCCGTTAACAATGTCTGCCGTCCGGTTTCACTGATGGTTCCTTCTTGTAACTGATGTGCCAAGGCAGGAATAGCCGGATCGTATATCAGATGAGCCTTTGTCATAAAATAGTCGGTAATTTTTTCGGCAGCTGTGGGAGCGAACAAAGCACCTATATTGATTGCCATATAGAAAAGAGAGAAAGCTGTGTCTCTTTTTTGTGAATAGGTTGGATTATCGTAAAGATTACCCACCATAACCTGCAGATTTCCTTTGAATAAACCTGTACCACAAGCTATGAGAAACAAGGCTCCGAACATACTGGCAATGCCAACTGTTCCCATTCCGGACGGGATAGCCAACAGTGCATAGCCAATGAACATTATGGCCAGCCCCGTAGTAATCATCTTCCCAAAACCAAATCTGTCGGCTAAGATACCGCCAATCAATGGCATGAAATATGCAGCAGCTAAAAAACCGCCGTAGATTTGTAGTGCGGATGTTTCGGCAAAACCAAACTTCGCTTGCAAGAATAGCGTAAAAATAGCAAGCATTGTATAATAACCGAATCGCTCGCCCGTATTGGCTAAAGCCAGAGCATATAGACCTTTAGGTTGTCCTTCAAACATGGTACATATCAGTTAATTAGTTAATAATCAATTAAAAAGCCCACATTGTTAAGATGGTCGGTAACAAACGAGTAACAAAATAGCACTAAATGCTTATCTGTGGGCTTTCCTTAGCGCAAATATAAGCATAATTTCCGAGAATTTCTATTTTCTGTTCTTGTGTGTTTTTTTTCTGATTTTTCCTTTGTTTGTTAATTTACAACATGCCGTTCAATTTTTCCATCCATAATTTTGTCTCTGTCACAGGCAACAAAATGATTGGCAATTTTGCGTGATGGGCGAATAGGTGCTATCGCCAAATAGCACGGTAAATCCCGACTTCCTTTAATAATAAAATAAATGGAAGATAAAATTTTGGAACAATTAAACAGAATAGAGCAAAACACTCTGTTGGCAGCGAAAAATGTGTTAACAATTAGCGATGTAGCTTTGCTAACAGGCTTATCAAAATCGTGGCTGTACAAGGCCACTTGCGACAGAAAAATACCTCATTATAAGCCCAATGGAAAAATGATGTATTTCGATAGAAAGGAGATTGAGGATTGGTTGCGTCAAGGCAAACAGTTTTCAAACGATGAACTTGAACAACAGGCTATTAATTATTGCATAACACACAAGGAGGGCTGCTGATATGGAGAAAAAAGAAAAGCCGGCTTTTACCGGCAAACAGAGATTCCACCACAAAGATAATAACAATCAGCGAATTGTAAGCACAATAAAGGGATTATTTTTGTCCGGTCGCAAACTTACTGCAAAAGAAATAAACGATATCACGCATAGCAATGATGCCCGCAAGGTTATAAGCATGCTGCGCAGTAAAGGTTGGCGCATAGTAGATATGTTACTTCCTGACCGGCGTAAACGCTACTGGTTGGTTCCCGACGATAAACAACTCAATTTATGGGAGGAGCAAGCATGAATAACGTAGGACAAATTATGCAGGCTTCTGCGATATTACAGCAAGGCATTAATAATCCGGTAGCTCGTTTGCGCTCTTTGATAGATGATATGCGTAGTAAGCTTAAATGGTACAACAGCAAATATCCGGATGCGGACACAACCAAGCGTTGGCAGTTGATTCAAGAATTGGATTTAATTTGCATGTCTTTTGAAAAATGCGAGCCTATAGGATTAGTGAAACTTATTCATGAAAAATTGGAGGATGCCTATAGAGACAAGTTCAACCCTAATTGCGCTCAAGTATGGCTACCTTTGACGACCGATTTGGATGCTCATGATCTATCGGCAGCACGACCAGCAGTAATAGATTTGGTTGGCTGGGATATTCGTTTTGAAAGCCAATATGATTTGATTGGCTCAAGGTTTGGCAAATATGTATGCAGCGATGAGTAACAAGATGAACACAATAATAGGACAACAGATAGCAGCTTCGCTTCAAGGATTCGAGGCTGATCCAGAAGTTATTCAAGCACTCAATAACAGTATACTTGATCTTTCCGTTTTAATTCCTGACCCCGAAATGCTGGTTTCGTTGGACGATAAACCAATATGTACACGGGGCAATTTCTCCTTTATCATTGGCTTGCCAGGCAGTAGAAAATCATTTTTATGCACCGGAATTGCAGGTGCTTTCATATGTAAAGATGGTTGTATGGGGCTGGAAAACAGCAATGGAACAGGGAAGTTGCTGTGGTTTGATACGGAACAGGCTCCGGGGCATGTTGCTAGAGTTGCAAGACGTTTACACAGGATCGCTGGTATTCCCGATAATCAGAATAGCAATAATATTATTATCTCAATGTTGCGTGAATATCAGTCTGATATGAGACGTCAAATAGTAATGACAGGGATACAGCTCTATAAACCTGATTTTGTGGTTATTGACGGGTTGGCAGACCTTATTACCAATCCTAATGATCCGGAACAATCAGACAGTATCACCAACGATCTAATGGCAATTACAAAGAAATATAATTGTCACGTTCTTACTGTTATTCATTGTAATGTTGGACAGGAAAAGGCACGTGGACATCTTGGAAGTGAGGCACTTCGCAAATGTGAAACCGCTATTTTCGTTAAGGCAGATGGCGATTATTCCGTTTGCACATGGGCAAAAACGAGAGATATGCGACCTGAGGACTTCTGTTTTGGTGTTTCTGATGGGTTGCCGGTTAATGTACCGTATAGGACACAACAAGCCAAAACGGATAAGTTACAACAGATATTCAATGATGCAATGCCAGAGCTTCCCAATACGATTTCTTACACAGAACTTTGTAATAAGGTAATAACGGTTGCTGGAGTTAAGAAGGATGCAGCGAAGAAACGTATAGCCAAAGCTCTCGATTCAGGTTTGATTGTAAAGAACTCTGTTGGCATGTATCACCTACCGGAGACAAAAAGCGAAAACGGTGTAATGCCATTCTGATATGTTATATACTATATATAATATTGTTTTAGGTGACAGGTGTAAGGTGAAAGTGCCCTATATATATAAGGGCACCTTTACACCACCTAGGCAAATACACCGAATTTACACCAAATATACACCAAAAATTACACCAAAAGTTCACCAGTAAATTTAGAGATATGTATATGGAAACAGAAATAATATATGGTCAGATCATAGCGAAAGCGAACCATTATTTAGCAGTACCGGGTAATGGAGGTTTGCGCAGAATTATTAAGGATGATACGATACGCAAGTATGAACAATCTTTCAGTGAGCAATGTGTATTATATAAGGATAAGCATATAAGTGAACGTTTCAAGCTTCATGTAACGGTGTGGCATGGCTCTATAAGATTTGACTTGGATAATTCTTTAAAGACATTATTAGACTGTTTACAATCGGTCGATGCAATAATGGATGATAATCTCTGCTTCAGTATTGATGCTGAAAAGAGACTTGATAAAAACAATCCGAGAATTGAATTTTGGATTGAAATTATAAATGAACAAACAAATTTATTTAACTAATAAAAACTATTTTAGATATGGGCAGACCAAAGAATGACGGAAAAGGAAGATTAGGCGGGCGACAAAAGGGAACGCCGAACAAGGTAACACAGTCTTTCAGAGACTGGTTACAGCAGCTTGTTGACGACAATCGCCAGCAAATTAAGGATGATCTCTCCTGTCTGGAGCCAAAAGACAGGTTGCAGATGATTGAAAAATTCATGAGCTATTGCTTGCCAAAAGCCGTATCTCTCCAAGAAAATGAACAGCCTGAAAAAGACGCAGTCGAAGATACAATTGAGCGATTAGCTAGGATCAGAACATTTATGGACAGCCGTAAACAGGCATAACAGTATCATTATAGAGGCAGCTTTAATGGGTTGCCTCTTTTTATTGTAGTCAGGGTTCATCGGAAGAATATTTTTTCCAGATACACATTATATTTGTGGCAAACATACATATAGCTACTATATCTAACAATATAGCTAATACTATTTTGACTATTTTGTAATTCATATCCAACCTCCAGGGCAACATAATAGCAGAATACGCAAAGAATAGTATAATAATAGTTGTGACAATTCTGCTAAACATATTATTAACAATATATGATATGGGTAACGATATTAAAGAAATAAATGGGCTAAGTAGTCCTATTATAAATGTCCCAGCTAATATATAAATCATTATAGCCGTCCATCCAAACTGCATTATCCAAGGAGTTAAAAAATAAAATAATAGCCAAGTAAGATATCCAACTATTAAACTGTATAAAATAGATCCGATTGTTTTTAATATGTTCATGGTAATATATTGTTTGTTACTAAATATTTATATATTAAATGCAGTTTCATAACTGCTTGTTTTAATGGAGTATAAAGTGTTATCGTTAACATCTTTATAGGTATATACAACAGCAGTAATAATAGAATTGATTTATTTTCCCTTTTTTCATAACTATACAATTTAAAATAGTCTTATAATTATTAATCGAATTTACTATTATGACTTATTATTTTCGAGTCGGAACAACAATAGCAGTTTTCCCAGTCCATCTGTCTAAAATGATAAATTTATTATCTCCATCCGGCACGTATCTTTTGGATAATGCAAATAGATATAATATAACCAAGAATACTATTGCTAGTATAATCTTTATTATTCTGTATTGCTTATCGTTTATTTCCATGGTTTATTTATTTCTAATATTACTTTATTTCGTTTTATTATCTTCATCATTCACGTAGACGTCCTTCTTAAAAAAGGTTTTCCATGCCATTTCTCCGTTTTTCTTTAAAAGAAGTAGCAAGCTCAATATTATGCATGTAAATAATCCTCTTGCCAAAAATTCTAAACAAAGCTCGAGATAGTTATCCATGTTAAAAACAGGTATCAGGAAACAACTTAATATCTGAACAGCAAAAAATGATATAAGTGCCCACTTCTTTATTTTAGCTATAAAAAACAGGATAGGCATTAGAGCGACGGTCAGCACGAGTGTGCTAATAGCAATACCTGTTTCATCCATTACAATTAAAGGCATCAGCCTAAATATGGTAGCTATACACCCAAACATGGATATATACAAAACAGCAGTAATAATAGAATTGATTTCTTTCTCCTTTTTCATAACTATATTATTTATAAACTCTCAATTCTAATTGTCCTCTTACAGAGACAAACTCTTTGATATCAGATTTATGTGCATGGAATTTTCAGCACTCATATATCCTTTTACCAATTGTCACAAAAATAACAAATATTCTTTTACATCTAATAGAGGTAATATTCTTTTGATTCTGTAAATAACAGGGAAACTGCTTAATCATTCTTAAATAACCCCCTTTTTAGCCCGTTAGAAGCACTTTCTTTTCAAAGCAAACAAACTATTCAACAGATGATTATTGTTGCTTATTTGGAATTATTCTAAATAATATCTTATTTCTAACTTATTCTTAGATTCAAGCCAGACACAATTCCTTGGCTTTTCTATTCCATTGATTTTATCTATCCCTCTATATTTAATTTATTCAACTTCTTATCTAATTTGTCCGCAGCTGTATCCTGTTTCTCGCCAACAATCTTTCCGTATATTTCAGTCGTGGTTATATCTGTGTGACCTAACATTGTAGAGACAGTATAAAGGTCTGCTGCATCAAGTGTGAGCATCATAGTAGCGAATGTATGTCGGGCAACGTGAAATGAAACTCGCTTTGTTATTCCCGCTTCTTTTACCCATGTTCTCAACTGCTCGTTCAAATAAGTTTCATCGGGTAGATGGAAAATGATAGCATCGCAATCTTTGTTTTTTGGAAGCCAATTTATAGCAGATGCAGGCAAGGTAGATTGTAATGGCTTCCGTGTCTTTTTCATAATTATATTCAGTTTGTATTTTATATTGCCGTCAGCATCTTTTCTGGTTGTGATATTGTTCCATTTCAAGGCTCTAACGTCTGATATTCTTAATCCACTGTAGCAACTGAATAGAAATGCCTGCTTTATTTCTTTATTCTTACACTCTGTATTAACGAGACGCCTGACCTCGTCCACGTCCAAATATTCCCTTGCGCTGTCAATTTTTTTGATTTTGTCATTTTTCTCCAGCTTGTCCATTGGATTAGATGGTATAATATCACTTTTGACTGCTTCTTTTAGTGCCGTAATGAAAATCTGTAAGTAATTTCTTTGTGTGAATACAGACAAGTTTCTGCCGGTATCTGTGTTTCGCCCTTTTTTCTTCCTTTCCCATGTGCAGTTTCTTAAGTGATTAATGAAATCAATGCAGAATTTTTTATCAATATCTTTCATCATAACCCTATCTCCCTTAAATTCTTTGAGACGGAAAATAACCTTATCTACATTCTTGCTGTATTCATCACTTTGTCCACTTTTTTTCTTCTTCTCCCTGTAAAAACTCATGTAATCCATTAAAAGCATTTTGGAACGAGAAGATGCTTTCTTTATTCCTGCTTTTTCATTTGCCAATTCAATTACCAATTGAGCTTGTATAGCTTGTGCTGCCCTTAGGGCATTATTGTTTATGTCCTTAGATTTGGAGTCTGTTTCTGGAATGATGTACAGTTTAGGAAATCTGTATTCTCTTTTTCCGTCATTATATATGTCAAAGTAAATGCTTTGGTTTCCGTTTGCAAGTTTCTTAAATCTTATCTTGACCTGCTCTTTTGGTTTAAGCTGTTTTTTCCTTGCCATGATGTTACTTTTAAATTTGTTACCGTCACAAAGATAAAAAACTATTCTGAGACGAGTAACAAACGAGTAACAAAAATGTACCTAAAAAGAGCAAAACAACGGAAAATAAAAGGTTATGCTTGTATAAAAAATAAAGCCTAAGTATCTGATTAACTTAAGCTTTACTTGTATGTTCTTTTCATTTAAAAACCATGTTTACTGTTTGTCCTTCGAACATGAAATATAATTTTATGGGTTATAATTCGATTTACTGGATGATCTGCTTTATCGCTCCTGTCTCAGGATAGAACAGTACTTTGACAGGTGCTTTTTTGTCTTCAAACATTACCGGTGCCAGTCCTTCACGACTTCCGAACTGCGTGATCTGCACTTCTCCCTTGTAAAGAGACTGTTTGTTTAAACTGATGTTTATCGTAGCTTTTCCCGGTACATTATATATAAGGCCTTTGAGTGACTTCTCTTTCTTTTCGGCTTCTTTAGGGTCTAACTGCTGCGCACGTTCAGTCGCCTTCAGATCCATATAGACCGGTTCTCCTCCCAAATCATCGGCATTGACGATACCTAATTGACTGGAGAAGCGGAATAGGATTTCCTTGTTCATATCATCATGAGGAACGACCGTTACTTCATATTCACTGGTATCTTTTGTACAGACACCGACAAACAGGTTGGTGAGTCCTTTTTCCTGATTATCTAATTGCTGAATAACCACTTTCATCGCTTCACCATCGGGTGGAAGATTATCTGCGTCGCCTGTTACGATATTGAGGCGGCTTTCGCGGATGTGGTATATCTGTTTTGCAGCCACTTCGGCTTGTTTGGCTTCGGAACCGGCCATCAGCATCTCTTCTGATAGAACTGAAGGATCGTTGGTCTTTATTATTGAAGATTTGGTAGCGCTTTGTGCCGGAATAGAAGGTGGCGTGTATTCGGTATTTATGGAACAAAGCAGACCGTCTTCGGTGAGATAGGCATAAGGGGCAACTGTGCCGGGCTTAAAACTCACTACATAAGTGTTATCTTTATCGGGAATCCCTTTATTCTCTACCGTTACATTCTTCAGTTCGTAATACACCTTGTTACTGGTAATGGCATCTTTAACGCCTATATACTTTTCGGCATATTTGTAGTATGGACCCGCTTTGCATGTGGTCTTGATGACTTCAACATTAATGATCAGCGACGTTTTTGGCAAGGAATAGGTTACGCCGAAGTCATTTGCCTTAATAGCTGTTTTCTTTTCTACTTTAGTCTGAGCTATGAGCGACAGACTGAACAGTAAACCGGCTATAATGATTAAATGTTTCATGTTTTATTGTATGTATTGTTAGCACAAACAGTTGCAAAGTTATATATAATTTTCTTTGCATCCAACCGAAACATTTCTTTTTCATTAATATAAAAGGCTCATTGTTTATTCTATTGAATGTGTTTCATATGTCAAAAAGAATTTTTTATTTTTGTCCGCTAAATCCGTGTAAAAAATGAAAAATAAGATATTCTGTATTATCTGGCTGACAATTTTGGCTATGACTATTTCATTTTCTTCATGCAAGAAGGAAAGAGGAGAATTGAAACGTATCTGGTATAATGGAAGCTATAATCGCGATTTTCAGGATCTGAATGATCTGCATCTGGCGGAGGCACAGCGGTTGGGAATAAAACCGGCTTCTACACGAGAAGAGGCTGAAACTTTAAAAAAACAGATGACGGAAGTGAAGACAGATGAGTATATCGACTTAAAAGATCTGAAACACTCTTTTCCCTATCTGATCCCTTCTGCCGCCAGACTCTTGGAAGATATTGGTCGAGCATTTCAGGATACGCTTACAAATCTGAATGCTTCATTATATAAGATACAGATTACCAGTGTAACACGAACGATTGACGATGTGGCTGATTTGAAAAGGAAAAATGGCAATTCTTCGGAGAATTCCGCTCATCGTTATGGAACGACCTTTGATGTTTCTTGGGCACATTATACTAAACTTGATGAGAAAGATACATTAAATATAGATAATGATCATTTAAAGATGGTCCTGGCTATGGTTTTACGCGATATGCGCAATGCTAATCGCTGTTACGTCAAACATGAACGCAAGCAGGGTTGTTTTCATATAACGGTACGCCAGTAGGATAAGCAATTTGCCGGCAACAAATCGATACCTTTAAAACCATTTGTCACTTGTTGACGGCAATTAAAAGAAATCCCGATTATAGTACTTTCTCGTCAATAATCTTTTTCAGTTCCGCTTTGCCCATTGTTCCCAGCATCATTTCCCGTGTTCCATCCATACGGCAGAGCAGGAGAGTTGGGATAGTATGTATGTTAAAAGCTTTCTCTAGGTCTTCTTCATTATCTACATTTACTTTGTAGATATAAAGTTGCCCGTCATACGCCTGTGCAAACTCTGCAAGTATTGGATCCAGACGCTTACAGAATCCACACCAGGGAGCTGAAAAATCCACAATACAAGGCTTATCGCCCATGTATTTCCAGTCCGTGGTTTCGAAATTGCCTATTTTGTCGATAAACGCTGTTTTTGTTAGTTCAATAATTTCCATAATCAATCACTTTGTTTGTTTATGTTGCCAAAGGTAGTATAAGTTTCGACCATAAGCAAATATATTTGACTCGCGCTTTATCTCTGTTTTTCTAGAAACGAAATGCAGTTATATTTTTATTTCCATATATAGGTTGCTCAAGATCGTTTAGGACTTTTATGTCATAACTTTGAAAAGTTAGAAACAGAACATGAACGTGGCAATACCATAATCATGGTAGAAAAATGCTTTAAAGATGGGATTGCCCTCTACAAGGCGTCTCTTTACCTTTGTCGTTGTAAAAAGTATATTATTATTAAATTAAAAAGTAAAAAATGAAAGCAATGAATTTTAATCGAATGTGTTGTTGTCCAAGTATGACAATATTCAAGAGTATCAGAGTATTAATTAACGACAGTATTAATAACCCCATAAATAAAAAAGGAAATGAAATTATTACGCAATATATTCTTTACACTAATAACATATACGGTAGCAACAGGTTTGTCCTATGCAAGTGACGACCCGATTCAAGGGTCAACCATAAAAGGTACAATCAAAGATAATAAAGGAGATGTTATTATTGGTGCAACTATTCAAGTAGAAAACACCGACATCGGTACTATCTCTAATATGGATGGCTCATTTCTATTGAAAAACATTCCTGTTAACCAAAATCTGAAGATTGTAATTAGCTATATTGGTTACAAACCCGTTGTAAAAAGGATAGAAACAAAAGCCATTATTGATTTAAAGGATATTATATTAAGTGAAGACGTTTTGGGACTGGATGAAGTAGTGGTGATTGGATATACCCAGACAAAACGTAATTCCAGAACAAGTGCCATTTCAACTATTACTTCAGATTATATCACATCAACGGCTTCTACTAGTTTTAATGAACAGATTCAAGGACAAGCTTCAGGTCTGATTGTTTCAGGAACATCTGGAACTCCCGGTTCAAATGTCTTTATTCGTTTGCGCGGTACTACTTCTATTAATGCCGGAAACGATCCTCTTTATATTATTGATGGAATCCCCTTTAATTCACAACCGTTACAGACTATCTCTATAGGTGGACAGACGACTAATCCTCTTTCGGATATTAATTCCACCGATATAGAGAAGATAGAAATACTAAAAGATGCTAACGCGACGGCTGTATACGGTTCTCGCGGTGCAAATGGAGTAATTTTAGTAACGACGAAAAGGGGACAAAAGGATAAAAAGACACAGGTCGCATTTACGGCCGAATATGGGAAGGCTAAGGCTGCTAAGTTGTGGAATCTGGCTACTGGCCCCGATCATGCACAAATCTTGAATGAAGCGTGGATAAACGACGGGAAGAATCCCAATCTGATCCCGTATCGCCCTAAAAGTGAAGGTGGGCTGGGAACACCAGATGAACAGCAAACATATGACCGTCAAAGCGTTGCATTTCGTACAGCAACTTCACATAACTTGAATGTTACTGTTTCTGGAGGGAATGTGAAAACATCGTTTTTCATCGGAGGCGAATATACCAAGCAGGAAGCTATTGTGAAGACCGAGGACTTTTCACGTTACAGTTTCCGCTTCAATTTAGATCACGAAATTAGTAATCGTGTTTCGATATCAACAAGTAACTTGTTGTCGCATACTGTTCGTTCGTTATGCCGTATAGCCAACAGTCCGAAGGGAATTCTTCAAGCTTCCGTACATCATGCCACTTTACTAAATCCCTTTAATGAAGATGGCAGCTATGCACGTTATGGTATTTTTGATAATATATATGCACTGATAGAAAATAATAATCATCATGCATATGGTTTGCGAAGCATCAACAATCTGAATGTAACTTGGAGAATTTTAGGTAACTTGTCATTCAAATCTTCGGCAAGTCTGGATTATAATAATTACCGTGAGAAGAGATATTTTAATACAAACTTGGCTGACGGTCAACCTAAAGGAAATGCTACAGATGCTACAAGTATCAATTATACTTTAACTGCCGAGCAGTTGTTGAATTATAATATTACATTTTCAGAGCATCAGTTTCTAAGTGCATTCGCTGGTAATTCGATACAATATAACGGATTCGATTCGCAGTCGATTACCGGTACAGGATTTCCGAGTAACGAGTTTAAGGAGATGTCTTCTGCCGCTATAACAACTGGATCTACGACAGCTTCTTTTTCCGGACTGATATCTTGGTTTGGTGGACTCAATTACAGTTTGTTGGAACGATATAGTTTGGATGCTAATTTTCGTGCTGATGCTTCTTCTCGCTTCGGTACCAATAATCGATGGGGCTATTTCCCTTCTGTTGGTGCATCATGGCGTATTTCGCAAGAGAAATTTTTGCGCGAAGTGACAGCGATTAATGAGCTGAAGCTAAAAACCAGTATTGGTTGGACAGGCAACCAAAGTATTAGCGATTTCGCAAGTTTGGGTTTGTGGTCGGGAGGCGGAATATACGATGAGACATCAGGGCTGTTACATATACAGTTGGCTAATCCTAAATTGAAGTGGGAAACAACCCGTCAATGGAATATTGGTTTGGAGAGTACTTTATTAAGTAGTAAATTGAATATAGAACTAGACTATTATGATAAATATACCTCTGATTTGCTTTTAAACACACCCATTCCAGCCAAAACAGGATTCTCTTCGATTTACAGTAATGTAGGAGCGATGAGTAATAAAGGGTTTGAGTTCCAAATGACATCACAGAATATACGGAACAAGAATTTTGAGTGGAGTACTACATTCAATATCAGTCACAACAAAAATGCGATTGAGAAATTGCCGACCTCTTTTTCGCAATATGATCGTGACTGGGTTCGTTTGGAGCAAGGATCTCCTATGTATTCTTTCTGGCTTTACAAACAATTGTATGTGGATCCAAAAACGGGTAATGCCGTGTATGAAGATGTAAATAAGGATGGCAAGATAACGGTTGCTGACCGTCAAATCGTTGGAAATGCATGGCCTGATGCGACGGGAGGTTTGCAGAACTCCTTCAGATATAAGAATTTTGATCTTTCTTTGTTTTTCTACTTCTCCGTGGGCAATGATGTTTTTAATATGAATCGTTTCTTTCAGGAACATGGTGGAATACGGGGTACGAATTGGGGGTTGTTGAAAAGTCAAATGAGAAGATGGCAAAAGTCAGGAGATGTCACCGATATTCCACGTGCTTCAACTTTACCCAATGCCGATGGAAGCTATAACAATGGATTTGCCAGTAGCCGTTTTCTTGAGAACGGATCGTTTCTGCGCCTTCGTAATGTTTCTCTTGGATATAGCTTGCCTAAACTCTTGTCAAAACGGCTGGGTGCTGAAAAGATACGTCTTTATATAAATGCTACGAATCTTTTGACTTTTACAGGATATTCCGGAGCTGATCCGGAAGGGAATACGGCGGCTGATTATTCGAACGGAACAGTACAAGGGCTTGATTTCGCTATTCCGCCTCAACCCAGGCAATTTGTTTTTGGTATAAACCTGATTTTATAATTTTAAAGAAAAGAGTTGTATGAAAAGAAAAATATATTACGCCTCGCTCATTTGGGGATTATTATTGATACAGACGTCCTGCGATTCAATATTGAATCAAACACCGGCCAATTATGTTTCCGATAGTGGAATTATTGTAGACGAGGCATCAGCTGAGGCGGCACTTAACGGGGTTTATCATCGTTTGGCAGCAAATGAATATTATGGAGGAGGAATATTTAATGCAGCTATTTATTTGTCTGGAGATAATGTGACATGGACTGGCTCTTTAAATTATTATTATGATTATAATACACATCAATATGGTGCAGACAACCAGTTGTTGTCAAGTGCGTGGAATGCGATTTATTCAACAGTGAATCAGGCTAATCAGGTAATAGATAAGGTGACTCTACTTAATAATGTCAGCAATACCCAGAAAATGCAAATTGTAAGTGAGGCAACGCTTATTCGATCTCTTGCGTTTTTTGATCTGGCACGAACTTGGGGAAATGTACCGTTAATTCGTGAAGCAACAAGTTCGCCTACACAATTTTCGGGTGTGAAACAAACTGATGCAAAGGAAGTATATCGGGAAGTAATAACAGATGTGACAAATATATACGGCGGATTATCCGCAATTACGGATAGAGCACATGTTAGTAAAGCGACAGCAGATGCGTTTCTTGCCAGAGTTTACTTGTATAGTGAAGATTGGGACTCTGCAGAAAAGTATGCCACACGGTTGATAGAAAATACTAATTATGAACTGGTTGACTATCCGACTTTTATGAAACAGAAGCAATCTTCCGAAAGTATTTGGGAATTGACTTATTCTTCTTCTTTTCAGAATAATCATAGTTATTACTGGCTTTCTTCCAATAATGGGGGACGTCACGAGTGGGGACCGTCCAAAGAACTGGTCAAACTGCTATCTGATCCACTGATTGGAGGAACACGCAAAGTTCTCTATTCCGATTTATCCACAGCACAAGTTCCGGATTATTATGTGGGTAATCTTTATTATCGTTCAACAGGAGATGATCCTGCCTATTTGTTTAGAATTTCTGAACAATATCTTATTCGTGCAGAAGCGCGTATAAAGAAAAGCACTCCGGATGTAGTCGGCGCTTTGGTTGATTTGAATGCTGTTCGCAAGAGGTCTGGAGTCCCTGATTTTAAATCACAGCATGTAAGTGAAATCATACAGGCGATTGAAGATGAAAACAGAGTGGAATTTGCACTGGAACCGCATCGTTGGTTTGATCTTGTGCGCACGCATCGGGCAACTTTTGTATTGGGAATAAAAGAATATCAGACTATATTTCCTATTCCTTATAATGATATTCTAGCCGATCCGGATTTGGTACAGAATGAAAATTATTAATTAGCTTAGAAAAAATTTTGAATTTTCTCCGAATTATTTCAAAAATTGTTTTTGAGGACATTTTTTATTTTCATGTCGAAGATAGCGAACAGTCTGACGAATGCAAGTAGAAAAAGAGATTAAAAAGGAACTTGAAATAATCGGATTAAAATTACAGATCAGAAAATTTGAAGCAGTTTCTTATTTATTAAAACGAAGAATCATGAATAGATTTATATCATTATTGTTGGGACTTATAGTGTCTCAACTGATTATTGCTCAGAGAAATAATAGTGAACAAGTTTCTCTGGATTATTTGAATTGTTCATTTGCTGTATACGATAGTTTACAGAAACAGATATGGAGGAATCCTGAATTGGGGTTTCTTGAAAAAGAGAGTTCAGCTTTATTGCAAAAGCATTTGGAAGAAAATGGATTCGTTGTAGAAGCTGGAGTTGCTGGTATGCCTACTGCTTTTGTTGCAACATATGGAAGTGGGAAGCCGGTTATCGGAATTTTGGCTGAGTTTGATGCGCTTCCCGGGTTATCACAGGATACAGTACCGTATCGTAAACCTCTTGTTGAAAATGGAAACGGGCATGGATGCGGGCATAATCTTTTTGGTGTGGGGTCTGTATCCGGGGCTGTTGCTGTCAGCAAATGGTTGTCTACAAATCACCGTACAGGGACAATAAAAGTATTTGGCTCTCCTGCTGAAGAAGGCGGAGGGGGCAAAGTATATTTGGTGCGCGATGGATTTTTTAAAGGAGTTGACATCGTCCTTGACTGGCATCCAGCTGCAGGGAATGGTGTAAGTGTTGATAGTGGAACAGCAATACAAATGATTGATTTTCGTTTCTATGGTAAAGCGGCTCATGCAGCAGGAAGCCCAGAAAAAGGCCGTTCTGCTTTGGATGGTGTTGAAGCCTTTGATTATATGGTTAATATGCTTAGAGAGCACATACCTACTTCTTCTCGAATTCATTATGTTATTTCCGATGGAGGAGCTGCCCCTAATATTGTTCCGGATTATGCTCGAGTATCTTATTATATACGTAGTCCGAAACGTGAGATTCTGAAAAACCTTAAAGATTGGGTATATGCTGCCGCACAAGGTGCTGCCGAAGGAACGCAGACAAAGGTAGAGCCTGAAATCGTTGCCGGTTTTTATGAACGCCTTTATAATTTGAAGCTGTCTCAAGTTATTCAACAAAATCTGGAAAAAGTTGGGGGTGTCGTATATGATAAACGCGAGCGTGAATTTGCCGAAGGAATCTTGAAAACATTGGGTGAAAACGATTCTATTCTGAATCATGCTTCAATCATCCGTCCATTAGAAAAAGAACATCCTTCTGCAGGCGGCGGATCTTCGGATGTTGGCGATGTAAGTTGGAATGTCCCTACAGCCAGTTTCGGAACAGCGGCATTTATTCCGGGAAGCGCCGGACACAGTTGGCAGAATGTAGCATCGGACGGAACGACAATAGGAACCAAAGCCGTTATTAATGCCGGTAAAGTATTTGCTTTGAGTGCTATTGAGTTATATACAAATCCTAAACTTGTAGAGGAGATTATTGTGGAATTTAATGAGCGTCGTGGGTCTGACTTTCATTATGAATCTTTGTTGGGAGATCGCAAACCGGCTCTTGATTATAGAGTTAAGAAATAAAAGATAATATATGAAATCAATTTTGAATAACATGATTGTCCGCTTGTTGTTAGCAGTGTTTATAGGTATAGTCTTAGGTACGGTTGTGAATGAACCAGTGCTAAAGGTCATATTAGCTGTAAAGCAAATTTGCGGACAAATTATATTCTTTCTCATTCCGCTAATCATTATAGGCTTCGTTGCATCTTCTATTACTTCTATTGGAAAAAATGCATCGCGTCTGCTTGGCTTTTCTTTTATTTTGGCATATGTCTCATCTATCGGTGCTGCTTTTGGGGGAGCGTGGTTGAGTTATAACGTATTGCCTTTACTTGATATTCATCCAGTAGTAAACACTGTACAACACCCATTACCTCAGCTTTTCTTTTCTCTTGAAATACCGCAGGTTATGAATGTCATGACAGCTTTATTCTTGTCTGTTTTTGTTGGATTAGGAGTGGTTTGGATTCGTTCGAAAGAAATAGCACAGTTATTAAATCAGTTCCGTAATATAGTGTTATTACTGGTGAGTCGTGTTCTTATGCCGTTACTTCCTATTTTTATTGCTGCTAATTTTTGCGTTATATCCTATCAGGAGAGCGTTTCGGAGTTGAAGATATTTTTGCCGGTCATTCTTATTATTGTTATTTGTCATTATATATGGCTTCTGATACTCTATTTGTCGGCTGCACTTTATTCAGGTAAAAACAGCTGGCATGTGTTGAAATATTATGCGCCCGCTTATTTTACGGCTTTAGGAACAATGTCTTCTGCAGCAACATTGGGTGTAGCATTGAAATGTGCCAATAAAAGTCCTTTGCTGGATAAAGACATTGCCGACTTTGCAGTCCCGTTGTTTGCAAACATTCATCTTTGTGGTTCCATTTTGACGGAAGTCTTTTTCGTATCAGTCGTTTCGCAGTTGTTATATGGGCATTTGATAGATTTTCAAACACTCAGCTTGTTTATTATTCTTTTGGGATTATTTGCAATTGCAGCACCCGGTGTACCCGGAGGAACGGTACTGGCCTCTTTGGGTATAGTCTTTTCAATCTTGAAATTCGATGATGCAGGAACGGCTTTACTTATAACAATTTTTGCCTTACAAGATAGCTTTGGAACAGCTTGTAATGTGACGGGTGACGGTGCATTGACATTAATCGTAAATACTTTTGCAAGGCGCCAAGGTAATATACCCCAATAAGGGTATGTTTTTTTTGTTGCAAACAAGTTTTCTTTGTATGAAATTTAAAGTTGATAATTATGGCAATTGTTTATCATAGGCTGACTGAATCTATAGAAAATAAGCCTTTACTTGAGTTTCATCAGTTAGTTATGAATACAACGTTCATCATCGCAGACAATCAGGATATAACTTATGAAGGCTTGCGTTGCTATATTCATCAAATGTTTGGTGATTGCCATATAGTGAATGTAGCGAATAAAAGTGAACTTATTACAACCCTAAAACAAAACAGTAATGTAGTAGTTGTTGTTGATTATGCTTTGTTTGATTTTAATGGGGTAGATGATTTTCTTATTATGGAAAAACGTTTTTCGAAAGCCTGCTGGATTCTATTCTCCAACGATTTAAGCGAGAATCTTATTCATCGCCTGAGTAGTGAGAATTCAGTCAGTATGGTATTAAAAGAGAATTCAGGAGAAGAAATTCGCTCTGCATTGAAATGTGCTTCATGCGGAGAGCGTTTTCTTTGCCACCAGATTACCGATTCGTTATTACTTGGATATACAAAAAGGGATACTGATTCAGTCCTAACGAATACTGAAAAGGAAATTCTAAAGCTAATAGCTCACGGAAAATCAGTCAAGGAGATTGCTGAGATTCGGGTGTCAAGTGTACATACCATTATTACCCATAAGAAAAACATATTTCGTAAACTGGAGGTTAATAATGTTTATGAGGCGACAAAATACGCGTTTCGGACTGGACTGGCTGAAGTTGCAGAATACTATATTTAAAGAATAGCCTTTGTCACACATTTTTTTTACGGAATATGGTAAGCGATATGACTTTTATACGGCCTTCATTAATGAAAAAACACCGTTTCTTCTTCCGTGTTGTATACGGTATTGAAGAAACGGCGTTTTTTATATTAATCAGTTTTGATCCTTAAGGATGACATCGTGTGCTCCGCCTTCAACAATACTGGTTGACGAAACCAGTGTGATTTTGGCATTCTCTTGGAGTTCCGGGATGTCGATTGCCCCGCAGCTACACATGGTCGCTACGATTTTTCCAAGGGTTATGTCCAGATTGTCTTTCATTTTTCCTGCATAAGGAACATAACTGTCCACACCTTCTTCAAATTTCAGCATCTCTTTACCCCCCATATCATAACGTTGCCAATTCTTTGCCCGGTTTGAACCTTCGCCCCAATATTCCTTAACGAAGCGGTTGCCAATGGTCAGTTTTTTTGTCGGCGATTCATCGAAGCGTGCGAAATAACGTCCCATCATAAGGAAGTCGGCACCCATAGCCAGAGCAAGAACCATGTGATAATCATGTACTAACCCTCCATCACTACAGATGGGAACATATACACCATGGCGCTTGAAATATTCGTCGCGGGCACCCGCTACGTCAATGAGCGCTGTAGCTTGTCCACGTCCGATGCCTTTTTGTTCACGGGTAATACATATTGAACCACCTCCGATACCTACTTTGATAAAGTCGGCTCCCGCATCTACCAGATAATTAAAGCCTTCTTTATCGACTACATTACCGGCACCCACGCAAACTTTATTGCCATATTGTCCTTTGACCCAGTGCAAGGTCTCTTGTTGCCATTCCGAATAACCATCGGACGAGTCGATGCAAAGTACATCGACACCTGCCTCAATCAATGCCGGAACGCGTTCTTTATAGTCGCGCGTGTTGATGCCAGCACCAACCATGAGTTTCTTATCTTCGCCGGAAAGTTCCCGAGGGTTGTCACGATGGCTGTCGTAGTCTTTACGGAAAACGAAGTATTGCAATCTTTGTTCCTTATCGATGATAGGTAGTGCATTTAGTTTGTGCTCCCAGATAATCTGGTTGGCATCGCTCAGTGTTACACCCAAGTATCCAACAATAAGTTTAGAGAATGAGGTCATGAAGTCTTTAACCTTCATGTCGTGCAAATCCTTTTCCTGACGATAATCTCGTCCTGTCACCAATCCCAGTAGTTTACCGTTGGGTGTCCCGTCATCAGTGACGCCGATAGTTGAGTGGCCTGTCTCTTGAACCAACTCAAGGACGTCGGCCAGCGTATGTTCGGGCGTCAGGTTCGAATCGCTGATAACGAAGCCTGCTTTGAACTTTTTTACTTTCTTCACCATTTCCGCCTGACTCGCGATAGGTTGAGATCCAAAGATAAATGATAAACCTCCATTGCGTGCCAGTTCAATAGCAAGCTCAGGACCGGATACCGATTGCATGATTGCCGATACGAACGGAATATTCAGTCCAATAGCCGGCTTCTCGCCTGCCTTATATTTGACAAGCGGCGTTTTCAGTGAAACATTTGATGGAAGACACTGCTTCGTGGTCAGTCCGGGAATCAGTAAATATTCACCGAAAGTCCTTGATACATCGTCTAAGTAAATTGCCATATTGAATAGATTTTATCAGGATTGTTATATTGGGCTGCAAATGTACAAATAAAAACTGAAACGCCTTGCAAATGCCCGCATATAGTTTTACCTTATCGTGATGTTCTTTTTCTGTCTTTTACTTATCCGATAAAAAATCGATCATCCTGACAATAGCACGACTGCAGGCCGGACAGAACGGTGCATAATCGCGCATCATGCAGTGATCCATCGGACGATAAATACCTTTTGAGATGTATCCGCCACCTTCGAATACGCCTACTTTGTCTTTGTATTGGCCCGTAAGCGGGGTAGGAATCGGAGTCCCGACAGGAAGTAAATCTTTCCATTTGCTTTCGAAGTTCACCAGCGTGGTGATGTTTGGTTCCCAGGGTTCATATTTTAGGTTGTAGAAATCCTGATAAGCAACTGTCGAAGAAAAATATTCATCAGCCAAACCGGCAAAACTATGTCCGAATTCATGTGTGAATACCATCGGTGTACGCTCGTTGTCGGCAGTTCCACCTGCATAAAAATTATACATTCCGCCTCCTCCATAAGTACTGGCATTAATGAGCAGGAAGATAGCATCGCAGGGCACATTCCATACGGCGTCTCGAATAGACTTGATATCGCGGGTCGTTAGATAACGATCCAAACCAAATGTGTAATATCCTGTATTCAGCGCCGTATTTTTGAATACCCCTTTACCCGAAATATCTGTACCCGATTCTTCTGATACAAGTTCTACAGCCCAGACATTAAAATCGCTGCGGTGTGAAGTGTAAGGAGACGTTGCAAATAAAGCTTCGGTAAATCGTTTGGCATCAGCGACAAACTTTTCTTGTTGATCGGCGGTGTAGCCTTCGGCAATAAATACCAGGTCGACTTTTTCATTAGAATCGCCGTTATTTTGTATCTGATAGATTTTGTTTTCCTTAAGTTTTCCCCGATCAATAAAGATACTTGCCGGGTCAACATCCATTTTCAATAGTGAATGAAATTGCATATCTTTTTTATCGCGCGCCGTCAATTCTACTACGACTTTGGATTTAGGAAAAGGTGTAACGGCACAGTTTGTCCACGACTGGGTTTCTGTTTCAGCTTCTTTTGTAGTGCGCCATTCTTCGAACAACGTATTGAAGCCGCGTGAGTAGATAAGTTTGTTACTTCCTTTATCGTATATATTTACATAATAACCTCCGTAGTTGAATTTGTCAATGAGGTTCTTTATCGGTCCACCCCAGACAGGTTCTTCGCGTAACTGAATGATGGCAGCAGATTGTGTTTGAGCATTACCACTCAGGGCAAAATCAATTCGAAGCGTTTTGTTTTCAAAGTATTTATTGAAGTCAATTTGTGCAAAAGCCGGTACACAAAGAATAAGGCTTAGTAGAGAAAGAATAAATTTAGTTTTCATCTTGTCTATATTGTTAATTGTAATCTATACGCAAATATAGCGTTTTTATAAGAAACTGTTTTGTATTTTCTCTGAATTATTTCAAGAGTTGTTTTCGGAAAATTCAAAATTGTTTCAAAATTGTATCAAAAATAATTGTCAATTAAGTCGATTATATTTACTTTTGTGGTTATGTTGTATTTATTGAATAGCTCTGTCCGAATTTATCTAAGGCATTATTAGAAACTTATAAATGAGAAGGGTATGGTGTTTAATCAAGATACAGAATTGATGCAATTTTTGATGTTCGATTTTTTTTCGAACAATTCGAAGGGTGGGGCGTTGTATGATAAAAAAGGATATTTATTGTGTGCAAATCAGGTAATACTTGATGTTTTTCATATTTCAGATGTTAGCAATTCGGTTTTACAAAGAATATTTGATTTTCCTTTTATTTCTCAGTTTCAGATAGAACGTTTACTTCAGGGAGATGTGGTATCCGGTAAAATTCCTGTGAATTATCTAATAACGCCTGTGAAAGGTTCTGAAAAGCAGTTGATAGGCTATGTTTTGAGTCTGGATGATCATAATCCTAGTACATCGGATGATATGAAGTCAATATCATTTAAATCATTTGAAGGTGCATCCGATACAATCCTGCTTATTAACAAAAACTTTAAAATCATTCATATTATCGCTTATTCTTCCGAGACGTGTATTACTCCAGAGGCTTTAAATAAAGACATTGGCGATGTGCCGGGTTTTTGTTATCCTGATTATGCCAAAAAAAAAATACGTGAATCAATAAAGAAGGCTTTTGATACTCAGGATACGGTTGATGTTGATTTAGTTATTCCCGGTCATTTGACTCATATGGTCTATTTTGATCTTCGCTGTGTGCCAATACAAGATCGTTTTGTTGTAGCCCATATTAAAAATGTAACAAAATTAAAGCAGAAAGAACAGGAAAATAAGTTGTTATCTAGACAGTTGAAGCAGACTCGTAAAATGGTAGAACTGGCACTTCACAATTCGAATGTAGTTCTTTATTCTTTTGATTTTCGGAAATGTGCTTCCTGTGATAAGATAAATTGTAATCATTGTTTTCAGTTTTATGGGAAGATAAACAAGTTGCTCGAACACAATCAGCATATTTGTCTGGGATTGGCAAAGGTTTCGCATCCGGAAGATTCACAGGATTTTTTCTTGCTCTTCAATACAATACGTTCCAGGAATCTGGACGAGTATACAATGAACTTCCGTATGAAGACCGATGGGGGGGTGTTTCATAGTTTCGAAGTCTTAGGTAAAACATTGGAACGAGGTGCTGATGGTAAACCGGTGCTTATTGTAGGTTCTATTCTTGATAGCCAAAAGCATGTGGAATATGAGCAGTCGCTGATTAGTGCCAAAGAACGCGCAGAGACGGCAGAAAAGATGAAGTCGGCTTTTCTTGCTGACATGACTCATGAGATCCGTACACCACTAAATGCGATAGTGGGATTCTCTGATTTGTTGGGAGACGAGACCGATCCTCTTATGCGTGATACTTATATTAATTTGATCAAAAGTAATAATGAATTATTGTTAAATCTGATAAACGATGTCTTGGATCTATCAAAGATTGAGGTTCGCATGATGAAGTTTGTTTATGAGAAAACCGCCTTGTTGACACTGATGAATGAGGCTTATAGTACGGTAAAGATGCGTATCAGTGGGGATATATTACTGGTAAATGATGGGGGCGAAGATATTTACATAAATATTGATCGGACACGCTTTTTGCAGATTTTGATAAATCTGCTAACCAATGCAGCCAAGAATACTTCACAGGGTTCGATTCACATGGGTTATAAGAGAGAAGGAGAAATGGTTCGTTTTTATGTATCTGATACGGGTTGCGGAATTCCATCTACAGAGCTGGAGCATATTTTTGCCCGTTTTGTGCAGCTGGACGGACGCAAACAGGGCGTTGGTTTGGGGCTGGCAATATGTAAAGGTTTGGTTTCGCAGATGGGTGGACAGATATCTGCTATCTCTGAATTAGGCAAGGGATCTACATTCTATTTTACATTGCCTATTAATGGTAAGCCTGTGCCTGTGGAAGAGTCTAAGGATACATCCGTTATCAAATCTGATTGATCCGGGTTTTATAATTGTACATATAAAAAATGGTTTGCACCACGTTTCCGCAGAGTAAACCATTTTTTGTGTTATAACCGAACAGGTTATTTGATCTCAATTATTTTAGCCGCTTTCTTGACTTCTTCCTCGGTCTTCTTTGGAATATTTATACTCAATACGCCATTTTCAACTTTGGCTTCGATTTTGTCTTTTACAACATTTTCCGGCAGAACCATTGTCTGTTCGAATTTGCTGTATGAGAACTCGCGGCGCAGAAAACGACCATTCTTTTTGTTGTCGTTGTGTTCTTCCTTTTTTTCCATAGAGACTACCAGATTGTCGTTTTCATCGATACGGATGTTGAAGTCGTTCTTCGTCATTCCAGGGGCAGCCACTTCGACGTGATATTCTTTATCAGATTCTATTACGTTAATAGCTGGAGCTGTAGAGTTAGCCCTCATCATCCAATCATTGTCAAACAAATCATTGAAAACAAACGGTAACCAATTTTGATTTCTTCTCATCGGTGTCATAATACAGTCCTCCAATTATTTTAGTTAAACATTCAATCTATTTTTGCTTTCGTCTTATTTCTAATCTGAAAGCACTATATATACTTCAAATCATATGCCAAAGCCCGAATAAGGAAAAAATGGCAGTTGTGCGGTAAAAATGACAGTTCTATAGGCATCGGATTTATCTTTTCAGCAGAAGAATTTTTGTATAAGTTCCGAAGAATCTTTTTGTTTATACTCACTCATTTATCGTCTCATATATGTGGAACGATCGATTCATATATGTGAGACAGTTGATTCATATAATATGGAACGATCGTCTCATATTATATGAGACGATAGAAATATGGGGAGATTTACAGAAATATGTCTTTACGTTTGTTGAAACTTAATATGTACTAAGTATAAGATGTTTCAGTAGGACAATAAATAGTTATAAGCATAGGAATATAGTATGATCTTGATCTTTCTGACGTTTTAGGTAAAAAAAGAGGCTTGTTTCAGCAAGCCTCTTTTTTTACTATTATGAAATGAAAAATAAAGTTTCTAGCATCCACTATAGAACGTCATTTGAATTAGTGGTCCATATTGGAACGAATAAAAAACACCATTTACTTCGACATAACCTTCTAACTCTTCAGGATCTGTATATGTTCCAGCAAATGCTGGAGCATAGGGCTCTACATTTTTTGAAATGTAATTTCCTGCAAACATTGTTACTGAGAGCAATGTAAATGCTAGTGTTAATACTAATCGTTTCATAATATTTAAGTTTGAATTAATTACCAAATGAAGGATATCCCGGATTCTGTGTCAAGTTGCTGTTTGATTGCCAAGCATCTTGAGATACAGGGAATATTTTCAGATAATCATCAGCTTTTCTAGCACAGCCGGATGAACTCCACATCGCTTTATCAAATACACCGAAACGAATATCATCCTGACGAGACATACATTCCCATGCAAACTCAAAGCGGCGTTCTAACATAACCTTATTTAAGTCAACTGTCGTATAGTCATGGTTGCTGTTGCCATAAGCACGTTCACGGATAATGTTTACGTATTTAGCTGCTTCTGCACCACTACCGCCATTACGCAGGATAGCTTCGGCTTTCATCAGATATGCATCTGCCAAGCGGAATATATGGAAGTCATTAAGCATTGCATTCGACAAATCAGAAGCATAAACCCATTTGAAGCAGCGTGCACCATCTTCCTGATTGACAGAGCCCCATGTTGTACCATCGTATTCTGTCCCAGGAATCATAGATACATCTACTGTATGATTCAACAAATGTCCGTGAGCAGTAACCAAGGCTTCACCGGTTGTTTTGTTATACATTTGACCAGTCAGAAATGAGCCGCTGTAACGGGGATCGGTCGTATCAAATTCCTTTACATAATCCGGTTGAGCACAAACTCCGTTCCATGCACCGAATGTTCCTCCTAAAGCCAAGTTATCTAAGTAATGCAATGTACGATACATCATTGTATTTTTTGTTCCGGAATTTGTAAAACATGCTGCAAAGATCGCTTCTTTTGAATTTTCATTCGTGGTGGTGAAGTTATCTTTCCAGTTTGTATCCAACGAATAATAGCCCATATTTATTACTTTATCGCAAGCACTGATTACGTTGGTATAAGCATCTGAAGTGTTAACGCCCCAAGCCGCTGCATTCAGATATAATTTGGCAAGAAGCATGTAAGCTGCACCTTTGGTAAAGTATCCGTAGTTGGTTGCGTCAGGATCTGGAGCTGCTGTAGTCAACTCTGTTACCTCTTTTATCAACCAGTCATATATTTCCTGACGGGTATTCATTGTTGGAGCTGTTTTATCTGAAGTACTGTATTGAATTACCAGCGGAGCATTACCATAAAAATCTATTACAGTATAATACCAGAATGCACGTACGCCACGAACCATTGCCACGTAAGTTGTCTTTTGTTCACTCGTTAATAAAGTTGAATTTTCCAATACGGAAATAGTTGCATTACATGTACCTATTGCAGAAAAAGCTGAAGACCAGCAATTTTTTACTGCTGATGTGTTGGCTGTCCATGTATGCATGTATAATTCGCGATATTGACCGCCATCATACCAGTCACCACCTTTACGGGTAGGTGTTACAGCCATCGAACCGGAACATTCTGAAAGATAGAAGAAATGATCCGGAAAATACTCACGTAATGAATTGTTTACTGTTCCGACCAAGGCATTAACTTCAGTCATCGTACTACCAAATGAGTTTGCAGGAAGTTTATCATAAACATCTTCATCCAGATTGGTGCAGGATGGAAGCGATGTTACTGCAACCGCGCCAGCCATTAATAATCCTATAATTTTCTTTTTCATGATGATTTTCAATTTGAATAAGTTAGAATGTTAAATTTACACCGAACGTGAATGTTCTTGCTTTAGGCATGAAATTACGGGGTTCAATACCCGGAGACAAACCGGCATTGTCATCAGATGGATCACCTGTAAAAAGTTCAACTTCAGGATCCAGTCCGTCGTAACCTGTGATTACGAACAGGTTCTGAGCAGCTACATATACACGCGCTTTATCAAGCCAGCTAATTTTCTTTGTATTGAATGTATAACCGATTGACATATTGTCCAAACGTGCAAATGATGCATCTTCCAGATAGAATGAGCAAACACGAGAATTTTCTTTCAGAACACCAAGATATTTGTTTTTCATCACATTGTTTCCGGCCAGATAGGTGGTATTGCCATAAGCAGCCAATGGGTTATCCAAAACCTTGTTGCCAATAGTTCCACGGATGAAGAAGCTGGCATCCCAGTTTTTCCAGGTGAATGTGTTGTTCCAGCCGTAAGTTAGTTTTGGTTGAGCTGAACCGCAATATGTACGGTCGTCGTCAGTGATCTGACCATCCCCGTTTTTATCTTCAATAATGAATTTGCCATTTGAATCAATGCCGTCGCACTTCAGCATGTAGAACTGACCAACAGGATAACCTTCTTCAACAACGTGGGAAGTCACACCGGATGCACCGCGGATCCAGGGATCTCCAACATATAAACGGCTGGTTGAGAATATATCGTTAGACAGTTTTGTAATTTTGTTGGTATTGTGAGACAGGTTGACAGAGGTTGTCCAGTTGAATGCCTTTGAACGGAATACATTCCAGTTCAAAGAAAGCTCGATACCTTTATTGGTCATATCTCCTACGTTTGCTTGAATTTTATCATATACATAGGTAGGAGTCGGTACACTGTAGGTATAAAGCATATCTTTCGTTTTTTTACTGTAAATCTCGACAGTACCGTTCAGACGGCTGTGGAACAAAGTGAAGTCCAAACCGATATTGGCCATTGAAGTAGATTCCCACTTCAGGTTTGGATTGGCATTTTGTGAGATCTGGAATGCTGTAGGCCAGGAACCATTTTGATAATAGGTATCTTTAGCTTTATATAAGTCAAGAGATTTATACGGCATCAAGCCGTTCTGGTTACCTGTTACACCATATCCGAAGCGGAGCTTTAAGTCGTTTACCCAGGTTACGCCTTTCATAAAATCTTCCTGAGAGATTCCCCAGGCAGCAGATACGGAGGGGAAAGTTCCCCACTTGTGATTGGCACCAAATTTTGAAGAACCATCACGACGTACAGTGGCTGTTACCATGTATCTTTCTTTAAAGCTATATGATGCACGTCCGAAGAATGAGATCAGTTTATATTCGTTTTTACTGGATGTGATGTTACCGATATCGAGGCTGTTTCCTGCCTCAAGACTGTTTGCTCCCATGGAATATACAGCAAAATTATATACACCTGCATGGACATTACTGTAGGTGTTTTTTTCCCAAGAGTAACCGGCAACGGCACTAACTTTATGAACATCATTGAATGTTTTGTCGTAATTAAGGGTCCATTCCATCAATTCACGATCCCATTTTCTGTCTTCACGGATACCATAACCAGAGGCATTGTAGTCAGCATTATTTTGACCTTTCAAGGCACGGGGATCATCCCAACGGCTGTAGTCGTTCATGAAGCGGCTTTTATATAAGCTGGCCTTAACATTCAGACCATCCATTAATGTGTACTGAGCGTCGCCTTGTCCGTAGAAGTAAGAACTACTATTAAGACGATAGCTATATTCCTGATTGGCAACGGCATTACCCTGATCCCATGCGGTATTCATATCCAGACAGTAACTCCCGTCAGAATTCTTTACAGGATAAACAGGAAGGTTATTATATGCGTTAATCCAGTTGTTGGGATCCGGGTTACGGTTATCAGTCATTGTAGCAGATCCCGTTAACCCCAAGCGAAGTTTATCATTGATGGCACGTTGTTGGAGTTGGAAACGAAATGAATGACGTTTCAAATAATTATCGCGGGCAATGCCTTTACGATCCAAATAGGTGTAAGATGCCCGATAGTTGCTTTTTGATGTGCCACCGGAAAGAGAAATAGAATGATTTTGAGAAACACCCATGCGGGTTAATTCATCGAACCAGTCGGTATCTGCGGTATATTTATCATATACGCTGATATCATTGCCCATTTCCTTATTTAAGGTACGCCATTCGGAAGCATTCAGCATATCAGGTTTGTTAGCCATATTATCTATAGACATATAGCCGTCATATTGAATGGTTGCTTTTGAACCCGCCCCTCTCTTTGTTGTAATTAAGATGACGCCGCTGGCAGCACGCGAACCATAGATGGCAGCGGAAGAGGCATCTTTCAATACAGATATGGATTCAATATCGGAAGGAGAAACAGTTGACATATCGCCCCCTGGAACACCATCGATAACAACCATAGGACCCTGATCGTTCTGCAGGGTTGTTGTACCACGCAAACGAATCTGTGAGCTACGGGTTACGTCTCCAGAACCTGATGTAATGGTTAAACCGGCAACTTTACCTTGCAACAAATCGGAAGCATCTCGGGTAACACCTTTATTGAAGTTTTCTTGGGAAACATTGGCAATAGATCCTGTGATTTCCTTACGAGTCTGCGTGCCGTAACCAATTGCTACAACCTCGCCCAGATTAACAACTGAAGGGTTCAGTTTTATGTCAATACTTTTACGCCCTTTGACAGCCTGTTCCTGCGTTGTGTAGCCTACGAAAGAAATTTGCAGGGTGGCTTTTGCCAGGTTACTTACGGTGACGGTGTAGTTGCCGTCGACATCAGTCACTGTACCATTCGTGGTACCTCTCTCGATTACATTCGCCCCAATAATGGCTTCACCATTTTCGTCCAAGACTTTACCCTTGATAACGCCTTGCTGGGCAAATGCAACAGTCATACAGAATGACATTAACATGGTTAGCATATATGCTTTCCAATGCTTTACGGAATTTGTAATCATCATTTTACGTTGCATTAATTAATAAGTTGTGTTAACAAATGCGATGCTTATACATGGCATTTAGATTCTTGGCAACAAAAATAAATTTTAGTATTGATTTAAACAAATATTTTAATATAATCTTTTAGTTAATTATTAAAATGAGCTAAAGGTTAGAAGAATCTGGAACTGATTATTAACCCCGTAATAATAGCGACAGAAGTTGCTATCAGTCCGGGTATAAGAAAGGAATGATTGATAACATATTTGCCAATATGAGTAGTGCCGGTGCGATCGAAGTTGATGGCAGCAACTATGGTAGGATAGTTTGGAATCACAAAGTAACCGTTGACTGCAGGAAACAGTGCAACCAATATCTGTGGGGGAATGCCTAATGCGATGCCCAAAGGAAGTAATGCCCTTATGGTGGCAGCCTGACTGAATAGTAGAATAGACATCAGAAAAAGAGCAATTCCAAAAAGCCAAGGCATCTGGGTTACCGTTTGTTCAATGCTGTTGCGTATTGTAAGTATGTTCCCACTGATGAAGGTATCACCCATCCAGGCAATGCCGAAAATAGCTACGACGGCCTGCATGCCAGCTGAGAAAACAGAGCCTTGTGTAGCCTGTATACCGTCAGTGTGCGTGATTAGGAGGATGATAGCTGCCGCCGAAAGCATTAAAATCTCTATGACAGACGACATTTGTAACGGTTTCCCGTCGAACAAGGGGCGAAAGCTTTCTACAGATCCAAATAAGACAATGGCTGCAGTCGTTGTCAGGAAGATGACGAGCGAAAGAATTGCTTTATGCATATTAAACTTGGCTGTTTGATGTTCACTGTTTGTTTTGAATTCGCCATTGGCACAGCGGCGGAGATATTCGGGATCTTTATCTAATGTTTTGCCTACATGCATGGAATAGAGTGCTCCGGCAAGTACGCCGAACAGAGTGCTTGGCACTGCAACTATCATGATTTGGAACAGCGAAATGCTTGGACATTGGATAGTCAGCATACTGAGTAATGCTACTGTTGCAGCTGATATCGGACTGGCGGTAATAGCTTGTTGCGAAGCAATAACCGCTATACTTAAAGGTCTTTCGGGGCGAATATGAGTTTCGGTAGCTACTTCGGCTATAACGGGAAGGATAGAATAGGCCACGTGACCAGTGCCTGCAAAGAATGTGAAGAAATAGGTGACTAATGGACTAACCAGCGTAATATGAGAAGGGTTCTTTCTCAATAGTTTTTCGGCCCATCTTACCATTAGATCCAATCCGCCAGCCGCCTGCATGCAACTGGCAGCAGCGATGACGGCTGTAATCATCAATATCACATCTACGGGAGGCGATGTTGGTTTAAGACCGAACCCGAAGACAAGAATGGCTAATCCCAAGCCGCCTGATACACCCAGTCCGATTCCTCCTAATCGGGCTCCGACAATAATGGCAGTCAGTACAAAAAGTAACTCTATGATCATCGTCTGTGAATTTGCGTGTAAATATAGTTAATTATCGATTATCGATTGTCAATTATCAATTGATTTTGTTGATTTGATATTTTGAACTATATTTGTACCATTATATTTATAAGTAATAATACTTAAAAATTGTGGGACGTATGAAAAAGATTGTATCTACCATATTCCTTCTTGTTTTCGGATGTGCAGGGATAATCCACGCTCAAGTTCGGACTGAGTATTTGTTGGAGAAGAATTGGCGTTTCACACGCGATGATAACAGTGGTTTTGTGAATCCGGACTTTGACGATAGCCAATGGCAGCAGGTAATAATCCCTCATGACTGGGCTATATACGGACCATTCAGTGAGCAGAATGATGTGCAAAATGTAGCTATAGCTCAGGATGGACAGACGAAAGCGGTGGCACATGCCGGACGAACGGGCGGACTGCCTTTTACGGGAGTAGGATGGTATCGAACGACTATCGATTTACCTCAGTTTGAAGCCGGTAAGCGGGTGGTTATCGTGTTCGATGGAGCGATGAGTCATGCAGAGGTTTATGTAAATGGGCAAAAAGCAGGCTATTGGCCTTATGGGTATAATTCATTCTATTTGGATATCACCTCATTTGTAAATACAGGAAAGAATTCTCTTGCTGTACGTTTGGAGAACCGTGCAGAGTCAGCCAGATGGTATCCGGGTGCCGGATTGTATCGTAATGTTCACTTGATTGTGACTGAAGATGCGCATATTCCAGTATGGGGTACATATATTACTACGCCTACGGTAAATAAAGTTTTTGCAAAAGTAAATGTCAAGACGGAAATAGTATTGCCTGAAGGAGCTGATCCTGACAGTTATACGCTTGAGACTTCCATATGGAATGCAAATAAACAGCAATTGACAACACTGAGAACGCCGTTAACTCAGATCAAATATAACAATAATGTGGTCAGCCAGGATTTCTTTATTCAGAAACCAATGTTATGGTCGCCTGAAACGCCGGTGCTTTATACGGCTGCAAGTCGTCTTTATAAAAACGTGGAACTGAAAGACATGTATATCTCTTCATTCGGTATTCGTTCAATAGAAGTTATTCGTGATAAAGGTTTTTTCCTGAATGGAGAAAAGATTATGTTTAAAGGCGTCTGTAATCATCATGACCTCGGTCCACTGGGTGCAGCAGTCAATGATGCAGCTATCCGTCGGCAGATACGTATTTTGAAAGATATGGGTTGTAACGCTATCCGCACATCTCACAATATGCCGGCACCAGAATTGGTTAAGGCTTGTGATGAAATGGGAATGATGCTGATGGCCGAGAGCTTCGATGAATGGAGCATTCCGAAGTGTAAGAATGGATATAACCTGCTTTTTAAAGACTGGGCGGAAAAGGATATGGTGAATTTGGTGCGTCATTTTCGCAATAATCCAAGTGTTGTGATGTGGAGCATTGGCAATGAAGTCCCGAATCAAGGGCATGAAGGCGACTGTAAAATAGCCCAATGGCTACAGGATATTTGTCATCGTGAAGATCCTTCACGACCCGTAACACAAGGTTTGGATCAGGTAGGCATTGATCTGGTTAATAATTTTGCAGCTGTAATGGATATTCCGGGATTTAACTATCGTTTGCCGTTTTATCAGGAAGGATATAAAAAACTTCCTCAAGGAGTAGTACTGGGTAGCGAGACCGCTTCGACGGTCAGTGCACGGGGAGTGTATAAGTTTCCGGTTGAACGTAAAGAAAATGCGAAATATGATGACCATCAGTCCTCTTCATACGATGTGGAGTGCTGCGGATGGTCTAATCTGCCTGATGACGACTTTATTCTTCAGGATGATCTGCCTTATTGTATCGGGCAGTTTGTATGGACTGGATTTGATTATTTAGGTGAACCGACTCCTTATTATACGGATTGGCCAAATCATAGTTCGATGTTTGGCATTATTGATTTGGCAGGAATTCCAAAAGACCGGTATTATCTGTATCGCAGCCAATGGAATACATCCGATCATACATTGCATATTTTGCCCCATTGGACCTGGCCGGGGCGCGAAGGGCAGGTAACGCCTGTATTTGTTTATACCGATTATCCTTCAGCAGAATTGTTTATTAATGGCATCAGTCAGGGAAAGAGAACAAAGGATCTTTCAATAAAGGTCGAAGGCAGCGATACAGAAGTGGCGTATAAAGGATTCGAGCGTCAGAAACGCTATCGGTTGATGTGGATGAATACGAAATATGAGCCGGGCAGCCTGAAAGTGGTGGCTTATGATAAAGAAGGCAAAGCGGTAGCGGAAGAAACCGTACGTACAGCGGGCAAGCCTCACCATCTGGTATTGACAGCTGATCGTAAACGAATGAAGGCCGACGGTAAGGATCTTATTTATATAAATGTGCGTGCGTGTGATAAGGATGGAAATCTTTGTCCAGATGTTTCATTGAACGTTAAGTTTAGTGTGGCAGGTAATGGTATTTATCGTGCTGCGGCCAATGGTGATGCTACATGTATGGAGTCGTTTCAGGAAACTGAAATGTCGCTCTTTAAAGGTCAGTTGGAAGCAATCGTACAAAGTACTGAGAAATCGGGCGCAATCACATTTACAGCTTCGGCTGCGGGTGTTAAATCGGCAACGATTGACCTGCTGAGCGATGCGAAATAAGTATGAATTAAATTGAAGGTTTGATTTTTGAAAGCATAGATACAGAATCTGTATCTAAATATAATTATTACTATGACAGAAGAACAAGAAAAGAGGAAAAATGCAGTCAAGATTGTGGCTGAATTAATTGTGGAAAAAGGAGTATGGACCTATGTGAATATTGATACATGGGAAGTACAGCATCGTTATGAAAATGAAGATTATTTCTTTGATAGAGATCCGCGTATGGAACGCAAGAATAATGAAGTCAGGGAGATCATTCGCGACTGGAAGCGAAAGTTTACGTTTCGTCCCATGAACTCGTCGGAATCATATAAGATTATGAAGGAGTTTATTGAGAATCAATTGCCTGTCGGAGAGTTTCAGGATATCATGAAACAGGTACTTATCGGTCCGAAACCCTTTGCGGACTTTAATCATAAAATTCATCTTTCAGAGTTTAAAAGTGCTTGGTTCGATTATAAGAAAAGCTATCTGGAACAGTATGTGAAGACTTTATTTGTTACTCAGTTGAAGGGGGGAGGAACTTGCACAAAGGAAGAACTGGAGGATTTTTATCCAACAGTGATGGACGCAGAGTAAATACTGCCCGAAAATGAACACTCTGTCCGAAAATGAACACTTATATTCGTACTCTTACACACATTATCAATGAGTTATTGTTTTGGCACGATGTTTGTCCCCAAACAGTTCGGAATTAAGTGGAGAATATAAATATGGACAGAGAAATATCGAGGCAACAACGTAGTAAGGAAAAAAGTAAACAACTGATAAAGACAGGATTTGTTGTTGGAAGTATAATTATAGCGGTTGCTGTAGCGATCTCTTTTTTGCAGACAAGTCTGAATGAACGTGACCTGACGCTTTCGACGGTAGACAAAGGAGTTATTGAAGTATCAGTAAGTGCAACTGGAAAGGTGGTCCCAGCTTTTGAAGAGATTATTAATTCGCCTATAAATAGTCGTATCTTAGAGGTATACAAGAAAGGAGGCGATTCGGTGGAAGTGGGTACACCTATACTGAAACTTGATCTGCAAAGTGCAGAAACCGACTATAATAAACAGATTGATGAGGCACAGATGAAAGCGCTTCAGTTGAAACAGCAACGGATGATGAATCACAACAAACTGTCAGAAATGGAGATGAATCTGAAGGTGTCGCGCATGGAGTTGAACCGTAAAACAGTAGAGTTGCGCAACGAACGCTATCTTGACAGTCTCGGAGCCGGAACAACCGACAAAGTACGGCAGGTAGAACTCGATTATAACGTCAGTTCGTTGAAGTTGAATGAAGATGAACAAAAATACAAGAATGAACAGGCTCTTGCTGCAGCTGACCTGCAGGTGAAGGAACTGGAACTGAATATCTTTAAGAAGAGCCTTGGAGAAACCAAACGTATATTGGAAGATGCTCGTATACGTTCACCGCGTAAAGCCATCCTGACTTATGTGAATAATGAGATAGGCACGCAAATCGGACAGGGAATGCGTGTGGCTATTGTTTCGGATCTTTCACATTTCAAGATTGAAGGTGAGATAGCCGATACTTATGGCGACTGCATTGCTGTAGGAAGTAAAACGGTTGTAAAGATCGGTAGTGATAAGCTGGAAGGAACGGTTAGTGATGTGACACCTCTTTCAAAGAACGGTGTGATTTCATTCACTGTGCAATTGAAGGATGATAACAACAAAAGGCTGCGCTCGGGTCTGAAGACGGATGTGTATGTGATGACTGCTGTTAAAGACGATGTGATGCGTATCTCAAATGGTTCATATTATGTAGGCAAAGGAGAGTATGATATGTTTGTTGTAAATGGAGATCAGCTGCTAAAACGAAAGATCCAACTTGGCGACAGCAACTTTGAATATGTGGAAGTAATCAGTGGCTTGAAACCGGGCGATCGGGTGGTTGTCTCTGATATGTCGCCTTATAAGAGCAAATCAAAGATGAAGATTAAATAGAAATACCCACAAGAGTTATAGTGAAAGTGAATGCAGGCGATGGTTTTGCACCGCAGCTTTCACTTTTTTTTTGAAGAAAGAACCATATGTATTTTGTACGATTCTTCTCCCGAATTTATAGTGTAGAGGTTTGCTTCTGGTTCGCTAATTATATCTGACAGATTACTTTTTAGTGAGTGGCATTACTTTGACAGATGTTTGTATTTGAGCCAACTGTTCGCTTTCAGTGTTCGATAATGAACACATTGTTTCATTATCGAACACTGAATTATCTACGTATGTTTCAATAAATCAGATATTTATGTTTATGGCACGCAATTTGTATAACTGGAAGCAAATTAATAATAGTAATATGATAAAGCAGTACATCAAGCAAGCCATAAGGCTTCTACGCGAGAACAAGCTTCTTAGCGTCATCTCTATCTTTGGTACGGCGCTGGCCATCTGCATGATTATGGTTATCATTATCCTGTATGTGGTGAAGACAGCTCCTTTTCGTCCGGAAACAAACCGTAGTCGTACCTACTATTTCACTTCCATTTTATCGAAAGGGAAGGCTGATAACCGACGCATGTCGTACGGTGCTATAGGTATTCCTTACATTAAGGCGTGTATTCTGCCATTGAAGTCGGCGGAGATTGTAACAATCGTTTCACGCGATGACCGTAACAAGCCGATGGCTTCCACTATGGATGGACTTAATATATATTCGGCGGTGATTTCTCAGACTGATGATGTTTTTTGGCGTCTCTTCGACTTCGACTTTATTGATGGAAAGGCATTCACGGCAGCTGACGTTAAGAGTGAAATCAAAAACGCAATCATCAGTGAAACGGTAGCACGTAAACTTTTCGGTACAACGCATTGCACGGGCAAGCAGATTAAACTTGACTTTCTCAACTATCGCGTAGCCGGTGTTGTCAAAGATGTGTCGCGCTTTGCTGATAAAGCTTGGGCAGATATATGGGTACCTTATACCACGATGGATTCTTATAAGAATAGTTATGAAGAAGGTATTAACGGTAGCATGAAGTGTTATGTTCTCCTCAAGAAAGGTTATACACGGGATGACATGCACAAGGAAGTGCTCCGCCTACAAGCTGTCTACAATGCTACGTTGAAGAACTTTAAAGCCGACATAGGCTATCAGCCTCGTTCGCAGACTGAACAGAATATCTCCGGTGATAATGAAAAAGAAACGAACATGTCTCGGATGTATATCCGTTATGGCATCGTTCTCTTTGTACTCCTTTTAGTGCCAGTACTCAATCTTTCTGGGATCACACTCTCAAGAATGCGTCGACGCATGCCGGAACTAGGCGTGAGACGTGCTTATGGTGCAACGAAATGGAACATTCTTTGGCAGGTACTTAATGAAAACTTGGTGTATACGCTGATTGGAGGTGTCATCGGACTGGCTTTTTCTTACGTTGCGATGTTCATGCTCAAGGACTGGCTTCTTATGAGTAGTCTCGGGCAAGCTGGAATCACCCTTGGAATGTTCAGCTGGCTGGTGTTTGCTATCGCTTTCTTTTTCTGCTTGCTGCTTAATCTGCTTTCGGCAGGAATACCGGCATGGCGTGTCTCTCGCAATAATATAACAGACTCGATAAACAGTTAATGAATTATGATAAAGTCAATATTAATACAGCTCTGGAATGAGCGTAAGAGTGTTATTCTGATTTGGGTGGAACTGCTGGTTGTATCTGTTTTGATGTGGTATCTGGCTGACGCTCTCTATCTTCAATATAAGCAATACACTTCGCCGGTAGGTATAAACATCGACCATGTATACCATGTACAACTTGGTACTGTACCCGCTGGAAGCGCCGATTATGATACAACAACCGTGCACGGTTCCGAAGGGGGCTCCGATATCCTTATCGCCTACGACCGTATCGCTCACAATCCAAATGTGAGTGTAGCGTGCTTCACTATGACGATTGCATTTCCTTATATGTGGAATAATCGATTTGCTACTTTCAAGCGTGATACAATCATACGCAACGGATTTGTGCGCTATGTGCAACCGTCGTACTATCGTGTGTTCCGCGTGATGGAAGCCGGTGGTGGAAGCCCTGAAGTTTTGGAAAAGGCGGCGATGGAGAACAACTGTATTGTTACCGCTAATGTTGCCAAAGACTTCTTCGGCAGTGCCAAAAAAGCATCGCACAAACAGCTCGCTATCACTGATCAGGGAACTGTTGATAGCGTAATGTGTAACATCGGTGCTGTATGCAATCCGATGCGATATAATGAATTTGATGAATATAACTATGTCTATTATAAACCTATCAAGATCGATGAAATACGGACTGTAAATGCCGATGCTGCGGGGTGGCTGCCTATTTTTATACGAGTGAAGGCTTCGGCTGATAACAGCAGTTTTGCAGAGAATTTCCGTCACGACATGGCACAACAGCTTCGTGTAGGCAATATTTATCTTAAGGATGTCATTCCTATGTCATACTACCGGAATGAGATGCTGCGTGAAAAAGTAGAACAGGCCAAAGGTTATATCACCGTGATCTTCTTTTTTCTCATTAATGTATTACTGGGTATTGTCGGAACTTTCTGGTTTCGGACACAGCAGAGGCATTCCGAGATGGGTCTGCGTATGGCAATGGGTGCGTCTCGTTACTCGATATTCGGTTCACTGTTAGGTGAAGGATTACTGTTGCTTGCGACAGCAATGGTTCCTGCCATATTTATTATATTCAATATGGCTAAACTTGATGTGATGCAAATTACACCTATACCGGTGGCTTTGAGCGGCCGTATTATCTTTGCCTTTCTTTTCACTCTTGGAGTGGAAGCAGCGATGATTCTTATCGGTATTAGTTTCCCGGCATGGAAGGCAATGCATCTGCAGCCGGCTGATGTACTTCATGAGGAATAGCACATGGCACTGATATTAACAAGAATATAAATAGTTAAAACAATAAATATTATGATTGAAGTTAAGAACTTGGAGAAAATCTACCGTACAAAAGAAATTGAGACCGTAGCTTTAGAAAACGTGAACCTGACGGTAAATAAAGGTGAGTTTCTGAGCATCATGGGTCCCTCAGGTTGTGGCAAGTCTACGTTGCTCAACATCATGGGGCTTCTGGATGTCCCGACTGAAGGATCAATCCGGATAGAGGGTACCGATACATCGAATATGACCGACAAGGAGATGGCCATGTTTCGTAACAGGAAACTGGGTTTTGTGTTTCAGTCTTTTCATCTGATCAATTCTCTCAACGTAATTGATAATGTGGAATTGCCACTGCTATACCGTAACGTGAATGCCAAAGAACGTCGCACGGCGGCCGTTGCTGTACTCGAAAAGGTGGGACTTTCGCACCGCATGCGCCATTTCCCGACACAACTCTCCGGAGGTCAGTGTCAACGTGTAGCCATAGCTCGTGCTATCGTGGGCAATCCCGATATCATTCTTGCCGATGAACCTACCGGGAATCTGGATAGCAAGATGGGAGCCGAAGTAATGGATATTCTCCATAAACTCAATAAAGAAGACGGTCGTACTATCGTGATGGTAACCCACAACGAAGCACAGGCACAGCAGACAAGCCGCGTCGTGCGCTTCTTTGACGGACGGCAGGTTGAATAAGAAATTCAGAATTCGGTAGAGGCATATTGCGTAGTGACGAATGGTTTCTTTCTGAATTTTTTATGACATTGATTATAGCTGCACATAAAATAGTAATGGAAATATTAATAGTAAACGCATATATATTATAATGTATAGAATATATTTCAAACAGGCGTGGAACCTGATCAGGCAAGAGAAGCTTTTCAGTCTAATTTATATCCTCGGGACGGGATTGTCGGTTGCGATGGTGATGGTGCTTAGCATCATTTTCTACGTTAGGATAGCGAATGTTTATCCTGAGACGAACCGCAGCCGTACACTGGTGGTTAAAAGTGCACAGATGAAGGCAAAGATTGAAGGCGAAGGATCTTCGAGCTCCGCTTTGTCTGAAAAACTCATCAATACCTGCATCACTCCTGTGAAAGGCATCGAGGCTTTGGCTTTGATACTCGACTACGACGTTGAGTCAAATCTTGTGCAACCGGTAGGTACGAATGAACAACTACCCATCACTTCTAAGTTTGTGAACACTGGATTCTGGAAGGTCTACAATTTTCGATTCCTTGAAGGGAATCCATTCACGGAAGCCGATTTCCAGTCGGGCATTCCTACGGCCGTTATTTCCGAGAGTCTTGCAAAAAGGCTGTTTGGATCGGTCAGGGGAGTTGTTGGCAAGTACGTGTCAAAAGACTTCCGACAGTATCGTGTGTGCGGCGTGGTGAAGGATGCATCGGCTGTGACAGGTATATCGTATGCACAGATGTGGATACCTTATACGGCGAATAAGATGTATGCCGACAAAACGGATCAGAATGCCACCTGGAATGAAGATGGAACGCTGGGGTATTACAAGGCTTTTATTCTCGTCTCTCCGGGGGCTAATACGGCGAAAGTCAAAGCAACGGTAGAGGCTAATGCTGTTCGTTATAGTAAGACGCTGAAGAAGTTCAATCTGACGTTGATGGGGCAGCCCGACTACTGGTGGCAATCCACATTTCGTTTATGGAGTAATGAAGGACCCGACTTTAAGAAACTGTCCATACAGTATGGGCTAATATTTTTAATTCTTCTGATGGTACCGGCAGTAAGTCTTTCAGGTATGACCGATTCTCGTATGGAGCGTCGGCTGGCCGAGATGGGGGTACGCCGTGCTTTCGGTGCGCCGATGGGGCGATTGATGAATCAGATATTTGCCGAGAACTTCCTATTTACGTTATTGGGAGGAATATTCGGGCTGTTGCTTTCTTACTTAATTATACTGTTATGTAGCAGCTGGATTATGTCTATAGGACAGGGCTTTGTTGGTCTCCTGCCTGATGGCGAGAGTACGGTCTTTACACCGTCAATGCTGATGAACTGGCAGGTATTCTTTATTGCACTGGTAATATGTTTTGTGCTGAACATGCTATCGGCTATGATACCGGCTTGGCGTGCGGCACATCGGCCGATTGTTGATTCTATAAACGTGTAATAGGAGATAGTAAGATGATAAAGATGATATTGACTCAGATTTGGAATAAGCGACGTTCCAATGCGTGGTTGTTCGTGGAACTATTGATGGTGTTCTGCCTGCTTTGGTATATTGTGGATTACTTTTTTGTCCTAGAATATAACAAGAATATTCCTGAAAGTAGAAGTATAGACCATACATGGCAGCTTACTTTGAATGAGTTGCCGGACACGGATCCGCAGTATATGGCGGCACAAAGTGATTCTGCGGTTAAAGAAGCCAACTTTGATCGTATTCTTAATCGAATTCGAAGTTACAAGGGAGTAATGTCGATAGCTTTGATAGAGTGCGGCTCTCCCGGGGCTGGTGATTACTGGGGTTTTGGCTTGCGTAATAGCAACGATACAACAAAGAGGTCAGGTTTTATGGCTATAAAGTTTGATCCGCGTACCGATTTTTTCAAGACGTTTCATTATACTTATCCCAATGGGGGGGCGGTTGAGGCAAAAGATTTTGACTGGTCAGATCCGAATTCAATTGTCATTGGCAGGAAGGCCGAGCGGGAACTGTTTGGTAAGCAGAGTGCCATTGGAAAGCAGTTGGAGACAACGGTATGGAATGGTCATCCGGCAGAGTATTATTCGGTGAAGGGAGTGGTAGGCGATTTCAAGCGTTTTGATTATTGCCGTTATGAGAATGGGCTGTATATGGTCAACCATGTGAAGGATGGTGTGATAGCTGTACGTAGCAGTGACAATCTTTCTGATACCCGGTTTCTTCAAGACTTCAAGGCGGCTATGGTCAAAGAGCTTCGGATTGGTAATTACTATTTAGTGGGCATCAAGTCGTATAAGGAGATCGCAGCAGAAACGAATACGACGTTCGGTATGGATAATGCATACATGGTACGTACGGCAATGATGTTATTTTTCCTTGTCAATATCATGCTCTGCGTAATGGGGACGTTCTGGTATCGCATACGTGTAAGGCGTGAGGAGATAGGACTTCGTATGGCGATGGGATCGTCACGTGTTGGTATCCGTAATTTGTTGTTTAAGGAAGGAGTGTTGCTTCTGACACTCGTTGTACTGCCTGCAATGTTTATCGAGTTCCAATTCGTCCATGCCGGTATGATCGATACACTTGGTAAGGCGGACAAGGATATGATAACCTATTTGCCTGACCGTACAGCCTTACGCTTCCTAATCACTAATGCTATCACGTGGCTGATACTGACCGTAGCTATCATTTTGGCTATAATGGTCCCTGCAGACAAGGCAGCAAAGATGGCACCGGCTGATGCAATGCATTATGAGTAGTGAAGTATAGTATATTCAGGTTGTGTGTGTTAATAGAAAAACCCGACTTTGCAATAAAATGTGGGTCGGGCTTTCTTTCTTTGTTTGATAGATGGACTTTTTATTTCTTGCCTTTACTCTTATCATAGATGACACGGCTTAAATGAGCTTGAATTTTCATGAGAGCTTTCAGTTCAAGGCCATCAAAATTAATTTCAGATAGCTTAACTTTATCTTTTGTCGGAATAACAATAGGTCTTGCGTTAGTCATTTCTGTAACTAATCTGTCAATCTCACCCTTTATTTTACCTGCTCTTTTGCTAAAATTTACTGTTCTTGCCATATTGTATTTTATTTAGTTAATTATAATTGGTGCAAATATAAATATAAGAAATTAATAAAACAATTAAACAAGTCTTTTTTATTCTATTTGTAAGGTAAAAATGAACTTTTTATCTATCATGATGCTTTTATAATTAAATGACTAAAAAAGATGATACGAAAAGAAAAGCAGAAATAGGCTAAAACTAAATTTATTTATTGTGGACAAAATCCTGTAACTGTACCGAAAGCGAACACAGTGTTCATTTTCGGACACTTTATTGTAAATCTACTTTTCACATAATCAGTTATATACATATATGGCATATCTTTTGTTATAGATGAGAACAAAATAATATGAAAATGAAAAATGTTTATATAACTATTGTTATTTTGTCGTGTTTTGTTTATGGAATAAAGGCTTCGCAATCAGATACTACAAAACTGACATTAAAGGACGCAATCAATTTCGCTCAATTGCAGTCGGTTGATGCTGCGGTGGCACTCAATGAATTAAAAACGGCATATTGGCAATATCGTACGCACCAAGCCGATCAACTGCCTGAAATTAATTTTACAGGGACATTGCCGTCTTATAGTAAACAATATACTCGTTATATGAATTCCGATGGAACATATACTTATTTGCGTGATAATTCCTTAGAGATGAAAGGTGGTTTTTCGATAGATCAGAATATACCGTTGACGGGAGGAAAAATATCATTAAATAGTACTCTTGATTTTAATCGTCAATTAGGGCATAATGCTTATAATGCATTTATGAGTATTCCATTTGGAATTACGTTTACACAGCCTATTTTCGGAGTAAACGATCAGAAGTGGAAACGTCGTATCGAGCCGGTGCGTTATCAGGAAGCCAAATCGGCTTATATAGAAAGTGTTGAAGGATTGACGATAACTGCTATAAAATATTTTTTCAATTTATTGCTTGCACAGTCCAAATTAGCTACTGCTAAACAAAATCTTTTGAATGCAGACAAGCTGTATGAGATTGCAGAGGCAAAGCGAAAGATCGGACAGATTTCAGAAAATGAGTTGATGCAGTTGAAACTTTCCTCTCTACAAGCTAAGGGAAAGGTAACCGAGGCTCAATCGAGCTTTAATGCCAATATGTTTCAGCTTCGCGCCTTTTTGGGATTGAATGAACAGGTGATTTTGGATCCTGTCGTGCCTGAATCGGCACCCGATTTACGAATGAATTATTCAAAAGTGCTTGAGCGTGCTGAAGAAAATAACTCTTTTGCCAAAAACATTCTTCGCCGGCAGTTAGAAGCTGACTATAGTGTCGCTACCGCTAAAGGCAACCGTCGGTCGATCAACTTGTATGCATCGTTTGGATATTCGGGTAAAGATCAAACATTTAATTCCGCTTATCGCAATCTGAAAGATAATAACATTGTTGAAATAGGTGTTTCAGTTCCGCTACTTGACTGGGGCAAGCGCAAGGGTAAGGTAAAAGTGGCCGAGTCGAACCGTGACGTTGTGTTATCAAAAATCAAACAGGAACAGCTCAGTTTTGATCAGGATATATTTCTTCTGGTTGAAAATTTCAACAATCAGGCCGCTCAGTTGCAAATAGCCGAGGAAGCAGACCAGATTGCCCAGAAACGATATAAAACTTCTATCGAAACCTTTATGATCGGGAAGATTAATATTCTCGACTTGAATGATGCTCAGCAATCCAAGGATGATGCTCGTCAGAAACATATTGAGGAATTGTATTACTATTGGTCTTATTTTTATAACATCCGCAGCGTTACGCTTTATGATTTTGAACATGACCGTACGTTGGATGCAGAGTTTGATGAAATTGTCAGAAAATAGTATATTTGCAAAAGATATGAATACAATGATACTTGTAGTTGATGATGATGCAGCTATCCGTTCGTCGCTTTCGTTTTTGCTGAAGCACGCCGGCTTTGAGGTGGAGGCTGTGTCTTCGCCCGAAGAAGCGTTGTTAACTGTAAGAGCAACAGCACCACAATTGATCCTTATGGATATGAATTTTACGTTGACGACAACGGGTGAGGAGGGAATCCATTTGCTGAAGCAGGTGAAGATATTCCGTCCTGATGTACCAGTTATTCTGATTACAGCCTGGGGTTCTATCTCTCTTGCTGTACAGGGTATGCAGGCCGGGGCTTTCGATTTTATAACGAAACCTTGGAATAACCTTGTTTTGCTCAATTCCATACGTACAGCATTGGCCTTGAAGGAACAGAAGAATAGTCAGGTTTTTCCGCTTAACAGGAATGAAGCTAATGAAAAGTTCCATTTTGAGCATATTATCGGGCAGAGTGTTCCCTTAATGGAGATATTGGGAACAGTGTCTCGTATTGCACCTACTAACGCCTCTGTTCTGATTACCGGTGAGAGTGGAACAGGTAAGGAACTAATAGCTGAAGCTATTCATGCGAATAGTGCAAAGGCTGGAGGTCCGTTTGTGAAGGTTAATTTGGGCGGCTTATCCCAAAGTCTTTTCGAGAGTGAAATGTTCGGTCATAAGAAAGGTGCATTTACAGATGCTTGCACAGATCGTGCGGGTCGTTTTGAGATGGCCGATAAGGGTACGATCTTCCTCGATGAGATTGGAGATTTGGAGCTGTCGTGTCAGGTAAAACTGCTCAGAGTATTGCAGGATCAGACGTTTGAAGTACTGGGTGACAGTCGTCCCCGTAAGGTCGATGTGCGTGTGGTGAGCGCCACGAATGCTGACTTGCATCAGATGGTGGCAGGTAAGACTTTCCGTGAGGATTTGTATTATCGCATCAATCTTATTACGATCCATCTGCCCGCCTTGCGTGAACGTAAGGAAGATATTCCGTTGCTGGCTCGTTATTTTGCCGAACAGCAGTGCAGGGCTAACGGCTTGCCTGAGGTAAGGTTTACTGCTGAAGCACTTGCTTTATTGCAACGTTTGCCATATCCTGGTAATGTGCGCGAACTGAAGAACCTGGTGGAACGTACAATTCTTATCTCCGGTAAATCGTTGATTGATACTTCCGACTTTGATGTACTGCATGAACCTTCATCGATGAAGGCATCTGTTTCTTCTTCTTCTTTGAGCGGTATGACGCTAGATGAAATGGAAAAGCAGACTATTTTACAGGCTATGAAAGAATACGACGGAAATGTGTCGCGTATGGCCGTAGCACTTGGTATAAGTCGTGCTGCGCTTTATCGCCGCCTGGCTAAATACGGTATCCCTGTCGATAATTAATAAAAACAAAGAGCCGATGAAAGTAAAAAACTGGTTCTGGATATTTAGTGTGATATTGTTGGTCGCCTTGTCGATCCTCTCTTACTTTGTCTTTTATAAATCATCCACTAGTCTTTTTTTTATAGTTGAAGGTTTTGTGCTATTTACTGCGCTATATTTGTTTATATTCTATGGGCGCATTATTAAACCGTTGCATATTATTGGCAATGGTATGGAGTTGTTGCGTGAGCAGGATTTCAGCTCACGTCTACGTTATGTCAAGCAACCTGATGCCGATCGTATTGTTGATATCTTTAACAAAATGATGGAGCAGTTGAAAGACGAACGATTGCATCTCCGTGAACAGAATCATCTTCTTGATTTGCTGATTGACGCTTCTCCGATGGGTGTTGTAATGCTGGATCTGGACCAACGGGTATATACGATCAATCCGGCGGCACATAAGATGCTGGGTCCTTCGTCGGCAGCGGTTGTAGTTGGACAATTGTTGGCTCAGATCGATTCTCCGTTGGCTTCGGCTATGTGCGAAATTCCTCTTTATTGTTCCCGGACAGTACGTTTGGATGGAGCAAATGTTTATAAATGCACGCATTCGTCTTTTATCGATCGAGGATTTCAGCATTCTTTCTATCTGGTGGAGCCGTTGACGCAGGAAGTATTCAATGCCGAGAAGAAAGCTTATGAGAAGGTAATCCGGATGATCGCTCATGAGGTTAATAATACGATGGCGGGTATTTCATCCACATTGGATACCTTACAAAGTACTTTCAGTGGCATCGAAAACATGGATGATGTGTGTGAAGTGCTACGCGTCTCATCAGACCGTTGTTACAGCATGAGTCGCTTTATTACGAATTTTGCCGATGTGGTGCGTATACCTGAACCACAGTTGCGGGTGTTGCAGTTGAATGATGTCGTGACGGCCTGCAAACGGTTTATGGAGACGATTTGCTTGAACCGGAATATAGATATTGTGATGGAATTGAACGAGAAATCGCCTGTCGTGAAACTTGATAATACTCTTTTCGAGCAAGTGCTTGTCAATATTATCAAAAATGCTGCAGAAGCTATTGCTCACGATGGCAAAATATTTATCCGCACAAGTTGTAATCCGTCGTGTCTTGAAATTGCAGATACGGGTAAAGCTATCAGCAAAGAGATTGAGGCCAAGATATTTAGTCCATTTTTTTCTACTAAACCGGATGGACAGGGACTGGGGCTTATTTTTATTCGCGAGGTGTTGCTGAAGCATAACTGCACCTTCTCACTCCGTACGTATGACGATGGATTAACACGATTTCGGATCCTCTTTGGATAATCTGTTTATAGACTCTCTCTAGAGTGGAATGCTGTAACAGAGTTTTAGTGTGTCCATGACAAAGACACTGCGGATGTGACTGATTGTATCCAGTGTCCCTAGCTGATTAATTACGAATTCCTGATAATGCTTCATGCTTGAGACATAAATTTTCAGCATGTAGTCGCAATCACCGCTCACATTGTAGCATTCTGTCACTTCATTCCAGTTCTGCACGGTATCGGTGAACTCGTCGGCGATCTGCTTGTTTATCTGCTTCATTGTGATATTGCAATAAACGACGAAACCGCGGTCGAGCTTGCCAGGATCAAGAATTGCTACATACTTTTGTATGTATCCTTCGCGTTCAAGGCGCTTTAAGCGTTCAAAAGTGGGCGTTGTCGAAAGATGTATTTTGGCTGCCAGTTCTTTGGTTGTCAAACGACAATCGGTCTGCATAACCCGAAGAATCTGGATGTCGGTTGCATCCAATTCTTCCATGTTCTTATTTGAGTTGTCCATGTTATAAAGAATATTATTCTGTTAGAAAGTTTCTTGAATCTAATTGTTGTATGTTCGTTCTTTAAATAAACGCAAATTTAGCCATATTTTCTTATTTATTTTATTTAGTGGGAATATATTTCTAATAGTTGCAACTTTGCATTGTTCAAATCGAGCAGAAATCGGAAAGATTGAGAATTATATACAATTTAAAAATAGAAGAACTATGGCAACAAAGAAATTACATTTTGAGACGCTCCAACTTCATGTTGGGCAAGAACAGGCAGACCCGACAACTGATTCACGCGCTGTTCCAATTTATCAGACCACTTCGTATGTATTTCATAATTCCAAGCACGCTGCGGATCGTTTCGGTCTGCGCGATGCAGGAAATATCTACGGCCGATTGACCAATTCTACGCAAGGTGTGTTTGAAGAACGTGTAGCTGCGCTCGAAGGAGGCGTGGCTGGCCTGGCGCTAGCTTCAGGCGCAGCAGCTGTTACGTATGCTATTCAGAACATTACTAGTGTCGGAGATCATGTCGTGGCTTCGAAAACAATCTATGGAGGATCGTTTAATCTGTTGAATCACACGTTACGCAATTTTGGTGTTGACTCTACCTTCGTTGATCCGGATGATATTAATGCTTTTGAAAAGGCTATCCGTCCGAACACGAAACTAATTTTTATTGAAACTTTCGGTAATCCCAACTCCAACATTACTGATATCGAAGCTACGGCAGCTGTTGCTCATCGTCACAATATTCCACTGATTATAGATAATACATTTGGCACACCCTATCTGATTCGTCCTATAGAACATGGAGCAGATATTGTGATCCATTCGGCGACGAAGTTCATTGGCGGTCACGGCAGTTCTTTGGGTGGTGTCATTGTTGATGGTGGAAAATTTGATTGGAAAAAGAGTGGTAAGTTTCCTCAACTCGCGGAATCCGATCCAAGTTATCATGGCCTTGTGTTCGCTGATGCTGTGGGTGCTGCAGCTTACGTGACGCGGATCCGCGCCATTATTCTCCGTGATACGGGAGCGACGATCTCGCCTTTTAATGCTTTTATTCTTTTGCAGGGGCTTGAGACTTTGTCATTGCGTGTTGAACGTCATGTGTCGAACGCCTTGAGGGTTGTTGATTATCTGAGTAATAATAAGCAAGTTGAGGTTGTTCATCATCCGGCTTTGCCCAATCATCCCAACCACGAACTCTATAAACGTTATTTTCCAAACGGAGGAGGAAGTATTTTTACTTTTGATATAAAAGGCGATGCCCGAAAAGCTCAGGATTGGATAGATCATTTGAAGATATTCTCGTTGTTGGCCAATGTGGCTGACGTAAAAAGCTTAGTTATCCATCCGGCTTCAACCACTCACTCTCAACTAAGCAGCGAAGAGCTGGAAAATCAGGGAATACATCAAAACACAATCCGTCTGAGCATTGGAACTGAACATATCGATGATATTATTGATGACCTTCAACAAGCTTTCGATGCAGTCAAATAATTTTGATGGTGATACTAATTGTAATGTGTGTATAGAAAGAGATGCAATGTTTGCGTCTCTTTTTTTATGGCAACAAGAGGTAACTAAATTTTCTGCAGAAATAGTAGGGTTCGCATGTTATGTTTTTCTTTCTTTGTCGTCATATTAATGAAAATGGACATTGAGACATTTAAAATAACGGTGCTTCCTCTCCGGGAAAAGCTTTTGAATATTTCGCGGAGAATAACGGAAGATGGAGTTGATGCCGAAGATATCGTGCAGGAAGCTCTTCTGAAGTTGTGGCTTATTCGTGATAAACTCGACCGTTATTTAAGCGTAGAGGCTTTGGCTATACAGGTCACGAAGAATCTGTCTATTGACCATATGCGGACGCGGCATGCCGGAGGTCCTCCGCTGGAAACCCTTTCTTTTGATTCGGGCGGGCGTTCTCCGGATGAGCAGCTTGAACAGGAAGACGCAGTAGCCTGCATACGAACTTTGATAAACCGGCTGCCTTTGGTTCAGCAGGCAATTATTCGGATGAAAGATATCGAAGGATATGAATTGCAGGAAATAGCTGATATAACAGGAACGCAAGTTGAAGCGGTTCGTGTGAATCTGTCGAGAGCGAGGAAAAAGGTTCGGGAACAATATATGAAATTAAATAGATAATGAAGATGAAAGTAAGTGATATAGATAATTTGATTGAACGGTATTTTGAAGGTGAGACTACAGCTGAAGATGAACGACATCTGCGTGCTTTCTTCGCTTCAAATGCCGTCCCTGAGAGATTGAGCTCCTATAAGCCTTTGTTTGCTTATTTTGATGAGGAAATTCAGAAAGTGCACCCTCTGAGATTGAATGTAAACAGAGTCTGGCAGAAGAAAAGGAGATGGTTGTATGTCTTGTCGGGAGCTGCAGCAGCCATATTGTTGGTTCTCTTTTTGAACCGGGCACTATATCCGTCAGATCAACGCTATTGTTCGGATAATTATGTGGTTATTAATGGTCGTTGCTACACGGATATTCATACCGTGCGTGCTATGGCTGCCGAAGCCTTGCACGAGGTTGCAACACCTGTTGATGAGTATTTTCCTAAAACGGATATCAATGACAGTGAGCGCCATGTCGTTGACGATCAGTTGAAAGAGTTGGGTTCTATGTTTAACGATAATGAAACAAAAGAATAAGATGAAACATATCAGATATGCATTGTTATTACTTCTGACTTTGTGTTTTTTATTGCCTGAAGAGCTTTATGCTACTGAAACACAGAAAGATTTGAAGATACAGGATGTCTTTATCCGTTATGGAAAACGGAAGAATGTGACGATGGTTGAACTATCGAAAGAGATGTTGGAAACTTATGGGATGACACTCTATAAGAGTATTACCATCAAAAATGATCCAGAGGCGTTGCGATTTACACGTCAGTGCCTGAAGGCTGATCAAAACGGCGCAAGGATAATTAAGGAAATTACCGATGATGGAGGAATTGTTTCGGCCTACTATCAGATGCCCGGGAAAGAAAAGGATATCAATCGATTTGTTCTTTTTAAAGTGAATACCAGGCAGGTGATTACACTAGTGTATATTGAAGGTGAACTGGATAGCGACGATTTGATAACTTTATTGTTTACACGAAAAGATTTATAAATACTAAGGAAAGGAGATATTACGATGAAAAAAATGATTCTACTCATTATAGCCTTTATTACAACAGGTAATTTGATGGCTGCAAGTATGGCGCTTGTACCGAACGACACGATCATTACGCTTAATGGCAAGATTATCGAGATGACTGAAAACGAGGGCCGGACGAAGGTGAAGATTTATAAGGAAAACAGCAATAATAACAAAGAACTGATATATGAGAGTCATTATCGTGATGCGCAAGATGATGAGGATCGTGTGCATGTAACATTAGATAAGGGGCTGGCAGCAGGCGATACAGTCATCAACGTAGGAAATATGAGTCTTATTTTTATGGAGCATGATGGACTAGTGAATGTTAAATTATGCTCACGTACAGATGATGGAGAATGTATTGGGAAAGTGCTGATCTTCGAAGGTCGTTATCGGAATGGTCAGAGCTATGAGAGCCGGCGGTATGTAAAGTCTTTGATCAGAAAAATTACCAATCGCGACAAAGGTTTCGATCCGCATTGGGGCGGTTTTGGAATGGGATTTGCCAATTTCATGGGTTCGAGTGGAATCAACGATGTTGATGGCGTCTCTTTGGAAAGTGGGAATTCTCTGGAATACAATTTAAATTTTCTAGAACATAGTTGGACTTTTTCCAAATATCATTGGGCTGTGATATCCGGTTTCGGTCTTCGTTGGGATCGGTATCGTTTAGATATGAACAAGTATTTTCAGGAAGTCAATGGAGTAACGGTATTGGTCCCAGCACCAGAAGGAATTGTTTATAAGAAAAGTAAGTTGAATACAACGAGTCTGGTCATTCCTTTACTGTTGGAATGGCAGTCGCCTTCGTGCCACGGATCACGTTTCTTTGTTTCAGCCGGAATGGAAGGCGTAGTCAAGACGGCCTCATCTTCAAGAGTGGTTTATAATGATTCGGATGGAAAAGAACAGAAGCGGAAAGTAGATGGCGGTATGACATTGCGTCCTGTAACGATGGATTTCATTATGCAAGCTGGTATTGGTAATTTTGGCGCTTATGCAAAGTATTCTCCAATGGGTTTGTTTGAAAACAATAAAGGTCCGAAAGTACATCCTGTTTCAATAGGTTTGTTTTGGCATATTTTTTAAGGAGTAAGCATATAATAGTAGTTGGTATGAAAGAATATATGTTATCGTTGGCGGAATTGTATTCAATGAATTGAATTGTATTTATTCTTGAAGAGTTTGTTTCTAGAACTATTATTTTTCAAATCTTGTTTGTGATCTGTATTATCTTTTCTGCGAAAGAATTTTTGCACATGTCCTGAAGATTTTTTTTGTTTGTACTCACTTATTTATCGTCTCACATATGTGAATCGACCGTTCCACATATGTGAGACGGTCGATTCATATTATATGGAACGATCGATTCATATAATATGAATCGATAGAAAGCTGGGAAGGTCTACAGAAATATATCTTTGTGTATACTGAATTTTAGTTTATTATAAGCACAAAATGTTTCAGTAGAACAATAAATCAATATAATAGATTAGCCATTTTACTTATTAACTAATTTCACTGACGGGTTATCTATTTTTTGAAGCAAGATCTATTATGTCTGGTTTTATTGTGAAATAAGATTGAGTTACTGGCCGCTTATTAGATGACTTGTGTGTACAGAGAAAGATTCTTGTTGATGCAGTGGAAAATAAATTTCTCTACACTCTATATAGATTGAAAATAATTCTCTACTTTTGTGCTTTAAAACATAAAAAATAAACGGAAGTTAAAAATGGATGCAACAAAACGTATAAAGCATGCATTGGTATCTGTATACCATAAAGATGGATTGGATGAGATTTTAATGAAACTTCACCGTGAAGGTGTCAGTTTTGTATCAACAGGTGGAACACAAAAATTTATAGAGAGTTTAGGCGTTCCATGTGATGCTGTAGAAGATTTGACAGGTTATCCATCTATATTGGGTGGACGTGTAAAAACACTTCATCCGAAGGTATTTGGCGGGATTCTTTCTCGTCGTGATAATGAAGGCGATATTGCTCAGTTGACTCAATACAAAATTCCGGAAATTGACTTGGTGATTGTCGATTTATATCCTTTTGAAGAAACTGTGGCTTCAGGTGCTGCGGAGCAAGAAATTATTGAAAAAATTGATATAGGTGGTATATCCTTGATCCGTGCCGCTGCAAAGAACTTTAAAGATGTCGTGATTATTGCATCAAAGACTCAATACAAGCCATTTAAGGAGTTATTGGATAAACAGGGCGTTGAGACGACGCTTCAAGACCGCAAATGGTTTGCCAAAGAAGCGTTTGCTGTATCTTCGGGTTATGATACCGCTATCTTCAATTATTTTGATGGGAATCAATGGTCGCATTTCCGTGCAGCTGTTGATGAACCGATGCATCTGCGTTATGGCGAGAATCCTCACCAGGCAGCCAAATTCTTTGGAAAGTTTAATGATATGTTTGAACAACTGCATGGTAAGGAAATATCATATAACAATCTGCAAGATATCGATGCGGCCGTTAGTTTGATTGATGAATTCAATGAATTGACGTTTGCCATATTGAAACATACGAATGCTTGTGGTATAGCTTCACGAGCAAACATTCTTGAGGCATGGAAAGATGCTTTGGCCGGTGATCCGGTTTCTGCATTCGGAGGCATACTTATTGCTAATGGTACAATTAATGCAGCTGTTGCCGAAGAGATTAGCAAGATTTTCTTTGAAGTGATAATTGCACCTGCTTATGATTCAGAAGCTTTGGAAATATTAGAAAAAAAGAAAAATCGTATAATTCTTGTTCGTAAGGAGGGTGCTACATCTCCTTTGCAATATCGTTCTTCCTTGAATGGCGTGTTGGTACAACATAAGGATTTGAGTACTCAGGAAGAATCTGATTTGGAATCAATGTCGGAAAAGAAACCGACAGCACCCGAAGTTGAAGATTTACTTTTTGCTAATAAGATTGTAAAACATAGTAAATCGAATGCAATTACATTAGCAAAGAATAAACAACTTTGTGCAAGCGGCATTGGTCAGACTTCGCGCGTTGATTCTTTGAAGCAGGCTATCGAAAAGGCTAATTCTTTCGGTTTTGATTTGAATGGTGCTGTGATGGCTTCTGATGCATTCTTCCCGTTTTCTGATTGTGTGGAGATTGCAGATAAGGCTGGCATTACAGCTGTTATTCAGCCTGCAGGTTCAATAAATGACAAGCTGTCTGTTGATTATTGTAATGAACACGGTTTGGCTATGGTAAAGACGGGTGTCCGTCATTTTAAACATTAATTTTATTAAAAGTTACAAATGGGATTATTTTCTTTCACACAAGAACTGGCAATGGATTTGGGCACTGCCAATACGATTATTACCTGGAATGATAAGATTGTCGTAGATGAACCTTCCGTAATTGCCCTTGATGCACGTTCGGAAAAGGTTTTGGCTATTGGCCGCCAAGCACGTGAAATGTACGAAAAGACGAATCCGAATATTCGTACTATTCGCCCTCTTCGCGAAGGAGTTATTGCTGATTTCTATGCAGCAGAGCAGATGATGCGGGGTTTGATTAAGATGGCTAATGGCAAGAAACGTTGGTTCGCTCCTTCGTTGCGTATGGTCATAGGAATCCCGTCAGGAAGTACTGAAGTGGAGATTCGTGCCGTACGTGATTCAGCCGAACATGCTGGAGGTCGTGATATATATATGGTGTTTGAACCGATGGCAGCCGCCATAGGTGTAGGGATGGATGTATTGGCTCCTGAAGGTAATATGATTGTTGATATTGGTGGCGGAACAACAGAAATTGCCGTCATTTCATTAGGTGGTATAGTATCAAACAAGTCTATCAAGATGGCGGGTGATGACTTGACGAATGATATTGTAGAATATATGCGACGTCAGCACAATATTCGCGTTAGTGAACGTATGGCAGAACGAATCAAGATTAATGTAGGTTCAGCATTGAGCATATTGGATAATGCTCCCGAAGATTTTGAAGTCTGTGGTCCTAACCAGATGACAGCTTTGCCTATGAAAGTTCCTGTTTCTTATCAGGAAGTAGCTCATTGCTTGGATAAATCTATTTCAAAGATAGAAGCAGCTGTGTTGAGTGCTTTGGAGCAAACTCCTCCTGAATTGTATGCCGATATTGTAAAGAACGGTGTGTATTTGGCGGGTGGTGGCGCTTTGTTGCGCGGGGTTGATAAACGATTACGCGAAAAAATGGGTATTGAGTTCCATGTAGCCGATGATCCGTTACATGCTGTGGCTCGTGGTACGGGTATCGCTTTGAGAAATATTGATAAGTTTAATTTCTTGATCAGGTAATAAAATGAATAATGTGCCGGTTATTATACTGGCAAATTATTGATTATGCGGAAACTGCTAGATTTTTTAATAAGTAAAAGGCATTGGTTTATCTTTCTTGTGCTGGAGATTGTATCGTTCGTGATGATATATCGTAATAATTCATACCAACGAAGCATTATGCTCAGCTCAGCGAATGTGGTTACTGGTTATGTCTCTTCTGTTTCTGCATCGGTTAATTCCTATCTAAATCTTCGTAGCTTAAATAAGGAATTGCTTGAACGCAACGGACAGTTGGAGATGAAACTTCTCGAATTACAGGATCAGATAGATGTGATGAAAGCGGATACGGCGAAATTCGCCGGCTATGTGCCGGATTCTACGGAAGTGTTTACGTATCACTTTGTACCGGCAGAGGTGGTGAACAACAGCGTTTCGCAAATATTTAATTATATTACTATCAATAAGGGACGTAAGGACGGTATTACCCAAGACATGGGAGTGGTGTCGGATAAAGGTGTTGTTGGTATAGTGTCGGTCGTTAACGATCATTTTTCAGTCGTTCTTTCTATTCTCAATCCCAAATTTCGACTAAGTTGTAAAATTCAACGTAGTCAGTATTTTGGTTCGATGATATGGAAGGGACGTAATATTCAGTATGGTAGTTTGGAAGAGCTACCACGTCATGCCGTCTTTAAAAAAGGAGATATTATTGTTACAAGTGGATATTCAGCTATATTCCCTCCAGGCATTCTTGTTGGAAGAATCTGGAATGAGAAAAAGAATTTGGATAATAATTTCTATTCATTGGATGTCAAATTAGCCACAAACTTTGCAACATTGAAAAATGTTCGTATTATAAGTAATTATCGTCAGGCAGAACAACGGAGTTCGGAAAAGGAGGCAGAACAGAATGATTAACAATATTATAAGAAACGTTTTTTATTTTGTTATCTTGGTGTTGATTCAAGTTTTGATACTGAATAACATCCATTTTTTGCGTATAGCTACTCCTTTCCTGTATTTGTATTTTATTATTAAATTGCCAATAGGTACATCGGAAACCAAAGTGGTCGTTTATTCTTTTTTGATTGGTTTTGTGATAGATCTCTTTTCCAATACTCCTGGCATGCATGCTGCAGCTTGTACCCTGACTGGTCTCTTGAGGCAGCCTCTGATCAATTTTTATGTGGGTAAAGATTTGGTTGAAGGTTTATTCCCTTCCTATACAACTTTCGGATACGGAGGTTTTATTCGTTATATGCTTACTTTTGTAGTGATACATCACGTTGCTCTTTTCTTGATTGAATCTTTATCATTCTTTGATCCGTTATTCTTACTGATTCGTATCGTTGTCAGTATCTTAATGACTTCATTGCTTATTTGTATTGTAGAGGCATTCAATATTGAAAGGCAAAAAAGTGGAGAATAATTCAAAACATACATTACTTGAAAACAGACGTTTTGTTATTTATGGGGCAGTAATAGTTGTTGTCCTGATATTTTTGATCCGTTTGTTTTTTCTACAGATAGTTAATAGCAACTATAAAGCATGGGCTGACAGTAATGCTTTTTTGAAAAAAACATTATATCCGGCAAGAGGTGTTATCTACGACAGAACTGGCAAGTTATTGGTTTATAATCAGCCAGCATACGATATTATGCTTATCATGCATGAAGTACAGCCTTTTGATACACTTGACTTCTGCAATATACTGGGAATCACCCGCGAACAGTTTGTAAAACGAATTGAAGATATAAAGAATCGGCGATTGAACCCAGGTTATTCAGCTTATGTTCCTCAGTTATTTATGAATCACCTGTCTATTCGAGAGTATGGTATTTTGCAGGAGAAAATGTATAAGTTTTCGGGGTTTTATATACAGAGCCGTACAATACGCGAATATTCTTTTCCTAATGCGGCTCATCTGTTGGGAAATGTAGGAGAGGTTAATCGCGGTGATATCGAAAAAGATAATTATTATGTACAGGGAGATTATTCCGGTCGTTCAGGAGTGGAATCCTCATATGAGAAAGAGCTGAGAGGAAGCAAAGGGGTTGAAATTCTGCTTCGTGACGCCCATGGTCGCATTAAGGGACATTATGACGATGGGAAGCATGATGTTGCACCTGTATCTGGAAAAAATCTAAAGTTATCTATCAATATTGATTTACAGTCTTTTGGAGAAAAACTTATGCGTAACAAGCGTGGAAGCATTGTTATGATTGAGCCTGAAACGGGAGAGGTTTTATGTATGGTTTCTTCTCCGACATATGATCCTAGTTTACTTGTTGGGCGTCAGCGCGGAAAGAATCATCGTGAGTTAGAACGGAATCCCGATAAACCTTTGTTAAACCGTGCCATTATGGGATATTATCCTCCAGGCTCGACATTTAAGCCTACACAAGCTTTGACGTTCTTGCAGGAGGGCGTTATTACGAGAGAAACATTGTATACTTGTAATCATGGATACCCCTTTCGTGGTGGCAAACCGGCATGCCATGCTCATGCTTCTCCTTTGAATGTTATTTATGCCTTGACAACTTCCTGCAATTCTTTTTTTTGCTGGGGATTGCATTATATGCTTGATGTTCGCAGTCGTTTCCCATCTGTTCAGGTAGCTTTTGAGAAATGGAAGAATTATTTGGTTTCTATGGGATATGGTTATAAATTAGGTATCGATTTGCCTGGTGAAAAAAGAGGTTTTATTCCTAACAGTAAGTATTACGATAAGTATTATCGAGGTCGCTGGAATTCATCAACAGTAATATCTGTTGCAATTGGTCAGGGAGAAATATTGGCTACGCCGCTACAGATATGTAATCTGGCGGCAACCATAGCAAATAGAGGATACTTTATTACACCACATGTAGTGACAGAAATACAGAATATGCCGTTGGATACTCTTTATACAAATAAACACTATACGATGGTTCGCCGTTCCGAATATGAGATCGTAGCTGAAGGTATGCGTCATGCTGTTTTAGGCGGTACATGCCGTGAGGCGGCAATGCCTGACATTGAAGTGTGCGGTAAAACTGGTACGGCCGAAAACTCACATGGCAAGGATCATTCGGCATTTATTGGTTTTGCTCCATATAATAATCCAAAGGTAGCTATCTGTGTATATGTTGAAAATGGTGGTTTTGGTGCAAAGTTCGGTGTTCCTATAGGTAAGCTGATGATGGAAAAATATTTGAAGGGAGAGATCCCTGAAAGTGATAAATATCTTGAAGAAGAGATGTCGAACGCAGTAGTATCTCCGAATGTATTATCTTTGCCTGAACGAAGAAGCGATGATGACATATAGAAATACAGAAATATGGAAGACTGTTGACTGGATAACGGTTCTGTTATATATTATTTTGGTGGTAGCAGGATGGTTCAGCGTTTGCGGCGCGAGTTATGAGTTTGATAGTGGAAGCTGGTTCGATCCTGCAGGGCGTCCTGGTTCGCAGTTGATTTGGATAATGCTGTCGGTTGGCCTGATTTTTGTAATACTCATGCTTGATAGTAATGTATATGATGTTTTTGCTTATATTATTTATGCGGGAATAATACTCTTGTTGATTGCGACTATCTTTTTGGCTCCCAATATTAAAGGGTCGTATTCATGGCTGGTTTTGGGTCCTGTACGTTTGCAACCGGCAGAATTTGCCAAGTTTGCAACAGCCTTGGCTGTCTCTAAGCTCATGAGTACTTATGGCTTTAAGTTGTCGGTACCGAAAAATTTTGCCACTGTCTTGGCTTTGATTTTTTTGCCGGTAATTTGTATTCTATTACAGAGAGAAACAGGATCCGCTCTCGTCTATCTTGCTTTTTTCCTAATGCTATATAGAGAAGGAATGTCCGGCTATTTTCTTTTGTTCGGCATATGTGTTGTTGTTTTCTTTGTTATTGTTATGAAGTTGGCTGGCATTATGATTGGTGCTACAGTTTTGAGTGAACTGATTGTTTCATCAATTATATATACTATTACAATGTTATTGGTTATATTGACTAAAAAGGATTGGCGGACAGTTGAATATATGCTTATATGTGCAGCCCTAGCTTATTTGGGCGGATTTGTTGCATCTCGTTATATACCTATTGATTTTTCATGGATTTCTATCGGATTGGTATTGTTATCTTCGCTTTATCTTATTTGGCTTTCTATACGTAATTTGGTTTGGCATTATGTATTAGTCGCTGTTTTTGCTTTATTGTCGCTGACGTTTATGTACTCAGTCAATTATGTATTCAATGATATATTGGAACCTCATCAGCAAGAACGTATTAAAGTTTCATTAGGTTTGGAAGACGATCCCACCGGTGCCGGTTATAATGTGAATCAATCAAAGATCGCTATAGGTTCAGGCGGCTTATATGGCAAGGGTTTTCTTAATGGAACGCAGACTAAGTTGAAGTATGTTCCGGAACAGGATACTGATTTTATTTTTTGTACTATAGGCGAAGAGCAAGGATTTAGGGGTTCGGCACTCGTCCTTTTACTGTTTGGGGCATTTATTCTTCGTCTTTTTATTTTAGCCGAACGACAATCATCGGCATTTAGTCGTATTTATGGTTATAGTGTGGCGTCAATCTTTTTTTTCCACCTGGTAATTAATATTGGAATGGTTATGGGATTGACGCCCGTCATAGGCATCCCTTTGCCTTTTTTTAGTTATGGCGGTTCTTCTCTCTGGGGTTTTACTATTCTACTTTTTATTTTTCTGCGTCTGGATGCTTCCAGAAGAGAACGATGATTATTTTGCTTTATCTACCCTAAATCCTATTTCTTGGATACCTGTTAGCAAACTATCACGCATTCCCTGTTTGAAGCTGAAAGTGTATTGTCCTGCATAAGGAAATTTGTAATGAGAAAGAATAGGTGAACTGTATTGAAAAAGCGATATTCCTCGTCCGTACCATTTACCATAATTGTCGGCAAGCATACATTCCATCGTGTCGCGTTTCAGTTGACCGATGGGTTGTTCCTGATTGCAAAATAGCCATAGGTTCTGATAGGGGTAGAGATTATTGTTACGTACTTCAAAAAATAGATTGTAAGAGACTGCAATATCGTCGATCATGAACGTAAAGTAGTACGTCTTGTTCTTTTCCCACGAGGCATTGTCAATCGATTGATACTGGTCATATACCGTTTCATTATCGCAGGAAAAGAATACAAGAAGAAATGCTAGAAACGCACAGTTCCTTTTAAGCTTCAGGTTTAACATCTGATTTTTCTTCAGGTCTGTTATTTGCTTTGGCAGGAGCATTTGACGGTACTGTTTTGTTGTTGCTGGAAATTTGCTTTTCATTATCCGGCCTGTTCATTTTTTTGTTTCGATTGTTATCCCTGTTATTGCCCCGATTGTTATCTCGGTTACTATTATCTTTATATTTAGGAGGCTTATTGTTGTTTCCTCCATTATTAGGCTGATTTTTATCTTTATTGTTATCGTGTATTGCTCTTTCGCTGTTCAAAGGTCGGCTGTTAGGTTTATTTTGCTGTTTGCTTGATTGTTGCATTTTATCGTTATTATCCGGTGTCGCCTCTTTTGGTACAGCATTGTTACCTGCATTATTTGAGGATATGCCTGTATTGTTGTTCCCGTTATGTTTCTTTTTTTTCTTTTTCACAGAATCAAAACGAGTGACGCTTTCTTGACCCAAGATATCTTGAGCATCTCGTTTTGTAGTCTGCTGTTTTGTATCTGCTTCCAAAGAGATAGGTTTTATTCCCTTCTTATTCATATTTATAATATCAAATGCACGATCTGCTGTTATAGTAATAAGGTTAGCTGCAAGAACCTTGTCCGTTGAGTATGTAAGCTCTCTTTTAAAGATGTCTGTCTTGAAATGGTAATAGGTGCTATCTTTTGTTTCCAGGGGAATCTCACGCGAAGGTAAACGTTTTTGTGCTTCGACATAGGCATCAACTTCATAGTTGATGCAACATTTCAGTTTTGCACATTGGCCAGCTAATTTTTGAGGATTCATAGATATATCCTGATAGCGGGCTGCGCCGGTAGCTACAGATACGAAGTTTGTCATCCAACTTGAGCAGCATAATTCTCTTCCACAAGGTCCGATTCCACCTATACGTCCGGCTTCTTGTCGGGCTCCGATTTGTTTCATTTCGATACGTACATGAAAAGTTTCCGCCAATACTTTAATCAGTTGTCGGAAATCAACCCGTTCGTCAGCAATATAATAAAAAATGGCTTTATTCCCATCTCCTTGATATTCAACATCACCGATTTTCATATTTAACCCTAGGTCTGATGCAATTTGCCGTGAACGAATCATCGTTTCATGCTCTTTCCCTTTTGCTTCTTGATATTTTTCAATATCGTTAGGTTTTGCTTTACGGTATATTTTTTTAGGTTCATAGCCTTCTCCGGTACGTAAATTGTTCTTTTTCATTTGAAGAAGAACAAGCTTTCCAGTTAGTGTAACAGTCCCTATATCATGCCCCGGACTAGCTTCAACTGCGACCAGATCCCCTTTTTCAAGTGGAATCTTAGAACTATTAAGATAATAGCCTTTTCTTGTATTTTTAAATTGCACTTCAACGTAATCAGTCATGTTCGCCGAATCCGGAACATCACACAACCAATCGTATGTGTTCAATTTATTATTTTGTATTTTACTGCATCCTTTCTGGCACATGCAGCAACTGCCTGTATTTAACTTGAAATCCATTGCTTCTAATTCTATTATATAAGTATGCAAATATACTTATTATTTTTCTTTTTATGGATATTTTCGTTTGTTGTTGTATTTTTCATGTATGAAAAGGAGCTTCTGATGTCTGCTGATTAAGATACTATAATAGTGTTCGATGGAGTTCCGAGAAGACCTGTAAAAAGCCATAAACACATCTCTGAGGGTTACATGCTGGTGCGCTCAGCAGTGAGAAGTGGCCGGAAAATAGAATAGGAGGAAAAATATTTTATTTTCCTCCTATTCTACCTATAGAATATCTTATTATGGAATAAGATGATGACTTTTAAATACTTTATGAATAGCCTCTAATGCGTAATCAAGTTGATCCTTGGTGTGCGTAGCCATCAAGGAAAAACGGATAAGCGTGTCTTCCGAAGCTACAGCTGGTGAAACAACCGGATTAACAAAAATGCCGGCTTCGAATAATTCCTTTACAATAAGGAATGTTAAATCGTTATCGCGAATGAATAGTGGGATAATAGGTGTCGAAGTATTTCCAATTTCACAACCCATATTGCGAAAGCCGTCTAATGCGTAGTGGGTTAGGTCCCATAAGTGATCGATACGTTCCGGTTCACTTAACATAATATCCAGTGCAGCTCCCACCGCTGCGGTTGCTGCCGGCGTATTACTTGCACTGAATATATAGGAACGCGAATGATGACGCAAATAGTTTATAACAGATTCTTCAGAAGCTATGAATCCCCCGATAGAAGCAAATGATTTGCTGAAGGTTCCCATTATCAGATCAACGTCGTTTGTTACACCAAAGTGATTGCAGGTGCCACGACCATGATCGCCAAAGACTCCAATACCGTGTGCTTCATCCACCATGATGCTGGCATCATATTTTTTTGCTAATGCTACTATTTCAGGCAGTTTGGCAACATCCCCTTCCATACTGAACACACCATCGGTGACAATGAGTTTGACCTTATTGGGTTCACATTTCTGAAGTTGTTTTTCCAGCGACTCCATGTCGTTGTGCTTGTATTTCAATTTGGTAGAGAAAGAAAGTCTGTGACCATCAATAATGGATGCGTGATCACGTTCATCCCAAAGAATATAATCTTCGCGCCCGGTAATACAGGAGATAACACCTAAATTTACCTGGAATCCCGTTGAATAGATGATGGCATCTTCTTTCCCAACAAATTCAGCCAATCTTTTTTCCATTTGCACATGTAAATCCAATGTTCCGTTTAAAAAACGGGATCCGGCGCAACCTGTACCATATTTTTTTACGGCTTCGATCGCAGCCTCTTTAACTTTGGGGTGATTTGTTAAGCCTAAATATGCATTGGAACCGAACATCAGAACTTTCTTCCCATCGATCGTTACTTCTGTATCTTGATCACTTTCGATCATTCTGAAGTAAGGATAAATGCCTGCAGCCATTGCACGCTGAGGCGCATCATACTTTGATAGTTTCTCTTGTAAAAGCTTCATATTTTATTAATGCAGAGAATGTTATTCTCAATATTTGTTATTCATAAAAGAATGCATTTCGTATCCACAAACAACCAAGTAGACTACAAAAACAATCGCAAAAGTAATAAAAAAAAAACTTATAGTAGTCCAAATGCATTAAAAGTTTTACAAAAGCATTAATTTTGCAGCTAAAACATATAAAAAAATATGACAAACAAGCAAACTACCGACATTCGAGTAATTATAAACCCCATCTCCGGTGTTGGATCTAAGCGTGCAATTCCTAAAATAGTGGAAAATGCATTCGCAAAAGATAAATATAACGTAGAGATTTTTTTTACTCAATATCAGGGCCATGCTAAAGAGTTGGCAAAAGCTGCTTTAGAAGGAGGTATTAAACGCATTATTGCGGTTGGTGGTGACGGTACGGTGAATGAAGTCGCTCAGGCTTTAGTTCATTCGGATGCTGTTTTAGGTATTATTCCTAAAGGTTCAGGTAATGGCTTGGCTCGTGAGCTTCATATTCCTATGGATGTAAAGCGTGCCATGGATGTGATTGTCCGTGGAAATGAAACGGTAATAGATTGCTGTAAAGCAAATGACCGTGTATTTTTTTGTACTTGTGGCGTGGGGTTTGATGCTGCTGTGAGTCTTAAATTCGCTGGAGAGAAGCGTCGCGGATCTCTTACTTATATTAAAAACACGATAGAAGAATATTTGAATTATAAACCGGAGGTATATGATTTGCTGATTGATGAGCAGATGGTACAGGAAAAAGCTTTCCTTATAGCTTGTGCTAATGCCTCTCAGTATGGAAATAATGCATTTATTGCTCCTCACGCCAGTGTTCGGGATGGTTCTATGGATATCACAATTTTAGCTCCATTTACTCCATTGGATATAGCGCCACTGGCTATTCAGTTGTTTACAAAAAAAATTGATCGTAATAGTAAGATTAAAACATTTAGAGGTAAATCAGTTTCAATTATTCGCCAGAAACCAGGTGTGATGCATCTTGATGGTGAGCCTGTTATGGTCGATAGTCGCATTGACATATCTGTAATTCCAAAGTCGTTGCATGTTTTCACGCCTGAGAGTGTTTCATTTTCGGATGATGTTTTGAATCTTTTTGATGATATCTCTGGTTTTTTCAATAGAGAATTTACTCACATTTTTAAGTAGAAAGCACGCGTAAGTGTTTTGTATTCTTCTGTGTATTGATTGTGCTCGTATTCAATTGTCAAATTATCGTATGTTGGAACCTGATATGTGGGTGACAGCTCGATGAGGAATCTTTTAGGAATAGCGTCCGGATGTGGACTGACGTCAGTGCGACGGCATGTATAAAGTTTACAATCGATGGCTGCTTCCAAAATAAGACCTAGCTGTTCATAAGGAAGAATTAATGCTAGACGCCCTTCAGGAGCAAGTATATGGCGGCAATTTTCGATTAAGTCTATTGCCGTTAGTGCATCAGAATGGCGGGCTGTACTTCGCTTCATATCAGGGCATTTGAGTGAATCAATAAAAAAAGGAGGATTTGAAGCTATTAGGTCATAAATTTTTTTGCAATGTTCGGAGTATTGTATGAAAGCTTCGTGGTAAACATTTATGCGTTGCGAAAATGGGGATGCTAGGGCATTTTCTGTAGCCTGAAGGCAAGCGTCGCCATCAATATCAATGGCATCAATAAGGGCTTTGCTTTTTTGCGCAAGCATTAGAGCAATAAGTCCGCTTCCTGTGCCTACATCTAAAATGTTTTGAGAGTTTCTTGTATGGATCCAAGCGCCAAGTAGAACGCCGTCGGTACCTACTTTCATAGCACATTTATCATGTTTGACTGTAAATTGTTTAAATTGGAAGTGAGTATTTGACATAATTGTAAAATGTGTTTGCAAATATAGTCAGATTGGGTTTAAAAATTGTAACTTTGTCCCGTTTATTTTGATGACAGTGATTTATAGATATGAGAAAAGATAAAAACGAAATATTAGTAGAAGAGTCTTACTCTGAGATGGATGAAAATATCGGTATTGTAATGCCAATATTGACAGAATGTGATGTTGACGAGGATTTTTCTGAAGGAATAGAGAATCTAGGAGATAAATTGCCTATACTCCCACTTCGTAATATGACATTGTTTCCGGGGGTGGCTCTTCCGGTAATGATCGGGCGCACTAAATCTATGCGGTTGGTTAAAGAAGCTACGCGTAAGAAAAACATGATCGGTGTTGTTTGTCAGAAAGAAGAAAATACGGAAGATCCCGATTATAAAGATTTATATTCTATTGGCGTTGTTGCTGATATTATTCGCGTTTTAGAAATGCCCGATGGTAATACCAGTGTTATCCTGCAGGGCAAGAAAAGGTTCAGATTGGAGGAATTGACAGAAACTGAGCCATTTTTGAATGGAAGAATTACGCTACTAGAAGATACAAAACCGGAGAAGAGTGATCGCGAGTTTGAAGCTTTAATTTCAACGATTAAAGATCTGACTATAAAGATGCTTAGTGCGTCAGGCGAACCGCCTCGCGAGGTCATTTTTTCTATTAAAAACAATAAGAATGCTTTTTATCTGATTAACTTTTCGTGCGCCAATGTGCCATGCGGGGCAGCTGAAAAAGAAGACCTTTTGTTGATTGATGATTTGAGAGACCGGGCTTATCGTTTGATGTTTATTCTGAATAGAGAATATCAGCTGATCGAATTGAAAGCCTCGATTCAGATGAAAACACATGAAGACATTAATCAACAGCAAAAAGAGTATTTTTTGCAGCAGCAAATAAAAACGATCCAAGAAGAGTTGGGTGGGAATATTAATGATATAGAGATAAAGGAACTACGAGAGAGATCTGTTAAGAAAAAATGGCCGAAAGCTGTAGCTGCTATTTTTGAAAAAGAGCTGAATAAGCTCGAACGTATTCATCCCCAATCACCAGATTATTCTATTCAAACGCAATACGTCCAGACCATCGTTAATCTGCCGTGGGAAGAATATAGTAAGGATAATTTCAATTTGGCTCATGCTCAGAAAATACTTGATCGTGATCATTTTGGTTTAGAGAAAGTTAAAGAACGTATAATTGAACACTTGGCGGTATTAAAACTCAAAGGCGATATGAAGTCGCCGATTATTTGTCTTTATGGTCCTCCAGGTGTGGGTAAAACATCTTTGGGTAAGTCTATTGCAGAAGCGTTACATCGAAAGTATGTGCGTATATCTTTGGGCGGGATGCATGATGAAGCCGAGATTCGTGGTCATAGGCGGACATATATAGGAGCAATGTGTGGACGAATTTTACAATCAATACAAAAAGTCGGAACATCAAATCCTGTGTTTGTACTAGATGAAATAGATAAAGTTTCAAATGATTTTCATGGAGATCCTGCCTCTGCATTGCTGGAAGTTCTTGATCCGGAACAAAACAGCACCTTCCATGATAATTATTTAGATATTGATTATGATTTAAGTAAAGTATTGTTCATTGCGACAGCCAATAATTTAAATACAATCTCTCAGCCGCTTTTGGATCGAATGGAACTAATTGAGGTGAGTGGATATATTATGGAAGAGAAGGTTGAGATAGCGGCTCGCCATCTGATTCCTAAGGAGATGGAGACGAATGGTATTCCGAAGAAGAAAGTGAAGTTCCCAAGGAAAACGCTAGAGGCTATTATCGAATCTTATACACGCGAAAGTGGTGTTCGTGAGTTGGATAAAAAGATTGCTAAGATTATGAGGAGGTTAGCGAGAAAGATTGCTTCAGATGAAAGTGTTCCGACGCAGATGATGCCTGAAGATTTGCATGAATACTTGGGAGCTATAGAATATACGCGCGACAAATATCAAGGTAACGGCTATCCCGGCGTTGTCACAGGGTTGGCGTGGACATCTGTAGGCGGTGAGATATTGTTTGTTGAATCGAGCTTGAGTAAAGGCAAAGGATCAAAACTGACGATAACCGGCAATTTGGGCGATGTAATGAAAGAATCAGCTATGCTGGCTCTAGAATATATTCATTCGCATGCATCCATGTTTGATATTCCTGAAGAGATGTTTGAGAACTGGAATGTTCATATTCATGTGCCCGAAGGCGCTATTCCAAAGGACGGTCCTAGTGCTGGTGTTACTATGGTTACCTCGTTAGTTTCATCTTTTACTCAGCGTAAGGTGAAAAAAAATTTGGCCATGACCGGTGAAATTACATTGCGGGGAAAAGTACTTCCTGTAGGTGGAATCAAAGAAAAAATTCTGGCAGCCAAGAGAGCAGGTATTAAGGAACTGATATTGTGTAAAGAAAATAAGAAAGATATTGAGGAGATAAACCAAGAATATCTGAAAGGATTGACATTTTATTATGTTGATGACATTAAAGAAGTAGTTGACCTGGCTCTTTTAAATGAAAAGGTGGAGCATCCGTTGTTTTAATATAAGATTGATATCCAAGATAACTTTTAATGCACTGTTAATGATTTTGTTTTAGTTTATAAGAAATAGAGTGGAAATACAAAATTAGAATGAAATGAATGCTACATCCAGTTAAATTTCAAAGAGTAATTGCTGTAATTTGTTTTGTGGAAACTTTGATAACTTTTTTTGTGCCTGTCGATTGTATCAAACTGATAGATAAAAGTTAATTTTGCAAAACCTCTTTTTGGTTAGAAGGTAATGATAAATCTGAAGTTGTTGAGAAATTAATAGTGATTGAATTAATGAAAATGTTTGCAAACATCATCCGTTGGTTGTCGTCACAGACGCATCTGTACTTTTTGTTTGGAATTTTGTTTATGATTCCGAATATTGTATTGTTTGTAACAGACCCTCAACCTGTCACAGCTGCTATTGCTTCATTGCTGCTGCCTTTGGCTTTCTGGGACGTTTTATTGTTGATTACGCGTAAACCGGGAATTGTAGTGCTTTGTTTACTTCCTAAAGTTATTCTGGATGGTGGACAGTTGGTATTGTTGAAGCTTTTTGGGCAGTCGGTGATTGCAGTCGATATGTATTTGAATTTGACAAGTTCGGATGCCTCTGAGGCCAGTGAGTTATTGGAAAACATCGGATTAATTATCGGGTGCGTATTTTTGTTTTATACTCTTCCTACGTTATGGTTGGCAATTCGTTCGGTACGATTGAAAGATAAATTGCCGGATGTTTTTCGCAAAAAAATGGCGTTTTCCAGTTTATCGTTATTTTTGATTGGTATTGTGCTTTGTTTTATGTCTCCTTTGCAAGATTATCGTTTTTCTCTAAAGAACGATGTTTATCCTGTGAATGCTTTCTATAACCTCTATTTTGCAATTCACAAGGCAAAAAAAAATAATCAGTATCCGGTTACTTCTGCACAGTTCAAATTTAATTCAATGAGGACGGATCATGTTTCTGGTAAGCGTGAGATATATGTTTTGGTTGTCGGAGAGACTTCTCGCGCTATGGAATGGAGCTTGTATGGATATGGCCGACCTACAACACCTCGTTTGCAAAAGTTGGATGGACTGGTTTATTTTCGGGATGTTATTACGCAATCTAATAATACGCACAAGAGTGTCCCGATTATTCTTTCTGCTGCGAGTGCTGAAAATTATGGTGTTATTTATAATGAAAAAAGTATTGTAACGGCTTTTAAGGAAGCTGGTTTTCGCACATTAGTTATAGCGAATCAGAAGCTTACATCGTTGATGATTCAATCGTATTATCATGAAGCGGATAAGTTTATTGATATGAGTAAATTTAGCAATGGTTATCTCACTTCATTACATGATGGTGCTTTGTTGCCTTATTTACAAAAGGAGATAAATAGTACGAATGATAATATGTTCATCGTTTTGCATACTTACGGTTCGCATTTTAAGTATAGTGAGCGTTATCCGAAAGAATTCCGCTTTAATGTTCCCGATAAAGTGGAAGGGATCCGTGTCTCTTATAAAAAAGAACTTCATAATGCATATGATAATTCGATTAATTACACCGATTATGTCTTGTCGCAGATAGTGACTATGCTTGATAAGCCAAACGTTTGTTCTTCGATGTTATATTTGAGTGATCATGGAGAAGATATTTTTGATGATGCACGTGAGCGTTATCTGCATGCTTCACCTATTCCAACTTACTACCAGTTACATATACCTTATATTATTTGGTTTTCTAAATCGTTTCGTACTGCTTTCCCTGAAAAATATGATACAGCGCTTGATCATCAGCTTTATCCGGTGAGCACGAATAGTGTGTTCCATACGATGCTTGATATAGCCAGTATCAGAACGAACGTGTCTATGCCTTCATTAGCACTGACTAACAGAGCCTTCAGAGTGGAAGATCGCATGTATCTGGGCGACCATGACGAGCCGGTTCCATTTTGGAAAGTCGGTTTAAAGAAGGAAGATTTTAAAATGCTGGATAAATGGAAGATTGCTTATGATAAAGATGATTGATGAGCGACCAGAATGGACATATTAGACTGAAGGTTATCATCGGTTATTTGTTGCTGATTGCCATCACGGCATGTTCAGCTATCTATGTTTATAATATTATTAAACAAATTGCCGGCGATTATGAAGAACCGGACAGTCGTTCTCGCAAGAAAATTTATCTGGTGACTAATACGCTTTCGCTTGTATATGAGAGTGAAGCATTGGGACAACTTATTAGTACGCAACAGGCAGATACATTTCCTCAACCTTATGATTTGGCATTAAATAAGGCTGAACGCAATATGGATACATTGCGGGCATTGTTCAACGACAAGAAAATGCGTTCCAAAATAAGAAAAATTAAATATCTGATGGAGCAAAAGCGTGTAAATACACGCCTATTAGTTGATACCTGGCGAGAGATCAATTCTGAACATATCTATTCACGGAATTTTGAGAGGGTGATAGCTCATCAAGATACAATCGCGCGTACAAGAGAACTGAACGTTAAGAGGAAAGTGACAGTACACCGCGATACCGTATATTCAAAACCATTGGTCAAAAAGGTTAATCAGCGACGTGGTTTCTTGCGTCGTCTTGCCGATGTGTTTTCACCTCCGAAAGAGGATGAGGCGCGTGATACTTCTCTCGTTATGAATGTAAATACATCCAGGCAGACCGTAACTGATACATTAGTTAATCCATATCATCCTACAGAAACGATAGTAACGGTATTGAGAAGTTTGCAGGATAGTATTGTCGGCCAACATAAAGCGCTGGCAACAGAATTGCAAGAACGTGCATCAAAATTACGGTATAGTAATTCTGTTATTATGAATCGAATTAATCAGATGTTGAGGAGCATCGAAGAGGAAGAAATGACCACTTCGCTCGAGAAAGTAAAGAATAAGCAGAAAATTCTGAATGAGACGGCAATACTTATTGGCGGCATTGCATCAGTGGCTTTCGTTGTGGTGATTATTTTCATTATCATGATTATGCATGATGTATCACGCAGCCAATACTATAGAAAACAGTTGGAGAAAGCGAAGCAGTATGCCGAAGATTTGCTTTTTAAGAGAGAAAAATTGATGTTGACGATTAGTCACGATATTCGTGCACCGCTTTCATCTATTATTGGATATATTGATTTGCTGAAACATCAGAATTTCGATGAAAAATCGAGCTACTATTTGGATAATATGACCGCTTCGGCTAATCATATCTTATCATTGGTGAATGACTTGCTTGATTTTCATCGGTTGGAATCGGGTCAGGTGAAGATTGAGTCGGATCCATTTAATGCCAAAGATTTGTTTAACCAGATTTATGATAGTTTTCTGCCATTAGCTGAAGCAAAAAATTTAAATTTTATTATGAATCTGAAAGAAGAAATGATGGATAAGATATTCTTGGGTGATGCACAGCGTATTCGCCAGGTTGTAGGTAATTTGCTTTCGAACGCCATAAAGTTTACTTCTGAAGGACGAGTAATTCTTTTTGTTAAATGCACTGTAGGAGAAGACTATAATTTGCTTGTTACTGTAAGTGATACGGGTCCGGGTATCCCTGAGATTGAACAAGAAAAAATTTTTGGAGAGTTTACCCGTTTGGTTGGAACTGAAAAAAAGGAAGGCTTCGGCTTAGGATTATCCATTACGCGCAAATTGATTGAGTTAATGGGAGGGAAATTAACTTTGCACAGTCTTCCTGGGAAAGGAAGCGATTTTATGATCGTTCTTCCATTGAAGCTCTCGAGTGATCAGATATTGCCTGATTTAGCAAAAGAAGAGGAAGAAGAAAAAGCTGTCTTTGCAAATAAAGAGGTTCATTGCCTGTTAGTTGATGATGATACTTTACAGTTGGCAATGACAGAGGAATTGCTCAAACGTAATCATGTTGAAGTGGTTTGTTGTAAAGATTCAAATTTGGTTCTCGATTATTTGCAGAAAACAGTTTTTGATGCCATAATAACTGATATTCAGATGCCAGGAATGGATGGATACCAATTGCTTAAAGTTGTCCGTGTTTCCGGGATAGAGGGCTCCGACAACATTCCGGTGATCGCATTATCAGCTAGCGTGGAAAAAGAGCATACGCATTATACAGAGGCCGGATTTACAGGATTTCTTAATAAGCCTTTTACAGCAAAACAATTGATCACATTATTGAATCAGTTACTTATAACGAATATTTCTCCCGAAGCAGCGGTTGAATTTAATTTTAATTCGCTTACAGCTTTTGCTGGAGAAGATAAGGCGGCTTCAGCTTCAATTGTTCGCACGTTTACAGAAGAAACAAACAAAAGCATAGCCTTATTGCAAGAAGCTTTAAACAAGAATGATAAACTACTGGCTTCCAAAGTGGCACATAAATTATTGCCTTTATTCTCGATGATAGGAGCCAAGAGCGTGATTGCTCAATTACGTGTGCTAGAGGTTAATGATGACGCATTGACCAATAGCGGGTGGGAACGATTGATGAATGAGGTTATTCGTCAGGCAGTAGGGATTGTGGAGCAAGCTAAACTTAAATTGTAGAAATGAGTGTGGAATTATTCTACACGTGTGGCTTCTTTTTCCGCATTTATACTATGGTTGTAAATTCCCTGATGAAAGTAATTTTTTTGTTATCTCTTTTATATGAGCACTTTATGATTTGTAATTCATATGGAATATTTTTTTGGCACGGTTTTAGTACTATATTCAACAGAAAACAAAATACAAGTAGAGTTTCTACATATATAACCGTTTATACAATTATTTTTTAAGTCTGCAAAAAACAAAAAGAGTACCTGGACCGGGGTACTCTTTTTGTTTTATAGTACTTCTTTCATTTCTTTTTGCCGAGTCATTCACTATTTTCCTTATCTTTGCATTTAGAATTAAAATGGATGGAATGTTTTCAATACTGATAATTGAAGATGATATAACGTTTTCATTGATGTTGAAAACCTGGCTGGGAAAGAAAGGCTTTGAAGTAACGACCACTTCATCGATTTCTGAAGCAAAGAGTAAAATTGAAAACGTAAAATATGATCTCATCTTGTCGGACTTACGACTGCCGGATGGGAATGGTATTGATTTGCTTAAATGGGCGAAAGAGAACTTGTCATCATTGCCATTTATCATGATGACGAGCTATGCGGATATTCAAACGGCTGTGCAGGCTATGAAGCTTGGGGCATCCGATTATATCTCAAAGCCGCTGAATCCTGATGAATTGTTTGTGAAAATGCAGGATGTTCTTAAAGGCGAAAAGTCGGAAAAACAACCTAAACAATCTAATGGAAGCATTGCCAGGCCTTCTTATATTGAAGGTCAAAGCCAGGCCGCTCATATATTATATGATCATGTACGTCTTGTAGCGCCTACGGATATGTCCGTTCTGATTATTGGTTCGAGCGGAACAGGCAAAGAATATGTGGCTCGTAGAATCCATGAACAAAGCAATCGTCGAAAGGATCCGTTTGTGGCTGTCGACTGTGGCGCTATATCTAAAGATCTTGCGGCTTCAGAATTTTTTGGGCATATCAAAGGTTCGTTCACCGGAGCTATTGATAATAAGGAAGGGGCATTTGCAGCCGCTAAAGGAGGCACGATTTTTCTGGATGAGATTGGTAATCTGTCATACGAAGTACAGGTGCAGTTATTACGTGCTTTACAGGAACGGACTATCAAACCTATTGGTAGCAATCAAGAGATTTTAATAGATGTCCGCTTGATTTCTGCAACAAATGAAAATTTGCGTATGGCTATTGACAGAGGCGAATTTAGAGAAGATTTGTATCATCGAATAAATGAGTTTACAATTCGTATCCCTGATTTGAAAGACCGTAAAGAAGATTTAATGATTTTTGCAAATGGCTTTTTGGAACAGGCGAACAGGGAGCTACAGAAGAATGTTATAGGTTTCGATAATGAGACTGTTGGTATTTTTGAATCTTATGCATGGCCAGGCAATTTGCGACAGATGAAGAATGCTATCAAGTATGCAACGTTACTGGCGACAGATCGTTATATTACACGGAATGAATTACCGGAAGAACTGACAGATAATAATCCTACTCCTGTTAATATCCATTTGAAAAATGAAACGTACGAACGCGATTTAATCACAAAAGCTTTACATGAGAGTAGTAATAACAAAACTAAAGCGGCTCAGTTATTGGGTATAGACAGGAAAACATTATATAATAAAATGAAAGCATTCCATTTGGAATAATTGATCCTAAAATACAAATCCTAAAGAAAAACTCATTGCGTTAGTTCGTCTTTTTAAAAGAAGACGGTTGGTCGTTGAGGTCTGTTTGTTTTCCCCTGCAAATTCCGACTTGATTTCATTGATTCCGAATTCGTATTTGAAATCAAAGAACAGACGTCCGATGCTGACACTTGTCCCTGTTGCAATATCTATATTTATAGGCGTATTATCATTCACATGTTCAAGAGGTGAGTTTGTAAATTTGGTTGAGTAATGTTTTTTATATATGTATTGCACGTTAGGTCCGATCATTAAACTAAGGGTGTATGGTGCTTCTTTTACAGCATAAATTCCAACAAGAAAAGGGAAATCGATAGACGAAGAGTTGTATTTGATTTGATTCTCGCCTTGTGATATGGCATCGTAAGGTTGATCCATGGTCGCATTGGTATTATTTGTTTGATCAAACTGTATATCATTCTCATAATGTCGCCACAGAATGCTTGGTTGCAGGAAGAATTTGTGGATATTAATACGTGCGAAGGTCGCTGCCTCGTATCCCACCTTGTATTGTAAACGAACATTTTCAGCTTCAATATTATTTATTGTCAGTGAAGTAACAATTGGAAATGAAGAAGTAAAGCCGACTTTTGCACCCCACATGAATGTTTTCTCCTTGAACTGAATCAGTTTTTGAGCGGGCATAGGCATATAAAAGGCTATCAATAGGAGTAATAAACCTAGTTTTTTCATAAGCCTATTCTCCCTTTTTGACAGACCAGCCGAATTTGCCAATAAGATCTCCCAGAGTGTAATATTTGCCATGCGAATAAGTTATCAGGTTGGCTTTCTGCATATCAAAAGCTTTAGTCTCCGGATTGATATATTTGTCGTCGGCTAATATATTGACAACATCCGAGATGAATACGTCGTGACTCCCTAAAGCAATGATTTCCTTGACGCGGCATTCGATGCATAAAGGCGATTCTTCTATGATTGGGGCATTGACAATAGAAGCTTTGCCCGGCCTGAGCTTCATCTCTTCGAATTTATGATGATTCTTTCCTGAATTTACTCCACACCAGTCAGTTGCGAAAGCCATATCTTTTGTTGTCAGATTGATAACATATTCCATATTCTTCTTTATGATAGGATAAGAAAATCTTTCCGGACGTACAGAAATATAACACATTGGCGGATTCGTACAAAGAGTGCCAACCCATGCAACGGTTATAATATTGTATTCCGATGGTTCAGAACCACAACTGATCATCACTGCTGGAAGAGGATAGATCATGGTTCCAGGTTTCCAGTTTTGTTTCATTTTTCTTTTATAATGATATCTTCTTTATTAATTTTTCGTTCACAATAATGACATTTGAGAGTGCCTAGTTCTTTATCAATAACTTCGAATCGCGAAGGCATAGGCTCGTTGTTTGTGATGCATTTGGGATTGTTGCATTTTACCAACCCGACTATTTCATCAGGAAGGGTGACTGTCCTTTTTTCAACGACTTCATAATCTTTGATGATGTTAAGTACTACGTGAGGAGCAATCAGGGCAATACGATTGAGCTCTTGTTCTTCAAAATATTTATCAGAAATTTTAATCATTCCTTTGGTACCCATCTTTTGGCTGTGTAGGTTATTTCCAATAGTGATGGTGTTGGGCATTTTTTCCAGTTCAAGCATATGGGCAACTCTAAATAGTTGTGAGGGAGGAATATGATCTATTGCAGTACCGTTTTCTATTGCAGCGACTTGCAATTCTTTTTTCTTTTCTATGGACATGTTATTTAATGATTTACAATGGTTGATAATATGATGACGGATTGATAATATTGACTTATAAAGTTTAAAATCATCAGTCTTCTACAGGAATATTTAGCACATCACAGATGATTGCCTGACGAGCAAAAAGTCCGTTATGAGCCTGTTGGATATAATAGGCTTTGGGATTATCATCTATATCGTAAGCAATTTCATTTACACGCGGTAGGGGATGCATGATTCTTAAGTTGTCGCGACTGTTTTTAAGCATGTCATTCTTAAGTATATATACATTCTTTACGCGCTCGTATTCTTCCATATCGGTAAAACGTTCACGTTGTACACGTGTCATATACAGGATATCGGTATTATTAATGATATCTTCCGTAAATTCTGTGTACTCTTGATATTTGATGCCATGATTATCGCAGAAATTTTTTTGTTCATCAGGCATTTTTAATTCTTCTGGTGCAACGAATTTAAATGTTGGGTTGAAATGCGACATGCCGACAATTAGAGAATGAACCGTTCGTCCGTATTTTAAGTCGCCTACCATAGTGATGGTGAGACCTGTCAGCCGCCCTTGGGTCTTTTGTATTGAATACAAATCGAGCATTGTTTGCGAAGGATGCTGATTGGCTCCGTCTCCGGCGTTAATAATCGGGACATTTGTCACTTCGGATGCATAGCGGGCAGCACCTTCCAGGTAGTGTCTCATGATGATCAGGTCGGCGTAGTTGCTTACCATCAGAATCGTGTCTTTTAATGTTTCGCCTTTAGAAGAACTAGTTGTTGACGCATCAGAGAAACCGATGATTCGCCCACCAAGGCGATTGACTGCCGTTTCAAAACTCAAACGTGTGCGGGTTGATGGTTCGAAGAATAGAGTAGCAGCTACTTTGCCTTCCAATACTTTGCGATTTGGATTGGCCTCAAATTTGCGGGCGTTGTTCAGAATGCGAAGAATGTCCTCTTTAGAACATTGGTCGATAGAAACTAAACTCTTACTTTTCATTATTGATTATATTCAGTCTTATGTTTGCAAAAGTATAAAAAAAGCAGAGACGACTCTGATTCTCTATATGAATTTTTATGGTAATAAATTTATTCTTCAAATTGTAAGAATAATTCAGAAGAAGTTTCTACTTTTGTGCCTTCAATTATTAATCAAGTAAAAGATATTCGTAGATGGCAAAGAAAGTTGGAAATTTGATTCCAAACACCTTTTTTATAACAAAGGGCAGCGGTGATTCTGATTTGGAGAAGCATGCCGGTTCTTATCACATGGCTCTTTATGATGCCGGCATCTCAGATTTCAATATTATGACGTACTCGTCGGTTATTCCGGCAACGGCGCGTCTTGTAACTATGGATGAAATAGACCTTCCTCCATTTGGTTCAGAACTAAAAACAATCATGGCTGTATCACATGGTACGCAGGATGAGTTTGTCTCTGCCGGTGTTGTTTACGCATGGATGTACAAAGATGAAAACTTTGATGAGAAAGTGGGCGGTTTGGTTTGTGAGGTAAGCGGACGTTATCGTATTGAGGAACTTGAGTCTCGATTGATTCGTGTTATCAATGACTTGCATCAGAAAACATATAGTCAATACTATTTAGGTGAATTGAATTTTATTACTGAAGGCATTACGATTGAGAAACGTTATGGAACGGCATTGGCTGCGCTCTGTTTTGTTGATTTTATCGTGCCTGAATTAGCAGAAGAATAAGTTCTAATATATAGTTATCGGAGAAACAGAGGCGGGGTGTATCCCTTGTTTCTGTTTTTTTTGTTTATGGATCAACAAAGCCGATCGTTTTTTTGTTAAACAATAAAAAACAAAAACTAATGATATGAAATATATAGGAGCACATGTGAGTACAACGGGCGGTGTAGAAAATGCTCCGCTTAATGCAAATACTATTGGTGCAAAAGCTTTTGCTCTGTTTACTCGAAATCAGCGTCAGTGGAAATCAGCACCATTGACGGAGAAAAGTATCACCTTATTTAAGACTCGCTGTAAAGAGTTCCGCTACGAAACTAAACATATTCTTCCTCATGACAGTTACCTGATCAATCTGGGTCATCCTGAAGCAGAAGGATTGCAAAAATCGCGTGAAGCCTTTCTGGACGAGATGCAGCGTTGCGAGCAACTGGGTCTAGACCGTTTGAATTTTCATCCGGGCAGTCACTTGAATCAGATAAGTGAAGAAGAATGTCTGACCCGGATTGCCGATTCTGTAAATTGGGCTCTCTCACAGACCAAGGGTGTTTGTGCTGTTTTGGAGAATACGGCAGGGCAGGGTACGAATCTGGGTTTCCGGTTTGAACAACTTGCTTATATTATTGATAAAGTAGAAGATAAATCGCGTATTGGAATTTGTATTGATACCGCTCATACGTTGGCGGCCGGTTATAATATACGTACAAAGGAAAGCTTTGAAGAGACGTTCCGTCATTTTAATGATGTGATAGGTTTTTCATATCTCCGCGGTATGCATATTAATGATTCTAAGAAAGAACTTTCCACGCATGTCGACCGTCATGACAGCATTGGCAAGGGAGTGATGGGAATGACCACTTTTCAGTTATTGATGGATGACCCGCGTTTTGATGACATTCCTTTAATTCTTGAAACGCCTGATGAAACGCTTTGGGCAGAAGAAATAACTAAATTGTATTCAATGTAAAACAATAATAGATAATGAAAAAGCAGATTTTAATAACTTGTTGCCTGTTCGCTCTTTCATGTATTGAGGCGATAGCATGCACTAACTTGTTGGTAGGCAAGAAAGCTTCGGTAGATGGTTCGGTAATTATCAGCTATGCAGCTGATTCACATACTTTGTATGGCGAGATGTATCGTTGGCCGGCCAGAGACTGGCCTAAAGGAGCAATGCTTGATGTAATAGAATGGGATACGCATAAACCACTGGGTAAAATTCCTCAGGTTGCGCATACCTATTCAGTTGTTGGAAATATGAATGAGAATCAGGTTTCGATTACGGAAACGACATTCGGCGGACGTGCTGAACTGGCAGATTCAACGGCAATAATGGATTATGGCAGTTTGATTTATATCGGTCTTCAACGTTCCAAGACAGCCCGTGAAGCAATTAAGGTAATGACTGATCTCGTTAAGGATTATGGTTATTGTAGTGAAGGCGAATCATTCTCCGTTGCTGATAAGAATGAGGCCTGGATTTTAGAGATGGTAGGCAAAGGTGTTGGCAATAAGGGTGCAGTCTGGGTAGCTATCCGTATTCCTGATGATTGCATTTCTGCTCATGCCAATCAGTCACGTATTCAGCAGATCCCGTTCACTGACAAAGAGAATTGTATGTATGCACCCGATGTTGTTAGCTTCGCTCGTTCGAAGGGATACTTTAAAGGGAAAGACAAAGATTTCAGCTTCCAGGCTGCCTATTGTCCGTATGAGTATGGCTCGTTGCGTGGTTGCGAAGGACGTGTTTGGTCATTCTTTAATAAGTATAATAAAGATATGGGCAAGTATTTACCATTTATCGAAGGCGATGTCAGTAAGGGACCGATGCCGCTTTATATTAAACCGGACCGCTTGCTTTCCGTACAGGATGTTCAAAACATGATGCGCGATCACTTTGAAGGAACCGATCTGGATATGACGAAAGATCCGGGGGCCGGTCCGTATAAGGTTCCATATCGTTGGCGTCCGCTTTCATATAAGGTTGATGGACAGGAATATCTCCATGAACGGGCAATAGCAACACAGCAGACAGGGTTTGTGATTGTTCCTCAGATGCGCAGCTGGCTGCCTGATGCGGTAGGCGGTATTTTGTGGTTTGGAGTGGATGATGCCGATATGGCTGTATTTACTCCGGTTTATTGTTCGGTAACGGATGCGCCCGAATGTTATCGTGAAGGTAATGGTGATATGATGCATTTTTCTTGGACTTCAGCTTTTTGGATTCATAATTGGGTGGCGAATATGGCTTACGGTAAATATAGTTTTATGATTAAAGATATACGTAAGGTTCAGCAGGAGTTGGAAAGCACTTATAAAGAGGTTGTCCCGGGCATTGACAAGGTTGCAATGGATTTGTATGCCAAAGATCCGAAAGAAGCTACCCGTTTTCTAACATTGTTTAGTGCGACGACGGCTAACCAGTCTGTATCCCGTTGGAAAGAGTTGGGCGAGTATCTGCTCGTAAAGTATATGGACGGGAATATGAAGAAAGAAGAAAATGGTCATTTCAAGGATAATGGATATGGGCAGTCGGCTTATCCTGACTTTCCGGGCTACGATGAGGAATACTATCGTAGCATCGTAAAGACTACAGGCGACAGACTGAAATCTAAGTAAAAGAATTTTATCAGTAAGTTAAAACTAAATACGCAAAGAAAATGAAAAAGTGGATTTTTATTTTAGCATTGGCTGTAGTAAGCTTGAGTGCTTTTAGCCAGACACGACGCGGCGATTCGTCGTTCGGATTGAATGTGGGTTATGGGTTCGATACTGATAATGCGACTTTTGGAGTTGATTATCGTTATAATGTGACGGATGAGTTTCGTTTAGCCCCTTCAATCAGTTATTATGCTAAGAACAATAATTTGAGTACATGTGCATTGGATCTGAATGCACATTATGTATTCAAGTTGAGTGATATGTTTGGCTTTTATCCCTTGGGAGGTGTCGATCTGTCGTTCTGGAAACGCGACTATCTTCTGAATAAAGATACTGCCACACGCCTCGGTTTGAATATAGGGATGGGTGGAGAAGTATATGCTACAAAAGATATTACAGTCGGGATGGAAGCCAAATATAATACTGTTGAGGATTGGGATCAAGCTTACCTTACGGTACGTGTTGGTTATAATTTTTGAAGTAAATAAATCTTGAAAGGATACGTACTTTGTACTTATCATCGGCTAGATGTGCGTATAGAGTAAAGTTCCGTTGTATAGAGTGTCAAAAAATTAGACAACAGTGTCTAATTTTTTGACATTTGTTGTTTTTACTGGGAATGTCATATCGTTGAAAAACAATGTTTTAAATATGTTGGCACAATTATTGCTACTTTTTTTTGTTTTAAATGATATTGCTATGAAAGTAATTATGCAAAATTTGTACAGTACGCTTAGGCGTTTTCGTTTGATTACATGGTTTAATGTAGGAGGTTTGGCTGTAGCTTTTACTGTATTTATTGTTTTGATTATGCAGTTAAGTTATGAATGGAGTTATGATCGCTTCGAGAAACATGCCGACTGCCTTTATCGTTTAGAGATTACATTTGAGAATGGTGCACAGGCCGTGTTGAGTCGTCCGTTGATAGAAGCTTTTGTTGCATCGTCTCCGCATGTGTTGCAATATGCATTACTGGATGGTTTTGGTGACAAGCAATATGTAACGGTTGAAAACGAGGAGAAGAGGCAGACTTTTAAGGAGTTGTTCTGTCCTGTAACGCAGAATTATCCATATGTATTTGAATTTGAGATGGTAGAGGGCAGTATTAATTCGTTGAATAATCCTGATTTGGTTTTGATTCCTCAAAGTATGGCGAAGAAATTTTTCGGCAATAATCCGGCTATAGGCAAGAGGATCGAAGGCGAAGGTTGGTCTAAAACAATAGGAGGTATATATCGCGACGTTCCACTCAATTCGATAGCAGGCAATGTCATATATGGCCGTCTTCCAGATGAGCAAGGCAAAGGACAATGGATGCAAAATAATTTTGAATGTTTCTTACGGCTTGACAATCCATCTTCGGCTGCCGATTTGGTTGGTAATTTTAAAAAGAATTTTCATCATGATAAGGTAGACTGGAAGACTATGGATTTGCGTATCGTTCCTTTGCATGATGTCTATTTTGAAGATGATGTAGTCTTTGATTCACAGAAGGAGAAAGGTAGTTATTTACAGATGAATCTATTGGCTGTTATAGCTCTTCTTATTGTTTTTATTGCTGCTATTAATTTTATAAATTTTAGTAATGCGAAGGTTCCGATGCGTTTGAAAAGTGTTAATATCCAAAAAGTAATGGGTTGTTCGACGCGCGTTATTCGTTGTTCGTTAATTTTTGAAGCAGTCATCATTTGTTTGTTTGCTTATCTGATAGCCTTATTTGCTGTATATGCACTTTCACGTAGCTCATTTACGGATGTGGTAGCCGGAGGTATGTCATTATCCGGTCGGATTCCTTTGTTATTAGGTGTCGGTGTATTTGCTGCTGTTGTTGGTGCCGTTGCCGGAAGTTGGCCGGCGTTTTATATTACATCCTTTCCACCGGCATTGGCATTAAAAGGCAATTTCGGTTTGTCTTCTAAAGGAAAGGTTGTTCGGAATATTCTGGTATGTCTGCAGTTTACGGTTTTATTTATTTTGATTATCGGAGCGTTGTTTGTCAACAAACAGAACTGGTATATGACACATAAACCGCTAGGTTTTGATCGTGACAGACTTGCCGTGATTGATGTAAACAATAAATTAAGTAATAATTCTTTGTTGCTTGAACAAAAACTGGTAGAATTGAGCGATATTGAAGCGGTGAGTCGCGTTTCGTCTGTTGTTGGAAGCACTGATGAATATCCCCACATGGGACGGATGTATAATGGCAAAATGATTAACTTCTGTATGGTGCAGGCTGAGCCGGAAATATTGAAAGTTTTAGGATTGAAACCTCTATCTGGGCGAGATTTTCTGTCTGGCGAAGCGTTGAACAATGATTATACTTATATATTTAATGAAATGGGACGCAAGCAATTCGGTCTTGAGGCAGGAAGTATTTTGTCTTTCGATATGGGTGATTATCATACGCGTGGTCAGGTAGTGGGCTTTATGCCTGATATGAAATATAATTCCTCCCGGAGTATCACTGAACCATTTGCTTTCTGTGTAGGAAAGCAGTATCAGGTTGGTCCGTTATTATCATTGATGATTCGTATGCGACAAGGAACTGATTACAGTAAACTTCGTAAGGCGGTAGAAAAGGCTTTACATGAAATTGATCCTGATTATCCATTTGAAATGCATCTGATGAATGATATTCAAGAAAATCTGTATCAAAAGGAATTGCATATGGGAAGACAGATTACTTTTTTCAGTCTTGTGACCGTGTTGATTTCTCTGATCGGTGTGTTGGGCGTTGTGATGTTTGAAAGCGAGTATAGACATAAGGAGATAGGTATTCGGAAAGTTTTTGGTGCTTCGGTTAGGGAGTTGCTTCTGATGTTTAATAAAACTTATCTGAAGATTTCTATTGTCTGTTTTGTAATTGCTGTTCCACTGTCTTACTATTTTGTGCAGCGTTGGCAAGAGAGTTTTATTGATAAGATATCTCTTTCATGGTGGATTTATATGTTGGCTTTTCTGTTGGTTACAACCATTACTTTGGTAACGGTGTCATTACAGAATTGGCATGTTGCAAATGTCAATCCGGTAGATAGTATTCGTTCAGAGTAAGAATAGAGAATTTAGGTCTATTCTTTTCAAACCTTATTCATTACTTGTATTCTCTTTTTTCTGTGGAAGAATTTTTGTATAAGTCCGGAATAATTTTTCTATTTGCATTCACCTATTTATCGACTCATATTATATGAATCGATAAAAATAGGGAGAGGTTTATAGAAATATATCTTTACGTTTACTGAATTTCAATATACAATAAGAGAATGATTCCCTATAGAGACGGTTGGTTGCTTAATGAAATATCTGCTGACACTATATATAAGTATTCTCCTGATGCGGGTTTGATCCCTTTTATCGTAAGGAAGCCGTCTGTACAAACCATGAATCCCGAAATATTTCTTTTTCCCAATGTTATGACAGATCGTTATTATTTCATGCAGACTGCGAAGAAAGATTTTGATTTCAAGATGGATTCTGATGTGGAAAGAACCGATCTGATGTATGATAAAGAAACCAATAAAATTTTTAGGGTTACGATTTATAATGCCGATCTCAATGAGGAAGACAATCCCGTTATCATGATTGCAAAGTATAAGAAATGGTGAAAGCGGCCACTTATCATAATATTTATTCGGATCTTTCTGAAATCGTCGATTGGTTTCTTGTTCGAGGAATATGTACTTTTTGTGTAGGAACTATTAAGATCATGAAAGGGGGAGAATCCATAAATAATTATTGTATATTTGCCTGTACGATTAAAAACAAAAATATATGAAAACGACCTTGTTATTCTTATTTGGATTGATGAGTACCATGATCACAATTCCAGTTACTGCCCAATGGAGGCATACTCCTACGCCTAATGATACATTACAGTCGGTCAGGGTTCTTGGTAACGGGCAGGTTCTGTTCAGTATTTATGCTCCACAAGCGAAAAAAGTGCAGATTGCAGGAGATATTCAATCTGGCGAGCAGCAGCCACAGTTCACAAAAAATGACTCCGGTGTTTGGTCTGCGGCCCTTCAGGAGTCCCGAGACGGCGTCTATAGATATCATTTTATTGTTGACGGTGTGAATGTGTATGACCCGGTAAGTAAGTTGGCTAACGAAACAACGGCTCTGGCAACGATCGTACGAAACGGAGATGCTTTCTTTATGCAGAAAAGAGTGCCTCATGGAGCGATTGCACAGCGCTATTATTATTCTGAAACACTTGCAATCACACGCAGGCTTCAGGTATGGACTCCGGCAGGATATGAAAGATCGACGGACAAACTGCCTGTCCTCTATCTTATTCATGGTGGAGGCGATAATGATTTGGCTTGGCCTTCGATAGGTTGTGCATGCGATATCCTTGATAACTTGTATGCCGAAGGCAAGATTAAGCCAATGATTGTGGTTATGCCGAACGGAACGATCCAGACAAGAGAGATGACAGAGGAAGTGCCTCTGTTTACCAAAGATTTGGTTGATAATATTATCCCATTTATTGAAAGCAATTACCGGGTGCTGGCAGACAAAGATCACCGTGCTATAGCCGGTTTATCAATGGGAGGATTGGAAACACTTGATGTCGGACTGAATTATTATAAGCTTTTTGGATACCAGATTGTTCTTAGTTCAGGTTGGTTTACTACTGACAAGAATGTATATTCCGAAAAAGCGATTTATTTGAAGAAGATCGCTGCCGATTATAATAAGAATGTACGCTGTCTATATTTCACACAAGGTGGTCCGGAAGACATTGCTTACAATAATTGTAAAGAAATGCTCAAGCTTTTTGATGCGGCAGGTATTAAATATCAGTATAGTGAAGCACCCGGAGGTCATACCTGGTACACTTGGCGAAACAATCTCTATGATTTTGCACCGAAACTGTTCTGATGAACTATTTCATAAAATTGTTCGGCAATTTTTTCAGATCTGTATTCCCAGTTATCTTGTGAGAATGCAGCCAAGGGTGTTTTATCACACAGCGTGTATAGGAAAATTTGAGCTCTTGGGCGTGATCCAATCGGCAGCCCTATAGCAGGCCAGTATCAGATATGGATAGGGAGTCTCTTCCATAACCAGCTTGGGATGAGTTTCCAGAAGAATACAAGAATAGCGTAGCGCCAATCAATGATAGCCCGTCGTTTCTTGTGATCGATGGCATTTACAATTTTGCCGGCTGCATAATCCGGATCCATGGTAAGCGGATATTTATCATCTTTGAGAAGTGCCGTCTGCACAAACCCGGGGCGTATGTCGGTGAAGGTGATAGGTTGTTTTTCCATGCAGGCCAGTTGTTCAAGCGCGTCAATATAGATATTCTGAAAACGCTTGGTGGCCGAGTAAGCAGGGGCTGTCCCGAGTCCTTTGACTCCTGCAATCGAACTGATAACGACTATTTGTCCGCCTTTATGCTGTGCAAAGTAATGGTAAGCCGCTGTGACCATGCGCGTAAAACCTTCACTGTTTGTGGCAATTGTATCAAGTTCAATCTCGGGCATCAACGACTTGTTCAGACTACCGATCCCCGAACAGAGCAAGAATACGTCCATCCCCCCTGTTTGTTTTATCAGAGAAAATAACTCGTTTCCTGCGTTCGGTTGCGTAATGTCTATCTGTCGGCAGGTAGTCTGTTCGGGTGCTAATGCAGCGAGTTCCTGCAGTTTGTCGATACGACGTCCGGCAATGCCTATTTTCCAGCCTTTTTGCTGATAGATCTGTGCTATGCGATAACCCATGCCGGAAGTTGCTCCGATAATAATCATTCTTTTTGTTTCCATATATATTATATAGTTATGATGTCAGGGGAAAATATCTAATTGGATGTATTTAATGTGCTCTTTCTCTGAACTCGGAAGGTGTTATACCCGCTTTCTTTTTGAAAAAAGTGGAAAATTGCCCGGCATTTTCAAATTTGAGGCTATAAGCAATTTCTGATATATTCAGACTGCTCGCCGTAAGCAACTCCTTTGCCTTTAATAATCGCTGCTGCTGTTGATATTGAGCCGGCGAAACGCCGGTATATTCTTTAAACATACGGCGGAACCAGGAATATCCTAATCCCAATTGAGAGGCAATCTGTTCAGGCGATTCAGGATTTTCTACTTGCTCTTTCATTAATATACGTGCTTCGTTGATCTTATCGACAACGTATGTGTTTGTAAATGATTTATTCCTTTTTTTATAATATATGGACCCTAAAATATGAAGAACAATGCTTGAAATAAGCTCCTGATAACCGGATTTCTCTTGTATGGCATATTTGAGAATATCATCATAAAGACCAACTACCGTATCGCTGATTCCAATGTGCAATAACGGATCTTCTTTAGTAAAGAAATGTTTCTCGACCCGCCTGTCAATATGAACACCTCTAAACCCAACCCAGTATTCGTCCCATCCGGTCTCTTTGTCCGGATAATAATCATGCCATTCGCCGGGGAAAAGAAGAATTATCGTGCCTGCCGATATTTTTTGTAATTTGCAGGAGTTTGAAGCGAAATAGCCACTTCCTTTGGTTATGTAAACCAATTGATATTCATTGAGTATGCGACCTGTTTGAGGTTTGAAGTTATATTTGTCGGGATGAGGGAAAAGAGGATACTGACCTTTAGGCGGAATAAATTGATATCCAACAGTTGTCACAACAATACCCCAGTCTTCATCAGCAGCACCGATTGTTAAATATTTTAATTGCCCACTAATATTCTTTTCCATATCATATTTGAAAGGTTTAAAATCATTTTCAATAGCAAATATAGTAATAACTTGAATATTTTTGTGTCATTATTGAAACAATTTGTTTATCCATGAGAAAATATAACTTTTTAGCTTTTGATATTGGGGCGACTAGCGGTCGCGCAATATTAGGTACTTTAGCAGGTGATAGTTTTGAAATGAAGGAAATAAACCGGTTTCCGAATGCCATGATGGAAATGCAGGGAAAGTTTTTCTGGAATATTTATAAACTGTTCGATCACTTGAAGGAGAGTCTTGTTATTTGTGCTCAACAGCATATAGCGCTTGATTCGATTGGTATTGATACGTGGGGTGTTGATTTTGGATATGTATCCAAAGATGGTACGATTCTGGGATTGCCCCGTGCATACCGCGATCCGTACACGGTTGGTGCCCCTGAAAAGTATTTTGAGAGATTGTCGCGTGAAGAAGTATATCAGTCGACAGGTATACAGATTATGAATTTCAATAGTCTGTTCCAGCTGTTTGCAGCGAAGGAACAGGATTTTGGCCCATTGAAGGCTGCCGATGAAATTCTTTTTATGCCGGATCTGCTTTCTTACCTGCTTACAGGTATACGTGTTTGTGAATACACCGACGCGTCCACATCCCAAATACTTAATCCTAAAACAAAAGCTTTCGAGAAAAAATTGTTGGAAGTAGCCGGTGTTCCATCTTCAATCATGCATGAGCCCTTGATAATGCCCGGCACAGTGATTGGGACGTTGACAGATGCCTTGGCAAAAGAAACCGGAGTAGGCAAGGTGCCTGTAATCGCTGTAACGGGTCATGATACGGCATCGGCTGTAGCAGCTGTCCCCGCGCTTGATCAGGGATTTGCTTATCTGAGCAGCGGAACCTGGAGTCTGATGGGTATTGAAACGGAAGAACCGATAATAAATGAAGCGTCATTTCGTAATAACTTTACAAACGAAGGCGGTCTGGACGGCACTATCCGTTTTCTGAAGAATATTACGGGGATGTGGCTTCTTGAACAATGCCGTAAGGAATGGAAGGTTGCAGGCAGAGATTATAACTATAGTGATATCGACCGGATGGCTAATGAGGCCAGAGCTTTTTCAAGTGTAGTAAATCCGGATGATGCCCGATTTGCCAATCCTGATAGCATGACGAATGCAATCATATCATATTGCAAGGAATCTGGTCAATCAGTCCCTTCCTCGGATGCTGAATTTATTCGTTGTATTTTTAGAAGTCTGGCTTTCCGTTATAAGGAAGTACTGGATCTTCTTATAACGATGTCGCCTTTCCCGATTCATCGTTTGCATGTAATTGGAGGCGGATCAAAAAATTTCTTGCTGAATACGTTTACGGCTAACATTATTAATATGCCGATTGTATCTGGTCCGAGTGAAGCAACGGCTATTGGCAATTGTATGTTGCAGGCACGTGCCGCCGGATTAGTTTCCGACCGTTGGGATATGCGCCGCCTTATCAGTAAGTTTGTTTCACCGACAGTTTTTACTCCGTCACTTAATAATGATGGAGAAGAAGCATATAAGTATTATTTATCAATAACCTCAAAAATGTAAATTCCATGATAAAAGAAAGTATTATTAAACAGTCATTTGAAGCAGCAACAGAACGTTATGCTGCACTTGGAGTAGATGCAAAGCTTGCAATGGATAAATTGCAAAAAATATCTTTGTCACTGCATTGCTGGCAGGCCGATGATGTGACTGGTTTTGAAAATCAAGGAGGTTCGCTGACTGGTGGTATCCAGGTTACAGGTAATTACCCCGGCCGTGCGCGTACTATTGAAGAATTGCGTGCCGATGTTTTGAAAGCGGCTTCTATGATTCCGGGTAAGCATCGTTTGAATCTGCATGAGATTTATGGTGATTTTCAGGGAAAGAAAGTAGACCGTAATGAAGTTGAACCGGTATATTTTGAAAGCTGGATGCAATGGGCTAAGGAGAATGGTATGAAACTGGATTTCAATAGCACCTCTTTTTCGCATCCGAAAAGCGGAAACCTGACATTGGCTAATCCGGACGGTGGCATACGTAATTTCTGGATTGAACATACCAAACGTTGCCGCTGGATCAGTGAAGAAATGGGTAAATACCAGAACGATCCTTGTATTATGAATCTCTGGATACATGACGGGAGCAAGGAAGTTCCTGCTAGTCGTTTGAAGTACCGTCAGATATTGGAAAAGTCGCTGGACGAAATATTTGCTAAAGACTATAAGAATATGAAGGATTGTATTGAAGCCAAACTGTTCGGTATTGGACTTGAAAGTTATACAGTCGGTTCATATGATTTCTATTTAGGTTATGGCGTAAAGAATCAGAAGATTGTTACACTTGATACAGGTCATTTCCATCTGACGGAAAGTGTAGCTGATAAACTTTCATCATTGCTTCTCTTTACTCCGGAGATTATGCTTCATGTAAGTCGTCCGATTCGTTGGGATAGCGACCATGTTGTGATTCTTAATGACGATTTGCTGGATCTGGCTCGCGAAATAGTTCGTTGCGATGCGCTTGGCCGTGTACATATCGGTTTGGATTATTTTGACGCTACCATTAATCGTATAGGTGCTTATGTTATTGGCAGTCGTGCTACACAGAAAGCATTATTGCAGGCGCTTCTTGAACCATCGGCCAAGTTGCAGCAGTATGAAGCCGGCGATAAACTATTCCAGCGCCTGGCTTTGCAGGAAGAGGACAAGAGCCTTCCGTGGGGTGCCGTTTGGGATATGTTCTGTTTGCAGAATGATGTTCCGGTAGGTGAAAGTTTTATCCCGGAAATTGAAAAATATGAAGCGGAAGTAACTGGCAAGCGTTGATTGTATGAATATATTATTAGGATTATTAATCATAGCCATTGGTAGTTTTGGTCAGAGCAGTTCGTATGTCCCGATAAATAAGATAAAGGGTTGGAGCTGGGAAAACTTTTGGCTGGCTCAGGGTTTGTTCGCATGGCTTGTATTTCCGTTTTTGGGTGCATTGTTAGCTATTCCAGAGGGCAGTAGTTTGACGGAATTATGGAATGCGGGCGGAGCATTAGGATCCATTATTTATGGTATACTATGGGGTATCGGTGGACTTACTTTTGGTTTGAGCATGCGTTATTTAGGCATTGCTTTGGGACAAAGTATAGCTTTAGGTACCTGTTCTGCATTTGGAACCTTGATCCCGGCTATATTGGTTGGTACGGATCTTTTCCACGGTGAAGGACTGATGCTGCTCTTTGGCGTATGTGTAACACTGGCGGGTATCGCTGTGATTGGTTATGCAGGAAGTCTGCGTGCACGAAATATGTCAGATGAAGAGAAGAAAGCGGCTGTTAAAGATTTCGCTCTGACGAAAGGGTTGTTAGTTGCTTTGCTCGCCGGTGTAATGAGTGCTTGTTTTAATTTGGGACTGGAGAGTGGCGAACCTATAAAGCAAAAAGCCATTGATCTTGGAGCCAGTGAGTTATTCGCACTTAATCCCGTAGTCTTTTTGGTAACTATTGGAGGTTTTATTACCAATGCCGCTTATTGCATCTATCAAAATGTAAAGAATCATACGGGGAAAGAATATTTTTCTGTTCCTAAGAATGTTTTGGTAAGTAATATTTTGTTTTGTGCATTGGCAGGAGTCCTTTGGTATTCACAGTTTTTCGGATTGGGAATGGGAAAAAGCTATTTTACCAATTCTCCACTGATGCTTGCTTTTTCCTGGAGTATTCTGATGTCGCTTAATATTCTTTTTAGCAATTTCTGGGGAATCGTATTGAAAGAATGGAGAGGTGTCAGTTTTAAAACTATTACGGTGTTGGCTTGTGGAATGGCAATTCTTATTTTGTCGTTATTACTGCCCAACATGATTTAAAATGAATGTTTAAATAAAATGAAGAAGTCGATATTAGAAAATCATCCCACACTGGCAAAAGAGATTGATAAAGTAGCTGAAGTAGCCGGATATCTTTGGCAGAAAGGCTGGGCTGAACGTAATGGCGGAAATATTACAATAAATATAACCGAGATAGTTGATGATGAGATAAGAGCATTACCGGGCATTGGCCCAAAGACAGCTTTTGGAATGAAGTTGCCTCAATTAAAAGGCACTTATTTCTTTTGTAAAGGAACAAACAGGAGGATGCGTGACCTGGCTCGTTGGCCAATGGAAAACGGTTCGGTTATTCGTATTCTTGATGATTGTCAGAACTATGAAATCATCGCCGATAATTTGGTAAAACCAACATCCGAATTGTCATCTCATCTGGCTATGCATAATTATTTGTTAAGCAAGGGGTCAAACTATCGTGCGGTTATTCATACTCATCCGATCGATCTGGTAGCGATGTCTCATTATAAACCTTTTTTGGAGAAAGATGTCCTCACTAATCTTTTATGGTCGATGATTCCCGAGACTCGGGCTTTTTGCCCTAAAGGGTTGGGAATTATTTCTTATCAGATGCCAAGCAGTGTCCGTTTGGCTGAAGAGACGGTAAAAGGCTTGGCAGAATATGACGTCGTTTTGTGGGAAAAACATGGTGTTTGCGCAGTAGGCCCGGATGTACTTGAGGCTTTTGACCAAATAGATGTTCTTTCTAAGGCAGCACAGATTTATCTGACCGCTCGCAGTATGGGTTTTGTTCCGGATGGAATGACTAGTGATTCCCTGGATGAGTTGAAAGAGGCATTTAACCTTTGATACTGGTTCATTCTTTACCATGAAACGATCATTGATTTTTATATTTGTTTTGTTCTCCCTGTCTCTGCTGTTGGGTAATGCCCAACAGCGGGACAGCCGGACCCGTTTGTATTTGTCGCCAACACGGATTGTGTGGCAGCAAAATAATTCACAAATTACGGGAGCTGATAATTTGCTTCGTCAGGGAAACGGACAAACCGATCTGCAGAACAAATATATCTGCACATTAAAAAGTACGGACAAATTGCATCCTGCGTTGTTGCTTGATTTCGGCAAGGAATTACAAGGCGGCTTGCAGTTGGTGTCGGGCATGCCTGCTTCTCATGATCCTATAAGAATTCGTATTCGCTTCGGGGAATCTGTAAGTGAAGCCATGTGTGATATTGATGGAAAGAACGGCGCGACGAACGATCATGCCATGCGTGATTTTATTGTTAGTCTGCCTTGGTTGGGCGTGCAAGAAGTAGGAAATTCAGGGTTCCGTTTTGTACGGATAGACTTGCTTGATGATTCTGTCGAACTGCAACTGAAGGAAGTTCGGGCTATAGCTACTTTTCGTGATATTCCTTATAAAGGTTCATTTCGTTGCAATGATGAAAAACTGAATCGTATTTGGCAGACAGGCGCATATACAGTACATCTTAATATGCAGGAATATTTGTGGGATGGCATCAAACGTGACCGTTTGGTATGGATCGGCGATATGTATCCCGAGATAATGACAATCAATTCCGTTTTTGGATATAATGAGGTGGTCCCGAAGAGTCTCGATCTGGCACGTGACGTTACCCCGTTACCTTCGTGGATGAGCGGAATGTGTGCATACTCGCTCTGGTGGATCTTGATACAAAAAGAATGGTATTTCTATCAGGGGAACTTGTCATATCTGAAAGAACAACAGCCTTACCTTACGGATTTGCTTCGAATATTATTAAAGCAGACTGATGGGCGCGGACATGAACAGTTGTCGGGCGGCGGTCGTTTTCTGGATTGGCCTTCAAGTGAAAATAAAGTAGCTATTGATGCGGGTATGCAGGCATTAATGGTTGAGGCGATGAATGCAGGCAATGAGTTATGCACCGTTTTAGGTAATGAAGCATTGGCTGCCGAGTGTAAACAGATGGCAGAGAAGATGACAAAAGCCTCCGGAGAGAGAACGAATGCATTGCTGAAGACTAAATCCGAGCCTTATGCTCCCGGAAATAAAGAAGCTGCTGCATTACTTTCGCTTTCAGGTTTGATGAGCCCACAGGAGGCTGATCGGAAGTTTTTGTCGGCAGGTAGTGCCAAAGGTTTTTCAACTTTTTACGGATACTACATGCTGCGTGCGATGGCACTCGCCGGAAATTATAAAGGAGCACTTGATATGATTCGTCAGTTTTGGGGCGCTATGTTAGATTTGGGTGCAACTACTTTTTGGGAAGATTTTAATATGGACTGGTTACCTGATGCTGCTCGTATTGATGATCTGGTTCCTGCTGGAAAGATTGATATTCATAAAGATTACGGTGCTTATTGTTATAAAGGATACAGGCATAGTTTGTGCCATGGGTGGGCTTCCGGGCCGACATCATGGTTGAGTGAATATGTATTAGGAGTGCAAGTTATAGAACCTGGGTGCAAGGTGGTCAGTATTGTGCCGCACCTTGGCGATTTGGAATGGGTCGAAGGTGCGTTTCCGACTCCTTATGGTGTGATAACGATTCGCCATGAGAAAGGAACGGATGGAAAAGTGAAAAGTATAATTAATGCACCAAAAGAAGTGCATGTTATTCAAAACCAATAAATATAATCGTATGAATAAATGGATAAAACCAATATTGCTATCTGTATTTTTCTGCTTGCCGCTATTTGGTTTCGGAGAGAATACAGGTAATGAAATAGTTCCGGTTAACCTGAGAACGGAGTTTTTGTCGGAACCTATAGGCCTAGATACTCAGGTACCTCGATTTACTTGGGAGTATGCGGGTAAAGACGATCATTTTGTTGCTTCTCGCCATGTCATTCAAATAGGTGTTTCGCCTGAAAAGCTACAGCTATATAAAACAGGAATGGTACTAAAACCCTGTACCCGTTATTATTGGAATGTTATTGTTTATGATGCCAAAGGCAGGTCATATACTTCTACTGAGGTTGCCACTTTTGAAACAGGCAAATTCAGTGTTCAGGACTGGAGTGGACAATGGATCACGGATCGTCATGATATGGAATTCGAACCGGCACCTCTTTTACGTAAAGCCTTTACACTAAATAGGCAAATAAAGGAGGCTCGTCTATATGTGGCTGCAGCCGGATATTATGAAATGTTTATCAATGGGAAGCGAGTAGGTAAAAACTATTTGGATCCTGGTTATACTCATTTTGACAAACGTATTCTTTATGTAACACATGATGTGACTTCTTTATTGCAGAACGGGAGTAATGCTATTGCTGCCGTGTTGGGGAATGCTTGGTATAACGTGCAATCGGTTGCCGTTTGGGATTTTGAGAAAGCGCGTTGGCGTAATCGTCCTTCTATGTTATGCGAACTAAGGATAACTTTTAGTGATGGGTCCGTACAAGTTATTCCTTCGGATAATACTTGGCGTACTGCCGTAGGACCTTATACCTATAATAATATCTATAGTGGCGACAAGTATGATGCAGGGTTGAAAGAAATAGGATGGAATAATGCCGGTTTCGATGATTCATCATGGCAGAATGCAACTGCAGTTCAGGCTCCTGCTTCTGTTCTGACGGCTCAGACTATGCCGGGCATACATATAACGGAAGAATTGAAACCTGTAAAAGTTGTTGCATTCAGCAATAAAGACTATGTTTTTTCTTTTGCAAAGAATTTCGCGGGTTTATGTCGTTTGAAAGTTAAAGGCGAGGTCGGTACACGTATAACAATGAAACATGGCGAACTGCTAAAGGAGAATGGTCATCTCGAGCAAGGAAATATAAATGTTTATTATCATCCTATTAAACCGGATGAAGTATTTCAGATGGATGTCTTTACCTTGCGGGGAACGGGCGAAGAAGAAGTATTCATGCCTTCATTTACATACCACGGATTTCAATATGTGGAGATAGAAAGTTCTAAACCTATAGCTTTGACAAGTGAAAGCCTGAGAGGGTTGTTTATGCACACGGATGTAACACCTGTCGGTACATTTTCCTGTTCAGATACGTTGCTCAACAAGATTTGGAATGCGTCAGTAGAATCTTATTTGAGTAATTTGCATAGCATTCCGACCGATTGCCCGCAACGCGAAAAAAATGGTTGGACGGCAGATGCATATACTGCTATAGATTTGGGTCTTTCAGGTTTTGATGGTATTACATTATACGAGAAATGGATGAACGATTATATCGACAATCAGGATAGCCTCGGTCGTATATCGGGAATTATTCCTTCCAGTGGCTGGGGATACGGTACTTGGCCGGGACCTGTCTGGGATGCAGCTCTGTTTATCATTCCTAATACATTATATAATTATTATGGTGCTACGCGTAGTATCGAAAGATTGTATCCTACGATGCTGCGTTATTTGGATTATCTGAAAACGCTGGAAAAAGAGGGTGGATATTTGCCTTTTGGATTGGGCGATTGGCTGACTTGGAAAGCGACGACCAATAATGAATATACATCGACGGCATACTATTATTATGACAATATGCTGATGGCCAGGTTCGCTGATTTGCTGGGGAAAGATGCTACGCCTTTTCAAAAGAAAGCTCAAGAGCTGAAAGAATTGATTAACAAAAAGTTCTTTAATCCGACAACGGGAATATACGCAGAGGGAACGCAAACGGCTGAAGCAATCGCATTATATTTGGGGCTTGTTCCTGCAGGAAAAGAACAGATGGTGGCAGATAAGCTTTGCGAGATTGTTCGTGCGAACAATCATTTTCTCGATTTTGGATTGTTAGGGACGAAGTCGGTTCCGTTAATGTTGACCAAATATGGTTATATAGAAGATGCTATGCAAATGATAACTAAGACGGATGCACCTTCGTATGGCTACTGGATAAAAGTTTTGGGTCATACAACTTTGCCTGAAACGTGGACTATGAGTCCTAAATTTAAAGACGCCTCATTGAATCATGCGTTTTTTGGAGATATCAGTTCTTGGATGATGAAACAATTGGCCGGTATAAACTATGATGTTGATAAGCCGGGATTCGGAAAAATTCTTTTTACACCGCATTTTGTGAAAGATTTGAATTGGGCCAAAGCTGAATATCATTCAGTGAAAGGATTGGTTGCAAGTCAATGGAAACGAGAAGGAAATAAAGTAATTCTGACTGTGACTGTTCCTGTAGGTTGTACGGCCGAAATTCTGATTGGCTCAACATCAAAAACGATCCATTCAGGGACTCACTCTTTTACATATTAAATTAAATTAAATATCATGCATAGAATTACTGGAATATTTGTATTGTGCGGATTAATTCTGTTTGCTAATTCAATGAAGGCCGATTCTTCGAATCCATGGAAAGCCCGTTGGATCAGTTCGGAGCATACACAAAGCATGCCCAATACCTGGCTGGCATTTCGGAAGACGGCCAAGATCAATGCCGTACCTCAAACACTGATAGCCCGTATAGCGGCAGACAGCAAATATTGGTTGTGGATAAATGGCAAGATGGTCGTTTATGAAGGCGGATTGAAACGTGGTCCGTCACCATTCGGAACGTATTACGATAAAGTGGATATTGCTCCTTATCTTGTTGCCGGTGATAACACTATTGCCGTTTTGTTGTGGCATTTTGGGAAAAACGGTTTTAGTCACCTTAATAGTGGTACGGCAGCTCTTCTTTTTGATGCTGAAGCACCGGGTGTAGAGATCCTTTCCGATGCGGATTGGGAGTGTAAAACGTATGACGCTTATGAAAATACCGATGCCCCATTTCCTAATTATCGCTTGTCGGAAAGTAATATTCGTTTTGATGGCCGATTGGAGATGCCGGGTTGGAACCAACCCGGTTTCGATAAGCCGTTGTCATCGAGTTCTAATATTGTTGCAGCCGCCGGTGGAGCTCCTTTTGGTGCATTGGTTGAACGTCCGGTTCCCATGTTTAAGGATTATGGGCTGAAGAATTATATAAATATCCGAAAGTCAGCATCAGGTGATACGCTTTATTGTCGCTTACCCTATAATTGTCAGGCAACACCTTATCTGAAGGTGGAAGCCGAGGCGGGAGATACTATTCGGATGCAGACAGATAATTATCTGATTGATAATGTACCAAGTGTCCGTGCAGAATATATTACCCGTAAAGGACTTCAGGAATATGAGAGCTACGGATGGATGAATGGCAATGAAATCAGATATGTGATCCCCGAAGGAGTAAAGGTGGTAGAGGTTAAGTATCGTGAAACCGGCTATGATACCGAGTTTATTGGACATTTCTCTTGTAGTGATCCGTATTATACGGAACTGTGGAAAAGAGCTTCACGTACGCTTTACGTAACAATGCGCGATAACTATATGGATTGTCCTGACCGTGAGCGTGCGCAATGGTGGGGCGATGAGACCAATGAACTCGGCGAAGCTTTTTATGCTTTTTCGCCGTCAGCTCATAAGTTGGCTGCAAAAGGTATACTAGAATTGGCTCATTGGCAACATGACGACGGAACAATGTATGCTCCAGTCCCTGCAGGTAATTGGGCAAAAGAATTGCCGTTGCAATCATTGGCATCGGTAGGCTGGTACGGCTTTTATACGCAGTATTATTATAGCGGCGATAGCAGTTTTGTCTCAACAGTCTATGACAGACTTCACCGTTATTTACATGATGTCTGGCAATTAGACCGGAGTGGACTGGTTATTGAACGTACAAGCGGATGGAGCTGGGGCGACTGGGGCGAGAATATTGATATGGGCGTTCTCACCCAATGCTGGTATTATCTGGCTATGAAGGCAGAGAAAGCTTTTGCCCTGCAATTGGGTAAGACGACTGATGCCGAAGAGGATGCTGCAATCATGCAGACACTTGAAAAGTGCTTTAATAATAAGTACTGGACCGGAACAGCCTACAGATCTCCCGGTTATAAAGGAGAGACTGATGATCGTTCGCAAGCTATGGCCGTTGTTTCCGGGTTGGCTTCTGCTGACAAATATCCTTCATTGGTAAAAGTTTTGAAGAAAGAATATCATGCGAGTCCGTATATGGAAAAGTATGTACTTGAAGCTTTATTTGATATGAACGAGCCTGCTTTTGCATTGGAACGTATGAAGAATCGTTATGCCGAGATGATGAGTTATAAAGATTATTCAACATTGTTTGAAGGTTGGAAAACGACTGGAGGAACGATTAATCACGCATGGAGTGGTGGACCGTTGACATTATTGAGCCAAAAGGTTTGTGGTATAGTTCCGACTTCACCCGGCTTCCGTTCGTTTAAGATTGCCCCCCAATTGGGAAACTTATCATCGGCTTCTGCCAAGGTGGATACGCATTATGGATTGATTAGTGTCAATTTGCATAAAAGAGGATCGGTTATTGCAGTTGAGCTGACAGTCCCTGAAGGCACAACGGCCGAGGCTGCCATATCAAAAGGAAAAGTGAAGACGTTTGCTGCCGGCAGTTATACCTTTGTTATCAAGAATAAGTAAGAACGATTCTTGAAATAATTCAAAGAAAATTTAAAACCGTTCTGAGAAGAACAGATAATTCTTTTGGCTATTTTCGGGTATATTGTTAATTTTGTCTCCATAAATAAGCAGTTGACAAGATATGGCGAAACGTAAAGGTAGAAGAACTACAAGAAAGAAGAGGAATGATTCCTCTTCTTTTCTGACTGAGATAAAACGGATGATTATAGCCGCAGTGCTTGTAGTCCTCTGTTTTATTCTTCTATTGTACGCTTACAATTATTTTTGTTCTCCAGATTCTGATAAAGGAAACGAAAGAGTGAAGAAGGAGAAGGTGACGGCAGAAATGGATGCTGCACTGGAAGATAGAGGTAAAGAAACCATATCTCCTTCTGATACAAAAACATTCCGGATTCCTGCCGGACTGGAGTTGCCCAGGCTAACCGTTAATCGTCAGGAACAAATCATCAAACATGAGGGTTATACAGTCTCATATAATTCGAACTATTGTATAGCAAATTGGGTCGCTTATGAACTGACATCACAGGAGGCAAAAAGTTCAAAAAATGAACGTTATAATAAGTTTGTCCCTGATCCGATGGTGGAAGGTGCTACCGCATACAATGAAGATTACACACGGACTGGTTTCGATCGTGGTCATATGGCTCCTGCAGGAGATATGAAATGGTCGGCTAAAGCAATGCGCGAATCGTTCTATTTCAGTAATATTTGTCCGCAGAAACCGGGATTGAACAGGGGAATCTGGGAGCAATTAGAAGAGCAATGTCGGCTGTGGGCAAAAGACAATGGATCATTATTGATTGTTGCAGGACCGGTAATCACTGAAAATATGCGTCGCATGGGAAAAGATCGGATTGGAGTGCCTCAGTTCTTTTATAAAGTACTTTGTTATCGCAAAGGCAAAACCTATGAAGGTATAGGTTTCCTTTTTGAAAACAGAGATTATGGTGACACGAAACTTGAGTCAATGGCTGTCCCCATCGATAGTGTCGAAAAAGTGACGGGGATAGATTTCTTCCCCGCTCTTCCAGACAGTGAAGAGAATAAGATGGAAGCTACTATAGATTGGAGCAGTTGGTCTTTTTAGTTCACCGTCGTTAAATGATTAGATCGGCAAGAGCCGCTTGCGTTTCTTTGATCAGATCATTAGGTGTAATCTGTATTTGCAGTCCCCGCTGTCCTGCACTGACATAAATCTTTTCGTGTTTTGCTACAGATTCGTGAATATAAGTCGGAAAATGCTTCTTCATGCCGATAGGCGAGCATCCTCCCCGAATATATCCCGTGAGCGGCAGCAGATCTTTTAGAGGAATCAGATCGCATTTTTTATTACCGGAGGCTTTGGCTGCTTTCTTCAAATCGACCTCGGCCGCTCCGGGAACAACGCATACAAAATAACCGCTTTTGTCGCCATGGAGTACTAACGTCTTGAAGACAACATCAATTTCTTCACCCAACTGTGTGGCTACGTGGGTTGCACTAAGGTCGTTTTCATCTACTTCGTAAGGTACTAATTCGTATGTTATTTTTGCCTTGTCAAGCAGACGGGCTACATTTGTTTTATTTATTTTCATTGCTTATACTCCTTTCATTGATAATTGTACACGTTTGCGGCCTAAGTCAACACTTAAAACTTTGACTTTAACATGCTGGTGGATGGAAACGACTTGCGTAGGATCGCTGACGAAACGATCGGCCAGTTCAGAGATATGAACTAATCCGTTTTCTTTGATGCCAATATCTACAAAACAACCGAAATTCGTGATATTTGTCACAATCCCGGGCAGAACCTGTCCCTCATGTAAGTCATCGATGGTCTTTACAGTCGAGTCAAAAGCAAAAACCTGTATAGCTTGTCGCGGATCACGCCCGGGCTTATCCAACTCTGTCATAATATCTTGCAGTGTGGGCATTCCTATTTTATTTGTCACATAGTTTTTTAGGTCAAGCTTTTTCTTCAGCTCTTTATTTTTTATAAGATCTGTTACAGTACAGCCTAAGTCGGAGGCCATCTTTTCAATTATCGGATAGCTTTCGGGATGGACTGCCGAATTGTCCAAAGGGTTCTCTCCATTTTGTATGCGGAGAAATCCGGCACATTGCTCGAAAGCTTTTTCTCCCATACGTGGTACAGCCATTAGCTCACGACGCGAATGAAACGGTCCGTGAGCAGTCCGGTAATCAATGATATTTTTAGCCAGAGATGGTCCCAATCCGGATACATACGTAAGCAGATGCATACTGGCTGTATTAACATTGACTCCTACCAGATTTACACAACTTTCAACCGTTTGGTCAAGACTCTTTTTCAAAGAAGGTTGGTCAACGTCATGCTGATATTGCCCGACGCCAATACTTTTGGGATCTATCTTTACCAGTTCAGCCAGAGGATCCATCAACCGGCGACCGATACTTACCGCTCCCCGGACAGTCACGTCATATTCAGGAAACTCATCGCGTGCAATCTTTGACGCAGAGTATATTGAGGCACCATTTTCGCTCACGACAAATACTTGTACCTTTCGGTCGTAGCGGATGTTTGTTATAAAATCTTCTGTTTCGCGACTGGCTGTTCCATTGCCAATAGCAATAGCATCGATAGCGTATGTCGATACTAATTGAGCAACCTTAGCCGCAGCTTTCCCCTTTTCATTCTGCGGCGGATGCGGAAAAATAGCTTCGTTGTGAAGTAATGTTCCCTGAGCATCCAGACATACAAGTTTGCACCCTGTGCGATAACCTGGGTCGACTCCTAATACTCTCTTTTGTCCCAATGGTGGGGCAAGGAGGAGTTGCCGCAAGTTTTCTGCGAAGACACGGATAGCTTCTTCGTCTGCTTTAGCTTTGCTTGAATTGGCGAATTCGGTTTCTATAGACGGTTTGAGCAGTCGCTTGAACGAGTCGTCAACGGCTGTACTTACCTGTTCGGACGAAGCTCCGCGATTACGAACAAAGTGATGTTTCAGTCTTTCAGTGCAGCTTTCCGTGTCCGGAGTAATACTGACGCGCAGAAATCCTTCGGCTTCTCCGCGCCTCAAAGCCAGTAGCCTGTGTGAACCTGCCCGGTTCAGCGGTTCGCTAAAATCAAAGTAATCGCGATATTTGTTGCCTTCTTCTTCTTTCCCTTTAATTACTTTTGAGCAAATAACGGCAGTGTGTACGAACGAGTTGCGCACTGCATTTCGCGCTTCTTCATTCTCATTAACCCATTCGGCAATGATATCTCTGGCGCCTTGCAGTGCTTCTTCTTCATTTTTGACTTCTCCTTTGATAAACGGCTTGACGCGCATCTGAAGGTTCGCTTCGGTCTGCATCATCACTATTTTTGCCAGTGGCTCCAATCCTTTCTTTCGTGCGATTTCGGCTTTTGTTACACGCTTTGGTTTATAAGGAAGGTATATATCTTCAATCTCAGTATTGTTCCATGAATCTTCAATGCGTTTCCTTAATTCGGGAGTCATCTTGCCTTGTTCTTCAATAGAAGCAAGGATAGATTCTTTTCGTTTACTAAGTTCGGTGAGTTTATCAAACTGATCTTTGATGTTTCCAATCTGGACTTCATCCAGACCTCCGGTTACTTCTTTGCGGTAACGGCTGATAAATGGAATAGTGGCGCCTTCATTGAGAAGGCTAATTGTTTTTTCAACCTGTGCCGCTGAGATATTTAGTAATTGTGATATAAGTATATGAAATGATGTTGCCATAAGCTTCTGTTTATGCTTGCAAAGATAGCATCTTCGGTTTGATGTTGAAAGTGGAACTAAGCATTTTATCTTAATCCAATTTATTTGTGCTGTTTTTAAGTAATGACCTGAGTTGTGATATAAAGGGATTTCGAATCGATCCTGTTATATAAACTTATTAGCTATAAACGTTATTCTTTTTATCATAAAGGATTATACTTTGTAGGTTCTTGGTAGTGATATATTATCTATTCGCTTAGTGGCGGATATGTATACTCTTGATGGAGAATAACCATACTCCACCAAGAGTAGGAGTATACGCCAGCAAGAGTACATCTAAACTCCATAAATCGAAGATCTATTTTGTATAAACTTTTGAACTAAGAAGTCTGCACCTCTGGTTTAGAGGTGCATGAAAAGAAGATTAAAATGTCTATAGATTTGTACTTCTTGCTTTAATATTAGTGCTTATTTCATCTCAGCTATGAAGAGAATCGGATTATCATCCTCTTTGATCTTGTTATAGATATTCAATAATTCAGACTTTCTGTATTCTTCTTTAACTTTTTTGTTTTGCAGATTAGTCGGCTTGATTTTTTCTTTCAGTTCTGAAGAATTTACTTCGTCTATCCAATATTTGCTGTTTCTTTTGAATTGCACGTTAAATGGAAGGCCACCTGATAAATCATTTGTAAGTGTAAAAAAATCTGTCCTTCTTTGATAGACCCAATCGGGTGATCCTGGAAAATTTGTCCTTTTAATATTGCTTTCCGTTTTGGTATAACAGATCTCTTTGGTTGATTTGTCATATCTGATTGTATAGAGATTACTTGATTTCCCCATTAATAAATAGAAATATCTCTCCGAATCAAAAAAGTCAGTCATCCATAGGTATTTGAAGAAGTCATTTTTTTTAATCCATTGGTGTGAAAGTTCAAATGTTGGTTTTTCACCCTAAAAAAAGAGACAACATTAATGAATAATGCTGTCTCTTTTTTGAAATATTTCTTGTCGTAATTACCAGAAGTAGATATAGAAGGCGATGGTAATGGCAATGATGATGCAAGAATGAATGACATCCCATGTACTCCAACTTGCGCGTGTCGCTGCCCGTTGTTCGGGTGTCGACGAACTAAAGGTTAAGCCTTTAATTTGTTCAGCGGGTGCGGGCTTGGTGAACATACTGATGATAATGATTGCTGCCATACAGAACACCAACATTCCACCGCAGAAGAACAACCAGTTTGTGTCATAAAAGAGTGATTTAAACCAGCTGCTTGATGCTGTCGGATCGTTGCTGTAGAAGACTTTAGCACTTAAGCGGGTAATACCAACAACAAAACCGATAATCAAACCCCACATGCCGGCTTTGGGCGTTACACGTTTGGAAAGAATACCCAGTAAGAACGCGGCTGCAATACCCGGAGCTAATACCGATTGAACATCCTGCAAGTAATTATATAGATACTGGCCGATACTTTTCATCACCGGAATCCAGAGAATACCCAGGATTACTACAACAATTGTGGCAATACGGCCAACTGAAACCAATGACTTTTCACTGGCTTCCGGTTTGTATTTTTTATAAAAGTCGATGGTGAATAACATGGCTGAAGAGTTGAACAGAGAAGCCAGCGAACTCATCAGAGCGGCTAATATACCACAAACGACGACACCTTTGAATCCGGCAGGGAGCAATTGCCTTACTAGGGATGGAAAGGCCGCATCTGCAGAAGTCATTTTAAAAGGAAGACCATTGATTAGTACACCGTTCTTTTGTAAGGCAAAAGCGATCATTCCCGGAATCAGGAACAAAAATACAGGCAACAGCTTCAAGTAGGCACCGAAGATCGCTCCGCGGCGAGCCTGCGTCTCATTCTTTCCCGATAATACACGTTGTACAATATATTGATCGGTACACCAATACCAGAAACCAATAATGGAAGAACCGATCAGAGCGCCCAGCCAGGGATAATTCGGATCGCGATTATCACGTATCAAATTGAGCATTGTATCGCCGTAATTGTTAGTCGGTACAGCTCCACAAGCTGCTAATACTTGATCCCAGCCTCCAACGGCTTTTAATCCTAACACTAGAATAACAATAGATCCTAGAAGCAGGATTGGTGTTTGAAGTACTGAAGTATAAAGAACAGATTTCATACCGCCGATGACCGTGTAGATAGCCGTGAGTATAACAAGTCCGATAGCTGCAATCCAGAAGAAATCAATTCCCCAGAGTTCTTGGATGCCGAACACTTCCTTAAATACTAAACCACCGGCATAAACCGTAACGGCAACCTTTGTTAATACATAACTGACTAATGATATAACAGAAAGGATCGTCCGTGATTGCGGGTTATATCGTTTCTCGAGAAATTCCGGCATTGTCAGAACCATACTGCGAGAATAGAAAGGTACGAATACCCAACCCAATATTAAGATCATCCATCCTTGTATTTCCCAGTGAGCCATTGCCATACCGCTCGAAGCTCCTGCTCCGGCGAGACCTATAAGATGTTCGGAACCAATGTTGGAAGCGAACAGAGAGGCACCGATGGCAAGCCATGTGGCATCGCGACCGGCAAGAAAATAATCACCCGAACTGTCTTGTTTCTGTTTGAAAACCCACAGAACGATCCCTATCAGAACGATGGCGAAGATTCCAATTACAATATAATCTAGTGCTGCCATGGATTAATGTTTTTACCTTGTTTGTTATTTGTTATTTATTGGTATTTTGTTTATTCTACGAAGATGTCTGCCGCCTTCGAAAGATGTATTGAGAAAGGTCTCAACGACGCGTAGCGCTTCTTCATGACTGATGAAACGACCGGGCATTACAAGAATGTTGGCATCGTTATGGGCACGTGCAAGCCGGGCGATTTCGTTATCCCAGCAGATTGCTGCTCTGATTTTCGGGTGTTTGTTCAACGTCATGGCAATTCCATTACCAGAACCACATATTCCGATGCCACAATCTACTGCCCCTGATTCAACAGCTTCAGCTAGCGGATGAGCAAAATCAGGATAATCGCAACTCTCTCTAGAGTTTGTTCCAAAATCTTTATATGCTATTCCTTTTGAATCAAGAATTTGCTTGACAAACTCTTTCAAATCAAAACCAGCGTGATCGCTACTTAAACCTATCATCTTCATATTTTTCTTATCGGCAGTTACTTGGTTGATAAAAGTTGTTTTACTTGCTTGTATACATTGGCTCCTGTGAATCCCAGCTTTTCGTCGAGAATATGATATGGAGCAGAGAAGCCGAAAGATTCCAGTCCCCAGACTTTACCGTTTGCTCCGACAAGACTTTCCAAAGTGACCGGCAGTCCTGCCGTCAATCCGAATACTTTCCCGGAAACAGGAATGACCGAATCCTGATATTCTTTGCTTTGACTACGGAACAGACCTTCCGAAGGAACAGAGACAACTCTTACTTGTACTCCTTCGGCTCTTAATAATGCAGCACCTTCTTCGAGTGTTGCAACTTCAGAACCTGAAGCGACAAGCGTTACTACGGGATTCTGATCGCATTCTACGATGTAGGCTCCTCTTTCCGCCTGCAGCGCTTCGTCATAACGATTTTGTTTTGATGGCAGGTCTTTTATTCCCTGACGAGATAAGATAAGTGCCGTAGGAGTAGATATATTTTCCATAGCCATTTTCCAGGCAACGGTTGTCTCCATGACATCGGCCGGGCGAAGAACAAGCATCGAATTATGACCTTTGTGATTCTTTAGTTTTTCCATCAGACGAATCTGAGCTTCCTGTTCAACAGGTTCGTGTGTCGGTCCGTCTTCACCAACGCGGAAAGCATCGTGAGTCCAGATAAATTTCACGGGTTGTTCCATTAGTGAAGCCATACGTACAGCCGGTTTCATATAATCGGAAAATACAAAGAATGTTCCGCATGCAGCGATAACGCCACCGTGGAGCGACATCCCGATGCAGATACATGCCATGGCCAGTTCTGAAACGCCAGCCTGGAAGAAAGCTCCACTGAAATCGCCTTTTTCGAATGCATGTGTTTTCTTTAGGAATCCATCTGTTTTATCAGAGTTGGAAAGATCTGCTGAAGCACAGATCATGTTTTCAACTTGTGTGGCTAGGACGCCTAATACTGTTGCTGAAGCGGCACGTGTTGCCTGATTGGGTTTCTGTTCGATAGCCTTCCAGTCAATGACAGGTGCTTTTCCGGAGAACCAGTTTTTCATTTTTGCTGAAATCTCGGGATTTGCTTTTGCCCATGCTTCTTGTGCTTCATATCGTTGACTCATGATGCTTTCGAGTTCTTTTGCGCGATGAGCATACAACTCTGCTACTTCAGGAAATATTTGGAAAGGATCATCTGGATCACCGCCCAGGTTCTTGATTGTTTCAGTGATGGATGCTCCGGCTTTTGAGAGTGGTTGCCCGTGTGTCGAAACTTTATTTTCAAAGTTTCCATCACCAGCATCAACAGAGCCTTTACCCATGATCGTATTACCGATGATTAAGGTCGGACGTTCTTTTTCGGCTTTAGCTTCAGTCAAAGCTTTGCGGATCTGCTCCACATCATTGCCGTTAATGGTAATGACTTTCCAGCCCCATGCTTGATATTTCATGGCGACATCTTCATTGGTGACGGCATTGACCGGAGTCGAAAGTTGAATCTTATTGGCATCATAGAACATCACAAGATTGTCGAGTCCTAAAGTTCCGGCTATGCGCCCGGCTCCTTGAGAAATCTCTTCTTGAACACCTCCGTCAGAAATGTAGGCGTAGATGGTTTGATTCATAACTTCACCCAGACGTGCTTTCAGAAATTTAGCGGCAATAGCAGCTCCGACGGCATATGTATGTCCTTGTCCGAGAGGTCCCGATGTATTTTCAATGCCACGCATCACATTCAGCTCGGGATGCCCGGGTGTAACGCTTCCCCATTGACGGAAGTCTTTAAGTTCGTCAATGGTAAATTTTCCGGCTAGAGCAAGAACCGAATAAAGCATTGGAGACATATGTCCCGGATCTTGAAAATAACGGTCACGTCCTTCCCATGTAGGATTCTTCGGGTCGTAAACCAAAAATTCAGAGAACAGTACATTGATAAAGTCTGCACCGCCCATTGCTCCACCCGGGTGACCGGAATTGGCTTTTTCAACCATTGAGGCAGCTAATATACGGATGTTATCGGCTGCTCTATTCATAATTCTAATATCGTTCATTGCCTTAATTTTAATGTTTTTGCAAAGATAGGCAATCTCTATGGATAGCCAAATTAATCAGTTGAACAATTCATGTTCGGTGAACTTGCCCAGCTTCTGATACTTTTCATAAAGATCCAGATAAGCTTGATGATTTTCGTGATTCGGATAATATTCTTTTGCGAATCCTTTGCCCATCGCTTGTTGAGCGTCTTCAACCTTTGCATAGAGTCCTGCAGCTGTTGCGGCAAACATCGATGCACCAAAAGCACATGCCTGTTCTGCTTTTGCTACTTTAATCGGCATATTGAGGACATCGGCTAATGTTTGCATGACAAACGGCGACTTCAGAGAAATGCCACCTATTCCAATTACCGTGTCAATCTTAATACCGTTTTCAAGGAAGCGGTCGACAATAGCTTTTGAGCCAAAAGCGGTAGCTTCAACTAATGCACGGAATATCAGCGGAGCCGAACTTCCCAGATTGAGACCGGTGATGGTTCCCTTTACCAATTGACTGGCGTCAGGCGTACGACGTCCGTTCATCCAGTCTATAGCTAATATTGTACTTTCGCTTATGGGTACCTTGGCTGCTTCCTCAGAAAGGGCAGGGATAATCTTGTCGGCTGTCTCTTCAATTAATTTTGTTTTTGTTGCCTCATCAATCAGTGAAGTATTTGCGAGAATATGATCTAGTGGCCATGATAATAGGCGTTTGTACCATGCATAAATATCTCCGAATGCCGATTGACCGGCTTCAAGACCGTACATGCCGGGAATAACCGAACCGTCTACTTGTCCGCAAATACCCGGAATGAGTTTATTCCCCAGTTCATTATAAGAAGAAACCATGATGTCGCATGTTGATGTACCAATAACCCTGACAATTGTGTGAGGTTTTACTTCAGCACCTACGGCGCCCATATGACAATCGAAGGCACCTACGGCAACAGCTACGTTTGTTGTAAGACCGAGTCTTTCGGCCCATTCTTCAGTGAGATATCCTACTTTGGTGTTGCTTGTATAGGTATCTCTGAACAAATGACTGCGGAATCCTGCCAGTTTAGGTTCGATAGCTGTCAGAAATTCCTCGGGAGGCAGACCGCCCCATTTCTCTAACCACATGGCTTTGTGTCCGGCGGCACAACGGCTCCGGTATACTTCTTCCGGTTTTGTTTTTCCGGTAAGGATTGCCGGAAGCCAGTCACAATGTTCAATCCATGAATAAGCCGCTTTGCTTACAGCTTCGTCTTCTTTCAGAATATGAGCTATTTTGGCCCAAACCCATTCCGACGAATAAATGCCACCTTCATATGCAGTATAGTCGGTATCCCATTTTTTTGCAAGCTCATTAATTGTGGCAGCTTCTTTGATGGCGGTATGATCTTTCCAAAGTACGAACATGGCATTCGGGTTCTCTGCAAATTCCGGAAGAAGAGACAGTGGCGTACCGCTTTTGTCTGTGAGGACAGGCGTACTTCCTGTTGTATCGAAAGCTATGCCCACAACATTTACAGCTACTTCTGTCGGACATTGTGAGAGCGCTTTCTTTACTGAATATTCCAGTCCTTCCGTGTAATCCAGTGGATGCTGACGGTAGCTGTTTTTTTGTGGATCACAATACTTGCCCTCTTTCCAACGTGAATAGTAGGTAACAGCGGAAGCCAGCTCTTCACCTGTGAGGGTATTTACGATTACGGCCCGACATGAATCGGTACCGTAGTCTAAACCTATTACATATTTGTTATCTTTCATAACTTATGATTGCAATGCGCGGTTCAACATGTAATATAAATCGTTATATCGCAATTCTTTCTTTAGAGAAGGAATCGTAGTGTCGTTATCAATGACCACCAGCTCAATACCTGCAATATCCGCATAGTCTTCCAGATATTCGGTAGTTAAATCGTAAGAAAAACTGGTGTGATGTGTTCCGCCACATAAAATCCAGGCTGCAGCACCAATTTCAAAAGTCGGTTGAGGAATCCATAGGTTCGAAGCAACAGGAAGTTTCGGAAGTTCCTTACTTTTAATGCAGTCTACTTTGTTTACAATCATACGGAACCGATTTCCCAGATCAACAATTGTAGCGGCAATACCCGAACCTTGTTTAGAAGTGAAGACAACACGTGCCGGATCATTCTTACCGCCAATACCTAACGAATGAACTTCCAGCTTGGGTTTTTCCTCAGAAATCAGTGTACATACTTCGAGCATGTGAGCCTGAAGAATGGCACTTTTGTCGCCATCAAAATTTAATGTATAATCTTCAAGGAAGGAGCATCCTTTAGGCATTCCCTGACTCATAAACCACATTGTACGATAGAGCGCTGCCGTTTTCCAATCGCCTTCGGCACCGAAACCATAACCTTCAGCCATCAAGCGTTGGCAAGCCAATCCCGGAAGCTGGTCCAAAGTCGATAAATCATCAAAGTTTGTTGTAAATGCTTTTGCTCCTTTTGCTTTCAGGAGTTTGCGCAGAGCTACTTCTTCTCGAGCAGCTTCCCATACTTGCTTGTATGCATGCGATTTCTCATCAAGAATTTCAGGAGTACAAACATATTCCTTATGATACTCGTCTACCAGGGCTTTGATCTCATTGTCTTTTACTGTTGCCTGAACGGCTACAAGTTCTGAGATTGGACAATAGTCAACATGGTAGCCAAGCTTTAATTCGGCTTCAACTTTGTCGCCGTCGGTAACGGCAACATTATTCATCTGGTCTCCAAAGCGAATGATCAACATATCCTTAGCATCAGCCCAAGCGGCGGCAACACGCATCCAAACAGCAATCTTTGCCTGAGCTTTCGGATCCTGCCAATGGCCGACTACTACTTTGCGATTCTTACGCATACGACTTACCATGTGTCCAAATTCGCGGTCGCCGTGGGCAGATTGATTCAAGTTCATGAAGTCCATATCCATCGTATCCCAGGGAATCTCTTTGTTGAACTGTGTATGAAAGTGGAGCAGCGGTTTATTTAATTCTTGCAAGCCATGAATCCACATTTTAGCAGGAGAGAAGGTGTGCATCCATGTGATAATGCCAACACATTTGTTATCATTGTTGGCTGCTTTGAATGCAGCAGTAACTTCTTTTTCCGAATTTACGGTACCTTTATATACAATCTTGATTGGCAGATTGCCTGATTCATTTAATCCTTTAACGATTGCATTTGAATGTGCATCAACTTGTTTTACTGCATCACCTCCGTACAGAAGCTGCGCTCCTGTGACGAACCATACTTCAAATTCTTGAAAATTTGCCATTACTTAATGTTTTTATATTTGTTGTTAATTATTTTTGTCCATAATAAGCGTTTGGTCCATGCTTGCGTTCAAAATGCTTGGCGACAAGATATGGATTCATCTTTAGTTGAGGATTGATATTGAACGAGATGAAAGCCATTTTAGCAACTTGCTCCATTACTACAGAGTTGTAGACAGCTTCATCGGCATCTTTTCCCCATGAAAACGGACCATGATTTTTTACCAGAACACCCGGAATATGCATTGCATTTATGTTTTTAAAACGTTCCAGGATAACATTGCCTGTTTCTTTTTCATAGTCACCTTCCACTTCCTCCTTTGTCATATCCCGTGTACAGGGGATAGCTTCACTAAAATAGTCGGCATGGGTTGTTCCTATATTAGGAATATCACATCCGGCTTGTGCCCACGCTGTTGCGTATGTAGAATGCGTGTGAACTATTCCGCCTATTCCCGGAAAGGCATTATACAGGACTAAATGAGTAGGCGTATCAGAAGAAGGTTTCAGCCTCCCTTCTATTTTGTTTCCTTGTAAGTCGAGTACTACCATATCATCCACCGTCATAGTTTCGTAAGAAACCCCAGATGGTTTGATAACAACTAATCCTGTTTTCCGGTCAATGGCACTCACATTACCCCATGTAAAGATCACCAGGCTATGTTTCACCAAATCTAAATTAGCTTTGAGTACTTTCTCTTTTAACTCTTCAACCATGCTTTATTGTTGTTATTCTGTATTTTATATTCGAGTGTAAAAGTAACACTATTATGAAGAAAGTGTACAAAAAAAGCTATGTTATACAACATAGCTTTTATAGATTTTATCTGATTTTATAGCGAAAAATAGAATCCTGAATCCAGTAAGTGTGAATACTTTTCCTCGTTGAACATGTAATAGAAAGCGCCTCTCCGAGATCCTTCCTTATCTTTTTCGTCAAGTTTCTCAAGAATATCCATCGAAATTAATTTTTTGCGGAAGTTACGTTTGTCTAAACGAGTTTGATAAATAGCTTCATAAAGACATTGTAATTGAGGCAAAGTGAATTTCTCAGGAAGAAGATTGAAGCCCACGGGACAAATAGCCGCCTTTCGTTTTAGTGCAGCCATCGCGTCAATGACCATTTTATTATGGTCAAAAATTAGCGGAGGAAGTTTGTTTACTTTGATCCATGAAGCATTGTGTAATTTTAGTAATTCAGTATTAAAATCATTCATGTTTACTAAAGCAAAGTATGCGATGGAGATAACCCGTTCACCAATATCGCGGGTGACATCCCCATAAGCACCTACCTGTTCCATAAAAAGATCCTTAATCCCGGTACATTCAGTGAGAACGCGCGAAGCGGCGTCATTAACACTTTCTCCGGATTTAATAAAGCCGCCCATCAATGACCAGTGGCCCTTTAAAGGTTCAAATGTTCGTTTGTATAATAATACATAGAGTTCATTTTTGTCGAATCCAAAAATTATACAATCAACAGAGACGTAGAATTTTACTTCTTCTTGATAATAAGCAGCCATATTTTATGGATTTATAAGAAACATTCTATTTTAATTTGCGTGCACCGTCGCTAATTACTACATTATATAATTTAGGCTCGTGTCCGAATTTTGCTGTGTAAGAATCAAATGCTTCCTTAACGAATGCATCATATTTGTCTTCTTTTACCAGATTGATCGTGCAGCCTCCGAAACCTCCGCCCATAACACGTGATCCGGTGACGCCACATTTCTTTGCCACATCATTTAAGAAATCGAGTTCTTCACAACTAACTTCGTAAAGTTTGCTCATGCCATGATGAGTCTCATACATTTTTTTGCCCACGGTTTCGTAGTCGTCTTTTTCCAATGCGTCGCAAACATCGAGTACGCGCTGAATCTCTTCAATGACATATTCTGCACGCATATAATCTTCGGATGTAACGTTGGCTTTTACTTCATTGAGCATTTCCATGGTTGCATCGCGAAGAAATTCAACTTCAGGATGGTTTCGGCGGATAGCAGCAACAACGGTTTCACAGGAGATACGGCGTTTGTTATATGCAGAAGAAGCCAGTTCGTGCTTAACAACGCTGTCCAGCAAAACCAGTTTATATCCGGTCGGGTGAAATGGGAAATATTTATATTCCAATGAACGGCAATCCAGACGGATCAGACTTCCTTTTTTACCAAAGATCGATGCAAACTGGTCCATGATACCACAGTTTACACCACAATAGTTATGCTCGGTTGCCTGGCCGATTTTAGCTAATTCAAATTTGTCGATGTTCAAAGAATACATGTCATTGAGAGCGAATGCATAGGTGCTTTCTAACGCAGCCGATGATGACATGCCTGCTCCAAGAGGAACATCTCCTGCAAATGCTGTGTCGAAGCCGGATATTTCACCACCTCTTTTAATAATTTCACGACAAACGCCAAAGATATATTTAGCCCAACTGGCCTTGGGGGCATCAGCTTCTGTTAATCCGAATTCAGCATAATCATTTAAGTCAACTGAGAATGCACGGACTTTGTCGGTACCATTCTTTTTTATTTCGGCAATCATGCCTTTATCTATAGCTCCCGGGAAGACGAATCCACCATTATAATCGGTATGTTCACCAATCAGATTAATGCGACCTGGAGATGTGTAAACACTGCCTTCAGAAGCAAACAATTCTTGAAATTTGTTTCTTATTTTTTGTCTCATGTCTTTATCTATTAATATATAGAAGCTATCTTCCTGAATATTCAAGCAGATAGCTTCTATTGTATACGATTTTGTTTTATTCTACAGGGATATCTTTATTAACATTCTTACTGCCTATAAGTGCATAGTACAGAATGTAAGCCAAACCGATAATCGGAACGATGTATGAAATCATAAATGTGGTACCGTCAGCGATTTTGTTTTGGACTAAAGGCAGAATGCCACCACCTACAACCATCATCATGAAGATACCTGATGCAGCAGCGGTATATTTGCCAAGACCTTCAACAGCAAGGTTGAAAATGCTGCCCCACATAACTGATGTGCAAAGACCGCAAAGAACCAGTAATAAGGCACTCAGTGGAACTTGTGTTATTGCAAACGAGCTTCCTGTAAATACAGGCATTGAAGCCGTAATAACTTTCGGTGAGAACATGGCAATAAGGATAAGTATGATTGCGACTGAAGATACAGTTGAAAGCATCACTTTACTTGAGATTTTACTGCCAAGAAAGCTGCCACAGAAACGTCCAATAAGCATTAAGAACCAGTATGTTCCTGCAACGAATCCACCGATAGTGGCAGCAGTTGTAGGATCAAGACCGCCGCCTTTGTCCGAAATATCGGAAAGGAAGAAGTTCAGTGTTCCGGGAATACCTACTTCAACGCCTACATATACGAAAATAGCGATTGTTCCAAGAACAAAGTGGCGGAACGCCCAAGGTGATTTTTCGTAAACGATTGTTTTTCCAGCGTTTTTTTCAGCATCAGGATCCTGTATCGGAAGCATTGATAAAATAACGAATGCTCCGGCAAATACAGCCATAGCTATATATAATACGGGGTTTACGTCTGTGATAGCCGTGTGGGCTGTTACTGTACCAATCAATGCACCAACAAACATCGGGGTAAATGTGCCGGCCAAAGAATTTAAAGATCCGCCGATCTGAATTAACTGATTGCCCTTATTTCCACCTCCGCCAAGAAGGTTCAACATTGGGTTGACTACTGTATTCAGCATACATACAGAGAAACCGGCAATGAATGCACCTAACAAGTAAACGTAGAAGTTTGTGGGAAGTCCGAAAATGTCAGTACCTGCGCCAACAACTCCGGAAAGGTATTGAACCAATACTCCGACAAAGCCTACAGCGATAGCAACAAGAGCTGTTTTCTTGTAGCCAATCTTTGACAACATTTTTCCGGAAGGAATACCCATAAACAAGTAAGCCAGAAAGTTCATCATGTTACCCATCATACCAAGGAAGTTAGATCCTTGCAGAGCAGGCTGGTTTTTCCAAATGACGCCAATTGGTGCTGCTAAGTTAGTTACGAACGCAATCATTGCGAAAAGGAACATCATTGTTACAATAGCGATGATGCTGCCATTTTGTTTTTTTGTTGTTTCCATGTTTTTTATTTTTTATTTATAGATTGATTATTGTTTTCCATTGTTATTCGATACAGAATTTGTATATTGTTTTATGACTGAATGTTTCGCCGGGATTAAGTACTACTGACGGATATGCCGGTTTGTTGGGGCTATCAGGAAAATGCTGAGTTTCCAGACAGAAGGCGGACCGACAAGGGTAACGTTTACCATTTTTTCCGATGAAGTTGCCTGTCATCCAGTTGCCTGTGTACAGTTGAACCCCCGGTTGAGTGGTGTATACATCCATAGCTATGCCTGTTTTGGGAGAGATGCAATGCGCACAGAAAGACAGTTCCTTTTCGTCTTTCTTCTTTAATATATAAGTATGATCGTATCCTTTACCGAAACGCAAAGCCTCGAAATCGTTATCGATCCGTTCGCCTATAGCATGTGGTGTACGGAAGTCCATAGGAGTGTTTGCTACGGTTTCTTGGGGGCCGTAAGGAATGGACGTCGCATCGGTGGGGAGATAATATTCAGCATTAATTGTGAGTACATGATCATAAACTGACGGGTTCCCTGCTCCCGACAAATTGAAATAGGAGTGATTTGTCAAATTCAGAATAGTCGGTTTGTCGGTGACTGCCTGATAAGATATAATTACTTCGTTGTTGTCGCTAAGGTGATAATGAATGGTGACATCCAGTCGACCGGGATAGCCTTCTTCGCCATCAGCGGCTGTATATTTCAATTCAATTGTTTGTTCATCAATTTGCTCCATATCCCAAACCACGGAATTGAACCCTTTGATTCCGCCATGTAAACTGTTTGGTCCGTTATTAATGGCTAAATGATACTCAATATTATTTAGTGAGAACATTCCTCCGGCTATACGATTGGCGTATCGACCGCATATAGCTCCGAAGTAAGGCTCTTCGGATGATAAATACTCATCGATAGAATTATGCCCCAGGACAACATCAACAAGTTTTCCAGTACGATCAGGAACCATTATCGATACGATTTTTGCACCAAAATTAGTAATAGCTACCTCTGCGCCACTCTTATTGGTCAGGGTGCACAGTAACGTTTCTTTGCCGTTTATTTCTTTGCAGAAATCAGCTGTCTGTAAACCAGACTGCGGAATTTTGTTCTTCATGTGAATTATATAGTTTCAAAATTGGTGTAAAATTACTCTCTTCTTTGTATTTTTAGTCTACTTTAAAGATGTTTTATAGCATAAAAACGGATTTTATGAATCTAAAAGTGTAAATGATTCCATTATATATGGATAATTAGTGTATATTTGCACTAAATAAATCACTAATATTCATTGAAAAGCATTTGAATATGACGAACAGTATACAAAAAGCCATTGTTTTATGCCTGATCAGTATGGGCATTTCCGGTTTGATGGCGCAAACCGTAAATACGGTAAGTGAATTCAAGGTTGAAGTACAAAAAACAGGTGCAACCATTCAGCCAACCATGTATGGCGCCTTTTTTGAAGATATTAATTTTGGCGCTGACGGTGGTCTTTATGCCGAATTGATAAAGAATCGTTCATTTGAGTTTGATAATCCTTTCAGCGGATGGACTCCTTTCGGCCACGTAACGATTCAAACAAAGAACCCCTGTTTCAGCCGCAATCCGCATTATGCAGAACTTTCTTATGATAAAGAATTAACGGGAACGGGACTGGATAATGAAGGGTTTCGTGGCGTTGGCGTCAAAAAAGAGGAGAAGTATAACCTTTCGTTTTATGCACGCGTTATGGGCAAGTCTCCTGTCAAATTGCGTGTAAACCTGGTGAATTACGGCAACGATTTCATTGAGGAGAAAGAGATTGAATTGAATGGCCAAGGATGGCAAAAATATACCGTCGTCTTGATGCCTGCATCAAACTGTCCGCATGCTCGTCTTCGTATCACAATGATTGATCGGGGAACTATTGATTTGGATCATGTCTCTCTCTTTCCTCAGAAAACATTCAATAATCGTCCCAACGGCCTTCGTCAGGATCTGGCTCAGGCATTGAAAGATTTGCATCCCGGCATTTTTCGCTTTCCCGGCGGTTGTATCGTTGAAGGAACGAATAAGGCAACACGTTATCAATGGAAGAATACAGTGGGCCCGGTTGAGAATCGTCCTACGAACATCAATCGGTGGAATTATACTTTCCCGAATAAGAAATTCTCTGATTATTATCAATCGTATGGATTGGGTTTTTATGAGTTCTTTCAGTTGAGTGAAGATATAGGAGCAGAGCCGCTGCCTGTTTTGAACTGCGGGTTGTCCTGTCAATATGAAAATGACGATCCGAATGAGAATTGTGCTGTCGACAAGCTTCAGCCATACATTGACGATGCACTTGATCTGATAGAGTTTGCCAATGGGCCTGTTTCATCCAAATGGGGGAAAATACGTTCGGATATGGGACATCCAGCTCCATTCAATCTGAAGTTTGTTGCTATAGGCAACGAGCAGTGGGGCAAACTGTATACCGAACGTTTGGAACCTTTTGTAAAAGCTATCCGTGCCAGATATCCGGATATCAAGATTGTCGGCGGCGCCGGTCCGCAGGCCGAAGGCAGTGATTTTGAATATCTCTGGCCTGAAATGCGTCGATTAAAGGTCGATCTTGTTGATGAGCATTTTTATCGTTCGCCGGACTGGTTCCTTTCTAATGCTAAACGATATGATTCGTATGACCGTCAGGGGCCGAAAGTGTTTGCCGGCGAGTATGCTTGTCATCCGGGCAATCGTGAGAACAGCTTTCTGACAGCACTGTGTGAAGCGGCATTCATGACCGGGTTTGAGCGTAATGCCGATGTAGTCAATTTGTGTACTTATGCACCGCTTTTCGCACATGTTGATGCCTGGCAATGGCGCCCTGATCTGATCTGGTTTGACAATATCTCGATTGTCAAAACGCCGAACTATTATGTTCAGCAACTTTATGGTATGAATAAGGGAACAAATGTATTACCGCTGACAATGAACAATGAAGCTGTGACAGGACAAAATGGACTTTATGCTACTGCAGCTGTCGACAAGACAACCAATGATCTGATTATCAAAATAGCCAATACGGGAATTTTGAACAAGAAAATAAGGCTTGATCTGGTGGGTCTTTCTGAAGGAAAACACCAAGGGAAGGTGACCGTTCTGCAATCAATGGATTTGGAAGCTAAAAATACGATAGCGAAACCGTCGGCCGTTGAACCTGTGATAACAGATATCGAGTTGAGTGCGCCTGTTTCGGAAATAACCCTGAAGCCTTTCAGCTTCTCTGTATATAGAGTCAGATTATGATTGAAACAGGGTTGTTATGTCTTTTGAGTAACAAAGATATTATGATTGTTTTATTCTGTTAACTGATCAGATAATTTTGAGTCCCGTTCTTGCAAAGAATGGGACTTTGCTTTAATTTTGCCCATCCTTAAATGCAAGTACCCATGAAGGGGACACTCTGCATTGCTTTTTGAATCAATATTAATAATAAATAGTAAGAATGAAAACGAGAAAATTATTGAGCTTTGCTTTAATTGCAGTTCTAGCAAGCTTGCAGATCCGGGCGATAGCTGCTCAGGGGCCGGCTTTTGACCCTGTAGAGTATGTTAATCCGCTGATGGGGACACAGTCGACTTTTGAATTGTCGACCGGAAATACTTATCCGGCTATTGCACGTCCTTGGGGTATGAATTTTTGGATGCCTCAGACAGGAAAGATGGGCGACGGCTGGGGATATGTTTACACAGCAAATAAAATCCGTGGATTCAAACAAACACATCAACCCAGTCCATGGATTAACGACTACGGACAGTTTGTCATTATGCCAGTTGTAGGCAAGCCGGTTTTTGATCAGGACGAGCGCGCCAGTTGGTTCTCTCATAAGAGTGAGATTGCCAAACCATATTATTACGGGGTCTATCTGGCAGAGCATGATGTAAAAACTGAAATAACACCTACAGAGCGCGCTGCCATGTTTCGCTTTACTTTCCCTGAAAACGAACACTCTTACGTAGTGATTGATGCCATGGATAAAGGCTCATACGTCAAGATTATTCCTGAAGAGAACAAGATTATCGGCTACACAACAAAGAATAGCGGCGGCGTTCCTGATAATTTCAAAGATTATTTTGAGATTGTGTTCGATAAACCGTTTACCTATCAAGCTACCTTTTCCGGCAAAGAGTTGAAAGAAAATGATTTGGAACAGAATGCCGATCATGTGGGCGCTATTATCGGTTTTCGTACGCATAAGGGCGAGATCGTTCATGCCCGCGTTGCTTCATCGTTTATCAGCTTTGAACAGGCCGCCATTAATATGAAAGAACTGGGTAATGACAGTTTCAATACGGTTATGCAAAAAGGCAAAGCAGCCTGGAATAAGGTTTTGGGGAAAATTGAAGTCGGCGGTGGAACAGTTGATCAGTATCGTACGTTCTATTCCTGCATGTATCGTTCGCTTTTGTTCCCGCGTAAGTTTTACGAGATCGATGCTTCAGGCAAAATTGTTCATTACAGTCCCTATAACGGACAAGTGCTTCCAGGTTATCTTTTTACCGACAGCGGTTTCTGGGATACGTTCCGCTGCCTGTTCCCATTCTTGAATATGATGTTTCCAAGTGTCAACAAAGAGATGCAGGAGGGATTGATTAATGTTTATAAAGAGAGCGGCTTTTTCCCTGAATGGGCAAGTCCAGGTCATCGCAATTGTATGGTAGGGAATAACTCGGCTTCTATTCTGGTAGATGCTTATATGAAAGGAGTGAAGGTGGATGATGTAGAGACTCTCTACAAAGGGCTTATTCACGGAACCGAAAACGTTCATCCTAAAGTTCATTCAACAGGTCGTTTAGGGTATGAATATTACAACACCTTAGGCTATGTGCCCTACGATGTCAATATTAATGAAAATGCAGCTCGTACACTTGAATATGCTTATGATGACTGGTGTATTTATAAGTTAGCCAAGACATTGAAGCGCCCGCAATCGGAAATAGATTTGTTCGCCAAACGTGCTATGAACTATAAGAATCTTTTCGATAAATCAACAAATCTGATGCGTGGAAAGAATAAAGACGGACAGTTCATGTCGCCTTTTTCACCGCTGAAATGGGGTGATGCTTTTACCGAAGGAAATAGCTGGCATTATACCTGGAGTGTGTTTCACGATCCTCAGGGTCTGATCGATCTCATGGGAGGAAAGTCAACCTTTGTAGCAATGCTCGATTCCGTATTTGCAGTACCGCCTGCCTTCGATGATAGCTATTACGGACAGGTCATTCACGAAATTCGTGAGATGCAGATAATGAATATGGGTAATTATGCACATGGAAATCAGCCCATTCAACACATGATTTATCTTTACGACTACGCCGGCCAGCCATGGAAAGCCCAATATTGGCTTCGCCAGGTAATGAATAAGCTTTATACGCCTAATGCCGACGGCTATTGTGGTGATGAAGATAACGGACAGACTTCAGCCTGGTATGTTTTTAGTGCATTAGGCTTCTATCCTGTAGCTCCCGGTACAACACAATATGTCATGGGTGCTCCTCTTTTCAAGAAAGCGGTTTTGCATTTTGAAAACGGGAAGAATTTTGTTATCAATGCTCCTGCCAACAGCGATGAGTATATCTATATTCAGTCTGCTGTGTTGAACGGGAAACCATATACCAAAAATTATCTTGATCACTTCGAGATGATGAAAGGTGGTACGATGGACATCGTAATGGGCAGCAAACCGAATAAACAGCGTGGAATCAATGCTGTTGATTTCCCTTATTCGTTTTCAGTGAATGAAAAGGCCAAATGATGGTTGATTGATTGTCATTACCAGAAAAATATATTTCCCAAATATCATCGCATGGATTTTACGCGATGATATTTGGGAAAATTTGTATGATAATTGTTCTTCGGAGGCAAATATTCTCTTTTTATGCGGTTATACTTCGTTATTGAAGAAAATCAACGAATAAGCACACTCATGATTATAGATGAGCCGAAATAGTATAAGTCATTTTTGCCTTAGGAGAAGTTGTCGATACGGTCAATATATAAGTTACCGTTGTTGAAGTTTTTGTTTGAGAAACACTGACTTGTCCTTTTTTGCTCGTAATTCCCGCAAACGTAAGTTTTTCTGTTTGAGACATCCAGGCATAATCCAGCCCTACAGAGTTGGAACTATACGAACTACCTATTAATACAAGAGGAGAATTTTTGTCTTTATCAATAAGAAGACTATTTTCCATAAGCGGATAGCTTGTTTTGTTTATGGTGATCTGCTCAATGCCAAAAAGGGCATTATTCATTGATATGGCAGGCTCATCTTTATCTTCCTGACATGAGGCGAGCGCAAGAAAAAGAAAAGAAGTAATAAGTAATAGCAATTTTTTCATTGACACATTTTTTAAAATTTTCGGCAAAGGTATACAGAAAGTTTTATAAAATCAAATAGGTATATCTCATGTCCCAATTTGCCGGTTTATACAAAGATAAAACTAAAATTTCTATTTGTGTTTCCTGTTTTGTATAATATCACCGAAAATACGGTAGGGGCACTTTTGAGGACATTCTGTATTTCTCGTGAAATAATAATAAGTGTTAATGCATGAAATATTTCCAATGGAAATAATATTATATGGAAAATATGGTTTATATTTGCAATGTTTTCCCATGGAACATATATCAAAAGGAATATATGTATGGTTATTGAAATGATTATTAAATGGTAAGGTATAGTCTAAAACATTAAATAGTAATAGTAGATGAAAGGAATGAAGATTATTTTAATTACTGCCGGGTGTGTTCTAGTAAGTGCAGCTGTAACAAGTGCTCAGCAACGAAATTATATTTCGATGAATGAGGCTGTAGCGTTTGTGGCAAAGAATAATGTCAACATACAGATGGCAGAACTGGATTATAAAATATCCACTGCAGATTATCGTCAGACTGACGCGTTTTTCTTACCTCAGCTGGCTGTTAATTATACAGGAATGGTAACAAACAACCCATTGAATGCATTTGGATTCCTATTGCAACAAGGAATTGCCACCTCTCAAGATTTTGAACCATCAAAGTTGAATAATCCGGGAGCAACACACAATTATGGGACGTCAATAGATGCAAAACTGCCTATATTTAATCTTGATTTGGCCTATGCCCGTAAAGGAGCTAAACTACAGCAAGAGGTGTATAAACACAAATCGACTTATTCAAAAGAATATATTGTATTTGAAGTAAAAAAGACTTACACGCAGTTGCAATTTGCATATCAGCTAAAACAGATACTGGAAGGAACGCTGGCAGACATAAAGCAGATCAATCAGTCTGTAACCCATTTTTACGATCGGGGATTAGTTCAAAGGTCAGACGTATTGAATTCTCAGGTGCAGGTGAACACGGTAGAAAGTGCTCTTTCGAAGGCCGAAAGTAATATTGAGAATGCTTCAGAAGGGCTTAATCTGCTCATGGGTAATTCTCAGGAAAAAGAAGATGTATTCTCAACGGATTCTCTGATACAGGAATTTTTGATACCGAATAATACGGCTCTTTCAGAAACCCGATCGGACATTATGGCTATGAAATCGGCTCTTGATGCTTCTAAAATGATGCTAAAATCTTCAAATATGGCTTTCTTGCCCAGAATTAATGCATTTGGCAGCTATCAGTTCAATGATTCAAAAATGGTTGGATTTAATAAAAACTCATACATGGCCGGGATCACTTTTTCGTGGACTCTTTTTTCCGGAAACCAGAGAATAAACAAGACAAGATCAGCCAAGTACACAACAGATAAAATAAAAAAGGAGCTTGATCAATTTGTTGATAAAAGCCGGTTGGAACTGAATAAAACATTACGCGAACTGAATGACTTGCAAATAGAGATTAAGAAACATGATACAAGTGTGGCTCAGGCAAAAGAATCATTGAGAATTCTCAACAACAGATATAAGGAAGGGCTGGTCAGTACCACAGATCTTCTTACTGCGCAGGCCCAACTATCGCAGCAAAACATAGCGTTGGCTCAAGCCGTAATGACATATAACATTACAAAATACTATATAGAGTTACTGACATCAAATTATTAATTTATAATCCGTAAATAAACAATGAAAATACGTACATTAATATTCATGGCTATAATAGCAGTTTTGGCATCCTGTTCTTCTAAATCGAACAAAGAGAAGGACGAGAGTGCGGTGAATGTAAAAACTTATTATCCTTCAATTTCAAGTAACGGTGAGATTTACATCAGTGGTATGGTGTCTGCCAGACAGACAGCGGTTATGAGTACAAAAGTGATGGGATATATTGACAAGATATATGTAAAACAGGGGGATCCTGTAAAGCAAGGGCAGCTCCTGATCGTAATTAATAGTAGTGATCTGAAAGCAAAAGAAGCACAGTCGGCGGCCATGATTGCAGAAGCTGAAGCCGCTGCTAATGATGCTCAACACGATTATCAGCGATACAAATCTCTTCATGAACAGAAGAGTGTCTCTGACAAAGAACTGGAGAATATGGCGCTCCGCAATACTTCGGCTGAAGCGCGTTTGCAAATGGCTCGACAGGGACTTAATGAGGTGAAGTCAATGCTCTCTTATACAAATATAAGAGCTCCATTTTCAGGCGTTGTAACGCAAAAAATGGTGGATGAGGGCAATATAGCCCATCCCGGTATGCCTCTGCTATCTGTAGAACAGTCGGGAGATATGAATGTGACAGCTTCTGTTCCGGAAAACTATGTTGCTTATATACATGTGGGCGACCCTGTTAAGATTGATGTCAAATCCATTGGTATCATGATCAACGGTTCAATCAGCGAACTAAGTCCCTCCGCTACAATGACCGGAGGACAATACGGAATAAAAATATCTATCAATCAGAAAGATAAAGAAAAATTGCGTGCAGGAATGTATGCAGGAATCCATATACCCGGAAAGGCAAAAGAGGGAGAGTCTCAACAGATAATGGTGAGAAAGTTGTCCATTGTTGTAAAAGATCAGCTGACGGGTGTTTATGTTGCCAAAGACAACAGAGCTATTTTGCATTGGGTGCGCCTTGGCAATGAGACCGGCAACCAGGTTGTCGTACTATCCGGTCTTAACGAAACGGACAGAGTGATAGATAGTGGGAGCGTTAAGCTTTTCAACGGACAGAAAATTATCGTAACAAATTAAGACTTGAGTTATGGAACATGGAATTTCAGGAAAAATAGCTAATGCGTTTATCAAATCTAAATTAAGCATACTGCTGGTATTTGCATTTTTGTTTTTAGGTTTATTCAGTATATACTTTATTCCGCGCGAAGAAGATCCTCAGATAGAAGTCCCAACGGCAGATATTATGATCGGTTATCCGGGTGTCTCACCCAGGGAGGTTGAATCCGGTCTGATGCAACCGATGGAGAAAATTGTATCTAACATCAAAGGAGTAGAGCACGTTTATTCCACTTCGATGACGGGTATGGGTATGCTGACTGTACAGTTTTATGTTGGAGAAGACTCGGAACGGTCTTTAGTGAAATTGTATAACGAGGTTATGAAGAATATGGACCATATGCCATATGGAGCAACAATGCCGATCATCAAATCACGTTCGATTGATGATGTCCCGGCTTTGGCGTTCACATTATGGAGTGATAAGATGAGTGGATATGAACTAAGGCAGGTGTCGGAGGTTGTAGGCAATGAGATCAAGAAGGTTCCGAATGTAGCACAAGTGAAGATTATCGGTGGGCAGAGCCGTCAAGTAAAAGTGGTACTTGACAGAGACAAGATGGCTGGTAGTCATATTGATTTCGGAAATATTGCTGAAGCACTCCAGGCAAATAATGTTCAGATGGAAAGCGGAAACATCATCTCTGGAGATAAAGTTTATGCTGTTCAGACCGGAAAGTTCTTTGCGAACAAGGATGAAGTAAAGAATATGATCGTCGGTATCAGCGATAATCAGCCTGTATATCTCCATCAGATAGCCGACGTGACAGACGGACCGGAAACACCTAAGCAATATGTATCCTTCAGTTACGGAGCAGCCAATGCAAAAGAAAAGGTTCAGATGCCGGATGATTACTCGGCTATTACAATCTCTATTGCCAAAAAGAAGGGTTCGGATGCCATGAAATTGGCCGAAACAGTCATTGGGAAGGTAAACCAGATGAAAGAAAATGTCATTACAAATGATATTCATGTAAATGTAACGCGCAACTATGGCGAAACGGCATCTCATAAAGTATCCGAGTTATTGATGCACTTGATAATAGCCATTATCGCCGTAACATTATTTGTGATGCTTGCTATGGGTTGGCGTGGAGGACTGGTGGTTTTCTTATCTGTACCGATTACATTTGCACTGACACTGTTTTCATATTATTTTCTGGGATACACACTTAATAGAATCACTCTTTTTGCCCTGGTTTTTGTTACGGGTATTGTGGTAGATGATTCCATTGTTATTGCCGAGAATATGCATCGGCATTTTAAAATGAAAAATCTTCCACCGCTTCAAGCTGCCATTTTTGCCATCAATGAGGTTGGCAACCCTACTATCCTTGCCACATTAACGGTTATTGCAGCCGTGCTGCCAATGGCATTCGTATCGGGAATGATGGGCCCATACATGAGTCCTATGCCTATTGGTGCGGCTATTGCCATGATGTTTTCTCTATTGATCGCACTGACATTGACACCTTATTTCGGCTATCGGTTTTTGAGGTTTAAGGATAAGAATAGCAGCACTGTAAAAAATGACTCTTCAACAGAACTGCGTGAAACGAACATATATAAGCTATATTCTAAAATAATGATTCCTTTTCTTGAAAGCAGGAAAATGCGCTGGACATTCATGGCGTCGTTAACAGTGATTCTATTGGCTACATTTGTATTGTTCTTTACAAAATCTGTACCTGTAAAGATGCTTCCGTTTGATAATAAGAATGAATTCCAGGTAGTTATTGATATGCCCGAAGGAACAACATTGGAACGTACTGCGGCTGTTGCTAAAGAGCTGGGATTGTATATAAGCAAAAACGATAAGGTTACCAGTTATCAAACATATGCAGGAACGTCGGCTCCGATAAGTTTCAATGGTCTTATACGTCATTACGACATGCGTTCGGGCGATAATGTGGCCGATATACAAGTCAATCTGGTCGATAAGGGGGAGCGTAAAGAGCAGAGTCACGATATTGCGAAATCCATGCGTGAAGGATTGCAGACTATTGGGGAAAGATATAATGCAAATGTAAAGGTGGTGGAAGTTCCGCCCGGACCTCCGGTCATGTCAACTATCGTTGCGGAGATTTATGGTCCGGATCATGCAGGACAAATAAAGGTTGCTCAACAGATAAAAGAATTGCTGTTACAAACGAATAATGTGGTCGATGTTGACTGGACTGTGGAGGCGGATCAGGTAGAATATAAGTTTGAGGTAGACAAGGATAAAGCTATGAAATTAGGTATTCCGGAGGCGCAGATACTGCAAAGTGTGAATGCGGCTTTGTCCGGGATGCCAATAGGGATTATGCATAATCCGTCGACGGTAAATCAAATCGGTATTGTGTTGCAGTTACCCGATAAAGACAAGTCAGGTATTGAAGATATCCTTAGTGTCAAGGTGGTGAATAAGCAGGGACTGGCGATACCGGTTGGCGATTTGGTAAAAATTACGGAAGGGAAAAAAGAAAAGAGCATATCCCGTAAAGATCAGAAGCGCGTAGTATTTGTAACAGCAGATGTTGCCGGCAGTTTGGAAAGCCCGGTATATGCGATGTCTGATGTTTCTAAAAGATTGTCTGAAGTAAAACTTCCTCAAGGATATAAACTTCATGAAGAATATACAAAACAGCCGGGCAATGAAGATAATTTTACTATCAAATGGGACGGAGAGTGGCAGATTACTTATGAAGTGTTCCGTGATCTAGGCGTTGCTTTCTTATTCGTGCTGATCATCATATATGTACTGATTGTAGCATGGTTCCAAAACTTTATTACACCATTGGTACAATTGTCGGTAATCCCGTTATCTCTTATTGGCATTATTTTAGGGCACTGGGTTATGGGAGCATACTTTAGTGCACCGTCCATGATAGGCTTTATTGCTTTGGCAGGTATAATGGTACGTAACTCAATATTGATTATAGATTTTATTGATTTGCGATTAAAAGAAGGTATTTCACTCAAAGAAGCTATCGTGGAATCAGGAGCAGTAAGAACCACTCCCATATTGCTTACCGCAGGAGGCGTTGTCATTGGTGCTATTGTTATACTTTTTGATCCTATTTTCCAGGGATTAGCCATATCTCTTATTGGCGGAACTATTACATCAACGGTTCTGACTTTGATAGTCGTTCCATTATTATATTTCAAAATGTTAAAGAATAAAATACAGTAAAAATATGATGAAACTTACAGTAATTTTGAGTATCAAGGAAAGCTATGACCGGGTAGCCGAGTTACTCGATCATGCCGGTGTGAGAAGATTTAGTACCATAAATATAACAGGGTACAAAAAGGACAAAAATTCACATATATTGAATTGGTTCGGAGAGAAATCTGATAATGCCAAGACTAATTCTATTTTGTTTTTTTGCTTTACAACAGAAGAAGAATCGTCATTGGTAATAGAGAAAGTCAACCAGTGTAATCAGGATTTAAATTATAGTTTCCCGGCTCATGCATTTGTAATTGATGTAGAAAAAAATTCATATTTATTATAAATAAAAGAGAATCATAGAGGGAATAAATGTATTTTTGTATGAGAAATAGAAAGTATAAACAGAATGGAAACATTATGTAAAATAAGAGAAATAAATAGAGCGGTGGCAGCTTATGAAGCCGAAATGGAGAAAACATATCACTTATGTCTTAATGAAGGCATGCTATTATGTAGTTTGTCGAAGACCGACAAGCTTTCATCTGGTGAAATTGCCGAGGCGTTAGGGCTTTCAACATCCAATACGTCTAAGGTAATCAAGTCTGTTGAAAATAAGAACCTGATAAAGCGTGTTATAGGAAATACAGATAAACGTCAGATGTATTTTTCATTAACACCGAAGGGTAAAAAGGAGCTGTCTCTGATTAATTGTGACAATTTGGAATTGCCAAATTTACTTAAGGAAATATTGAATAAGAATGAAACGTGAATTATATTTTCGGTACCATCAAACGATTAAAAATGAAGAGTATGAAAAACTTGATTGCCTGTTGTGGCCTAGATTGCGAATTTTGTGACGCCCGCATCGCTACTGTCAATGATGATAACGAGTTGCGTGAGCAGACTGCCCGAAAATGGAGTGAAATGAATCACGCACCGGAGATTACACCGGAGACCATCAATTGCATGGGTTGTCGCGTGGATGGAGTAAAGTTTGTTTATTGTGAACATCTTTGTGGAATCCGCAAATGTGTTGCCGAGAAAGGATTTAACACTTGCGGTGACTGTAAAGAGCTGGATCATTGTCAGATTGTAGGTGTTGTATTGGAAAATGCACCTGATGCAAGGAAAAATCTTACTGAGTGAAGAACTGAATACTTTACTATGGAATGGGATATTTGTTGATTATATGTAAAAATATTATTCATTTACGTTCTAAATCAATGATGGTTGGTTATCAGAATCAGCTATTCCTTATATTTTAAAAAAATAGTATATACTTTTGAAACCAAAAGTATATACTATTATACACCCAAAGTATATACTTTCGTATAGTAAAAGTATATACTTTTTTAGAAAGGCGTCATAAGTATCCTTCGTGATGGGGTATTTTAGTTAACCTGATCCTTTTGAAAAATACGGCGTCACCGTAGATATTTGGTTTAATATATTGATATGTAGAATAATAGTATACTATCTATAGCTGGTTGGCTCAGTGATGCTAACAATTTTAGCATCACCGAGCTTATGTCCTAAAAATAAATTAATTACTAAAGTGTCGACGACGCTGAAGTTTTACGAATGGAACGTAGCGTCACGATTAATAAGCTGCTATATTGCCGATTATAGTATACTGTGATTCCGTAGGACAAGAATTTGTGAACCGCTATGTGCACAAAATTCATTCGAAGGCGCGAACCTTTTCATTCGGAAGAAATTATTTTTCATTCGAATGAAACACTTGTTGCATTCGAATGTATAGTCTTTTACATTCGGTTAAAATAGGAAATGCATTTATGACATGACAAATTAGCGACCAAGTTTAACTTCTTCTTCCTGCTGTCAAAAATAAATGGAGAAATGAAGGAAGTTTTCTTTACTTATTGATTTGGAAATCGCAAACCTTTGATTAATTTTGTAAGTGTTCGATGATCACTATTTTGGATTGTGATTTTTCAATGGGAACAAAAAAGATAAAATGAATTATATCATGAAAAAAGACATTTTTATATTACTAATTTTAGCCTTAGTTGTTATGACATCCTGTTCCGATTTTTCTAATGGTTCTGATTCATATTTCTTAAAAAAGTCTGAATATAAAGTAAAATTCAATCTTGACAAAAATACTAAAACACTGGTTAGCTCTTTACAGGTTTGCTATGATAATAAAAAACAAATTGAGTATTTAATATTCGGCAGTTCTAATGATGAAATAGTATTTTATAATTTAAATACACAAAAGTTGGAATTTAAGATAAAACCAGAAGTAGAAGGTAATAATGGCGTCGGTTATTTTATAGGAGATTACGTACATAACTCAGATAGTATATTCATAACAAAAAGAGGAGATGAAGAAATCTCTCTTATTAATAAGGAGGCCAGAGTAATTAATAAATATGATTATCATGAATCCAAAAACAAACATCCTTTAAGAGAATTTTATTCTTCCACTTCCACTCCAATTACTATTATTGGGGATGATCTATATATTGTTCCAAGCTGTAATAGATGGGCAAAAGTTAATCCTGTGGCTGCATATATCAATTTAAAAACAAACGAAGTATATGATTTCCCTTCATTTCAATACCCTGAATTTCCAGGAGCTAATAATAAAAGCAAAAGATTTGGCATTGAAGGAGAAATGAGTCGATGCTTTGATGGCAAAAGATTTATTTATTCTTTCCATTTTGATGAGGATATTTATGTTTGTTCGCCTAACCATAATAACATAAAAAGATACAAAATAAAAAGCAAGTATATTAACAAAGTAAAGATACTTAATGATTATGGCAACTTGACTCCGGAAGAAGCTTGTTGTAATCCCAACTATGGAAATATGATCTATGACAAATACAGAAATGTATATTATCGGGTTGCCTATCCGGCAACATCTATTGAAAAAGACAAAAAAGGAATAGAACTGTTGATGTATGGGCGAAAAAATTTTTCAATAATTATAGTTGACAGTAATTTTAATGTAATCGGAGAAACTATGTTTCCGGATTATACGTACAATTCGAATTTCATGTTTGTCAGAAAAGATGGATTGTATATTTCAGATAATAATTGCTACAATCCACATTACAGCGATGATGTATTGAGTTTTGTCAGATTTGAGTTGATAAAGAAGTGACTCTGAATACAATGTGTTTCATCACATTTGCAGCCATAGTCTTATATGTTACCGGTATGAATTATGGGAAAATTCTTATTATTTTCTTAGAAATCTAGTATATAACATACTAATTATCATTTAATTAATATATTTCATTCATGCAAGACAGATCTGAGGGAATAAATGTAATGGTCTATTTTTGTATTTTTGATATTAATAATAGAATAACAATAAAAGCAATATGAATTATGAATAAAAGAATATTATTCTCAATTGTAATTGTAATATTGACAGTCGCCATAGGTTGGAATCTCGAACAGAAAAAAGAAGCATCCAGCAATATGTCTAATCTTGCTTTGACAAATATAGAAGCCTTGGCTACAGGAGAAAGTGGAAAAAAATACAAATATGTATATCCTGGTTCTGATCCTTCTGTGGCTTGCGTATGCTCTGGTTCTGGTAATATAAGCTGTTGTTAAAAAAAAGAGGAGAGAGAGTTTCCCTTTATTCAGGTATAATTTCTCTTCTCCTCTTTTAAAATAAAAAATCAATCATGAAAAATTGTATAAAAATATTATTGATTTCTTTTATACTATTACATATTGTTTGTTGTAACAATAATAAACATAGTAATACTGCCAATATGCAAAAGATTGTCCTTACCGAAAATTCATTTGTTAATAGCCAGACGGATTTAATGAAAGATATAAGGTACGTGCAACTGCAAACATCGGATGACTGTTTGATTAATGAAGTGACAGAGTTGTATTGTACATCCAAGGAAATATTCATTTTTGATATATTTACTCAAAGTGTTTATGTGTTTGATTATTCAGGACGATATTTAAGAAAGTTGCATAAGGTTGGCCAAGGTCCCGGCGAATATTCAATGATGTCGTCCGTTTCCGTTAATGAGCAAACGAAGAAATTATCCATCGTTGATTTAGGAAAGTGCGTTATGTATTATGATATCAATTCCTTTGATTATCTTGGCGAACAAAAAATCGATGCGGTATCCATAGAGGAAGTTGAAGATGGAAAATATGTGACATTTAACTCACTTCCTGTTACAAGGGATGATGTGCAGTATAATTATTTTGTATTGAAGTATGGCGTAAAAGGAAACATTGAGCGGCAATATGTCCCTATCGATTTTACTAGCGGCTATTTGATGCGTCCGGCACATCGTTTTTATAAGTTCGATAATGATTTGTTTTTCTATCCGCCTTTTACTTCTCAAGTTTATAAGATAACGGAAGGTTCATGCACAGTGTGTTATGATATCCAATATGGTAATCTTTCTTATCCATCGATTGATTTCTTGAATTCGACGGAAAAGCGAGGTGAGAATTATATCAAAAAGTTATATGAGGAACATTATATCTATTTTACACAGATATTAGAAAGCCGGAATTTCTTAGTTTCAACCTTTAATGTTGGGAAACGCTGTTACTTAGGGCTATATGATAAAAAGAAAAATAATGGCTTTTATATGTTTAGGAAAGAATATAATAAAGCTAGTAATAGTATTGACTATTTTCATATTTATGGTGTTTATAATGATGAATTTGTCTCTGTCCTGAAAAGTTCAGAAATAAAGGAAAATAAAGCATTGATGGATAATGGCCTTAAGAAATTAGTTTCAATCACAGTTGACGACAGTAATCCAGTGATATGTATATTTAAATTCAAATAGAATCAAAGAAGACGATAATCCGGTCATATTACGTATTAAAGTAAAAGATTTCTGATAAGACGGTGAATTGATAAAAATCAGTATTATGAAAACAAAATATTATTTATTCATTTTGATTGCTTTATGCTTGTTCTCCTGTGGAGGGAAGAACCATCAAAGTAACAAACTTGAAACGATATCCATTAATGGAAATATCAGGCAAGCACTCAATCTCTCCTCGTTTGTCGATACCATTGAATTTATACCGCTGGAAACAAACAATGAGAATCTGATAGGAGAAGTCGATAGAATTATTTATAGAAACGGAAAATATTATCTTAGGACTACCCATGGTATGCAAAATGGAAAATTGTCAGTTTTTGATAATGCGGGAAAATATTTGTGGGGACTTAATAAAAGAGGACAAGGCCTGGGTGAATATGAAGAATTAGATGATTTCTCTCTTACAGATAGTGGAAATATCGTTATCCCAACTTATAAAAGAATTATAACTTATGATTCAATAGGTCATTTTTTATCTGAAAATAGAATGGAATTATTCATGACTGAATTTTTAAATATAGGCAATAACAGTTTCATTATAAGACATTTTGCTGCATATCATTATGATAACAATCTTTTTAGTATTATGGATAATAAAGGCATTATTAAAGGAAGATTGTTTAAACAGTCAAACATAGAAGCTAAAAAGAGTGCATTCCTTGTTGATGCTCGAAGCATAACGACCTATAAGTCTATGATTTATTTTATCTATCCATATTGTGATACAATATACTCTATTGATAATAAGGAAAATATAAAGCGTTTATACTATATAGACTATGGAAGTAAAAAGATACCAGATGGATTAATAGATAAAAAAGATGATGTATTTTCATGGGAGAAAAAGTTGTTCATATTTGATGATTATTTGCATGCATCTGCTATTGGAGTTACTGATAATTATATTTATATAGGCTCGATAAACAAATCTTTCCAAGCATTATTATCTCTGTATTCAAAAAGGAATCAACATATATTGACGGCTCATACACTGATAGATGATATGTTTTTGAAAGGGAACAAGTTAACGATAACAGCCAGAAATATGGCTCATGAAATAGATGGCAATGATATTCTATGGCCATTGGATCCCGAATATCTGATAAATGGCTACAAACATTATATGTCATATCTGTCTGAAACCGGTCGTGAGGAATTCCGAAAGAAGTATCCGGGACTGGTAAAAATTTGCACTACATTGAAAGAAGACGATAATCCGGTCATATTACGTATTAAAGTAAAAGATTTCTGATAAGACGATGAATTGATAAAAATCAGTATTATGAAAACAAAATATTATTTATTCATTTTGATTGCTCTATGCTTGTTCTCCTGTGGAAGAAAAAGTCATCAAGACAGTAAGCTTGAAACCATATCCATTAATGGAAATATCAGGCAAGCACTCAATCTCTCCTCGTTTGTCGATACCATTGAATTTATACCTCTAGAAACGAAGGATGAGAATTTGATAGGAAGAATAAATCGAATCATTTATAAAAATGGAAAGTATTATCTCAGGACAACTCAAGGGATGCTAAATGGAAAATTGTCAGTTTTTGATAAAACGGGAAAATATTTGTGGGGACTTAACAAAAAAGGACAAGGCCCAGGTGAATATCCGGAACTGAAAGATTTTGCCATAACCGAAAATGGAAATATAACCGTTACATCTTATCGTAAAATTATCAATTACGATTCAATCGGCGTTTTTCTATCAGAAAGTAAAACTGATTATTTGGGATTTGAATTTGTATATATAGGTAATAACAATTATATCTTTTTGGATCGTAATACTATTGAGCATGGCAATAAACTATTTACTATTATGGATAATCAGGGAGTAATAAAGAGAAGGTTATTTAAACAATCAAAGACGGAAGCTAAAAAAAGTGGTTTTTTAGTCAATGCTCGAAGTTTAGTTACTTTAAAATCTACCCTCTATTTTATCTATCCATATTGTGATACCATATATTCCATTGACAACAAATTGAATATAACGTATCCATATTATATAAACTACGATAATAAAAAAATACCCGAAAAGCTGTTAAGCGTAAATGATAATCAGGATGCATGGGAGAAAAAACTATCCAGATTAGATGATTACATACATGCAGTAGCTATTGGTGTTACAGAAAATTACATTTACATAGGTTCGGTCAATAAATCTTTTCAGGCATTCTTTACTTTGTACTCGAAAAAAGACAAACACGTACTGACGGCTCATAAACTAGTAGATGACATGCTTTTAAAGGGAAATATATTTAATGTGACAGCCAAAAATATGCCATACAATATGGATGGCAACGACATTCTATGGCCATTGGATCCTGAATATCTGATAAATGGCTACAAACATTATATGTCATATCTGTCTGAAACCGGTCGTGAGGAATTCCAAAAGAAATATCCGGAACTGGTAAAGATCTGCACTACATTGAAAGAAGATGACAATCCGGTCATATTACGTATCAAAGTAAAAGATTTTTAAAAACGCAGAAGGAAATAGCAGTGCAACAGCAGCAGCTATCTCAAAATATCAGTAAGATTTCTGTACTTTCCAAAGAAAAACTTATTTGCTTGTATATCAATAGATACTATTAACCCGTTGGCGGAATTAAATTCAACTAATAGATATGTGTGTTAAGAATCATGCTTACCCCTGAAGAAGCTGTTATTTTCAAATCTTATTCATAACTCGTTTCATATTTTCTACGGAAGAATTTTTGTACAAGTCAGGAAGAATCTTTCTCATCATGCAACCACAAACAAAAAAATGTAAGGCCCCTCAATTAAGTAATATAAAGAAGCGGATATCAGTTGTTTGAAGTTGATGATACGGAGTCTGAAAAATGACTCTCTTCTATTGTCATTATATATCCGGTGTTTATAACTGCCTTTATTTTTATATTTGGAAGAACGTGCAAAGATTTTTTCAAACAACTGACCAAGGTAAATATGGAATTTTTGTCATATATAGATACGTCATCAGTTACGACATGTTTCATCACATTTACAGCAATAGTCTTATACGTTACCGGCATGAATTATGGAAAAATTCTTATTATTTTCTTAGAAATGGGTATATAACATACTAATTATAATTTAATTAACATATTTAATTCATGCAAAACAGATCTGAGGAAATGAATGTATTGGTATATTTTTGTATTTTTGATGCTATGGTGTATCAAAGACATACTCTCCTGATACAGGACATTATTTCCAACCAAGATAAAATACAATTTAAATAATACAAATATGAAATATTTCATTTTAGTTTTCCTTTTATGTTTTACCTCCTGCATGACAGAAACAGAATCATTGTCTAGTAATGCCCTAAGTGCGGATTATAACCATGCAAAACAAAGTGGCGTTATAAAATCGGATGTAAAATATATTCCGCTGGAAACGACTCCATCGTCACTTATTGCTTCCATTGACAAGTTCTTGTACAATGATAATACCGGATTACTCTATATCCTTGACAAGGAGCAAGGTTGTATTTTAGTATTTAACAAAGAGGGCAAATTTGTATCATCAATAAAAAAGTCCGGTGAAGGTCCCGGTGAATATGTTAAACTTATAGATATGGATGTTGATAAAAATGGAAATATTTATGTGGCCGATAATGAGAGGATGCAAATTATTATGTATGAAAAAGGAAATGTGGAACATTATAAAATGATACAAATGAATGAACATTTTGAAGAATTTTGTTGCCTCAATGATCATTTGTTCGTATTAAGAGATGTATATGGGCCTAAGAGAAGAAAAATGAAGTTAGCTCTTTTTGATAGCAATAATATGAAGATAAAGCCCCTATTAACAGATACTCAAAAGGAAATTGATGAACTGTCTATTCTCAAATGTTCTAAAAACTATTTGTACCGTTCTAATAATCATATCTATTATAATGATCGTTACACTCCAATGATATATTCAATAGATAAAAATGGATCTTTGCATGAAGCTATGCAAATTGTATCCGACAAATATATTCCATATTCAGAACTAAAAAAAATGGAAAATAATGTTCCTAATTTTATACAAGACAATAAACACATAAAAGATTTGATATCTATTTATGAAACGGACAGCCTGTTTATGTGCATGCCTTATATAACGCCATCAGACGAATATATGTTCATCCCCAAATCAGATGCAAGCAAATCCTTCAGGGCTAGATTGACATCACAACCAAAGTTGAGTGGAATTTCATTACCTGTAATAGGTGTTATTAATAATTATTTTGTTGCCTTAATGAATAGTTCGGAAGCGAATAAGAAATTGACCGCAAAGGTAGATGATAATCCAATTCTAGTCCTTTTTACTGTAACCGGAAAAGAAAAAGTGACTATAAAATAGTTGTCTCACAAAGAAAATGAGTCATGAAACTAAAAAGAATAGGAATAAAGGAGAACTCAACAGTGAAATATCGAATTTACTTATTTATTACGATAATTGTTTTATCGGCGTGCAGCCACAAAAAGGATGTACAAGTGGAACGAATTGCCAATGTGAAATATATTTCTGTTACAGATAGTGTATATGCCTCTTTACCAGGCAGATTTTTTTATCAAAACAAGAAAATATATTGGGAGGATGCTACGGGTTCCGAGAACTTTATGCACATGATAGATGCAACAACGGGAAAGGGATTGTATTGCTTTGCTAATAAAGGTGGCGGACCGGGAGAATTCACGAATCCAGTACCTTCGTTATTGCCACAAGGAGGAATATGTATTAAAAATTTAGAGAACCATTTAGCTGTTCTATATAAACCATCGGCTGATACTCTCAAAGAAACAATCACTGCTTTCTGGGGAGGTGGAAGGTGGAGCAATGCCGTTGCAATCGACGATACAACTATCACCTATTTATATCCCGGTAAAGGCATGCCTTTTCAATTCCAGCGCAAGAGCCATATTATTCATTTTGGACATGCTCCGATTGGAAAAACATGTACTAATGGCTATGATAGATTTCAGGGACCGGTGAAGTATAATGACGAGAGAAAAATATTGGTGTATTGCACCTTCGATTTCCCATACATGGCCATATACAATATGTCAAATGAAAAGTTTAAACTGATTAAAGAGATGAATGAACCATTTGAATATTCAGTAAACAATGCAAATATTCATCTTAATGACGACACTCCTTTTGGGACTTTTGATATGGATATGACAAAGGACTATATCGTAGCCCTTCGTTGTGATAAAACATATGAGAATATAATAACAAGACGATCCTATCTTGAAAATCCGCTAAAAAGACCTCAATCAGTATTTGTATATAATTACAATTTACAATTAGTAAAGATATACAATTTTCCGTTTGGATTATTGCGAATAGCCGGGGATCTCAAATCAAACGATGTCTATCTGATAGCGATGAAACCGGAATACGAGATTATTAAATTCAAAATACAGTAAATCAATATAAATATAAAAATATTTAATTTACAGCGACTAAAAGAAAAGCATGCGCCATTTAGATGCTTGTTCTTTTTATATTTACTTTTGATAAAAATCAGTATTATGAAAACAAAATATTATTTATTCATATTGATTGCTTTATGTCTGTTCTCCTGTGGAGGAAAGAGCCATCAAAGCAACAAACTTGAAACGATATCTATCAATGGAAATATCAGGCAAGCACTTAATCTCTCCTCGTTTGTCGATACCATTGAATTCATTCCTCTGGAAACGAATGATGAGAATCTGATAGGAGACGTAGAACGTATTATCTACAGAAATGGAAAATATTACATCCGAACCACTCAAGGCATGTTACATGGTAAATTATCTGTATTTGATAAAACCGGAAAGTATTTATGGGGACTTAATAGAATCGGAAATGGTCCGGGTGAATATCCGGAACTGAAGGAGTTTGCTATAACTGAAAATGGAAATATAACGGCTTCTTCATATCGCAAAATTATTAATTATGATTCGACCGGCGTTTTTCTATCTGAAAATAAAACAGACTTTTTAGGGTTTGAATTTGTATATACGGGCAATAACAATTATTTCTTTTTGAACCGTTATACTATTGAATATGGCAATAAGTTATTTAGTGTTATGGATAATAGAGGTATAATTAAAAAGAGATTATTTAAAATGTCAAAATTAGAAGCCAACAAGAGTGCTTTGGTTCATGATTGGAGAGATTTATCCCTTTTTAAATCTACTTTATACTTTATGTACCCGTATGGTGATACCATATATGCTATTGATAATAAAAACAATATAAAGAGATTATATTCCATCGACTTCGGTGACAAAAGAATTCCAGCAGACTTGTTTGATGAAAAAGGAGATGAATTGGCATTAGAAAAACGAGCATCTAAATTGGAAGATTACATGCATGCAACAGCTATCGGTTATGCAGATAAGTACATTTATATCGGCTCTTACAATAAAGTCTTTCAGGGATTCATTACGTTGTATTCAAAAATGAATAAGCACACATTGACTGCCCATAAAATAATAGATGATATGTTTCTAAAAGGGAACGTAATTGCGTTGAAAGAAAAACGCCTGCCTCATAATATGGATGGAAATGATATTCTATGGCCATTGGATCCCGAATATCTGATAAATGGCTACAAACATTATATATCATATCTGTCTGAAGCCGGTCGTGAGGAATTCCGAAAGAAGCATCCTGGACTGGTAAAGATCTGCACTACATTAAAAGAAGATGACAATCCGGTCATATTACGTATTAAAGTAAAAGATTTTTAATGATGTGTTCAATTTAAGAAAGACCTCTATATTTTGGAGTATATGCTATTTAGCGTTCCAAATAAGTCTGTCTGCAAATTTCACCAGACAGACTTTGAGCAAATAATCATTTTATATTAGCACCATGAATAGAAAAATATTTTTTATCTTTTCTTTATTATCATTATTCATTATTGGAAACGGAGTCCCAACAAAGATAAATAATAGAGTCGCCCGGATAGATATGAATAACTATCAAAGGATCAGTTTTGATAGTCTGGTTGATAATATCTCCTGTATAAAACTGGAAAAACCTGTTTTCGAGTATTGCATTAATATGATATCATACAAAAACTATATTTATATTATGGGCTCTACGATTGCAGGAAGGAGTGTTGCTATATATGACAAATCGGGTTGTTTTGTAAAAGAAATTACATTCCCGGATGCTATTCTTGTCAACTCGATGTGCATTGTTCCGAATCTGGAAGAGTTATGGGTTGTCAGTCGATTCAAAGTCATCAATAAATTTAAACTGGACGGAACGCCAATAAGGAAAGTGTCTTTGCCCTTTTCATGTTCGGTTATTATACCTATGGATAAACAAGACTTTCTGATATACTCAGGCGGAGCAAATTCGGAGCGAGGCAGTATTCAGGGACACTTTATGGCGTTAACGGATTTTAAGTCCATTCACAAACTGTTCTTGCCTAAATGGGGTAAAAAAGAGTTGCCATCCGCTTCGTATAATCTATGCACTACTGATATTGACCGCTGTTACATTTTTCCTGAAAATATCGATACAATTTATAGTTGCAGCTTTCTAAAGAAGGAAGTAAAACCTCTCTATTGGTTAAATTTCCATGGCGACTTCCTGACGAAAGACCGATATCCCGGAGGAGATCATGAAATGGGCGAAATTATTGAAAAAAGAATGTATATTTATGCACACTATAGTTTCTATCAGGCCTCAGGAAAACTCTTTTTCAAACTGGCAGGAAAGCGGGAAGATTTTTGTATGATCCGCATTAAAAACAACGCGTTGTATTCTTTTGACCGTCTGTTTGACAATTTTAAACCGAATTATATAAATCCTTTTGTCGGAAATGATAATAATAATCTCTATCTCCTTACCCGCAAAAAAGAACTTATTGAACATTATCAGAATATCAAATGCACTTATCCGGCTATCCGAAAATTTTTATCAAGTCCATCAGTCTATGAAGATGCATGGATTCTAGTCAAGATCAAAATCAAAGTATAAAAATTAAAACTATCGCTTTATGAAATACAATATTATTCTTTTATCCGCCCTTCTATTTATATTATTTATAGGCTGTGTCAATAATAAGGAAAAGCCTGTTCTGCTAAACCATTTTTCTATTAAAGAAACACATCCTGAATTGACTAGTTTATTCACCGACAAGTATCAAATTACGCCACTTGAGACAAAAGCTGAATGTTTAGTCGGACAGATTGATAAAATTCGGAAATTTGAAGGTCAATACTATATCTCTTCGACAAACGGACATTCTCTTCTGCATTTTGATGACCGGGGGAAATTTGTCGTTTCCTTAAATAAACAGGGACAAGGTCCGGAAGAGTATTCTCGCATTGAAGATTTTGATATATACAGAATTGATAAGGAAACGGAAGTCTGGATTTCCGACAACAAAAATATCAAAGTATATGATGCCACTGATTTTTCATTTAAATACAAGATCTCCTTTCCATTTGTTATTCACAAGTTTAAGCGAATGGACAATTCACATATCTTATTGGTTACCGGACAGAGCAAAAACATCCTGACATTAACGGATAAAAAGGGGAAAGTCCTTTCAGAGTCCCTGAAAAAAGAAATTCCATACATCATGTTTCGCCCTGTGCAATTTGTTAAATACGCCTCTGAATATCTATACCAAATAGGGATTGCAAATGCTTATATAGCTTTCGATCCTCAAACGGAGACATTCCATCAGGGACGTTTTATTAATAATAAAGCCTATCTCTCAAAAGAACAACTCTTAAATTTGTTCACCGATAAAGGAATGAATTTTATCACGGAAGCCAACAAAGAAGTTTATATAAGCAATATCATTTCATTAGGAGACATCTTCTGGATGCAAACCTGCAAAAACGGAAAAAACTACCTGACGAAAATACAGGACAAACAATGTGTTTCTACCGAATTTGATTATGGTTCTGTTATTTCGACTGTTTTTGTCGGAGAAAGCGATAACAGTATATTGCTGTATATAAATCGGGAACAACTTGCCGATTATGGAAAAAATGTTCTTGACAAATTTGGGAATAAGATAGTCAGTAAAATGGATGATAATCCATATATTCTGGAATTTGTAAAACAGTAACAAACAAAAAAATGTAAGGTCCCTCAATTAAGTAATATAAAGAAGCGGATATCAGTTGTTTGAAGTTGATGATACGGAGTCTGAAAAATGACTCTCTTCTATTGTCATTATATATCCGGTGTTTATAACTGCCTTTATTTTTATATT